>Ga0068714_10000078_pt1 | contig 194234 bp, 182 predicted proteins | sample MTBNYHSulfiMetaG_FD_62988 | JGI IMG/M metagenome (GOLD analysis project Ga0068714, IMG submission 62988) | Enrichment culture microbial communities from rom New York Harbor, USA that are MTBE-degrading - MTBE-NYH (New York Harbor Sulfidogenic)... | ecosystem: Environmental > Aquatic > Marine...
ACCCCGGGCCAGGGTTTCGTGACCAACCGCCTCTTTAAAATGGCCGAAAAAACCACATCCCGGGTCACCGACCACTTCATCGTGGTTTCCCGCAAAAACATGGATGAAGGGATCGCCCTCGGGCTTTTCCCTCCTGAAAGGTGTACGCTCATCCGATCGGGGTTCGATCTTGATGAATTCCGGAACGCCCAACCCTTGCGGGGTGAAACCCTGGCGGAAATGGGGATTCCAAAGGGGGCTCCTCTTGTCCTCATGGTTGCCTGTTTGAAATCCCAGAAAGCCCCCCTCGATTTCGTCCGGGTCGCAGCCCGTGTGAACCTTCAGATCCCCGAGGCGAGGTTTCTTCTGGCGGGGGACGGGGATCTGCGTAAGGATCTCGAGAATGAGGTTGTTCGACTAGGTCTTAAGGGAGTTTTTTCCCTCCTTGGGTGGAGGGAGGATGTCCCTGCCCTCATGAAGAGCAGCAGAGTGGTGGTCCTCACATCCAGGTGGGAAGGCCTTCCAAGGGTCATCCCCCAGGCAAGGGCCGCGGGACGCCCCGTCGTTGCTACCTCGGTGGACGGCTCTGCGGAAGCGATCCGGGACGGGTTGGACGGGTTTCTGTGCGCACCCGGCGACGTGGAGGCTCTGGCCGACCGTGTAATCTGGCTTCTCAAGGATCCGGAAAGGGCCTCGGCGATGGGCCTCAAGGCAAGCGAAACCGTCGGGGAGTGGGACCAGGGGACCATGGTGAGAAAGCAGGAGGAGTTGTATGCAAGGCTGCTGGAGGAAAAAGGGTGGAAAATTGGCGATTGAAAATCTGGAATCTGTAATCTGGAATTATTGAAGGGGTCTATCCATGTCTGTTGAATACCAGATCACGATCCTCGCTTTCGCTTTCGGTGCGGTCCTGGGCAGCTTCGCCAATGTAGTGATCTGCAGGCTCCCCAAAGGGGAGTCCATCGTCCACCCCGGCTCGAGATGCCCAGAATGCGGAACCCCCATTCGATGGTACGACAATATCCCCATCCTCAGCTACCTGTTCCTCCGCGCCCGGTGCCGTTCCTGCCAGACCCACATTTCAATCCGCTACCCGTTGGTCGAGGCCCTGACCGGTCTTCTTTTCGCCGGGCTGGTCTGGAAGGTCGGAATCGGGGCGGCGACCCTCGCTCTGGCCATTTTCTGCTGGGCGCTGGTGGTGATAACCTTTATCGACATCGACCACCGGATCATCCCCGACGTCATTTCCCTTCCGGGCATCGTCATCGGCTTTGCCGCAAGCTTTCTCCACGGTTTTCCGCGTCCGGCGGATTCTCTTATCGGCATCGCCGCAGGAGGCGGGTTTCTATTCCTGATCCTGTTCGCCTATGAGAAGATCATGAAGGACGACGGAATGGGGATGGGGGATGTGAAGCTCCTGGCCATGATTGGGGCCTTTCTGGGGTGGCAGGCCCTTCCGGTCACCATCCTTGTCGCATCGATCACGGGAACCCTGGCGGGTGTCGGGTTCGCCCTGGCGAAAGGCGAGCCAGTGAGAAAATTTCCCGTCCCCTTTGGGCCCTTCCTCGGGTTGGGTGCAGTTGTTCATGTCTTCTTCGGAGTGGAGATGATCCTTTGGTATCTGGGAAAGTTTTGACAGACCCGGGCGGAAAAAGAAGAAAGAGGGGACTTCGCTGGGAGATCCTGGTGAGCCTGGGGCTCATCATGTTCAGCGGCGTGCTTTTTATGGGAGTGACCGCCCTCAAAGCGGCTGAAAGGGCTGTTTTCCTCAGAGAGATCGAATCGTTGGAGCGCGTAACCCGTTCTGTCCAGATGATCCTTTCCAGTGAATGGAATGAGGATGCGCCGGGAATGAAGGATGACAGGGGTCTTGGGCCCCTTCTCCGGTATGGTGCTGCGGTTCTCGGGCTTTCCGGGATCAAGGTAGTGGATACGTCGGGAAAGGTCATCGCCAGCCTCAGAGAGGAGGAGCGGGGTTCCATGGCCGGGGATCCGGTCCTGATCCGGGCCCTGAAAACCAAATCACTTATCAGGCAGAATGAAGTCTCGGGAAGGCTCCCCGAAGGACCGAAAGGAACCTGGGTTATCGCCGCACCCGTTTATCGGGGCGGGACCCAGGTTGGCGCTTTTTCCATCACCTTTCCGATGGAGGACCTGGCGACGGTTCTCAGGTTCCACAGGAAAGTAATCTTCACCTTTGCCATGATCGACGGGATTTTTATCGTCCTTTTCGGGGGCTGGTTTATAGGACGGGTCGTGGTAACGCCTCTGGTAAAAATTTCCCGGGGCGCCCAGGCCCTGGCGCAAGGGGACTTTGACACGAGGGTCCGGATCCGCGGTCCGAGGGAGGTGGAAGAACTCGCTTCCACTTTCAACCACATGGCGGACCGGATCCAGGAAGAGGTCCTCAAGCGGGAGGAGCATCTCGCTGCCCTGGAGAGGGTGAACCGTGAACTGAAAGAGGCCCAGCAGGAAATGGTGCGGGTGGAGAAGATGGCCTCCGTCGGCAAGCTGGCGGCCGGAATTGCCCACGAGATAGGCAATCCGCTGGCCGCTGTCCTGGGCTATACGTCCATCCTCCAGCGGGAAAACCACGACCTTGAGGCAGCTCAATACCTGGGACACATCGAAAAGGAAACGGTCCGTATCCAGAAGATCATCAGGGGACTCCTGGAGTTTTCCAGGCCCAGGGACCTCAATATCGAGGAGCTGGATATGGAGGCCCTGATAAAGGAGACCATGGATCTGGTGACCCTGCAACCCGTTTTTCGCGGGGTCCGGGTGGATCTCGCTCTTGAGAACGGGGATCTGATGGTGAGAGGGGATCGCCATCAGATCCAGCAGGTTCTCATCAATATCCTGCTCAATGCAGCCCAGGCTACGGAGGGCGGCGGGACCCTCCGGGTCGCCGCCAGATCAAGGGAGCTCCTCGCGGGGGAGGGAGGGATCCCGCGCCGGAGGTCGACGGACCGGAAGCCGCGCCGGGCTACCGATCCGAAGAACGTGGATTATGTCGCTATGAGGGGCGATTTTCCGGATCTCCCGGACCTCCGGGAGGGCGAGGCCGTGGTGGAGGTCGTCATCGAGGATTCCGGACCCGGAATCCCCCGGGAGATCCTGGGGCGGGTCTTCGATCCCTTTTTCACCACGAAGGGTACCGGGGAGGGAACGGGCCTCGGTCTTTCCATCGCCTACGGGATCGTGGAAGGCCACGGCGGAATTCTCCTGGCGGGAAACCGGGAGGAAGGCGGCGCCCGGTTCACGATCCTCTTCCCCGGGAAGAGGAACCCGGAAACCGGGGACGGGGAGGAGGGCAAGGGAAACGTTGAATAGGGAAGGGAGAAGGAAGGCGCGACGTAAGACCCGCATTAGGCCTAAAGCGTAAGGCGTACCGGCGTAAGGGGGAAGCGGCTATTCGCACCCACGGCCAAGCGTCCGGACATAATCATGAAGTTTCCCTCTGGACTCTGGACTCCCTGCCCTGAGCAAGCGAAGCTCGTCGAAGGGTGGACTCGGGACTTTATTTTTGGATTGGTGGTGTCATGGAACTGAAAAAGATACTCGTGGTGGATGACGAAGAGAGCGTTTGCGGCATGATCTGCGTCCTTCTGCAAAAGGAAGGTTTCCAGGTCAGCGGGGTGACCGCAGGCAGGAAGGCCCTGGAAAGGCTCGGAGAGCAAACTTTCGATATGGTTCTTAGCGACATCCGAATGCCGGAGATGGATGGCCTGCAGCTTCTCGACAAGGTGGGGTCCCTTTACCCGGACGTCATCATGATCATGATGTCCGCCTTCGGCACGGTTGACCTTGCTGTCGAGGCCATGAAGCGGGGAGCCTATGATTACATCAGCAAGCCGTTTAAACCGGACGAGGTCCTCCTTACACTCAGAAAAGCCCAGGAAAGGGAGACCTTGCGCCGTGAGAACGTCCGCCTCCGGGAAGAAGTCGGGGAGCAGTTCAGCCTGGAGGGGATCGTGGCCCGAAGCCCGTCGATGAAGGGGATCATGGACACCATCCGGAAGGTGGCAGGGTACAGGAGCCATGTCCTCATCGGGGGGGAGAGCGGCACGGGCAAGGAGGTCCTTGCCAGGGCGGTGCACCGGATGAGTCCCTGGAAGGACAAGCCTTTCGTGGCGGTCAACTGCGGCGCGATCCCTGCCACCCTAATGGAAAGCGAGTTCTTCGGCCACGCGAGAGGCGCCTTTACCGATGCGGTCAGCGACAAGGCCGGTCTTTTCGAGGAAGCCTCCGGGGGCACCCTTTTCCTGGATGAGATCGGCGACCTCCCCATTGATCTGCAGGTCAAGCTTCTCAGGGCCATCCAGGAAGGGGAGATCCGCAGAGTAGGGGGCAGCAGTTCGATAAGGGTCGACGTCCGGATCATCGCCGCTACGGCCAGGGACCTTGCGGCAGAGGTGGAAAAGGGCCGGTTCCGGGAGGATCTTTTCTACCGCCTTAACGTTGTCCCCATAAAGATCCCACCCCTGAGGGAGAGGCGCGAGGATATCCGGCCCCTTGCAGAACACCTCGTCCATCGCCTTTCCCAACGCCTTGGAGGAGGTCTCAGAATCCTTTCCCCGGAAGGAATGAAGGCCCTCCACCGCTACCCGTGGCCGGGAAACGTCCGGGAGATGGAGAACCTTCTTGAAAGGGCCGCTATCCTCGCCGATTCCACCACTCTCGGGTCGGAGGAAATTCTTCCCCTTCTCACCGGCCAGGCGGGGCCCGGAACGGAGGACACGGCCCAGGAGGATCTTTCCATCAAGAAAGCCACACGGGCCATTGAGAAAAAACTCATCGAACGGGCCCTCAGGAAGACGCAGTACAACCGCAGCCAGGCTGCCCGTCTTCTGGAAATCAGCCACCGGGCCCTTCTTTATAAAATAAAGGATTACGGGCTGGAGGTGCCGAAATAACAGTCCAGAGTCCAGCGTCCAGAGTTCAAAGAAGGGTCCGGAAGAAGGGAGAAGTGAGAAGGGAGAAGCCGAAGTCTCTGCCTGCCGTGAGCCTGGTCGCCTGCCCTGAACCCGGTCGAAGGGAACGGAGCCTGTCGAAGAGGGATAAGGAACCCCCTGTATGAAGCCTAAGGCCCAAAGCCAAAAGCAATGACACGTTTAATCTTGAATGTTCAGCGTTTGAAGATAGTCCTTATTTTGCCGGCCACGTAAAACATTCCGTATCCGGTATGAAAAGTTTTCAATGTCCATAGTGTGCAATCCTGAAAATGTGCCTTTTCGGGCAGATTTGACATGGAACGGGACTTGCTTTTAGGATTTCGTGGAGGCGACCCGATGAAAATGATCCCGCGCACTGAAAAGGGGTTCACCTTGGTGGAACTGATGATGGCTGTCGCCATCACCCTCATCCTCACCTCCCTTGTGGTCTTTAACCTCCTGGGGGAGCTTCCCAAGTACCGCCTCCGAAGCACCGCCAACAAGGTCGCGGCGACCCTGCAGTATCTCAAGATCCGGGCGGTGACGAACAACAGGATCGCCTGGCTCGAGGTGAATTACGGCGGCTCTGGGAGCCATTATTACACGGGTTTTGTGGATGAGGACGGCAGCGGGACGGCGGATTCCGCGGAATACGTGGCTACGGCCCTGGACTTTCCGGACATGGAAGGCACGGTCCCTTGTTTCAAACTACCACCGAATATCAGTTTCGGGTTTCCCGACGGGTTCACCTCAGGGACGGGACCTGATGGGTCCCCGTTTCCAGGAGATGGGAATTTCATTACGACCTATAGCGCCGGCGGGTCCTCAAGCGGCGGGTTTATCGGTTACCGCCCCACCGGAGTACCTGTGATCAATCCGTCGGCGAATATGACCCCGGCGACGCCCATGGTCATCTACCTGACAAATTCCCTCGATGAGGGTTACGCTGTTTCCGTCCAGATAACGGGACGCGTGCGGGTTTGGAGATGGAGTTCGAGCGGGGGATGGTTCTGATGAAACCTTTAAAGATGTTTAAAATTTTCCGGTTTGAGCGAAACGGCGGGTTCGGTCTCCTGGAGCTCCTCATAGCGATGGCCATCCTGGCAATCAGCACCCTCGGGATCATCAGCCTTCAGATGCAGTCGGGTTTTGGAAACGTGGGTTCGAGAAACCAGTCTGCGGCAGTAAACCTGGCTCGCTCTAAGATGGAAGAATTAAAGCGCGTGGGTTCCTACACGGTGCAATTCGGGTCGGTCCCGTCCCTTGTTGACCCTGAATCAGCTTACCCCGTCACAGCTAATGACTTGGGAAACTGGACTTCTCCCGACTACAGCGAGGGGCCTTTCAACGAGGCTATGGATTCCTCCATTTCGGGGGGGCAGATCTTCACGAGGGCATGGAATGTGGTGGACCATCTCCCCATAGTAAATTTCAAGACGGTGCGCGTCAGGGTCAGCTGGGAGGAACAGGGTAAACCCAGGTTTGTGGATCTCGAAACGCAGATCGGGCGCAAAGATCTGGATTTTTATTGACAGACGGACCAGGCAGGGCCTCCAGGCCCTGAAGGAGTGGACGATGTCCGGGAAAGAAAAAAAGGCCCATTACGGCCGCCACGCCAGGATGAAGGGCTTTACCCTGGTGGAGCTCATGATAACCCTTTTGATCCTTGGTCTTATCCTCGGGGTTGTTTACAGGATGTTCTCCTCCCAGGAACACTTCTTCCGGACCCAGGAGCAGGTTGCGGCCACCCAGGAGAACCTGCGGGCCACCGTGGAATACATGAACCAGGAACTGTCCTGGCTCGGCTACAGGGTTCCGGGGGTCGCGGTGGTCAAGGCTTCCCCCAATGACCTTATTTTCAGGGCCAACATCCCCAACACCGGGTCAAGCATCCAGTATGTCCGGTACCGGTTTGACAATGCGACAAACACGGTCCTGCGGGCCGCGGGGGCGAACGCCTCAGACGTCGACACCGCCGACGTGGTGATGGCAAGCGATATCGAAGCCCTTTCCTTCTCCTTCTACACTGTGCAGAACGCCCTCGTTGTCACCAGCCCCACCGATCCCCTTTGTTCCGATGCCCTTTCTTCAGCCGCATGCAACCCGGGCGCCCCGGACACGGTGGACAACAGAAGCCTCCTCATGATCCACCGCGTCAAGGCAAGGGTCGTGGCGCGGAGTCCACGTCCCGACTGGCAATACACCGATCCTTCCGGCGGGGCGAACCCCAACTACCGGAAAAGAGCGGCCGTCCTGGACGTGAAGGCCAGAAATGTCGAGGATGTCACGATTGTTGCGGGGCAGCTGGTTTCCGGGCAGTGCGGCGCCATGACCCATGTCATTACGCCCCCTGCCGGAGGCGTGTACAACGCCTGCAGGGACAAGGTTTCGATGCTCGCCTCAGGGCTTCCTGATATGACAAACGGCTGGTCGGACAACCCGGCGGTCACCATATCGGCTTACGATATGAACGGCCAGATCAACACCAATCCCGACAGAATTGCATATGTATACGCCGTCGGCGCCGACTCGGAAAAGACCCCCTTTAACGTTTACGATCCCACTGATTTCAGCGTGGACAACGCGATCGATAACGGACAGACCCGCTACATCTCGGCCCAGGAGCTTTCCAACGTGGGGGCTGGCAACAAGGTCATCATCCAGTTTGCCTACTCCGACGGGATCTGTACCCAGGTCCTCTACGACGGGAACCAGGACATTCTCATCGGGCCTGACGCCCCAAGCCAGTTCGATACCAGCGGCCCCTACGGAGACGGGGGGATCGAGGTGAAATACGTGGACCTGCAAACGGGGCATAACCTCACCCTGCCGTCGCCCGTCCAGGTGGCCATGTGCTCAAGCGCGGCCCACCAGGGCATCGCGCTGGAAACCAGAATCCTCGATGAGTGTCTCAACCCCATTGCCGGGGAGGCAGTCACCTGGGACGACGGGGGAGCAGGCGGGACTTTCATCGACCAGGCCGATAACGGGGACGGCACCTACAGCGCCGTCTACGTTCCTCCGGCAACCATGTCTCCCGCGGCCTCTGAAAACCCGGTCACCCTCTCCGCCCACTGGGGGGCGATAATCCTGTCCACCGCACAGGTTCTGGTGCCGTATCAGCCCGTGGACATTGTGATCGACGAGATCACGGACGTCCTTAACACCAACGGGGGGATGTTCAATTTCACCCGCACCGTTGACAACACCTCCGGAAGCAGCTTTGCCATCGAGAGGATCGACGGGCAGGACATCGGCATCCGATTCCACCTCGAAGACGCCTGCGGAAACCGGGTGTTCAACCAGGGTCCCAATGTCACGCTGACCACAAGCACCGGCTACCCGGCGAGCGGCCTTGTCTCCAACCCCGACGGCAGCTACTACTTCGAGTGGGCCTGGGGCGGAGGGTGCGGAGCCGAGGTCCTCAACCAGAACATCACCATCAGCGCCTCGAGCATCTCCGACCCGGCAAGTAAGAACGAGGTGATCGCCTTTTCCCTTCCTGAGACCATGGCTCACGACCCGCTTGCGGGGCCGTTCCTCCTCATGGATAAAGTCAACGACCCGGGCCTCCCGGGCCTGCGCGCGGGGAATACCTCGGATTTCATTGATCTAACGGCCCAGGTGACCCAGTACCATCCCGAGGAGCAGTACTGCAGCAACATCCCAGGGGTGTGGCCGGTGGAATTCACCACGGCCGGAGGACCCGGCGGAAACGGCTCTTTCAAGAACACAGCCAGCTTTGACCAGATCACCCAGACAGTGAACACCGATGGCGGCACCGGGATCGCCCAGGTGCGGCTCTTCTCGGGCACAGCCGACTGGGACGACACCCTCTCCCTCACGGCCGCCGCCAACGTTGCTGGAAAAGTCTTCCAGGGGACCATAGGCGCCTTGATGCACGAGACCAGCCATCCCCAGGTCGAGAGCGGCATCTATTCGAGCAGTTCCTACGTTACCGAGATCGGGGAGGGCCAGGGTACCACCACCTTCCATCCGGGCCGGGATCTCTATCTCCAGATCCGGGACTGGGACGAGAACGAAGACCCTCTTCAGTTCGATGACCTGGGGTGCGGCGGAACTTCCCTCACCTGCACCACTGTGACGGTGAAAAGCGAGATCGCGGGGGACAGGGAGATCGTATTCCTCAAGGAATATGGGGGGTTTAGCGTCAACAGCGGCGATTTCCGGGAGGCCCTTGAGACCAGGTTCGCAACCACCGGCAACATCGGGGATGGCGTTCTCCAAGTCCGGGACGGCGACACGGTCACCGTGTACTACGAAGACAAGGACCAGCCGGCGGACCACGATACGTGGACCGTCTTTGCGCCCGGGGCCGATTCCTTTGATGTCTTCAAGGTGGGAACCGATGGCAGCGAGACCCTGCTGACCGGAGGCCCGTCCCTGCAGGCGCCCTTGGTCTATGGCGACCATGTCCGGCCGAAGCTCTCTCTTCCCTTCCTCGCCTCGGACGGCAGGATCGAGTCCGATACTGTGCAGATTTCCGTGGATACAGGCAGCGAGGTGACTGTCATCACCCTCAGGGAGGAACAGGGGGCCGACTCGGGTATCCTCGTCCCTGATTGGACGGCCTACACCAACGATTACATCGCGGTATCGCAGACCGATCCAGCGAGTGCCCCGGACATCCTCCTCACCCCCACCACGCCCCGTTACGTGATCCTGACCTACAGTGTCCCTGGCGCCTACGACAGAACCACAGGATTTTTCATGAAGGATATGGATCCCCCCACCGTCGAGATCACGGCCCCGGCCGATGGAGCTGCGGTTTCAGGCCTGGTTGAGGTTCTGGTGGCGGCCAGCGACGTGGGCAACGCCACCTCGTGGGCCGGCATCAGCCGCGTGGATCTGTACGTCAACGGGCGGTTTGTCGCCACGACGTCCACGGAGTCCTCGCCGGGGGTCTACACCTTCACATGGAGAACGGCCGAGGGCGGCCTTCCCTACTGGCTGGACGGCAGCCACGTGCTCACCGCGAGGGCCGTCGACAATGGAAACAACGAGGCCTGGAGCGACCCGGTGGGGGTGACGGTGTCCAACAGTCTTTCCCCCATATGGTTTTCGGAACCTGCCCAGAACTCCATCTGGAGCGGGGGCGTCACCCTCGGCATAGGGGTCAGCATGGCCGCCCAGGCGGGGACCTACCAGGTTTCCCTCGTCAACAGCACGGATATGGGGGCGGTCATCGCTTCCTGGACGGATGTCGGGAGCCGGACCTTCACCTACAGCTACGACACTACCGGTCTTTCTGAAGGCCGCAATATCCTGGTCGCGACCCTCACCGGGACGGAGGGGATGCCCCGGACCGCCAATCTGGACATCATCGTGGACCGGACCGGGCCCTCGATTTCCATCGGCTACCCCATGGATCAGCCCTGGATCAACCTCGACATGTTCCCGGCTACCTTCTCGGCGACGGTGTCCGACCCGAAGGTGGATCCCGCCGATCCCAACAGCGTGGAGGCTCCCTCGGTGACGGGGGCCTTCTCGGGGATCTGCAGCTCCTCGGCCCAGCTCATGACGCCGGGAGCGGGGGATGCCTACACCCTCTTCCGGGAGCTCTCACTTTGCGGGGAGGTGGAAGGGATGCTGACGTTCACCGTCGAGGCTAATGACACGGCCAGCCCCGCAAACCACTCCTCGGTGGCCGAAACGGCCATGGTGGACACGGTAAGACCGGTGGTGGACAGCTTCGACGTCATCCCGATGGTGAACCAGTCCTTCATTATGGGATCGGTCACCTTTGATGGTTTCTTCCGGGGTGATGTGACCCTCAGCGCGTCTGTTACGGATGGATGGCCGGACGTGGGAGCTTTCTTCGGTCTGTTCTACAACGACCCCTATATGCCTTCGGGCACTCCGGACGGGACCGAGTTTTCCTTCCCGCCCGGGCCTCCCCTTGACGCCTCCTCAGGGTCTTTCAGCACGCCGTTGGCTACCGCTTCCTATCCGAACGGGATCTACGCCCTGTTCGTGGGAGTAATGGACACAGCGGGCAATTCCAACAACGTCTCTCCGAGCAAGTTTCTCTACCTGGACAACAGCCAGCCGTGGAGCAACCTGTGGGTGGATGCTCCCACCGGCGCCTATGATGGCCTTGTTTACCGTCACACCTTGGCCGGTGATTCCTCCGGCTTCCTGAGACAGATCCAGCAGAGGATAATAAATCAGGATACCATGACGACAGCATGGAATCAGACGATGAATTTCCCGGCGGGGGAATTGGTGCGAAATTATCAGGATTTGGACGTCCTGGATTTCTCCGGCTGGAGCGAGGGGATCTACGACTGTGAAACCACCGTCGTGGACTGGGCAGGCAATTCCAGTACCAACGTTTGGGCGGGATGTTTCGAGATCCTTATCGTGGACATGGATGAGTCAAGCCCGATCCCCGCCGATGTCATATTCTCGCCCGTTTCTACCGGCCAGTATGAGGCCGCCGTGCATGGAGGACGGCTCGTGGATGGATCCGGTGCGCCTCTGCCCGGGGTGGCCCTTTGGGTCGATCTTTTCCGCCAGGTCTGGAATCCGGCCAACCTTTCATATGATTACTATTATTCGGATTATTGGTCCGTGACGACAGGGGCTGCCGGCGAGATCCCCGAGGTGGGACCCTCCGCAGGCACCGGCATGACCTTCGGGGAGGCTGATCGGGCTGTGGTGAGATACACGCTTCAGTCCCCCTCGCAGGAGCTCGGCACGCTCACAGCTTATCTCGGGAGCCCCATGGACGGCGCAGCACCGGGATCCCAGAGTTTCGAGGAGCCCTACGAATACCTGGTGGACGGCCTTTCCATCCAGACCACCCCCTCGGGCACCGATTATTTCATCCTCTCCGAAGTGACCGGGACCCTGCTTCGCAGCACAGGGGATCCGGCTGACAACGTGGAAATGCGGATTTGGATTTCCTACGAGGAACCGCCCGGCACATGGAACTCGGACGAATTTACCGACACTACCAACGCTTCCGGGGAGTTCGCTTTCTATCCGGCGCTGCTCCTCCCCCGGGCGAGCTGGATCCACATGGAATTCATCGATGACCGGGACCTCCCTCTCGGAACGGCCCAGTGGGATCCCTGGATGGGAACCTGGCAAAGCTGGTTCTGATGATGATCCCCTGAAGAAAGGCTTCGGTGAAAAAGGTGAAAAAGATGAAAAACAAGTCAACTGCCGAGCGCGGCTTCACCGGACAGTCCGGCACGGCCCTGGTGCTGGCCCTGTTCATGATCACCGTCCTTACGGTCCTCGGGACCATGGTGCTCAACACCTCCATCGTCGAGATCAAGATGGCCAACAACCAGAAGATCTCCGCCCAGGCGTTCTACGCGGCGGAGGCGGGCCTGGAGCGGCTCCTCGTGATGCACCTGACGGATTTTGAGGCGGACAACAGCGGCAACGCGCCCTGGGGGAACAGCAACTACGCAGGGTGGGCGGAGACGGTTACGGAATCGGTCAACACGGGGACAACGACCTTCGATCCTTCGGTCCGCTCAATGGATATGTACCTTAATTCCAACGATCCGAACCTCAAAAAACTGACCCTCGGCGCCGGCCAAACCGTGGATAACTGCACCTTTGACCTTTACAAATACGTCGTCAGCAACAGCGAGGTCTACATCATGTCCCATGCCACGGGAAACGGGGGCGTGGCCGCGGTGGAGTACCGTCTCGCAGGAGAAGATGTGTCCCCTTACAACAACGCGATCTTCACCGATTCGGGGATTTCGGGCCATTTCCAGGGGTCCGTCAACGTGGCCGGCTCCATCTATTCGAGGGGGACCCTCGACATCGGGGCGAACGTCCACATCTGGAACAACTACGACAACCTCGGGCCTGGAGGGAACACCTGGACGACGAACGACATCATCAACACCATCCTCAGTTATGAAAGCGACCTTGACACCAAGATCAGGGTTTATGGGGGGGACCTGGACCTGGGATCCGCTTCAACCCAGATCGGGGAGTCGGGCACCGATAACGCCATCGCCGGGGTCTACGTGGACGGGAGCAGCAACATAGAGTCCATAGGGACCCATTATTACGAGGAGTACACCTCTGAAGTTCCCGAGGTCCCCATGCCCACCCTTCTGGACGGCCTGTACGGGGAGTTCGGGGAGGCCTTCATCGACGGGTGCATCGTGAGTGAGGGGTACACGGGAGACATCTCGTCCGTCGCTACCTCCCTTTATGCGGACTGGACCACGGGAACCGGCTGCTTCACCACGCCGAGCCGGGGAGTGGTGATCCCGGGGGATGTGGTCATCCACAAGAACACCGCGAGTTTCTCCATCCTGGACGCCGCCGGGAACGGGATCGTTTACGATAAAGCCGCGGAGGAACTCACCATCCAGGGCACCGTGGTGATCCTTGGGGATCTAGATGTGGGGGATCCGCCCCACCTGGATCCCGTGACCTACGCGGCGACCGGGGCGGACACGGGGTCGGGAACCGACGCGGCGGAAGGGGCGACCCTTTTCGTCAACGGGGATTTCACCATGGAAGGCAGCTTCTATCCCGACCAGGGCTACCTCAAGGGAGATCTGTATCCGGGCACCAACGACATTAACAGCCTCGGGGTCGTGGCGACCGGAAACATCTCGTTCACCGGCCACAACGACGATGCCCATGCCGGATTCTTCTTCGCGGAGGGGCAGGTCAACTTCAGCAAGCAGACCAAGTTTGCCGGCACCGTCATTTCGAACCTCGTGAACTATGCCCAGGTCCCGGATGTCTACCAGGTGCCGAACCTTAAGAACTACCTACCTCCATGCATCCCCGGAGGGCAGAATGTCATGAGGCTCACCCGGCGGGAGTGGCGGAGGGTGTATTGAAAACCGGTCCAACGTCCAGAGTCCAGCGTCCAAGGTGTGAGGCCCGAAACAAAGGGGCGCAGCTCTATCGGCCAAAAGCATGTGAGCGAAAATCACCGTATGGTGATTTTCGCTTTTTATACTATTAGTTGTGGTCAGGGCTTTAGTTAGGCACAATCTCTTGTGCTAATTGTTCAGGTAAGTCTTCCAAATAGCATAAAAATAAGGACTTTTTAAATTTTTTACTTGACAAAAGATGCATTGTTTTTCATATTTTGGGAAAATTTTGTAAAATTTAGAAAAATTTTTGCAGAGTTTTAGGTACTGATTGAAGATGAGGAAAGGAATGAAGGTGCAGCCAAAGGCCAATGCCAATAACGTTCGCACCATCAGGGAAGGCAGGCTGATGTCCAAGGCCGAACTGGCCAAAGCGGCGGATTTGTCCATACCCACCATCGACCGGGTCGAAAAGGGGTATCCCTGCCGCATGGAGACCAAGCGAAAGATCATCAGGGCCCTCGGCATGTCATTGAAGGAACGCAGCAGGGTCTTCCTGGAATAAGGGGGATGCGAGATGTCGCTTTTTGGCGGATCAAAATCAGTTACAGGTCTTGATATCGGTTCCAGCTCCATAAAGATTGTCCAGCTCCAGGAGACCCGGAAGGGGTACCGCCTCAAGAATATGGGAATCCGGCCGCTGCCCCAGGAGGTCATCGTTGACGGGGCGATCATGGACGCGGGCGTCATCAGCGATACCCTTCGCGAAATCATCCGGGAGATGAAGGTCAAGGTCAAGGATGTGGCCATCTCGGTCTCCGGCCACTCCGTCATCATCAAGAAAATCAAGGTCCAGGAGATGACGGAAGAGGAGCTGGAGAGGAACATCCAGTTCGAGGCCGAGCAATACGTCCCCTTCGATGCCTCCGAGGTCAACATGGATTTCGTCATCCTGGGGACCGTTGACGGCAAGATGGAGGTCCTCCTCGTTGTGGTTAAAAAGGACGTCATCAACGAGTTGACCACCGTGGTGTCCGATTCCGGCCTGAACCCCGTGGTCGTGGATGTGGACGCCTTCGCCCTGCAGAACATGTACGAGACCAACTATATCCTTGGCCCCGAGGACGTGATCGCCCTCGTCAACGTCGGGGCCTCTACAACCAACATCAATATCATCCGGGACGGGGTTTCCATTTTCACGAGGGATATCTCCGCCGGGGGCAACCAGTTCACAGAGGCGATCCAGAAACAGCTTCAGGTTAGTTATGAGGAGGCTGAGCTTCTCAAGAAGGGCCGGGCCGCGGGGGAGAAAACCCCTGAGGAAGCGGCTCCCATCCTCGCCGCTGTTTCTGAAAGCCTCGCGCAGGAGATCCAGAGGTCCATGGACTTTTTCAATTCCTCCAACCCCAGCATCCAGGTCAGCCGGGTTGCCCTTTGCGGGGGCGGCTCCAAGGTGGAAAGCGTGGTCAAGGCGGTGGAGCAGCGCTTGGGGATCCAGGTGGAGATGGTAAACCCCCTGGAGGCCATTTCCTATAACAGGAAGAAGTTCGATCCGTCCGAGGTCGAGGACGCGGCGCCCATGCTCGGTATCGGCGTGGGTCTGGCCATAAGAAAGGCGCTTGACCGATGATCAAGATCAATCTCCTACCTGTCCGTGAAGAGCGGCGCCGGCTTGGCGCCAAACAGGAACAGCTTCTGTTCGTCCTGGTGGTCATCCTTGCCCTTTTCGGGGTCTACTATTGGTGGTCCTACGACACAAGGACAATCAAGGATCTTAGAAGCCAGATCAGCCAGGCGGACAAGGAGATCCAGGAACTGGCCAAGATCGTCAAAGAAGTGGAGAAGTTCAAGGCCGACAAGAAAACACTCGAGGACAAGATCTTCGTCATCAACCAGCTCAAGGCCACGCGGCAGGTCCAGGTCCATTACATGGATGAGCTCAACAAGGCCCTGACTGACCAGGTCTGGCTGGAATACTATCAGCAGAGGGGCGACGATCTCATACTCCGTGGAAAATCCCTGTCCACACAGGATGTCGCGGATTTCATGCGCAACCTGGACGCCTCGGCGTATTTCAATGACATCCAGCTGGATCAGACGAGCCAGAAAGATGTTAAGGTCGGGGACCGTATTTTGAAGGTCAACGATTTCGGGATCCGCCTTAAGGTCGTCCCTGGCGGCCAGGCGGGGTGATCCCTTTTTTCGGGAGGATCAGGACATGGCTTTCGGAATAGACACGAGTCAGTTCTCCAACCTTTCACCGGCGAAAAAGTTTCTGATTATCCTGGTGGTTGCCGCCCTTATTCCGGGTCTTTACTGGTATTCCTTCCACAGGGGCAACGCCAAAACGATCCAGCGGCTGAAGGCTGATCTGAGCACAAAACAGGCCAAACTGAATGAGAACAAGGCCATTGCCCGGAACCTCCCCCGGTTCAAGGATGAGGTGGAGAAGCTCAACCTACGCCTTGCCGAGGTGGTCCAGGAGCTGCCCAACAGCCGGGAGATTCCCAACCTCCTGGAAACGATCAGCAATCTGGGAGCCGTGAACGGTCTTGAGGTCCTGTTTATCAAGCCCAACCCCGATGTGGACAAGGGTTTTTATGCGGAAGTCCCTATCCAGATCAAGGTCAAGGGGGGGTATCATGAAATGGGGATGTTCCTGGATGCCGTCAGCAGGCTTCCCCGGATCATCAATGTAGGTAATGTCACTCTGGGGAATCCCAAGGAGGACGAACGCTCGGGGGCCATTGTTCTGGATATCAACGCCTTGGCCACGACCTACCGGTATGTGGAGAAGGGGAGCTGATCATGAATGCCTCGGTCAGGATACGGACGGTTCTTCTTTTGCTTCTGGCTGCTGTCATTGTGGCGGCGCCAGGGTGCAAGAAGGCGCCTCCTCCAGCCGCGCCCTTGCCTCAATTGGCACCGGCGCCCGCAGCCCCGGCCCCGGCGCCGGAGGAGGCCCCGGAGGACGGGGCGAAGGAGATTTTCAGCTATAATCCCGGGGACTACCGGAACCCCTTCGGGTCTCTCCTGAGGATCAAAAAGGAGGAGGAGGGGCCACCTGAGGAAGAGCTGACCCCGCTTCAGAGAGTTCCTGTTACGGACCTGAGGCTCGAGGGCATCATCCTCATGGGGAAGAAGGCCGTTGCCCAGATCATCGCCCCTGACGGGAAGCCCTACACGGTCACCATCGGGACCCCCATGGGGAGGCACAAGGGGAAGGTGATCCGGATCATGTCGGACAAGGTGATTGTCGAGGAGCATTTCGAGGATTATTTGGGAAGGAAATTCACGGAGGAAACAGAACTTAAGCTCCGCGATGAGCTAGAGGAGACCCTGTGATGAAGCGCGTGACAGTAAAACTTCCGTTGTTTCTGGCGGTCATGGCCCTGATTGCCACCGGATGCGCAGCTCCCAAGGGGCAGGTGCGCGACTCCGGTCAGGAGGCTGATGCCGCCAGGGTCATTTCCGTGACGGGCGAGGAACTTTCCGACAGGGTCCGCCTCAATATCGAAGGCACGACGACTCTGGCCTACACGGTCTTCCGGCTTTCCGAACCCCTGAGGCTCATCGTGGATCTTGCCGACACGGATGTGAGCGCTCTGTCTACGGAAATCCCCTTGAACATTGGGAACGTCTCCTCCGTGAGCCCCCTCCAGTTCGACGAGGCCGCAGGACGGATAGGACGCCTGGAGATCGATCTTGACGAGCTCTGGGAATACGAGACGTCCCGTGAGGGCAACGTCATCATCATTGATTTCATGAAGCCCGGCGCTGTTTCGGAGGCGCCCCGGCCCGTCGAGGAACCTCCTGTGCTGGAGACCGCGCCGGCCGAGCAGGTGGTGGAGGTTGCCGTGCCCGCCCAGGCCCCTGCCGTGGAACCCGTACCGAAAGTCGAGGTCCTGGCCCCGGCGGGGTTTGTCAACAGCGTTGCCTTTGAGCAGTCCGCGGGTGGGGTGATCGTTGAACTCCTGGGGGACGGTTCCCTTAAGAATTACACCGTCATGGATCTTTCCGGACCCACGCGCATCGTCCTGGATGTCCAGGATGTGGCAAAGGGGTTTGCCGAGAGCCGCGTTCCCGTGGAAACCGGGAGCGTCCGCCAGGTGCGGGTTGGGGAACATTATGACCAGAACAAGCTGCGCTTTGTACTGGATATCGATGGGGATCTGCCTCCCTACACGGTGAGGGCAGAAGGCTCCAAGCTGGTGGTGAGGCTCGGTGAAGGCCCCATCAGGGAGACCCCTCCTCTGGAGGCCGCGGCGGCCCAGCCTTCTGCTTTCGCGAATCTTCCTGTTGTCTATGAGACTTCGGAAAAACCGGCCGGGGAATCCTCCGTTCTCGCAAACCTTCCCGTTACCTTTGCCGTCCCTCAGGATGAGACGCCCTCTGTCGAATCCGCCAAGGCTGGACCCGAAGTGACGGATATCCGCTACCGCCCGGGCAAGGAGGAAGGGGCGGTCCTGATCATATCCCAGGAGCCGATCCGGTATCTGGCCACCCAGCCCGACGCCACCCATCTTCTCGTGGATCTGCCCGGGGTGACCCTTCCCCGCGAACTGGTCATGAGCCAGGACACCCGGGATATGGAAGGGGGCCTTCAGGCCCTTAGTTCCTACAACCCCAAGGGAGGCGACGGGGCCCGGGTGAGCCTTGCCTTCGCTCCGGGAACCGCCACTGAGGTCCATCAAACGGGAGGGACCATCACCGTCACCCTCAACCCCCAGGCCGCTTATACGCCGGCAGCCATGCCCGCGGTCCCTGCTGCCCCTTACCTTCAGGAGCCCCTCAAGGCTTCTGCCGTTGAGCTGACGCCCTTTGAGAAACCCATGTACACGGGGGAAAAGATCACCCTCGACTTCCAGAATGCCGATCTGCTAAATGTCCTGAGGCTTATCGCCGATGTCAGCAATTTAAACATCATAACGGCGGAAGGCGTTGGCGGAAAGCTCACCATGAGGATGGTTGACGTTCCCTGGGATCAGGCCCTTGACATCATTCTGAAGACAAAAGGCCTGGGCCAGGTGAAGGAAGGAAACGTCGTTCGCATCGCGCCCATGACAACTCTGGAAAATGAGAGACTGGCCGCGTTGAAGGCAAAGGAAGCGGACATAAAAGCTGAGGACCTGTCCCTCGAGATCATCCCCATCAGCTATTCAAAAGCGGAAGATCTCGTCAAACAGCTCAGTTCCTTCCTCAGCGCGAGAGGGTCTATCTCCACCGATTCCAGGACCAATTCCCTGATCGTCAAGGACATCCGGGAAAATATCAACAGGGTCAAGGAACTCGTCGCGACCCTGGATATCCCCACACCCCAGGTACGGATCGAGGCGAGGATCGTCATCGTGGATGAGGGTTATATCAAGAACCTCGGAATCCAGTGGGGCGGGGAATACGTCGCCAGCGACGGCACGAGGATATTCGGGGATTCCGACACGGGGGGCGTCGACATCAATTCCCTGGTCAACCTGCCCGCCAGCAACGCTAATACGATCCTCGGAGTCTCCTTCGGGAGCGTGGACAACTTCACGAACCTGGACCTGAGGCTCAGCGCCCTCGAACAGAGCAACCGGGGAAAGATCATCTCGAGTCCCTCGCTCCTGGTCATTCAGAACGAGACGGCGAACATCGAGGTTAACAATCCCTTCCCGGAAAACCGCACCTCCACCGAGGTGTCCGAGTCCGGATCAACCACCACGACGGAAGTAACCTTCCCCAACATCTGGACCCGGCTGAAGATCACCCCGCAGGTAACGAGCAGCGAGGACATCTTCATGGAGATCTATGTGGAAAAGGACAGCAAGGGCCAGCAGGCCATCTTCGAGGGCAACACCTTTACGGGTGTGAACTCCCACAAGCTTGAAACGAAAATCATCCTGAACAACAACGGGACCGCTGTCATCGGCGGGGTTTACACCGAGAACGAGGTAGAGGGACAAAGCAGCGTGCCGTTCCTCTCCAAGATCCCTGTCCTCGGATGGCTGTTTAAAAACAAGAATACCGATAATACCCGGGATGAACTGCTCATCTTCATCAACGCCTCCATTGTAGAGGGGTAGCGTCTCCGACGCGAAACGCCAAACGCATCCGCCGCCAGACGGTGGATGCGTTTTTTTTAGGAGGGGACGAGAATCATGTTCAGGTTCCTGACCGCGGGGGAATCCCACGGGGAATCCCTCATCGCCATTCTCGAGGGGCTTCCGGCAGGCCTGGAGATCCGCTCGGAGGAAATCAACGCGGAACTGACCCGCAGGCAGAAGGGGGCCGGCCGGGGAAAGAGGATGGAAATCGAGTCGGACCGGGTGGAAATCCTGACAGGGCTCCGGGCCGGTCGCACCCTGGGCAGCCCTCTGACCATTCGCATCCGGAACCGTGACTGGGAGAACTGGAAGGAAGCCATGGCTCCCGAGGGGAGCGGGGTGGAGTCAAGGCCGGTCACAAGTCCCAGGCCGGGCCACGCGGACCTGGCAGGCGGGATCAAGTACGGCTATAAGGATTTCCGGAATGTCCTGGAGAGGGCCAGCGCCAGGGAAACGGCGGCCAGGGTCGCCCTGGGCGCGGTTGCCAGGATCCTTCTGGCCCGTTTCGGCATCCTGGTTGCCAGTCAGGTGCTGGCTATCGGCGGGAGCAGAGAATCCTCGGTAGAGCTTGTAAGCGGTTCCCAGATAAGCCAGCTGGAAAATTCCCCTGTGAGGACCCTGGATCCTTTGGCTGAAAAGGAGATGCTCGCCCTTATCCAGAAGGCTTCGGAAGAGGGGGAAACCCTCGGGGGGGTCTTCGAACTGCGGGCATTTCATGTCCCCGTCGGTCTGGGAAGCTACGTGCAGTGGGACCGGCGCCTGGATGCGGGCTTGGCCGAAGCCGTAATGAGCATACCGGGGATCAAGGGGGTCCAGATCGGCCTGGGCTTTCATGGGGCGGGCCTCTCCGGATCCCGGGTCCACGACGCCATTTATTACGATCGTTTCAAAGGTTTTTACAGGCAGACCAACCGGGCCGGGGGTGTTGAGGGAGGCGTTTCCAACGGGGAGACGGTCATCGTCAGCGCTGCCATGAAACCGATCCCCACCCTCCTGAGACCTCTTCCATCCGTTCATTTCATCAGTAAGCGAAGCACCGAAGCCGCGGTGGAGAGGTCCGACGTCACCGCCGTTCCCGCGGCCTCGGTCATAGGGGAATCCATGGTCGCCCTGGTCCTTGCCCGCCACATGTGCGAGAAATTCGGAGGCGACACCATGGATGAGATGGAGAGGAATTTCCGCGGATATATGGAGTATGTGAAAAATCTTTAAACTGGGCATAACCTGGAACGTTGACCAGGTGGCAAAAAGTCCGATTCGGGACTTAACGCTTCCCGGAAAGGGAAAAACGTGGTTTTCCCTTTCCTCACGGATTCATGACTTGCGATGCGGATCCTGGATCCGGGCGCCCCGCGCGTGGCGCGATGATGACTTTTTGCAAAGTCATGAACGTTGACAGGATCGCAAAAAGTCCAATGCGGGACTTTTTGCTCCACGGAAAGGGAAAAACGTGGTTTTCCCTTTCCTCACGGATCCATGACTTGCGATGCGGATCCTGGATCCGGGCGCCCCGCGCGTGGCGCGATGATGACTTTTTGCAAAGTCATCATCATTAGACTTCAAACGGGGAAAGCATAATCGAACCGGCGCGCCGGCATGGGGACCCGGGGGACAACCCGGAACCTCTCAATTTTAAAAGTCTTTTATGATCAAAAACCATTCTCAATGCAGAACCGACCGGATTTACCTGACCGGATTCATGGGGTCGGGGAAATCGGCCGTTGGCCGAATCCTGGCGGCCATGCTTGACAGGCCCTTTGCGGATCTCGATGATGTCATCGCGGGGGAGGCGGGGATGTCCATCCCGGAAATATTCCGGCACAAAGGGGAGCGCATATTCCGGGAGATGGAAAGGGGTGTCGCTGCGAGGTATGCCGGGGGCCGGCGGGTGGTTGCCCTTGGGGGAGGGACTATAATGGACCCGGCAACAAGAGGTCTCCTGGCGGGTTCCGGAGTCCTGGTTTACCTGAGGGCGAGCCTTGACACCCTGGCCGAAAGGCTCAGGAAAGAAAGGGGGCATCGTCCGATGCTCGACGGCGAAAAACCCGTGGAGGAAAGGATCGCTTCCCTGATGAGAGAGCGGGGTCCGGTCTACGAAACGGCTGAATGGATAGTGGATACAGACAACCAGTCGGCGGAAGAGGTGGCCTCCTGTCTTTATCAAAGGATCTTGGGAAAAAACGATGATTGAGACGGTCACCGTGCGTCTGGAAGACCGTTCTTATCCTATCCTCGCGGGTGAAGGGGCCTGGGAGAAAGCCGGCAAGCACATCCGGGCCCGACGTCCCGGCGGCATTGCCCTGGTGACTGATGAGAGGGTTGGGGAACTTTACGGGGCAAAAGTCCGGGGGATTCTCGAGGCTGAGATTCCGGCTGTAAGCTATCTCGAGGTGCCCCGGGGCGAGGGGAGCAAATCCTTTGCCTTGCTGGAAAGCCTCTGCCGCCGCCTTGCTGTTGCCGGGCTGAACCGGGATGGCCTGGTGGTGGCTCTCGGAGGCGGGGTCGTCGGAGACCTGGCAGGTCTTGCCGCATCGACTTATCTTCGCGGCATTCGGCTGATCCAGATGCCCACAACCCTTCTCGCGATGGTCGACAGCAGTGTGGGAGGGAAAACGGGGATCAACATCCCGGAGGGGAAAAATCTCGTGGGGACCTTCTACCAGCCGGAGGCGGTTTTTGCCGAGACCGGTTCGCTGGCGACCCTGGAGGATCGGGACTGGTATTCCGGCCTGGCGGAGGCCGTCAAGATCGCCATCACACTGGACGAGAGGCTTTTTGAATATCTAGAGGGCGTCACGGATCCGGGGCCTCGCGGCACCATGGATATAGCGAGGGTCATCGCGGCATCTTGCGAACGAAAAGCCCAAATCGTCTCCCGCGACGAAAGGGAGGGCAGCGTCAGGATGGTCCTTAATTTCGGACACACCCTTGCCCACGGTATCGAGGGAGCCCTCGGCTACGGGAAAATCAGGCATGGAGAGGCTGTGGTCCTTGGAATGAAAGGGGCCCTTGCCCTGTCGTTGTCAAAATGCGGCCTGCCCGAAGAGCAGTACGGCCGTGTTATGGACGTCCTGGACCGCATTCCGGTGCCCGAAGTGGACCTGGCCTCAGGTAAACTGGAGGAATTCCTGAACCGCGACAAAAAATCCTTCGCCGGGCAAGTCAGGGCCGTGCTCCTCAGGGCAATCGGCGAGGCCTGTTTTGTGCCCTTGAAAGACCCCCTGGAACTCCTGGATGCCCTGGTCCATGAAATCGGGAAAAAGCCGGGAACCTGAATTTTTCGGGGGGGTGTTGGAAGCGAAGATGTCAGCGGCGCTATTAATTGACTTGCCGTTGATATTCCCATAGCATCAGGAAAAGGAACGGGGGAATCGGGAAGTGGAAACCGGCTATTGAGTATCCGAAAGCAGGGATTAAAAAATGGTCGGGTGTTTCGAGAACAGTTTTTGCGTCCTTCAATTCCCGGTCTTTAATTCCCAATCCTGAATTGTTGATCCCTGTCCTGGAAAGGGATCACGGGGGAGGAAAAACAATGGGCGAACAGGAAATCCAGAAATACGAGCAGATGCTGGCTCAGGATCCCGATTCCCGGGCCTTCGCGCCCCTCGCGGAGGCATACAGGAAAGCGGGAAACCTTGATCAGGCTGTCCGGGTTGCGGAGGCTGGACTGAAAATCCACCCCTCATACAGCGGGGGGATGGTGGTCCTTGGAAGGGCTCTTTTTGAGAAAAAAGAGCTCGAGAAAGCATCGGAAATCCTGAAAAAAGCCGTTATCGAAAACCCCGAGAGCTATCTGGGGCAGAAATTCCTGGGGAAGGTTCTGCTGGAAATGGGGGATGTCCAGGGTGCCCTCCAGGCCCTGGAAGCGGCCGATTTTCTGAGCCCCGAAGACGGAGAAGTGGAAACGCTGCTGGAGTCCGTGCGCCTGAGGGCGTCATCACCAACACCCGTTGAATTTTTGGCTGGGGTCCGGGCCGAAGACGAAACCGGGGAGGTCCTCACAGATGAAATTAAAAGCCCGGAGGCAAAGGGGGAGGCCCCGGTACATCCACCCGTGCCCGAAGAGGCGGGTGGCGATGAGGCCGGTTCCCATTCGGAGGCCTCTCCGGGGCCGGGTATCCCTGAGCTTTCCATGGACCTGGAAGAACTGGAGTTCGGGGAAGATGAACAGATTTCCTCAAGGCCGGAGGATTCCGGGGATGAGGTTTTAGAGGATGAGGAGGATTTCATCGAGGAACTGGGTCTGGAAGCCGTAGCATTTCTGGAAGATGCAGAGGATTCCCAGGAGGATGTGGAGATCGTCGCCGAGGAAGAAACCGGGAAACCCGCGGGCTTCAGGCATTCCGTGGACCCCTTTGCCGTCCTGAATGGGCGGAGCCGCCCCATCGTGGTGGGGCCTCCCTCTTTCACTTCCACGCAATTGGCCGGGCAGGGACCGAAACCCGCGGACCCCTTGATTCATCAAGGGCGGGAGGAAAAACCTCTGTTGACCTCGTCCCGGGAAAATGCGATCCATCCGGAGGAATCCCCGGCCGAAGACGATGTTTCCTCAGGGAGTTGGGAGGGGATCCCCATCTTCGAAAAACCCCCGGCGCCCGCCCCGGAACCTGTCAAGGATCCTGCAGATGCTGCAGAAGAGAATTTTTCCACCGAAACCTTGGCGGATCTTTACGCGCGTCAGGGATTAAGGGAAAAGGCCGCTGATATCTACCGGAAAATTCTGGTCCAAAGGCCCGGGGACAACGGGATTCTGGAAAAACTCCGGGCCCTCGAGGGAAAGACTGCCGGGATGGACATCCCCCGACAGGTTGCCGGCAATCCGGAAGCGGATGAAATCAAAGAGGGCCCCGCGAGCGCCAGGGACCCCCTGGAGATTCTGGAGCGGTGGCTGGAAAATGCTGAAAGGATAAAAAAACAATGATTTTTGAGGAAGTGCTCAGGGACATCGTTGAGGAAACGGACGGGGTTCAGGGTGCGGTTATCATGGGGATGGACGGGATCCCCATCGGAGAGAAAATCATTGATCCGGACTGCAGCATCCAGACCGTCGGCATCGAATACGCTTCGGCCATAAAAAATATTCAGAAGGCTTCAAAGTCCCTCTCGGCGGGAAGGGTCCAGGAGGTCGTGATAGACACCCAGAAAGGGATTTTCCTCCTGCGCCTGGTCACCGATGATTACTTCATCGCTGTTGCCCTTTCCAGCCGGGCCAACTATGGAAAGATCCGGTATCATCTCAGGATCGCGGCCCCGAAGCTGGAGGGGGAATTCAGTTGAGGAAGGTTCTGGTTCTCCACGGGCCCAATCTCAACCTCCTCGGTTCCCGGGAGCCCGGGGTTTACGGGAAATGGACCCTGGCCGATATCAACGAGGATCTGGTGCGGACCGGGCTGACCCTCGGCATCCAGGTGGGCACATTTCAGTCCAACCATGAAGGGGAGATCGTGGAGAGGATCCAGGGGGCCCATGGGGAAGGGTACGGGGCTATTGTCATCAACCCCGCAGCCTACACCCATTCCAGCGTTGCCATCCGGGATGCCCTCGCCGCCGCGGGTTTGCCTTTTGTGGAGGTTCATATTTCCAATATTCACGCAAGGGAGCCCTTCCGGAAAAAATCCCTCCTTTCAGATCTGGCATCGGGGATCGTTGCGGGTTTCGGCCCTTCCGGGTACCGGCTGGCGCTCATCGGGGCGCATGACATCCTTAAATCTTTCGAACGCGAGAGCGGGGAGGAAGAGATTTGATCAGCACCAATCAGTTCCGCAAAGGGTTGAAGATCGAGCTGGAAGGGGAACCTTTTTCCATCGTGGACTTTCAGCACGTAAAGCCGGGCAAGGGGGGGGCTTTCGTGCGGACCAAACTTAAAAGCCTTGCCACAGGGAACGTGCTGGAACGGACCTTCCGGTCCGGAGACAAGGTCAAAAGGCCCGATTTTGAGGAAAAGGTAATGCAGTTTCTTTACAGCGATGAAAGCGGCTATCATTTCATGGACACCAACACCTACGAGCAGATCGGGATCAGCGCGGAGGAAATCGGGGACCACAGTAATTTTCTCAAAGAACAGCTCGAGGTAAGCGTGCAGCTCCATAACGGCCGTCCCATGGGGATTGAATTGCCAAACTTCGTGGAGCTTAAAGTGGTCAAATCGGAACCGGGGCTGAAGGGGGACACGGCCTCGGGAGCGACCAAGCCGGCTGAGCTGGAAACGGGCACGGTCATTCAGGTGCCCCTGTTCATCAATGAGGGGGATGTCCTGAGAATCGATACGAGATCGGGCGCCTACATTGAGAGGGTGAGATAGGAGCGGCCAAATGGATATAAAAGAGATCAGGGAGATCCTCAAGGTTCTGGAACGGTTCGAGATCCTGGATTTTTCCCTTCAGGAAGGGGACACCAGGATCCACGTCAGGAGAGGGGGACGGGGGGGTGAATCCGACCAGGGCCTTTCCGGGCGGAGTTTAGCCAGGGAGGTCCTCACCGTCACTCCACATTCCGAGCTGCCTGTGACAGCCCCGGAACCGGAAGGATCCCTCGTGGTGGGGGAAAAGCAGTTTCTTGTCACATCACCGATTGTCGGGACTTTTTACAGAGCTCCTTCCCCGGAATCTCCTGCTTTTGTCGAGGTTGGCAGCCAGGTCAGCAAGGGATCCGTCCTTTGCATCGTGGAGGCCATGAAGATCATGAATGAGATCGAAAGCGAAGTGGGAGGGAAAGTCGCCGGGATACTGGTAGAAAACGCCCAGCCTGTAGAGTACGGGCAGCCCCTTTTCATTATCGACCTCGTGTGACCTTTATGAAGCTTTTTTCGAAGGTTCTGGTGGCAAACCGTGGTGAAATTGCCCTTAGGGTCATTCGGGCATGCCGTGAATTGGGGATCCGGTCCGTTGCCGTGTTTTCGGACGCCGATCGAGAAGCCCTCCACACCCGGTTTGCCGATGAGAGCATCTGCATCGGGCCCGCCAATTCGAAACTGAGCTACCTGAATATACCCTCAATCATAAGCGCAGCCGAGGTTTCCGATTGCGAGGCCATCCATCCGGGTTACGGGTTTCTCGCGGAAAACCCCGAATTCTCGGAGGTGTGCGAGGCCAGCGGCATCACCTTTATCGGGCCGAGATCCGACCATCTCCGGCTAATGGGCAACAAGATCCAGGCCCGGAACCTCGCGAAACGGGCGGGGGTTCCCGTTATCGAGGGGGGACTAGAGGGGATGAGCGATCCCGAGGAAGCCCTTGAACTGGCGAAGCAGGTGGGGTTTCCGGTGATCATCAAGGCGGCCGCCGGAGGGGGTGGAAGGGGAATCCGTGTAGTCCATTCGGAGGCGTCCTTCCGGGCGGCTTTTTCCATGGCCCAATCCGAAGCAGGTTCTTCCTTCAATAACCCGGAGGTCTATGTCGAACGGTTTATCGAGGCTCCCAGGCACGTGGAGATCCAGATCCTCGCCGATGAGAAGGGCAACGTCATCCACCTCGGTGAGAGGGATTGCAGCATTCAGCGCCGTTACCAGAAGCTGATCGAGGAATCCCCTTCACCCGCGGTATCTCCGGCCCTTCGCAAGGAGATGGGAAATTCCGCGGTGGCCCTCGCCAGGGAAGCCGGCTATGTGAACGCGGGCACGGTCGAGTTTCTTCTTGATTCCGATGGCCGGTTTTATTTCATGGAAATGAATACAAGGATCCAGGTTGAGCACCCCGTGACGGAGATGGTCACGGGGATAGACCTGGTGAAGGAACAGATCCGGATAAGCGCCGGACATCCCCTCGGAATAAAACAGGAGGATGTCCGCGTGACGGGGCATGCCATCGAATGCCGGATAAACGCCGAGGACCCCGACAATCACCGCCCCTCACCGGGAACCATCACCTTCTATTATGCCCCGGGAGGGCCGGGAATAAGGGTGGATTCCGCCGCCTACGAATCCTATTACATCCCTCCCCATTATGATTCCATGGTGGCCAAGCTCATTGCCCACGGCAGGGACCGGGATGAGGCGCTGGCCCGGATGCAGCGGGCCCTGGAGGAGTTCGTCATCGAGGGAGTCAAGACCACGATTCCCCTCCACCAGAGAATTCTTAGAACCCTGCGGTTCCGACAGGGGGAATACAGCACCAATTTTATCGAAAGCCTGAAAGGTTGATATTTTCCAAGGGGTTAAACGGGATCATTCAACAAGGTTGGAAAATGTGTTAGCATAAAAAATTCTGGAGAAATTGCTGAGATCGGGGAATGAATGGTTCATGGCAGATAAAACGAAGCTTTTAAAAATCGCACAGAAACACCTTCTCAAGGGAAATCTGGACAAGGCGATCTCCACCTTTGAGGAACTCGTCAACCTGGACCCGCGGGACCAGAGGCTCCTTCTGCGTCTTGCGGAACTTCAGGCGAGGGTTGGAAGGAAAAAGGAAGCCATCCAGAATTACGAAAAGATCGCCGCCGGGTATATCTCCCAGGATTTCACACCCAAGGCCATTGCCGTTTACAAAACCATCCTCAGGCTGGACCCCGAACTCATCACCGCTTATGAAAAGCTCGCCCAGCTTTACAAAAGTCAGGGGCTCGAGGTGGAGGCTCTCTCCCAGCTGGAAAATCTTTTCAATTTTTTTGAAAAAAAGGGAGAGGCCGCCAAGCAGATTGAAGTTTTGAAATTAATGGCGGACATGGATCCGGAGAACCTTGGTTTTCAGGTGCGCCTTGGCGAAATGCTGGCCAAGAAGGGGATGAAGGACGAGGCGGCAGAAGCCTTCGCAAGAGCCGGGTCCACCCTGAGCCGCCGCGGTTTCCACGACCGGGCTTCCCAGCTTTTCGAGAAAATCATCAGCCTGAATCCGGAAAATATCTCGGTAAGAAAGGAACTTTGCGCCCACTATCTCGAATGCGGTGAGTTCGCCAGGGCCCAGAAAGAGGTTGAAGCGATCCTTGAACGCGCCCCGGATGATCCCCGGATGGTCCTTCTCCTCGGACGGATACTCCTTCAACTGGAAAAGAGAGGGGAGGGGGAGAAAAGCATCGCCCAGGCCATCATGCTTTTCAAGGAAACCGGCGAGCTGGAACACGTCATGAAGGAGTTCCTCTTCGTGGCGCAGTCCCACTTGAATAATGGGGAAATCCCCGAAGCCGAGATCTTTTACCGCCAGATTTTCCAGGCCGACCCCACGGAAGACAGGACAGTCAGGGGCCTCATAAAGATCGCTGAAATGAGAAAAGACCGGGCCTCCCGCATTGAGAACCTTGCCCTCCTTGGAAGGATCCTCAGGGACAGGGGGGACGGGAAGGGGGCCAGAAAAGTATATCAGGAACTGCATCAACTCGATCTTCTGAACCAGGAGGCCAGGGAGTTCCTTGAGGAATATGACCAGAAGGAACCGGGAATCGGCCAATGGGAAACCCGGGAGCCAGAGGGTGCGGAAGAAGGAGAAAAACTCCAGATCGATGGGTCTGATCTCCTTCCTCCGGAATTTTCGGGTGAGGAAGAGGACGAGGGGGAAGAGGGTGTTGACCTGGAACTTTTCGGAGACGAAGAGGTCCTGACCCCCGAGTTCGAGGGTTTTGAGGGAGTTTTTGAGGGGGAAGAAGATTTGCCCCGGCCCCCGGCAGCGGAGGAGCCTGGCCTGGAGGAGGCTGAGGCTGAAGGTGGCTTTGGGATTGAGGCCGAGGCCGATGAGGCTCCCGATGTCCCGGATATCCTGCTGGAGGATTTTTCCGAAGGTCTGGAGATCGTTCCAGAGGAAACCTCTGAAACCGCGGAAAGTGGGGAGAACGGGGAATTTGTTCAGGGGGAGATGGTCGGGGAAGTTGAGGCCTCTGTGGAGGATTTACTGGCGGAAAGCGAGATTTACAGGAAATACGGTCTGACCGACCAGCTTCTGATCACCATGGAAAAGCTGCGGGCTGTTGCGGGGAGTGACCCCGCAACCCTCCAGAAAATAAGGGTTCTGGAAGAAGAAGCTGAAACGACAGAGGACGTTGAAGAATCAACCCCTGCCCAACCTGATGCCGTGGCCGGAGACTTCCTTTTCGAAGGGATGGGTTCCGACCTTTTTGAGGAAGAAAAACCCCCCTCCGAGGAGGGGCCTGTTTTCCCGGAGGAATTTTCCGCCGAAGGACCTCCCGCGGATAGCGAGACGGGCGACCTTTTCCAGGAGGAGTTCGAGGAAGCGGAATTTTATCTTTCCCAGGGGATGGAGGAAGAGGCTGCCCGGATATACCGCTCCATTCTCAGCCGGGCACCGGATCACCCTCAGGCCCGGGCAACTCTCGAGGGCCTCGGTCGGAGAGGGGGCCAGGCGGAAGATGTCCCTGCACAGGCCGCTTCCGGCCTGTCACCGGATCAGCCGCCATCTCCGGCGCACTCTGATGTCGGGATTGAGACGAAGGAGCCGGATCGGGAGGTCTCCAGAATAAAGGAACCCCTCCCGGCCAAAGAGAGCGCCGCGTCTGCCGGCAAGGGCCCGGACCGGGGTCCCGACGGGGAACTTAGGACCAAACTCGTTGTGGAGGACAGGACATCCGAGGATGCGGGGGGGTTTCTTGACCTTGCCGATGAGTTGCGCTCGGCCCTGTCAGACGAATTCGACACCCCCAGGGAGGCTGCTCCTCAAACCGCACCCGTCACCTTCGAGGAAGTCTTCGCCCAGTTTAAAAAGGGGATTGAGGAGGTTCTCGGAGAGGAGGAATATGAAACCCACTATAATCTTGGGATCGCCTATAAGGATATGGGGCTCTTTGATGATGCCCTCAAGGAATTCGAGGTCGCTGCCCGTGAACCCGGACTTACGCAGGACTGCCTGAGCCTGATGGTTATGTGTTTCCTTGAAAAGAAGGATTTCGATTCTGCAATCAAAGTGGCCCAAAGGGCCCTCGAAGAGGCCTCGGAGCCTTCCAAAGCCGGCTTTTTCTATCAGCTGGGGGAAGCCTACGCGGGGAACAGGGAATGGAGCAAGGCACTTGCCGCCTACGGGGAGGTCAAGTCAAGGGATCCTTCTTTCGACAGAATCGACGATATCCTGCAAAAGATCAGGTCGATGGCGGGGAAGGAAACGCCTGCTGATCCGGATACGGAATCAGCCTCCGAGCCGGGAATGGATGAGATGCTCAGCGATCTGATCCGCGAAGTGGAGGAGATGGCCAGGGAAAGCACGGGGAAAAAGGAAGAACAACCGAAGGGCGATACCGGGAGAGACCCTAAAGACAGGATATCTTATCTCTAAGCCAGGGAGAAAACGCCAAAGTGAGCTACCTCGACTTCTACGGACTCCAGATCGAGCCCTTCAGCAACGCCCCTAACGAGCGATTCTATTATAACAGCGCCCAGCATGGCCGGGCGCTCACCAGGATGATGTACATCGCCGAGACCATGAAGGGACTGGCTGTTGTTGTGGGGGACATCGGGACAGGCAAAACCACCCTCGCGAGAAAGGTCCTGGACAGCCTTCCGATGGAAGCCTACGAATCCGCCCTCCTTGTGATCCTGCACTCGGAGATCAGCCAGGAATGGCTGTTAAGGAGGATCGCCCAGCAGCTTGGGGTCGAAAACCCCGCCCGGGAAAAACTCCAGATCATAGGCCAGCTCTACCGGCGCCTTCTTCATCTCCACCGGATTGGGAAAAAGGCTGTTGTCCTCATCGATGAGGCCCAGATGCTCAACACGAAGGAGCTTATGGAGGAGTTCCGGGGGCTCCTGAATCTGGAAGTCACAGCTCACAAGCTCATCACCTTCATCTTTTTCGGGCTTCCCGAGATCGAGGAGTGTCTTGCTTTGGACCCTCCTTTGCTGCAGCGGGTGGCCATGAAGATCCGGCTCTCCACCCTCACCGAAGAGGCGACCCGGGCCTATGTGGCCCACCGTCTCGCTGTGGCCGGAAACAGGGAAAAGCTCTTTTCCGATGAGGCCCTGAGGGAGATCTACCGATATTCCGATGGTTTCCCCAGGAAGATAAACATCCTGTGCGATAATTCCCTTTTTCAGGGATTCCTGATGCGGCAAAGGGTGATCGATGAAGCCATTGTCAAGGAGATGGCTTCTGACCTGGGATTCAGTCTGAGGATAGATTCCGGCATGAAAATCCCTTCCATTGATCTGCCGGCCACCTGGATTCCGGGGGGAGAGAAATCCCGGGAGCCATCCGAAGGGAACGAGGAAGAGGAAAACGAAAAAGAGGCGATTCCAGGCTCGCCATTGCCTGGGGCCGGGATTTCGGCCAGAGACAGGAAGTCCGGCAAGGACGATGATCTGGATCTCCAGCTGGAAGAATTTTTCGAGGACACATTCAGGGAAAGCTGAAAGAAAAGGGAAGGCGCGGGGCCGAAGGGATTTCTTTATTTTTTTCCAGACTTTCCCGGAGAACCTCTTCTGTTTTTCTTGACAAGAATTTTCCAAAACCTTTATAATTCATCAAATTTTCAGGGGGTTTCATGGACACAAGGGATCAGGACCTTATCAATCGCGTCCTTTTGGAGGACGAAGAGTTCCGGAAGCTCCATCAGGAGCATCAGGAGCTGGAAGAAAAAATAGAAGAACTGTTGAGACGTCCTCCATCGACCGAAATACATTTCGAGATAGAGAATCTTAAAAAGAAGAAACTGGCCGGCAAGGACAGAATGGAACTCATTCTTACCAAATATCGTTAGGTATCCCAGCCGATGGCTTACTGAAAGGCGAGGCCAGTGGCCTCGCCTTTTTTTGATAGTACCGAAAGGATGAATCTCATGAGCAGGGAAAACAGGAGCGACCGCGTCAGAAAAGGCCCGGAACGGGCGCCGAACCGGGCCCTTATCTATGCCACCGGGATCACACCCAGAGCCCTCAGTAGACTCCATATCGGTGTTTTCACCAGTTTTTCCGACGTCATCCCCGGGCATGTCGGCATGAGGGAACTGGAGCGTTCCATCGAAAAAGGGGTGCATTCCGGGGGGGGTACCTCCTTTCTGGTAGGCATCCCCGGTGTTTGCGACGGGATTGCCATGGGCCATGAGGGAATGCGGTTCAGCCTCCCTACCAGGGAATGGATCTCCGATCTCGTGGAAGCGGTGACCCAGGCCCATGCCTTTGACGGGATCGTTCTTCTGACCAATTGCGACAAGATCACTCCCGGGATGCTCATGGCGGCTGCCCGCCTTGATATCCCCGCCATTATCGTCACGGCGGGTCCGATGCATTCCGGAATGTACAAGGGACAGAGAAGGTCCCTGGTCCGGGACACCTTCGAGGCGGTGGGACGGTATCAGGCCGGCCAGATGGATGAGGCTGAACTGGAGTGCATGGCCCTGGAGGCCTGCCCGGGCCCGGGCGCGTGCCAGGGAATGTACACGGCCAATACCATGGCCTGCATCACGGAGGCCCTGGGGCTTTCCCTACCTTATTGCGCTACGGCCCTGGCCGGTTTCGCCGAAAAAAGAAGGATCGCTTTTGAGAGCGGCGAACGGATTGTCCAGCTGGTAAGAGATGATCTGACAACCTCGAAAATCCTGACATCCAACGCTTTCGAAAACGCGATCACGGTGGATATGGCGCTGGGAGGATCCACAAATACGGCCCTCCATGTCCCGGCAGTGGCCCATGAGGCAGGCCGTGGGGTGGATCTTGCCCTTTTTGACACCATCAGCCGCCGCACCCCCCACATCGCGAACATCCGCCCCGGAGGGGAGCATTTCATGGAGGACCTGCACTATGCGGGCGGCGTTCCGGCCGTTCTCTCCCGGCTCCGGGTTCTTTTAAAGCCCTCTCGCACCATTTCCGGGGTGGATATCCTTGACCTGGCCCGTGAGGCTCCCGTCAAGGACGAGAGCGTGATCCGGCCGGCCGACTCTCCCTACCACAAACAGGGAGGGATCGCTGTCCTGAGGGGGAATATCGCTCCCGACGGATCGGTCGTCAAACAGACGGCTGTGACGGAGGATATGATGGTCTTTGAAGGACCCGCCCGGGTTTTCGAGCGGGAGGAAGACGCAATGAAGGCGGTCATGGACCGGAAAATCAAGGATGGGGATGTGGTGGTGATCCGGAACGAGGGGCCCAAAGGAGGCCCCGGGATGAGAGAGATGCTCTCCGTGACAGCCGCGATTTCCGGCCTGGGTCTCAAAGTCGCCCTGATCACCGACGGCCGGTTTTCCGGGGGGACAAGGGGTCCTTGCATCGGCCACGTCTCCCCCGAGGCTGCCGCCGGCGGGGTCATCGGGCTGATCGCCGAAGGGGAACATATCCGGATCGACATCCCCGAACGGAAGCTGGAACTGATGGTCCCGGAAGATGAGCTGGCCGCACGGCGGTCCGTATGGACGCCTCCGGAACCAAAGGTCCGCAAGGGCATTCTGGGACGGTATTCACGGCTGGTTCATTCAGCGGCCTCGGGTGCCATTCTGGACGAATAGGTTTAAATTGCCCCGGGCCGTTCCCTTTCGTCCGGGGTTTTTTAAGGGAGAAAACGGATGCAGATGTCAGGCGCACAGATCCTCGTCCAGGCCCTCAAGGATGAGGATGTCCAGATCATGTTCGGGTATCCGGGGGGGGTTCTGCTCGATTTTTACAACGCCCTTTTCGGGAGCGGACTGCGCCATGTAATGACCCGCCACGAACAGGCGGCCGCCCATGCGGCCGACGGCTACGCCCGGGCCACGGGGAGGGTCGGGGTCTGCATGGCGACTTCCGGGCCAGGGGCCACTAACCTGGTAACGGGGATCACCACAGCCTACATGGACAGCATCCCCATGGTCGCCCTTACCGGGCAGGTCGCCAGCTACATGATCGGGGGGGACGCCTTCCAGGAAGCGGATATCATCGGGATCACCCGGCCGGTGACGAAGCATAGCTATCTGGTCAGGAAAACGGAGGATATCCCCCGGATCATCCGGGAGGCCTTCTACATCGCCTCCACCGGCCGTCCCGGCCCTGTGGTCGTAGATCTCCCCAAGGACGTTCTTAGCGGCAAGGCGAAATACCTAAGGCCGGAGAAGGTGGAAATCCGGGGGTACAGGCCGAGCGTGAACGGGCACAAGGGTCAGATAAAGAGGGTTCTTTCCGAGCTCAGAAAATCCAAAAAACCGGTCATCTACGCAGGCGGAGGCATCATCATCTCGGGGGCCACCAAAGAACTCATCCTCTTTGCGGAAAGAAACAAAATCCCGGTGACGACCACCCTGCTGGGACTCGGCGGGTTCCCAGGGGATCACCCCCTTTTCATGGGAATGCTCGGGATGCACGGGACATATCAGGCCAACATGGCCATCCACTCTTCCGACCTGCTTCTGGCCATTGGGGCCAGGTTCGACGATCGGGTTACCGGAAATGTATCCAAATTTGCCCCGGAGGCCAAGGTCGTCCATATTGATATCGATCCTTCGGCCATCAGCAAGAACGTCGCTGTCCACCTTCCCGTCGTAGGGGATATCCGTGAGATCCTCTCCAATCTGAACACCCTGCAGGAGGACGAAGATCCGGTCTGGAACGAGATAAGGGAAAGCTGGCTGGAACGGGTTGCCTATTGGGGTCAGGAAAAGCCCCTTGACTATGACAGGACGAGCAGCAGCATCAAACCCCAGCATGTTATCGAGCGTCTCAGCGAGCTTAGCCCGGATGACACCATTATTACCACCGAAGTGGGCCAGAACCAGATGTGGACGGCACAGTTTTTCCGTTTCCGTCACCCCCGAACCCTCCTTTCCTCGGGGGGGCTGGGAACCATGGGCTACGGTTTTCCGGCCGCCATGGGCGCCCAGTTCGCTTTCCCGGACCGCCTGGTGGTCGACATCGCCGGGGACGGGAGCATCCAGATGAACATCCAGGAACTGGCGACGGTTGCCCAGCATAACCTTCCGGTGAAGATCCTCATCCTGAACAACTGTTTCCTTGGGATGGTGCGGCAATGGCAGGAACTGTTTTATGATGCGAGGTATTCTTCCACCTGTCTTGCCTCGAATCCGAATTTCGTCAAAATCGCTGAGGCTTTCGGGGTCAAGGGAATCCTCATCGACCGCAAGGAAGATGTGGATGCCGGTCTTGTCGAGATGATGGAGCACAAGGGGCCGGTAGTGGTGAACTGCCTCGTCGACCGGGAAGAGGGGGTTTTCCCCATGGTCCCCGCCGGCGCGGCCACCAATGAAATGATTTTTGGTTCCCGCAAAAAACAGGAAAAGAAACTCAGGGCGGTAAAGTAGGGGTTCGCGCATAGCGAGGTGAAGGATGCGGCACACCATCTCCGTGACGGTTGAAAACAAGTCGGGCGTCCTCGCCCGGGTTGCCGGCCTTTTTTCCGGCAGAGGGTTTAACATCGAGAGCCTCAGCGTCGGTGAAACCCTTGATCCGACCATCTCCCGCATGACCATCGTAACCCGCGGGGATGACAGGATCATCGAACAGGTCATCAAGCAGCTGCGAAAGCTCATCGATGTCATAAAGGTCTCCGATCTCACGGGGACCAGTTTTGTCGAGAGGGAATTGATCCTCATCAAGGTCAAGGCCCGGGAAAGCAATCGGGCCGAGATTCTGAGGATCAGTGATATTTTCCGGGGTAAGATCGTGGATGTTTCCCCGGCCACCTTCACTTTTCTGATCACCGGGGACCAGGACAAGGCCGAGGCCTTCATCCGGCTCGTAAAACCCTTCGGGATCCTGGAGATCGTACGGACGGGGAAGGTTGCCATCGCCAGGGAGGTATAGGAAAAGGAAGAAGGAAGAAGGATGAAGGATGAAGGAAATGAAACTTGGGGGCAGGATCGGCCCCCGGATCTGAAAGGAGTTGAGACCGATGGACGTTTTTACTGAAAAGGATGTGAAAAGCAAGGGCGGCTTCCTCAAGGGGAAGAAGGTGGCTGTCATCGGTTATGGAAGCCAGGGGCACGCCCAGGCGCTTAACCTCAAGGACAGCAAGGTGGATGTCGTCATCGGCCTTAACAAGGGGAGCCAGCACTGGAAGGCCGCTGAGAAGGCCGGGTTCAAGGTCGGGACTATTGAGGATGCGACCTCGGCCGCCGATCTCATCATGGTCCTGGTCCCGGATGAGTTCCACAAGGATGTCTACGAGACCCGGATCGAACCCAATATGAAAAAAGACGCCGCGCTGGCTTTTTCCCACGGGTTTTCCATCCATTACGGCCAGGTAACCCCGGCGAAAACCACGGACGTCATCATGATTGCCCCCAAAGGCCCCGGGCATCTGGTCCGCAGTGAATTCGTCCAGGGCCGCGGGGTGCCAAGCCTGATCGCGGTATATCAGGATGTGTCCGGAACGGCAAAGCAGATGGCCCTCGAATACGCTGCCGGGATCGGTTCCGGCCGGGTCGGGATTCTGGAAACAACCTTTCGCGAAGAGACCGAGACCGATCTTTTCGGGGAGCAGGCTGTGCTCTGCGGAGGGGTTACCAGGCTCGTTCTCGCGGGATATGAGACCCTTGTGGATGCTGGCTACGAGCCCGAGATGGCTTATTTCGAATGCCTCCATGAACTGAAGCTCATTGTCGACCTCATGTATCAGGGCGGTTTGTCCACCATGAGGTATTCCATAAGCAATACGGCCGAATACGGCGACCTGACGCGAGGGGACCGGGTCATCAGCGAGGATGTCAAGGACGAGATGGCCGCGATCCTCGATGAGATCCAGAGCGGTGAGTTTGCCCGGGAATGGATCCTGGAAAATCAGGCCGGTCGGCCCGTGTTCAGGGCCCTGGCCAGAATGGCCGGCGAGCATCCCATCGAGGAAGTGGGCACAAGGCTCCGGGCCCTCATGCCGTGGCTAAAGGAACAGGCGGCGGTAAAGGACAGGGATTAAAGGCATACAATGGCGCTGATGGCGAAAGAAGGTCTCCCAGTTGCCTCCATCCCGGGGGTCCTGACCATCCTGGCTTTTGCCTTTGTGGGCGTGTATGCCGGGATCGCGGGGATTTTTGTTACCTTGTGTGTGGCCCTTTTCTTTCGGGATCCGGAGCGCTCCGGGAACCCGCAAAAGGGCGAGATCCTTTGCCCGGCGGACGGGCGCGTGGTGGCCGTTGCCGATGGCCCCGCCCCTCGCGGGATGCAGGGGAACGCCTTGAGGATCAGCATATTCATGAGCGTTTTGAATGTCCACGTCAACAGGGTCCCGATGGATGGCCAGGTTCTGGATGTGCGCCACATTCCGGGGGGATTTGCCATGGCCCAGCTGGACGAGGCGAGGATCAACAACGAAAGGACCGAGATTCTCATCGAGGACCCCTCCGGGCGGCATTTTTTCCTGGTCCAGGTGGCTGGGATGATCGCTAGGCGGATCATCTGTCGTCTGAAGGAAGGGGACAGAATCCGCGCCGGGGAAAGATTCGGGCTCATCTGTTTCGGATCCCGGCTGGATCTGTATTTTCCGCCCGGTTTCGAATCCCTTGTAGGGATCGGAGACCGGGTCCGGGCCGGCGAGACCGTTCTGGCGGGTGAAAAATGACGCAAACAGTTGAGAAACCCGTCAGGGTTCGCCGGGCCATCTATCTGCTGCCCAATATTATCACAACCCTCGCTTTTTTCGTGGGGTTCGTGTCAGCGGTCTGGTCCCTGGATGGAGCCTACGAGAAGGCTGCCATCGCCATCATCGTCGCCGGTGTCCTGGATGCCCTGGACGGCCGGATCGCCAGGCTGACAAGAACGACATCCCTGTTCGGGATCCAGTACGACAGCCTCTCAGACAGTTTTGCTTTCGGGGCGGCGCCGGCAATCCTGATGTATACCGCGGTCCTGCATCCCATGGGAAGGTTCGGCTGGCTGGGGGCCTTTCTTTTCATGGTCTGCGGGGCTTTGCGGCTCGCGAGATTCAATGTCCAGGCGCAGAGGGTGGGGGAAAAGCACTTTACCGGCCTGCCCATCCCGGCCGCCGCCGGGATGGTGGCAGTCACCCTCCTGCTCATGGGCCAGGAATCCCTCGACACCATAATGGCCAGGGTGGTGTTCATCCTGATGGCATATGTGCTGGGTTTTCTGATGGTGAGCACCATCCCGTATCCGAGCCTGAAACAGGTGGTGATCCCCCGCAGGAAGGCCTTCCAGGTTCTGGCTTTAGTGGTTATCTGCATTGTTGTGGTGGCCAATTATCCGGTCTATTTTCTCTTCGGCTTCGGGATTTTTTATGTTGTCCTGGGGCCCATCCTGGGCCCATGGATCGTCAGGACCCTGGGCTCGGGAGACATAAAGGAGCTGGAGATTTTTACCCTCGAGGACGAGGACGTCCTTGAGGAGGATTGAGAGGAGGTGGTGACGCGCCATGGGGCTTAGCGAGGGAGACCTTATGGGGTCTGGTCTCGGCCGAACGGGGAGGATGCGGCTTGATCCCGGTCGATGTACAGGGCCGGTGGCGCCCACCCTTCCCCTTCCGGACGCAGGACCAGAGAGAGTCACGGCCGTTTAACATGAAGGCAGCGGCCGGAATTCGGGTAACTTGTTTCGGAAGGAGAAAGAAATGTCTGACAGAATCATTATTTTTGATACGACCCTGAGGGATGGTGAGCAATCCCCGGGCGCGTCCATGAACCTGGATGAAAAGATCCGGGTAGCCAAACAGCTGGAACGCCTGAATGTTGATGTCATCGAGGCCGGTTTCCCTATCGCTTCCGAGGGGGATTTCGAAGCGGTCCAGGCGGTCGCCCGTGTTCTCAGGAAAACCGAGGTGGCCGGCCTGTGCCGTGCCAGCCGGAAGGATATCGACAGGGCGTGGGAAGCGCTCCGGGAGGCGAAAAAGCCCAGGATCCACACCTTCATCGCCACCTCCGACATCCATGTCAAAATGAAGCTGCAAAAAACCCACGACCAGGTGAGGGAGGCGGCAATACAGGCGGTCCGTCATGCCGCGGCTTACACCCCCAATGTGGAGTTTTCCGCGGAGGACGCTTCCAGGAGCGACATTTCCTACCTGTGCGAGGTGATTCAGGCCACCATCGAGGCGGGAGCCGGCACCATCAACATCCCGGACACGGTGGGTTACGCCATACCCGATGAGTTCGGGGAGCTCATCGCCACCATTCGGGAGAAGGTTCCCAACATCGATCAGGCCGTCTTGTCGGTGCACTGCCACAATGACCTCGGACTTGGGGTGGCCAACTCCCTGGCGGCGGTGCAGGCAGGAGCCCGTCAGGTGGAATGCACGATCAACGGGATAGGGGAACGGGCCGGAAACGCCTCCCTCGAGGAGTTTGTGATGGCGGTCCGTACCCGGCACGACCATCTGGGGGTCCAGACCCATATCCGGACCGAGGAGATAGCCCGTGCCAGCCGTCTCGTTTCAAATATCACAGGAATCCTGGTTCAGCCGAACAAGGCCATCGTCGGGGCCAATGCCTTCGCCCACGAGGCCGGGATCCATCAGGACGGCATGCTGAAGGAAAAGACCACATACGAGATCATGACTCCGGAATCCGTGGGCATCAAGGATAGCACCCTCGTCCTGGGCAAGCATTCGGGAAGGCACGCCTTTAAAAAGAGACTCGAGGAACTTCATCTCGACCTCGATGAAGAGCAGACGGAAAAGGCCTTTTCTTCCTTCAAAAGGCTGGCAGACAAGAAAAAGACGGTTTTTGATGAGGATATCGAGGCCCTCATAGCCGATGAGGTCTGGAGCCTCCCGGATCGCTACAAGCTTCGCAGCGTCAACTTCTCCAGCGGGACGGGGGTCGTCCCCTCCGCCACGGTCGAGATGGAGATAGACGGCAAAATCTCCACCAGCGCGGCTTTCGGGGATGGCCCGGTAGACGCCGTCCTCAAGGCCATAAGAAAGGCCTCCAGGAGGAAAGCCAGACTGCTGAGCTTCACCGTCTCCGCCATCACGGGAGGAACGGACGCCATGGGCGGGGTGACCGTAAAAATCCGGGAGGACGGCCACACCATCCTCGGGCAGGGGACCTCTCCGGATATCGTTGTTGCCTCAGCCAGGGCCTTCACCAACGCCTTGAACAAACTGGCCTGCCGGGAACAGACGGAGCTGGGGGAGAAGCCTTCTCTTTAAAAAAAGTCCAGCGTCCAGAGAGGATAGTCCAGAGACGGGGTGATTTCCCCTCTCTGGACTCTGGCCTCTCGACTCTGGACCCTGAATCGGGAGTCACCAAATGGGCATGACCATTACCCAGAAGATCCTCGCTGCCCACTGCGGCCGGGATGAGGTCCGTGCCGGCGAGATCGTCATGGCCGATGTGGACCTGGCCCTCGGGAACGACATAACCGCTCCCATCGCCATCGGGATTATTAGGGAAAAAGGGATCTCGAAGGTTTTCGACCGGGACAAGGTGGCCCTGGTCCCTGATCACTTCGTTCCAAACAAGGACATCGCTTCGGCCCAACAGGTCAAGGTGCTCCGCGATTTCGCGCGGGAATACGGGATCACCAATTTTTTCGAACTCGGCGAGATGGGGGTCGAGCATGCTCTTCTTCCGGAAAAAGGGCTCGTGTTGCCGGGCGACCTGGTTATCGGAGCCGACAGCCACACATGCACTTATGGAGCCCTGGGCGCCTTTTCCACGGGAGTCGGGAGCACGGACCTGGCTGGTGCCATGATGGGCGGCAAGGTCTGGTTCAAGGTTCCCTCCGCCATCAAATTCGTCCTGGAAGGGGATCTCCAGCCCTGGGTCGGAGGGAAGGATCTCATCCTTTTTATCATCGGGATGATCGGTGTGGACGGGGCCCTGTACCGGTCCATGGAGTTTTCCGGCTCAACCATCCGCAGGCTTCCCATGTCGGGGAGGCTCACCATGTGCAACATGGCCATCGAGGCCGGAGCCAAAAACGGCATCATCGAACCCGATGACATCACCAGGGAATATGTGAGCGCCAGAGCGTCGAGGGAATGGAAGGCCTATCACAGTGATCCGGACGCCCCGTACGACAGGGTTTTCGAGATCGATGCTTCCCGGATCGGTCTCCAGGTGGCCTTCCCCCATCTTCCGGAAAACGCCCGTCCGGTCCAGGAGGCGAAGGGAATCGCAATAGACCAGGTTGTCATAGGTTCCTGTACCAACGGACAGCTTGATGATTTCCGGGTTGCCGCCCGGGTCCTTGAGGGGAGGAAGGTCTCCCGGAGGGTCAGGGCCATCATGATCCCTGCCACGCCCCTTATCTACAGGAAGGCGATGGAGGAGGGACTTTTCGACATTTTTCTTTCCGCCGGGGCCATTATCAGCCCCCCCACCTGCGGGCCATGTCTCGGGGGCCATATGGGCATTCTGGCGGAAGGTGAGAAAGCCTTGGCTACCACCAACAGAAACTTCGTCGGCCGGATGGGTCATCCCAAAAGCGAGGTCTATCTCGCCGGTCCGGCGGTTGCGGCGGCTTCGGCGGTGACGGGGACAATTTCCTCTCCGGAAGATCTTTAAGTAAATGGTTTGGAAAAGGGAAATGAGAAAAGGGGAAAGGGGAGAAAAAAGGGGGATCGCAATTTTTTTATTCCCACTTCCCGCTTCCCTCTTCCGGTTTTTTTGGAGGGACAATGAGCGAAATACTCAAAGGCAAGGCGTGGCGGTTCGGTGACGATGTGGACACCGATGCCATCATTCCCGCGCGCTACCTGAACACCTGCGACCCGGAACAGCTGGCGGGGCACTGCATGGAGGACGCAGATCCCGCCTTCCCGGCGAAGGTGAATGCCGGGGACATCATTGTGGGAGGGAAAAATTTCGGGTGCGGCTCCTCCAGGGAACACGCCCCCATCGCGATCAAGGCCGCCGGCGTGTCGTGCGTCATCGCCGCGTCCTTTGCGAGGATCTTCTTCAGGAACGCGTTCAATATGGGACTCCCGATATTCGAGTCCGCCCAGGCGTCCGAACGGATCCGTACGGGTGATATAATCGAAGTGGATCCCCTTTCGGGATCCATTCGGAACGTGACGAGGGAGGAGGAGTTCAAGGCCCAGCCCTACCCTCCTTTCATGATGGACCTCATTGATTCCGGTGGGCTTATCCCGTTTCTTCTCAGGGGGGGAATCCGATGACCCGGGGAACTGAGGCGAAAAAAATACTGGTGATGGCGGGCGATGGAATCGGCCCGGAAATCATGGATGAGGCCATCAAGGTCCTCAAAAAGGTCAAAGGCGCTTTCGGGATCCGGTTGGATCTTATCGAGGCCCTTTGCGGAGGAATAGCCATCGATAATGAAGGGGCTCCCGTCAGCCCCGAAACCATGAAGCTCGCCAGGGAGGTGGACGCCATCCTTCTGGGCGCGGTTGGGGGACCCAAATGGGACAGCCTGCCGACGGAAAAGCGCCCCGAGAAGGGGTTGCTGGGTCTCCGGATCGATCTGGACGTGTTCGCCAACCTTCGTCCCGTAAAGGTTTACGAGCCTCTCGCCAACTCGTCTACCCTGAAGCGCGAAGTCGTCCACGGGATCGATATGGTAGTGGTGCGCGAAGCGGTTTCCGGCCTCTATTTCGGACAGCCCAGGGGCATTGAAAGGACTGCCGGAGGACGGGAGGGCTTTAACACCATGAGGTACACCGAGAAGGAGATTGAGAGGATCGTCCGCTTCGCTTTCGATCTCGCCATGAAGCGCCGCCGGAAGCTGACCTCCGTGGACAAGGCCAACGTCCTCGAGACCATGGCCCTTTGGAGGGAGGTGGTCCAGGAAGTGGCCAAAGACTACCCGGCTGTGGAGCTGGATCACCAGTTCGTAGATAACGCGAGCATGCAGCTGATCCGGGATCCTGCCCAGTTCGATGTCCTTGTGACGGGGAACATGTTCGGGGATATCCTGTCCGACGAGGCCTCCATGCTCACCGGCTCCATCGGCATGCTGGCCTCCGCCAGCGTTGGAGGGAAACACGCCATCTATGAACCCGTCCACGGAAGCGCCCCCGATATCGCCGGGCAGGGGAAGGCCAATCCCATTGCCATGATCCTTTCCGCCGCCATGATGCTCGAAATGAGCCTGGGAGCTGCCGAGGCGTCCCGCGCGATCCACCGGGCGGTGGAAGAGGTCCTCGATGAGGGATACAGGACCGCGGATCTCCTCCCGACCTATATCGATCACAAAGCCATCTCTTTCAGCGAATCGGTGTGGAATGAGGCCGGCGACGCAGTCAGGATCGTTTCCTGTACGGAGATGGGGAACCTTATCGCCGACAAGGTCAGGGCGGGCTGAAGTTGGAAAAGGTCGGGGTTGGCATCATCGGCCTTGGAACGGTCGGATCGGGAACCGTCAGGATCCTCCAGGACAACGCGGGCCTTATCACCGACCGGACAGGGGCCGTCATCGAGATCGTGAGGGTGGCCGTGCGGGATCTCTCCCGTCCCCGTCCCGTATCCCTTCCCCAGGGGGTCCTGACATCGGATCCGGGAGAGGTGCTCAAGGATCCGGATATCCAGATCGTCCTTGAGCTTATTGGGGGCGTTGAGCCGGCAAGGAATTATATCCTCCAGGCCCTGGACAGCGGAAAGCACGTCGTCACAGCCAACAAGGCCCTGTTGTCCCAGTATTGGGGCGAACTTGTTGAAAGGGCTGAAAGCAAAGGCGTTTCCCTGATGTACGAGGGGAGCGTCGGCGGCGGTGTGCCCCTGATCCGGACCATCAAGCAAGGCCTTGTCGCCAACAGGATCCACTCGGTAACCGGAATCATCAACGGGACCTGCAACTACATCCTCTCCAGGATGTTCACCCAAAGGAGGCCTTTCCAGGAGATCCTTGGAGAGGCCCAGAAGGAAGGGTTTGCCGAGGCGGATCCGGCCATGGATCTGGATGGCGTCGACGCGGCCCAGAAGCTGTCGATCCTCGTCAACCTTTGCTTTAACATGGCCATTTCCTTCACGGATCTGCCCTTTCAGGGGATCAGGGACCTGACCCTGCTGGATCTGGAAATGGCCGGGGAATTCGGATACCGGGTAAAGCTTCTCGCGTCGGCCAAGAGGAAAGGATCCTTCGTGGAGGCGTGGGTCCATCCTACCCTGGTTCCGGAAAGCCATCCCCTGGCTTCCGTTGAGGGCGTCCTTAACGCCGTCTACCTCGAGGATGACAACCTCGGGCCGTCCCTTTTATCGGGGCAGGGTGCGGGCGGCCTTGCCACAGGGAGCGCCGTGGTCGCGGATATCGTATCCTGCGCGAGGGATATCCTTTCCGGGGCCGTGGGAAGGGTCCCGGTGGGGGGAAGCCGACCGGGGGCCCAAGGCGAAAAGCCTCTCTCGCTTGCCCTTGACACGGTAAGCGAATTCTACGTCCGGGTTTCCGCGAGGGACAAGCCGGGCGTTCTTTCCAATATTTCGGGGATTCTGGGGGAAGAGGGAATCAGCATCAGTTCGGTCATCCAAAGGGGGAGGGAAAGGGAAAAGGGGGACGGCGTACCCATTGTCATGATCCTCCACGAAGCCCCTTTCTCCAGAATGGCCTCGGCCCTTTCCCGGATCAACGCCCTGGACACAACCCTTGGCCACGGGTTTCTCATGAGGATCCTTCCCCGGCAGATCGACAGGTGGCAGAAACCGTGAAATACGTCGTCTTCCTTGGAGACGGAATGGCGGACAGGCCGATCCCGGAGCTGGGGGGCAGGACCCCCCTCATGGCTGCCCGAACCCCGAACATGGACGCCCTCGCCGGCGGTGGGACCATCGGAACCGTGAGGACCGTTCCGGAAGGTATGCCTGCCGGATCCGATGTGGCCAACCTCTCTGTGCTGGGCTACGATCCCGCGGCTGTCTACTCAGGTCGTTCCCCCATCGAGGCGGCGGGGATGGGTCTTTCGCTCGGGCCGGACGATGTGGCCTTCCGATGCAACCTCGTCACCCTTGCCAGGGATACCCTTTCAGGGCTGGATACCGACCTTCTCGGAAGCCTTTCCAGGGACCTGGTCATGGTGGATTTCGCCGGGGGCCACCCTTCCGAAGAGGAAGCGGCTTCCTTTCTGGCGACCCTTTCATCCGGACTGGGTTCCGAACAGGTTATCTTTCACAAGGGGGTGTCCTACCGTCATCTCATGGTCTGGAAGGGCGGCGAATCCGGGCTTGAAGTTGCTCCTCCACATGATCTGACCGACAGCGCGATCTCTGAAGGCTGGCCGGAGGGAGAGGCGGCGCCCAGGATCCTTGATCTGGAAGCCGGAGCGATCCGGCTGCTGGCCGACCACCCCGCCAACCGGAGGCGGAAGGAGATTGGGAAAAAACCGGTTAACGCTATCTGGCTCTGGGGGCAAGGCAAAAAGCCCGTGATGGAGAGTTTCCGGGACCGTTTTGGGCTGTCCGGGGCCATGATCACGGCTGTCGACCTCATGAAGGGGCTCGGCGCCACCGTGGGTTTTCAAATCATTAGCGTTCCGGGCGCCACCGGGTATCTCGATACCAATTACGAGGGGAAGGCCGCGGCGGCCATCGATGCCCTGGATAGCGTGGATCTGGTCTATCTGCATGTGGAAGCCCCCGACGAGGCCGGGCACAGCGGCAGCTTGGAAAACAAGATCCGGGCCCTGGAGGATTTTGACTCGAGGGTCGTCGGACCGGTCATCGAGGGGCTGGGAAAGTTCCACGATTTCAGCGTCCTTCTGCTTCCTGATCACGCCACACCCCTGGAACTGAAGACCCACTCCCGCGAGCCGGTCCCTTTTGCAGTTTTCCGCTCCCGCAGCGGTCCCGGATCGGCCAGGCCCTTCAACGAGGAGGATGCCAGGGGGGGGATCAGGGTCGAAAAGGGCCACGAATTGATGGGTATGTTCACAAGAGGGGAGATCCGAGGAAACTGACGCGGAGACAGGGAGACGCGGCGACGGGGGGAAACTGTGCCGTTGGGGAAGGGCAGGATAGATATCCTCCCGCGTCCCCCCTTCTTCCCTTCTCCGTGTCCTTCCATTCAAGCCGGAGGCGAAAAAGACGCATGGCATTGGTTGTCCAGAAATACGGCGGCACCTCTGTAGGGGACATTGAAAAGATCAGCCACGTCGCGAAACGGGTCAAGCGCGCCCGGGACGCGGGACACGATGTCGTGGTTGTCGTCTCGGCCATGGCGGGCGAGACCAATCGTCTCGTCGATCTGTGCCGGCAGATAATGAATCAGCCCGATCCCCGGGAGTATGATGTCGTCGTTTCCACCGGAGAGCAGGTGGTGGTGGGGCTCCTTTCCATGGCTCTCAAAAAAGCGGGCCAGGATGCCATATCCCTTCTGGGCCACCAGGTGGCGATCCATACCGACGAGGCCCACAGCCGCGCGCGCATCACCCGCATCCATGACGGAAAGATCCGGGAAAACCTCAAGGCGGGCCGGGTCGTCATCGTGCCCGGGTTTCAGGGGGTCAGCGAACAGGGGGATATCACGACCCTTGGGCGGGGGGGGTCCGACACCTCCGCGGTGGCGCTGGCGGCCGCCCTGAATGCGGACACCTGCGAAATCTACACCGACGTGGAGGGCATTTTCACCACGGATCCCAACGTGGTCCCGGAAGCGGTCAAGATCCCGAGGATCAGTTACGACGAGATGCTGGAAATGGCCAGCCTCGGCGCCAAGGTCCTCCAGATCCGTTCCGTTGAATTCGCCAAAAAATACGATGTCCCCCTGCATGTCAGGTCCACCTTTTCGGAGGCAGAGGGCACCTGGGTAACGAGAGAGGATCGGGAAATGGAAAAGGTTGTTGTTTCCGGTGTGACATTCGAGAAGAACGAGGCCAAGGTTTCCATCAGGCATGTCCCCGATCACCCCGGGATCGCCGCCCGGATTTTCGGGGCGATTGCCGATGCGGGTATCAACGTGGACATGATCATCCAGAACATCAGTCATGATGGTTTCACCGACATGACGTTCACGGTCCCGAAGGGAGACCTTGAGGCGGCTCTTTCCATTGTGCGTCCCATTGCGGCCGAGATCGGGGCCAATGGCATTCTCACGGATGACAAGGTGGCCAAGGTGTCCATCGTGGGTACGGGGATGCGGAGCCATAGCGGCATTGCTTCCCGGATGTTCAAGGCCCTCGCGGATGACGGGATCAACATCCAGATGATAAGCACCTCAGAGATAAAGGTTTCCTGTGTCATTGAGAGCAAATACACCGAGCTCGCCGTGCGGGTCCTGCATAATGCTTTCGATCTGGGAGGGGATTCCGTCTAGGAAGACAAAACCCCGGAAAAGGGGGCGGCCGGGGACGGCGGCCTTCCTTCGGGGGGAGAACGGGAGAGGTATGAATTCAGGGATGAAAGATCGTGTTGTTATCTATGATACCACGCTGAGGGATGGGACCCAGGCAGAGGAGGTCAGCCTCCAGTTGTCCGACAAGATCGCCATCGCCCATAAACTGGATGAACTGGGAGTCGATTTCATCGAAGGGGGGTGGCCGGGGAGCAATCCGAAGGACATGGAGTTTTTCGAAAAGGCCCGGAAGCTTCCTCTTTCCCATGCCCGGTTCACGGCCTTCGGGTCCACCAGAAGGAAAGGGGTCAGGGCTTCCGAAGACCCGCAGATCCGCGCCCTCCTTGAATCTTCCCCGGTGATCACCATTTTCGGTAAAAGCTGGCATCTCCACGTCAAGGAGGCGCTCAGGACCACCCCCGGGGAAAACCTGGATATGATCCATGATTCCGTCTCCTGGCTCAAAGCCAATGCCGAGGTGGTTTTCTACGACGCGGAACATTTTTTCGACGGATACAAGGACAACCCCGAGTACGCTTTAAAGACGCTGGAAGCCGCCCGTGAGGGTGGGGCGGACTGCCTGGTCCTTTGCGACACCAACGGAGGGGGCCTGCCTGGTCAGATCAGGGAGATTGTCCGGGCTGTGCGGGAAAGACTTCCCGGGGCGGGCATCGGGGCCCATATGCACAACGATTCGGAATGCGCGGTCGCCAATTCCCTGGTCCTCCTGGAGGAAGGCGGCAGGCATGTCCAGGGGACAATCAACGGATGGGGCGAAAGGTGCGGGAACGCGAACCTCTGCTCCATTATTCCCGCCCTGATCCTCAAACAGGGGTTTTCGGCCGGGGTGGACGAGGCCCGGCTGGCCCGGCTCAAGGATATCGCCGGGGCCATTTCCGAGATCGCCAATATCAAACTCGACAGCCACCAGCCCTATGTGGGAAGGAGCGCGTTCGCCCACAAGGGAGGCGTGCATGTTTCCGCCATGCAGAGAAACCGGAAGACCTATGAGCACATCGAGCCCGAACGGGTCGGGAACCGTACCAGGGTCCTCCTGTCGGATCTCTCGGGCCGAAGCAACATCATCTACAAGACCAGGGAATTCGGGGTTGAGGTTCAGGAGAATGATCCGGCCATATCAAGAGTCCTCGAACAGGTCAAGGATCTGGAAAACCGCGGTTTCCTGTACGAATCCGCCGAGGGTTCCTTCGAATTGCTTCTGAAAAAGGCCTTGGGCCGGCATCGCCGGTTCTTCGGGTTGAAGGGTTTTCGGGTCATCGACGAGAAGAGGGAATGGGATCAGCCGCCTCTTTCGGAGGCCACGATCATGGTTGAGGTGGATAACCACGTGGAGCACACCGCGGCCGTCGGCAGGGGACCGGTGGATGCCATGGACGCTGCGCTGCGCAAGGCCCTCACCAAATTCTACCCGGTTCTCAGGGAGGTCCGCCTGGAGGATTACAAGGTCAGAATCCTTCCGGAAAACAAGGGAACCGCCGCGGTCACCCGGGTGATCATCGAGTCCGGAGACGGCAAGACCAAATGGTCCACCGTCGGCGTCTCCGAAAATATCCTGGAAGCTTCCTGGCAGGCGCTGGTGGATTCCATCGAATACAAGCTCCTCCGGGAGGAGGAAGCCGGCCGGTTGTAAGACCCACGTCTCAGAGGCCCGGGAAAGCCTCGTATTTTTCCTGGTTGATCCCGGTCATCCCTCCGGGTCCTTTCTGTCGGGGCAGTTCCCTTTCCGGAAGCAGGGCCGCAGCGGATCCATCTTCCCAAATGCCTGTCGCGTCCAAACCTTTTTGGGGGATTCTTTTTCTGGTCCCCTTGTTCCTCTCTTTGATGGCATTGCAATTGCAGATATTTTTGCCATGTTTCGGTGGGATCGACGTCAGGCGCGCCTTAGCCTCCTTCTTTTTCTCCTTATTTTTGGCCTCGGCATCGGCAAGGCATATTTCCACCGACCTGTCTCTCCCGATTTTTCACGGATACAAGGACCTTTGCCGGCCGGAGTCAGTTTCCTGGATGCCACCGCGCTTGGGAGGGCCCTTTGCGTGTTTCCATCCGGGACCCCAATTTTCGAGGCCCTTTCCGGACTGGGTGTGAAAACGGATTCCGTCGGGTCGGGTTTTTCCCTTCCCCGCGCGGGGGTTCTGCTCAGGACAAAAAAGGGTTGGAGCGTAAGGGCGATGACCCAGAGGGAGAGATGGATATGGCGCATTCCCATGGACGTCCATTGCTGCACGCCGGAGGACCTGTCCCGAATAAAGGGTATCGGCCCTTCCCTGGGAGAGAAAATCCAGTGTTTTGTAAGGCAAAGAAAATCACTTGAATCCCTCGATGTGCTTCTGGATGTTCAGGGGATCGGGCCATCCCGCCTTCTTACCCTCGAAAAGGAGCTTGGCCTGAATTAAAAAAACATTGTAAAAGATAACCGTTGTGAAGGAAGGAGGATTTTCCATTCTTTGAACCTTTATCCGGTTTTTATCCGGGGCTTTGCGGAAGCCTGGTAATGAAGCCTGATAATATATTGGGGAAGTCCCTTAAAGTTGACATATTCTGTTGGTATAGTTATATAACAAAAGCCAAACTTTTAAGTCGGAAATTCAAATCCTATGTTTGAAACCTTAAAATCAGATATAAAGGCCGTAAGGGAGAGGGATCCCGCCTGCAGGGGGCTTCTCGATGTTCTTTTCAACTATCCCGGTTTTCACGCGGTTCTCATTTACCGGGCCTCCCATGAACTTTGGGAAGTCCGCCTGTACTTCATCGCCCGATTCCTCTCCCATCTGGCCCGTGTTCTCACCGGGATCGAGATCCACCCCGGTGTACAGGCGGGGAAAGGATTTTTTATTGACCACGGGATGGGTGTCGTCATCGGGGAAACCACGGAGATAGGGGATAACGTCACCCTCTATCAGGGGGTGACCCTCGGCGGCGTCAGCCTGAAAAAGGAAAAAAGACATCCGACCCTTCGGAACAACGTTGTCGTGGGAGCGGGAGCCAAGATCCTGGGGCCGTTTGAGGTGGGGGAAAACAGCCGGATCGGCGCCAATTCTGTGGTCGTCAAGGAGGTGCCCCCCAACAGCACCGTGGTGGGGATTCCGGGCCGGATTGTCGTCAAGGAAGGAAAGAAGGTTGAGGATATTGACCTGAACCACCAGGTCATGCCCGATCCGGTAGCCAAAGCCTTTACATGTCTCATGGAGCACGTCCAGCTCCTGCACAAGCGTTTGGATCAGCTTTCTGAAAAGGAGGACGAGGATCAGGTGCAGTTCGAGGATCTCAGGTCCAGGCTCAACGGGATCGTCCCGAGTCCCTCCGGAGATGCACCCGAAGGGGACAAAAAGCCGGCATCACCCCGGAGGAAATCCGCAAAATGAAGGTGACGACCCGATCCAGCTACACCGTGAGGGCTCTCATCGATCTCGCCCGACATTCCAATGGGGGCACGCCCGTGCGTCTTTCGGAGATTTCCGAGAGGGAAGGGATTTCCCACGCCTACCTTGAACAGCTTTTCAATCGTTTGAAAAAAGCCCAACTCGTCCAGGGACGGAAAGGGCCTGGGGGCGGATATGTTTTGAACAGGAATCCCGACGGCATCCGCATGGGGGACGTCATCAGGGCTGTTGAGGGGGAAGATAAAGGTTTTCCCTGCGCGGGGGAACTCGATGGCCATCAGGAATGTCCGCGCCGGCCTTTCTGCACCTCGCATCAGCTCTGGGACCAGCTTTCGGCCAAAATGCATGCCTGCCTAAACTCCGTTTCCCTGTCTGAACTGCTCAAGGAAAACAGGAAGGCGGATTGATCAGGAGTCAATTAATGAACCCCATCTATCTCGACCATAACGCGACCACTCCTCTGCGCCCCGAAGTCCGCGACCGGATGATCCCTTTTCTGGGGGAACTGTTCGGCAATCCGTCGTCCCCCCACTCCTTTGGTCAGGATGTAAAACCCCATTTTCAGGAAGCAAGGCAGAGAGTTGCCGATCAACTGGGAGCCCCTCCCTCCCAGGTGGTGTTTACCAGCGGCGGCACCGAAAGCGACAACGCGGCCATAAAGGGGGTCGCTTTTGCCGTCGGGAAAGGGCATATTGTCACGACCCTCATCGAACATCCCGCCGTTCTCCAGACTGTCTCTTGGCTCGCGAAAAAGGGTTTTGACGCATCTTATGTCCCCGTGGGGAGTTCCGGGGTTGTCGATCCCGAAGATATCCGCAAAGCCATCCGTCCTGACACCATCCTGGTATCGGTGATGCACCTGAACAATGAGATCGGGACCATCCAGCCGGTCAGGGAGATTTCCGCCATCGCCCGGGAGCGCGGAGTGCTGTTTCACACCGATGCCGTTCAGAGTTTCGGGAAGCTGCCGGACGGGGTTGACGATCTCGGGGCGGATCTCGTTTCCGTCGCGGCCCACAAGATCTATGGCCCGAAGGGCGTCGGTGCGCTTTATATCCGGAAGGGGACGAGGATCGAACCCCTCATCATTGGGGGAGCTCAGGAAAAGCGCCGGAGGAGCGGAACGGAAAACATTCCCGGCATCATCGGTTTCGGGGAAGCAGTTGTCCACGCGGAAAGGGAGCGCCGGGAGATTTTCGACAGGCTGGTCATTCTCCGCAAAAGACTTGTGGAGGGGTTGTCCGGGGCGATCCCCGAAGTGCGGATAAACGGCGATCCGGAAAGGACCTTTCCCTCGACAGTAAGCGCCAGCATCGGGCGGATCGAGGGAGAATCCATGCTCCTATCCCTCGACATGGAGGGCATCGCGGTCTCGACGGGCTCTGCCTGCTCCTCCGGATCCCTGGAGCCATCCCACGTCCTCGTGGCGATCGGAGTGAGTCCTGTCCTTGCCCAGGGCACCTTGAGGTTTTCCATGGGGCGCGGCACCACGCCGGAGCAGATCGACTATGTCCTTGAGGTCTTTCCTCCCATCGTTGAGAAGCTGAGGGCCATGTCCCCCCTTCGGGCATCGCAGGCAGGTTAAAGGGAGAGTCCAGAGTCCAGAGTTCAGAGGTCAGAGTCCCGAGGTCAGAGTCAGGCGCCCCCGTACAGGTTTTTCGGCAAAGCCTGTTTTTCGAATCGAGGTAACAATGGGAATGTACAGCGAAAAAGTCATGGATCATTTTCGCAACCCCAGGAATGTGGGAGAGATTCCCGACGCGGACGGTGTCGGGGAGATCGGCAACGTCTCCTGCGGGGATATCATGAAGATCTTCATCAAGGTCGAGGATGATGTCATCAGGGATGTCAAGTTCCAGACCTTCGGGTGCGGGTCGGCCATCGCCACGAGCAGCATGGTCACCGAGATGGTGAAGGGAAAGTCCCTGGACGAGGCCGAAAAGATCACGAACAAGGCCGTTGCCGAGGCCCTGGACGGTCTCCCACCCGAAAAAATGCACTGTTCCAACCTTGCCGCCGATGCCCTGCATGAGGCCATCAAGGACTACCGGCAGAAAAACGCGAAATAAAAAGCCGAAAGCCCAAGGGTCTGGCCGCTCTTCGGGGCGGCTTTTTTTTGGGAAAACCCTGGTCACTAAATCCATTATGTTCCCTTTCCGTTTCCGTTCTGGTATTCCCGATGAGGAGTCCGAGTCAGGGGCCAGGAGTTCAGAGATCAGAGTCCAGAGTCCAGAGTCCCGGAATGAGTTGTTCAAGGATGAAAATGAAAAAAAAGACCGTTCTGGTGGCCATGTCCGGCGGGGTGGATTCTTCCGTGGCCGCCGCTGTTCTCCTGGAGGAGGGCTATCAGGTCCTGGGCATTACCATGCTTCTTTTGGAGGAGGACGCTGATCCTCCGGATCAGGCCCGGGCCCTTTCCCCTGGCGGGGATGCGGCGAACGTATGTGACCGCCTGGGAATTCCCCATGAGACGATGGATCTGAGGGAGGAGTTCCGGTCCGGCGTGATCGAACCGTTCGTCAGGACCTACCTTGCTGGAAAGACTCCCAATCCGTGCATCCTGTGCAACGAGCGGATCAAATTCCGGTTTCTTTTTGAGAAAGCGGAGAGTCTGGGAGTGGATTTCGTCGCGACCGGGCATTATGCGCGGGTAATCAAAGACGGGTTTTACGGTCTTTCCCGCGGCCTCGACAGGGCAAAAGACCAGAGCTATTTTCTGTTTTTTCTCGGTCAGGAGGAGTTGCGGCGCCTTCTTTTGCCCCTTGGCGGCATGAGAAAAGGGGATGTCCGCAAAATGGCTCTGGACCTGGGGCTTATCGCCCACGACAGGGAGGAGAGCCAGGATGCATGTTTCCTTCGGCGCGGGGGCGTGAAGGGTTTCCTCGAGGGGAGGGTCCTTTACTCACTTCCGGGTCCCGGAATGTTCGTCGACCGCGCGGGCAACCGCCTCGGCGTCCACCCGGGGGCCTGTTTTTTCACCGTCGGGCAGAGGAAGGGCTTGGGGATTGCCGCCCCGCAGCCCCTCTACGTGGTGGGCATCCGCGCGGAGAAAAACGAGGTGGTCCTGGGCTCTCGCGAAGAAGCCTCCTTTGCGGGTCTGGCCCTTTCACGTTCGACCTGGGTCAGGGGAGCTCCCCCGGGCGATATTTTCAACAGCACGGTTCAGATCCGTTATCGCCAAATCCCTATCCGGTGTCGGGCCAGGGTTCTTCCCGGCGGCTCTGTGCGGATTCTTTTTGAAAGGGCTCAGCCGGGGGTAGCCCCCGGGCAGGCCGCCGTTTTCTACGACGGGGAGGACCTGCTAGGGGGCGGCTGGATATCGGAGAGCCTCTCGGAATAAACCTTTTTCCGTTCCGGGTGTCAAAAGGGGCAAGAGAGCTTTATCGGGAATGAGCAAACCGGGCGCCAATGATCAGGAACTTGCACAAAAGGCTCGCGGAGGGGACAGCCAGGCCTTTGAAGAGCTTGTGAGGCTGTACCAGGGCCCGATTTACGGGTTTCTCCTGAGGCTCTCCGGAAATGAAGAGGACGCCATGGAACTGACCCAGGCAACCTTCGTGAAATCATGGATGGCCATCAGGCGCTTCCGCGGGGACTCGACCTTCCGGACCTACCTTTACGCCATCGCGACTAACGCCTGGCGCAACACTTTCAGGGACCGATCCAGAAGGCCCACCGTTGACATAGAGGAAATACCCCTGGCCTCGAACCAGAATCCTTTCGAGGAGACCGAAAAAGCCCGGCTGCTGGAAAAGCTGTGGGGCCTGGTCCGATGCCTCCCGCCAAAGCAGAAGGAGGTGGTTTTGCTTCGCGCAAGGGAGGGAATGTCTTTCGAGGAAGCCGCAAAGGTCATGGGGTGTAGCGTTGGGGCGGCCAAAGCCAGCTACCACCATGCGGTGGCAAAGCTGCGGGGTGGATTTGGGGGGGGCAGGGATGGAATGTAAGGATCTTCGGATCAAGGAGCGCCTCCCGGAATTCCTTGCGGGGGATCTTCCCCCGGATGAGCAAAAGGTTATCCGGGATCATCTGGATCGCTGCGGGGAGTGCGCCAGGGAGCTTGAGTTCCTGAGCATCATGGCCGCCGACCAGGACATAAAACTCCCCGACGGTTTTCGGGTCGTTGTGCCGGAAAAAGCCCCCGCTTCAACCTGGATATGGTCCCTTCGCCCCCTCGTGCCGGTTGGGGCCGCGGGTTTTCTGGCGGCGGCCCTCATCCTCCTCTTTCTGGGAACCCGCAGTCCGGTCCCACCCGAGGTGGATGGGCAAATCCTTGCCCGATATCTCTCCGGCAGCCCGGAAGCGGCTATCCCGGATTTCGAGGATGCGATCCTTTCCAGTCCCGGCCTTCTGGATGCCGATCTGGATCAGACTGTGTCCAGGGAGATGGCCATGGTTATAGAAGGGGAAGGGCATTCCCCCTTTGAAAATGAATTATTGTCCGGGCTCCTGGAGGCGATGGACGCCGAGACGATAAAGGTTTTTGAAGGTTTTCTGGACGCAATGGCCCCCGAAGGGGTGGAAAGAGGTCAGGTATGAAAGGGAAAAGACTTATCCTGTTGGTCGCAGTTATTCTCGGTCTTCTGGCGACGCCGACTCCCTCGCCGGCGACGAACGACTCCTGGCAGGAGCCTCACGGCGAGGAGGATCTGGCGAATATCCGCAAAAAGATAGAGACCCTGAGGGCCTGGAGGCTTTCCGAGGAGCTCGACCTGGACGAGAAAAGCAGCGCGAAGCTTTTTGCCGCCATGAAGGAGGCCGACGAAGAAGGCTGGCGCATCGAGGTCCTCAACCGGGAAATGATGCGGGAACTGAAAGGGGAACTGGAAGAAAAGCAGCCGGATCCCCGCCGGATTGAGGCGCTGCTGGACCGTCTGCAGGAAAACAGGATGGAAAAAGCCCGGGCGGAAAGCCGGCACCTCGGCAGGGTCCGGGAGATCCTCTCTCCCGAGGATACCGCCCGGTATCTCATGTTTCAGGTGGTCTTCCAGCAAGAACTAAGGGATCGGGCGGTCCGGGCCTTTCGGGAAAGCGATGAAGGGGGGAATCGTGACAGTGATCGCGGTTCCAGACGAGACCGGGGAGGCGATGGGGGTTCCTCAGGAAGTGATGGGAAGAAAAAATAAAAAAGGGCGCAAACCCGGTGGCCGCCTCTGCAAATGGAATGCCTGACCTGAGACCGGCCCCACCTGACCCCCCACCATCGTGATCGCTGCCTTTGCCCCGTTGCAGGAGGCACGGGCCGCAGTCTGACCCTTTCAGATCCTCCCTTCCTCCACGCGCCTGGCGCTTGATTTCACCAGCCGGACGGTTTCCTTGAAGATCATCCGGTCCTCGTCGGTGGGGATGACCAGGATCTTGACCTTGCTTTCCTTGCTGGAGATGAGATTTTCCGTTCCTCGCGTTTCGGCGTTAGCCCCGATGTTCAGGACAAAGCCGAGTTTTTCCATGCCCTCCAGGGTTTCGGCCCGGATTTCCGGGGAGTTTTCCCCGATCCCCGCTGTAAAGACGAGGATGTCGGCTCCCCCGAGTGCGGCGTGGTAGGCGCCAATATACTTCTTGAGCCGGTAGGTGAAGACGGAAAGGGCGAGCCATGCTCCCTCGTGTCTCTCCTCCCTGGCCTTCAGCAGGTCCCTAACATCCGGCGAAAGATCCGAAAGGCCTATCAGGCCGCTTTCCTTGTTGAGAAGGTCGTTGACCTGTTCGATGGTCATGTTCCCGCCTTCGGGGGACATGAGGAAAGGGATAACCGCGGGATCAAGGTCGCCGCATCGCGTCCCCATGACAAGGCCCTCCAGGGGGGTAAAGCCCATGGATGTGTCCAGACAGCGCCCCCCTTTCGCAGCGGCGATGGAGCATCCCGCCCCGAGGTGGCATGTGATGATATTCAGATCTTTCCTGCCGTGGTATTCCAGGAATTCGATGGCCCTGTCGTGCACAAAATGGTGGCTGATGCCGTGGAAGCCGTAGCGCCGGATCCTGTATTCCATGGCCATCTTCAGGGGAATGGCGTAATTGTGGGCCCTGGGCGGAATCGAGCTGTGCCAGGACGTGTCAAAGACGGCGACCTGGAGCACTCCGGGGAGATGGGACGCCCAGAATTCGATGCCAAGAAGGTTGTAGGGGTTGTGGAGGGGGGCAAGGTCGCAGTAATGCCGGATCCCGGCCAGGACCTCGTCATTGATTCTATGGGCCCAACGGAATTTTCGGCCCCCGTGGACCACCCGGTGCCCCACGGCGCAGATTGAAGAAAGACCGCCTCCGGGAAGTGCAGAGGCTTTTTCAAGGACCTTCTGGAGGGCGGCATCGTAGTCTGTCACCCGATCCTCCATTCCGCGAAGGATCTCCCGTCCCGAACCGCTTTCGAAAAAGGTGTATTTGACGCTTGACGATCCGCAATTGAGAACCACTACAATCGGTTCAGACGGCGGCTTTGCCGCAGCTTCCATCAGTAATCCTCCTTTCCGCCAGGGACCACCGCTCGAGGAGATAGGGCTTTTCTTCCTCGAATATCGCCGCCTGCCTCTCCACGTTCTCCTCCGCCTCATCGCCCGTCATATCCTCGACGGCCAGGGCGTTGCTCGCCACGCGGCCATAGTAAAGAGGGGTGAGAAGCTCCACCAGCTTGAACCTGTTGCGCGGCCAGCAGTGGTAGACAGACCCCGCCTCGTAAAGGATATGGGGCCATATGCGCTCCTCCATGTGGAAGAGACCCTCCGTCTTAAAGAGCCTCTTGATCTCGGCGAAGGAATCGGCGCTCAGAATCTCCTGCCACAGGGACCCGAACTGCAGGTACCCGCTTTTAAATTTTTTGATCAGCGCAGGGACATCGACGGGAAACTCTTTCGGCTCGATATCGATTTCCTCCCCCAGGATGGGGACCGGTTCGCTCCCTGACACATCCTTCCAGAAACTGTGGTGATCCTCCATGAGGCTGAACAGGGTGGCCACCACCTGCCGGAACATGGGGCCCAGGCTCTCGGAAGGGTCCTTGGGGTCGTGGATCTTGGCCCCGAGGCGGGCCTGGCAAATGCGGTACCCCCTTACCAGGGCGTTGGTGGTAAGCCAGACGTCGATGCCGAAACGTCCCACATCGGTATCCCACACATCCTGGCTGTAAAGATCGTTGACCAGATCGTCGGAAAAGGCGAAATCACCGCCGATGGGCTGACGGACGCGCTTTCCGTATAGGGCTCTCGTCATCTTGTAGACGATGTTGTTCGTGATGGTTCCGTCAAGCTTGAACCGTTTGTAGTAGGGGGCCACAAACTGGTATTTCTCCTCCAGGACGGGGCTGAGGAGGTTCCTTATCCATTGGGGCGTGATGCTCCTAAGGTCGCTGTCTACCACAAAACAGGCCTGGGCCCGAAGGATTTTTGCCACCTCCAGGACTGCCCGCAGGGCGGAGCCTTTTCCCGGGACCCCCCGGTAGATGCTTACAAGCAGCTCCTGGAAGGGAGCCACCTTTGAGGCCATGGCTTCTTCCCGGGAGTCGTCCACCGACCCGCCGTCGGAGACCATGATGACGGCGCGTTTTTCGGGAAAATATTGATGAAGTCCCAGGCTGGTCTGATTGATGACGTGGGCGATGGTGTTCTGGTTGTTAAAGCAGGGGATTCCCACCACCAGGTCGGCTTTTTCGATGAGCTCCAGGCGATTGCGTACCGGCTCTCTTAAAGCTGTCAGGTATTTCATGGGGAAATTCCTCCTCCGGATCAGTAGGTGATCCTGAACCCTTCAAAAGCACCCGTGGCTTCGCTGAATTGGACCTGGACATCCTCCACAACAGCAGCAGGGGGGCCGGTCCGGCACCAAAGGATGAGGTCATCGAGTTTTCCCCGGGACCCTTCCGCGATGATCTCGACGTCGCCCTCCGGGAGGTTCCTGACGGTTCCGTCAAGGCCCAGGCCGGAAGCCATACGGCGGGCTGTGTCCCGGAAGAAAACCCCCTGGACCCGGCCCCTGACAAGGATTTTGGCCCTTCCCATGTCGCTCATGATGAAACCTCCATGGAAGCGACAGTCCGCGTGCAGTCCCCGTAAACCGGCCCCATTTTTTCCTGGTGCCCTTTAAGGGTGTCGGCCTCGGCTGCGTCGATCCGGACGTTGATGAGATCCCCTGGAGCGGCCCCTTCGGCGCCTTCCATTTTAACCCTCAGGTAGTTGTCCGCGAGTCCGGAGGCGCAACCGGACGGATCCGCACTGCTCTCGACAGCCACGCGGAGGATCGATCCAACCTGCTTCCGTGCGAAGGCCTGCCTGTTTCGGGACGCAAGGAAACGCAGTCGGGCCACCCTGGCCTTTTTCTCCCGGGAAGGGACGTTATCACTTTCGAGGGAGGCCGGTGTTCCCGGGCGGGGGGAGAAAGGGAATGCGTGGACAAAGGGTATGGACAATGCCTCAAGGATATTTTCGCTCCGGGTAAAATCCTCGGGTGTTTCCCCCGGGAAACCGCAGATAAGATCACACCCAAGGCCCGCTTCCGGGAGGGATTTGCGGATGCGCCCGATGGTGTCCAGGATTTCCTTTTCATCATAAGGTCTGTTCATCAGCCGGAGAATGCGGCTGCTTCCGCTCTGGATCGCGATATGGAGGTGGCGGCATATGGCTCCGTCGGCCCCCTTGATGATGTCCAGCAGGCCATCGGTGATCTCCCCGGGCTCCAGACTGGAAAGGCGGATCCGCCCGGGGAGGCCGGCTTCGATCACGTCGCCGAGGAGGGTTTCCAGGGTGTTCCCGGAAGGGAGCCCCTGGCCGTACTGTCCCAGATGGATCCCGGTGAGGACGACCTCCCGAAAACCGTGTTCCATCATTTTCCGGACGGCATCACGAACCCGGACCGGATCCAGGCTGCGCGCCCCGCCCCTAACCGAGGGGACGATGCAGTAGGAACAGGCGTTGTCGCATCCCTCCTGGATCTTCAGAAAGGCCCTCGCCCGGGATCCAGGGATCACCGCCGGGTCTTCCGGCCAGTCCAGCCAGCCGCTGCGGAAATCCCCTTGACCAAAGCCCAGCAGCCGCGGGAGATCCCCCTTGCTGTCCGGATCGAGGATAAGGTCCACTTCCTTCAACCGGGCCAGGTCCTCTTTGGCCCCCCGCGTCATGCACCCTGTCACGATGAGTTTCGCACGGGGATTGGCCCGGCTGGCCTGCCGGATCGCCTTCCTGCATTGGGCCTGGGCTGGAGCCGTGACCATGCAGGTGTTGACAAGGATGATATCGGCCTGGGACGGTCCGGCATCGTGAAGCCCGCAGCTGCGCAGATCAGCCGCCAGTGCTGCGGAATCGTACTGGTTGCTCTTGCACCCCAGGGTGACGAAGGAGAAACTGGTCAGCCCCCGGGTCCCGGGGCGGTTTTGGGAGATCATGATTGAAATTTAACGTAAAAAGAGAGGAAAGGAAAATCTTTCCATGGCCGGACGTCGAGATTGGCGGGAAATTCGGGGATTACGGAGAGTCGGGCTTTATTTAAAACTCCTTTGGGATGTCGTGTCTTTCTATCTGTTTTCCTGTTTTTCTCCAGCTTCGCCGTTAATGAGGGACAGAATCTGGTCGGCGGGTTTGTAGCCGGGAGCAACCCTTCCGTCCGGCAGGACCAGGGTGGGGGTTGCCGTGATCCCCAGGGATCCGGCGAGCTCGATGGTCCGGTCGATCACATCCGATTCGCAGTCCGGATCCGGAATCTTCTTCCCCGCGAAGCTGTCTTCCAGGATCAGGAGACTGTTTTCGCACATGATGGTTCTCGATATTCGCACAGAATCAGGGTGGAGCCCCGGCAGGGGGAGCATTTTTATGAAGAAGACAATCCCCGGATCCGCCTCGACGACTTTTTTCAGTTCCGGGTGCAGTTTTTTGCAGAAGGGACAGAGGGGATCCGTGAAGAGAAAGGCCTTTAGGGGGGCTTTGGGATCACCGACGACCAGGGAACCCTCAAGGGGGATGGAGTTGATATCCACACGGTTCATGTCCATCATCTCCATCCGGGAGATATTCTGCCTGTCCTCGATGCGGACCGTGACGCCGCTGATGATGTATTTGCCGGAATAGTCCACATAAATGAGGCCGGGACGCCCGTCGTTTCCCACAACGTTGACCGCGAACAATCCCGGTACGTGGGCCTGGCTGACCTCACGGACCTCCCTGACGAAGTTCTTGAGAAGCCGGCCGGCTTCGTCGGTTTCGAGCTGGTGGCAGTCCATACAGCTTTTGGTCCCGTCCACGGAACCGCTGAACCCCTCCGCGGCATCGGGGTTTAAACCGGTTCCCAGAAACAAAGTCATCCCTAGTACCATTGGAAGAAAGATGAGGCCATATCTCATGCGGGTGTTCCTTTCCGTCAGACGGTAATCTATGTCAATTCCTCCGGCTGTTTCCCGGAACGGACGATTTTCCGACCCCGGATCCAGGACCGGCATCGCGCGTAATGGATCCATGAGGAAAGGCTAAACGACGTTTTTCCCTTTCCGTGGAGCAAAAAGTCCCGGATAGGACTTCTCGCGACCCTATTGAGATTACAGGATATCCCGGGCTGAAGCAATGCCGGGCCACGGGGGGGTGCTTGTCCTTGTTATTATCCCCTAATCATTTTTCCTTCGCCATGTTAAAAGGGATCGTGACCGGGTACCGTTTCTATACATGATCCGTGTGGCGCCCGTTCCGATCACCGTTAACGGAGGAAACAGGCATGGAGGAAGACAAAAGGGAGAGAGCAGTCCGCATCGGCGTCAGCACCTGCCTGCTGGGGGAGCCGGTCAGGTACGACGGTGGGCATAAACTGGATCGCTTTGTGGTCGAAACCCTTGGCCCATACGTGGAATTCCTTCCCGTCTGTCCGGAGGTGGAATGCGGGCTTCCCGTCCCGAGGGAAGCGATGCACCTCGCCGGCGATCCGGAAAATCCAAGGCTGGTTACGATACGGACCGGGATCGACCTGACCGCGAAGATGGCTGCCTGGGCAAAAAAACGTGTAAAAGATCTCGAATCGGAAAACTTGTCCGGCTTTATTTTCAAGAGCGGTTCTCCCAGCAGCGGAATGGAACGGGTCAAGGTCTACAACGAGAAGGGCCTGCCTTCAAAAACGGGGAAGGGGATGTTCGCAAAGGCCTTCATGGAAAATTTTCCGTGGATCCCGGTGGAAGATGACGGAAGGCTCCACGATCCCCTGCTTCGGGAAAATTTCATCGAGGCGATTTTCACAAGCGGCCGCTGGAGGGATCTCGCGGAAGGAAAAAAATCCCTTGCCGGCCTTGTGGCCTTCCATACATCCCACAAGCTCCTGCTTCTTTCCCACAGCCGGAAACATCTGGATCAGATGGGCCGGCTGGTCGCCGAGGGGAAAAAGGTCCCCCTCCCGAAGCTGTATTCCTCCTATGGCGACCTGCTTTTTCAGGCCCTTAAGGTCAAAACGACCCGCAAGAAGAACACGGATGTGCTGATGCACGCCATGGGCTATTTCCGAAAGGAGCTCTCCCCCGACGAAAAAGCCGAGCTCCTGGAGACTATTGAAAATTACCGGAAGGAACTCGTTCCCCTTGTTGTGCCCCTGACCCTTATCCGGCACTATATCCGCAAATACAGTGAGTCCTACCTCGAAGGGCAATTTTACTTTAATCCGCATCCCCTTGAAGTAATCCTGAGGAACCACGTCTAGACCAAAGGGTCCCGGAAAAGGGGGAAGCGGACCTGCGTTGACAAACCCCTGTTCATTCGCTATTTTCCTTGATCTGATTTCGAGGATCGGATAATGGAACTTCACCTTGATGAAATCCCTCCGGAGGGCGTCGATGTCGATGTCCATCTGGAAAAAGGGGATCCGGCGATGCAGGATCTTGATATCGTGGATTCCGTCTCCGGCTCCCTGAAGATCAGAAAAGTCGGTTTGCAGGTTCTCGTGAGGGGTCAGGTGGCCGGGAAGGTCAGACTGCGGTGCGCGCGATGTTTGAAGGATTTCGATCTTGATGTTCTGGAAGAGGTCAATGTGGAACTCAGGCCCTTGATGGATCTGGAGGGGGCGGCTCCCGATGTGGAGCTGGAAACCGATGACCTCGATGTTGAATTTTTTCGAGGGGATTCCCTGGACCTCTCGAACCTCGTCGCGGAACAGATCACTCTCGGAATTCCCATGAAGCCCCTGTGCAGCCAGACGTGCGCGGGGATCTGCCCCCAGTGCGGAGCCGATCTGGAGAAGGGGCCCTGCGGATGCGTTAAGGAAGTTCCCGATGAGCGTTGGAGTGAACTCCTTCGTTTAAAAGACAGGTTGAAATTAGGAAAATGCTGATCCGGACCCCAAAGGGGACGTGAAAACCCCGTTTTTTTATCAGGAGAAAAGGAAATGCCGGTTCCAAAACACAAGCAGGCAAAATCCAGAACGCGCAGACGCCGGTCCCATGATGCGTTGAGCGCCCCCGCAACGAGCACGTGTCCCAAGTGCGGTGAACCCAAGGCCCCTCACCGGGTCTGCGGGCATTGCGGTTTCTACAGGGGACGAAAAGTAATGGAGATCGAAGAGGTTTAATAAACCTTTCGACACATTGCATTGAAGATAGCAGTGGATGCCATGGGAGGGGATTACGCCCCCCATGCTGTTATCGAGGGAGCGGTCCTGGCAGTCCGGGAATTCGACTGCACCGTTGTCCTCGTTGGCGACCGTGAGATCATTCTGCCCCTCTTGGAAAAGCATGCTTTTCCTGAGGGCAGGATCGTCATCAAGCACGCCTCGGAGGTTATCCGGATGGATGATGCTCCGAGGAAGGCCCTTAACGGCAAGCAGGACAGTTCGATCAGAAGGACCTTCGAACTGGTCAAGGCCGGCGAGGCCGATGCCGCCATGTCCGCCGGCAATAGCGGGGCGGCCATGCTTTCCGGTCTTTTCATCCTGGGATCCCTGCCCAATGTGGACCGGCCCTGCATCGGGTCCATCCTTCCCACTGTGGACAGGCGGGTTGTTCTCCTCGACGCCGGGGCAAATGTCGACTGCAAACCCCATAACCTTGTGCAGTTCGCTTTCATGGGACACACCCTGGCGAAGTACACCCTCGGGATCGAGAATCCCAAGGTCGGTCTTCTGAGCATTGGCGAGGAAGCGGGCAAGGGGAACGAACTGGTGAGGACGACCTTTGACATCCTCAGGAAAAGCAAGTTGAATTTCCTGGGGAATGTGGAGGGTGGAGATATTTTCATGGACCGGGTGGACGTGGTTGTCTGCGACGGTTTCGTCGGAAACGTGGCCCTGAAGACGGCCGAGGGCGTGGCTCACGCCCTTGGAGTTCGTCTCCGGCATGAGATCAAGTCCTCCCTCCTCGCGCGCTTCGGCTACCTTTTCATGCGGCCCGCCCTCAAGCGTTTCAAGCATCGGTTCGATTACGCGGAATATGGGGGGGCCCTCCTCCTTGGAATTGACGGGATCGGCGTCATCGCCCATGGCAGGTCCAATCCCGTGGCCATAAAAAATGCCTTGCGCATTTCCAATGAATACGCAAGGACCAAAATCGACCGGCGGATTCGGGAAGAGATCGAGTCGACCATTGAACTGAGGCAGACCCTTGGCGAAAAGGTCCATCGTGTCATCGAGACGATAAAGGAAAAAAAAGCCGGGGACCCGGATATCAATTCCCTTGCCGTCTCGGAGCCGAAGAAATGAAGGAGGAGCCATGACGGTCAGGACGGTGATCGCCGGGACGGGATCATTTCTTCCCGAAAAAATCCTCACCAACGCGGACCTCGAAAAGATGGTTGATACCACCGATGAATGGATTGTTTCCCGGTCGGGGATTCGGGAAAGGCGGGTGGCGGCCCCCGAACAGGCCACGTCCGATCTGGCTACGGAGGCGGCCCGAAAGGCCCTCGACATGGCGGGATTAAGCGCCGCCGACCTTGACCTCATCATCGTGGCCACCCTCTCCCCTGACCATTTTTTCCCCTCCACGGCCGGGCTGGTCCAGAGAAATCTCGGCGCCTTCAAGGCCGCTGCCTTCGATCTGGAAGCGGCCTGCACCGGTTTTATCTATGCCCTTTCCATCGGGGACGCTTTTATCAGGATGGGGAGCTACGAAAACATCCTGATCATAGGGGCTGAGGTCCTGACCCGGTTCATCAACTGGGAGGACAGAAGCACCTGTGTGCTCTTCGGGGATGGGGCAGGGGCGGCCGTCCTCCGGCGGGAAGAGGGAGGGGAGAGAGGGGTCTTGTCCACCCACCTGCATTGCGATGGACGCCTTGCGGAGCTTCTGTACGCTCCCGGCGGCGTATCCCGGATTCCCCCTTCCCATGAGATGATCGACCAGAAGCTCAACACGGTAAGGATGCAGGGCAACGAGATTTTCAAAATCGCGGTAACCAAGCTCCGGGAGGTAGTGGAAGAGACCCTGGAAAAGAACGGCCTCACGGAGGAGGACATCGACTTTCTCGTCCCGCACCAGGCCAATCTGCGGATCATTCAGGCCACTGCCAAGAGGCTAAACCTTCCCATGGAGAAGGTCGTGGTCACCGTGGACAGGCACGGCAACACCTCTGCCGCTTCCGTCCCCCTCGCCCTTGACGATGCGGTCCGGGCGGGAAGGATCAAAAGCGGCGACCGGGTACTACTCGAGGCGTTCGGAGGCGGGCTGACCTGGGGTGCCGCTTTGGTCCGCTGGTAAAAAAGGAATACCTTCACAATCACGAGGATTTTTGGAGGCAAAGGCCTGTTTCCCCGAGGAGGCCCCCTGGGGAAAGGTTTGCGGCACGGATGGAGGTTTCGCATGGATTATTTTCTTACGGAAGAGCAGCAGGCCATTCAGGAGATTGCGAAACAGATTGCCGAGGAGAAGATCGTCCCTGTCCGCGAGGAACTGGACGAAAAGGAGGAATTCCCCCGGGAGATCATGAAAATTTGCGCCCAGTCCGATCTTTTCGGAGTCTCGATTCCCGAGGCCTACGGGGGGCTGGGGGGAGGCGTCCTGGAGATGGGCCTCGCGGTGGAGGAACTTTCCCGGGCATGTCTGGGGGTTTCGGTCACCTACGCCGCTTCCTTCCTGGGAGCCTATCCCATCCTCATGTTCGGAAGCGACCAGCAGAAGGAAAAATATCTCCCCCGGATAGCCACAGGGGAGATTCTCGGGGCTTTCGGGCTCACCGAAGCCAACGCCGGGAGCGATGCGGGGGGCATCAGGACCACGGCGCGCAAGGAAGGCGATTTTTATATCCTTAATGGGACGAAACAGTGGATCACCAACGGGGGGGAGGCCGACGTCTACACGGTCATCGCCCTGACGGATAAATCAAAAGGAGCGCGCGGGGCTTCGGCTTTCATCGTGGAGAAGGGGACGGAAGGGTTTTCCTTCGGGAAAAAAGAGAGGAAAATGGGAATTCGTGCCTCGACCACCAGGGAGCTGGTATTCGAGGATTGCCGGGTTCCAGCCGCCAACCTCATTTCCAGGGAGGGGATGGGTTTTATCGTGGCCATGAAAACCCTCGATAACTCCCGGCCCGGGATCGCGGCCCAAGGGGTCGGGGTCGCGCAGGGGGCCCTTGACGCCGCGGTGAGGTACGGGAGGGAACGGCATCAGTTCGGCCAGCCCATTATTAGCTTCCAGGCCGTACAGCATATGGTCGCCGATATGGCGACCTCCATCGAGGCCGCCAGGGCTCTGACCTATGCCGTCGCTCGATGGATCGACAGCGGCGCCAGGGATATTTCGAAGGTTTCCGCCATGACCAAGCTTTTCGGGTCGGAAGTGGCCATGAAGGTCACAACCGATGCCGTTCAGGTCCTCGGTGGATACGGTTATATGAAGGATTATCCTGTTGAAAAGATGATGCGGGATGCCAAGATCCTGCAGATCTATGAAGGGACGAACCAGATCCAGAGAAACGTCATCGGCACCGAGCTCATAAAGGAATACGCCGGGCAAAAATAAGAGGAAAGAGCAGGACGTGGCAGCGTGAATTCGTGAAGCGGTAATCCGCGAAGGGCAAATCTTCTACCGATACCGACTTTTCCCAAACCACGCGCTCACGCATATATGCCCTTTCTCACCCTTCCAGGGGACGCCATGGATATCGTCGTATGCATCAAGCAGGTTCCTGAGACCAGCAAGGTTCGCATCAACCCCGAGACCCACACCCTCATGCGGGAAGGGGTCCAGAGCATCGTCAATCCCTTTGATCTGTATGCCCTGGAGGAAGGGGTCCGCCTGAAGGAAGCGCATGGCGGGGTGGTCCGGGTGATCACGATGGGCCCGCCTCAAGCCGATGCGGCCCTCCGGGAAGCGATTTCCATGGGGGCCGATGAGGGCATCCTCATCACGGACAGAATGTTCGCCGGGTCGGATTCCTGGGTGACCGCCTATACCCTGGCCGCCGCCATCCGGGAGTTGGGGAAGACCGATCTGATTATCTGCGGCAAGCAGGCCATTGACGGGGATACGGCCCAGGTCGGCCCTGCCCTCGCGGAACGCCTCGGGATCCCTTTCGTCGCCTTTGTCAGGAAGATACGCGAAGTGGGGCCGGACGGAATGACGGTGGAGAGGATGTTTGAGGACGGGGTGGAGGTCATGAGGATGCCCCTTCCGGGGCTCCTTACCGTGGTCAAGGACATCAACGAACCCCGTCTGCCCTCCCTGAAGGGCAAGATGAAGGCCCGGAAGGCGGAAATCACCATTTTGGACAAGAGCGCGATGCAGGTGGAGGACAGATTTCTTGGTCTCGATGGCTCGCCAACCCGTGTGATCCATATTTTTTCCCCGGATCTCAGAAGATCGGGGGTCAAGTGGCATGAGGATCCTGAGGAAATGGCGGTTAAGCTGGTCAGGGGAATGAAAGAACAAGGGCTGATGTAGCCCAAAGCCCAAAGTCCAGGGACCGAAGGGAGACTGACCCGGGAAACAAAGGGCGGGCCCTCAAGTCCGGGACTAATTCAGGACCGGGGAATGCCAGGGGAAATGGAGCGGTGCATTGTCGGTGATCATCGTTAAAAAAGACCTCTGCGACGGGTGCGGGATCTGCCTCGATTACTGCCCGTATGGTGCCATTGAAATCGTCGATAACGCGGCCTGGATCAACGAAAAATGCACCCTGTGCAGCGCTTGCATCGAGCCGTGCCCCTTAAATGCCATCGTAATGGAGCATGGCCCCCTTGAGGTTCCGAAACTGGATAAAACCGCCTGGTCAGGGATCTGGATTTTTGCCGAGCAAAGAAACGCGAAAATCTCCACGGTGGTTTACGAGCTTATCGGCGCTGGCCGCAAGCTCGCGGACATCACCGGCGAGAAGGTGACGGCTGTCCTCCTGGGGAATGACATGGAACCCGCGGCGCGGGACCTGATCCATTTCGGTGCCGACGAGGTCATATATGTGGACGACCAGCGCCTGCGCCAGTTCAATGACGGGCCTTACGCGGCAGTGCTCACCGACCTCATCAAAAAGCGCAGGCCGTCCGTCGTCCTGGCCGGCGCCACATTCATGGGGCGCTCTTTCATCCCGATGGTGGCTTCCCAGGTTGAGACCGGTCTCACCGCCGACTGCACCATGCTGGAAATCGATCCGGAGACAGGGGATCTGCTTCAAACGAGGCCGGCTTTCGGCGGCAACATCCTGGCTACCATTGTCTGCCCCGCCCATCGCCCGCAAATGGCCACCGTCCGGCACAAGGTGATGCTCCCGGCCGAAAGGGACGAAACCAGGAAGGGGGAGGTCCATATCATCCGGGAGCTGGATGGGGTGGATCTTTCCGGACGGACGGAAGTCCTCGAGGTTGTCGAGGAGGTGATGGACACCGTCAATCTCGCGGAGGCGGATGTCATCGTAGCTGGGGGGCGCGGGGTCGGAGGACCGGACGGCTTCAAGGTTCTGGAAGAACTGGCCATCCTTCTCGGAGGGGCTCTGGGGGCCTCCCGCTCCGTGGTGGACGCCGGGTGGATCCCCTACAGCCATCAGGTGGGGCAGACGGGAAAGACCGTCAAGCCAAAGCTGTATATCGCCTGCGGCATCTCGGGGGCGGTTCAGCACCTCGCCGGGATGCAGACATCCGATGTCATTGTGGCTATCAACAAGGATCCCGATGCTCCCATTTTCGAGGTGGCGACCTATGGTCTGGTGGGGGACCTTTTTCAGGTTGTCCCCGAGATCATTCGGGCTGTGAAGGCGGCGAGGAAGGGTGCCTGATGAGTTTTGCCCTTGTTTTCCCCGGGCAGGGGTCGCAGTTCGTCGGGATGGGGAAGGATCTGGCTTCCTGGTCACCGGCTGCAAGGGAAACCTTCGAGGAAGCGGATGACGCCCTGGGTTATTCCATCAGCGGACTCTGTTTCGAAGGCCCTGAAGAGGATCTCAGGCAAACCGGGAATACCCAGCCGGCCATTCTGACGGTCAGCGTTGCCGCCTACAGGGTCCTGGCCCCGAATCTTGCGGCCCGGCCGGCTTTCGTGGCGGGACATAGCCTGGGCGAGTACTCGGCCCTCGTGGCGGCGGAAAGCATCAGTTTTTCCGATGCGGTCCGCGTTGTCCGTGAAAGGGGCCGGGCGATGCAGGAGGCCGTCCCCGAAGGGGAGGGATCCATGGCCGCGCTGCTGGGGATGGACAGGCAGGAGATCCTCTCCCTGTGCGCAGAGGCTTCCTCGGGCGGTGGTCCGGTTACCCCCGCGAATTTCAACGCCCCGGGGCAGGTCGTGATTGCGGGTCGGAGGGCCGATGTCCAAAGGGCCATCTCCCTTTTCAGGGAAAAGGGAGGCAAAAAATTCCTGGAACTGCCGGTCAGCGCCCCCTTTCATTGTTCCCTCATGAGGCCTGCCGCCGTTCGCATGGAAAAAATCCTCTCCGACATTCACGTTGACAGCTTAAAGACCGTTCTGATAAACAACGCAAAAGCCCTGCCCCTTCAGGATGCCCGTGAGGTTGTCCCTTCCCTCGTGGATCAGGTGACGTCTCCGGTCCTTTGGGAGGACTCCGTCAGGAGAATGATCGCGGAAGGGGTTAGCGCGTTTATCGAGGTGGGGCCGGGAAAAGTCCTGGCGGGTTTGATTCGGAGGATCGAGGGGGTTGTTGCCGTTCGCAGTTTTGGTTCTCCCGAAGATATGGACCCAACTCTTGCCCTGCTTGGAGGGAGAAATGCCTGAAAGCAGGACCGCAATCGTCACCGGCGGAAGTCAGGGGATCGGAAAAGCCATCGCCCTGGATCTCGCAAGCCAGGGTGTGCGGGTGGTGGTCGCTTCCCTGCATCCGGGGAAGGCCGAAGCCGCGGCACTGGAAATCCGGGAAAAAAGCCCGGAATCCCTGGGGGTGCAGGCCGATGTTTCCAATGCCGAAAGCGTCAACGCCATGGTGGATCTGGTTTTCGAGCGGTTCGGCAGGGTCGATTATCTGGTCAACAACGCGGGAATCACCAGGGACACTTTGCTCATGAGGATGGAGGACGAAGCCTGGAAGGCGGTGCTGGAGACCAACCTTACGGGCACCTATCTTTGTTCGAAGGCGGTGGTCCGGCTCATGGTGAAACAGAAATTCGGCCGCATCGTCAACATCAGTTCCGTTGTCGGGGCTATGGGGAATGCGGGCCAGACGAATTACGCTGCCTCCAAGGCCGGGATTATCGGATTCTCCAAATCCCTCGCCCGGGAGGTCGCCTCCAGGGGCATCACGGTCAATGCCGTAGCGCCGGGGTTCATCCAGACGGCCATGACCGATGTTCTGCCGGAAAAAGTGAGGGAAAACCTCACATCCCTTATACCGGCGGGCCGTCTCGGGGCACCGGAGGATGTGGCGGCGGCGGTCCGGTTCCTCCTTTCGGACAGCGCTTCCTATATCACCGGCCAGGTCATCCATGTCAACGGAGGCATGTATATGTGAAAAGGTTTCAGGTCCGCGCCATCCTTTTTTCCGGAGGGCCGATCCCGTGAAACTTTTCGTTCCCAGAAGACCCCTATCATTAACCTGAAACTTTTTTGGAGGGCAGAACATGGACGTTGCGGCCAAAGTCAAGGAGATCATCGCCGAGCAGCTCAACCAGAATGCGGACAGCATCGCGAACAACTCCCATTTCGTGAACGATCTGGGGGCGGATTCCCTGGATGTCGTCGAGATGGTCATGGCTTTTGAGGAGGCCTTTGATCTCGAGATCCCCGATGAGGACGCCGAGAAGATCCAGACCGTCCAGGATGCCATTAATTATCTGACGGAAAAACAGGCCTAGAACAAAGAGGCAACCGTGGGGAGAAGAGTCGTTGTCACGGGTCTGGGGGCGGTGACGCCCTTGGGCCTCGATGTGAACGAGACTTGGGAAAGCATGGTGGCGGGCCGCTCCGGCGTGGGTCCCATCACCCGGTTCGATCCCGAACCGTGGCAGCTGGCCACGAGGATCGCGGCCGAGGTCAAGGGGTTTGACCCGGAACGGAGGATTGACAGGAAAGAACTCCGGAAGATGGATCTTTTTATCCCTTACGCCATCTTCGCAGCCATGGAAGCCCTCGAGCAGTCCGGTCTGGTTGTTGAAAAGTTCAATGCCGAAAGGGTCGGCGTGGCCATTGGAGCCGGTCTCGGGGGCCTCCCTGTCATCGAGGAGATCGCCGAAGTCCTCAGGAACAAGGGAGCCCGGAGGGTTACCCCATTCTTCATCCCCATGGTCATCGGGAACATGGCTGCCGGGCAGGTTTCCATCATTACCGGGGCCAAAGGACCAAATATCTGCGTGGTTACCGCCTGCGCCACCGGGACCCATTCCATCGGGACCGCTTTTCGAATGATCCAGTATGGGGACGCCGACGCCATGATCGCCGGCGGAACGGAGTCGACCATCACTCCTCTGACCTTTGCCGGTTTTAACTCCATGAGAGCCATTTCCACGAGAAACGATGAGCCGGAAAGGGCCAGCCGCCCCTTTGACAGGGACCGGGATGGTTTTATCATCGGGGAAGGCGCCGGGATAATGATCCTCGAGGAACTGGAATCCGCAAGGGCGCGAGGGGCTACAATCCTGGCGGAGCTTGCCGGATTCGGCATGTCCAGTGATGCCTACCACATCACCGCCCCTGCCGAGGGGGGGGCCGGCGCAGTCCAGTGCATGAGGGCCGCCATCAGGGACGCCGGTCTCGAACCGGCGGATGTTTCCTACATAAACGCCCACGGGACGAGTACGCCATACAATGACGTGAACGAGACCCTTGCCATCAAGAGCCTTTTCGGCGAGGAGGCCTACAGGATTCCGGTAAGTTCCACCAAATCCATGACCGGCCACCTGCTGGGGGCGGCGGGAGGGGTCGAGGCCATCGCTGCCGTCAAATCCGTCATGGAGGACTTGATCCCTCCGACCGTCAACTACGAGAATCCCGATCCGGAATGCGACCTCGACTATGTTCCCAACGTTGCGAGAAAGGCAAAAGTGAGTGTGGCTTTATCCAACACCTACGGATTTGGCGGAACCAACGCCAGCCTCCTGTTCAGGAAATTCGTCCCCTGATCTCGTCTTAAGATTTTCCTTTATCCCCTTATGAGGCGTTATAAGGTTCTGCTCATCGATCTTGACGGGACTCTTCTGGACATCGAAATGTCCTTTTTCCTCGGTCCCCTGGTCTCCCGGATGCACGGATTTTTTTCCGACACCATCGGATACCAGCGGTTTCGGAAGGGACTCTTCGCGGGGACCGAAGCGATCATGTCCGAACCACGGCCTGGGGGAGAGACCAATGAAGAGGGCTTTTACCGTGTTTTCTCCCAGGTCACGGGGCTGGGCCCTTGCGAATCCAGGGGACGTCTGGAGGATTTTTACTCCCGGGCCTATCCTTCATTGGGGGACTTTGCCCGACCTGTGAAAGGGGGGCCGGAATTTGTCCGGGCGGCTGCGGAAAGGGGTTTTGTCATGGTCCTGGCCACCAACCCCATTTTTCCCCTGAGGGCCAATCATGAAAGGCTGCGGTGGGCGGGGGTCAGTCCGGGGTTCTTTCATTTCATACCCGGTCTTGAAAACATGTCATCCTGCAAGCCGGGGATTAGGTATTTCCTGGATCTTGCCGCCCGCGCGGGGGTTGATCCCGGAGAATGCCTGATGATCGGCAACGACCCGGAGCAGGATCTCCCGGCGGCCGATGTGGGGATGGGGACCTTCCTGGTCTATGGGGAGATGAGCGACGGCGCTGTGCTGGGCCGACAGCCGGACGAGAGGGGGAGTCTGGAGGACCTGGCGGAAAAGCTGGGCATTAAGACCTCCCTTGTTCCCCATCCCGTTTCCAGTAAAAGGATTGGTGGTCATTCCCGTTTAACCAGCCAAGGTTGATGACTTTTTGCGACCTTGTCAATGCGCCCCGCTCGGGGCGCCCGGATCCAGGACTTGGGGGATGAGTCATGGATCCGTGAGGAAAGGAAAAACGACGTTTTTCCCTTTCCGTGGAGCGAAAAGTCCCGAATTGGACTTTTTGCGACCCTATTAACCTTGATGACTTCGCAAAAAGTCATCAATGCGCCCCGCTTGGGGCGCCCGGATCCAGGACTTGGGGGATGAGTCATGGATCCGTGAGGAAAGGAAAAACGACGTTTTTCCCTTTCCGTGGAGCGAAAAGTCCCGAATTGGACTTTTTGCGACCCTATCAGAAGAAAAGATCCATCACCAAAACCCGGTCATGAATATCGATTTTTCCTTGCAGCCTCAGGAAAACAAGGGAGCCTGATGGGATATTCCAATTACGACAGCGGGAAACGGAAGGAGAATCGGGTCTTGCCGTTTGGTCTTTTCCTCGTCACATTAGCCACCACAACGGCCGCCGGGGCTATGCAGCAGGGGATCAATCCGATCTCGGATCCTATGGGCCTTCTCCGGGGATTGCCATTTTCCCTGACCCTCATGGCCATCCTCCTGGTGCACGAGATGTCCCATTACCTGGCGTCGCGGGCCCACGGAGTTCCCTCCTCCCTCCCTTTTTTCATTCCGGCCCCGTCCATCCTGGGGACCTTCGGAGCGGTCATCCGCATGAAGGGGGCGATCAGGGATCGCAGAATGCTTCTGGATATCGGGGCTTCGGGCCCGATCGGGGGTTTTCTTCTGGCCCTGCCCGCCCTTCTGATCGGATTTGCCATGTCCCAGGTCGTCCCTTCCGGGGGAGGTGAAGGAGGGCTTGTCCTTGGAGACAGCCTGCTCGTGGCCGCCTCGGGGCGTTTGATCTTCGGGAATCTGGATCCCACGGCTCAGGTGATCCTTCACCCGGTGGCTTTTGCCGGGTGGATTGGGATGTTCGTCACCTCCCTGAACCTCCTGCCGGTCGGTCAGCTGGACGGAGGGCACATCATCACCGCTCTTTTCCCTTCCCGGTCCAACCTCATCGCCGGCGTCTTTCATCTGATTCTGGTCGTCCTGGGGATTTTTTTCTGGGAGGGGTGGCTTATCTGGGCCATTATTCTCATCTTCCTGGGTGTTCGCCACCCCCCTGTTCTTCTGCCGCAGGTTCCCCTTGGGCAGGGAAGGAAGAAAACGGGGCTGGGGGCCGTCCTTATCTTCCTCTTGACCTTCGTGCCCGTGCCGTTCACGATCCTGTGAATTGTGGATCCTGAATTGAGGATTTCGGATTGAGAATTGGGAAAAAAGTCAGAAGGAATGGCACATCCTCATTGGCCGATTTTCCCTGCCACGTTCTTCATCCTCAATTTTCAATTCCCAATCACCATCCTTGAATCCCTTGCCTAACTGTGGAATATTATCAAGGTATTTCCGGTCGAGAGGAGAGGACTGAAAGTGAGAAAACTGCTAAGGATACTTTGTTGCGCAGGGGTCTTTTCCATCCTGGTTTCGGGGTGCGTAGTCAGCGAGAAGGACTATCTTCTCAAGGAGGAAGAGGCCACCAGATGCAGCCAGAGCCTGAAAATGCAGGTAGAGGAAAACAGGGAACTCCGAAGTGAGCTTTCCGCCTGCCAGGAGGGGTTGTCCGCCGCCGAAAGCCGCGTCAAAGGGGTGACCGAAAACCTTTCCAGGACCAGCGCCGAGAAGAATGAACTGGAGAAAATGCTGGCGGCCCACCAGGCGGTCGGGGAGGAGTTGAAAGAGCAGAACAACAAACTCTCCAACCTCCTGCAGGAAAAGGAGGTTGCCCAATCCTCTGTCATCCGTGAAACAATGGAAATCAACAGGCGGCTTCAGGAAACCAATGTAAAGCTCCGGGAAAAACAGGCCGTCTCGGAAGGGGAAATGGGAAGGATGGAAAGGGAGCTCGATATCCTCCGGGCGAGGAATCGGGAGCTGGAAAGACAGAAAGAGACGGAGCTCCAGAAATTGAAGGCGACTTACGATGAACTCGTCGCCAGCCTCAAGGAAGAGATAGAGGCGGGAGAAATACAGGTTCGCAGGATGAAGGACCGGCTTTCCGTAAACCTCGTGGAAAAGATCCTTTTTGATTCGGGGCGGGCTGATCTCAAGTCGTCGGGGGTCGAGGTGCTGGGCAAGGTCGGAACCGAACTGGCCAAAATCGGGGACAAAAGGATTCAGATTGAGGGGCACACCGATGATGTCCCCATTGGCGGCACCCTCAAGGAGCGATTTCCCTCCAACTGGGAGCTTTCCGCGGCCAGGGCCATGGCCGTCGTCCATTTTCTACAGGAAAAGGTGGGAATAGAACCCGAGAAGCTTTCAGCGGCGGGTTACGGGGAATATCAGCCTGCCTCCTCCAACGAGACTCCGGAGGGGAGGGCCGAGAACCGAAGGATCGAGATCGTCCTCCTGCCCCTTTATGAGCGCATCGGGCAGGCTCAGGAAACCACGGAAGAAGGACCCTGAGGGGGGCAGGTCGGGTATGCAGGCTGATTTCCGGTGGGCGGGATAAAGCCACCTGCCGGGCCAGGGTTATTTAAAATCATTTAAGAAAAGGGAGGCAAAAAGTGGCGACGCTAAGCAATTTCATCGTGAAAACAACGGACGCTAAACTGCCGGATGTCAAGAAGGCCCTCGAGGCCGCCGGAATCAATGTCAGAAGCATCATCGTCATCCACAAGGAAACCGAACAGGCCGGGTCCGAAGAGGGGGCGGGGGAAAGCAAGGAGTCCTGACGATTCTGACCGGACCTCAGGTCGCCATGGGAGGGTTCCGTCATGAAGATCAAGTACATTGGTCACGCCTGTTTTCTGGTTTTGACCGCTGACGGCATGAGAATCCTGACCGACCCTTACGAACCTGATTGTTACGACCGAGCGTTGAAGTATCGTCCAATCCGGGAAGAGGCGGACATCGTTCTGGTTTCACACGGCCATCCCGACCACAGCGGGGCGGCTTATGTGCCGGGGAAACCCGTGGTGATCGACCGTCCGGGCTTTTCGTCCGTCGGGTCCGTCGAATTTTCAGGGATTCAGGTCTGGCACGATGCTTCCGGTGGAGCCGAACGGGGAGAAAACATCATCTTCCGGATAGCTGCCGATGACCTCGTTGTGTGCCACCTGGGGGATGTGGGCCACGGGCTCGATTCCGGGACCGGCCGGAAATTGCGTCCGGTCGATGTTCTTTTGATTCCTGTAGGGGGCTATTTTACCGCTGATGAAAAAGCCGTTGATGACATCATCGCCGACCTTGACCCGGCGCTGGTCATCCCGATGCATTATAAAACCGCCGGGTGTGATTTCCCCATCGCCCCGGTGGGGGACTTTCTTAAGGGACGCGGGAACGTGTCGAGGCCCGGTTCCTCCGAGATCAGCCTGAAAGCCGGCGACGTCCCCAGAGGCATCCTGGTCCTGGAACCCGCGAATTTACCCTGAAGGGCCCGACGACAGGGTATTGGAGGACCGGGGTGTGTGAAGGTAAATTTATATTTCCCGCCATTTTCCTGGCGGGAAACCGGAGCCGCGAAGCCGTGCGGTTTTTTTCCCTTGACTCCCATGTACCAAAACCCCTTCACCCTGTCACGGGAACCTCATGGTGAGGCCTTGGACTGTCCTCGATTCGTTGCCGACTCCATGCTGGGCAGTCTCGCCCGGAAGCTGAGGATGCTTGGCATCGACGTCCTTTTTCTGAAGGATGCGCCGGACAGCGAGCTGAAGTTCCTCGTCCGATCCCAAAGCCGCATCCTCCTCAGCAGGGACGGCAGGCTCGTCGAGACCTTGGGAAGCCGCGCCTGGCTGGTCGACGGGGCCAATGTCCGGGAGGAATTTCTTTCCATAGCCCCATCCCTGGCTGCCGGGGGCTGCCGCACATCCCCCATGTCCCTTTGCCTGATTTGCGGCGGGAAGCTGGTCCCTGTCAGCCCCGCCTCGGCCGGATCAAAAGTGCCCCCTTACATTCTGGAGCGGGGGCTGGACCTTTCGGAGTGCTCCGGGTGCGGCAAGATCTTCTGGCACGGGACCCACTGGAAGCGGATGGAAGAAGAGATCCGGTGGATGGAGGAGGAAATTGAGAAAAGGCGGAGACCGGACGCTCAAACGACCGGCTAACCAAGCGACGTAACGATCCAGGGACTGAACGACAAAACAACCACAAGTCCTGACGACCTGTCGGGAGGAGAATCCCCCCGGCCTGACCAAAAACCTTGGACGATTTTGTTTTTTCCTGCCGTCGAAAGATCGTGCAGCTGTTTTTCCGTTCCGTCGCCCTGCCGTCCCTCAGAGGTTGTGAAAATGGCCGAACTCGGTAAATTCTCCATTATTTTCGGGATCATCGCCATCGTGGTCGGCCTGCTCCTGGCGGCGGGGCCCAGGATCCCCTGGCTTGGCCGTCTGCCAGGGGATATCTTCATCCGGAGGGGGAACTTTTCCTTCTACTTCCCCCTGGCGACCTCCATCATTGTCAGCGTTATCCTGACGGTGTTGATCAACCTGTTTAAAAAGTAATCCCCGGGCGGTTTTTCCTGGGAAGATTCCCTCAAGTCGCCAGTGTTGGGGGGCGGATCCCGATGGTCGTCAGAAATCCCTGGTGACGTTGCGGGAAAGATCCAGGATTACCTGATGCCCATTTTTGTCATACTGGAAATTATTGCCCGGAATTAAAAACATCCACTCGCTTTCCGGATGGAACCAGGCTGAAAAAACCTTCGGGCCCGATCCCTTGCCGACACTGGGGTGGTTCAGGTTCTTTCTGGTCATTTTTTTCTCGGTCCCCAATCCTCGTCATCCCTTCCGGAAGCGTAATCCTCCACTCCCAATTGTTTTCCATAAAAAGCGTAAAGGTTCCTGATATCTTTTTCGATTATTCCCATGTCGGAATACAATTTGTCGGGGAAAAAATGGCCAGATGATGCAGGCGATGGTCACCGGGGGTGAGGAAAGCATTTCCAAGTACTGTTCCATGGTCCCTGGAGTCCAGCTTGAAAAGGAAGTAATCTCCCTGAATCGCGCCCGCATAGCCTTTCTCTTTCATGTAGACTTTCATCCGACGCCCGCCTTTTCGGCCCCAGTCAACGGTCGCGTTCCCCGGAAAACCCAGGCCAGGGGTTTCCCCTGTCAACTGCCGGAACTCATCGAGTGTCGTCCCGAACCTGATCCCCTCGAATCCCGAGAGTTCCGGTAGGGGATGATGAGACCTGTAAAAAGATTTACGGTGTTCCTCCAGATCGGAGGAACTCCCCGCAAACGTAAGAAAAAACAGGGCCACAACCAAACCGAGACGAAAATAAACCGAAAGCTTTTTCATGACGCAACCCTCTCCTGAAAGACCCCGGCTGCTGTTTTCAGACAGGCTGCCAAAGAGGAATCGGAAGAAATTAAGAGGGCATACCGTTAAGGAAATTTTCTGAAGCTTGATCCCCCGGAGAGGCCCCCCATTCCCCTAAAGTTAAAAGATAGCCCGAAAATCAAAGGAAAATTCAGGGGCCGGGAGTGGCTCAATCAAGGTGTCATGGACAAGCCTTTTGGTATTCTCGGCCCCAAGCACCTGTCAAAGTATTTGGAATTGAATATCAGGCCGTTCGAACCACAGGGCTCGGCGGCGTTCCCGGAATGTTGCCTTCCCGCCGCAGGACCGATGTTTCCCTTGACGAAACAGGGGAGCTTTATTATCTTGTCTTATTTAATTTCAATAACTTACGCACGCCGAGGGCGGGAAGTTTTGAAAGCGCGCCCCGCCCCAGAGGAGTTTATGTTAAAAGACGCCGAAAGCCAGCTCATTCAGGCCCGCCGTGAAAAGGTCGACAGGATCCGGGACCTCGAGATCAACCCCTATCCCAATGATTTCAGAAGGGAAAACCTCATTTCCGAAGTGAAGGGAGACCTTGAGGGGCTCCCCCCGGAAGAAGTGGAGGCGTCAGGGAGGCGCTACATCATAGCTGGCCGGATCATGGCCGCCCGGGATTTCGGAAAGGCCGCCTTCCTGCACCTTGAGGACCCCACAGGGCGGCTCCAGATTTTTATAAAAAAGGACATCATCGGAGAAGAAGGGTATAACCTCTACAAGATCCTCGATGTGGGGGATATCATCGGTGTGCATGGCACCCCTTTCGTGACACGGACGGGGGAACTTACCATACTGGTAAGGGAACTGATCCTCATCACCAAGACTGTCCGTCCCCTTCCGGAAAAATGGCACGGTCTCAAGGACATCGAGATCAGGTATCGCCAGAGGTATGTCGACCTCATCGCCAACCCGGAGGTCAGGGATGTATTCCGCGCCAGGACTGCCCTGATCCGGAGCCTGAGGTTTTTCCTCGACGAACACGGCTTCATGGAGGTGGAAACCCCCATGATGCAGCCGATCCCCGGCGGCGCGGCGGCCCGCCCTTTCGTGACATATCACAACGCCCTTGATATGGATCTGTACCTTCGAGTCGCGCCGGAGCTTTACCTGAAGCGTCTGGTGGTCGGGGGCTTTGAACGTGTCTACGAAATCAACAGGAATTTCCGCAATGAAGGGGTTTCCACAATGCACAACCCCGAATTCACCATGCTGGAATTCTATATGGCCTATGCCGACTACAGGGACATGATGGAATTCACGGAAAATCTCCTTCGGTTCGTCGTTTCCAACAGCACGGGTTCCCAGGTTCTCCGTTATCAGGGGATGGAGATGGATTTCGCCGAGCCCTTCAAAAAACTTCCCTTTTTGGAGGCCCTCCTTTCCATCGAGGGGTTTCCAGGCGCGGCCCGGAACGATATGGGAAAGGCCAGGGCCTTTGCCAGAAAGGCTCAGGTTCCCTTCGCCGAAGGCGACCCTCTCGGGAAGGTCCATCTCAAAATATTCGAGCACTTCGTGGAACCGACCCTGATATCGCCGACCTTTGTGTTTGATTACCCCATCGAGGTCTCTCCCCTTTCCCGAAGGAGCGACCGGGATCCCTCCGTGGCGGAACGGTTCGAGCTCTTCGCGGGGGGCATGGAGATCGCCAACGGTTTTTCCGAACTCAACGATCCCAGGGACCAGGAAGAGCGGTTCCGAGGGCAGGTCGAGGAGCTTGCCGCCGGGGATGAAGAGGCCCACAGGATGGATTCCGATTACATCCGCGCTCTGGAATTCGGACTGCCCCCGACCGCGGGAGAGGGGATCGGGATAGACAGGCTGGTCATGCTGGTCACCGACTCCGCCTCCATCAGGGACGTTATCCTTTTCCCCCACCAGAGGCCGGAATAGGCCTCGCGGAACCACGTCCGGTTCCTTTTAGCAGGCATCGTCAGGAGCAGGAATTGGGATCTTTCGAGTGGACTGTCGCCATGCGGCATTTGAGGTCTCGCAGGAGACACGCCTTCGTGTCGCTGATCACGGTCATCTCCGTCCTCGGGATCATGCTCGGGGTGGCCGCCCTCATAACCGTGATCGCCGTGATGACCGGATTTTCCTCCTACATGCAGGAACGGATCCTCGGGACGACCTCCCACATCCTGGTGACGGGGGCCGGGGGCCTTTCCGACGCGTCGGGGGTCCTGGATGAGGTCAAGAGCCACCCTGAGGTCGTCGCCGCGGCTCCTTATGTGATGGGCCAGTCCCTCCTAAAAACCAACGGGGATGTTATCGGGGTGGTCGTCAGGGGTATCGACCCCCAGATGGAAAGCTCCGTTACGGATCTTTCGAAGAATATGGTCGAGGGGGCGATCACCGAACTGGATGATAAAGGGATTATCATCGGGATCGAGATGTCCCGACAGAGGGGACTTCGGCTGGGGGATTCCGTCACCCTCGTATCCCCTTCCGAGGTCTCCTCCCCCTTCGGGATGGTCCCTATCCTGGAACGGTTTGCCGTCGCCGGTATTTTTGACACCGGCATGTACGAGTACGACACCGGACTCGTCCTCGTAACCATACCCGCCGCAAGGGAATTTTTCGACCTGGGCGAGAGGGTAACCGGCGTGGCGGTCAAGGTGCGGGATGTCTACAGAACGGGATCCGTGGTCAAGGATCTCCAGGAATCCCTGGGCTACTCCTTCTGGGTGCGTGACTGGAAGGAGATGAACCAGAACCTCTTTTCCGCCCTGAAGCTGGAAAAGATCACCATGTTCGTCATTCTGGTCCTGATTGTCGTGGTGGCCGCCTTCAACATCATCGGGACCCTTATTCTCGTTGTCATGGAAAAGGGGAGGGAAATCGCTATCCTCAAGGCGATGGGCGCGACCAGAAAAAGCATCGGAAGGATCTTCATGATCGAAGGGCTGGTCATCGGCCTGGGCGGGACTGTTTTCGGGCTTCTCCTCGGGCTGGGCCTTTGTTACATCCTTGCCCGGTATCAGTTCGTGGAACTGCCAAGCAGCGTTTATTATGTCACCACTCTCCCCGTAAAAATCCAGTTCCTCGATGTCCTCTCCATCTGTCTGGCTGCCATCGGTGTTTCCTTCACCGCTACGGTGTATCCGGCTCACAGGGCTTCGGTGCTTAACCCCGTGGAGATCCTGCGGTATGAATGAGATCATGTTCCCTCCGGTTTTCGAGGCCCGGGGGCTCTCCAAGGTTTTTACCAAAGGGGGGCGGGTGATCGAGGTCCTCAGCGGGCTGGACCTGCTCCTGGAAAAGCGGGAGATCGTGGGAATCCTCGGAGCTTCGGGAGCCGGAAAGAGCACCCTCTTGCACCTCGCGGGAGGCCTCGATCGGCCGACGGCCGGTCAGATTTTCCACAACGGAGAGGATATCTCACTCCTTGCTGAGGAGCGGCTGGCCGCGTTCCGGAACCGCCGGATCGGATTCGTATTCCAGATGCATTATCTTCTGCTGGAATTCACCTGTCTTGAGAACGTCATGATGCCCGGCATCATCGCGGGAAAGGAAAAGTCAATGGTCCGGGAAAAAGCGATGCTGCTCCTGGAAAAGGTGGGATTAAAAGACAGGATGGACCATCGGCCCGGAGAACTCTCGGGAGGGGAGCAGCAGCGGGCAGCCGTTGCCAGGGCCCTGGTTAATGATCCTTCCCTCATTCTGGCCGACGAGCCGACGGGGAATCTGGATTTGAAGACGGCGGGTTCGGTCCAGGACCTGTTCCTTGATCTCAACGGATCCCTGGGCACCACTTTTCTGGTGGTCACCCACAATCGGGAGATGGCTGCACGGTTCACCCGGAGGTTTCAGCTCCGGGACGGCACTCTGCACCAGGAGGCCTGACGGAAGTGGTTCTGAGGCAGCGTGCGGTCACCCTTTTTTCCCTGGTTTTCCTCCAGGTCATTCTTCTCCTCGGTGAGGCCTCAGGAGCAACCCTTGTCGCCGGGATCAGGATCGAGGGGCTGGAGCGGGTGGACCGAACCAGTGTCGAGAGGGCCCTTGATATCAGGGAAGGGGAGCCCTTCGAGGAATCCCTGGTAACCCGGAGCATCCGGAACCTTTACCGGCTCGGCACCTTTTCCCGGGTGGCCATCACCGCCGAAGAGGGTGATTCGGGCATCATTCTCACGGTGCGGCTCAGGGAATTTCCCCTGATAAAAAGGATAGAGTTTGACGGGAACAAGGTCCTCGGAGACCAGGAGCTTGAGGAAAAGCTCGGCATGAAGACCTTTTCCTTTTTCGATGAGGGAAAAACAGGCAACGAGGTCAAGGCCCTCCTCTCCGCCTATCGGGCTTCCGGATACCATGAAGCACGGATCCGCACGGAATTCCGGGAAGAGGAAGATGGAGTCATCCTGACCTACCACATAGAGGAAGGTCCCAAAGCCCTCGTGGCTGAGATCGACATCATTGGGAACGGGGCTCTGGAGGATCGGACCGTCCTCAAAACGATGCAGCTAAAGGAAAAGGGACCTCTGGCTTTCCTCTCGGGATCGGGCGGATATGACGAGGCGGCGGTGAAGGATGATCTTGCCCGCATCCAGTATCTCTATATGGAAAATGGTTATCTGGACGTGGCCGTGGATGAACCCGAGGTCCGTCCCCACCCCGACGGAACGGGCGTTTACGTTGCCATTGAGGTTCACGAGGGCCGGCAGTATTTCCTTGGAGAGGTGACCTTTTCGGGAGACTGGGAAGGACCTCCGGCGTTCGCGAGGGCGCTGCCCGAAGTCGTCAAGGGGGATGTCTTCGTCAGGACCAAGGTCATAGACGACATCCGCATGTTCGAAAACAGCTATCGGGATCAGGGGTACGCCTGGGCCCGGATTGAGCCCCAGTTCCGGATGGATCAGGCTACCGGAATGGTGGACCTGAACATGGCTCTCGAGCGGGGCCCTCTGGTTCATGTGAGGTGGATCAACATCTCCGGAAACTACAAGACCAGGGATTATGTCATCCGGCGGGAAATGCGCCTCATGGAAGGGGAACTTTTCAACCAGAAAAAGCTGGATGATTCGCGGAAGTTCATCAATTCCCTTGGTTTTTTCGAATCCGTGAGCGTCGGTGTCCAGAAGGTCGGGGAAGGTCAGGGGGACATCAATGTCAAGATCCAGGAAGGAAGAGCCGGCTCCCTTTCCGCGGGCATGGCCTATTCCAGCGTTTCGGGCCTTGTGGGGACCCTTCAGTTGTCCCTGGGGAACTTTTTCGGGAGGGGGCAAAGGCTGAATCTCAGCCTGGAGGCGGGCAGTGAAACGGCCAACTACAGCCTGAGCTTCACGGAACCCCGGCTTTTTTCGAGCGCCTATTCCTTCGGGTTCGATCTTTTTGACCGGGAAACCGAGTATTCCACCTACACGCAGAGCAGCATCGGCGGCGGCCTCAGGTTCGGGTACCGCCTCAGCGATGAAATGAGCCTTTCGGCACGGATCCGCCGGGTTGACTACGAGGTGTATGATATCAATGAGAACGCCAGTCGGTACGTAAAGGATCAGGAGGGGGAGAGCACCACCTCCTCCGTGCGTTTCGGGTTCGGCTACGATACGAGGGATTTCCCCATGGATCCCCGGGAAGGTTTGAGTTTTAACGTTTCCACGGAAGTTGCCGGGGGCATGCTCGGGGGAACCAACGATTTTATCCGCCTCATCCTCGAAGGGAGCGCCTATAAACCTATCGTCGGGGATCTCATCGGCAGCGCCCACCTGGAGGTCGGGACCATCAACAGCTTCGGGGGAGGGAATTTTTCCATATCGGAACGATTTTTCATGGGAGGTCTCTACACCCTTCGGGGGTTCGAATACAGGGGGGTGGGTCCTCTGGAGGATGGTGAACCGGTCGGGGGCACCAAGAGCTTTCTTGTCAACCTCGAAGCCACCTATCCCCTGATCCGGGACGCCAAGGTCAAGGGGTTGCTCTTTCTGGACACCGGCAACGTCTGGGCGGACGGGGAGGATGTGGATTTTGGGGACCTCCGGTACGGAGCGGGGTTCGGTTTCCGCTGGGTTGCTCCAATCGGAGTCCTTCGGCTGGAATGGGGATTCAACCTTGATCCACTTCCGGAAGAGGAACAGCCCGGCTGGGAATTCAGCATAGGGGCCCTGTTTTAGAAAAACAGAAAAACATGATACACCGTTGATGACCTCGCAAAAAGCCATCAACGCGCCCCGCGCGGGGCGCCCGGATCAAGGATTCGGGTTGTAAGACCTTGATCCGTGGGGAAAGGGAAAACGACGCTTTTCCCTTTCCGGGAAGCGTTTAGTCCCGGATCGGATATTTTGCGACCCTATCAGCGTTAAATTGTGAAAATAGGGGAGAAGCAAAAAAGGAGGAACAGTCTGATGAAAAGAAGGAAATGGCTCATAACAGCCGTCGCCGTTTTTTTCCTGGGCCTTGTTTGTGTGCCATCCGGAGCGGCGGTGATGATGAAGGTCGGCGTGGTGGATCTTCAGAAAGCCCTGAACGCGACCTCGGAGGGGGTTGCCGCCAAGGCACGCCTCAGGGAAAAACACGAAGCAAAACAGGGCCAGGTGGAGGCCATGAAGGGGGAACTCGACACCCTCGAGGAAAAAATCAAAAGCCCGGTCGTGAGCGAAAAAGCCCTGGCGGACCTGAAGGAGGAATATGGCAGGAAGAGGACCCAGCTTCTCCAGTTTGTGGCTTCCGCCAAAGAGGAGGAGGAAAGGGAAAACCAGCAGCTGTCCTCCCGAATCCTCGAGGGCCTGGTGGAAATCGCGCAGGAGATCGCCAAAGAGGAAAAGTTTACCCTCATTCTGGAAAAAAGCGGTAGCGCGGTCATCTATTTCGAGGAGGGGATGGATCTGACCGACCGTGTCATCAAGGTCTACAATGAACGGTTCCAGGGGGAAAAGACCCCGTGAAGACCATGACCTTGGGGGATCTGGCCCGTCTTCTGGAGGGGGTTCTGGAAGGGGATCCCGGACTTGAGGTGTCCGGGGTCGCCCCTCTGGATCGGGCCGGGCCCTCGCAGGTTTCCTTTCTTTCCAATCCCCGTTACGCCTCCTCCCTGAAGACAACCCGGGCCGGAGGGGTCATCGTGGGGCTTGACGTTCGGGAAGCGGGTTTGAATCTCATCAGGGTAAAGGACCCCTACCTGGGGTTTGCCAGGGCCATGGAGGCCTTCTACGCCAGCCCCTATGAATCTTCGGGCGTCAGCGAAAAGGCCTCCGTGCATCCCGGAGCGAAGATCGGCAGGCATCCCGGCATCCATCCCTTTGCAGTGGTGTGCCAGGGGGCGCAGATCGGGGACAGGGTGGTCCTGATGCCGGGCGCCTACGTTGGTCCCGGGGCGACGGTGGGGGATGACAGCATCATCCACCCGAATGTGGTCCTGGAATGGGGGGTTACCGTCGGAAAGAGGGTGATCGTCCATGCCGGGACCGTGATCGGAAGCGATGGTTTCGGATATGCCAGACAGGGAGAAAAACACTACAAGATCGTCCATGCCGGAAGTGTGCGGGTCGGGGACGATGTGGAAATCGGGGCGGGATGCACCATAGACCGGGGGGTCATGGGAGAGACGGTGATAGAATCGGGGACCAAGTTGGACAACCTCGTCATGGTGGCCCATAATGTACGAATCGGGAAAAATTGCCTCCTTGTGGGGCAGGTCGGGGTGGCTGGGAGCACAAGAATTGGAGACCGAGTGGTCATGGCGGGTCAGTCCGGGGCGGCCGGTCATTTAAAGATTGGAGACGGCGTCACCGTTCTGGCAAAGTCGGCGGTATTCAAGGATGTCGCGGACGGGGAGATGGTGGCCGGAATCCCGGCTGTCGAAAGCGGCAAATGGCGCCGCACAACGGCGATTCTCGGAAAGCTCGATGACCTCCGGAGAAGAATCATCAGCCTGGAAGCACGGGAAAGAAAAAGGTCACAGAAGGCAGGGGAGGAGGGCAACTGAATGGATGTGCGCGAAATTATGGAGATCCTGCCGCACCGGTACCCTTTCCTTTTCGTGGACAGGATCCTGGAGATGGTGCCCGGGAAGCGGGCCGTCGGAATCAAGAATGTCACCATCAACGAAGAGTTCTTCCAGGGTCATTTCCCGGGACATCCGGTCATGCCGGGCGTCCTCATCATTGAATTCCTGGCCCAGGTGGCGGGTGTGCTGGCTTTTACGACGGCTGAAAACCCCGAAATGTCCGGGCCTTCCCTGGACCGGAGCGTGGTGTATTTCCTCTCCATGGACAGGGTCAAATTCCGCAAGCCGGTCGTCCCGGGGGATCAGCTTCGAGGAGAGGTAAACCTTACCAGGCTGAGGGGGACACTGGCCAGTTTCGAGGGAAAGGTCTACGTTGGGGAAACCCTGGTCGCCGAGGCCGAGATGAAGGCCATGCTTGTCGGTAAGGGGAAAGGCTTTGATGGGGGATAACATGCCCTGCGGGAAACCCGCCTGCATCGATCCCAGGGCTGTCGTCGACCCCGGGGCAAGTCTTGGCGAAGGGGTGCAGATCGGTCCTTTTGCCATTGTTGGGCCACATGTCCGGATCGGCCGGGGCACCGTGATCGGTTCTCATTCCGTTGTTGAAGGCCGGACCACAATCGGCGCCGACAACAGGATCTTTCATTTTGCCAGCATAGGGGCTGTTCCCCAGGACCTCAAATACCATGGCGAGGAAAGCTCCCTGGTCATCGGGGATCGGAACCGCATCCGGGAGTTTTCAACCATTCATCTGGGCACGGAGGGTGGTGGGATGGAAACGAGGGTGGGTGATGATAACCTGTTCATGGCCTACAGCCACGTCGCCCACGACTGCAGGATCGGCAACGGGGTGATCCTGGCCAACGCGGCCACCCTGGGAGGGCACGTTGCCATCGGGGACGGGGCCATCCTGGGGGGATTGTCCGGCGTTCATCAGTTCTGCAGGATTGGAAAGTTGGCGTTTATTGCTGCGGGATCCCTCGTTGTCCAGGACGTTCCGCCCTTCATGACCGTTCAGGGTGATCGGGCCAGGCTGGCCGGCCTCAACCTTGAAGGTTTGAAGCGCAAGGGGTTCGGGCCGGATGCCATATCCGGGCTGAAGAAAGCCTACAGGATCCTTTTCCGGTCGGATCTCCCGCTGCCGGAAGCGGTGTCCTTGGTCAGGGCAGAGCCGGGCATGCCTTCCGAGGTGGAGGAACTGATCCGGTTCATCCTCTCATCGGAAAGGGGCATTACCAGGTGACAGATCCTGACCGCGTTGTGGGCATCATCGCCGGCGCCGGCGATCTCCCCCTCCATATCGCCCGTTCCCTCTCAGGATCGGGAAAACGCGCCTTTGTGGTTGCCCTGGAAAACCTTGCCCGGCCGGAACTGGAAAATCCCACCTGGGAAACCGAGTGGGTGGATTTCTACCGCCTTGGGGATCTTCTGGCCTCCTTGAAGAATGCCGGGGTTTCGCAGGTAGTCCTGGCCGGGCACGTGGCCCACAGGGGGATTTACCAGGACAGGAAGTTCGATGCGCGGATGCTCTCTTTTCTCCGGGGGCTTGAGGATCGTCGGGGCGCGTCCCTCCTTCTGGCCTTCGTGCATCTGCTTGAAAAGGAAGGTTATGAAGTCCCCTCCCTCCTAGAGGTTGCCGCGGATCTGGTCCCTTCCGGAAGTTGCACTGCCGGCCCGATACCTGATTCTGCGGCAATGGAGGATCTGACCCTCGGCTGGATTTTGGCCCTGCAGCTGGCCGATCTTGAAATCGGGCAGGCGATCGTTGTAAAAAACGCGGCCGTTGTGGCTGCGGAGGCGATGGAGGGCACCGACGAGGCCGTAAAAAGAGCTTTGGCCATAGCCGGAAAGGGCCTGACCGTCGTGAAAAGGGCGGCCAGGGACCATGACTTCCGTTTCGATGTTCCCACAATCGGAACACGGACCGTTGAAATCCTCGCCGGAGGGGGCGGAGGGAGCGTTGTGGTGGAAGCGGGCCGCTGCTTCATCCTGGGCCGGGAAGAGGTGATCGCCCTCTGTGAAAAAACGGGGGTCCGCCTCATGGTCTGCCGGGAAAAGGAAGACGGTGGGATCTCATGGGACTTCGGGTCATGATCTTCACCGGCGAGGCCTCCGGGGAAATGTACGGAGGCCTCCTGGGGGAAGCCCTGCGGGATTTGAGGCCCGACATCCGTTTAAGCGGCATCGGCGGGGATTTCATGGCGGGTGCCGGCATCGAACTTTTTGCCCATATCAGGGACCTCTCCGTGATGGGGTTCTGGGAGGTGATCCGGGATTACCGGAAGCTTCGGAATATCTTGGAGAAAGGCAAGGACCGGATCCGGAAAGAGCGCCCGGACGCGGTGGTTCTGGTGGATTTTTACCGGTTCAACATCGAGATCGCCCGCGCGGCCAGGGGACTTGGCATCCCCGTATTTTATTATGTCCCTCCGAAGCTCTGGGTGTGGGGGGGACGGAGGATTCGAACCCTGAGGGAATACGTGGACCGGGTTCTGGCCGTATTCCCCTTTGAGGAGGAATTTTTCCGGTCCCGCGGCATGCCCGTGACATATGTGGGCAACCCTCTTCTGGAACTTCTGGAAAGGGAGGAGCCCAATCCGATCCCTGCCGGTCCTGATCTTGCGGATCCCGGCAGACTGGTCATTGGTCTTCTTCCGGGAAGCAGGCCGTCGGAAGTCAGCCAAATCCTCCCGGTTTTTCTCTCATCCGCACAGCTGATCCAGCGTCAACTCGGCGACAAGGTCCGCTTCCTCCTGCCGCTGGCCAATACGGTTCCCATGCCCCTGGTTCAGGAGATGGTCTCATCAGCGGATCTCCCTTTAACTATCGTTCAGGGAGGTTCCAGGCATGTCCTGAGAAGATCCGACGCGGCCATGGTCGCCTCGGGGACCGCGACCCTCGAGGCTTTCCTGATAGGGACCCCCCAGGTCGTCGCTTACAAAACCTCATGGCTGACCTCCTTTCTGGCCAGACGCCTGGTCAGGATCCCATGGGTCAGCCTCCCCAATATCCTCGCGGGGCGGGAGGTTGTGAAGGAACTGCTCCAGGAAAACCTGACTCCGGTAAAGCTCGCGGCTTCCCTGCTGGACCTGGTGCGGAACGAAGAGAGGAAAAGTGATTACAGAAAAGCCGGGGAGGCCGCAAAAGAATCGCTGAAAGGGCGGGAGGCCTCCAGGCTTGCCGCCCGGGCTGTCCTGTCTCCTTTTGCGGGAATGGAGGAAGAGGGGTCCGGATGAGACGTGAGTTCAGGACCTTTTCAAGGCTCATTCATTACCTTCGGCCCTACACCGGGGAACTCGTTCTGTCTACCCTCTCCATGCTCGGAGTGGCGGCCATGACAGCCCTTTCCGCCCTGATCATCAAGAATATCCTGGACGATGTATTTCTGAAAGGCGACCGGAGGATGCTTGTTCTCATCCCTCTGGCGATCCTACTCATTTACCTGGTCAAGGGCATTTTCCGGTATTTCCGGGTTTATCTAATGAGTCGGGCCGGGGTAAAAATCGTCCAGGATATCCGGAACGATCTGTACGAACACCTGCACCGGCTCTCCCTGTCCTATTTCACCGACACCCCGACCGGGGTGCTCATGTCGCGGGTCACCTACGACGTGAGCATGGTTCAGACTGCCCTCACAGAGGCCATTGTGGGGGTTTTCCGGGATTTTTTCATGATTGTCGGTCTTGCCGGGGTCGTTTTCTACCGGAATGCGTCACTGGGGCTCGTGGCCATCGTCGGCCTCCCGCTGGCCTATTATCCCCTTGTGGTGTTCGGAAAACGCATGAACAAGGCCAGCCGCCAGAGCCAGAAGCAGATGGGTCAATTGAGCCAATTGATCCAGGAAAGGATCAGCGGCGCGGGCCTGATCAAGGCTTTCGGGACAGAGCAGAAGGAACTTGAGCGTTTTCAGGAAGAAAACCGTAAACTCGTCAAGACTTTCCTGAAGATCCAGCGGGTCAGGGCAGCATCGAATCCGGTCATCGAGTTCATCGGGGCCGCTTCAGTGGCCCTGATCATCTGGGTCGGGGGAATTACGGTCATGAACGGAAAGATGACGGTAGGCGAATTCTTTTCCTTCATGGCGGCGCTGATGATGATGTACGAACCCATTAAACATCTCACCTCGGTCAACAACATGATCCAGCAGGGGATCGCCGCCTCGGAGAGGATCTTCGAGATCCTGGATCTGGCCCCCGAGGTCGCCGACGCCGAGGATGCCCTGGAACTGTCGAGGTCACGGGGCCATATCCGGTTTGAAAACGTCAGTTTCCGCTATGGTGCCGAATGGGTTCTTAAAGACATCAATCTGGAAATCGAGGCAGGTACAAGACTGGCCATTGTGGGCACAAGCGGGGGCGGGAAAACGACATTGGTCAACCTCATTCCCCGCTTTTATGATGTCACCGAGGGTGCTGTCTATATAGACGACCATGATGTAAGGACCGTTACCCAGGCGAGCCTTCGCAGACAGATCTCCATCGTTTCCCAGGAGGTGGTCCTTTTCCACGATACCATCCGGAGCAATATCTGCTACGGGATGCCCGAGGTTTCCGACCAGGATCTGGAAAAAGCACTCGAAGCGGCTTTTGCCCACGATTTCGTTTTCTCCCTTCCCCAGGGAGTGGATACGGTCATCGGAGAGCGGGGCACACGGCTTTCCGGGGGACAGCGTCAGAGACTTTCCATCGCCAGGGCGCTGATCAAGGATTCCCCTATCCTGATCCTGGATGAAGCCACGAGTTCCCTCGATACGGAGTCGGAGCTTCTGGTCCAGAGAGCATTGGAGAATCTCATCCGGGGCCGCACCACCCTTGTCATCGCCCACCGGATCTCTACCGTCAGGGATGCCGACCGGATCGTCGTCATCTCCGGGGGCAGGGTCTCGGAATCCGGAAAACACGCGGATTTGCTGGGTCTGGGAGGAGAGTACTCCCGCCTTTTCTCCCTCCTCGTCGAGGACGTTCCTTTCAATGGCGTTGCGTCGTAAAAAGAATAAGGTATTCCGGAAGTGGGGAAAGAGGATCGCTTACAAGGCAGTGCCCCTGTTTGCGGTCTTTGGAAGGATTTTCATCAGGTCTCTCTGGGCGACCATGAGGGTGGATTATCAGGGGGACGAAAGGGCTTTGGCCATATTGAAGTCTGACCAGTCCTTCCTTATGGCCTTTTTCCACGGAAGGCAGTTTCTACTCGTCAGGGGGATGGAAGGTTATCGGGCGGCTATCATGTCCAGCATCAGCTTCCTTGGTGAGGTCCAGAGCAAAATCCTGGAGAGTTTCGGATACGAGGTTATCCGCGGGTCCAGCAGCCGGGGAGGGGCCCGGGTGCTGGGAGAGATGATACGTCTCGTCCGGAAGGGCAGGGTTGGCGCGCTGGCGGTGGATGGCCCTCGGGGGCCGGGTCACATCGTCAAGCCGGGGATTATTTTCACCGCGCGGAAACTCAAAATCCCCATCATTCCCGTGACAACCTCCGCCCGCCCCTCCTTCCTCTTCCGGTCCGCCTGGGACCGTTACCTCCTGCCCTTCCCCTTTGGCCGCGGGGTCATCTTTTTTGGTTCCCCCTGGGAGCCCGGAGCGGTTGAACATACTTCCGATGTGGAAACGGATTGCGAAACCCTTGCCGGAATGCTGAAGGATCTGGAGGTTCGGGCGGATGCCGTCCTCGGAAAAACGTCGAAATAGCCCCGATCTCGCAAAGGTTTTGATTCCCTTTATGATGGGGACCCTGCTCAAGGGAATCGCGGCAACCATGAGGATTCGCCGCGAAGGGATGGGACGCCTCGATTCCATGCAGGCTTCCGGGCAGATGGGGGTGCTGGCCTTTTTCCATGGCCGCATGTTCCTCCTGATGACCTCTCTTCGGGGCAGGAAGGTAGCCGGAATGGTCAGCCTCAGCCGGGACGGGGACGCCCAGGCCCGCACCATGCGGGCCTTCGGTTATGAAGTCGCGCGGGGTTCGGCCTCCCGGGGAGGGGTGAGAGGGCTCATCGGCCTCCGCAGGCTTATGAGGGAAGGCTACTGGCCTACACTGGCCGTAGACGGGCCGAAGGGGCCGATCCACGAGGTGAAGCCCGGGGCCGTATATCTCGCCAAAAGGGAGAAAATCCCCATCCTTCCCATGACCGCTTCCGCCCGCCCCTGCCGAATCCTCCGCAAGGCCTGGGACCATCATCTCATTCCGATGCCTTTTTCCCGTGGTGCGGTCATCATCGGCGATCCTGTATTCTTTGACGATGATATGAAAGAAGAGGCAATAGCCCGTGACTGCGGTATCCTGAGAGATGTGCTGCTGCGTCTGCAGGCGCGGGCGGACGGGATGGTAGGGTTGCGAATTGAGGATTGAGAATTGAGAATTAATGAAAAAGGGACAATAATGAAGGCAGGTTTCGCGGGCTTAAAACGCCCGGTTATGGATTTTTTACTTTATTCTTTAATTTTGAGGTGCGATATGGCGATCGATCAGGAACTTCTGGACATTTTGGCCTGCCCCAAATGCAAGGGTCCCGTAATACTTGAAAACGGGGGAAGTTTTCTCGTGTGCAACAATTGCCGCTTAAAATACCGGGTGGAGGACGACATTCCGGTCATGCTCATCGACGAGGCGGAAAAATTTTAGACCTGGGAAAACGCCGTATAGAAAAGGTTTTTACGAATCCACCCCTCCTCCTCGTGCCCCTGTTTTTCCTCCTTTCCCTGGTCTTCCGCTTTCTCGCGGCCGCTGGACGGAGGTTTTACAGGATAGGCGTCCTGAGGAGAAAAGCCCTTCCTCGACCCGTTGTCAGCATCGGCAACCTCACCCTGGGTGGGGGAGGCAAAACGCCTCTTGTCCTCTGGCTTGCCCGGACAGCCCTGGACCAGGGAAAAAAACCAGCCATTTTGACGCGAGGTTACGGAAGGCAGGGGAAACGTACCCTTATCGCGGAGCCTTCCATGGACTGGAGGGAGACGGGGGATGAGCCCTCCCTCATGCATAGGGCCCTGCCGGGGGTTCCCGTTGCGGTTTCCCGGGACCGGCATCGGGGCGGATTGGAGGTCCTCGGCCGCGGCGATGTGGACCTTTTCATTCTTGATGACGGGTTCAGCCATCACGCGTTAAAAAAAGATCTGGAGATCGTGCTTGTCGATGACCGCCGTCGATTCGGAACCGGGAGAGTATTTCCTGGAGGTATTCTCCGGGAGCCCCTGAAAAGACTTAAAGACGCCGGGGTTGTGGTCGTGACCAAGGCAAATTCTGTTGACGGGTCTTTCCGGGGAAAGATCGCCGAATTCAGCAATGCGCCGGTTTTCTGGGCGGATTTCAGGCCGGGGTCCCTCGTCAGGGTTAACGGGGGGGAAAAGTTGGAATCGCCCCCGGAAGGCCCCTTCCTGGGGTTTTGCGGGATAGCCGATCCCGAGGGCTTCAGGCTCTCCCTTGAAAGAGCCGGAATTGACGTTCTCGAAGTCCTGGCGTTCCCGGACCACCATCCTTACACCGCGGCCGATGTCGCTCTCATCCGGGACCAAGCCGCAAGACGGGGCGCAAAAACCTTGATCACCACGGAAAAGGATGGGGTGCGCTGGCCCGGGGGAAATGACGGCCTCCCCTGTTTTGCCCTGACCATTGAAATCCTTTTTCTGGAAGGGGAGGAGGAGTTGAAACAGGCTTTTCTCAGGGTTCTCCCCGATGCGCAGCGAGAGGCCCGATGAAAGACCTCCTGCACAGGTTCATGCTTCAGGTCCTGAGGGGGATTTTTCGCATCCTTCCCCACAGCTGGGCCCTGGCTCTCGGAAAAGGCCTGGGGGCTCTGGGATATCACCTCGCCCGGGGAAGGAAACGCACAGCCATGGTAAACCTGGAGGCCGCTTTCCGGGGGGAAAAGACGCCAGAAGAAATCAGCGGGATTGCGCGCGGCTCCTTCGAACACCTCGGGGCGATGGCAGTGGAATTTTTCCGGTTTTTCCCTGACAGGGGTGAATCTCTCCGCGACCTGATCCATTTCGACGGGGAAGAGCATCTTAAGGAGGCCCTTGAGAAAGGACGGGGAGCTCTGGTTTTGTCCGCTCATCTCGGGAACTGGGAACTGGTCGGGCTGAAACTGGTTCAGAGGGGCTATCCCATTGCAATCGTAACAAAAGTCGCGCGCGGACGGGCCGTGGATGAATTTCTGACAAAATCCAGGGAGGGGGCGGGAATCAAGGTCTTTCGGGGGAGAGGGCTTTTCAGAGAAAGCCTGCGCCACCTGGCCCAGGGGGGGGTCCTGGGATCCGTGCTGGATCAGAACGCCCGACGCCGGGAAGGGGTTTTCGTTCCCTTTTTCGGCCGCCAGGCCTGCACGTTGAAAAGCCTGGCTCTCCTTGCGCGCCGCACCGGAGCACCCATCGTCCCCATTTTCGCCTACCGCGAGGGCAAACACCACAGGATCGTGTGTGAACCCCCTCTCGAACCGGGCATAACGGAGGACCTGGAGGGAGATGTCGTTCGATGGACTGCCGCCTGCGCCGAAGAGGTTGAAAAGGCCATCCGGCGCTGTCCTGAGCAATGGATGTGGCTTCACAACAGGTGGAAGACAAGGCCGAAAGAGAGTCCAGAAGTCCAGAGTTCAGAGTCCAGAGGAAAAGGACGGCCCAGAGCCCAACGACAAAAGCCCAAAGCAAAAAGGACCTGATAATTCTTCTGGAATTTGAAATCGGGGATATTAACGGGAAGCCTATGACCAGGCCGGCAACCGAAAACCAGCGCTGTGCGGTTTTCCTGGACAGGGATGGGACCCTTCTGGATGACCCGGGTTACCTTTCGGATCCGGAAGGCATCGTCTTTTTTCCGGATGTAGTCGACTCCCTGACGAGGCTTCAGGCTTCCGGATACCTCCTGGTAGTTGTGACCAACCAGTCAGGGATAGGTAGAGGGTATTTCAGCGAGGAAACCGGTCTTGAAGTTAATTTGAGGATGTGGGAGCTTTTAGGAAGGCGGGGAGTTGATCTTGCCGGCCTTTATTACTGCCGCCACCACCCCGATGCCGGGTGCCGGTGCCGGAAACCGGAAACAATAATGGCCGAAAGGGCTTTTTCCGATTTCCGGATTCAGCCCGAGAGCTCCTGGATGGTGGGCGACGCTGTGAAGGACGTCCAGATGGGCCTCATGGCCGGGCTTCGATCCATTCTGGTGATGACCGGAAAAAGCCCTGAAGGGGAGTTTCCAGAAGGGGCTTTGGTCAGGGAGACGCTGGCCCAGGCGGTGGATTATATCCTTTCGGGGGTTGCCCCATGACCAGGAAAATCCGGTTTGCGGGGGGGGTATTCTGGGTTCTTTTGCTCGCCCCCATCCAGGCAGCGGCGGAGCCGGTCACGGCTTTCGGACCCGGGGAGCGGTTAGAGTACGTCCTCAAATGGTCCGGGATCGCCGCGGGGGACTCGGTCATGGAGGTGGTGAGCGGCGATCCGCATGAGGGAGCTGCGCTCTACCAGGTGATCTCCATAGCCACGTCCCGGAGCCTGGTGGACGTGTTCTACAAGGTCAGAAACCGCTACGAGACCCACATTTTCCCCCTGGATGGCCTGACGCGGAAATACCTCTTCGCCATGAACGAGGGGGGGAAAAAGAAAAACAGGCTTCTCCTCTTCGATCAGGATGCCCACACCGTGACCCGCATTGTCCAGGAGGAGGGCGAAGTCCAGAGCGAGGTCTACGAGATCCCGGAAAACTGCCACGACAACCTTTCCTCCCTCTACGCGGTGAGAAACCAGGAGCTCCGGGTCGGGGATTCCCTGACCATTAATGTTTTCGAAGGAAAAAAAACGTGGGAACTGGTGGTGGATGTCCTTGCCCAGGAGGATATCGAAGTGAAGGCCGGCAGGTTCACCACCTTCAAGGTCCACCCCAAGCTGAAATACGAGGGAATATTCCGGCAAAAAGGGGAGCTTCACGTCTGGATGACGACGGACAGAAACCACCTCCCGGTTCTCATGAAAAGCGAAGTGCGGATTGGAAGCATCAACGCCGAACTCGTGCGCTACCAGCTCGGGAAAGGTCTGCCTGCGAAAGAAGTGGAATAGGTCCATGTGGTGGCGCATGCTGGTCTACAATCTCGTGATCGTTGCCGCATTTCTCGCGGCGGCACCCTGGATCGCCTGGCAGGTTGTCTTCGTAAAAAGACGGCGGGAGGGGATTTCACAGCGCCTCGGCGGTGTTCCCCGATCGGACGGAAATGTCATCTGGTGCCATGCGGTTTCAGTGGGGGAGGTACGGGCCGTGGCCCCCATGCTTTCCCTGATCCGTAAGGAGAAGGGGGCAGGGGAGCGCCTGGTCCTCTCCACGGTAACGCCGACCGGACAGGAAACCGCTCGCAGGGAGTGCGGCTTCGTAAAAAATATCTTTTATTTCCCCTTTGATCTGCCTTTCGTGGTCGGGCGGGCCATCCGGCGCGTTGACCCGGAGATATTCATCACGGCCGAAACGGAGATCTGGCCCAATTTCTTCGCCGGATGCTTCAACCGGAGGATACCGGTCGTGGTCGTGAACGGAAGGATCTCCGATCACTCGTTTTCCCGCTACAGGAGATTCCGGTGGTTTTTCCGGCCCATCCTTGAGAGGGTGTCCCTTTTCCTCATGCAGAGCGAAGAGGATGCCAGACGAATCAGGGATCTGGGGGCCCGGCCGGAAACCGTCAGGGTTACGGGTAACACCAAATACGACCGGGTTCCGGAGTCGGTCTTGCTGCCGGAAGCCGTCCTGAGATGGGCAAAAAAAGGTTTTCTCCTCGTCGCAGGGAGCACCCATAAGGGAGAGGAGGAAATCATTCTGGAGGCGGTCGGGGGTTTTGATGACGGGACGATCCTCACGGCCCTTGTCCCCCGCCACCCGGAGCGTTTTGAGGAAGTGGCCCACCTTCTGGAGGGCCGCAAGAAAAGCTTTTCAAGGTATTCCCGGATCGTCGGAAACGGGGATGAGATCGAGGGCCAGGTGGTTCTGGTGGACGCGATGGGTGTCCTGGACGGTTTTTACGGCATTGCCGACGCGGCCTTCGTCGGGGGAAGCCTCGTCCCCACGGGGGGGCACAATCTCCTGGAACCCGCCATGTACGGGGTGCCGGTCCTTACGGGCCCCAGCCTTTTTAATTTCCGCGAAATGGCGAAGGCTCTGGTGGAATCCGGCAAATGCACGGTGGTTGAAAACGTTATAGAACTGGCCGATGCCCTCCATTTTCTGGTGGAACGAAGAAAGGGACTCTCCGGGGAACGGCCTGTTTTCGATGAAAGCGCCGAAAAAGCGGGAGGGGCCTCAGTGACGAACGCCCAATCCATTCTCCGGCTCATGGAACACGGCCGGTTATCCTGAAAGGCATAAATCCTTTTTTACGGGAGAAGTTTTTCCAGATAGGCGGCGCTGCTGGCGGCCACAGTGTAATCCCTGGCCGCTTCCCTGAGGAAAGCCGGGGACAGCGGCCGCCGAAGGGTCCTTTCCATGGCGGCGGCGAGGGCCTGCCAGTCCCCCACGGGCACCAGTTCCCCGAATTTTCCGCTCTTGAGGATCTCCCTCGGGCCGCTCCGGCAATCCGTGGAAACGACGGGGATGCCGAGGGCAAGGGCCTCGGTCAATGCGTTGGGGGATCCTTCCCACTTCGAGGAAAGGACGAACAGGGAAGATCTCGCGAGCCAGGAATAGGGGTTGGCGGCGAAGCCTGGAAATGACACATCCTCTTCGAGCCCGAGGTTCCGTACAAGTCGGAGAAGGCTTTCCCTCTGGCGGCCCTCACCCAGGATGACAAGCCTGCAGGGGGTTTCTTTCCTGACCCCGGAAAATGCCCGGATCAGGGTGTGGAAGTCCTTCTGCTCGGTCAAGCGGCCCATGCCCAGCACGATGGGGACGCCTTCGCTCCCGAACCATGGGTGATCCACTTTCTCCCTGGAAAGAGAGTGGATCTCGGGGGCGACCACGGGGTTTGGGACCGCCGTCACCCGGCTTTCTGGAAGGCCGGTTATTGTGCGGATGTCCCGGGCGACCCCTTGGGACACGGCCACGATCTGGTCAAGGGAGGGATAAAAAAGGCGCATGCCCGTGTACCACATCCACCTGCGAAGGGGCCCTTTTCCCGAAATGGCCTCGGAGACTGTGGTGCCAAGCCGCCCCACGACCCTTCCCTTGTAGCCTGAAAGACCCCGGGCAGCGACCGCTACCTTAATCGCCCTGTCCTTGGCCGCGAGAAGGGCGTCCGGTTTTTCCCTTCTCAGGTAGCGGGCCAGTTCCGGAAGGCTGGACAAGGTGTGTCTTTTTCCGAGTCTTATCTGCCGGACCCCCTCGGGGACGGATCGCAGATGTTCACCCCTCGTCCGGGCGATGACCATGTCAACCTGGCATCCCGAATCCAGGAAGCCCTTCGCCAGGTTCACCGCCATTTTTTCCACCCCTCCGCGTCCGGAGAAGGACAGGAAAATGGCTATGCGCAGCCCCGTCCCGTCCATGGCTCAGTCCAGATAACCAAGGAGGTCCGAGCGAGCGGGCGGGCGTTCGCAGGGTCCTTCGACGAAAATCCTGTGCCAGACGGCGAACTGGATCAGAGCCATTAGGAGCCGCCTGAGTGGGCGTTTTTTCAGGCTCCGATCGATGAGACAGGCAACTCCGTCAGTCTGAAACCATTCCGTCACGGCGGGATGCCGAAGGAGAGGCTCCCTCAATTTGCCAATCCTTTCCTCGTCGAGCCACTCCCCGACCGGGACGTGGAACCCTTTTTTCCGACGGAAAAGGTGGTCTTCGGGGATGAATCTCGAGGCCCAGCGCTTGAGAAAAAGCTTCCCCTGGGCGGACCCGACCTTGAGCCGATCAGGCAGCGAGAGGCCAAACTCCACTATCCGGTGGTCGAGAAAGGGGACCCGTCCTTCGAGCCCCCAGGCCATCATCATCCGGTCGGCCTTGACCAGAAGGTTGTCGGGAATGGCTGTGATGAGGTCGGTGTACTGCATCCGCTGGAGGTCGGACCAGGCACGAGGGGTGCGGGACCACGCTTCGATGAAGGGCTCCCTGAAATCCCGGTTGGCCCGCCTCAGTTCCGGGCCGAAGAGGGACCCGGTCCAAAGGGGGTTGAAGTTGCCCCTGGTCCTGAACCCCCCGGTGCCCGGCATTAGAAGGGACTTTCCCCACCTCTCCAGCTTCGGGGCGCGATACCTCCCGTACCCTGCGAAGACCTCGTCTCCCCCCTCCCCGGAAAAGACGACCTTAAGCTCCTTCGAGGCCGCGGCGGAGAGCAGACATGTCGGCAGGCTCGCGTAATCCCGCATCAGATCATCTGCGGCCCACACTGTGAGGGGAAGAATTCCAAAGATCTCCTCCCTGCCCGGGACGATCTCACGGTGTCGGCTGGAGAACATTTTCGCCATGGCGCCGGCGTCCGGCAGTTCGTCCACGAGGCTCGTTCCGGGGAAGCCCACGGAAAAGGTCCGGACGGGCTCTTCCTTCAGGCGGCTCAGGACGGCGAGAAGCACCGCGGAATCCGCGCCGCCCGAAAGGAAAAGGCCGAAAGGCACGTCGGACCGCATGTGCTGTGTCATGACAGTGTCCATGAGAGGATCGAATTCGGCCTGGGCTTCGGGGAAATCTACCTTGCGCGGCTGGACATCAAGGGCCGACCAGTATCGCCATCTTCCGGTCACCTTGCCCTTTTCGATGACGACGGCTTCGGCCGGGAGGACCCGTTCCACACCCTCGAGTATTGTGACCCCTCCCGAGGAGAACTGGTTCTGCAGGTACTGGACCAGCCCATGGGGATTGATTTTGGGCCTGCTGTCCAGGAGGGGAAGGAGGCCCTTGATTTCCGAGGCGAAGGCGACCCCATCCCGGGTTTCGCTAATAAAGAGAGGCTTGATGCCCAGGCGGTCCCTGGCGAGGACCATCCGGTCCCGGGCCTTGTCGTAAAGGGCGAAGGCGAACATGCCGTCGAGGTACCTTAAAAAATCGTCCCCATAGTGGGCGTAGGAATGGATGATGACTTCGGAATCGGATTTCGTCAGGAAGCGGCACCCCTTTTTGCGGAGTTCTTCCCGAAGTTCCACGAAGTTGTAGATCTCCCCGTTGGCCACGAGAACGAGGGGTCCGTCCCCGGAGATGATGGGCTGGTGGCCTCCCTCAAGATCGATGATGGACAGGCGGGTCTGTCCCAGACCGACCAGCCCGTTGACGTACGTCCCAGAGTCGTCGGGGCCCCGGTGGCCGAGCTTATTCAGGGCCTTTTCGAGGTCAACCCCGCTGGTCGGGGATTGCAGGGAGTATCCGGCTATTCCGCACATTTTTTTATTTAACTTCCTCTCAGCCTGCAGCCCGATTCGGTTGCAGTTAAAGCCATCAGAGTTTCAGGATCTCGATGTATCTGTCGGTGACCGTCTCGAGAATGTATGGTGTGACCGCCTCGGCGAGGTACCCGGCATCTGGAGGAGAGTCCAGGGTCTTTTTAATGGCCGCGGCCATGGAGTTGAAATCTTCCACAGGCACCAGGCGCCCATATTTGCCGTCCTGGAGGATCTCCCGGGGGCCGCTTGGGCAATCGGTAGCCACCACAGGGACCCCGAGAGCGAGAGCCTCCAGGAGGGCCATGCCGAATCCCTCGTACCGGGAGGGCTGGACGAAAAGGTCCGCATGGGCAAGAAACGGGAAAGGGTTTTCCCTGAACCCGGCAAACTCCACGTCCTCCCTTATCCCAAGATCTAGGCACAGCTTTTCCAGACTATCACGGCCGCTCCCTTTGCCCATGAGAAAAAGCCTGGCGGGCTTTTGGCCCCTGAAGGTCGCGAAGGCGCGGATCAGGGTGTCGAAACCCTTTCGCGAGGTCAGCTCACCGAGGCCCACTACGACAGGCACTTCACTGACTCTAAACCAGGGGTGGTCCGCTTGTTCACTTGCCATGTTGCGGATTTCCCGCACATCGACAGGATTGGGGATCACGGTGATCCTTTCCTCGGGAATCCTGGCGAAACCGGCAAGGTCCCGCGCAGAACCCCAGGAAGGGGTGATGATGCCGTCGGCGGCCCTGTACAGGTACCTCATGGAAAGGGAGTGGGCGGTTTTCTGCCAGGGACCCTGGCTCTCGAGGAATTTTGTAACAGTCTGCCCGAACCTTACAAAGGTCCGGGTTTTTACCACGGCGAGCCGTTTGGCGGTCAGAGCCACCCGGTTCACGCGGTCCTTGTCTGAAAGGAGGACATCCGGCTTTTCCTTTTTGAGATATCGCACGAGGGGGAGAAGGCTGGAGACGCTGTGGGAGGATCCCAGCTCCACAACCTTCAAGCCGGACGAATTTTCCTCCATAAAGGGTCCATGGCCCTTTACGTGGAGCAGGTCCACCCGAATTCCCCTTGAGGCGATGGAGGGGAGAAGGGTCTTCATGACGCGGTCCACCCCGCTGTGGCCGGAAGTGGCGAGGAAAACGGCTAATCTTTTTCCCATTTGAAATCACTCAAATCGATGGTGAAAAAGTGCCGACAGGCAATGGATCTAATAAAAAGAATTTCATAAGCCTTTTAATTTTTTTCGAAGCAGATCGATCAACCAGTCCGATGCCCCTTCGGGGAGAGCGAGAACCCAGATAAAGGGGTGTTTCACTTCTCTGGCCTGCTGCATAATTCCAACTCCGCTGTGAAGGGAGTAGCGGATAAATTTTGCAGTTTTCTTATAGAGTCTTTTCCGGTCACAATAGCGGTCATAAAGAGTGATATCCTCTAAAAAACAGAGCCGAAGGCCTTTCGGGTTTTTCATCCGATACCTGAAACGGTTGGCCATGATTCCGTCGGGGGCATGGCGGTTTACCTGAAGAGGAATGTTGATAAATCTTATCATGTATTTCTCGGATAACCGGCGCAGGATCAGAGATGGGCGAATATGGTTTTCACCTTCAATAATTGGGTATGGGTATTCTCTGAGAACCTCTGTCCTGATTGCTTCGCGCTTCTCTCCCCGAAGGCGGTGATCCCGGCTCATCTCAAGATAATTGGAGTCCATGATATTTTTAGGAAATGAGGATCCGCATATTATACCGCTGTCTTTCAGACAAAGACCTCCTACCCCGGCAAAGTCATCTCTATCCCCTTCAGGAATAAGATTCCAGTGTTTCAGAATCATTTCCAAAGCATCCGGCAAAATCGAGTCGTCAGAGTCGAGAGTAATAAAAAAAGTGCCTTCAGAAATTTCAAGTGCGCGATTATGGGCTGCGGCCTTCCCGTGGTTTTCCTGGTAAAAATATTTTATAGGAAAGGAGGCCTTTTTTTGCCATGATTCGATAAGGTCAGCTGTGCTATCCGTGGATCCATCGTCGATAACCACGACTTCAAAATCCCGGAAGTTCTGATCCGAGATGCTTTGCATAGTCCTGGAAAGAGTATGGGCTCTGTTATATGTGGGAATGAAGATGGTGAAAAAAGGTGCTTTCATTTTACTTTTGGATTCCCCGGTTTGTTGTTGGTAGGAAGTCTTGGATTCCTGAAGCCGGTTGCGCGGGAAGACCGAAAACAGCGAGATATTTTTTGGCAATGGCTCTTGCGCTGAACGGTTTGGCTCCCTCCCTGAGTAGTTCCAGGGATGTAGGATGGTGTATCTGGTTGAGAATGGCTCCGGCAAGTTCCCGGGGGTTATCCGGGGGGACCAGAGGCCCGAATTTTCCATCCGCGAGGATCTCCCTTGGACCGTGAGGGCAGTCTGTGGACACTACAGGAGTGCCGGTGGCCATGGCCTCGACGAGGACGTTGCCGAATCCCTCCCAGGAGGAGGACATGACGAAGACGGCAGCCCTTCTCATGAAGGCAAAGGGGTTTATCTTGGAGCCGGCCAGGGAAATATCCTCTCTGAAGGGAGAGGAAGCGGCCTGTTCCTCGAGGGTGCCTCTCAGGTGCCCGTCCCCAAGGATCAGAAGACGGCACGGTGTTTTGGAACGGACTATTTCGAAAGCTCTGATCAGCAGGGAAAAGTTTTTGGCAGTCGTCAGGCGGCCCACCCCCAGGATGACGGGGGGGGAACCCCTGGTGAACCAGGGATGGCCTGGGTCTTCTTTGGCCAGAAGGGCGATCCCGTCGGTCGTCATCGGGTTATGAAGGGCGATTACCTTGTCCGCCGGGATGCCAGTCAGGGTGCAAAAGTCTTCTGCTGTACCCTTCGAAACCGCGATGATCCGTTCACAGCGCGGGTAATATTTCTTAAGGAGGCGGATCCTTTTTTCCCGCTTTTTTTCCCTGATCAGTGCAAAGGTTTGCGAATAGGTGTTATGGACCTGGGCGAAAATCCGGGTCCTTGCACCTGTCGTGCTTTTCCCCCTGAGGGCCAGGATCGTATGCCGAACCACGGGGGTTAAAATGACATCGGGTTTATGACGATGAAGATACCACGAAAACTGCCCCAGCCCTACGATGGTGTGGGAAGTCCTCAAGGAATAAATTCCGATCCCTTTTTTGAAAAGACCGAAATAGGGCCCCATTAAGCTGTCGGCGACAACGTGGACTCGAAAACCCAAAGAGAAAAATTCATTAGAAAGGTTGACCAGGTTCCGTCCGATACCTCCATCCAGTGCTGGTGCGGTCATCGTAATCAGGGGACTTGGTTCGGGACACAACGGGATTTGTCTCCTTGTCAAAAAAGGTTATTGTCCCATGTCTTTTAGCGTTGGCTGGTCAAAGGAATACCCAAAGGTCTCAATATCCTCCCTGAAAAAATCCGCAACAAGATTTTTGGTCTCTTCATCGTAATAATCGGAATACGATGTTCTTCCTTTGGCCTGCCTCTTGTGGGGCAGGGGCGGCGGCTTGATGCCGATCCTCCGGCATGCTTCCTCGTAGTCCTCCTGCAGGTTTTCGTATTTTCCGATGAAGTCCACCAGGATCGTCCCGTCCAGATCCTTCAGATAGTCCACCTGGCGCTCGATGGAAGTGTCGATGTGGTACTGGTAGGGACGTTGAGGGTCAATCTTCCAGCGGATGAAGGCGGAAAAATCGGGGATATCCTTTAACAGGTGGGGCCGTTCCCTCCTCAGGTGATGCCAGGAGCTGACCTGGAGGTCCCAGGGGTTGCGAACGAAGGCGAACTTGAAGAGCTTCTCAAACAGCTCTCTCGGCAGCATCTCCTTTGCCGCGATGATCCTGGCGTGGCGGGGCAGCTTGGAGGCGATGCGGTGGCCGGTCATATGGCTCAAGCGGCTCGCGATGAACTGGGCGGGGAAAAAGGGATCGCCCCACCGCAGCCTGTTCAGGGCTGCCCGGATGCTTGTCCCCCCCGTTTTGGCGATGTGGACGAAAAGAAAATTGTATTTGACCGAGAGAAGCATGGGTTCCTTATCCTGTCATGAAGAGGGAATGCATTCTTACATAGTCGGAGGAGCCGGGGTTGTCAATGAATGGGTGGAAGCCTCCATTATCCACCGTTACAGCCCAAAGCCCAATGTGAAAACGCGGCAACCATAAAAACGCCTTGCCCTTTATCGCCTTCGGTTTCAGATTGCGGCGGCGATGTATCGGTCTCGCAATGACAAGCACAGAACCTCTCTGAACTCTGAACCCTGAACTCTTTACTGTGAACCCGTTTTCCCTTCACCCTTCATCCTTCTTCCTTCCTCCTTCCCGCTTCTTTTTATTCCTTCTCCATCATCTTTTTATAGACCTCCAGGTTGCCCTTCACCATTGCGTCGAGGGAAAACCTTTCGGCAACCACCCTCCTGCCTTCCACTCCCATTTTTTCAGCCATGTTCCGATCTGTAAGGATCCTCACGGCTGCCCTTGCCAGGGCGTCAGGGTCGCCGGGCTCCACGAGGAGTCCGTTCACCCCGTCCGCCACGGCTTCGGGGATCCCGCCGACTTTAGTCCCGACGACGGGGATCCCTGCCGCGGCTGCCTGAAGCAGGCTGACACCCAGACCCTCCATATGGGCGGGGTGGATGAGAAGGTCAAGGCACGGCAGGATTCTGTCAATGTCTTCCCGGAAGCCGGCGAAAAGGACCTTTCCCCGGATTCCGAGATCCTCGGTTTTTTGCCTGAGTGTTGCCTCAAGTTGGCCTTTTCCGAAAAATAGAAACCGCGCCGATGGAACCTCGAGAAGGATACCCGGGATAGCCGCCAGGAGGTCGTCGTGCCCTTTTCGGGGAATGAGCTGGGCGACAGTCCCGCAGGCGAAAACGTTCTGAGAAAGCCCGAATTCCTTCCGGAACCAGCCCATGTCAGCCGGACCGGAAAAACGGTCGGCGTCCACGGCGCTGTGGACAAGGGTCATTTTCCCCGGGGGGACTCCCTCTGAGGCGAGAACCCTGCCGATCCCGTCCGAAATGGCGATGATCCGTTCGTAAAGAGGGTATTTGAACCGGGCCCATAGGGCCGGTTCGGGGTTGTCCACCCTTCTCGTCAGGACGCATTTTGTCCCCGTTATCCGGGCAGCGATCCCTCCGAGGATGTCCGCCCCCCGTCGGCTGTGAAGGTGGATGATGTCCGGTTTTTCAGCCCGGATGATCCGGATGAGGCGCAGGAAAAACCCCAGGTCGAGGTCTCCTTTCATGGGGATTTCCCTGATCCGGGCTGCATCGGAAGGTGTAAGGGCGATTTTGCTGCCCCGGGGACAGACCAGGATATTTTCGGTCCCTTGGGAATCCCTCAGGCCCCGGAGGAGATAGAGGACCTGGAGGGCGCCTCCATAAAGGTGTCTGCCCGTTTCCACGTGCAGTATCCGCATTCTGTTTGTCACGCCGGCTCCAGTAGTCCCCGGGCGGTCTCGAGGACTTCCTCTACAGAGATCGCTTTCATGCAAGGGAAAAGCCCTTCACAGGTGGGATTTCTCCTGCAGGGGGAACATTCCATGGGGTGATAGAGGACCTTCCCGGGGAGCCCGCCCAGGTCCAGGTAGGGGCGGGTAGCCCCGAAAAGGGCAATGGTCGGTGTTCCAAGGGCGTATCCCATATGGGTCAAGCCAGTGTCCACGCCAACAAGGAGGGAAGCCCGCTTTATGACCCCTCCGGCTTGCTGGAGGCTTGTTTTCCCCGCGAGGCTGATCGTCTGCGGATCATCTGGAGGGATAATCCGGGACGCGCTTTCCGAGTCCCCGGGCCCGCCCAGAAGGACCACGCGCAGGTTCAATTCTTCCCTTACCCTGACTGCGAGATCCCTCCAGCGGTTTTCAATCCAGTGCTTCTGCGGCCGCGTTGTGAAGGGGGCAATGGCGGCGAAGTCTCCTCCAAGTGACGCGGCAAGCCCATTGCCGTATCCTTCGGCCTCCGCATTCAGGGGCATCTCCATCCGGAAATCACCCGGATCCAGATCCAGCGCCCTTGCCAGGAGGAGGTATTGGGAACTGATCCTCTCCGAGGCTTCCGAACGGCCCACGACCCGGGTCATGAGGAAGCGGCTCCCTTCCCTGGACCCGATGCCTACCCGTTCGGGGGCTCCCGAAAAAAAGGCCAAAAGGCCGCTTTTCAGCAGGCCCTGGGCGTCCACCACCATGTCGAACCGTCGTCCTCTGAGGTCCCCTGTGAAAGAGCGGATCGCGCCGGCAAGGGAGTAAAATCGGCATCTTCTTAACATCTGACGCCATCGGGAGCGGTCCCAAACGATGACTTCCTCGAGTCCCCGGTTTGCCTCCAGGACGGGGCTGGAGGTTTCCTCCACCAGCCAGGAGATACATGCCTCGGGCCATGTTCGGCGGAAAGCTCCAATAAGGGGTGAGGCCATAAGGACGTCGCCGATGGAGGACAGCCGGATGATAAGGATCTTTTTCACCTGTGGCCCCAATAATGGTTACGGTCTTTCAGGGAAGGACCTGGGCGGATCCGCATCTCATTCAGGACCCGAAAAACCCGACTTTTTTCCTGCGGGTCTGATCTCAAGGAGCTTTCGGTAAAGCTCTATGTAAGAGTTGACAACGGCAACCTTCCCGAAATTATTCCTCAGGACAGACAATCCGTTCCGGGCTAATTCCTCCCTGGCGGACTTTTCCTGCGTCAGGGTATGCCTCATCACATCCGACAGGGCAGGGATATTGTTGCAGGGGACGAGGCGTCCGGTGTTTCCATCCCGGATAAGCTCGAGGGCGCCATCCGTCTCGGTGGAAATGACGGGGGTACCGTTGCTCCATGCCTCAAGAATAACGTTCCCGAGGGGTTCGTGGAGTGAGGGACAGACAAAAAGGTCCGCTGCTGCGAAAAAGGGATCGGGATCGCCTTGCCACCCGGTCCAGCGGATCCGGCGGTAGCTTTTTAACCGGCCGGCGTGTTCCTTCAGGGCCCGTCCTTCAGGGCCGTCTCCGACGATAACCAGGTAAAGGGTTTTTCCTCCCAGGGTTTCAGGCAGTAAATCAAAACTCTCAAGAAGGATGGAAAACCCTTTCTTTTTTACCAGACGCCCCACTCCCAGGATGATGATTGAATCTTCCCAGATCCCGAGGATCTCCCGGATCTGTATGATCCTCTCCTCCCGTGGCCTTTCAGGGATCTGGATGAAATTGGGAATATGAAAAACCCGCTCGCGAGGGAAACCGTTTTTTATCAGGTAATCACAAAGAGCCCTGGTATTCCCGATCCATGCATCCGCGTGACGATACCCGTCCAGCTTGTAAAAACCTCCAAGACGGGATACGTGTACTGTTTGCGAGCAGGCCGGAACGTGGGTCAGCCGTGTCGCCCGTCCCATGTAGGTCTGAACAATATCCGGATTTTTTCTGGAGATTAGTCTGGAGATCCGGAAGCGGGAGATCGGATCTCTGACGTTTGCCATGGAGACATGAAACTGGTCAACCATATCTGACAGTTCGGCCGAAACGGCGCTTCGGGGGCGGGTCACCACCATGATCGGGAACCCCCTTTCCCGAAGGGCGAGGACCAGCCTGGTGAAAAACCTCTCGGCCCCGCCGGAATACCTGCTTCCGATGATGTGAAGGGATGAAACTTTTTCCATTACCTCCCCCATGGTAGTAAGGGGAAACCCGATGTGCATTCAAGTTGACTTGCGCTTGTAGAATACCCGTGTGTGCGATATATTATCAAGCCGAATGAAATAAAAGTGATTTTCTTGGTTTTTCAGAGAGTTATAACAGAATAAATCCGGCCCGCATGCCGGAGCGTCCGGGAAGCCATGATGCATCCAAAATCTGTTGTTTCCTGGGCTTTTCCCGGTTTTGCAAAGTCATGCCTGGTTCTTTTTCCCGGAGGGAACTCCTTGGCCAACTTCGCCAGGACGGTTAAGAAACACCGCACCAGGCTTTCGGGCATTTTGGCCGTCGTTTTCCTCTTTTTCGCCGGGCCCACATCAAGGTCCCTTCTTCTCGGGCTTCCCGTCATTTTTCTTGGAGAGGCCATAAGGATCTGGTCCTCAGGGCACATCCATAAAAGCATGATCCTCACGGTGACGGGTCCCTACAGCCTGAGTCGAAACCCTCTTTACGTGGGAAGCTTTCTTTTGGGAACAGGGTTTGTGATCGCGATGGACGATCTCCGGCTGGCCGTGGTATTCTTTCTTTTCTTTGGTTTTGTCTACTGGTTTACCATTCAGTGGGAAGAGAAAAAGCTTGCCCGCCGTTTCCCGGGTCAATGGGAAGATTATTTTAATCACGTTCCCAGGTTTTTTCCTGTTCTGAAAATGCCTGAATATAAAGCCGGTCAATTCAGCTGGGCGCAGGTTTGGAAAAATCGGGAGCCTGCCAACTCCTGCGCCGTTCTGGTGGTATATATCATTTTATGGGTCAAGGTCCTTTTCCTGGGTGGTTGATTATTATTCAGATTGGAGAGCAATGAAAGACATCGTTGCCAGGGGAGTGGAACTCCTTTCAGTGGTCAGTGGAAAAAAGGTCCTCGTGGCAGGGGACCTCATGATCGACGAATACATCTGGGGGGCGGTGGAACGGGTCTCCCCAGAGGCCCCCGTTCCCGTTGTGGGCGTGAAGGGGCAGACCCTCCGCCTTGGGGGAGCGGCCAATGTCGCCAACAACATAGTGAGCCTTGGGGGAAAGGTTGAGCTTTGTGGCGTGGTCGGAGATGACCAGATGGGTCGATGGCTTGTGAGCGATCTCGAAAAAAAAGGTATCGGGGTTCGGGGCGTCGTAACCGTCCAGGATCGGCCCACCACGGTGAAAACGAGGGTCATGGCCCATGACCAGCAGGTCGTGAGGGTGGACAAGGAAGTGACCACCCCCATTGAGAAATCCGATGAGAGGATTCTCCTTGCCTCCGCAGGTTCCTTCCTTTCCGAGTGCGGGTGCCTGGTCCTTAGCGATTACGCGAAAGGCGTCCTGACGACGACCATGATACGGGACCTGATCCAGCAGGGAAGGAAAGCTGGTCTCCCCGTGGCGGTCGACCCCAAGGTGACCCATTTTCCCATGTACAAGAACGTCACCGTCCTTACCCCCAACCTCCTGGAGACCTCAGCCGGTTCGGGGGTGCGGGTAGATGGAACGGAGAACCTCCTCAAGGCCGGCCGAAGGATTTTCGAAAAACTGAGGTGCGAGAACCTGATCGTCACCAGGGGGGAGCAGGGGATGACGGTTTTCGAGGGACTGGAAAAGGTGACGCACCTTCCGGCTGACAGCCGCCGGGTTTACGATGTCACTGGAGCCGGGGACACGGTGATCTCTACCGTAGCTTTAGGAATGGCCAGCGGCCTGAGTGTCCTGGAATCAGCCTACCTTGCCAATGTCGCCGCTGGCATCGTCATCGGGGAAGTAGGGACCGTTGCCGTTTCCCCCGAAATGATAAGAAATCGCCTCATTTTCCTTGCGGCCGGGCGCATTTAAGGAAGAGCCATGGCGCTGGTGATCATCCCCGCCCGGTACGGATCAACCCGGTTTCCTGGAAAGCCCCTGGCTCTTCTCATGGGGAAACCCGTCATCGAGCATGTCTACCGGAAGGCTGAAGGGGCGAGGGAAGTGGAGGAAGTCATTGTAGCCACCGATGACGATCGCATCAGAGAGGCCGTGGAGGGTTTCGGGGGCAAATGCGTCATGACCAGTCCCGCCCACTGCAGCGGATCGGATCGTCTGGGGGAGGTTGTCTCGGGCCGGACAGACAGGGTGATCGTAAACCTCCAGGGGGATGAGCCCCTGATGGAACCATCCGTCATCGACAGGGTGATACGCCCTCACCTTGGTCAGGATCCACCCGATATCGCCACCGCGGCACGCGAGCTTGTCTCCCTTGCAGATTTCAGGGATGGGGGTATCGTGAAGGTTGTTGTAAACGGCTCTGGGGACGCCCTTTACTTTTCACGATCCGCCATTCCCGCCGGATGGACTCCGGGTTCAGGAACGGCCCTGGGCCATATAGGGATCTACGCCTTTTCACGGGAGGCGCTTTTAAGGTTTGTGTCCATTCCGCGCGGGGAACTGGAAAGGCTGGAAGATCTGGAGCAGCTTCGGGCCCTCGAAAACGGGATGCGGATAGCGGTGGTCAGGGTCGAACATTTCGAAGGGGTCGGCATCGACCGGCCCGAGGACATTCAGAGAGCGGAAAAGATCATGAGGGAATCAGGTCTGACCCTGTGTCCGGACAGGCATTCCCATGGAATCCGGGAGGAAGCATGAGGACCAAGTTTATCTTTGTGACCGGCGGCGTTGTGTCCTCCCTTGGGAAAGGGCTGGCTTCCGCTGCCATCGGAGCCCTCATGGAGTCCCGGGGGCTGACGGTGGCGAACCTCAAGATGGATCCCTACATCAACGTGGATCCCGGAACGATGAGTCCCTACCAGCACGGTGAGGTATTTGTCACCGACGACGGCGCGGAGACCGATCTGGATCTTGGGCATTACGAGCGATTCACCCATTGCCCCACCAGCCGGAAGAGTAATTTTACCACCGGGGCGGTCTATGAATCGGTCATAACAAAGGAAAGACAGGGGGAATACCTGGGCGGCACCGTGCAGGTGATCCCCCATATCACCGACGAGATCAAGTCCCGTATCATGGGGGCTGCCTGCGATGTGGACGTCCTCATCTGCGAGGTCGGCGGCACGGTCGGGGATATCGAAAGCCTCCCCTTCCTAGAGGCCATAAGGCAGTTCAAAAGCGACGCCGGGCGGGAAAATGTCATCTACATCCACCTGACTCTTGTCCCCTATATCGCGGCGGCCAGCGAACTGAAGACGAAACCCACGCAGCATTCTGTACAGAAGCTGAGGGAAATCGGCATCCAGCCGGATATTCTCCTGTGCCGCACGGACCGCAACCTCGAAAGGGACCTGAAAAAGAAAATAGCCTTGTTCTGCAACGTCACCCCGGAAAACGTCATTACCGCCCTCGACGTGGATTCCATCTATCAGGTCCCTCTGACTTTCCATGAGGAGGGTCTGGACGACCGGATCGTCGAGCACCTTCGCATGTGGACCCGTGCCCCTGATCTCAGCGTTTGGGAACGGATCACCGGTAAAGTCAGGGATCCTTCAGCCGGGGTAGTAAATATTGCCGTGGTCGGAAAATATGTAAGCCTCGTCGAATCCTACAAGAGTCTGAACGAGGCCCTTGTCCACGGCGGTCTGGCCAATGATGTCCGGGTCGTTCTCCATTACATCGATAGCGAGGAACTGGGTAAAAAGGAACCTGGTGAGCTTCTCGGGGAGGCGGACGGGATTCTTGTCCCCGGGGGGTTCGGACATCGGGGGACCGAAGGAAAAATCAGGGCTATCCGGTTCGCGAGGGAGAACAAGGTACCCTTTTTCGGGATTTGTCTCGGGATGCAGCTGGCCGTCGTGGAGTTTGCAAGGAACGCGGCCGCTCTCGTGGAGGCCGACAGCTCGGAATTCAATCCGGAGACGCCATACCCCGTCATTGATCTTCTTCCGGAGCAAAGGGAGATTTCCGACAAAGGTGGGACAATGCGCCTAGGGGCCTATCCCTGCGATCTCTCTGACGGAACGCTTGCCTTCGCGGCCTATCGGACGGGACGGATCTCGGAACGCCACCGGCACCGGTGGGAGTTTAACCCTGACTACAAGGAGCAGCTGACCGCCTCCGGTCTGGTGATTTCCGGAACCTCGCCGGACGGACGCCTCGTCGAGATGGTCGAGCATCCCGACCACCCCTGGTTCATCGGGTGTCAATTCCACCCCGAGTTCAAATCCAGGCCCTGGCAGCCCCATCCGCTGTTTTCCGGTTTTATCCGGGCCAGCCTCCAGTACCGGAAAGGGAAGGGATGAAAGAAGGGCAGCAGGGAACGGTCCGCGTGGGGACGATCCCTATCGGCGGGCCCGATCTTGTCCTGATCGCGGGCCCCTGCGTCATAGAGGACAGCCCCCGGACGCTGGATGTGGCCCTCCGGCTGGCCGACATCTGCGGCCGTCTCGGGATGCCCCTGATTTTCAAGGCTTCTTTTGACAAGGCCAACCGCACTTCCGAGGCATCCTTTCGGGGGCCGGGCATGGAAGAGGGGCTTGATATCCTGGCCGAGGTCAAGGCGAAGGCCTCCATACCCGTGACCTCGGACCTCCACACCTCCGACCAGGCTGAACCGGCCTCCCGTGTTCTGGATCTTCTTCAGATCCCGGCCTTTCTCTGCAGGCAGACCGATCTTTTAAAGGCCGCGGCCGCCACGGGGAAACCCGTCAATGTCAAGAAAGGACAGTTCCTGTCCCCATGGGATGTGAAAGGGATCGTGGGAAAGGTTCGGACGGGAACCGGGCTTGTCGTCACCGAGAGGGGGACGACTTTCGGGTACAACAACCTCGTGGTGGATTTCCGGTCCTTTCCTGTCATAAGGGGGATGGGGGTGCCGGTAGTGTATGACGCAACCCACAGCCTCCAGCTCCCCGGGGGGCTCGGCTCCGTATCCGGCGGCATGCGGGAATATATCCCGTACCTTTGCCGGGCGGCTGTCGCCTGCGGTGTCGACGCGGTGTTCATGGAAGTCCATCCCGACCCCGACAATGCCCCCTGCGACGGGCCCAACATGTGGCCCCTGCATCGCCTGGAGGCCCTTTTGCGGCAGATCCTGGCCATCAGGGGTTCCCTGGAGACAAATCCTTGAAGAAAATCGAAAACGGGGAAAAGGCCCTGGAAATCGCCCGGAGGGTGCTGACCGTTGAAGAGGAATCCATCCGGACGCTCAGGGAGAGGCTCGGGGACGAATTCCGGCGGGCCGTGGAACTGGTCGGGGCATGCCAGGGGCGGGTGGTCTTCACGGGAATGGGGAAGTCCGGCCACGTCTGCCGGAAAATCGCCGCCACCTTCGCGAGTACCGGCACCCCGGCCCTTTTCCTTCATCCGGCGGAGGGCGGCCACGGGGACCTGGGCATGCTCACCAGAGGGGATATCCTGATAGCCGTTTCCAACAGCGGGGAAACCGAGGAGATGATCCGCCTTCTGCCCGCGGTGAAAAGACTGGGGGTCCCCATCATCTGCCTCACGGGCAGGATGGGCTCTACCCTGGCCAGGAGGGCGGATATTGTCCTTGATATATCCGTCCGGGAGGAGGCATGCCCCCTGGGGCTTGCCCCCACCGCCAGCACGATCGTCACCATGGCCGTGGGCGACGCCCTCGCGGTGACCCTTCTGGAGATAAGGGGTTTTACCGAGGAGGATTTCGCCCTGTTCCATCCGGGCGGGGCTTTGGGCAAGCGCCTTCTGATGGTCTCGGATATCATGCATTCCGGCGGGGAGATCCCCCGGGTTTCCCCAGAAACGCCAATGAAAGTCGCCCTTTTCGAGATCACCTCGAAAAAACTGGGGTTCACCACCGTTGTCGATGCCGATGACCGCCTCCTCGGGATCATCACGGACGGGGACCTTCGCAGGCTTCTGGAAAAGGAGAGAGATCCCCTTTCCCTCGAGGCGGGGAATGTCATGATCCCGAACCCCAAGACCATCCTTCCGGAGGCTCTCGCCGCGAAAGCCCTGCAGGTTATGGAAAGCCACTCCATCACCTCCCTGGTGGTGGTGGACGAGGCCGGGATCGTGGCCGGGGTCCTTCATATGCACGACATCCTGAAGTCGGGAATTGCCTGAATCCCGGACGGGAAAAGGGGAGATGAACATTCCAGGACCCGATCAGAAAATTCTGGAGGCCGCCGGGCGGATCAAACTCATAGCCCTGGATGTGGATGGCGTCCTGACCGACGGGAAAATCACCTTCACATCCTCGGGGGAGGAAATCAAATCCTTCCACGTAAGGGACGGCCACGCGGTGAAACTGGCAAACCGCGCCGGTCTGGCCGTTGCCCTCATTACCGGTCGGGAAAGCCCCATTGTGGATCGGAGGGCCAGGGAACTCGGGGTCACTCTGGTGTTTCAGGGGGCGCTTCGCAAAAGGGAGGCGTTAAAGACCCTCCTTTCAACTACCGGTTTTTCTCCGGACCAGATCGCTTACATGGGTGATGATCTGATCGATCTTCCCGTTCTGGGGGCTGTCGGCCTGGCATGCGCCCCTTCGGATGCCGATCCCGAGGTCCTGGCGCGGGTTTCCTTCGTGACGCGTGCCCGGGGAGGGGAAGGGGCGGTCCGTGAGATGATCCGGTTTATCCTTTCCGCCCAGGGTTTATGGGAAGGGGTCATGGCCCGCTACCTGGAGGAGCCGGATCTGGTCTGAAAGCCGTTTCAGCCTGATCCGGGCAGGGAGGGTCCCGCGCTGTTATCCGTCCGGTGGACCTTCCGCAGGTGGATCTCCAGGGATCGCGCGGGTCCGGGTCGCCTTTTGCGGTGTTTGTTTGTGCAATCTGATAATGTTATGCAACAATCACGCCATATTCTTTTCTTTCATCCCCTGCTGTGCTAATCTTTTTCTATGGAAGACCCCGATCCGGTCAGGTCCCGGGCCAGAGGGCGCACCGTCTTGGCAGCGGCGGTCCTTGCCGCCATCCTTCTGTCCCTGCTGACGCGAACGGCAGGTGCGTCCGAGGTCAGGATTTCCGGTTTCTCCTTTGTCCAGGAGACCGGCCGCGGACCATGGATCCTCGAGGCCCAAAACGCCCTTCTCCAGGAAGGAGAGGGGGTGACCCTTGAGGATGTTTCGGCCCGTTTGGCGGACTCCGAGGGGGAAGAGGTTGGCGTTACCGCACAGAGAGGATGGTACGATCCCGCACATCTGGTCCTTGAACTGGAAGGTCGTGTGCGTGCCCATCGGGGGAGCGGTCTTCTTCTGGTGGGGGAAAAGATGACCTGGGATCAAGGCAAAGGCACGATTCAGGTTCAGGGAAAGGTTGAGATGACCGGCCTGGGAATCCTTGTCATGGGTGAGTCCGCCGTTTACGACACCACCGATCGGACGGTCCTTTTTACGGGCGGGGTTCAGGCGATTCTGGACATCATGGGAGAAAAACCCTGAAAAAGTTCCTTTTACCGCTATTGATCCTGGTGTTTTGCTGTGCCGTTGATTCCCGGGCCCTTGAGATGGGAAAGGGAATCAGGATCCAGTCGGAATCCATGCGGGCTCTGGATCAGTCCGGGGAAATCCGTTTTCAGGGTCAGGTGCGGGTCGATCTGGAGGGGACAAGGATGGAATGCGACCGGCTGGATCTGCAGATCTCGGAAGGGGATCCTCCCGAAGTCTATCAGGGAACCGCGACGGGCAATGTCCTCATCGTTCACGGCAAGGACAGGGTGATCGCGGATGAGGCCCGGTTCGATTTGAGGGAGGGAACCGTTGAATTGAGCGGCACCCCCCGACTGGAAAGGGGCGATGCGACCATTACCGCCCGGAGGATTCTTTACCGCCTCCAGGAAGGGACGGCTGATTTTCAGGGACAGGTCGAGGCCGAGTTTGAGATCCCGGGGGATTAAGGTTGCCACGGCTTGAGGCGCGCTCTCTCACCAAATCCTACCGTGGAAGGACGGTGGTCAAGGACGTTTCCATCCATCTTCTTCCGGGGGAGGTGGTGGGGCTCCTGGGGCCGAACGGGGCCGGGAAAACAACCACTTTCTACATGATCTCCGGTTTGGTCCAGCCCGCGAAGGGGGCCGTCTTCCTCAACGGCAGGGACATAACAAGGTGGCCTGTGTTTAAAAGGGCCAGGGTCGGCCTTGGCTATCTTCCCCAGGAGGCCTCCATTTTCCGGGGGATGACGGTGGACGACAATCTTCTTGCGGTCATGGAGGCCGTCCGGGTGAAAAAGCCCGACCGCCCGGTGCTTCTGGAAAGCCTGAAGGAATCCATGGGGATCGGGCACCTGGGAGGCACCCTGGGCGGGTCCCTGTCGGGAGGGGAGCGAAGGAGGGCGGAGATAGCCCGGGCTCTTGTTACAAAACCGGCCTATCTGCTCCTCGATGAGCCTTTCGCGGGGGTCGACCCCATAACGGTTCAGGAGCTCCAGAAACTGATACGGCAGCTTCGCCAGCAGGGACTTGGAATCCTCATCACAGATCACAATGTCCGGGAGACGCTCGGTGTTACCGACAGGGCCTACATTTTGGCCGCGGGGGTGATCCTGGAAGAGGGGGATCCGGATTCCATTCTCATGAGTGAAAAGGCCAGGGAAATTTACCTGGGAGAAGGGTTCAGGATGTGAAAGAAAAACCGGGAATTGAGGATCGAGAATTGAAAAAAATTGATGCGGAGCCTGTCCCCGAGCATTTTTTAAGCGAGGATGCTGTCTTTGCGGTCCTCAATCCTCAATTCTCAATTATTTTGAGCGTGTTAGAGGCATAGCCGCTTGGATATCAAGACACAGCTCCAGCTGAAGCAGACCCAGCAACTGGTGATGACGCCCCAGCTGCAGCAGGCCATCCGCCTCCTTCAGCTTTCCCGGATGGAACTGGTGGAGATAGTCCGCCAGGAAATGCTGGAAAACCCCTTTCTGGACGAATACGCCGCCGCGGAGATGGACACGGAGGTCTCCATTGACGGGATGTCCGACCAGGCTGCAGAGGAGGCCACCGGCAGCTCGGACCGGGAAGAGGAGGTTGATGTCCTCTCCATTCCCAATGATATCTCCGAATGGCAGTCCTACATGGATTCCGGGCAAAGCCTGCCCAATCAGGCAAGGGACGATCAGGAGCAGCCTTCTTTTGAGTCCATGGTTACCGCTCCCACCACACTCAGCGAACACCTTCTGTGGCAACTCCGTATGTCCCATCTTGAAGGCGCGGAACTGGCCGCAAGCGAGGCTATCATCGGGAACCTGACTGAAGACGGCTATGTTCCCAGCCCTCTGGAGGAGATCCTTTCCCCTTACGGGGAAGAAGTTGTTGCCGCTGGTCCAAAAGCCCTTGAGACCATTCAGGATTTTGATCCTCCCGGTGTGGGGGCCAGAGACCTGGTGGAGTGTCTTCTTATCCAGATCAGGCAGCTCGGGTTTTCAGATCCCCTCGTGGGGGAGGTCATCAGAAAATACCTGGATGAGGTCGGCAAGGGGGATTTTGAAAAAATCGCCAAAGGCCTGGGGGTCCCCGTTTCCGAGGTGATCCGGGTCGTGGACCTGATAAAGGAGCTCGAGCCCAAACCCGGGAGGCCTTTCGGAGGGCGGGAGGCCATCTACGTTTCACCGGACGTCTATCTGATGAAAATGGGCGAGGAGTGGATGATCCTCCTTAACGATGACGGGATGCCAAAGCTCAGGATCAACAGCTATTACCGTGAGCTTTTAAAGCATGGGTCTTCCATGACCCCGGAGGACAAGGAATTTCTCCTGGAAAAGGTTCGATCGGCTTCCTGGCTTATCAAAAGCATCGATCAGAGGCAGAGGACCATCTACAAAGTGACCCGAAGCATACTCGACAAGCAGCGGGATTTCTTCGAAAAAGGGGTGAGGTTTCTCAAACCCATGGTCCTTCGTGATGTAGCTGACGATATCGGAGTGCACGAATCCACCGTCAGCCGCATCACCACGCAGAAATACCTCCACTGCCCGCAGGGTCTTTTCGAGCTGAAATTTTTCTTTAATCCGGGCATCCAGACCCTGTCGGGGGAGATGCTCGCTTCCGAAAGCGTCCGGGCCAAAATAAGGGATATCATCAAGGCCGAGGACGCGGCAAAGCCCATGAGCGATCAGGCCATCGCGGAAATGCTGAGACTCGAGGGGATCGATATCGCGAGAAGGACAGTGGCAAAATACAGGGAGGCGATGGGTATTCTGCCCTCTTCAAAGAGAAAGAAAAACCACTGAAAAGCCAGCCCCAATGTGTCTGAAGGGCAGGGTTGACTTTGGTTTTTTTCTGTGATTACGTCAGAACTTTTCGAAAAGGAGGTCCGGCAGCCATGCAGATCGAGGTTTCCTTCAAACAAATGGAACAAAGCGACGCACTGCGGGATTATGCCGTGGAAAAACTGGAAAAGGTCCTCAAGCCCCTCGTGGAGCCTATTAATGCCCAGGTCGTTTTCCTCGTCGAGAAGTACCGGCATGTGGTCAAGGTAACCGTCCATGCCAACGGGATCGTGATCAAAGGCAAGGAGGAGACAAACGACATGTACTCTTCCATCGACCTTGTCGCGGACAAGCTGGACCGGCAGGTAAAGAAATTCCGGGACAAGATCGTTCAGCACGGCAACAGGGAAGCCCAGAGGGACTATCGTGCGAGCCATCGTGTTCTCACTGAGATCACCACAGAAGGTCCACCCGAAATCATTCCTCAGAAGGAAATCATCCTTAAACCCATGAATGTCGACGAAGCCCTGATGCAGATGGAGCTTTTAAACAAAAGTTTTCTTCTTTTCAATAATGCCGAGACCAACAGCCTCAATGTCATCTACGTCCGGGAAGATGGCCACTTCGGGTTGATTCAACCACAATTACACCCATGAGAATGGCGGTTTGGAAATGAGAATAACGGATTACATGACCGAGGCGGACATCCTACCCGACCTCCAGGCCTCCACGCGGGAAGAGGTCCTCCAGGAGATGGTGAGGCACCTTTCCGAGGAGGATAAGATCCGCGATCCTTCCGGCCTGGTCCAAATTCTCCTGGAGAGAGAGGCCCTGGGGAGCACGGGGATCGGGTACGGAGTGGCTATTCCCCATGGGCGGCTTCCGGGCTTGAAGGAAATCCTCCTGGTTTTCGGGCGCAGCGGGAAAGGGATTGAGTTTGACGCCCAGGATGGCAAGCCCGTGAAGCTGTTCTTTCTGCTTATTGCTCCGGAGGATTCGGCGGGCCTCCATCTGAAGGCCCTTGCCAGAATTTCGCGCATCCTCAAGAATCCTGAATTAAGGTCTTCCCTGATGAATGCAAAGGATCGCGAGGGTATTTTCAAAATCATTCGCGGAGAGGATGAGAAACAGTGATTTCTCCAGCCCCTGGGATTTTCTGATTCCCGGGTTTAGCAAGGCGCATTGCGGGGCTGCCCGGGAAACCGTGTCAGTCCTGTTTTTTTGGGCTGATCTCTTCGGCCTGCCGGCGGGAACAGCCAAAAGGACGCGGCCAGCGTTTTGAAAGAAAAGATGGGGACACACCCGGGCGGAGTCCGGGAGGGGAGGTCCGACAGGTTGCTGTGGATCGGAGCGGTCCTCTTCCTCCTGCTCCTCATAGGACTGAGCCTTCAAACCCTGTCGGAAGCCAGAAAGGAAGCCGGCTTTGCGGTTTTGACGAAAGGATACGTTTTTTCCCAACGGGAGCGGTCCGAGAGAGAAAAGGAGGTCAGGTCACTCGAATGGGATTTCATCAAGGTCCCCGGGGGCACCTTCGAAATGGGGGATATCTTTGGAACCGGCCATTTCGACGAGGTGCCTGTGCACCTGGTCACCTTGGCTGACTTCTGGATCGGAAAATATGAGGTGACGCAGGCACAATGGAAGGCAGTCATGGTGTATAACCCTTCGAATTATCCCGGCGATGACCGTCCCGTTGAGAACGTAACTCCCGCGGAGGTGGACGAATTCATCCGGCGCCTCAACTTTCTCACCGGAGAAGAATACCGGCTGCCGACCGAGGCGGAATGGGAATACGCCGCGAGAAGCGGAGGTAAAAAGGAGAAATTTTCCGGCTCGGACCATGCTGATGATGTTGCGTGGTTTTTCCGAAACTCAGGGCGTCCAGGGACATTTCCGGTCGGGAAAAAGGCGCCCAATGGTCTGGGGATCCATGATATGAGCGGCAACGTATGGGAAGTCTGCGCGGACTGGTATGACGCGGCCTACTACGCGGTGAGCCCGACAGTCGATCCGCCCGGGCCGGCGACTGGTGTCTACCGTGTGGTGAGAGGCGGCCGCTGGGGGTACGATCCGGCAAGCGCCCGCACGACCAACCGTTTTAACGACTTCGGCCTTATCCTGTGGGGTGATTCCCTCGGTTTCCGCCTTGCGAAAAGCAGCTAGATTGCCCGGGTGTGAGTTTAAAGAGCCCGAGTTCGCCGTTTCACCCGAAGGCCAGAGTGCTCCAGGAGGATTCCAGAAAATCCTTTCTTTGGGCCGCTTCCCGGTAGATCAGGACGATAGATCAGGACTGTTGACACCATCCCTCAAAGCCACCACAATGAAGAGGAAAAGGGAAAGGCAGCCCATGGACCCCGGTCCCCTGGCTGGGGGACGGCAAGGGTCGGCGTTGGAGCGACTGTTTCTGGACGATGAAGCGGGAAAATGACCGGAATCCCTGTTCGCATTTTTTTTGAGCATAACCGGGAGGATCTCGGCCTCGAGATCCTCGCCGGACCTGAGGGGTTGGACAGAAATATCGCAGCCCCGAGGATCCAGAAGCCCGGCCTTGCCCTTGCGGGATTTCTTGATCAGCTCCAGAAGGAAAGAATCCAGATCCTTGGAGAGACGGAGCTCTCCTATCTTAAGACCCTGGATCCGCCCATCGCCGAAAAGAGGCTGGAAGTCCTTGCCGCGACCGATATTTCCTGTCTGATCCTCACGAGGTCCCAGGAGCCTCCGCCCATGCTTCCGGTCTATTGCGAGAGGTTTAATCTCCCCCTCCTGAGAAGCCCTCACTCTTCCTCGACCTTGATACGCGGAATTGTCGGTTATCTTGAGGAAGTCCTTGCCTCTGAGGTCTGTCATCACGGCTGCCTTGTCGATGTCTTCGGGGCGGGCATCTTCATCATCGGCGAAAGCGGGATCGGGAAGAGCGAATGCGCCCTCGGGCTGATTGAGAGGGGCCACCGGTTCATAGCCGACGACATGGTCGTCATCAGGAAAAAGATCCCGGGGATCCTCATAGGCCGCGCTCCGGACCTGATCAGGAACCACATGGAAATAAGAGGGCTCGGCATCATCAATATCAAGGACCTTTTCGGTGTTTCCTCAATCCGGGCCGGGCAGGAAATAGACCTCGTCGTGGAGTTGGTGCCGTGGCAGCCCGAAACGAAGGTGGATCGTCTCGGTCTTGAAGAAAAGACCTATTCCATCCTGGATGTCGAGGTTTCCCGCCTCGAAATACCGGTTCGGCCGGGGAGGGACCTGGCCCTGATCCTTGAAGTGGCAGCCCGGAATCATCTTCTCAAGAAAATGGGGTTTTACGCCGCCAGGGAAATCCACCGGAACCTGTCCGATCTCCTCGCGGCTGGTGAGAAGGCCAACGGGGAGCCCTCCCGATGACCGACACGGAATTTCTGATTATCTCGGGGTATTCCGGTTCAGGAAAGTCAACGGCTTTAAGATCCCTCGAGGACATGGGGTTTTACGCCGTCGACAACCTCCCTGTGGACCTTCTGCCGGCCTTTGTTGACCTGGGATCCGGGTCGAATCCGCCGTTTTCAAGGGCGGTCATTGTCATGGACATCAGGGGAAAAGAGACCGTCCGGCGGTATCCGGAGGCCATTCGATCCCTCAGGGAGAAAGGCGTAAAAATTGCCCTGATCTTTCTCGACGCGTCTTTGGACACGCTTCAGAGGCGTTTCAGTGAGACGAGAAGGGTTCACCCTCTGGATCCCGCCCTTTCCCTCCCGGAAGCCCTTGACCGGGAAAGGGAAGTTTTAGAGCCTCTCTATCAGGCGGCGGATATTATTGTCGACACGACGGGGATGAGCCCCCACGATCTCAGGAAACTCATGAGGGACCGGTTCGGGGCCGTAAAGGAGCGGGACAAAATGCTCCTTTCCTTTGTGTCTTTCGCTTTCCGTTCCGGTCTGCCAAGGGAAGCCGATCTCGTCTTCGATGTGCGTTTTCTCCCCAACCCTTTCTTTGTGGAGGAGCTTCGTGAGAGGGATGGACGCGACCCTGAGGTAAGGGAGTTTATCGAGAAGGCGCCGGGCACGCGCGAGTTTATGGACCGTCTGGTGGCTTTCCTTGACTTTCTTCTTCCGAAATACCTCGAGGAGGGACGAGGATATCTCACCATCGCCATCGGCTGCACGGGGGGAAAGCATCGCAGCGTAGCGATAGCTGAAATGGTTTCAGGGTATTTCGCGGACCGCGGACCTGTCTGGGTGCAGGTCAGGCACCGCGATCTTCCGGAGGGTTAGAGGGATGATAAAGGAGTTCGGTGTGGTCGTGGTCGCCCATGGGGACCTGGGAAGGTCCCTGAAGGAAACCTGCGGGATGATTACCGGGGATGTTTCGAGAATCCAGAGCGTTTCCATCGATTCCTCGGATAACGTGGAAGTGGTCCGCGGGAAAATTTCCGCGGCCATTGATGAAGTGAGGGGCGGCAGGGGAGTGATTCTCCTCGTGGACATGTTCGGCGGAACCCCTTCGAACATCGCCCTTTCTTTTCTGGGGGGGGAGGATCTGGAGGTTGTGACCGGCGTCAACCTCCCCATGCTCACCAAGCTGTTTTCCCTTGACCCAGAGACCTCGCTGCACGATGCGGCCGTTCTCCTGAGGGACTACGGCCGTGAGCACATCAAGGTGGCGACCGAGTACCTGACGGGCAGCTGACCATGTCGATCGTTCTGGTACGAGTGGATGACCGCCTGATCCACGGCCAGGTCGTCGAGGGGTGGATTCCCTATGTACGCGCCCGCGCCGTCATCATCGCCAGCGACGAGATCGCCGATGATCCCGTTCGCCGCCGGCTCCTGGATTTGATCGTTCCGGATCATCTCCGCCTCCTGGTAGTCCCCGTCCGGGAACTCGGGAAAACCCTGAAGGAGGTGGAATCATTAAATGTTCTCCTTCTCTTCGAGGACCTTTCCGATGTCCTTGCCGCCATGAAGATGGGTGTTGATCTGGATCAGGTAAACATCGGGAACCTGCACCACGTCCGGGGAGGGGTGGAGGTGACACCTGCCATCTTCCTGAACCGGAAGGACATCGAGCTGGTCCGCGATCTCTCCAGGAAAGGGGTGAAAGTGGAAGCCCGCGAGGTTCCGGAGAGCAGTTCCCTGAACCTGCTAAACCTTTTCGTCGGATCGGAGCCGTTGGTGTGATCGGCCTCAACTGGGTCGGCGCTATCGTTTTTGCCAGCCTTTTCGCCGGGGTCGTGAGCGTAGACCGCGCGGCTTTCGGGCAGTTTCAGATCTCCCGCCCTCTGGTTGCCGCCCCTCTTCTCGGGCTTCTCATGGGTATCCCCACGGTGGGGGTTGTGACTGGACTGGTTTTCGAGCTCCTTTTCCTGGATTCCCTGCCCGTGGGGTCCTTTGTCCCCTTCGAGCCCCTCTTCCCGGCCCTTCTGTCTGTAGTCCTGGTTGGCACGGGGCAGGTACCCCCGTCGGCCCTGCCCATGGCTCTCGTCATTTCCCTGCCGTCAATGGTTGCCGATCAATGGGCGGAAGTCCGGTGGAGGCGTTCCAACGAGCATGTCTTTAACCGGGCCCAGGCCTGCGTCCGCCTCGGGAGAGTGGACCTGGCCCAAATCCAGATGGGGTTCGCCATTTTCCTCACGGCTTTTTTCCATTTCACAGCTTTTCTCTTTTCCTGCGCGATCCTCGTCCCTGCCGGCAGGGTCCTGGCAGTCATCCTGCCGGATCTGTCGGGTTTTTTCCTTGTCGCGGCCCTTGTTCCTCTCCTTACGGGACTTTCGGCTTTTTCCCGCAGCCGGCTCCATAAAAAGGAAGGGTGGATCCAGTTCGCCGCGGGACTTTTCTTCGGCCTCCTTGCGGGGCTGGTTTGAGAGGCGTCATGAGTCTGTCTTTTCAGGACCGGGCCGCCATGTTCTGGCGCTCTTTAGCCGTTCAGGGCGCCTGGAATTATCCCCGGATGCAGGGGTTGGGATTTCTTTTTATCCTTGTTCCCTGGCTTCGGAAGGTGAAGAAAGAACGCTTCGAAAAGGCGTGCCTCAGGCATCTGGGATATTTCAACACGCACCCCTTCCTTGCGGGGTATGTCGCGGGGGTCGTGGCCCGAATGGAGGAGGAAGGAAAGGAAAAGGAAAGCATCCGGGCCAGGGAAAGTCTTATGGGACCTCTCGGTGCCCTGGGAGACGGTCTTTTCTGGGCCAGGCTTCGACCGGCCGCCATCTTCATGGCTCTCGTCGTCTCCCTCTTCTGGCCCTGGGCTGGGGCGCTGGCCCTTCTCGTTTTTTTCAATGCTGTTCACTTCAAGGAAAGATGGTCTGGAATCAAGGCCGGATATAACCGGGTGGAAGAGCCCATTGGGGGCATTTCCACCCGCTGGAGAAAAATGATCTCATCCCTTTGCGAACGGGTGATCCCGATCGCCTGTGGTTTTATCCTGGCTGTTACGGCCTTGCGCTCGGGAAAGCCTCTCCTTGTCCTCGCGCTGTTTCTCGCCGGATTCCTGCTCCATGGCAGAAGAGGCGGCCCTGTTGTCCTTGGATCCCTTCTTGCCGTGGCCTTGCTCCTTGGTTTTCTGGGGGTGGAGGTGAAGCTGCCATGGTCCATGTAACGGTCACCATCTGCAATGAACTGGGAATGCACGCCCGGGCCGCCGCCCGCTTTGTTCAGGAATCCTGCAGATTCCAGAGTGAGGTCTGGCTGAAAAAAGGTTCCAATCGGGTGAACGGGAAAAGCATTATGGGAATCCTGACCCTTGCGGCGGCCAGGGGGGAGGAGATTGCAATCGAGGTCCAGGGACCCGATGAGACCGAGGCCCTTGAGTCACTCAGGTCACTCGTTGATCGCGGGTTCGAGGAAAAAAAGGTCCCGGATTAAGGGGCCATTCCTTGTCTAAAAGAAAAAATTTTGTAGAATAAAAAATTGTGCCAGGTTTCTTAACCGAAGGGAGTCCATGAATGAGCATGACGTCGTTTCTTTTCACCTCCGAGTCGGTCACCGAGGGACATCCGGACAAGATCTGCGATCAGATTTCCGATGCCATCCTTGACAGCCTCATCAAGGAGGATCCGGCTTCCAGAGTGGCCTGCGAGGCCCTGGCTACGACAGGGCTTGTCATCCTGGCCGGAGAGATCACGACCCAGACCTACGTCGAGATACCCGATGTGGCCAGAAGGGTCATCAGGGACATCGGCTATGACAGTTCCGATATGGGTTTTGACTGGGAATCATGCGGCATCATGACATCGATCCACAAGCAGTCCCCCGATATCGCCATGGGTGTGGATCCGGGGGGGGCCGGAGATCAGGGACTCATGTTCGGCTACGCATGCACGGAAACCGATGTCCTGATGCCCATGCCCATAGTTTTTGCCCATGCCCTGACGAAGAGGCTGGCCCGGGTCCGGAAGGAGGGCGTCCTCGATTTTCTCAGGCCGGACGGGAAATCACAGGTTACGGTTGAGTACCACGAACACATGCCGGTCCGCATCGAGGCGGTGGTCGTTTCGAGTCAGCATTGCCCCGATGTCAACGATTCCAGTCTCCGGGAGGGGATCATGGAAGAGGTTGTCAGGAAAGCCCTTCCGGAGGAGATGATCGACAAGGACACAAAATATTTCATCAATCCGACCGGGAGGTTCGTCGTCGGGGGTCCCATGGGCGACACAGGGCTGACGGGGAGAAAGATCATCGTCGACACCTATGGCGGGCAGGGAAGCCACGGGGGAGGGGCCTTTTCGGGAAAGGACCCCTCCAAGGTGGATCGGTCCGCGTCCTATATGGCAAGGTATATCGCCAAGAACATCGTGGCGGCCGACCTTGCCGACCGTTGCGAGGTCCAGCTGGCCTATGCCATAGGGGTGCCCGATCCCGTTTCGGTGATGATCAATTCCTACGGGACCGCGAGGATTCCACCGGACAATATAGCCAGGGCAGTCAGGGAGGTCTTTCCATTAAAACCGAGGGAGATCATCCAGACCCTGGATCTTCTCAGGCCAATCTTCGAAAAAACAGCGGCCTATGGACATTTCGGGAGGCCGGAACCCGAGTTCACATGGGAAAAAACGGACCGGGTTTCCGACCTCAAGAAAGCGACGGGGATGTAAAGAGCCATGAAATATCACATCAAGGATCCTGATCTGGCCGGGCAGGGCCGTCTTCGCATAGAGTGGGCCGCCCGGACTATGCCTGTTCTCGCCCTTATCGAGGAGCGTTTCAAAAAGGAGCGTCCCCTTGAAGGGGTCCGGGTGGCGGCCTGTCTCCACGTCACCACCGAAACCGCGCAGCTCATGAAGACCCTGAAGACCGGAGGGGCCGAAATCATGGTCTGCGCCTCCAATCCGCTGAGCACGCAGGATGATGTTACCGCCAGTCTGGTGGTCCATGAAAAGATCCCGGTTTTTGCCATCAAGGGAGAGGACAACGAAACCTACTATTCCCACATCCAGGCGGTCCTCGACGGCGCGCCCAACCTGACGATGGATGACGGTGCCGACCTGGTTTCCGTCCTGCACAAGGACCGGGCCGATCTGCTCCCCAACCTCATCGGGGGGACGGAGGAGACGACGACCGGCGTCATCCGGCTCAAGGCCATGGCCAATGACGGTGTGCTCAAATACCCCATCATCGCCGTCAACGATGCCGACACAAAACACCTTTTCGACAACAGGTACGGGACGGGGCAAAGCACCATTGACGGGATTCTCCGCGCCACCAACCGGTTGCTGTCTGGCTCCGTGTTCGTGGTCGCGGGGTACGGCTGGTGTGGACGCGGTCTGGCCATGCGGGCGCAGGGAATGGGAGCGAGGGTCATCGTCACGGAGGTGGACGCCATCAAGGGTCTTGAGGCGCTCATGGACGGTTACTCGGTAATGCCCATGGCCGACGCGGCGCCCCTTGGGGATTTCTTCTGCACCGTGACGGGGAATATCCACGTGATAAGGGAAGAGCATTTTCTGGCCATGAAAGACGGCGCCATCGTATGCAACTCGGGGCATTTCAATGTGGAGCTGGATCTGGAATCCCTCGCCGGGGTCACAGGGGAGAGGAGGACCATCCGGCCTTTCATGGAAGAGTTCACCATGAGGAACGGAAAGAGGGTCTACGTCCTGGCTGAGGGGAGGTTAGTCAACCTGTCGGCGGCGGAGGGCCACCCCTCGAGCGTCATGGATATGAGCTTTGCCAATCAGGCCCTGTCCGCCGAGTTCATGGTGCGGGAAGGGGGCAACCTGGAGAAGAGGGTCTACCCTGTCCCCGAGGATATCGACCATGAGATCGCCCGTTTAAAACTGGCCGCCATGAATGCATGCGTCGATACCCTGACCGAGGAGCAGGTGAAATACCTCGGTTCGTGGGAAATGGGGACCTGAAAAACAGGAACCCCGCATGAACAGGGTTCCTGCTTTTCAGGAGTCCTGAGTCCAGGGTTCAGAGTTCAGGGAAAAAGCTTCCAGGCCCGCTAGGGCGGGTTTTTGTTGTGAGTGTAATTCCCGGAAACCGAAAAGGTTTAAAGTTTAAGAGAACCTGCGCTTGTCATTGCGAGGCTGATACCTGGGCCGGAGCAATCTCAAGAATTATCAGTTTATTTGAAAATGGCAATCAATAAAACACCAAGTTCACAAAGTTTACGAAGTAAGATTTTTTCAGATTTTTATTTTTCCCCTCTATCTAGAAAGAAGAAAGGCCCCGCATCCAAGGATGCGGGGCCTTTCTTTTCTGAACTCTGAATTGTACTGTTACTTTGCCGTCCCTTCGATTTTGGGAAGGAAAGCCTTGCCGCTCCATTCGGCCCAGGAGTAATCGTAGACCCGGACATTGGGGTAATCGAGGGCCTTCAGGATGAAGAAGGTGTTGGAGGCATAATAGCCGGTGTTGCAATAGCAGATGACCTCCTTGTCCTTTGTTATCCCCATATCGGCATACATATCCCCGAGTTCGTTGGGGTCTTTCAGGTAGGTCTTGTCCTCCCAGTTGGCCAGGGTGAAGGCGTTGACCGCGGTGGGGATCCTGCCCCCGACTTTGGCCATGGGGGCTTTGGCGTCGCCTTTGTACTGGGCCGGCGGCCTGCAGTCCACAAGGATGACATTGGGATTGCCGAGGTTCTGGACGATATAGCTCGCGGTGGCGAGAAGGTCGGGCTGGATGGTGCCGACGAAATTCCGGGGCTCAACGCCAACCGTCTTGTTATCCACAGGAAGGTTTTGGGCGGTCCACTCAGGCCACCCCCCGAAAATAAGGGCGACTTTGTCGTGCCCGACGTATTTCAGCTCCCAGAAAAGACGTGTGGCGTCATACCCTTCATCGTCGTACAGGAGGACGGTGGTGTTATTGCCGATTCCCAGGTCCCGCCCGAAAAGTTCTTCAAGTTCCTCGAGGTCCCGGCGGACACCCGGCACTTCCCAGGCCCCTGTGGTGCGCAGGGCTTTATTGACGTTCATGAAAACGGCGCCGGGCACGTGGGCTTTGGCGTACTGGGCATCATCCCTCCTGCAGTCGACGAAGCGGACTCCCGGCGCGCCGACCAGCTCGGCGGCCTGATCGGCCCTGATGAAGACCCTTTCGGCGGAGGCGGAGCCGGCGGCCAGGGGGACCAGGGCGGTGATCATCGCCAGTACCAGCATTAAACGGGTTGTTCTTCTCATTCGTTGTCTCCTTTCCATCGTTTTTATCCGTTAGGCCATTGGCCAGAAACAGCCGGCATTGGATCACCGGGATCAGAAGTAACTGCGTTTTTTAGGGGCTTTTTCCTCATCTTCCCCCTGACTTTCCTGTTTGCCGGGGATCTGGTCCTCCGGCACGATGACGGGGGCGTTGGCCTTTTGCATCTCCGGTTTGACCTTGTCTTCCGTCAGGAACAGGTCCTTGTTGCCGTGGCAGTTATTGCATTCCCGGTTCTGGGATGTGATCTTCTGGATATTGTGGGGGGACGCGTATTTCCAGTTGTTGGCCTGGTTAAAGTTGGTCAGCAGGTCCTTTCCGTAAAATTCAAAGGAGGTGGGAACGACCGGAACCCGGCGCACAAGGATCCACTTCTCCGGGCGGTCCGGATCCTGATTCGGGTTGAGTCCGATCATCAGGTGTTCCTCTTCCACGGGATTTTTGTAGTAGGCGAGCCCCTTCGAGTCAAGGCCGACGTGACAGGCGTAGCAGTTCGCATATGGCTGGGAGTGACATACATAGCAGGAAATCTTGTCGCCATGGACGGCATGCTGCTCGACCTTCGGATCGGGTTCGTGGCAATCACCGCACCGGGGCGAACCCTCGACATCATAACGGTTCTTGTGATCCGTTTTTCCGTCTCCGTGGAGTTCGCTGGCGGGATGGCACTCCATGCAATCCATGTCGTGCCGGGTGTAGTGGACATCCCCCTGGCCCGTCGCACCGGTGAATTCGTTCCCGACGCGGCTGCCGTGACATGCGGTGCACTGGTTGGTCTGATCAGGCTTGGCGTTGAATTTGTGTCCGTCTATTAAACCTCCCATGGCGGATTCAGGACGGCTCACATGGCACTGGCCGCAGCTGGCGTGGCAGCTGAAACAATGGTTGTCCATGCCTTTATCAAGGAGGGCCAGTTTTTTCGTCTCTCCGGAGGCCCGCTTGTGAACCATTGGCCTGTAGGTGGCCAGAGTGTAATGCAGGGACGTTTTGGCCAGGGCCGCTTCTTCCTCATGGCAATCCGCGCACGCCTTGTCGGCGTCAGGGAAGGTCGGATCGGCTGTCATCCCCTTGTGGGCGGCAGCCATGTCCTTGCCCTTGGGATCTCCGCCGTGGCACTCCTCGCAGTCGATCTCCCCGTGGTCGGTGTCCAGAAAATCTTTAGCGACGAGGACTTTTATATGCGGCTCCAACGGAGCCACCGCACCGCCTCAGCCCTTCCCCGCAGTCTCTGCCGAAGCGACAGGCGATGGAAGGGTCTTGGTGATGGTTTTTAACTGCTCCGCATCGGTATGGCAGCTGACGCACTGCGAGGCCTGAACCGCGGCCGTCCCGACCGTGACGGCAAGTAGGGCCATTAAAAAGGTAAGTTTCCATCTCATCGACATCCCTCCTGGTTTGTAGAGAAAAAAAAGACCAGAAAATAAAATACACAGGCAGCCTGAAAAGTCCAGTTTTTTGAGGGAAATCACGGGGCTTCTTCCCGGATGGGCCCTTCTTTATCCCTTTTTACGTCAGGCGCGGCTTTCTTATCAGGGCAAGGGAGGCTGCAGCCACTGAAAGGAAAAGGACCTGGGAGCCCCAGGCGGAAACCGGGGGAGGAATCAGGCCGGAGTAGCCCAGGGAGAGAAAGAGGGAGAAAACGGACCAGAAAACCACTGCCAGCAGGATGCTCAGGGAGACGCCGACGGCGGCCCCTCCGCGCAGAGGGACGAGGAGTCCGACCGGAAGGGCGAGCACGGTAAAGATGAGGGAGAGGGCGGCCGCGGAAGATTTTCTGTAGATCCTCACATGATGCCAGTTCGAGGGAAGGCCCGCCTTTTTAAGGCTTGCCACGTATTGCCTCAGGTCGTGTATGTTCATTTCCTCGGGCTTGCGCCGGACGCGGAAAAATTCGGCCGGCTGTGTTTTAATAGGCAGCGCGGCCCGATCCCGTGTCCTGATGTCCATCAGGAGGCCTCCCGAAAAGCGTCTTTCATAGACCTTTTCGGCCATCCACTGCCCGTTATCCCACCGCGCCTTCAACGCATCCAGGCGGAGTTGCAGATCCCCTATTTTGCCCCCCCCGAACTGAAGGACGGTTGGCTCCAGAAGGACGGTCCCCTCTTCCTGGGTGGAGTGGATGTGGATGACGCGTCCATCCTCGATGAGCCATATGCGTTCCTTTCCCAGAACGGACCCTTCCGGGCCACTCCCGGCCCGAACCATATCCCTGCTGATCCGGTTGGCTCCGGGGGCGAGGGTCTCGTTTACATAGAAGGCAAAAATGCCTACGGCAACGGATGCCGCGATAAAGGGGACGCTCAGCCTCAAAACGCCCCATCCCGAGACAAAAATGGCCGTGATCTCTCCTGATTTCTTCATTCCGGTCATGGTCAGCAGGGACGCGATCAGAGACGCGACAGGGGCCATCTGGTAGAAAATGGTCGGTATTTTCAGAGTGAAATGGAGGATCACCGTGGAAACCGAAAATCCGTTTTTGAGCAGCTCCGTCATGGAAAAGACCGTTTCACCCGCGAGGTAGACGGTGATCATGACGATCAGGGCCGGGATAAATGAGGAAAACCACTTTTTGATGATGTATCGGTCAAGACGATTCACGGCTGTCCGGTCTCCCCGCGGGGCCCCTGTTTCAGGGCAAAAATCGTGAAAAGGATGGTACCGCAAACGCCGAGAGCGAGATTGGCAAGCCAGGCTCCGAATACCGGGGAAACAAGGTTTTCGCGGGCCATGCTGGAACCCAGGTTGTTAAGGAGAACCGCCACGATAAAGAGAAGAAGACTCCCGGAAAAAGCCAAGGCCTTGCCCTGGTGGCGAATGGATACCGCAAGGGGGAAAATGATGAGGGGGTAAAGGAGGACGGCTACCGGGATGGAGATGCGCCTGTTCAACTCGAGGGAGAGGTCAACGGTATTGTGGAAGTCTTCCGTTTCTTCCCGGTTTTCAAGAAGCGATCGCAGATGGCGGCTGGATTTGCCCAGGAGGGCCTTTTTTGAGTTGTTTTCATCCGTTCCGGTCTGGCTGCGGATCATGGAGGTCATGGTGCGGAAAGTCCCCGAACTGTATTCCGGTTTTGCCGCCGACAGGGGATGGATCGCCCCGTCCTCCAGATTAAGGAGAATCTCTCCGGTTTCGGCGTCGGAGGTTGCCACGATGCCTTTTTGTGCCGTGACCATCTCCCCGGGTTTACCCTGGTCATCCTCCCTGACCATCATCAGGCCGTCAATCCTGCCGGATTCAGGCTCGAAAGCCCCCACCAGGAGGACAACGCCGGGGATCCGGGTGAAGAAGGTGCCTGGCCGCAATTCCGCGAAGACATTTCTTTGGGCCATCTGACCAATGCGCTCGTCATACTTCCGGAAGGAGGCCGGTCCGGCGTAGTTGGCGATCAGGAACACCGCTGCGGCGATGGCGACGGAGGCGCCAAGGAAGGGAAGAAAAAGGGTGATGGGCGAGGTGCCCGTGGCCAGGATCGCTGTGAGTTCCCTTTCCTGCTTCATCTGTTCCAGTGTCCAGATCATGGCCAGAAGGAAGGCCAGGGGAACCGTGTAGGACAGAAGATGCGGACCCAGGAGCAGAAAGGAGACGATGAAGTCCCCAAGACCCTGGGCCAGGGATGCGAGCTTTTCAACCTGACGCGAAGCCTGGTCCATGAGGAAAAGGGCCGAAAAAAGGAGAAGGGCGGCCACAAAAGCGCCACTGAACCTGATGAGGATATATCTGAAGATCTTACAGGGCATGGTCTTTGGGTAAAGGGCTGTCAGTCGACGGGGATTCCTGACAAATGTCCAATGCCGCCTCCTCTGAGGACCCGGGTTCCAGGGCAGTTTTCCGGCCGGGGCCAAATCCCCGACGGCAAACCTCTTTTTCAAGCCATTATCTATACCATATTCCCAATGCGGGACCAAAACCGGAATTGATCCTTCCACATAATTTTTTCCGTTTCTTTTCGATGACTTCGATTGACTGAAATCATGGCAGATGATAATTTCCCAACATGCGTTCGAGCCTTGTCGAGGTCGTCCCCGATGCCTGAGAGGATTGTCCTCCTGAAAATGGGGGATTATGCTTTCAGCCTCCCTTTTGATCACGTAGATGAGATCCTTGGGGCGGATCGGGCCATGCCCCGAAACAGCGTCCCCGAGGATGTACAGACAGACAGCGAGGATGAAGGCCTCTGGGTGTCCTCAAGGGGACGATGGCTCAAGGTCCTTGACTTCCTTCCCGAAATAGCCAGAACCAGGAACTCCCAGATCCTGGTGATCACCTGCGGGGGATCCAGCCGCGCTTTCCAGGTTGAGCAGGTTGTCGGGATTGAAACCGTGGATCCTCTCCGGCCTTTCCCGGAGGTGGCGAAGCCTTTCTGCAATCTTCCCTTTTCGGGGATCCGCTTCCTCAAGGACCGGATGGTATTGGAACTTGACCTTTCGGAGCTGATTTCATTAGATTCAGGAGGCGCGGGCGGTGACTGAAAGGAAGTTTATCACTTTCAGTGCCGGGGGCCACAATTTTGCAGTTCCCATCAAGAGGATCAGGGAAGTTGTGACCGTCCCCTCTGTTTTCACTGTGCCTGCGGGCAGGAAGCCCTTGCTGGGGATCATTCCCTACCGTGGAAAAGAGGCGCTTCCGGTGTTTTCCTTGCTCAATGCCCTCGGAAATCCGGAGACCCGGGAGGGGGATCTCATCGTGGTGGCGGATTTTGACGGCGCACTCGCGGGCTTTACTGTTGGGGAACTGGGAGGTATCATCACGGCGTCCGGGGCTGAAGAGGAAGAGGAATCCTATCAGGGAGACCTTGAGGCTCCTGATGGGGTAATAACCGGCGTTTTGAGGGAAGCCGGTAAGGAGTACATCCGGATCGAGATAGACAGGGTTTTCGGTTTCTTTGATTGACAGGGTCGCAAAAAGTCCAATTCGGGACTTTTTGCTCCACGGAAAGGGAAAAACGGCGTTTTCCCTTTCCGTGCGGATCAATGACTTGCGATGCGAGTCCTTGATCCGGGCGCCCCGCGCGGGGCGCGTTGATGACTCCTTGCGAAGTCATCTTGATTGAAAAGGTCTTTCCACCATTGCCACTTGCGGTTTCGGATGCTAACCGGGAGTATGAATGACCGGGAGGGATGTTAGATGAAAAGGATTCTTGTTGCTGATGACAGCGTTACGATCCAGAAGGTCATAGCCCTCACTTTTGCCGACGAGCCTTTTGAAGTGAAATCTGTGGGAACCGGCACCGAGGCATTGGAGGTGATGCGGACCTGGAAACCTGACGTCCTCCTGGCCGATGTGATCATGCCTCAGATGAATGGTTATGAGCTGTGCCGCGCGGTGAAGGGAAATCCGGAGACGGGCTCCCTTCCGGTGCTGCTTCTCGCGGGGACCTTCGAGGCGTTTGACGAGGAGGAGGCCGGGTCCGTTGGGGCCGATGACTTCATCACCAAGCCTTTCGAATCGGGGGAGCTCATCGAAAAAGTCCAGACTTTGACCTCCCCGAAGACGGTCCAGGAAGAGGTCTCTGAAACACCGGTTGCCGGGATGCCTGTTGAGAGGACGGTTGCCCCCCCCGCCGATGTTTTTTCCCTTCCGGAAGAGCCGGTCTCCGAATCTCCGGGATTTGAGGCTTCGCCTTTTCCGGAAGAAGTGGTTTCTTCCGGTGCCGAAAAACCCTCCCGGGAGCCCGCGCCGGAAAGTCCCGCCCGGGAGGTTTTCCCTTCCGCTCCGGAACCGCCGGCTCCGGCGTCCGCTGCCGGGGGTTCGGAACCTGATATCTGGGACATCCTGAGTGAGGTTGAGGAACTCGTGCCGGGGTCCATGGCCCAACCGGATTCAGAAAGGGTTTCGGGACTAAACCCCGTCGAGGAAAAAGGGGTCATCGATGTCGGCAGTTTCGATGTCGGGCTCAACCGGCCCGAGCCATCGCCGGCCCCTCATGAACCTGAAACTGAACCGGAATCCTGGGATACCTCCCCTCCCGCAAGCGGCCAGGAACCGGCTGCCGAGGATTTCTCCCCGCCTGTTGATCGTGTTGCCGAGGATTACACGGGTTTCGGGGAGGGGAATGCCCCCGTGCAGAACCTCTCTCTCGCGCGTTCTCCTGAGGAGGAAGTACCGGAGAGGAGCCGGGTTGAGGACAGGGAAAAAGATTTCTTCGGTTTTGAGGTGGACAGCAATGAGGTCACGCTGGAGGACGATGGTCTTGGTGATGCGGTTGAGGAGATCACCTTCGATGTCGACGAATCGCCTTCCCGACAGACTGACGCCGGCCCCGGGATTTTGCCGGATGAAAGGCGCCCTTTTCCAGGTAATGAGCAGCCCGGCCCTTCACCGGAATCAGCGGCAGAGCCTCTTTCGGAAAGCGCCCCCGAGCCCCTTCCGGATTTTTCAGAACCGTTTTCCGCGGATGAAGGGTTCGGATCCTCTCCCCCGGGGGTTGCCCACGGGGAGGAATGGGGAGCCGTACCCGAGGCAGCCGAGCCGTCTTCCGCGCCCGCGGATGAACCGGCAGGCGATGAGCCCCCTGTGGAAATTCCCTCCATCGAGGCTGCTCCGGAAAAGGCCGCGGAAGATTTTGAACCACCCCTCGATCTGGATATGAAAGGTTCCCTCGCCGGCGGATCGATGGCCGCCGAGGGTGTCAGCGAGGAACAGCTTCGGAAAATCATTGAGGAAATGGTCGAAAAAGTCGTATGGGAAGTGGTCCCCGAACTGGCCGAGGTCATGATCCGGGAGGCTATCGAGAAGATCAAGGGGAAAGCCTGAAGTTATCGCGAAACCGTAACGGGAGGGCTGACGGGAAAACCGGAAGCCCTCTTTTAATATCGGAAAAAATTGAGGGACAACATGGCCAGAGAAATGCCCAAACACTTCGATCCCGCGTCTTCGGAAAGGAAGTGGTACGCCTGGTGGATTGAGAAGAGGCTTTTCCACGCGGACGAACATTCAAAACGTTCCCCCTACAGCATCGTCATCCCGCCTCCCAACGTGACGGGATCCCTCCACATGGGCCACGCCCTGAACAACACCCTTCAGGATATACTTGTGCGTTTCCGGAGGATGACGGGTTTCGAGGCCCTCTGGATGCCGGGGACCGACCACGCGGGGATCGCCACCCAGAACGTTGTGGAAAAAAGCCTGGCGTCCCAGGGAACGGACCGCCACTCCCTCGGCAGGGAAAAGTTCATCGAAAACGTCTGGGTCTGGAAGGAGAAATATGGGGGAGTGATCCTGGAACAGCTGCAGCGCCTCGGGGCTTCCTGTGACTGGGAACGGGAACGGTTCACCATGGATGAGGGGCTTTCACGGGCCGTCAGGGAGGTCTTCGTCCAGCTTTACAATGAGGGTCTCATTTATCAGGGCGACTACATCATCAACTGGTGCCCCCGCTGCCACACGGCCCTTTCGGATCTGGAGGTTGAGCACCATCCCAGGAAAGGACACCTCTGGCATATCCGCTACCCGTCCTCCACGGGGGAGGGGGAGGTCATTGTGGCTACCACGCGTCCGGAGACGATGCTCGGGGACACCGCTGTGGCGGTAAATCCGTCTGACAAGAGATATCGCCCCCTCCTGGGGAAATCCTTCCACCTGCCCCTCACCAGGAGGGAAATTCCCCTCATCGCGGATGAATTCTGCGATATGGAGTTCGGCACGGGTGCGGTCAAGGTGACCCCGGCCCACGACCCGAATGATTTCGAGATCGGGGAAAGGCACGATCTTCCCAAGATCGCGGTGATATCCGGCGACGGCACCATGACACACGAAGCCGGGGAAAAATATGAGGGACTCGATCGCTTCGAGTGCAGGAAAAGGATCGTCCGGGATCTCGAGGATGGCGGCTTCCTGGTCAAAACCGAGGACTACGAGCATGCGGTGGGGCGCTGTTACCGATGCCAGACCATCATCGAACCCATCATCTCGAGGCAGTGGTTCGTAAGGACGGCGGACCTTGCCGTTCCCGCCATCGCTGCCGTGAGGGACGGGAGGATCAGGATTATCCCGGAGTCCTGGGAGAAAACCTATTTTGAATGGATGAACAACATCCGGGACTGGTGCATCTCCAGGCAGATCTGGTGGGGGCACCGGATTCCGGTCTGGACCTGCGGCGACTGCGGCCGCGTGATTGTCCAGGTCACTGATCCCGAGGTCTGCCCCGAGTGCGGCGGGCCGGATCTGAATCAGGAAGAAGACGTTCTTGACACCTGGTTCTCATCGGCTCTTTGGCCTTTTTCGACGATGGGGTGGCCTGAAAAAACGAAAACCCTGGAAAAGTTCTATCCCACGAGCTGTCTTGTGACCGGTTTCGACATCCTGTTCTTCTGGGTTGCGAGGATGATCATGATGGGGATGAAGTTCATGGGGGATGTCCCGTTCCGGGATGTCTACATCCATGCCCTCGTCCGGGATGCCGATGGGCAGAAGATGAGCAAGTCGCGGGGGAACGTCATCGATCCTCTGGTCATGATCGATCGATACGGCGCCGACGCCTTTCGCTTCACCCTGACGGCCTTTGCGGCCATGGGGCGTGATGTCAGGCTTTCGGAGGACCGGATCGAGGGGTACCGGAACTTCGTCAACAAAATCTGGAACGCCTCCAAACTGGTCCTTTCCTACCTTGGGGAAAGGCCGGTCGCGGGCGGGACGAAGGCAGGCAAGGCCAGGCAGGAGCACAACCGCTGGATCAGGAGCAGGATGTCCGAGGTGGTGGACCGGACAAGGGGTGCCCTGGATGCCTACCGGTTCAACGACACGGCCAGCCTCCTTTACCAGTTTTTCTGGCATGAGTACTGCGACTGGTATCTCGAGATTTCCAAACCCTATCTTTACGGGGATCACGGGGAGGAGGCGCGGGAGGAAACAGCCCGGACCGCGGGGGAGGTGCTGGAAAGTTTTCTCCGGCTCCTTCACCCCGTCATGCCATTTCTGACCGAGGAGATATGGCAGCGCCTTCCGGGGGCTGCCGGGAGCATTATGACCGCCCCCTATCCCGAGGCCCGGGAGGAAGACCGGGACCCGGAAGTGGAGGAGTCCATGCAGCTTGTCATGGATTTTATCACCTCCATTCGGAATCTTCGCACGGAATCCGGGATCCCCCCTTCCATGAGGGTCAGGGCGACCGTGGTCTGCACCGACGGGGACATTCGGGCCTCCCTTGAAAGGGCCTCCGATCAGATCGGGCGCCTGGCCCGCCTTTCCCATTTCGATCTTGCGCGATCCGCTGACGGGGTTGATTCGGAAGGTTCAAGGACAGTAGTCCGGGGCCAGGAAGTCCTCGTCGCGGCGGATGAAGAAGTGGACAAAGGAGCCGAACGCGCAAGACTGCAGAAAGAAAGGACAAAGGTAACCGCGGAACTGGAAAAACTGGAGAAGAAACTCGGGAACCCCCAGTTCCTTGAGAAAGCCCCCCGGGAGGTTGTTCAAAAGAACGAAAACCTCAGGGATCAGCTGGCCGCTCAAAGGGACAAGCTGGGAGAAAGCCTGGAGAAACTCGGTGCCTGATCTGCCCGAAAGCGTTAGCCGGCTTGTCGAAATGGCTGTGGAAGAGGACCTCGGATCAGGGGACATCACTTCCGAGGCAACCCTTGGTCCGGAGGATCGGGGGGAGGCTTTCATCGTTGCCCGGGAACCTCTGGTCTGCTGCGGGACCCGGATCGTCGATCTGGTTTTCAACAGGGCAGGCGGGGGGATCTCCGTTCGATGGAACGCCTCCGAGGGCCAGGAGATCCCGGCGGGTAAGGTCATGGCTGAGCTGGAGGGTCCCATGAGGGCCCTCATGGCCGGGGAGCGGACCGCCCTCAACTTCCTCCAGCGCCTGTGCGGGGTGGCTACCCTTTCGAGGGCCTTTGTCCGGAAGGCCTCCGGCCGGACGGTCATTTTAGACAGCCGCAAGACCATTCCCGGATGGCGGTGGCTCGACAAGTGGGCCGTCCGCACGGGAGGGTGCACCAACCACCGGATGGGACTTTATGACGGCTTCCTTGTCAAGGATAACCATATTGCCGCCTGCGGCGGTGTGCGCAACGCCCTCGAGAGCGTGAGGCAGTACGGGACCCGGGGGCTTCCGGTTGAAGTGGAAGTGGAGGATCTTTGGGGGCTCGAGGAGGCCATTGACTCCGGGGCGGACATCGTCATGCTGGATAATTTCAATCCGGAAGGGATCAGGGATGCCGTCCGGGTCGCAAGCGGGCGGGTCCGTCTCGAGGTCTCGGGAGGGCTGACCCTGGACACCCTTGACCCATTCCTTGAGATCAACGGGGTGGATTATATTTCCGTCGGGGAGTTGACCCATTCGGCCCGTGCCATGGATATCTCCCTGGAGGTGAGGGGATCCTCAAAGAGATGATCGTCCATCGTCTTGAGGTAGTCGATTCCACCAACCTTCGCCTCACGGAGATGGCCCGGGAAGGGGCCCCTCCCTGGACGGTGGTCCTCGCAAATGCCCAGACCGGGGGCATGGGAAGGACGGGAAGGTCCTGGTGGTCCCCCCCCGGCGGATTGTACATGTCCGTCCTCATCCGGCATGAGGGCGGGATCCGAAACCCCTCGCGCCTTAGCCTTCTTGCGTCCCTGGCCCTCCGGGACGCGGCCGGGGAGGCCCGCGCGTCAATCCGGCTCAAATGGCCCAACGATCTGCTTGTTGACGGGAAAAAACTCGCCGGCATCCTGATCACATCCGCCGGCCGAGGGGGGAAGGTCCCCTGGGCGGTGGCCGGCTTCGGCGTGAATGTCAAGCGGCCGAATCAGCCGGAAGTGCCCGCGGAGCTTTCCGGAAAAATTGCCTGTCTTCAGGATATTGCGCCGGATCTTTCCGGGCTGGATCTGGCCGAAAATATCGTGAGAGAATTCCGGGGACTCCAGGTCTGCCTGCACGATGATGTCCAATGGGCCCAGGCCGTACAGCGCTGGAGCCGTTTTGCCTGTTGGGACGCGCCCTACAGGTTCCGGGAAGGGAACAGGGATATCCTGGGCACTCCCGTCAGGCTTTCAGCGGACGGCGGCCTGGTCCTCAGGACCGGGAGGGGGGAGTTGACGGTTCGGTCGGGAGAAATAACAGAAGCTGTCCAGAGTCCAGAGTCCAGAGGCCAGAGTCCAGGACCCGATGTCTGACTTCGAACTCTTGATTGTTTTCCGTGAACCGGGTGCCATCCCGGTTGGGCCTTTATCCCGGAAGTTTTTCTCGTTTGACGTTGGACGTTTGAAGTTGGACGGTTTTCAGGAGTATCCGCTATGAAGGACTTGCTGCTTTGCATCGATGTCGGAAACACGCAGACCGTCCTCGGGATTTTCCGCGGAGAGCAGATCACCTCCCGGTGGAGGATCCATTCCGATCGGGACAGGACCGCCGATGAATACGTCCACCTTATCAGGGATCTCCTCCGCGGGGACGGGATCAGCGAGGATGCCCTGAAAGGGATCTCGGTCAGCTGTGTGGTGCCTCCCGCGAGGCAGGCCCTCATTGAAATGGCCCGAACCGCCTTCGGTCTGGACCCCGTTGTGGTCGGTCCCGGGATCAGGACGGGGATGCCCATCCTCTACCACAACCCCAAGGAGGTGGGCGCAGACAGGATCGCCAACGCGGTGGCGGCCTACGCGCGTTACAGGAAAGGGGTCATCGTGATCGATTTCGGGACCGCCATAACGTTCGATGTCGTGTCGGATGCGGGGGAGTATGAAGGGGGGGTCATCTTTCCCGGGATCCAGATCAGCCTCGATGCCCTGTTCCTCAAGGCCGCCAGGCTCCCCAGGGTTGAGCTCGACTGCCCGGAAAAAGTTGTGGGGAAGGACACAATAGGGAGCATCCAGTCGGGGATCATCTTCGGCTATGCGGGAATGGTCGACAGCCTTGTCCGCAGGATCTGGCGGGAAACGGGAAAAGAGCTTCACGTGGTGGCAACGGGCGGATTGGCGGGGATCATCGCGGGCCAGTCCGGGACGATTCGGGAAACCCTTCCGGATCTCACCCTTGATGGGCTGAGAATCCTCTGGGCGGGCAACCAATAGGTCAGGATACTTTCGTGCAGAAAGGACTGGTCAGGCGGACGGGGATGAAACTGTCAAGGGCGGGATGTTTTCCGGTGGTCTGGATTTCCATCCAGGTTTATGCCCCGGCGTGCCCCTTTGGTCTTGTCACTTCTTCATCCCGATGATAACCTTTTTTAATTAGAAAAACCAACAGAGGAGTCAACACATGAGCCAAATGGAAACCGGGCAGATTCGGAACATCGTTCTCCTGGCCCACGGAGGAGCCGGGAAAACCTCCCTCGCTGAAGCATCCCTTTTCAACGCGGGGGCGATCAACAGGCTGGGGAAGGTTGAGGAAGGCAATACCGTCATGGATTTTCTCCCCGAGGAGATTTCCCGTCAGATCAGCGCGAGCCTGGCTACGGCGGCTTTCCAGTGGAAGGCTAACCAGATCAACATCGTCGACACTCCAGGATATCAGGATTTCATCGCGGATGCCCTCTTTGCCCTTCGGGTCTGCGACGGGGGCATCGCCGTTGTCAGCGCTGTCTCGGGGGTCCAGGTCAACACGGAGAGGCTCTGGAAAGAGGCGCGTGAACAGGGTCTTGCCATGGCCGTCTTCGTCAACAAGATGGATCGGGAAAGGGCCGATTTTTCCAAGGCCATCCAGGAGGTCGAGAGTGTCCTGAAAGCGAGACCGGTTGTCCTGGAAATTCCCATCGGCGCCGAGGCCGATTTCAAGGGTTTGGTGGATCTCATCTCCATGAAGGCATGTTTTTACGAGATGGACGGCAGCGGAAAGTGCCGGGAGGAACCCATTCCCGCCGACCTTGCCGGGATAGCGGGTGAGTACAGGGAAAAGCTTGTGGAGTTTGCGGCCGAGGGCGACGATGCCCTCGTGGAAAAATATCTGGAAACGGGGGAACTTGACCAGGAGGAGGTGTTCCGCGGGCTCCGGGCCGGGGTGGTCGCGGGGGACATCGTCCCGGTTTTCTGCGGCTGCGCCACCCTGAATGTCGGTGTGAAGAAGCTTCTCGACGCCGTCGTGGCCCTGATGCCCTCGCCGCAAGACAGGGGGCCCGTAAAAGGTGTTGACGACAAGGGGCAGCCGGCCCAGCGGATGCCATCCCCGGAAGAGCCTTTTTCGGCTTTCGTCTACAAGACCATAGCGGATCCCTATGCCGGAAAGCTGACCCTGATGAAAATCCTTTCGGGCACCCTGAAATCGGATTCAGGATTCTACAACGCTACCCGGGAGGCCAAGGAACGCTTCGGACACCTTTTCCTTCTGCAGGGGAAAAAGCAGGTCAACGTGGATTCAGCCGTCGCGGGACAGCTTGCCGCCGTGGCCAAACTTAAGGAAACCCGCACCGGGGACACCCTGACCGCGGAGGGGAAACCTTTCCTGATGCCGAAGGTTGAGCTTCCGGAACCGGCCCTCTCCTATGCCATCCAGCCTAAATCCAAGGGAGACGAGGAGAAGGTCAGCCAGTCCCTCACCAGGCTCATGGAAGAGGACCCCTCCATCAAGGTCGCGAGGGACGACGCCACCCGCGAGAACATTCTCTCCGGTATGGGCCAGCAGCACATCGAAGTCACCGTGGAGCGCCTGAAGCTGAAATTCGGCGTCGAAGTGGAGATGAAGATCCCCAAAGTGGCCTACAAGGAGACTATCAAGGGAAAAACCAGCCTCCAGAGCCGCTACAAGAAACAGACCGGGGGAAGGGGGCAGTTCGGGGATGTCTGGCTTGAAGTCGAACCCCTCCCGCGGGGGCAGGAATTCGAGTTTGTCGACAGGATCGTGGGAGGGGTTGTGCCGAGGCAGTACATACCCGCCGTCGAGAAAGGCGTTCGCGAGGCCATGACGGAGGGAGTTTTGGCCGGCTACCCGGTTGTCGATGTAAGGGTCTCCCTTTTCGATGGTTCCTACCATTCCGTCGATTCCTCGGAAATGGCGTTTAAGATAGCCGCATCCATGGGTTTTAAAAAGGGTTTCCTGGATTCAAACCCCATTCTTTTAGAACCCATCGTCAATCTGGAAGTGACCGTACCGGATGATTTCATGGGAGCGGTGATCGGAGACCTGAATTCCCGTCGGGGAAAGGTCATGGGAATGGACCCGAAGGGAGGGGTGCAGGTCATTAAAGCCCAGGTTCCGATGGCGGAGATCATGTCTTACGCCCCCGACCTCAGGTCCATGACCGAAGGCAGGGCATACTTCACGATCACATTCTCGCATTATGAGGAAGTGCCTTCCCACCTTGCCGAGAAAGTGATCGAGGAAGCCAAACGACACAAAGAAAAGGAATAAGCCATGGGCGACGATTTCGATCTTTTCCCGAAAAAGGAAAATCTGGATCCTTTCTCCTTCGGGCGGCCGGAGAAGAAAAGCGAAGGGGAGAAAGGGGACGAGAGCGTTGATCTCTTCGGACTGGAGGAGGAATCCCCTCGGGAGATTTCCAGACCGCCCGAGGGCTTTGAAGAGAGAAAAGAAGCCGCGCCCCAGGAGAAAACCTTTGATGAGCCCATTGAGGGGATCGGGGATGAACCCGTTGATGAGACGGGGGATGGAGCCGTCCGGCAGACCCACGCCGGGAAGAAGGCAGGGTCAGTGAGAAGCGGGAAAAAAGCGCCTTCGCCCTTTGTCCTTATTGGAGGTGCGCTGGTTGTCATTTTGGGCCTTCTCTATCTGATCATGACTTTTTTCATTTCCGATGTTCCTCCCACAGCAAAGGTGCCCCCGCCCCCGCCCGCGGTTGCGGTCAAACCGCCCGCCTCTCCTCCGGTGCCTGCTCCGGAACCGGTTCAGACCGTTGCACCCGAGACGGTTATATCCCCGGCCGAACAGGAGACCGCACCCGAAGCGGCCCCGGGCCAACAGGTTCCTTCCGGGGAAGGTCTGCCCCCGTCATCCCCTGCGGAGCCCGGTGAAGCGGGGCTTGCTGAAAAACCTCCCGCTAAGACACCCCTGGTGGCTTCGGCCGCCCCTGAAGGGCAGGATGGCCGTTACTCGGTTCAAGTGGGTACTTTCGTTCTTGAGCCGAACGCCCGGGCCCTGGAAAAGGAGATGGCCGATCTGGGTTATGAGACCTACCGGGAAAAGGGAACCGCGATGAGGGTGATGAATGTTGTGACCGCAGGGCCTTTCAGCGACATGGAGAAGGGAACGCAAGCCCTCACCCTCATCAGGGAGGCCGGGATCGAGTCCACTGTCACGAGGCGATCCCCGGGGGTTGTCGTGGTGAATGCGGGCAGCTTCCTTCTGGAGAAGAACGCGGAGCTCATTACCAAAAAAGTCCAGGATCTGGGATATCCTGTGATAAGAAGCACAAAAGAAGTGAACCTTCCGGTCATCATTCTTAAAACGGGACGTTTCCCGAAAGCCGATGACGCTGCCCTGGTCCGGGACGAGCTCAAAGGCAAGGGCGTCCAAGCCATGGTGGTCGAGGCTCCTTGAGACCGGCTGGTTCCGGATTATGAGCGGCACCGTCGAAAAAAACGACCACCCCGATGCCCGTCAGTTAGGCATTATCATCAGGATGTTAAACGCCGCGGATCAGAAGAGCCGGGATGTCGCCGCCCGGGTCTTAAGGGAACTTGATCCCTCGAAAGTCGCGGTTCTTTTGAGGGATCCGGGCATGTCCCGGGAAGCCCTGGTTTTTTTCGGGAGACATGCCGGAGGAAGAAAGGACTGGGTGGAGTCCCTCCTTTCCAACCCCTCGTTTCCTGAAGGGGAAAAATCGTTTTTAAGCCCCGCAGCGGACAAGGCGTCCCCGGCCCAAGACCCTGAGGTGGGGGAGGAGGATCTGACCCTCGTCCAGCGCATCGGAAAGATGAGGGTCGGGGAAAAAATCAAGCTGGCCATGAAGGGGGACAAGGAGGCCAGGACGATCCTGGTCAAGGATACGAACCGCGAAGTGTTCATGGCCGTCCTGAACAATCCCGGCCTCAAGGAGAGCGAGATTGAGATGCTGGCGAAGAACACCGGGACCAATGCGGATATCCTTCGGTTCATCGGAAGAAACCGGGAATGGATCGCGAACCGCAATATAATGCTCAGTCTCGTTCTTAACCCCAAGACCCCCCTTGAGATATCCATCCGCTTCCTTCCAAGGCTCAGCAAGAAAGACCTGGAATTCATAACCAAAAGCCGCGCTCTTCCCATGGCTTTAAGGACCAACGCCAGAAGGCTTGTTCTGGCCAAAGCAAAAGGAAGGTGAGCCCTTGCCGGTTTTCAATTACGCCAAAAAAGAAGTCAATCTGAAGATCGTCTATTATGGTCCGGGCCTTTCCGGGAAAACCACCAATCTTCAATCCATCCACGACGGCATAAAACCGGAATCCAAGGGCAAGCTTGTTTCCCTCGCGACGCAGACGGACCGTACCCTCTTTTTTGATTTCATGCCGATGGAGCTGGGAAATTTCGGAGGGTTCAAGATCCGGCTTCATCTTTACACCGTCCCCGGCCAGGTTCACTACAACGCGACCCGAAAACTGGTCCTGAAGGGTGTGGACGGAGTTGTTTTTGTCGCCGACTCCCAGAAAGCAATGGCCGAGGCCAACATTGAAAGCTTCTCCAACCTGGAAAAGAACCTGCTTTCCTACGGAAAGGCGCTGGAAGAGATTCCCCATCTGATCCAGGCCAACAAGAGGGATCTTGAGGACATCCTCTCCCTGGAGGAGATCTCCTCCAGGTTGAACAGACACGGCGCCCTCGTCACCGAAGCGGTTGCCTCGGAAGGTACGGGGGTCATGGAGACCCTCTCGGAGATCATCCGGATGGTCATGAGGAGCCTGCGGGATCAGCTTGCCAGACAAAGGGGAGAGGAACCCGCCGCTGAGGTTAAAGATCGGAGGGAAAGCCCACCCAAGGCCCCGGTACCCGCCTCAAAACCGGAAGCGGAACAGAAGGTTGGCATCAGGCCGGGACTGGAAAGCAAAAGCGGGATTGAAGAAGGCAGGGGACCGGAACCATTACCGATCGTTGAAGAGGAACCGGAATCCGTAAAATCCCTTGAGACGGAACCGGGACCGGCAGAACCCGCTGAGCCGGAGCCCGATTTTGAAGCCCTCACGGAGGAGCTGGAACCCGAACCCGAGGAAGAGCTTTTGCTTCTCGGGGAAGAGGAATCCGGAGAGGAAGTCCTGCCCGGCCAGCCCGTCGACGACGGAAATAGCGTCGGCGAGGTCCAGGCCGAAGGGGTGGAGGCGAAAAGGGGATCCGTGGCTGACCACCTCTATCCCGACAGCGAAATGTCGGGACCGGAAAAACGGGAGGAAATCCTTTCCGCGGGGGGTTCCGAAGCCGAGGGGCCCGGAGAACCTGTCCGGTTGACGGTAAATGTCCCTGGCGCGGGGCTGGTGGAATTTACCGTGGCTATCCAGGCCAGATTGGTTTCAAAGGACAGAGACGACATGGAAAAGGGCCCTCCGAAAAGGGTCGCGCCTCCGAGAGGGAACCCGTCCGATTTATCGATCCCCAAACCAGCCGGGGCCGGCAAGGGGAAAACCCTTCCAAATGATGAAAGGGCTGCGGGGGGCGGCGGGACCCATCACACCAACGACAATTCGGGATACATCCCTCCCCAAAGACCCGTGGATATGTTTACCCCGGACCAGCCATCCCCCAGGACACCGGAGCCCCGGAAAAAGGGTTTCATCGATAAGCTTCTGGGTAAAAAATAGGATTCACATCGCACAGAAGGCGGCCTTTTCGGCCGCCTTTTTTATTGGATATCGTCCCTTTCTCCTGGCATCGGTTTTGCTTTAGCCGGGGCGATGATATCGCCAGCCCGACACCGGGATACCCCCCGAAAACGTTGTTCATTCAGCCTTCCTGCTTTTGTCCTTGCCGTTTCCACCCTGACGGGAAGTTTTTTTGGAAACTTTATCCTTCCGGATTCCGGACGCTGGATCCCGTTCCTTTTTCCAGGATTCGGTCTTTCCGCCCTGTTATGTCCCACCCCGATAACCCTGGCTGCCGTGGGAATGACGGGGGGCATCCTCCTGGAAAATTCCAGGCTGGAGGCCCATCGAAAGGGACATGCCCTTGCGGGGTCGGATATCACCCTTGAGGGTACAGTCGTACGGACGATTCCCGGCAGATTCGGAAACGTGGACGTGGAGTTACGGGTCAGGGATATTCTCTGGTTTGAGAGATCCCCTTTCCGGGCGGAAGCAATGATCGGACTTTCCGGGGCGGACGCGCCTCCCCCCGGAAGCAGGATCCGGGTCAGGGCCGTTATGGGAACCTGCCCTTCAGGCGACGTCAGGGGCAGCAAGGTCCGGGGCCGTGCAGCCCAGGGTGCCATCGTTGTCCATCCTCCTGTCTTTCCCCTGATCCGGCAGGGCCGGGAAAGGCTTTCAGAGGTCCTCGACCGATCCCGTGACCCAACCGCGGGGCTGCTTGGGGCTATCTGCCTGGGGGAACGGTGGCGGGTTTCCGACTCCCTCAAAACCATCCTGAGCCGGACGGGGGTCTATCATCTCCTGGCGGTTTCCGGTGTCCACCTTTTTTCCGCCGTCCTTCCCATGATCCTCCTTGTGCGTTGGTGGACGATGATGACAGGGGCCGACAGGGTCGGCTGGAAAAGGGTTCTGATCCCGCTCCTGGGTACCGCGACCCTTTGGGCTTACCTGTCCCTGGCGGGGATCAGTTCCTCGGCCCTCCGGGCGGCCGTGTTCCTTCTTCTCGTCTGGGCGAGGGGGATTTTCAGACGCCTCGGGGATTCCAACTCCATGCTGGCATGGTGCGTCGTGCTCATCGCCTGCCTCAGCCCGCGGAATCAGCCCGATCCCTCACTTCTTTTGTCAGCCGGTGCCGTTTTGGGGATCCTTTGCGCATTTGACGGAGGAAGGGGATGGACAGGAAAGGCGTTGGGGGCAACCGTGGGGGCCATGCTGTTTACCCTTCCCCTGTCCGTATGGTACGCAAAGGGGATCCCCCTTGTTTCCCCTCTAACCAATATCGCGGCCGGGGCCGCTTTCGGGACGGTCCTCATTCCCTTCGCTGTCCTGGTGGTTCTGGCGGCCTGTTTTGCCCCTTTGCCGGCAGAGCCCCTGGTTAAAATCTGGTGTGGGCTGGCCGATCCGGTCCTCGGCCTCCTGACCTGGTTCTCCTCCTTCAAATATTCTTTTGTGATCCTTTCCGGAACGGGGTGCCTGGCGGCCACCCTTTGTGTTCTGGCTGCCCTGGCGGTCTGGAAGTTGAAGCGGTTCACACTCCCCTCAGGCCTCGTTCTTTTTCTCGGGGTCGGTCTTTTCAGTGCGGGTTTTGAATATGCCCACGAGGTTTTTTTATCCGAAAAGATGCTGGTCTGTTTTCCCCGGGTTGGTCAGGCGGACGCGGCCATTTTAAAGTCTGGATCAACTACTGTCCTTGTCGATACCGGAAGCCCGCCAAGCCCCGGGCGGGTCTCGCCCGTGGCGTCCGCCCTCGCCGGAATGGGGACCAGGAAAATTGACGCTGTATTCCTGACCCATGCCCACCCCGACCATATCGGCGGTTTTGAGGAAATCATCCGGAGATGGCCGATAAAAACCCTCTATCTTCCCTACGTGGAAAAGGATCCCGGAAGATGGGGCTCCATATTCCGTTTTCTTCCCGGGGATGTACGGGTAGTCTCCCTCTGCATGGGTGACGAGGTTGTTGCCGGAGACCTCCGTTTCACCGTTCTCGGGCCTTCCACCGGGTGGACGCCGGATTGGGGAGAAAATGAGGGTTCTCTTCAGCTGTATGTCCAGGGGAGGGGACTCGAAGCCCTTTTCACGGGAGATGCGTCATGGGATCAGGTCTCGGATGCCCTCCCGTATGCGGGCGGGATGAATCTGATGAAGATTCCCCACCATGGAAGCCGGAACGGATTCCCGCCCGCGGAACTCGAAGGGAGGATATCGAGTCTTGTAAAACGCAGCAACCTGATCGGGGTTATTCCGGCGCCACCCCCGGGCGACGGCTCTGCGCTGCCTGCCCCCGAAGTTGTCAACTGGTTTGAAACCCGGGGAATCCCCTGTTTTTTTACGGGAGTCGGGAAGGGAATCTGTTTCGGGGTGAAAAGGCAATCGAGGATCCAGGCTGCGGATACACCTCGAAGCGTACCTCCCGGTCCGGCGACTCTTGTTGACATACCATGCCCGTTCTGATACTGAAAAATGTTATTTCCTATTAATTTTGGTAAGTTACATTCAGGGAGAGCCCATGGCCATTTCGAGAATCCTGGTCGTTGACGACGACCGATTTTCCCGGGAGTTCTGCCGCCAGATCCTCGAGGAGGATGGGGATCTTGAGGTTTACGAGGCAGAGGGCGTCGACTCCGCCATGAATATCATCCGGCAGGGAAAAATCGACCTCGTCATTTCGGATATGGTGATGCCGGGGAAAAGCGGTCTGGATTTCATGGAGCTTCTTCGCCTGGAGGCGCCCGGTCTGAAAATGATCCTTATCACCGGGTTCGGGACGGTCCAGAATGCCGTCAAGGCCATGAAAATGGGTGCCCTGGATTACATCAGCAAGCCTCTCAACCCGGATGAATTCAGGATCGTTGTCCGTCGGGCCCTTGACCAGGCGAAGCTGGCGGAGGAAAACAAGGAGCTTAAAAACAGCCTGAAGCTTTACGGTGTCAGCAGCCGGATCTCAAGGACCATCGAGATTGAGGAGCTTTATCACCTCATATTCGATCTCATGATCCAGGAAATCGGGGCTACCCGGGGGTTTCTCTACGTCATAGACCAGGAGACCGGTGAATCGAGCATCATCCTCTCGGAAGGGTTCGACGCCGGGGAGAACAAGGAAATCGACCGGAGACTGTTTGAGGAATATCGGGATGAACTGGCCGGGATCAACGTGCCCAGGGTGATCGACAAAGCCTCTCCTGTAAGCATCCGGTATCGTTCCAGCACGGATCCGATCCAGTCCCTCCTTTTTATCCCATTGCGAAACAAGGGGGATCTGGTCGGCATGGTGGTCTTTTTTGATACCGAGAGGGGGGGAGCTTTCGGGGAAAGGGAGAGGAGGGTTGCCTCCTTTCTTTGCGAGCAGGCCAACGGGGCTCTGGAAAATGCCCTCCTTTACTCAAAAGCAAAGATCCTGACGATCACCGATGATCTGACGAGCGTATTCAACTATAGATATTTAAACAACATTCTTGACCGGGAACTGGTCCGGGCACAACGTTTGAAATCCTCGATGTCGGTCCTGTTCCTAGACCTGGATTCCTTCAAAAAAGTCAATGATCATCACGGACACCTCCTCGGCAGCAAAATCCTGGTGGAGATGGCCGGTCTGCTGAAAAACGCGGTCAGAAAGGTGGACGCGGTCGCCCGCTACGGAGGCGATGAGTATATTATCGTTCTGACGGATACCAACTCGAAGGGCGCCATGATCGTCGCCGAAAGGATTCGCCAGATGGTGGAGGAGCATGTTTTCCTCGAGGAGGAAAACTACCGGATCAGGCTCACTATTTCCATAGGCGTGGCATCCTATCCGGAGCATGGCGTGAACAAGGTGGAGCTTCTCCACCTTGCCGACGATGCGATGTATAAAGGAAAATACGGCCGGAAGAACGTGGTCTACGTCGCGACTCCCGGGGAAAACATTCTGGACGGAAGGATGGATCCGGCCTCGGATTAAGGGAGAAGGACGGGTTTGAGCAGTTCAATCAGGGCAATCAGGGGATTTCGGGATATTGGCCCCGATGAAGCCTATCGCCACCGTTTTATCGAGGACCAGGCCAGGGATCATTTTTCCCTTTATGGCTACAAAGAGGTCCGTCTGCCGATTCTGGAGCCCACGGAGCTTTTCGCCCGGGGGATCGGTGAGGGGACCGATATCGTCGAGAAAGAGATGTATACTTTCCTGGACCGGAACGGCACGAGCCTTACTTTGAGGCCGGAAGGGACTGCGTCCGCCATGAGGGCCTTCCTTGAGGGAGGATGGAGCGCCCAGGGCGGGGTTTCCAAGATCTTCTATTCGGGGCCGATGTTCCGGTACGAACGGCCTCAAAAGGGCCGCTACAGGCAATTCTACCAGATCGGCCTGGAAGCTATAGGAGGTGCAGGTCCTCTGGTCGATGCCGAGGTGATAACCCTCCTTTCCCGTTTTTTCAATAAAATGGGGGTCGATGATGTCAGGATCCTGGTGAACTCCCTCGGGTGTCCCTCCTGCCGTCCGGTTTATCGGCAGGGCCTGGTGGATTTTCTCGAGCGAGTCGAAGAAAACCTCTGCTCGAATTGCGTGCGAAGGATCACCGTAAACCCTCTCAGGGTCCTGGACTGCAAGGTGCCTTCGTGTCGGGAAGCGATGGGCGGGGCCCCGGAAATGCTCTCTTTTCTCTGTGCGGATTGCCGGGAACATTTTTCGAAAGTCAAAGAGGCCCTTGGGGCCGCGGGTGTTGCTTTCACGGTTGATCCTGGCATCGTGAGGGGACTCGACTATTACAGCAGGACCGCCTTTGAGGCGGTGTGCGACCGCCTTGGAGCCCAAAGCGCTGTCGCGGCAGGGGGCCGCTATGACTTCCTTGCCGCTGAAATGGGCGGCGACGCGCCGGGGATCGGTTTCGCCCTGGGTGTAGAGAGGCTGGCCATGCTGATGGATTGGGAAAGCCGGCCCTCACCGGCCCTCGATTTTTTTGTTGCGGCGGCCACCCCCGCTTCCCGAACCCCGGTCCTTCGGCTCGCCGAGAGACTCCGTGCCGCCAGTAAGGCCGTCGGGATCGACCTCGAGGAGAAAAGCCTCAAGGCTCAGATGAGACAGGCCGGGAAAACAGGGGCTGCCCGGGTGATCATACTGGGGGACGATGAGATGCGGTCAGGGACCCTGCAGGTCAGGGATTTTAAAACCGGGACTCAGGAGACCGTCACGGAAAAGGAATTTTTCAGATCTTTCTGCGGGGAACCTTCCCCTACGAAAGGAGAATCTTGATGGCTATGTCCGGAAGCCTTAAGGCCACCAACCTGCTTGCCCTCCTCAAAGAAGCCCAAAGCGACTCTTTTTCAGGGAACCTGACCCTGAAAGGCAAAATGGGTCTTGCCTCCATCACCCTGAAGGGAGGCCGGATCGTGCAGGTCCGGGAACCCAGGATGAGGAGCCGACTGGGCCGGCACCTGGTAAGTCGGAACATCATCACCGAGAAGGAGCTTCAGGGCGCTCTCGGTGTCCAGAAGCAGAAAGGGGAGGGGATTTTCCTCGGACAGATCCTGATCGAAAAGGGCGTCATCGATCAGAAGACCCTGGATCTGGCCATGAAAGGGGTCCTTGAAGATTCGCTGGCCCACCTTTTTTCCTGGGGTGATGAGGGGTTGTACCGGCTGGAGGAGGAAAAGGATGTTTCCGGCGTGCCTGTCGACCACATCCCCCTGGATGAACTGGCGGCAAAAGCTGCCTCTTTGGCCACCGCCGTGGAAGATGAATGGGCCCTGGAGCAGATCGTTTCAGACCAGGAACGGATAGGCGGGGAGATAAGGGAAGAGATCCTCCAGGCCATCCGCCGGGTCAGCCAGAAGCTCCGTGAACTCAAACCCAAGGAAGTGGTACTCCTGGTCGAGGACGAGATGCTGATGCGGGAGATGTTCCGCGACAAACTCACGGCCTTTGGGTTTGACGTAGATGCTGTTGAGTCCCCCCATAAGGCTCTGGACAAGCTTGCGGAATACGATCGCACGGGGAAGATCCCCATTATCATCTCCGACCTGATCATGCCCACCCTGAGCGGGAAAGGGATCTTCGGCGGTCTTGAGCTTCTGGAGGAGGTCCAGAAAACCTACAGCCACATCCCGGTCATCGTCAACACATCCTATCCCGATGCCACCATAAGGAGAAGGGCCCTTTTCCTGGGCGCCACCTACTACATAAGCAAGCCAGAGAAAAAGGACACTCCCCTTGACCGGCTGGAAAGCCAGCTGAACCTCTTCATCGAGGAGGTGGCCCTCTGTATCCAGAACGTCATCCAGAGACATGAGGTCTATTTCGAGCGCGATCAGCAGAATATCCTCAGGGAGGAGCTCCTTTCCCAGTTGATCCAGTCCAGGGAAGAGCTGCTCAAAGTCGGGGAGGTTGTCGAACGCGATACCACGGACATAAGATTCCTGGCCGAGACAAGCACCAGGATGGTCAGGGACAAGAGCCTGGGGAAGATGGCGGAAGTCCTCGTCCGGTTCGCCTCGAGGGAAATAGATCGATGCGCGGTTCTACTCGTCAGGAAAAACCAGGTGATGGGTTTTTATGGCGGAGACCGGAGGCCGGAAGGGGGAAATTTCAATGAAAGGATAAAAAACCTCAATTTCGAGCTGGACCGTTCTTCCCTCCTCAAAAAGGCAGTGGAGGCGAAGAAGCTGATCACTGAGGAAAACCCCGGAGCCAGTCTGGGCGAAGCGTTGACCGGCGCTCTTGGCGATCCGGAGCCGAGGTTCACTGTGGTTTTCCCCCTTCTCGTCCAGAATACCGTTGTGGCCCTTCTTTACGGGGATGTCGTCCCGGGAGGTGTTCCGCCCAGGGATAATGATTCCCTTGAGATCCTCCTTAACCTTGCATCCCTTTCCCTGGAGATCCAGCAGCAGCAGGCCATAATTGCCCGGCTTAGAAAACTCTCCGGCTAAAAGCCGGCAGGACCAACCTTTTCCATTTTTCCTGTGGAGGATATTTTTGGAAAAATCCCCCGAAAATCTCGATTCCTTGGCCGACTGGCGCCGCTCCCATACCTGCGGGGAGCTTGACAAAAGCCACGTTGGGGAAAGGGTCCTCCTGGCCGGATGGGTGCTCCGAAGAAGGGACCACGGTGGTCTCATATTCGTCGATCTGAGGGATCGATGGGGTGTCACCCAGGTGGTTTTTAACCCGGACCGCGATCCCCAGCCCCATCGAAAGGCTGAGGATATCCGCTCCGAATACGTAATCGCTGTGAGGGGGGAGGTCATGGAAAGGCCCGCGGGGATGGTGAACCCCGACCTTTCCACGGGTGAGATCGAGATTTTCGTCGATGAGATGAAGCTTTTAAACGCCAGTTTGACACCGCCTTTCCCCATCGATGAAAGGGAGGGAAGGGACACAGCGGAGAGCGTGAGGTTAAAATACCGCTATCTGGATCTCAGGAGGGAAACCTTGAGGGAGAATATGATCCTGCGTTCCCGGGTTTCCCAGTTTGCAAGGGAGTTTCTCTGCCGCGAGGGATTTCTGGAGATCGAAACCCCCTTTTTGACGAAAAGCACGCCTGAAGGGGCCCGTGATTTTCTCGTCCCCAGCAGAATCCAGCCAGGTTCCATGTATGCCCTTCCCCAGTCCCCCCAGCTGTTCAAGCAGTTGCTGATGGTCGCCGGTTTTGACCGTTATTTCCAGGTGGTCCATTGTTTCCGTGATGAAGACCTGAGGGCGGACCGCCAGCCGGAATTCACCCAGATCGACGTGGAGATGTCCTTCACCGACGAAGACGGGATCCTCCAGATCATGGAGAGAATGATTGCGGGGATCTTTCATTGCGCCCTCGGGGTCGAGATCCCAACCCCCTTTCCACGGTTGACTTACTCGGACGCGATCGACCGGTTTGGCCTGGACAGGCCGGATACCCGTTTCGGTATGGAGCTGGTGGACCTTTCGGATGTCCTGGCACGGACGGAGGCCCGCGTCTTTACCGAAACGGTCAGGAACGGCGGCATTATCAAGGCCTTGACCTTGAAGGGAGGCAGCGCGCTGTCCCGGAAGGACCTGGATGACCTTACAGGATTCGTCGGGATCTACGGGGCAAAAGGCCTGGCCTGGTTTAAAAGCAATCCCGATGGATGGCAGTCTCCCCTTGCGAAATTCATTGGGGAGGAGGAGCGGGGTGAAATTTCCCGGAGGGCCTCTTTCGGGGAGGGGGACCTACTTCTCGCGGTGGCCGGTGTCCCCTCGATGGTGAATGAGTCCCTGGGGCAACTGCGGGTCCACCTTGGGGAAAGATCCGGTTTGATCCCGGAGGGAAGGCTCAATTTCCTCTGGATTGTCGAATTCCCTCTTTTTGAGTTCGATGAACAGGAGGGGCGCTTCACCTCCCTCCATCACCCTTTCACATCCCCCATGGACGAGGATTTGCCTTTTCTGGAATCGGAACCGGGCAAGGTGCGCGCAAGGGCCTATGACATGGTTCTGAATGGTTCCGAAATCGGCGGGGGATCCATCCGCATCCATCGGGAGGACATCCAGGCCAGGGTGTTCGAACTCCTGAAAATAGGGGAGCAGGAAGGGAGGGAGAAGTTCGGTTTTCTGCTGGATGCCCTGAAATACGGGGCGCCGCCCCATGGAGGGATCGCCTTCGGGCTGGACAGGATCCTGATGATCCTAACCGGGACCGACTCAATCCGGGATGTGATTGCCTTTCCAAAGACACAGAAGGCTGCCTGCCTTCTCACCGGGGCCCCGGGTCCTGTGGAGGCTCCCCAGCTGTTGGAACTGGGTCTCCGGTTACGCAGAACCTGATCCGGGCAATCCTTCCCAAAAAACGATGTGTGGATAGAATCCGTCGGACATTTTTCGGCCGCTGTTCCGTTTTGCCCGACAGACCACTCGCAAGTTTAAAATTCGTCGGTTAAACCCCTTGACACGGAACGGGTGGAGTGGTCATACTGTATACAGTATACGGAATAAACTCCTAACGGATTTCAGGCCTCGGCCGAAACGGGCCAGCGCATCCCCCCTCCGCCGGTCCGGACGGAAAAGGCCGATTCGAAGGGGGGCGGTGAACTTACTGCCCCCCTTCTTTTTTATTTTCATGCATCCATGAAATTTGATAGATTCATACCCGAGTTGTTTTCCTGCCTTTTTCCTTCGCCTTAAGACCGCCATCGCCGACAGGTTGGTCGTTTCTGCCTTTGCAGGTCTTGTGAGGGCGGAGGGACGGGGAGGATTCGGGATGCTCTAAAGCTTGATTAGAAAGGAAGGTTTTCAAGAGAAAAGGGCCATGATCAGGAAGAGAAGGGACAAGATAACCATAATCGGCGCGGGCAATGTCGGTTCCACGGCCGCCCATTGGGCCGCGGCACGCCACCTTGGAGATATCGTCCTGGTGGATGTCCTTGAGGGGCTCGCGGAAGGCAAGGCCCTCGATCTGATGGCGACCGCCCCGGTAGAACACACAGACTATTACGTGGTGGGTTCCAGCGGATATGAACACACCGCGGGCTCGGATGTCATTGTCATAACGGCCGGACTTCCCAGGAAACCCGGGATGAGCCGGGATGACCTTCTGTTGAAGAACTTTGAGATCGTCAAAAGCTGCACGAATCAGGCGGCAAAACACAGCCCTGATGCCCTCATCGTTGTGGTCACCAACCCCCTTGATATCATGACCTACACCGTCAGGAGGATCAGCGGTTTCAAAAAAAACAGGGTCATGGGAATGGCGGGCCTGCTTGACAGCGCGCGGTTCCGCCTTTTTGTGGCCATGGAATTGGGGGTTTCAGTCGAAGACGTCAAGGCCTTTGTCATGGGGGGCCACGGCGACAGCATGGTTCCCCTCGTCCGGTACTGCTATGCGGGCGGGATCCCCATCGAAAAACTTATCCCTCCTCCCCGTCTGGATGCGATCGTAGAAAGGACGCGCAATGCCGGTGCTGAAATCGTCGCCCTTATGGGAGACAGCAGTGCCTACTATTCACCGGCCGCCGCTACTGTACAGATGGTCGAGGCTATCCTGAAGGACAAAAGGAGGATCGTCCCGGTTTCCGCCTGTCTGGAGGGAGAATACGATGTCCCGGATGGCATGTACGTTGGGGTCCCGGTCATCCTTGGTGGAAACGGAGTGGAAAGGGTCCTGGAGATCGAGCTAACCCAGGAGGAGATGGACGCCCTGCAGAGATCGGTTGAGGACATCAGGGAAAGCATAAAAAAACTTCCCTTTTAAGCGTTTAATCGAGGTCCTGATTGTTCCACCACAAGACGTGACGGGGTCGGGTGTTTCTTCTCTTTTTGAACGACTCCCGGATTCCCTGAGGTCCCCTTCGCGAGTGCGGGCCGGGGAGGAAAGGACAGTAGGCTGAATGCGGGAAATAAGGGCTGAACTCATCACGTCAACCCTGAAGGAAATGGTTGTGGAGACGGCCTATCATCTTGGGGAAGATGTTCTGCGTGCTCTTAGTGGGGGTCTCGAAAAGGAAACTTCCCCCCAGGGGAAGGAAATCCTCCGGCAGCTCCTTGAGAATGCCCGGATCGCGGCCCAGGGAAGATTTCCCTTATGCCAGGACACCGGCCTGGCGGTTGTTTTCGTTGAACTGGGTGGGGAGGTCAGCATTGTTGGGGGCGGGCTGGACGCAGCCATCCATCAGGGGATCCGGGAGGGCTACGGGGAAGGCTACCTCCGCAAGAGTGTGTGCCATCCCTTCACGAGGAAAAACACAGGGGACAACACCCCTGCGGTCATCCATGTAAAAGTGGTCCCCGGGGACAGGCTGAAGCTGATTTTTGCCGCCAAGGGCGGGGGAAGTGAAAACATGAGCCGCGTCACCATGCTGATGCCGGCCGAAGGGAAAGAGGGGATCGTTGATTATGTCGTAGGGAGGGTCCGGGAGTCCGGAGCCAACCCCTGTCCCCCGATCATCGTTGGAGTGGGGATCGGAGGCAGTTTTGAAAAGGCCGCCTTGATCGCGAAAGAGGCCCTTTTCCGGCCGTTAGGGGATCCCAGCCCCGATCCGGAGCTCGCGGAACTCGAGGCCGGGATCCTCGAAAAGATCAACGATCTCGGGATCGGTCCTGGAGGTTTCGGGGGCCGGGTGACCGCTCTTGCTGTCCATATTGTTATGCATCCCTGTCATATCGCCAGTCTTCCGGTGGCGGTCAATATCGAATGCCATTCCCACCGCCACGGAGAAAAAATCCTGTAGGAGGCTGAGTTGAGCGGCGAAATCATCCTTACACCGCCCCTTGCCGATGATGATGTCAGGGATCTTGAGGCTGGCGACCGTGTCCTGATCACCGGGACCATCCTCACCGCGCGGGATGCGGCCCACAAGAGGCTGGCCCTTCTTATCCAGCGGGGTGAAGACCTCCCCGTTGACATCAGGGGGCAGATCATATACTTCGTGGGTCCAACCCCCACGCGGCCCGGGGAGGTGATCGGTTCGGCGGGACCGACGACGAGCTATCGCATGGATCCCTTCACTCCCCTGCTTCTGGAAAGGGGCTTGAAAGGGACGATCGGCAAAGGTCGCCGCTCCAGAGAAGTCGTTGAAAGCATGGTCAGGCACAAGGCCGTCTACTTTGCGGCTGTCGGCGGGGCCGCCGCCCTGATCTCCCAGCGGATTGTATCATCGGAAATCCTCGCCTATGAAGATCTTGGTCCGGAAGCGATCCGGAGACTGACGGTGCGGGAGTTTCCCGTCCTGGTGGTCAGTGATGTCCGGGGCAATGATCTATACGAAAAGGGAGTCAGGGAATATCGCCGGATTCATGGGTGAACGAGCCGTTTCCCGGTAAAGGAACCGGCGAGTTCGGCGGGGGACAGGAGTTTTATGAAAATCCACGAATATCAGGCAAAAGCCCTTTTCAGGGAATACGGGATCCCCGTGCCGCGGGGGGAGGTTGCCCGGACAGGATCGGAGGCCGCGGCCATTGCGAAAGACCTCGGGGGAAGGGCTGTTGTCAAGGCCCAGATCCATGCCGGGGGTCGCGGCAAAGGGGGAGGAGTAAAGGTTGTCCAAACGCCCGATGCGGCCCGGGAGGCGGCTTCGGGTATGATCGGAAAACCCCTCATCACCGTTCAGACAGGCCCTTCGGGTAAAATCGTCAGTCAGGTCCTGGTGGAAGGGCCGCTGGCCATTGAAAAAGAATATTATCTGGGGTTCGTCGTCGATCGATCCAAGGAGCGGGTCGCCATCATGGCCAGCCGTGAGGGTGGAGTGGAAATCGAGAAGGTGGCCCAGGAGGATCCTGAGAAGATCCTCAAGGTGTTTGCGACGCCAGGACTGGGGCTTATGCCATTTCAGGCGAGGCAGCTGGCATTCGGCCTGGGTCTTTCTCCCCGGGCGGCCGCCGAGGCGGGTTCCCTCATTCAGAAGCTTTACAGGCTTTTTGTCGAGAAAGATTGCTCCCTCGTGGAGATCAATCCTCTGGTAGTCACCCCCGAGCAAACCGTCGTCGCCCTGGATGCGAAGATCGTTTTCGACGATAACGGCCTTTTCAGGCACCCGGAGCTGACTGGCCTTCGAGATGTCACCGAGGAGGATCCCTCGGAGACCCAGGCCTCTGGATTCGGCCTCTCCTATATCAAGCTGGACGGGAATGTGGGGTGCATGGTCAACGGGGCCGGGCTGGCTATGGCCACTATGGATATCATCAAGCTCGCCGGGGGTGAACCGGCCAATTTCCTCGATGTCGGGGGTGGGGCCCGGGAGGAGGCCGTCACGGAAGCGTTCCGGATCATCCTCTCCGATGCGAACGTCAAGGCCGTCCTCGTGAACATCTTCGGGGGGATCGTCCGGTGCGATGTTGTGGCTCAGGGGATCATCAACGCCGTTAGAAACCTGAGCGTGCGTGTCCCCGTGGTGGTCCGTCTTGAGGGCACCAACGCCCCCTTGGGCCTTTCGCTGGTTGAGGAATCGGGAATGAGCTTCATTCCCGCCAAAGGGCTTGGAGAAGCGGCCCGAAAGGTTGTCGAAGCCGCCCGGGTTGGAGGGAGTCTGGTGTGAGCATCCTGGTGGATCAAAAGACGCGAGTCGTCGTTCAGGGCATGACGGGCCGGGAAGGAGCCTTTCACACAAGGCAGTGCGTGGCCTATGGTTCGAAGGTTGTGGGAGGGGTCACCCCGGGCAAGGGCGGGCAGGATCTGGATGGCATCCCCGTTTTTGACACCGTGTCCGAGGCCGTCGAAAAGGAGGGGGCCAACGCCTCCCTGATCTTTGTGCCCCCCGCTTTTTCTCCGGATGCCGTCCTCGAGGCGGCCGATGCCGGGATTCAGCTGGTGGTCTGCATCACGGAGGGGATCCCGACCCTGGAAATGGTGAAGGTCAAGGATGTCTTGCGGCAAAAGGGCGTGCGGCTGATCGGTCCCAATTGCCCCGGTGTCATCAGCCCCGGGCAGTGCAAGATGGGGATCATGCCGGGGCCCATCCACAGGCAGGGAAGCGTCGGTCTCATCTCCCGGAGCGGGACCCTCACGTACGAGGCTGTCGCCCAGCTTTCGGATCTCGGGATAGGGCAGAGCACGTGCATCGGAATCGGGGGCGACCCCGTGATAGGGAGCTCCTTCGGGGATCTGCTCCCCCTTTTTGAGGAGGATCCCGAAACCGAGGCTGTGGTCCTGATCGGCGAGATCGGCGGGACAGCTGAAGAGGAGGCCGCCCAGGTCATCAGGGAACGCATTAAAAAACCTGTGGTGGCCTTTGTCGCGGGACTGACAGCACCCCCCGGGAAGCGCATGGGGCACGCCGGTGCCATCATATCGGGCGGCAGAGGCACTGCCGCGGAGAAAATCGAAAGTCTGAGAAGTGCGGGTGTCCTCGTCAGCGAGAGCCCCGCGGGAATCGGCCCGGCGGTAGCGGAAATGCTGGGACGATGAGGGAGGGGTCCTTGAAAGTGGAGAAAAAGGGGGATCCGGAGAGGATCGCCGCGGATTTAGGGGATCTCAGGATCATCACCATTCCCCGTTATTGCAAAGGGTGCGGCATCTGCGTGACGTTCTGCCCGAAATCGGTTCTGGAAATTCAATCGTTTAAAGTCAATGTGGCGCGCATCCGGGATTGCATCCAGTGCATGCAGTGTGAGCTGAGGTGCCCCGATTTTGCCATTGAGGTCCACGGAACGGGAAAGAAGGGGTCGGGGGAATCATGAGCGGTCGGGAGGTTTTTTATCAGGGGAACGAGGCTGTCGCGGAGGCCGCCCTTTACGCGGGTTGCCGCTTCTTTGCCGGTTATCCCATAACGCCCTCCACCGAAGTGGCGGAGTTCCTTTCCCGGCGGCTGCCCATGATCGGCGGCAGCTTCATCCAGATGGAAGATGAGATCTCCGCCATGGCGGCCGTGATAGGGGCCAGCCTGGTGGGGAAGAAAAGCCTCACGGCAACGAGCGGCCCAGGGTATTCCCTGAAGATGGAGAACATGGGGTTTGCCTGCATGACCGAGGTGCCCTGTGTCGTCGTGAACGTCATGAGGGGGGGGCCCAGCACCGGCTTGCCCACGGGACCCAGCCAGGCCGACGTCATGCAGGCCAGATGGGGCACCCATGGCGATCATCCCGCAATTGCCCTTGCCCCTTCCTCGGTCCAGGAGATTTTCACCGAGACGGTCCGGGCCTTCAACCTTTCCGAAAGGCTCCGCACCCCCGTTTCCCTCCTGACCGACGAGATCATCGGCCACATGAGGGAGAAAATCACCATTCCGGAGGCGGGGGAGCTGGAGATCTGGGACCGGCCCCGTCCCGTGGTACCCCCTGAGGATTACCGGCCCTATGACACCAGCGCGGGAATCATCCCTCCCATGGCGGATTTCGGGATGGGCTACCGGTGGCACGTCACCGGACTGAACCACGACCAGACCGGTTTCCCCACCAACAAACCCGAGCTGGTCCAGCCTGAGGAGGAACGACTCCTCGCCAAAATAACCAGCAACCTTTCCATCATCGAAAAATACGAGGATATCCGGAGGGAAGGCGCTCGCGTCGGGATGATCTCCTACGGTTCCTCCGCCCGTTCCTGCAAATCCGCCCTTTCGGAGGCCCTTTCGGAGGGCATTTCCGTGGATTTCCTTAGGCCGGTGACCCTTTGGCCCTTTCCGGAGAGGGCGGCCAGGGAGATGGCGGACCGGGTGGATGTCATCATCGTCCCCGAGATGAACCTGGGACAGATGATCCTGGAGGTGGAAAGGTGCGCCGGGGGGCGCGCGGAGGTTGTGGGTGTCAACAGGGCCGACGGCGAACCTATTACCCCTGCGCAGATCCTGCAGAGGATCCGGGAGGTCGCGTGATGGCTTTCGATTACGCACGATATATCAGGCCGGGCAAGCTGCCCCATATCTGGTGTCCCGGCTGCGCCCATGGGATTGTCATGAAAGCGATCCTGCGCGCCGTCGACAGGGCCGGTCTTGACAAGGACAGAACAGTGGTTGTCTCCGGCATCGGGTGCGCTTCCAGGATGCCCGGCTATGTTGATTTCAACACCCTTCACACCACGCACGGCAGAGCCCTGGGATTTGCCACAGGGGTGAAGATGGCGGATCCCGGATTGTCGGTCCTGGTGGTGGCCGGGGACGGGGACGCCCTGGCCATAGGCGGGAACCATTTCATCCACGCCTGCCGGAGGAATATCGATATAACCCTTGTGGTATTCAACAACAGCATCTACGGGATGACCGGAGGGCAGTTTTCCCCGGCGACGCCCCACGGGATGCTGGCTTCCACCACCCCTTACGGAAACCCGGATTACGCCTTTGACGTTGTGGAACTGGCCATGGGCGCCGGGGCTACTTTCGTCTCCCGGAGCACCGCCTACCACGTCCTTCCCCTGGAAAAACAGATCGCGGAGGGGATCGGGCACAAGGGCTTTGCCGTCATCGACGCCCTCTGCACCTGTCCCACCACCTTCGGGCGGCGCAACAAGCTGGGAAGCGGGGCGGAAATGCTCCTCTGGTTCAAGGACCACACCATTGGTCTGAAGGCGTCCGAAAACCTTCCTCCGGAAAAGCGTGAGGGCAGGATCATCACAGGGGTCTTCCGGCGGGAAGTCAAACCGGAATACTGCGAGGAGTACGGGAAGATCATCGAGAAGGTCCGCCCGGTTCGCGGCGGGAGGGAGTGATGGCCCCAAGATATGAAGTTCGTCTCAGCGGCGCCGGAGGGCAGGGTCTTGTTCTGGCCGGGGTAATACTGGCCGAGGCGGTGGCCCTTTTCGAGGGTATCAATGCCGTCCAGACGCAATCCTACGGGCCGGAGGCAAGGGGAGGGGCGAGCAAATCTGAGGTCATCATCAGTCATGGGGAGATCGACTACCCGAAGGCCACGCGGATAGATCTCCTGTTGTGCCTCACCCAGGAGGCCTGCGATAAATATTCCTTCGACCTGAAGCCCGACGGCATCCTTGTGGCGGATACCAGGATGGTGACCCGCCTGCCGGAAGGGGGGCACAAGGTCTATCATCTTCCCATCGTCGATACGGCCAAAGAGAAGATCGGGAAGGTCTTCGTCGCCAACATCGTCGCTTTGGGAGCCATTTCCGTCCTCCTTGACCTGGTCTCTTTTGAAAGCGTGGAAAAGGCGGTTTTGAGCCGGGTGCCGAAGGGAACGGAGGAGTTGAACCGGAGAGCCTTGCAGCTTGGACGCGATCTTGTGGGGTGATGATTGATGGCAAACGGGACGAAGGGTTTCCTGTCCCTCATTAACACGACCGTCGGCAGAAAAGTCCTCCTGGCAGTCAGCGGTATTTTCCTGGTCCTTTTCGTCGTGGCCCATCTGGGCGGGAATATGACCATCTGGGGTGGGCCGGAATGGATCAACGCCTACGGGGAGCATCTCCACCATTTGCCCCTTCTTCTCTGGCCGGCCAGGATATCCCTGCTTGTCATCCTGATGATCCACGTTTATCTGGGAGTGACGCTGGCCCTTGAGAATGCGAGGGCTGGCCAGGGGAAATACGCGGTCGTCCGGAGGCTCAAAGCGACCTTTTCCGGAAGGACCATGATTTGGACGGGGCTCTTCATTCTCCTCTTTCTGGCTGTCCATGTATCCCATTTTTCCATGCGCCTGATACCGGGGACCCTCGTAACCAGGGATGGTCTCGGGAGACTGGATATCTATTCGATGATCGTAGGGGAATTCGGGCGTTACCCGTTTGCTGTTTTCTATTTCATCGCGGTCCTGGTTCTTTTCTTCCATGCAAGCCATGGCGTCCAGAGCCTGTTTCAGACCCTCGGGCTTTCAAACGACAGGACCTTGCCGAAGTTGGGTCTTGCCGCGAAAATTCTGTCGGCCATCCTTTTCATCGGTTACGGGTCGATCCCCATCCTGGCGACCCTGGCGATCCTGAAATGAGGGAAATCATTGCTTCTTGACGGCAGGGCCCCTTCGGGGTCCATCGAGGACAGCTGGGAAAGACACCTTTTGGGGCTCAGGCTTATTGCCCCCGCGAAAAGGGGGTATTTCCGGGTCCTCGTCGTGGGCACGGGGCTTGCGGGGGCCTCAGCGGCCGCCACCCTCGGGGAGCTCGGGTATAATGTCGAGGTGTTCTGCTACCAGGATTCCCCCAGGCGGGCCCATTCGGTGGCGGCTCAGGGTGGGATCAACGCGGCCAAGAATTACACCAATGATGGGGACAGCGTCAAAAGGCTCTTTCTGGATACCATCCGGGGAGGGGATTTCCGTTCCCGGGAAGCCGACGTATGGCGCCTTTCCCAGATCAGCAACCGCATCATCGATCTGTGCGTTGCCCAGGGCGTACCCTTCGCGAGGGATTACGGGGGGCATCTCGAAAACCGTTCCTTCGGCGGGGCTCAGGTCTCCCGCACCTTTTATGCGAGGGGGCAGACCGGCCAGCAGCTCCTTCTGGGGGCCTATTCGGCCCTCTCCCGCCAGATCGCGGCTGGAAGGGTCAAGCTCTTTCCCCGGACTGAGATGCTCGACCTCGTCCTGAAGGAGGGAGCGGCCAAAGGAATCACGGTGCGGGATCTCGTGACAGGAAAAATCCGGAGCCACACAGGGGATGCGGTTTTAATCTGCTCCGGCGGTTACATGAATGTCTACAACCTTTCCACCATGGCGAGGGGCGCCGGGGTTGGAGCCATCTGGGCTGCTTACAAAAAAGGGGCGTACCTTGCAAATCCCTGCTTCACGCAGATCCACCCCACCTGCATCCCCCCGACAGGGGATTACCAGTCCAAGCTGACCCTGATGTCCGAATCCCTGCGAAACGACGGGCGGTGCTGGGTGCCCCTGAAAGTGGGGGAGGCCCGGCCGCCCAACCTGATTCCGGAAGAGGAGCGCGACTATTTTCTGGAGAGGAAATACCCTTCTTTCGGGAATCTCGCGCCCAGGGATATCGCGTCCCGTGCCGCAAAGGAGCAGTGCGACGCCGGCCGCGGCGTCGGGCCGACAGGGATGGGAGTCTATCTGGATTTTTCCAGGGCCGTGGGGAGACATGGGAAAAAATCCATACAAGATCGGTACGGCAATCTTTTCGAGATGTATGAGCGGATCACCGGGGAGGACCCCCTTAAGGTGCCGATGCGCATCTATCCGGCACCCCATTATTCCATGGGCGGGCTCTGGGTGGATTACAATCTTATGAGCAGCATCCCGGGTCTTTTCGTCCTTGGGGAAGCCAACTTTTCGGTCCACGGGGCCAACCGCCTCGGGGCAAGCGCCTTGATGCAGGGACTGGCCGACGGGTATTTCATCATCCCCTACACCCTCCCGAACTACCTCGCCGGCACCCGCCCGGGAGATCTATCCCCTGACGCTGCCGAGTGCGGGGATTCCCGAAAAAATGTCGAAGGCCGCGTCTCAGATCTACTGGAGGTGAAGGGAAACCGGCCCGTCGCCCATTTCATGAGGAAACTGGGATCCCTGATGTGGGACAAGGCGGGCATGATGCGCAGCGCCGACAGCCTGAAGGAAGCTTTGCGGGAAATAAGGACGCTCCGTGAGGATTTCCGGAGCGAGGTCCGCGTGCCGGGAAGGGGGGACTCCCTCAATTCCCAGATCGAGGCGGCAGGCAAAACCCGCGATTTTCTGGAATTTTCCCAGCTTCTCTGCCTCGATGCCCTTCACCGGGAGGAGTCCTGCGGAGGGCACTTCCGTATAGAACATCAGACTCCGGAGGGGGAGCCCCGTCGGGACGATGAGAACTTCTGCTACAGCGCCGCCTGGGAATTCACCGGGGAGGGCAGCGAGCCGGTGCTTCACAAGGAACCTCTCACTTTCTATCACGTCCCCCTGGAAGTGAGGGACTATCGATGAGCGGATCCGGGGATCGTCAGAAGGTGATGACCCTGAATCTCGTGATCTGGCGGCAGGCAGGTCCGGATGATTCGGGCCGGTTCGAAACCTATGCGGCGAAAAATATCACGGGTGACCATTCCTTCCTGGAGATGCTTGACGTCGTCAATGAGGACTTGATCCTACAGGGAAAAGAGCCCATCGAATTCGACCATGATTGCCGGGAAGGGATCTGCGGGGCCTGTTCGCTGGTCGTCAACGGGGTTCCCCACGGGGGGCAGTCCAGGACGACAGTGTGTCAGCTCCATATGCGGAATTTCAGGGACGGGGACACCATTTTTATCGAGCCCCTCCGCGCCAGGGCCTTCCCGATCCTCAAAGACCTTGTGGTGGATCGGGGGACCCTCGACAAAATCATCCAGGCTGGCGGCTATATCTCGGTGAACGCGGGGTCGGCTCCGGAGGCCAACTCCATTTTGATCCCCAAGGAATCCGCTGATTATGCCCTGGACGGCGCTGAGTGCATAGGATGCGGTGCCTGTGTGGGCGCCTGTCCCAACGGCTCCGCCATGCTTTTCGCCGGGGCAAAGGTATCCCACCTCGCCGCCCTTCCCCAAGGGCGCCCGGAGGCTTTGCAGCGCGTCGTGGCGATAGTTGATGTAATGGGTCAGTGCGGCTTTGGCAACTGCAGCAACCATTACGAGTGCCAGGCGGCCTGCCCCAAGGGGATCGACGTCAAATTCATCGCAAAACTCAACCGGGAATACCTGAAGGCGGTAATCCACGGCTTTGCCGCCCGCACCGTCTCTGATCTCGGCCAACCCGTAGAGGATTGATAACCCGGCGTACCGCCCCGGGTCCCCGGTCCGGGAGGGGGGCAGTCGAGCCGCCCTTGCCGTATTGTGTCTCCATTTCCCGGGCACCCTTCCCCCTATGAAAAGGGAGGATCCAGACGATGTCGGATTCTGATCTGCTCATGGTTTCCATGGAGCTTTCCCGGTCCTTGAAAAAAATATCCTTCGGGGATCCGGTGGCCGGAGTTTACGATCCGACTGAATATGCTCGCGGACCATTCGGAGAATATCTGCAAAGGTTCGGCCAGGCCCCGAAATACGCCGTTTTTGTGGGAATGAATCCCGGTCCCTGGGGTATGGTCCAGACCGGTGTGCCCTTCGGGGATGCAGCCATGGTTAAAACCTGGATGGGTATCGGGGGGAAAGTGGGTTCCCCGGCAGAACCCCACCCGAAAAGGCCGGTCCAGGGATTTGGCTGCGAGCGGAGGGAGATCAGCGGGACGAGGTTTTGGGGATGGGCCGCCGGGCGGTTTGGCACGGCCGAGGGGTTTTTCCGGAGGTTTTTCGTCCTAAACTACTGTCCTCTGGCTTTTTTTGACACCTACGGGAGGAACCTCACACCGGAGAGGTTGAAGGCTGACGCCAGAGCCTCCCTGTTTTATTCCTGCGACGAAGCGGTAAGACGGCAGGTCGAAATCCTCGCCCCCGATGTGGTTGTCGGGATCGGACATTTCGCCTTTGAACGTTGTGGGAAGGCCCTGAAGGACATGGACCTGAAAGTGGGCCGGATCACCCATCCGAGCCCCGCCAACCCCCGCGCGAACAGGGGATGGGATGCCGTGGTTGAGAGGGAACTGGCGGAGATGGGCCTGGATCTTCACCCGGAAACCAGCGGGGTGTGACGCCGCCTCCTGCCTTGTTCCCACACCCCTGCCAACCCTCTTAATTCACATCCTTCTCCCTCCTGACGGTGTGGCCGTACCTCAGGTATCTTACGGTCCTTTCGGGAGGTTCCATAAGTTCCCCGAGAAGGAAAAGGATGATCGAAACCATCAGGGAAAAGAGAAGCGCCCACCAGAAACCGGCAACGTGAAAACCGGGGACGATGGACGCGGCCAGCAGGACCATTAGGGCGTTCAGGACAAAAAGGAACAGGCCTAGGGTCAGGATGGTGAGCGGAAGGGTGAAAAGGAAAAGGACCGGTCGAAGGACCCCGTTGATGAGCCCGAGGATCAGAGCCGTCAGGAGGGCCGTGAAAAATCCGTCCAGACTCACACCCGGAAGCAGTAAGGCGCCCAGGATGATGGCAGTTGTATAAGAAAGCCAGAGGATCAGAAAACGCATAAATGGCCTTTCGGGCTGCAAAAGCAGGCAGCCTTATCCCCGGCGGTTCTCAATGCCGCTGAGGCCCCCCGCAGAGCGCCCCGGGGATTTCGTCATTGGGTTCATATTTTCGGGGCCGTCCGCTGGTCGGCGCCCCGATCTCCCTTCCTTCTCCCGGTTTACTGGACATACCCCCATTCCTTAAGCCGTCCATAGGCGTATTTTGCTTTTTCCCCCTGGTTGACCTCCTTCAGGTACTCATAGTAGTGGCCGGAGGCTAATTTCCGGTTATTCATCCCTTCGGCCGAAAGCCCTTGATAGAAGATTGTGTTGGGGTTTCCCGGGAGAGTTTCCGCGTATTTTTTGAAAAGGTTATAGGCGTCGTCGAACCTTTTCAGCCCAAGCTCGGAAATGCCCTGGACATGGCGGGATTGGGGCTCCGAGGGGTAAACAGATGCTGCCCTGGCGGCGAACTTTTTGGCCTCGGCTGGGTTTTCAAGGGCGAGCTGACACTTTGCCATGAGGAGCAGCCCCGCATAGTCGTCGGGAGCTTCCTTGAGAGCCTGCTGCAGAAAGGTTCTGGCCTCGGCATATTTCCCCAGGGAGAGCATCTGTTCACCCTTTTCCATCTGTTCAATGGCCGACCTCATACCCCGCAATTTATTTGTGTTGTCCATGTACCGTTCACGATAGATGGGGAATTTCCTCACATTTTCAGGCAATTTGGAAATGGACCGGATCGAGGCCTGGTAACGCTCCTCGCTCATCGGATGGGTGGCGAACATGAGCTCGATGGCGCTGGGATTGGAATTCGAGAGGCTGCGGAGCATATCCATAAGATCGGTGTGTCCTCCCGGGGCGTAGCCGGTCTTGACCATGTAGGTCAGGGCAAGGGCATCGGCCTCCCTCTCGTTGTCCCGGCTGTATCGCGCAAGGAGGGCCCCCGCGGCGACCTGGCCGAGGCCGGCGGCCAGAGATTCCGCTGTGTCCCCCACCCCCGAAGCCGCCGAAGCCAGTCCGGACACAGCCAGGGAGGTCAGTATGTTCTTGCTCATCGCCTGGGCGGTGTGGCGGGCGTTGACATGCCCGAGTTCGTGCCCGATAAGGGCGGAAAGGGAGGATTCGCTGGTCATTTTCAGGAGGATGCCCCTCGTGATGCCCACACTCCCGGCCGGGAATGTGTATGCGTTTACGTAGACGGCGTTTAAGGGAACGAACCTGTAAGGGAGCGAGGGCCGGTGGGTTCTCGAGGCTATCGAAGACCCGACGCCGGCAAGGTATCTTCGCAGACCCTCGTCCTGAACCATCCCGTAATCCGCGGAAAACTGATGGGGACTGCTTTCAGCATCCAGGCGTTTTTCCTCGGCTTCCGAGACCAGCATCAGCTGCCTTTTCCCCGTAACCGGATTGGACGCGCATCCCGCAAAAAACGGGGCTGCCGTTGAAGCGGTCAGGGCTGTCAGAGCGAGAAAACTTCTTCTGGAAATGGGGATATCGTTCATGAGGAAAAATCCCCTATAAGGGACCGGGGTGAGCGCCATTGGACGGACCTCCCGGCCCAGGTTAAAGATTTAACTTCTTTTAAATATTCTTAAAGATAAGGTGAGCAAATGCAAGAGGCATTTATGCCGTGCATGGGAGGGGAGGCGACAGGTTGTGTTATTTTTACCACACTTTTAGCTTGTGATCCTTCAAACGGGTGATATAATGCTCCGGACGAGGAAAATATGCCCGTGAAAAGACCTTTTTCCCTTACCATTACCCTCATCTTGTACCTTATCCTTTCCGCCTCGTGGTCTGAGGGCTCAAGCGAAGGCCCCCGAATTGTGGACCTCAGGCTCCGGCAGGGCGAGGAAAAGGTTCTTCTGTCCGCGGCACTCCAGGTGGATTTTGATGAGGAGGCCCGGGAGGTTCTCCGGGGGGGGGTTCCCCTGAGGTTTGTCTACAAGATCCGCCTGACTGGCAAGGGCTCCATTTTCGGAGAGAAGATCATCCAGGACCAGGACGTGATCCACAGGCTAGAATACGATCCGGTCCGGAAGGTTTATCTCTTTAGCCTCGAGGCCCCCTCGTCTAAAACCATCGAACGGTCGACCCGGGACGAGGAGGAGGCCCTCAGCTGGCTCACCATGGTTGAGGATTGGCCCCTTTACCCCTTGGAAAAACTGGAAAAAAGGAGGAGATACACGGTCAGGGTGATGGCGACCCTGCGGAGCGCGGAGCTTCCTTCTGTGCTGGGATATCTGTTTTTTTTCACCACCATTTTCAACCGGGAGACACCCTGGGTTCAGCTGGATTTCACGTACTAGGAGGCCCTGAGGATGAGAGCCCTCAGCACAAAGATCTTCAAGGGGAAAAACCGCTGGGCCACCGTTTTGGGGATCCTTGTTCTCATTGGCCTTGTCCTTTTTTTCGGCGGCCGCTACCGGTCCCTGAAGGAGATGGATCCGAGAGGGGTCAACCTCTTCGTCTATTTTCTCGTAAACCTGAACGTCCTCCTTCTGACGGTCCTTCTTTTCCTCCTGGGGAGGAATACGGTCAAGCTTTTTTACGAGGGGAAGAAGCGCGTTTTCGGCTATCGCCTCCGGGCGCGTCTTGTTTTGATCTTCGTCGGATTTTCCCTGATACCCACCATCCTTCTGTTTTTTGTCGCAAGGGGATTTATCACCGACAGCATCGGTTACTGGTTCCACCTCGATGTGGACAAGGCCGTTGAGGGGTCTTTGAGCGTTTCCCAGGACTATTATTCCACGATGACCTCCCTGAACCGTGTCTTCGCACAAAGGGTCAGCGATCGCATGGGTGTGATCACGGAAGGCAGCGGTGTGGAAAGCGCCCTTGAGGAACTGCGAAGGGATTATGGCCTTTCTGCGATTGAGATCTTCGATCCGGAGGGGTCCTACCGGGGAAGGGCCTGGGACGGCACCAGCCCGCAGATGTTTCTGGATGGCCAGAACAGCCTGGTGCAGAACGCCCTTATGGGTCGGGTGGTGGACAGCATTTCCCGGGCGGGGAAAGGAGAGTTTGTAAGGGCTTCGGCTCCCCTCCGTTTTTCCGGGGGACAAGGTGCCGTCGTCGTTTCCATGTACCTAACGGAGGAGGTAAGGCAGAAAGCCGAGGATGTAGGAAGGATTTTCCGGGGCTACACCGAGATGAAGCTCCAGGAAAAACCCATCATGGATAATTACATGGCCTATCTCCTGTTTATCACCCTCCTCATCCTTTTCTCCGCCGTCTGGCTCGGTTTTTATATTGCCAGGGGGATCACGGTGCCCATCGGCCTCCTTGCCGAAGGGGCCGAAAAGGTGGCGGAGGGGGATCTCACCGTCCGGATTGAGACGGCGGCCACTGATGAGATCGGGATCCTTGTGAAAGCCTTCAACAAAATGACGGGTGAACTTGAGAAAACCACGAGGGATCTGGAAAAGGCCTCGCGCGAGAACGAGCAGCGAAGGGCCTACATCGAAACCGTCCTGCGGAATGTCGGGACAGGGGTAGTCTCAATGGATCTGGCGGGCCGGATCAACACATTCAACCGGGCGGCCGAGAAGATGTTCAACGTCCGCGGGGAGGACATCCTCGGGAGGCATTACACAAAAGTCCTGACCCAGGAGCATGCCGCCCTGCTGGAGAGGATCCTCGCAGATCTTGGGAGGGAAGGCGGGAACAGGGTAAGAAGGGAGTTCCCCGTGGCCGTCCAGGGAAAACCCCTCCTTCTTTTCATCACGGCCAGCGTCATGGAGGAGCCGGCCGGGAGGGGCATCGGAACGGTCCTTGTCATTGAGGATATGACCATGTTGGTAAACGCCCAGCGAAAAGCGGCCTGGTCCGAAGCGGCCAAAAGGATCGCCCACGAAATCAAGAATCCCCTGACCCCCATCAAGCTTTCCGCGGAGAGGATGCGCAGAAAACTGGCAGGCTCCCTCGATGGGGAAGAGGGAAAGGTGCTCATTGACGGGACCGATTCCATCATGAGGGAAGTGGACGCCATGAGGAATCTGGTGGACGAGTTCAGCAGGTTTGCCAGGCTGCCCGTCCTTAAACCGGTTCCGGGTAAAATCAACGCGGTTGTTCAAGAGGCCGCGGCCCTCTTTCAGGGGGAAAGGGAAAAGGGGGCAGAGATCAGGCTTTCTCTCGCGGACGACCTTCCCAGGATAAGCTTTGACGCGGAACAGATCCGACGCGTGATCATAAACCTTCTGGACAACGCGTTAAAAGCAATACAGGATCGCGGGCCGGAAGGCGTGGTCACCGTCTCGACCATGTATCTGGAACAAGACGGCCTCGTAGCCCTCGCCGTTTCCGATAACGGTTCGGGGATCCCCGAAGACCTCCTTGACCGGATTTTTGATCCCTATTTCAGCACCCGCGAAGGGGGAATCGGGCTCGGCCTGGCCATTTCCCAACGGATCATCGAGGAACACGGGGGGACCATCGAATGCACTTCCAGCCCTGGTGAGGGAACGGTTTTTACCTTGAGGCTTCCAGTGGACATCGATCCCCTCAGGAGGGTTTGAAAAATGACAGGCGAAAAGGGCACAGAACCCGTCTCCGGATCCCTGATACTCGTCGTCGATGACGAGGCAAGGGTTCGTGAGAGCGTCCGGGTGATCCTTCAGGATGAGGGTTTTTCCGTCATCCTGGCCGCGGATGGGCAGGATGCCCTTTCCAAGGTCTCCTCGGAAAAGCCTGACGGGGTCCTCCTGGATATCTGGATGCCCGGCATGGACGGCCTTGAGACCCTGAGGGGCATCAAGCAGATGGATCGGGAGCTGCCGGTGATCATCATGTCCGGGCACGGGACCATAGAGACCGCCATCCAGGCGGCAAAACTGGGAGCCTTTGATTTTCTGGAAAAACCCCTTTCCATCGACCGGCTTTCCCTTGTCCTGAAGAACGCCCTGAGTCAGAGGGCCCTCATGGATGAAAACCGGGCCCTCAAGGGCGAGCGGGAGCACAAGGAGGAATTCATCGGGACATCCTCCCGTATAAGGGAGATCCTGGAACAGGTGCGAATAGTCGCCCCCACGAACGCCTCGGTCCTGATCACGGGGGAAAACGGAACGGGAAAGGAATTGCTGGCCCGATCCCTGCACTCCGGATCAAGGAGGGCCAATGAGGCTTTTGTGGCGGTCAACTGTGCGGCGATCCCGGACACCCTTATTGAAAGCGAGCTTTTCGGCCACGAAAGAGGGGCTTTCACCGGGGCCACAACAAGGAGGATGGGTCGGTTCGATCTGGCCAACCGCGGCACCCTTTTCCTCGATGAAATCGGGGATATGAGTCTGGCCACCCAGGCCAAGATCCTCAGGGTCCTCGAGGGCCGGGTTTTTCAGCGGGTTGGAGGCAACAGGGATATCACGGTCGATGCCCGGGTGATCGCGGCCACCAACAAGGACCTCCAGAAAGAGATCCTGTCGGACAGGTTCCGGGAGGACCTTTTCTTCCGCCTCAACGTCTTTCCATTCCATCTGCCCCCCTTGAGGGAGCGCAGGGAGGACATTCCCCCTCTCCTGGAACGGTTCCTGGCGGAATTCGGGACCCTGTATGGAAAAAGTGAACTGGAACTCACGCCGGAGGCTAGGGAAACCATGTTGAACTATTCCTGGCCCGGCAATGTGAGGGAACTGAGGAATGTGGTGGAAAGACTGGTGATCATCACTCAGGGCCGCCAGATCAGTGAGGAGCACATCCCTTCCCTGGTGAGGGACACGGGGACCGCCGGGGGTGTTTCTGCGGCGCCAGAAACAGGAGAAACCAATTATCGTCGTGCCAAGGAGGCCTTCGAAAGGGATTTCTTCCGGCGCCGTCTGGAGGAAAATGAGTGGAATATTTCCAGAACAGCCGAGGAGGTTGGGCTGGAAAGGAGCAATCTCCATCGGAAGATCAAGTATCTCGGGATAAGCAAGGGGGAATAAAAAAAAGTCCAACGTCCAGCGTCTGACGTCCAACGTGGCAAAGGATCGGCATCAACGTTGAATGTTTTTCTTTAAAAGTATTTTTTTGTTTGCGGACTGTTATTTCAACTAATTTGTAAGACCGGTAACAAGAACACAATTACAAAGGAAGGTTTTTTTCTTTGTTCCCTTTTGTTTATGACATGTTACATGTTGCGTCCTTGTCGGACATTGGAGGTTAGACGTTTGACATTAGACGTTTGAGGTTGGACCAGAGGTCTTAATTGAGGGGTATATCGATCATGAATGATCTTCCTTCCATTGAAAATCCTGTGCGATCTCTTCTTTCGGTCAATATGGGCCTGAAGGAGTCAGAGCGCCTTCTGGTTCTCGGGGATACGGGCGGAGACGACGGGGCCCTGGCGAGGGAGGTGGGAGCCGTTGCCCAGGGTCTGCACTCCCTGGCCGGCACCTACATTTTCACCCCTGTTGGCGGCCACGGGCAGGAACCCCCGAAAGATGTCTGGGAGAGGGCCTTCGGGACGGATTCCGTTCAACTGCTTGAAGCTGAGGGGCTTTTTGCCCCCCTTCTGTCCAAGGAGATAACGGAAAATCAGCTCAGGGCCGCGGGGGAGCTCCTCGCCGGAAGGTCCGACAAGGCAGTGGATGTTGTCGTAGCCTTGACTTTTTTCTCCACGAGCCACACTTCCTTCCGAAAGCTCCTCACGGCTTCATGCGGGGCCCGTTATGCCAGCATGCCCCTGTTCACCAGGGATATGTTTTTCGGGGCAATGGATGTGGACTGGACGAGCCTTGCCGCCTCGACCAACGCCCTCGGAAGGGCCCTTACAGGGGCGGATCTCTGTGAAGTCAGTTCCCCGAACGGGACCGGAATTGTTTTCAGGATTTCCGGCCGGCCCGTCCTGATGGATGACGGGATGCTCGACAAAAAAGGCAAATTTGGAAATCTTCCCGCAGGGGAAGTGTTTATAGCCCCCGTGGAAGGGACGGCCGAGGGCACCCTCGTCCTGGAATGGGGTCCCCGGGCGAGGTTCCCAAACCCTCTCACCGTAACGGTTGAAGAGGGCAAGGCTGTCTCGGTCACGGGTAAGGACCGTGAATCCGTTTTATGGCTGGAGGAAGCTTTAAAGGCCCATCCGCAAAACACCAACGTCGCGGAACTCGGAATCGGCACCAATCCCGCCGCCGTCCGTCCGGACAACGTCCTGGAATCCGAAAAGATCCTGGGAACGATCCACATCGCTTTCGGGGACAACCACACTTTCGGTGGCAATGTTGTGGCCCCCTACCATCAGGATTTTGTGGTGTTCCAGGCATCCCTGACCGCGGTCTGGGAATCCGCCGGAGGAAGAAGGGTTCTCCTGGATAACGGTCGTTCGGGGTGGTGAAAGGGAGAAGGGAAAAGGGAAAAGGGAAAAGGGAAAAGGGAAAAGGGAGAGGCCTTCTGAGCCCTTCTGAGCCCTTGGAAAAAGCATTCAGCGCAGAAAGGCGAATACAGGGAAATTCCCCTTTTTTTGGGAATGATCCCCAGACGGGATTGTAGTGATGAGGCACGCGACCGTTCAGTTCGGGAAGAATACGATCATCAAGACTGCCGAGCCGGATTTGATGCGGGGGTCGAGGTGGAGAAAACCCGGAGGGCCTTTGAGATAGGCCGGGCGTCCGGGCTTTTCAGGGTCCCGGAAGTGCTCGATTACGACGACGCCGGAGGGGTCGCCACCTTTGAGCTTGTACGAGGCATCCGGACCTTCTTTTCCAGTATTCCCAGGAGCGCTCCTTTTGCCGAACGGGTCGGGAGGGCCCTCGCGGTTGTCCATCGTGAGCTTTCCCTGCCGCCGGCCATGGTTTTCCCCCTTCCGGAGCACTTCAACGTGTCAGCCATCGAGGTGTTTTTCCACTGGGACTTTGACGGGAAAAATGTTCGTCTCCAGGCGGCTTCGCGCTCTATCGTCATCCTCGACTGGCAGATGACCTGGCACCACGGGGGCAAGGCGACCTGCGGAAGCAGATTTTTCGATCTGATCTGGTTTGTGGATTATCTGATCTGGGCCCCGAAATACGGCCATCTTTTTCACGAGCCGGTGGTTCCGGTTGCGAAGACGTTCCTCACGGCCCTTTCAGAGAGACGGGAATTCCATAAGATCCTGCAGTTTTCCAAAACTTCGCCCGGAAGTTTTTCATCAAGGAAAAGTTATCAAAGTCCTTTGGTGTCCTAGAGGGCCCGACCCAGCCGGAAAGGTGAATCTTTCAAAATACAGTTTTTAATATTTGCGCAGGGTCCGGCTTCGCCCGGCCTCCATGTCCCGAGTTCAGAGCCCTCCGCCGGGAAAGGGCCGTCCATTGTTCCCTTGACAACGGTAATTTCTCTGATATTTTGACCGACTGGTCAGTCAGTCAAAAGGGAGAGCGAAAAAAGGATGTCGAAAAAGGAAAGGATTCTCGAGGCCGCGACCCGGCTTTTTGCTTTGAAAGGTTTTTGCCAGACGGCTGTTTGGGAGGTGGCAAAGGAAGCGGGGGTTGCCCAGGGGACAGTTTTCCACCACTTCAAGAGCAAGGAGCAGCTTCTTGCCGCCATTTGGGAGGGACTCCTGAAGGATTATCTTGCCGGGATCAGGGAGGTCTCCTCCAGAGAGGGAACGGGTTGGGAGGCCATCGAAGGGGTGCTTAGGTTCAGCCAGGAATTCAGGAAAGGGCATCCCGAGCCCCTTGCGGTCGCCCTGAGGGAGACGGGAGCGGACGCGAGAATGGACAGCAGCCTGCAGATTTTTTTTAAAGGGCTTATGGACCACGTTCTTGAGGTCAAGGAAAAATGCATCCTCCGGGGGATTGCCGACGGCAGCATCCGGGAAGTGCCCCCCCATGAGACGGCGCTGATCGTCCATGCCCTCCTGGTGGGCATCCTGTTCCTCGATCCCCAGGGCGTCATGGGATTTCCTGACCTGGACAGGGATGTACTGGAATTCTGCCGGCGGAGCCTCGCCGTCCGGAATGGCCTCGATGAAAAAAAGCTGTGATCAATTGTTTTCAAAGGAGAAGTGTCCCATGGGTTTTTCCTCGTTTTTCCGCAATAAAATCAAATTTTCTGGTGCTTTTCTGGCAGCCGCGTTCATCCTGGGTCCCTCCCTGGCCCTGGGATCGGATCCTCTGGAATTGAACTTTCAGGAAGCCTACGAGATGGCCCTTGACTACAACCATGAGATCAGGATCGCGCGGGAAAGCGTCGAACAGGGGGTCCTGCTTGAAAAACAGGCGGTGACGGTCCTTTTCCCTAACCTGACGGGAAACGCCGGTTACCTGTGGCAGTCCTACCCGGACGGGGAGGATTTGGACGGGGTGACCTGGGGCCTCAGCCTTACCCAGACGATCTACAACGGGGGCCGGGTGTGGGTGGCGAAAAGAGGGGCCCGGTACACCAGGAACGCGGCCGACCTTGGCCTGGAGTTCGCCAGGCAAAGCATTTTGATGGACCTTGTATACAGGTCCAATCGCCTGCTCTCCGCCGAGGATCTGCTGGTGGTAGCCAACAAACAGGTGGAAAGGGTGGACGAGCAGCTGCGTCTTGCCCGGACGCGCCTGGAGCTTGGAGATGTGCCCCGCACCAGCGTCCTGATGGCCCAGGTGGCCCTCTCCTCGGCCCAGCTCGATGTTGTGAGTGCGCGGAAAGAGGTTGCCCTCTCCGCCAGGCGCCTCGCCAACCTCATCGGATCGGGGGAAAATGTGCGGGTTCATGTCCCGGGCATCTTTGCCCTTCCCGAAGGGTCACTGGATGATCTCATCCTCATGGCTGTGGAACGTAGGGCGGACCTCGCCCAGACGAGGGAACTCGTGAACGTGGCCCGGGAAGAGGCCAATCTGGTGGCCCGCAAGGATAACCCCAATCTGGATCTTTCAGGATCCTACACACGATCCTCCGAGGACGAATTCACTCTCCCGGAAACCCAGGTGGCCTTGACCCTTACCTGGCCATTTTTCCAGGGCGGGCTGGTAGGCCTTCAGACCAAAGAAGCCCTCTCCAGGGCCAGGCAGGCGGAGGAGGCTTACGGACAAAGCATTCAGGCGGCGCGCCTGGAAATCGAGGAAGCCCTCCTGAACCTGGAATCCCTCGAAGCCCAGAGGGAACTGGTCAACTCCAATCTCCTGAGCGCCAGGGAGAATCGGAGGCTCGCAAAGGCGCGGTTCGAAGTTGGTGCCGCGGTCGATCTTGATATCCTCCGTGCGGAAGAAGATCTGGCAGAAGCTGAGAACCAGGAGGTCAACTTCCGCTATGACCTGGAAACGGCCAGAGCTGCCCTCCTTTATTCGGTCGGGTCGCTGGACGTAAGCGCCTTTGGTCCGGCAACCCGATCCATGGATGTCCCCCAATGAAAAACAGTCTGATCCTTAAAATCGGCATCTCGTTTTTTCTGATCGCCTTTTTTCTTGCGGCAGGATGGTTCCTGTATAAGGGGAACCAGGCAGGTTCGCCCGGCTCTGATAATAACGGGGATCTGACCGGCCCTTCGGAGGCAGAGCAAAGGGCGGCGGTGAACGTTTCTGTCTGGCCTCTTGTCCGGGAGTCCATTGAGGAGACCTTTGTCCTTCCGGGGACCCTGGAGGCGTGGGAAAACCTGACCCTTTCCCTGGAGCAGTCAGGACCCATCGTCTGGGTGGGCCCGGATGAGGGGGATCGGGTCAAGGCGGGGCAGCCGATCCTTATGATCGATAAATCCCTTCTTGAGACCCAGCACGCCAGGAACCAAATGGAATTTGAAATGGCAAGGAAACAGCTTGAGCGGGTGGAAAAACTATACGAAAAGCAGCTGGTCAGCCAGAGGGAGATGGATGAGGCCCAAAACGCCTTCGACAAGGCGAGCGCCGATTTACAACAGTCCTCCATCTCCATTGAGAAAAGCACCCTGGCGAGTCCCATCAATGGCATCCTGGAAAAAACCATGGTGGAAAGGGGGGAATTCGGGAATGTCGGGGTTCCCGCGGCCATCGTGGTTCAGGTGGACCGTCTGAAGGTGGTTGTGGACGTGCCCGAAAAGGATGTCTCCTTTGTCCGGGTCGGCCAGACCGTCGAGGTGCTGACGGCTGACCTCGAGGGTGGTAGGGGGAATCCGAGGAAAGGGAAGGTCTTCCATGTGACCTACCTGGCCGACCCTTCGACCCGGACCTATCAGGCCAAGATCGAGATCGGCAATCCGGAGGGACTCCTCCGCCCGGGGATGATCGTCCGGGTGCGGTTCAGCCGCCGGTCCCTTGCGGACACCCTCGTCATCCCCCTTTACGCCGTCCTCGACAGGGGAGGGGACAAGGTGGTTTTCGTGGAGGCCGGGGGCCAGGCCTTCGCAAGGGAAATAGAGACGGGTCCGGTCATCGGGGATCGCGTTGTGGTGCTCGATGGACTGGAAGAGGGCGCGAAACTGATTGTCCAGGGCCAGCATCTCATCGCTGATGGGGATCCAGTGACCGTCGTTGATGAGATGCAATCGGTGAGGTAACATTCCATGGTTCTGACCAGGGCAGCCATTTCCCGCCGCGGCACGGTTTTTCTTCTGATGATCATGATCGTTGTCCTGGGCGCGTTCTCCTATCTGACCCTCCCGAGGGAATCCAGCCCGGATATCACCATCCCCCTTATTCTCGTTCAGACAACCTATGAGGGCGCCGCTTCGGAAGATGTGGAAAATCTCATCACGGTCCCTCTCGAAAGGAAACTTCGGGGGCTCAAGGATCTGAAAGAGGTGCGTTCCGTGAGCGCGGAAGGCGCGTCCATGATCGAGGTGGAATTCTACCCGGATGTGGATATCAGCGAGGCCCATCAGCGCGTCCGGGACAAGGTGGACGAAGCAAAGGGGGAACTCCCCGGCGACCTGGAATATGACCCGGCTGTCATGGAGATCAACCTCTCGGAATGGCCGGTCCTGAAAATCGCTGTTTCCGGGGATGTGAACGAGATGGTTCTGAAATCGGTGGCGGAGGAGCTCAAGGATATCATGGAACAGATCCCCGGCGTCCTCGAGGTGGATGTGACCGGCGATCGGGAAAGGGAGATCCGGGTTGAGTTTGATCCGGACCGCATGGCTGCGTACAGGCTCAGTTTCACGGAGATCCTCTCCCTGGTCCAGAGGGAGAACGTGAACGTCCCCGGCGGCAGCATCGACCTGGGGAAGGGCAAGTACATGCTCCGCATTCCGGGCGAGTTCACGGACCCTGCGGAGATCGACAACCTCGTCCTGGTTGTCCGTCAGGGAAAGCCCATTTACCTCAAGGATGTCGCCATGATCCGCGACACCTTCGAGGATCCGCAAAGCCATGCCCGGGTCAACGGCAAACCTGGTGTCACCCTTTCCGTAAAGAAGCGGTCGGGTGAGAACATCATCCATCTGGCCGACCAGGTTTTTTCCTTCCTGGAGGAAGCACGGCCCAGACTGCCCTCCGGTGTCGAATTCACCGTAACTCTTGATGAGGCCAAAAACATCCGGCAGATCGTGAGAGAGCTGGAAAACAACATTCTGACGGCCCTTGTCCTGGTCCTCGTCGTCCTTTTTGTGTTCCTCGGGATCCGGAGCGCGGTTTTCGTCGCTCTCGCCATCCCGTTTTCCATGCTGCTTTCCTTTTTTGTGCTCCAGGTCATGGGGATCACCCTGAATATGGTTGTTCTCATCTCCCTGATCATCGCTCTGGGGATGCTGGTGGATAACGCCATCGTCATGGTGGAGAACATCTACCGCCACATGGAAGGGGGCCTTGGGCGGGTGGAGGCGGCCTGCAAGGCTTCGTCCGAGGTTGGATGGCCCATTATCGCCTCGACACTGACGACCCTGTGCGCCTTCGGTCCCCTGCTGTTCTGGCCGGACATCATGGGCGAGTTCATGAAATTCCTTCCCATGACCCTCATTGTCGTCCTTACTTCCTCCCTCTTCGTGGCCCTGGTGATAAACCCTGTCCTGTGCGCCGCCTTTCTCCGCACGGGTCCTCCCCGGAAGGGAGAGGATCATCAGAAGGTGCTCATACGGGGCTACAGGGCCCTTCTCGGCTATGCCCTTCGGTACCGGTTTTTCGCCGTTTTCCTGGCTGTCCTGACCATGGCAGGGGTCCTTTTCATCTATTTGCTCTCCGGCCCCGAGGTTGAGCTTTTCCCCGATACAGAACCCAACAGGGCCTTTATTTCCATCAAGGCCCCGCAGGGGACAAGCCTGGATACGACGGATGCCCTGGTGCGTGAGGTGGAGGAAATCGTGGCCCGTGAGGGGGACCTGAAATACGTAACCGGGGAGGTCGGCGTCAGTTCCGGCTGGGGGAGCGCACAGGAGTCCCGTCTGGGACTGGTGACCGTGGAGTTCGTGGACCGCGAGGAGCGGACGATGAGGTCCGACGATGTCCTCGACCGCATGAGGGACAACCTGAAGGGTCTTTCCGGGGCGGATATTAACCTCGAGAAAGAAAGGATGGGGCCCCCCTCCGAAGCTCCCATCGTGGTCCGGATCAAGGGGGAGGATGTGGAGGTCCTCTCCGACCTTGTGGATGCCATCAAGGAGGAGATCCGGGATATTCCCGGCCTTGTGGATATGGAGGACGACCTTTCCCGGGCAAAGCCCGAGATCGCCATCCGGGTGGACCGCGAGAAGGCTACCCTGCTGGGTTTGTCGACCATCGAAATATCCAACACGATCAAGGCCGCCGTGAACGGCTGGAAGATTGGAGATTATCGCGAAGGGGAGGACGAGTTCGACATCATCGCGCGTCTTCCCGAAAATTACAGGAGAACCCTCGATCAGATCGCGAACCTCCAGATCCCCACCCGGACGGGAGATCCCGTCTCCCTCGCGACGGTGGCCAGCCTGGAAATGAGGGCTGGGTTCGGCGCCATCAGGCATCTTGACCAGAAGAGGATCATCCGGATTACGGCTTTTAATGCCGGCCGCAGCTCCCTGGAGATCATGGGGGAGGTCCGGGAACGCCTCGCCTCGCTGCGGGTTCCCTCCGGATATTCCCTGACCTTTGGCGGTGATTTCGAGGAGCAGGAAAAATCGTCCGCTTTTCTTTTTAGGGCATTTCTTGTGGCCCTTTTCCTTATTTTCCTGGTGCTCCTCACCCAATTCAATTCCATGGGGCAGTCCTTTATTGTCCTGTCCACGGTGGTCCTTTCCCTAATGGGGGTCCTCATTGGACTTATTGTCACCGGCATGCCCTTTGGGATTATCATGACCGGGATTGGCGTGATCTCCCTTGCGGGGGTGGTGGTCAACAACGCCATCGTCCTTATCGACTACACAAACGTCCTGAGAAAAGAGGGCATGGAGCTCAATGAGGCCCTGATGAAAGCCGGGACGGTCCGTTTCCGGCCCGTGACCCTCACCGCCGTAACGACAATCCTGGGACTTACACCCATGGCTGTTGGACTGAGCATCGATTTTAAAAACCTGACCCTCCAGATCGGGGGCGAATCGGCCCAATGGTGGGGACCGATGGCTGTGGCGGTTATCTTCGGGCTCGCGGTGGCCACTCTGCTCACCCTCGTTATGGTCCCTGTTTTTTATTCCCTCAACGAGTCTATCCCCTACCGCGGCCCGCGTCAGATCGCCATGGAGGCCTGTCGGTCGGAAACCCGTGACGTCCCCAATCAATGACCGCGCTTTATGCAAAGGGCGAGCCGGTGCGACACATGCCGCGCTTTCAGGGTCGGATCAGGGTGTTGTTCAGGTAATCTCTTGAAAAAAGGCGGAATTTTGTGTCGATGGCTTTTTCCCTCTGTCATTATTTGTCGCACCCGGATTTTCCCGAAAACCCCTCTTTATTTCTCCTAACATATTGAAAAAAATACAGATTTTGCTTCCCTTGCCTTAGGCACGGATCATGCTAAAGGACATGGAGGATTCCCGGCAGGAATTTCAGGTAGGACCCGCCCCATGGGGCTGGGAGGAAGGAAAAAGAAGGGAAAAATGATGAATCCGGGATTCATGAAGCTTCGTGTGGAGAAGGAGACCAAAGGGACCGGAGCTGGCGCCGGCACCAGGAAGAGGATTCTCATTGCCGATGATTCCCGGACGGTCCGCCAACTTCTCAGAATGACCCTCGAAAGATGCCTTCCCTGCGCGATCACCGAGGTGGAGGATGGACAGGAGGCATTAGAAAGGCTTCAGGTCCAGACCTTTGATATCCTCATCACGGACATCAACATGCCGAGGATGAACGGTCTTTCCCTGATCGGAAGAATCCGGAAGGACCTGAACCTTCCCATCCCCATCATCATCGTGACGACTTTAGGGCACGAGGAGGACCGCGATACGGGACTCAATCTTGGCGCCAACACCTACATTACCAAGCCTGTTAACGGTAATTTGCTCGTCACTACCGTTAACGGTCTGACCAACTGATCCTCATCACGGCAAAGCGGGAGAAGAGATGAAGCGCGTCATGACGGTGGATGATTCGGCGAGTGTGCGGATGATGATCCGGGTGACTTTAAATGGCGCCGGCTATGAGGTAGTGGAGGCGACGAACGGGTTGGAGGCCCTCAAAAAACTCAGTGAAATTGACGTCCAGGCAATGGTCGTGGATCTGAATATGCCTGAAATGGGGGGCCTGGACCTGGTCAGGAAGCTTCGAAGAATTCCGGGTTTTCTCTCCACACCCATCATCATGCTGACCACCGAGAGCTCAAGGGATGTCATCCAGAAGGGAAAGGATGCCGGAGCGACGGGATGGATGGTCAAACCCTTCAGCCCCGAGCAACTCGTTAATGTGATCAGGAGGGTCCTTTCATGAACGAAATGCTACCCGATGAAATCCAGGAGAGCCTCCTCGCGACTTTCCGCGAAGAATCCCTTGAGCAGCTCACGGAACTGGAGATGACCCTTATGGAGCTGGAGAGCTCCCCCAACGACCCGGAGGTGATCAACAAGGCCTTCCGCACCCTCCATACGATCAAGGGCAATGCGGGGATGTTCGGCTTCGAGGATATTGAAGCCTATACCCATGATCTTGAATCCGCTTTCGACCTCGTCCGAAAGGGGACCATGACGGTCTGCCCGAAATTGATCGACCTGACCCTCAGGGCGAGGGACGGGCTCCTTGTTCTGCTGCAGGGTACAGGGGATCCGAACACGGTCCGTCCGGAAATGGAGAAGGTCATGACCCTTGTTGCGGAGTTCCTGAGCCAGGGTCAAAAAGGGGCCCTGGACGATCCCGGCCAGGAGGCCTCGGGGAAAAAAGAGGATCGTGGGCAGGGCGCGAGAGGGGGAGGGGCCAGGGAAAAACCGGAGTCCAGCGTACGGGTGGCTTCCGGAAAGCTCGATCAGCTGGTGAATCTCGTCGGCGAAATGGTTACGGTCCAGGCCCGGCTCACCCAGCTGGTGTCCGAGAGGCCGGACCCCGCCCTGGAGGCCGTTGCCGAGGAGATCGAAAGCCTCACCTGGGAGTTGAGGGAAAACGCTTTTTCCATCCGGATGATCCCCATCGAAACGACGTACAGGAGGATCAAAAGGCTGGTCAGGGACCTTTCCAGGGAACTTGGCCAGGAGGTGGAACTCATCACCGAAGGAGCCGAAACGGAACTGGATAAAAATGTCATCGAGAAACTCACCGATCCCCTGATGCACCTCATCAGGAACAGTGTGGATCACGGGATCGAGTCTGCCGGGGATAGGATTCAAGCCGGAAAGCCGGAGAAGGGCAATATCCGTCTTTCAGCCACCAACGCGGGGGCGGATGTTGTGATCCGCGTCGAGGATGACGGGCGGGGCCTCGATTCCGAGGGGATACGGAAAAAAGCGGTGGAAAAGGGCCTGCTTTCGGCCGAAGCTGATCTTTCGACTGCGGACATCTATTCCCTGATCTTTACCCCCGGTTTTTCCACCGCCAGCCGGGTGACCAACCTCTCCGGAAGGGGTGTAGGCCTGGATGTGGTCAAAAAAGCGGCCGAGGAATTAAGGGGCAATCTCACCGTCGACAGCGTGCCGGGGCAGGGGACGACATTTAACATCCGCCTGCCGTTGACCCTGGCTATCATTGACGGTCTTCTGGTTAATGTTGCCGAGAACAAATATATCGTTCCCCTTTCCATCGTCGAGGAATGCGTGTTCCTGACCAGGGAAGCCATCAAAAGTTCCCACAACCGGAGGATCATCCGGCTGAGAGGAGAGATCGTCCCCTATATCAGCATGAGGGAGTGGTTTGGAATCCTTTCCGAGCCCCCGGATATCCAGCAGGTCGTGGTGGTTCGTGAGGGGGACAGGCGGATCGGGCTTCTTCTCGATCATGTGATCGGGGAGCACCAGACGGTCATTAAATCCCTGGGGAAGGTTTACCGGAATGTCGACGGCGTTTCCGGCGCCACTATCCTTGGTGACGGAACCATCTCCCTAATTCTGGATGTCTCAAGGATCATGAGGGTGACGGAGGAGACAGAGTCCCCCGTTTTCGCGGCGTAGCAACCCGAACCGGAACACTGCCGAGAGGCCCTTCGCACTGGAGAACCCATGGTGATGGAAGTCCTGTCGTCTCCGGGCAAAATCAGTATGTCCGATAGATGCTTTGCCCGAATTTCCGGCTTCATTCAAAACAATTTCGGGATCAAGCTTCCCGAAGTCAAGAGGACGATGGTCGAGTCCCGGCTCCAGAAAAGGTTGAGGGTTTTGGGCTTGAGATCCTTTGATGAATACGGGGATTTTGTGTTCAGCCCCGAGGGGATTTCCGAAGAACTCACCCACATGGTCGATCTGATCACGACGAACAAGACTGATTTTTTCCGGGAGCCTTCCCACTTTCAGTATCTCTACAACAGTGTGGTGCCGGAATTGATCGAAAAATCGGGAGCGGGGATGCGCAAACCCCTGCGGGTCTGGAGCGCCGGGTGCTCATCGGGGGAGGAGCCCTATTCCCTCGCCATGGTCCTTTCCGAATTCGCCGCCCGGAAACCCGGCTTTGATTTCAACATCCTGGGGACCGATATCTCCGTTCGAATCCTGGAGAAGGCGTTAAAGGGCATCTATCGGGAAGAGGTTGCCGAGCCGGTCCCGCAGCCCATGAGGGAAAAGTACCTTCTGCGCAGCAGATCCCGGGAGGAAACCTTGGTGCGTATTAAGCCGGCCCTCAGAAGCAAAGTCCGGTTTAGAAGGCTCAATCTCATGGATCCGGATCCGGAAACAGGGACCCCGATGGATATCATCTTCTGCAGGAACGTCATAATCTATTTTGAAAGGGCTGTTCAGGAGGAAATCGTTCATAAACTTTGCCGAAGGCTCGCAGAGGGGGGATTTCTTTTTCTGGGCCATTCGGAAACCCTCCATGGGATGTCCCTTCCCCTGCAAGTGGCGGCACCCATGGTCTACAGGAAAGAGCCCTGATGAACACGATCATGGATTCCCATGGAAAAAAGGTCCGGGTCCTTATCGTCGATGATTCCGCCCTGGTGCGTCAGAGCCTCGAGAAAATACTGGCCTTCGACAAGGAGATCGAAGTGATCGGCACAGCGGCCGATCCCTTCATCGCGGCATCCAAGATCGGCCGGATGAAACCCGATGTCATCACCCTCGATATCGAGATGCCGCGCATGGACGGGATCACCTTCCTCCAAAAGATCATGACCCAGAATCCTATCCCGGTTGTCATTTGTTCCGCCCTGACGGAAAAGGGAGCCGAATCGACCCTCAAGGCCCTGGAGTATGGCGCCGTGGATGTGATCACCAAACCCCGCCTCGGGGTGGTCGGTTTTTTCGAGGAAGCCAGAACAATATTGTGCAACACCGTCAAGGCAGCGGCAAAAGCCAAAATCCGGGGGATTCCCCGGGCACCCGTGAGCCTGCAGGAAAGCGGACGGGTTGGCCTGGTTGAAAGGAGCACTCAAGTCCTTTCCAAGGCCATGATCAAGACGATGGACAAAGTGGTTGTGGTGGGGGCCTCGACGGGAGGAACGGAAGCCATCAGTAAATTCCTCGAATCCATGCCCCTTGATGCACCGGGGATAGTGATTGTTCAGCATATGCCTGAAAAATTCACCAAATCCTTTGCCAAACGTCTGGACGGCCTTTTCGGGCTGACTGTCAAGGAGGCGGAGGACGGAGATTCCGTCATTCCGGGGAAAGTCCTCATCTCTCCGGGAAATTTCCACACGCGGCTGAAAAGGAGCGGAGCGCGGTACTACGTCAAGGTAGAAGATGGACCCCTCGTCTGCGGTCACAGACCCTCCGTTGATGTTCTTTTCCGGTCAACCGCCAGGTATGCGGGGAGCAATGCCGTGGGTGTGATTATGACGGGCATGGGAGGCGATGGATCCCAGGGCCTTCTTGAAATGAGACAGGCCGGGGCCTTCACCATAGCCCAGGATGAAGCCAGCTGCATCGTGTTCGGGATGCCTTTAGAGGCAATCAAGGCGGGGGCAGTCGACGAGGTGGTCCCCCTCACAGCCATCGCGCGCGCCGTCATGCGGGAGTGCAGTTATACGGCGGGTTCCGGTGGGCAAAGGTCACTTCCGGGAGGGTGCTTTTCTTGAAGCGGATTACCATCGGCATAGGGGAACTTTTTGCCAGCGACCAGCCGATAGTTATATCCACGGTTCTCGGGTCCTGCGTTTCCGTGTGTCTTTACGATCCCGTGAAGAGGGTGGGAGGGATGAACCATATTTTTCTTCCGGGAAACGCCGATTATCTGCAATTCAACGCGTCGGCCCGATACGGGATCAATGCGATGGAACTGCTTATCAACAGCATGCTTTCCCTGAAGGCGGAAAGGAGGCGCCTCAGGGCCAAGGTGTTTGGCGGCGGCCATGTTATGGAGAGAAAGGAAAAACAGGCGTTCTCACCGGGCGATGCCAATGTGGAATTTTCCTTCCGGTTTCTGAAAGAGGAAAAAATCCCCATTGACGGGTACAGCGTGGGCGGGAATTGCGGCCGCAGGATCGAATTACACTGCCAGACGGGGGAGGTCCGTCAGGTCCGCTTCCAGACGGGCTCCCTTGGGACGATCGCCCGGATGGAGCGGAGCTTCGGGATGGCTGTCCGGGAGAGGGTGGCAAAGCCGGGAAAGGTGGCCCTTTTCGGGAAAGATAAAAAGCCCGAGGCGGCAGAGAGCGGACTGGGGCCGGTCCGGGAGTCTCCCCTTCAGGAAAAAAGGCTTTTCACAAGGGATCAGGGTCCTCGGACCTGATGCTTTGTGCAGGTTTCCGTGGGAGCCATGCCCTCCGGGAAGGCTTCCAGGAGGCGGGTAGGACATCCGGGCACGGCCAGCAGCCCTGTTTCCGGATCGATCTGCGCGAATTCGATCCCGTGGGGAGGGGAGAATTCTCCAGGGGGGATCTTTCCCAGCGCCTTTTCCATGAAAAGTTTCCAGATGGGGAGAGCGGCCCTTGCCCCGGTTTCCCCATTCCCGAGATTCTCTGGAATGTCAAACCCCACCCATACCCCGGCAGCGAGGCCAGGGGCGACCCCCAGAAACCAGGCATCCTTGAAGTCATTGGTCGTCCCGGTTTTCCCGCCAACGGGGCTTCTCAGGTCGGATGCCGACTTGCCGGTCCCCCTGGCGATAACTCCCTCAAGAAGGCTTGTGGTGAGGTAGGCCGCCTGAGGAGAGACCGCGTCCGTCAAAGTGGGGGAAGGTTCCCAGAGAATCTGGCCCTGTCTGTCTACGATCCTTATGATGAAGCGGGGCTCTACCAGAATGCCCCGGTTGCTTATGGCCCCAAGGGCGGCCACCATTTCCTGAAGGCTTACATCAAAAACCCCCAGGGCCAATGCGGGGTATGGCTTCAGATCTGCCGATATGCCCAGCTTTGAGGCTGTGTCAAGCACCGGCTGGTATCCGACCTTCAAAAGGAGATCCACCGAGGCCGCGTTGAGGGATCTTTCAAAAGCCTGTCTCATGGTCACGGGACCGTAATAATGCCCGGAATAGTTCACCGGGACATAGGGGGGCTGGCCTTTAAGGGGTACCTTGAAGGGCGAATCATTCAGGAAGGTTGCAGGTGTAAGGTTCCCGGAAAGGGCCGCGGCGTAAATAATGGGTTTAAAGGCGCTTCCAGGCTGCCTTTTGGCCTGGATGGCCCGGTCAAAGGGGGACCGGGAAAAGTCCCTTCCGCCCACATGGGCGAGCACTCTCCCCGTTGCCGGTTCAATGGCAAGAAGAGAGGCCTGGACCAGAGGATCATCCGGCCCGGGAGGGTGCCTTTCCTCATACATCCGGATACCCGCGGCCACCGCTTTTTCCGCCGCCTCCTGGAGATCCAGGTCAAGGGTGGTCTGGACCGTGATGCCGCCCCGGTAAATCATGTTGGCTCCGAATCGTTCCTCCAGGAGTTTCCGGACGTTTTCCGTAAAATACGGAGCCGGGTCCCGCGGGGGAAGGCTGGGGGCGATGGAAAAACCGGTCCGGATGGCAGCATCGTATTCTTCCCGTGAGATATAGGCTTCTTCGAGGAGTCTTCCAAGGACCAGTTTTGTGCGGGTGACCGCCCTGTCAGGGTTGGCGAGGGGTGAATAAAGGGCAGGCGACCGCGGGATCCCCGCAAGCATGGCGCATTCGGGAAGATCCAGATCCCGGGCGCTTTTTCCAAAGTAGGTCTGTGCGGCGGCTTCCACCCCGTAGGCCCCTTCCCCGAAGTAGATCTGGTTAAGATAGAGGGTCAGGATCTCTTCCTTGGAGTACCGGCGCTCGATGTTGATGGCCAGGATCGCCTCGCGGATTTTGCGCCACATCGTCTTTTCCGGCGTGAGAAACAGAACCTTGCTCAGCTGCTGGGTCAGGGTGCTTCCCCCCTCAACGGCATCCAGGGATCTGATGTCCTTCCACAAGGCGCGCAGGATCCCTTTGATGTCGAGTCCGAAATGCTGATAAAACCTCGCGTCCTCCACCGCGATGACGGACTGGACGAGGGTCTCCGGGACATCCTGAAGGGGGATCGGGATGCGGCGCTCAACATAGAAGAATTTTATGGGTCGACCGTCGCTGGCCAGGATGGCGGTCATGGAGGAAGGTTCGAAAGTCTGAAGGTCTTCCACCTGGGGCAGATCCTGGGTGATGGCCAGCAGAATGCCTATAAAGGCGCCGATGAGGAGGGAACCTGAAAGGGGTATAAGAAGCCAGGAGCGAAATATTTTTTTCATTCTGCCTTTATTTCTACCATTTACGTGATCCCCTGAAAACCCGTGATGGGGACCGGGAACGAAGAGGGATAAATGTTAAGGGAGAAGGAGGAAGGAAGAAAGAAAAAAATTTGAGCCCAAATCCCGGGGATCGAAGCCGAAGGTTCGCGGTTTAACTTGTTTTCCCCTTCGTTGGACGTTCAATGTTGGACGTTTGACGTCCTTTGCAAGTCATTCTGGCCAACCGGCTCCCTGTTGTGTAATATGATTTCAGTTTTCTTTCGGATGTTGTTTTGGGGCCCCTTTGGGGTTGCTCGGGTTTTATTGTGGCCAGGAGACAGGAAGGTGTGAGAATGGAAAGGGAGGAAGCCCTTAAACTCGTTGAGGAAATGGTTCCGGAGCAAAACCTCCGGAATCATATGCTTGCCACAGAGGCCGTGATGAAGGCGTTGGCTGAGCGTTTCGGAGAGGATATCGACGCGTGGGGTCTGGCCGGGTTGGTCCATGACCTGGATTATGCCGAGACCGTTGATGATTTTCCCCGGCACGGTTTCGTGAGCGCCCGGATCCTCCGGGAAAAGGGAGTCGACCAGGAAATCCTCGATGCCATAGTGGCGCACGCGGGGCACCGGGAAAGGGTTACGCTGATTGACAAGGCCCTTTTTGCGGCGGATCCGGTGACAGGGCTCATCGTTGCGGCTGCCCTGATCCATCCCGAGAAAAAACTGGAGCACGTGAAGTTGAAAAGCCTGAAGAAGAGGTTCAAGGAGAAGCAGTTTGCGAGGGGGGCCAACCGCGAACAGATAATGTGCTGCGAGGAGATGGGATTGTCCCTGGAGGACTTCCTCGAAATCAGTCTGGAAGCCATGAAGAGGATCGCTCCGCAAATGGGATTGTGATTCCCCGGGGCCGGATATTGTTTCAAAAAGGGCGTTGCGGCGGCCGGGAAAGGACAGGGGCAGGGAGAGGGTTTGTCGCGGGTCGGCTCCTCCGTGGAAATATTTTTGCCTTCTGAAATGACTCCGGCCCTTCCGGCATCCTTACATACAGGAGTATTGGCATGGCCAAGATAAAACCCCTTAAGCAGAGTCAATTCCTCTCCCTTCTGACCGATCGCGAACTGGCCCTTTTTTCCCGGATCGTGGTCGAGGAGGAGTATGGGGCGGGAATGGTCCTGGTGGCGGAGAACATGAAAAGCGACCGGTTTTTCCTGGTGGAGCAGGGCCGGGTGGTCGTTCGGGCAGAAGGGAAGAACATTCCGGAAGAGTTGATTCTGGGGGGAGGCGATACCTTCGGGGAGTGGGCCCTGATCGGCCCCACACATCTGACCGCCGTGTCGGCCAGGGTTTTGGAAAACACCCGGGTTCTGGTTGTGGAAAGGGAGGATTTCCTGCGTTTTAGCGAGGAAGAACCGGCCATTGCCCTGAAGGTCACGAGGGGTCTTCTTGAAATCCTTTGGCGCCCCCTTCAGGAGGCCGGCGAGATCCTGGAAGGGTGCGTGGGAAAGTAGCCCCTGGTCTGGGGCCGGGGGAAACCGACGCGAGGACATGGGGACACCGAGAGGAAAATCCGACCGGTGATCCTTGACCCGTGCCTGAAGAATTTCTCGACTCCCTCTTCCCTCTTCCCTCCCTTCCACAAGCTCAGGGTCTCCGGCTTCCCTCTTCCCTATTCCTTCCTTTCCCCCCATGCTGTAGACTTGCCCGCATGCGAGCCGCCTCCATCGATATCGGGACCAACACGGTCCGGTGCCTGATCTGCGACGTGGCGGACGGTATCCTTGTGCCTGTGGAACTCCATCGGCGGATCGTCAGGGTGGGTGCCGGACTCCGGGAGCGAAGCAGTCTGGGGGACGGGCCACTTGCGAGGCTTCGGGAGGTCCTGCTTTTTTTCGGCCGGAAAATCCGGGAGGGAGGCTGTCATCGGGTTCGGGCTGTAGCCACCAGCGCCTTCCGTGAGACCGGAAACAGGATGATTTTTCTTGAGGAAATGGCCAGCGCGTTGACCTTTCCCATTGAGGTTATTTCCCCCGAAGAGGAGGCTTTCCTGACCGTTCTTGGTGCCCAGGCCGGGGTTGGTGAACTGGAGGACGGGACCATTTTTGATATCGGGGGCGGCAGCACCGAGATCATCCGGATCGTGGGGGGGGAAATGACGTGGTGGACCAGCATCCCGGAGGGGGTCGTTTATCTTACCGAGGAGTTTCTCCGTGATGATCCTCCTTCCTCTGCCCAGACGGACGCTCTGGCAGAGCGCTTCCGGTCCCTTCTCCCCGGCGACGGGAGGGATGGCGGCAGGCAGACTGTGGGGACCGCCGGCACTCCGACCACTCTGGCCAGCATACAGCTGGGGATTGACGTCTACAATCCCTCTTTGGTAAATGGACACGTTCTTTCCCGGGAATCCATCGCCCATATGAGGCGGAAGCTTGTAAGCATGGACTCCGCGGCCAGACTGAGGCTGCCCGGCATGGAAAAGGGCCGGGAGGACGTGATCGTGGCGGGCATCCTCCTGGTGGAGGAGATCATGGGCCGGTGGGGATTCGATAACCTGAAAGTCAGCGACTGGGGTCTCCTGGAGGGGGTGGCCCTCTCCGCGGCCGAGGGGAAGGGAACGGAAATAAAACCAATGCGGAATCAGGAAGGAGGAAGGAGGAATAAACCCGCTGGCCTTACTCTTCATCCTTCATCCTTCATCCTTCGGACAAAGGACAAACAGGAGATCTGATTGGACATCAAAGCCGAGATAAATCGCCAGATGGAGGTCATCGCCCGGGGGACGGTGGATCTGATCTCCAGGGAGGAGCTGGAGGGAAAGCTGGAGCATTCCCTGAAGACCGGGGTCCCCCTCCGGGTCAAGGCGGGGTTTGATCCCACCGCTCCCGACCTCCATCTCGGCCACACGGTCCTGATGCAGAAGATGCGTCATTTCCAGGACCTGGGACACCGCGGGATCTTCCTCATCGGCGATTTCACGGGGATGATCGGTGATCCCACCGGCCGGTCGGAAACCCGAAAAGCCCTGACGGAGGAGCAGATTCGTGCCAACGCCGCGACCTATCAGAAGCAGGCGTTCCGGATCCTGGATGCCGCCAGGACGGAGATTGCCTTCAACAGCCAGTGGATGAAGGAAATGTCCGCGAGAGGGCTCATCGAGGTTGCGGCAAGATGCAGCGTCGCGAGGATGCTTGAAAGGGATGATTTTCGAAAAAGGTATTCCGAACAGCGTCCCATCAGCATCCATGAGTTTCTTTATCCCCTTGTTCAGGGATACGATTCGGTGGCCTTAAAAGCCGACGTGGAACTGGGAGGGACGGACCAGAAGTTCAACCTTCTGGTTGGTCGCGACCTTCAAAGGGATTTTGATCTCGAGCCTCAGGTTGTCATCACCATGCCCCTTCTGGAGGGTGTCGACGGCATCCAGAAGATGAGCAAGTCCTTCGGAAACTATATCGGGGTCACGGAGCCGCCAGGGGAGATCTACGGGAAGATTATGTCCATTTCCGATGACCTGATGTTCCGGTATTACGAACTTCTCAGTTCCATCAGCCTGGAGGATCTCAGGGATCTGAGGGATTCCATAAACAGAGGGGAGACGCACCCCATGGACGCGAAGCGCTCCCTCGCCAGGGAGATCGTCTCCCGTTATTACGATCAGAATGCCGCCGGGCAGGCCGAGGAGCAGTTCAACGGCAGATTTTCCGATCGAAAACCCCTCGAGGAAATGACGGGGGATGAATCCTTGGAGGTTTTCGAAATGTCCGGGCCGATGCCCCTTTTCAAGGTTGTAGCCGAGTTCAGGGGGACGAGCACCTCCGAGGCCATCCGGATGATCAAGGGGGGCGCGGTTCGGGTCATGGATGGAAAAGTCACCGATACCGGGTATCTAGTTACACCCGGACAGGCCCAGGTGATCCGGGTGGGGAAAAAATTTTTCAGGATCCGGGA
>Ga0068714_10000080_pt1 | contig 193727 bp, 185 predicted proteins | sample MTBNYHSulfiMetaG_FD_62988 | JGI IMG/M metagenome (GOLD analysis project Ga0068714, IMG submission 62988) | Enrichment culture microbial communities from rom New York Harbor, USA that are MTBE-degrading - MTBE-NYH (New York Harbor Sulfidogenic)... | ecosystem: Environmental > Aquatic > Marine...
TTACCACAAACCCTTTCGTGGCTTGATGGAGTTGATTTGGAGCTTAAGTTCAGCTGATGGACAGGTCATAAAACTTTATACAAATTGTCGGTTAAAACCGGCGCGAAAATCGGTGATAAAGGAAAATAACTCGTCATCCAGGGCCCTGTTCGGCCTTACGCTGCCTTATGCGAAAGTTTTTCACGATTCGAAATGCGGCAAACGAACGGTCTTTTCAAGATGATGATAGGGCGCAAGGGTTTGCAGCCGCCGATCCTCAATGGGCTCCCCGACCGTAAAATGATAGAGGCTCTGATAGTGATCGGTTTTCAGTCCCATAATGGAATGAACCTCATCATCGAAATAACAGCCGATGCCGGTACCCCGCCGATCGGCCGCTTCCGCCTCAAGATACAGTACCTGTCCGATCATCCCCGCTTCCCAATACAGGTGCCGATAACGGTAGGGTTCCCGTCCAATGACATCCTTAAAGCGGGCAATCATTCCCAGCGAAAAGGCGCTGCTGCCGGCGATATCCTGATGACAGCTGACAAGCCTGGCATCCGGCTGATAATTTTTTGCTTCCAGCAGATACAAGGGAAACCCGGCGGCAGCCGGCTCCCATAAGAACGCCGGTTTTAATCGCTTCTTTAAATCGGTTATATCGTCATCCCTGCGCAAAAAAAAATACAATCCCCGCTGCAGTCCGCTGACGGCATGTACGAAGATCAGAAGATGAAGGCAGGGGTCAAAGATCTCCACGTCAAAAGGTGCGCGCCTGTCCCGCGGAAGGGTTTTGTCCAGCATGGCCATAAATTGCCCCTTGGTTACCGTTCCTTCAGGGTTAAAGGCAACCGCGCTTCTTCTTTTTCTGATAATTTCCGCAGCTGAAAATCGCGATATCTCTCCATGGAAATCCTCTCTAAATCCATAAGAACAGGTTCTTTTTTCGGTTGGCGGCTTCCGGGCGCACGCCGCCGTCCGGTAGATCGATTCCCAGTTGACCGTCGATCGGCTGAGACGGTTGGGTTTGCCCACATATGGATTTTTTGACAATAACCCAATCAGGGTATCCGACAACCCGCGCGGGATGTCTTCGACCCGGCTGCTGTAAACAACACACAACAGTTCAGCCTGCTCGTTTTCCCTATCGGCAAAAACAGTCCGGTCAAACCCCAGAACGGTTTCAATCTGGCGGTCCGACAGTTCGTTTAAAAAGGTTACCCGCCACCCGAATAGATTTCCCGAAAAACTCAGGCAGGCAATGGCGTGCCCGATATCGTGATTGCAGTACCGGAAAGCGCGCTCTCCGTATTTCCATGATTCCCGCCAGAATATGCTGCTCAATGCGATCAGAAAGCACTCTGTTTTAAAGTGCAGCCCAACCGCTTCCCAAATCCCGTCCGGCAGGAAGGATCGGGGTTCCAGCGCATGCAGAAAAGAATTGTAATGGTAAAGACCGCTCGTAACGACATCCATCACGGGCAGCAGCAAATAGGCTTCGGTAGGATGGAGGTTTCCACTGGACGGATTCATGCGCAGAGACCATTTGTCGCCGGATACGCCCTTCCAGGCGGACAATCCCAGAGACAATTCCAGAAAACCGGCCAGATTTTCCAGCCGGAAGGGCTGCGGCTGATCGCTCCGGCGCCGATATAAATCCGGATGAGCAGCCGCCGGATCCGCTTTTAAGAAAGGGAGCATTATAGGTGTTTCCCCCCGATAGAACCGGAAGGGATTCGGCTGGTTTTCCCAGTCCAGGTACCCCGGCGAACGGGCATACCGATGGGTGTGATGCTTGCTGCCGTGATGATATTTTAAAATTTCATTAATATCCTGCTGATCCATGCAGCCCCTTATAAAAATCCCGGCGACCGGTTATTAAAAGGCCGCGGAAAAATCCGGCTGCTGCAACTGCCGGGAAAAATTTGATGGCGCTCCGTGGCTATTGTTGATATAAGTTGTCATCCGCTCGACCGGCAGCCTATAATAAAACAGATTCATCTATAACGCAATTTTCAGGGGGCAAAATCATGGCAGCCATATTACAAAGCATCCTGGGGCTTTTTACCCTGGTGGGTATCGCATATGCTTTTTCAGAAAAACGCAGCGAAATACCCTGGAAAACCGTCTGTATTGCCGTTTCTACACAACTGGCTGCGGCGCTGATCCTTATTAAAATCCCCCTGGCACGACAGGCGTTCATGCTGCTCAACACCCTGGTTTACATGCTGGAGAATGCCACCCAGGCCGGCACTTCCTTTGTTTTCGGTTATCTCGGCGGGGCCGCCCCTCCGTTTGCCTTCACTGCCGACGGCGGCAGCGATTATATTCTGGCGTTCAGGGGTCTTCCCTTAATTCTGGTTGCAAGCGCACTGTCTGCGCTTCTTTTCTACTGGCGAATTCTGCCGGTAATCGTCAACGCATTCAGCTGGCTGCTGCAGCGATCGCTGGGTATCGGCGGTGCCGAAGCCCTGTCGGCGGCAGCCAACGTCTTCCTCGGGATGGTTGAGGCCCCGCTTTTTATCCGTCCCTATCTTTCCAAATTGTCCCGGGGCGAATTGTTCTCCATGATGACCTGTGGCATGGCCACCATTGCAGGAACGGTAATGGTTCTCTACGCCAGCATCTTGAAGCCGATCATTCCGGATGCACTCGGCCACCTCTTGATCGCCTCCATCATCAGCGCTCCGGCGGCCATCGCCATCGCCAGAATCATGATCCCGACACCGCGGGAGCTGCAAACCGGCGCGGTCGCTCAGGCGCCGTCTGCGGCCGACAGCGCCATGGACGCCATCACCACCGGAACCCTTGACGGCGTCAAGCTGCTGATCAACATCATTGCCATGCTGGTGGTTCTGGTAGGGCTGGTGGCTCTGGTCAATATGGCACTGGGATGGCTGCCGGGAGTGGGCAATCAGCCTCTGACGCTGCAAAGAATTTTAGGATGGATCATGGCGCCGGTGGTCTGGCTGATTGGAATCCCCTGGGATGAATGTATCACCGCCGGCGGTTTAATGGGTACCAAAACCATTCTAAATGAATTTCTGGCTTTTCTTGAACTGGGGCGACTCCCGGCAGAAGCGCTTTCGACCCGCTCCCGCATGATCATGACCTACGCCATGTGCGGCTTTGCCAATTTGGGTTCCCTCGGCATCATGATCGGCGGTTTGGGAGTCATGGCGCCGGACCGGAGAACGGAAATTGTTGCCCTGGGGATAAAATCAATCGTAGCCGGGACCCTGGCAACCCTGATGACCGGCGCCATCCTGGGTTTTCTCTGGAATTAAGTTAGATAGTCGTCCGCATGAAGGTGGATGCCCCCAAATACAAACCGAATAGAATCATAAACAAGCCGCAGCAGACCAGAATTCCATAATAGGCTTTTTTATTCAGTTTGCGAATGCCGAAAAACGCCAGCATTGAAACGATTAAATACCAGAACAGATCTCCGGCTTCGTGCCCCGCGAAAAACGCAATCAGCCGGGGCCACTCCTGAAAGGAAATATCGAACTGAATCATGAAAGCAAACCCGATGGTGGCCCACCAGACCCACCAATAGGGATTGGACATGGAAATCAGGGCGCCGCCGATAACCGGATTCTCCAGACCTTTACGGTATACCCCGGCCGGATTTTGTCCCGGATGCCGGGATGGTTCCAAAAAAGTAGTGGAGATATCGCCCGAATAGACATTTCGTAAAATACTGGCGCCGAACCAGCAAAGGACGACCCCTCCGATGATTCCAATGATGCGAACCACCATCATGTTTTTTAAAACAAAAGAAAACCCGAACAGCAGGAAAATAACAATGACCATTTCAATCAGGGCATGCCCGATGATCACCCAGGCGCCCGTTAAATAGCCGCGCCGGTCGGTTCTGACGGATTGTATAATCGTATAGGTCAGCAGCGGCCCGGGAGCCATGGCCCCGGTCAGCGCCACCAGAAACGAAAAGGAAAAAATTAGCCAGAGTAGGGGGAAAAAACCTGCCGATTCATTTATCATCGTTGTCTACAAATCCTCTGCCTGCCTGTATATCAACCCGGTTTAAAAAGAGACCGGGGGCGTTGCGCAAACAAAGTTGAAGGTCGTTTAAAAGGCATTGTCATGCAAAATTTCGCTCAATTCTTTTCGCTTGGGAGCTGATGGTATATGGGCCGGATACCCGATGGGAATCAAGGCAACGAGTTCATAACCCTCCGGCACGGCCAGTATTTTTTTTGCTTTATCATGATCGAACAATCCGATGATGACAGTACCCAGCCCTAAGCTTTGTGCGGACAGGCAGAGTGTTTGGGCGGCCAGCCCCAGGTCAAACATAAACCAGTCCCCAAACTTGGTCGTCACCTCTCCTTTGTAAAAACCGGAGGTGTTGAGTTTTGCACAAAAAGCCATGAGCACCGGGGCTTCAACCAGCGCCTTGTTGGCGGGATTTCCCTTAAAGCTTGCTTCCGCTATTTTTTCTCTTAATTCTTTATCCTTAATCCGGATAACCTCCCAGCATTGCGTATTGGCCCAGGACGGCGTCCATCTGAGGGTTTCCAGAAGATTGGTGACGACAGCCTCGGGAACCTCGCGGGTATCATACCTGCGAATGCTTCTCCTTTCCTTGATCACCTCTATGACACTTTTCATACGATCACCTCTCCATGGTTTCTTTTACCGAACCCGAACCGCTCATGTAAAAGTTGAAGGGTCCTGCTGCTGACATTCAATCCGTTTAAGGCTTTTCCTGAAACCCAGCGCGCTTCAACGGCGTCATCGCCGGGTTGTAGGGTGCCGTCGATATAGTCGGCCGACATGTCTACGATAACATAATGAAAGCGTATGCGACCGTCGTCGTCCCTTTCAATGACGTCAAAAGTAAAAACCGGTTCTCCCGCCCGGATCGTAATACCGGTTTCCTCGAAAATTTCACGTTCGGCGGCTGCCTGCAAGGTCTCGCCGAGTTCCATACTCCCGCCGGGAATCGCCCACAACCCTTCGGCAGGGGCACGGCCCCGCCGGACCAGCAATACCCTTTGGTCTTTAAAGACAACCGCCCCAACAGCCACCCGGGGACGTTTGGGGTATAGCCCCTGCGGTTTCGAAGATAGCGCAGAATCCTTTATAGAAGTTTCCTTGTCCATTATTTTTCAACCCGCCGGATGGCTGTTTCCACCGTCCCATCAATCATTCTCAAACGGGACAAGGCATCGGAAGCAATCCGGTTTATCGGATAAGTCCGCATCATCCCCTTGCAAAAAAGCGGGATGGACGTTTTGTCATTTTTTAACTTTTGGAGTGATGCCCGGGCCGCATCCAAACGAAGAATCCCGCACAGCTTTGCCGCCAATCCGCGAACGATACAGTCGCTTGAATCCAGATAAGGCGGGATAAATGTGTCGGATTCCTTCAAAAAACCCGGGTATGACCGGGCCAGTCGTCCCAGTCCCCACAAAACCCCGCGCTGGAGCAATTCATTTTCAATATAGTTACCATCTTTTTGAGCATAGGATACCAGGATGCGGGCATATTCCTCTGCCAATTTTTTATGACGGGCCATGATTTCGCCCATGGCCTCAGGCGATCCCCAGCCGATGCCGCCGGATTCATCATTTAAATTCCATATCAGCCGGCGCATCACCACCCGTGCAGATTCCAGGTCCTTTCTGGCAAGATCGGACACCACCGTCCCGACGGCCGTCACCGCCCGCCATTTTGTCAACTCGTCCATACTGTAAAAGAAAGAAAACAACGGGTTGATTACTTCTCTGGCCGGTAGTTGACATAGCATCATCAGGGCGGCCTTAAAGTCATCCTGTTTTAACATGTCCCGGATTGTTCTTTTGAGTTCACGTCCTCCGATTTTATCGCTGCGCATCATCACGTACTATTCCCGACCTGAATGCGGCATAGCCCATAACTTATGTTATGATCCGTCTTCGGCCCAGGAAATACAGTTCGCCGGGCAGTTTTTTATGGCTTCATCAACCTCGTTTTCCGGGTAGGCCGACAATTCAGCCACCTCGATAAAACCGGCATCGCAAATCTTAAAAACAGCAGGAGACACTGCCGTACAGACTTCGCAAAGTATACAATCGCTCAGCTCGACGATAGGCCTTTTCATATGTTTATCCGGAAATCGCCCGGCCGATTTTGGCGCCCAGTTCAAAGCAGGCCTCAGTTCCCGCCGTGTCCGGCCGGTATTGCAGCTTTAACTCCGGCGCAACGATTTCTATCTGCATGGCTTCAAGTTCATTGCGAATCAGTCTGACCGCTTCACCACTCCAGCCGTATGAACCGAAGGCCGTTCCGATTTTATTTTTAGGTTTGAGCCCTTTCATATAGGTCATAAAATCGCTGACCGTAGGGAAAAGTCCGTTGTTCAGGGTCGGTGATCCGATCAGCACGGCCCTGGCATCCAACACTTCGGTCATGATATCGCTGCGGTCCCACTTTCTCAGGTGCATCGGTTTGACGGCAATCCCGGAATCTAAGAGGCCGGCAGCAATTGCATTGGCCATCTTTTCGGTGCTGTGCCACATGGTATCGTAAACAACCACCGCCTTTTTCTCAGGCGCCTGCCGGCTCCATTGAACATAAGCCTGAATGATTTTAGCCGGATCGTGCCGCCAGATGATGCCATGATCCGGGCAGATCATATTGAATTCCAGTCCCAGCGTTGTAACCTGCTCAACCAGTTTTTGAATCAATCCGGAATAAGGCAGCAGGATATTGGCAAAATATTTTTTAGCATGCGGCATGATGGCGTCACCGATGACGTCGTCAAATTTTTCATGGCCGGCATAATGCTGCCCGAATGCATCGCTTGAAAACAAAATTTTATCGTTCTTCAGATAGGTAAACATGCTGTCCGGCCAGTGAAGCATGCGGGTTTCCAGAAATGTCAGTTGTCTCTGACCGATGCTCAGTTCCGCCCCGCTGCCAACGGCCTTAAAATTCCATTTCTGAGGAAAATGGAGCGCGAGGTTTTTAGCTCCCATCTTGGAGCAGTACAGTGGTTTATCTTCTCCGATCCGATGCATCACCCGGGCAAGTCCGCCGGAATGGTCCAGTTCGGTATGATTGCTGATGACATAGTCAATGGATTTCGGATCCACAATTGCGGAAATGTTTTCAATAAGCTGATCGGCAAATTCCTTTTTAACGGTATCCACCAGCGTGATTTTTTCGTCCAAAATCAGAAAGGAATTGTAAGTGGTTCCCCTATGGGTGGAATAACCATGGAAATCTCTGATGTTCCAGTCAATCACACCAACGTCGTAAATCCCCTTTGCGATTTCAACCGGCTTCATTTCTCTCCCTCTATTGTTTACAGCCCAACAATCCAGCCTGTTTAAAAAAAAGATGCCCTTTTTGTCTGCATGTATCTTGTGACGGAAAAGGGCATCCCGGTTCAATGCAATCAACTCAGCAGTTGTCAGAATCTTCCCCGGACTTTATGATTCCTTTTCAAAATCGTCCTTTGAAGCGCCGCATACCGGGCACTCCCAGTCCGCGGGAAGATCCTCAAATTTTGTGCCGGGGGCAACGCCGTTATCCGGGTCTCCCTGGGCGGGATCATAAACATAACCGCAAACCGTGCATACATACTTGTCCATTCCTTCACCCTCCTCTCTGATTATGTGTTTTTGCCGGGGCGGACTAAAACATTTTGACAAACTCCCCGACTTTTTTCTCGATTTTATCTCTGACAGCGGCCATTGCTTCAAGCGATGATTCCGAGACCGGAGGAACTCCCCACGCCTGTCTTTGCACCCCGGCACAGATATGGGAACCGGTTTTTGCATCCATTTCGATAATGAATGCAGGTGGCCCCCCGGTTAAAACCTCCTGAACTCCTTTGGGACGACGAAACGCCATATCGATTCCTTTTGCCTGCATCACCTTTTCCATGATCGGATGGATTTGCTCGGCCGGCTCCGTCCCGGCGCACACAACCTCAATTTTATCACCGGCCTGGTACTGGAGAAATGCCGCCGCCATTTGGCTGCGACAGACATTTTCACGTCCTAAAACAAGAATCCGGGGCCGTCCCAGAAACGGCTTTACAAGATTGGCAACCGCTGTCTCAATGTCGTCTTGAACGCCCGGATGCTTTTCCATATCCCCCGGGTGCTCAATCTGCCGGTAAGTCAGCCCGCCTTCATAAAGGGCGTTAATGGCATCAAAAAAATATTTCGCCGTAAGATGCAGCCCCTCAAAAAGATTTTTACCCTTGGTTGCACCCACGGCGAGTAGAAACCCGCGCCGGGTTTTACTGCCCGGATCGGCAAGTTTCAACTTATATCTTCTGGCCCATAAAGTCTGACTGCGATCGATAAGCGCTTTTAATTGGGCGGTTGTATTGTAAAAAAATACGGGGGTGGCAGCGATAACCATATCAGCTTCGCGCAGTAGCGTATAAATTTCATGCTTCATATCGTCATCAATCGGACAAAACCCTTTTTTTTCGCAAACAACATATTCCTTGCAGGGCTCGATCTTTTTTTTACAAACCTGAACGATCTGTGTCTCAACCCCCAGTTTTTCGGCTTCTTTCAAAAATGCCGAAAGGAGATACTGGGTATTCCCTTTCAGTCGGGGACTGCCTTGTAATCCGAGCATCAGCATAAATAGGTTCTCGCTATTTCTTCTGGTGACATTCTTTGCATTTAACCGGACCGCCCTTTTGTGCGGAAAGAGCAAGCTCTTTATGGCATTTCGTGCACTGATCCATGACTTCTTTCTTTTTCAGCTTGTCCTGTCTGATCAGTTTTTGGATGGCGCCGGCGTCTTGCGGAAAAAGCTCATGGCAACTATTGCAGTCTATGTAAGCTTCCTGATGACGTAAATGCGAAAAAGGAACATTCCCGAGACTGCCGCCGAACAGGACCATTTCCTTTGCTCCGCGCTTGCCTTCGGCAGCGCCAACCGCTAATCCCGCCAGCTGAACGGCAGCCAGAATGAGAAGCAACCCTTTTTTTATGGACGGTTGCATGAAAATGTCTTCAGCCTGCTTGACCTTCCAGGGTACACTGGCTGAAGTCTATTTTTTTGCCGCATTTACCGCAAACGTGCTCACGATTGAATTCATCCGAAAATATTTCTTTTTCTGCGCCGCACTCCGGGCATCGACACTTAAAGGCTTTGAGATGTTTGAGCTCTTGAAATCCCGGACAATGTTGTGGGGTTGACATAATCGCCTCCGTATACATAAATGAGTTGCGAGGTTTTGTTAATTGATTTAACGGCTTATTTTATTGGCAATTTCGCGCCCGTAACCCTGCGCCATCTGGACGCCTCCGCCGATTGTGCTGGACTTGAGGCGCAAGGCACTTGCGACCATAGCCATCCCTAAAATGTGTTTCATCGTGTCAAAAATGCGATCGGGTGCTTCGCCGCTCCATCCAAAGGCGCCGAATGCTCCGCCGACTTTTCCTTGAAGCCCCGCTTTTTCCGCTAAAAAAAGAAGCTTCTTCATCGCTTCCAGCATGTCGCCATGATAAGTAGCAGATCCAAAAACCAGGGCGTCATAGCTTTTTAAATCCGCATCGGATTTGATATTGTTTGCATTGACGACTATCGCTTCCACATTGGAAATCCTCAATCCTTCGGCAATCAATTCTCCAATCCGACGTGTTTCACCGGCTCTGGTGGCACATACGATCAGCGCTTTTGCCATTACGGTACCTCCCGGAAAAAATTGTAGCACAATCAGAACAAGATACAAAACTACAGCAAAACCCTACCCGCATGCTATCCGATTCTCTTGTCAATCCCATCTGCCGCGCAATCTGGTATATAACAGGAATTGTCCAAAAATTCACATTTTTCCTTGCAGGATGGACATTGTTCAGGCGGTGCATCCGCCTCCAGTGTAAAACCGCAGTTTTTGCATTTCCAGCTGGTCGTCATGTTGCCTCCTTGCAGCCGAAATTTCGTAAATGTGTTTGTTTAAGCCGGACAGACCCTGCTCCGCATATCTCTCCGATAAATAGGACCCGGCCTGCAATCCGGTCATCATGGAGCCTTTATGTTCTTATGCTTTCCAAAGCCCATGGAGATTGCAATACTCGCGTGCAGTGACCTTCTGAGCCTCGACTTTAAATAATGCTTCCGGCGCATCGCCGGGATTTAAAAACTGCCGGTAAGCCTTGCCGTCAGCGATAATCTCGATCCATTCAATGTAATGTTTCGATTCCATGGGGTGAGCGACGCTGCCGACCTTAACTTTTACGCCGCCGTCGACTTTTTCAATGGCGGGGACATGTTTTTCTTTGGCTGCATCAACTGTATTTTCAACCATCAGTTTCATCGGTTCGCCGCAGCATACCAGCTCACCCCCGCCGCCATGGAGCACCTCGACGATATTGCCGCATGCCTCACATTTATAAACTTCTAATTTTTCTGCCATATTATACTCCTTTCATGTTTAAATATATCGTATTTTTTCAAAACGCTAAACTGTTACAAAAATTCTAATAATTTTCACCAAGTAATTCAAAGTGCGCCTGGGGATGCGCACATGCCGGGCACTCTGCCGGCGCCTCAGTCCCCTCTTGGATATACCCGCAATTGCGGCAGCGCCAAGCAACTTTTCCCGTTCTTTTAAAAACACGCCCGGTTTCAATATTGGCTGCAAGGGCAAGATATCTTTTTTCATGCTGTTTTTCAGCTACCGCAATCGCCTCCATTACTGCAGCAATATCATCAAAGCCCTCTTTCCGGGCGATGAGTGCAAAACCCGGGTACATCTCGGTATGCTCATGATTTTCTCCGGCAGCCGCATCTTTTAAATTTTGAAGGGTAGAACCGATAACCCCGGCCGGAAATGTCGCTTTTAATTCAACATCGCCACCTTCAAGAAACTTGAAAAGCCTTTTGGCATGTTCTTTTTCCTGGTTTGCCGTCTCTTCAAATAGGGTTGAAATTTGGACATATCCTTCCTTTTTGGCCTGGCTCGCGAAATAGGTATACCGATTTCTTGCCTGAGATTCACCCGCAAACGCGGTTAATATGTTTTTTTCCGTCTCTGAACCATTCAGTTTTCCCATTTCCCCTTTCCTTTCTAAATAACAATCCGATTCTTTTGATTATATTCATCCGTCACGGCAAAACTTATTAATATCAGTTATCATTATATTCATTTTTTCAACGTTGTCCAGACTTTCATTCCTGTTTTTACATTTTTTAAATGCCCTATTATATTGACCTTTCCCCAATCGACATTATTTTCAAAATAAAAAGTGATCGCATGCATACATAAGACCTAAAAACAAACTGAATTGGGACCCGTAGGAGTTCATCATGTTAACATTAGAAGAAATCAAAAAGGATCCGGAGCTTGTGAGCGTTATCGACTGGAATATGACTCCCGAAGAGGCCGTCAGGCTATACCTTGAATGGGGTAATAACTGGGCCCGAAGTAATTATGTTATTCGTTCAAAAGATGATGTTTCATATTATTTTGTAATCAACACATGGGAAAAAGCACCGGCAATCTATCTGATCCGTCGAAATTCGGAACATGCGGATGAGTTGGCTAAATTTAATTTGCCGGCAGAGCTCAAGAATCGTTTTTTAGACTCGATTGGACATAACAAGGGCGTGTACGCCCTTGATAATGAAATAAAAACCTGGCTTAAATCGGAGCTTGACGAAACCGGTTAAAACCAAACCTACTCTTTTATAAAAAGCGTTCGGCCCACTCAACGGATATCAGCAAACCGAAGACTTTTTATATGTGAAAAAATAAATGGAGATCAATCGGGAAGGGGAGCTTCCGGCGGCAGCGTTTTTACTGTTATTTTATGGTATAAAGACCGCGCGATTTTGCTTCGATCACGCCTCTTTTCGAAAGCTTGTACAGAGAATTGCTGAGCTGCCTTGGGCCTAATCCTGTTTTTTTTCTGAGTGTATCAATATTCACACCCTTTTTGCTCCGTTTGATAACAGTAAAAACCAAGTCGAGAACCGTGGTTTTTGCCGCGGGCTTCTTAGCAGCCGTCTTTTTTGCAGCAACCCCTTTTTCTGATTTCTTTTTTACTGAGGCCTTTTTTATCACTCTGCTTTTCGCTGCTGTTTTTTTAGGGGAAGATAATTTGTCTACTTGTTTGGAAATTTTATCCACCTGCCCGGAAAGACTCGTTAATGATTTTGCGATCGTCTTCAGTTGATCTTTTAATTTCTTCATTTGGTTTCCTCCTTGAATAATAATCCATCAACCGCATCGTTTATCAGGCAGTATTATATTTAAAACCAAATGTCAATAAAACAACTGTTTTTCAGAAAAATATTCCGCCTCATAAACCTCCACACGGAGCCCGGGTTCCCGCCAGGCGGAACGCGACATGCCTCCTTTGATGCAGAGGTGCTCCAGGAATTCTTCTTTTTGAGGAAGCTGTTCCCACACCTGCGGTAGAAATGTTGACCGGCAATATCCCTGCGACAAGATTACACCGTGAACGCCTGCAACGAGACGCTTCTTCAGATCTTCACAATCGATAAATTTCAACACACGCGGCACCGTTAGTACGCTTATTTCGATATCAACCGCATCGATTTCGTCTTTACCCAGGGGTGAAAAGCGGGGGTCTCGGAAAGCGGCATTGATTGCATTTTCTTCCACACAGGAAAACAAAGAAGTTGTCGGCTCTATCGTTCCAATGCACCCCCTAAGCGATCCGCCCAGGTGCAGTGTTACGAAACACCCCCTCTTTTCCTGCAGCACGGGAGAAACACATTTGGGCTTAACAAAGCCGCTTTTATCTTTCAGCAGTTCGGCGGTTATGACCGATCGGACTAATTTTAACAGAACTACTCGATCTTGATATTCCAACAATGCCGGCGTCCCTATTTTAATTTAAAAAACTACTTTTGTTCAAGACAACCTCAACCTATTCGTTGGGCGTATGGTTTAATGGTCCTCACCTGTTCAGAAGCTCTTTTCAATTTTGATGTCGCTGCTTTTTCTTATATGCGCCAACCAGTCGGTAAAAACCCTGAGCCGCTTCTGTCCCAACAGGTTATTCTTCAGCTGATCCTCCTCTTTTTCAAATCCGGCCCGGTCCGGAATGGTTTTTTCTTTAAAAATAATAACGTAATACCCTTTGGCCCCTTCCACGACTGTATCCGGCAGTTTTTTTTCAGTTGAGAGCAAAAATGCCGTACGGCTGATCTCCGGTTCATATCCAATTGCCGGAACCTGTTCATTGCGTTTGAAAAAGCCGGTGCTTTTTACCTGCAGCTTATAACGCTTTGCCTCGTCCTTAAGGGGTTTGCCGTTTTTTAAGGCTGTCAACAATTCGTTTGCTTCCTGGCCGGCTATTTCTTTTTGTTTTTCTTTTGTCAAATCCGCTTTGACTTTTTCGGCAACGGTACCGGCTTCAGGAATACTCTCCGGAATTTTTTCGAGCAGCTGAATAATATAAAACCCGTCACCGAAATCCTGCACATCACTGATCTCCATTTCCGATAGCGAAAAAGCGACTGAAGCAAATTTGGACTTTTCCCTAATCTCCTTTTGCGGGCCTTCCAGCGTAAAAAATTCGGTAGTTTGAACGGTTACATTATGCGCTGACGATGCTTTCTCCAAATCGTTCACTTCAAAAGTCAATTCGTATGCCGATTCGGCGTCATCATAGGCCTTTGTTTTGGCTCTTTCAGCGGTCAGTTTTTTAACTATCTCGGCCCTGGCTGCATCAAGTGAAAGCGCACTGGCCTCATTTGCCTTTTCCACTTTGATGAGGTGCCAGCCGAATTGGGTTCGAACCGGATCACTGACCTCGCCCGCTTTCATCGAGAACGCGCGCTCTGCAAACGGTTCAATCATATCTTCTCTTTTGAATGTTCCAAGATATCCGCCGGCATCTCTGGTTGGCCCTTCGGAATATTGTTTGGCAAGTTCACTAAAATCCTTCCCCCCGTTAGCCAGTTCCCATACTTTCAGAGCTTTCTGTTTGACGTTTTCAACCGTCTGCGGATCTGCATCCTGTTCAAGGGCGAACAGAATGTGCCTGGCTTCCACCGTTTTCGGCTTTTTAAACTCCTGGCCGTGTTCTTCAAAATAAGCCGCGACTTCCTCCTCGACTATCTTAACCTGAGACTCATATGCCTTCGGATTAAATTTAATATACCGCACCTTTACTTTCGGTTCGGTTTTATAGGCTGCTTTGTTTTTTTCAAAGAAAGATTTGGCTTCGCTGTCCGTCACTTGGATATTTTGATAGCGATCAGGATCAAATTGAACAAAATCGATATTTACGGCCGTGTTTTTCCAATTATACCATTCCAGTACCTCTGCTTCTGAAACCTTTACGCCATCCTCAATATATGCTTTCACACGTTCCAGCAGCATGGATTTCCTCTGCAAAACTTCAAACTCTTCCGGAGTCAGCCGGTTACGTGTCAATACCCTTTCATACAAATTTTTGTCGAAAATACCGGCGGACTGGAATGCGCTTATTTTATGAATTGAGTCGATCAGTTCCACATCGGTAACTCTGAAATCCAGCCGTTCGGCCTCCCGCATGATTAGGCGCTGGTCAATCAACTGGTCGATAGCCTGTTTATCGACCTGTAGCATTTCTATCAGGCTGTCATTTAAGTTATTCCCGAACTGCTGCCGCAGCTGTTCGATAATGTTGTTGTAAGTCTGGCGATATTCCTCAATGGTAATGGCCTCACCGTTGACAAGGGCCACCCGGTTTGCCGTTTGGGAACGAAAGCTGCCGACTCCCCAAAACACAAACACGACGACAACCGCACCTAAAATAAACTTGATCATCCAGCTTGACGCATATTTCCGCATTATATTGAGCATCAGATCTCCCTCTTTATGTGACGGGACGGAAGCCGCCTCGTCAGCTCACATTTATGATTACACGATAACACGAACAGGTTTGGTTTGCCGGTCAATCTTGGTTCCGACCGATTCGGAACAAAACGTACACACATATTCGTATTTGTCCCCTTCAGGTATCACCAGCAGCAACCGTTTTCGCACCGGTACAGCCCTTTGACAATGCGAGCAATACAGCTCGGTAGCATCAAATTCCTTATAGATCCCCGCCCGCGAAGACTTTTGGCGCACGGCTTCCCCTGGGAAATAGCTGTTTTCAAATTTCATGTTCGCACCTGTTTGCAGATGGTTTATCTTTTACGGCAATTGCCTGCATGCGCGTTGCAAACCCGCTCCGAAATCATGCATCATATTTAAAAATTCAAAGCTCAATCTTATAAATAAACTTATCAAATACTAATTTTAAACTTTAAGTTTGTCAACCGTATCCCCCAGTTAGAGCGACTTCCAGTAAATCCCAAGTGGTTGCAGAAAGGCCATCGAAAATAATTATTGACACGATTTTCTGTATTTGTTATCCAGTCGCCCGATGCTTGGGGCTGTAGCTCAGCTGGGAGAGCGCATGACTGGCAGTCATGAGGCCAGGGGTTCGATCCCCCTCAGCTCCACCATTTTTTTAAATTTTATAGAGGGTTATGCCAGGCACGGCTTAGTCCTCTATTTTTTTCTGCCTGCTTGAAATCCGTATAAGGCTTTTCCATTAATCATTCACAAACATCCATGGCTTGTCGATTCCGATAAAGACAGATTCGGTATTTCGACCTCACAGTGAGTGCAAACGAGACAAGGCGATCTGAGACCTTTGCAAGTTTAAGCCGGGTAAACGGCATGGATTATTTTTATATATTTCACTGCAGGATTTGGCGGATCATCAGGATTGAGTGTGTTTTCCGGATTTAATGCGAACAATATGAACGCAAACATCGGCAGCCCCCTGACAAAAGCAGGGCGACAGTATCAAATTCATCGATAAATGTCGCCCTGTCTAACGAAGGGGGGGAGATTAAAAGTCTATTTCTTTTTTGCTGTAGTGGCTTTTTTCTTTGCCGCTGGTTTTTTAGCTACTTTTTTTTTTGCAGGTGCCTTTTTCTTTGCTGCTTTTTTAGCGGGTGCCTTTTTCTTTGCTGCTTTTTTAGCGGGTGCCTTTTTTGCTGCTGCTTTTTTCTTGGCGGGTGCTTTTTTCTTTGCTGTAGCCATGATTTCCTCCCTTTAATAGTTAATTGATAAGGCCCACTACCCCTCCCTTTTGCAGGAATAATTAATCCTGCATGATCGCACTTATTGTGGCTTGATTTCTATTATTATACTATATATAGTATGTCAAGTTTTTTTAAATAAAATGTTTATATTTTTATCATCCATAGACCGGGCGGTTTCATACATTTCAATCATCAGATGTGAAATGCTGTGTTGAACGATGGTTTTGTGTTTATTCCCCATTTTTGACAATATTTAACGGCAAAGCGATTATATTTTAAGGTTCCTTCCCTGAGCCCCAGTTCTTGGATCCGTTTGAGCGTATCATTCCTTGACAACCGATACGTATTAGCATAAAAGCGTGATCATTTTGGTAACGGTCGCAAATCCACGACCCATTGAGGCCATAAGGATCTGCGCTTTCCAATGAAAGCCAACATGCTGCTGGTGCGATGACAAAACAGACCAAATTAAACAGTATTCGAAATATCGGCATTATCGCGCATATCGATGCGGGCAAGACCACCGTCACCGAACGGATACTGTATTATACCGGACGATCCTATAAGATGGGCGAGGTCCATGACGGGGAAGCTGTTATGGACTGGATGCCGGACGAACAGGAGCGCGGCATCACCATAACGTCTGCAGTTACCACCTGCCGGTGGAAGGAATGCGATATCCAGATTATTGACACGCCGGGTCATGTTGACTTTACCATTGAGGTCGAACGATCTTTGAGAGTGCTGGATGGCGCCATCGGCATATTTTGTGCCGTCGGCGGTGTCGAGCCCCAATCGGAAACAGTCTGGCACCAGGCCGATAAATACCATGTCCCCAAAATAGCTTTTATTAACAAGCTGGACCGGATCGGCGCCAATTTTTTGGGAACGGTTCAAATGATCAAAGACCGATTAAAGGCAACACCGGTCATATTGCAACTTCCCGTCGGTTCCGAAGATCATTTTGCCGGGGTTGTCGATTTAATCGAAATGAACCAGATCATATGGGATGACGATACGCTGGGAGCGACCTACACCCGATCCGACATATCGATCGACCATATTGAAACAGCAAAAAATTACCGGGAAAAGTTGATTGAAGCCGCCGCCGAATACGATGATGGCATAATGGAAGCATATCTATCTGAAAAACCGATTACCCCCGAGGCCATTCTATCCGCCATTCGCAAGGCAACCATTGATTTAAAACTGGTTCCGGTTCTGTGTGGTTCAGCCTTGAAAAACAAGGGTATCCAGCCGCTTCTGGACGCGATTGTCAATCTGCTTCCCAGCCCAGCCGACGTACCGCCCATCCAGGGGATAGTTCCCGACAGCGACGAGGTACGGGAATTTACAGCCAGAGAAACGGGGCCGCTGGTCGCTCTGATCTTCAAGGTGTCGGTGATGGAGGGGCGCAAGCTTTCCTTTGTCAGGGTATACAGCGGTAAGATGCATGCCGGCAGTGAAGTATACAACGCGTCCCGCCGGATTAAAGAAAAAACAGCTCGCATCCTTCGGATGCATGCCAACAAAAAGGAACGGATTGACGTAGCTGCGGCCGGCGCCATCGTCGGCGTTGTCGGTTTGAAGGAGTCCTCAACCGGAGAAACGCTTTGTTCCGCGGAGCATCCGGTATTACTCGAAAAAATAGAATTTTATGAACCCGTTATTTCCGTGGCGATAGAACCCAAGACTCACTCGGATCAGGAAAAAATTGATCAGGTTCTGGGTAAATACATGTCCGAAGATCCCACCTTGCGGGTTCGGAAAGATGAAGACACCGGCCAAACTATACTGTCAGGAATGGGAGAGCTCCACCTTGAGGTCGTCATCAGCCGGATGGTGCGTGAATTTAATACCAATGTAAACATCGGAAAACCCCAGGTTGTATATCGTGAAACCATCGGGAAAGAAGCGACCGCAACCGCCCAGTTCGACCGAGAGATTTCCGGACAACGACACTTCGGAGGGGTCAGTCTTCGGCTCAATCCGCTTCCGCGGGGAAGCGGCAATCGCTTTCGATCGGATATTACGGAAGATATCATCCCCGGCATATTTATCGCAGCCGTCGGAAATGGGGTCATGGAGTCTTTTGAAAGCGGCGTACTGATGGGTTATCCGGTCGTCGATATTGAAGTCGCCCTTATCGGCGGTGAGTATAAGGACACGCTGGGAACAGACCTGGCTTACCGGGTCAGTACGTCCATGGCTTGCCAGAAAGCGCTTTTGAAAGGAGAGCCTTTCCTGCTGGAACCGATCATGGACGTGGAAGTCTTTGTGGCAGAATCCTTTATGGGTGACGTCATTGGTGATCTGAATTCCCGAAGCGGCAAAATCGCATCCATCTACCCCCAAATGGGCGTTCAGGTAATCAAAGCCATCGTCCCTTTAAAACGCATGTTCGGTTATTCCACCGCCTTAAGATCCGCCACCCAAGGAAGGGGAACCTTTACCATGAAATTCGCCCGTTTTGATCAAAGCTGATTCCCCGCCGATAAGCTAAGGCAAACCCGCTGGCATCTGTTTTAATTCAGCATTGATCACTTTCAGCAAATTTTCGATTTGTTGCTTTTTAGCCGGGTCGGCTATGTCCGGTAATGCCCGGTTTAAATGAAAATAGGCGGTTTTAGGCTTCCCTGTTTTTCTATAATAAAGCCCCAGATAATAATGGGAATCGGCCTGCTTTCCCTGCCGGCCGAAGGCCTCACCCAGTGCATAATAGGCCTGTTCATAATCCGGGTTATTGGCAACCAGGGTCATCAGTATTTCAGCGGCTTTTTCGAATCTTTCCATACCCACAAGGGCCCTGCCCAGAAAAAACAATCTTTCAGGATCACCGGGATCGATACTGAGGGAACTTTCTAAAATACTCACCGCCTGTGGGTAGCTCCCTTCCTGAATATATATTTTACCTAAATCGGTCAGTATATAGGGGTCAAATGCCCTTTTTTCCAGAGCCGCTTTCAGATGAACAACGGCATCCCTGCGATTGCCGGTTCTGGCCATAATCAAGCCCAAACCATAATGTGCCAAAGGATCTCCGGGCCGGTTCGCAACGGCATCTTTGAATAAATTCAAGGTCAGATCGACGTCCTGGTAGTTGGCAACCAGGTAAGTATGCGCCCGTCTGAATTCATAAGAATCGGTTTGATCAACCGGATTCGAGCGACGGTCCAGCCAGGTGTCAATATAGGCAATGCGGTCTTCAGAAGCCGGATGCGTCATTAAATAGTTGGGGACCTGTTCCGAACCAAACCATTGCTTACTCCGGATTTTTTTTAAAATGGATATCAAACCCTCCCCGCTGTACCCGGACTTGCCCAGGTACTCCAACCCCCTTTGATCCGCCTGAATTTCATCTTCCCGGCTGTATGCAAGCATGACGGACTGACCGGCTGCCATCGATCCGATCGTGACCGCATTGGCCGCCGTCGCCGCTCCGCCGGCGCCCAGCAAAAAACCGGCGGCAACCCCGGCCAGGGTCGCGATGTTCACCTTTTTTGATCGCTCTATCTTCTGGGAGATATGCCGGCTGACAACATGTGAAATCTCGTGGGCAATAATTCCGGCAAGCTCATCTTCGGTCTCCATTGCGGCAAACAGGCCGCTGTTGATGTAAATATGACCGGCAGGAGTTGCAAACGCATTATATACATCTTCTTTTACGACATAAAAGCGATAAGCAAAGGGTTGCGCCGGCATCACGGCCAGAATTTTTTGCCCGATTTGATTGACATAGTTAACGATGATCGGATCTTTTATCAGCTGAAAATGACTTAGCACGAGTTTCTGGAACTCTCGTGACAGCTCTTCTTCTTCCTTAATGGTAATGGCGACTGCGCTGCGAGGAAAGGTCAGGCCGATAAAACAAAACAGCCCTATGCCCATCAGTATCCATTTATTCGATAATCTTTTTCTGAAATTCATGTCCTGTCCCGGGATGCAAAGCTTCCCGTCCCCATGCGCTTGAGGATAGCCCAACAGAAACTTTGACATAATAATAAGGTGTTCAGGCCCTGCAAACAAGAATATTATCTCACATTCTTAAGTTCTTTTCAAACCTGTAGATTTGTGATACAAATTTTTTGTTATGGCTGATATTATCTGTATATCAAATCAGAAGGGCGGCGTTGGGAAAACCACAACGGCGATCAATCTTTCGGCTTCTCTGGCTGTTTCAGAGAAAAGAACGCTGCTGGTGGACTGTGATCCCCAGGCAAATGCCACTACCGGCATCGGCATCGACAAGGCCAGGATTGAGAAAACACTGTATCATGCAATGATCGGCGATGCGCCAATCCGGAGTTTGATTGCAGGCAGCAGCATTGAAGCTTTAAAGGTGATTCCTTCCCGGGTTGAACTGATTGGTTTTGAAGTTGAAATGATGTCGAAACCGAATCGTGAGAAGGTTCTCAAGAACCTGTTGTCCGAATTGAAAGATTCTTTTGACTATATCATTCTGGACTGTCCGCCGTCATTAAGCCTATTGACCGTAAACGCCATGACCGCCGCCGATTATTTGCTGATTCCTTTGCAGTGCGAATTTTATGCACTGGAAGGGCTGGGTCAACTGCTGCAAACCGTCAAGCGGGTTAAACTCGGACTCAATCCGGACCTGAAAATCATCGGCATCCTGCTGACCATGTTTGACAAACGAACCAATCTTTCCCACCAGGTCGCCGAAGATGCTGAAAAATATTTTAAATCCCTGGTTTTCAAAACCACCGTTCCCCGCAGTGTCCGGCTGGGCGAAGCACCCAGTTTTGGAAAACCCATCCTGCTTTATGATGCCGCATCCGTCGGGGCACAAAGCTATTTTGAACTGGCAAATGAAATCATGAATAATCCGGCGAGAGCACTCTAACCGCAAGCTTTATTTTTAAAGGAACGACATGCAGAAAGGCAAAGCGCCGCAAGGGTCCGAATCTTCGACAAAAAAGAGAAAAAAACTGGTTCTGGGCAAGGGTCTGGAAGCCCTGATACCGGATTTCGATTTTGAAACAAACCGGCCCGCCGAATATTTCCTCTGCAGTATTGAACGGATACGGCCCAATCGGTATCAGCCCCGGCGACGGTTTGCCGAAGACGAACTGAATGACTTGAGCCTTTCCATAAAAACCCAGGGAATTCTTCAGCCGCTTCTGGTCCGTAAAGACGACGCCGGTTACGAGCTGATAGCCGGTGAGCGAAGGCTCCGGGCTGCCAAAATGGCCGGATTAAAGCAGGTGCCGGTGGTAATCAAAAGCATATCCGATAAAGATATGATTGAACTGACCATAATCGAAAACATCCAACGGGAGGATTTAAATCCACTGGAAACGGCCGAAGCTTATTTCCGGTTGATTAGCGAATTCGAACTGACCCAGGATCAGGCGGCTGAAAGGGTCGGTAAAAGCAGGTCGTCGGTTGCGAATTTTTTAAGGCTTCGCCAGCTTTCTGAGCCGATCAAGGCCAGCATTGCCGATGGCGCCCTGAGCATGGGACACGCCCGTGCACTTCTGGGCGCGCCCACCGCCGCCCTTCAGACCGCTGCGCATCGCATGGTTGTTTCCAAAGGATTATCCGTCCGGCAGACCGAGGCTCTGGTAAAACGCTTAAATACCGGAGCCTCCAAAAAACCCAACCCTTTGCCGAAAACCAGAGACAGACATTTTTCCGACCTGTCGGAGGAACTTTCACGTCAGTTCGGAACGAAGGTTCAGATCAAGCGGCGGGGCAAAAAAGGCAAAGTCGAAATTGAATTTTACAGCGATGAAGATCTTGACCGACTTTTAGGCATTTTCAATCTGTCGTCTTAACCCGTCGCAAGCTGTTTCGCTGAGAAAACATGGCGCTTCACATTATTATTGACGGTTATAATCTCATCCGCCAATCGCCACGCTTAAAGCGTTTGGACCATCAGGACATCCAGCTAGGACGCCAGTCTCTGATTGAGGAACTGGCTCGCTACCAAAGGAGAAAACGCCACCGGATAACGGTGGTCTTTGACGGCGCCAAGGCGCCCGTAAACAACCGGCCGCAAGATCGTATCAGGGGAATTGACATCCGGTTTTCCCGTACAGAAGAATCGGCCGATATCATTATTAAAGGAATGGCCGCCAGGGAGAAGGAAAACGCACTGATTGTCAGCTCCGACAGGGACATTGTCGTTTTTGCCATGTCCCAAGGAGCCGCCGTAATCAGCTCGCCTGATTTTGGCGAAAAGATTGCGCAATCCGCCCTTTCCTTGGATGACAGTCCCCTTCTGCACGAAATTAAAAGCTGGAACCCTTCAACTAAAAAAAAGGGGCCCAGCCGGCGGCTGTCAAAACGCGAACGGAAAAACAAATTGAAAACTCGCAAACTTTAATACTATGAAAATTATATGTGTCATTGACGGCCAGGGCGGCGGTATCGGCAGCACAATAATAAAAAATTTATACGGGCTCGGCAATGATATGTCTGAAATCATTGCCTTGGGCACCAATGCCATCGCCACCGCCCAGATGTTGAAAGCAGGAGCCAATCGAGGTGCGTCGGGAGAAAATGCCATCGTCTATACGGTTCCCAAGGTCGATATCATCATCGGACCCGTGAGCATCATTGCGGCGAATGCCATGATGGGTGAAATAACCCCTAAAATCGCGGAAGCGGTGTCATCGAGCCCGGCGCGCAAATTTCTGTTGCCGCTGACCCAGGAAAATATTGAAATAATCGGTGTGGCGACGCTGCCGTTGCCGCATCTTATTCAAACCTTGATTAAAAAAAGCCTGAAAAGTTTTTTGTCGGAAACGGATGCAAGCGATCATTCTACCGATTGACTCTGGAGTATAAACAAAACCATACGATATCAATTGATATCATATCGAAAATTTAATGCGTTCTAGATTAAATTAATTGAAGCAAGGAGATCCGATCATGTGTGAAGCAAATGCCTACCTGGTAGATGAAGATTCAAACAAATTGGTCATGGAGGCTGTTGATTCCGTCGAGCCTGAAGGCGATGGCATCAAATTAATCAACATATTCGGCGACCAGAAAATTTTAAAAGCCCGCATTCATTCACTTTCACTTGTTGATCACAAGGTCTATCTGAAAAAAGTATAACCCCTGCTTTAGGTATCGGAGGCTGTTCTGCAAGGGGATTTGACATAAATCCGCTGATGGGAACGCCCGTTGCGAGCAATGGTATGAAGCCGGCAGGCCCTGCAGGCCTTCACCCGGATGATGCCGGATGGAAATAAACAACTCTCGGTGCAGACAAAATACACCGGCATGGCAAACTTTCATCATTACGATTCATGCCAACAGCAGCGACATCCGGACAACATAACCGAACATTGATCCCATGAAAATCATCATTGCCAAAAGCGCCGGTTTCTGTATGGGCGTCCGCAAAGCCGTCGAGCTGGCCCTTGATACCGCCAATAAGAATCCCGGGTCCATCCATACCTTCGGCGACTTGATTCACAATCCCCAGGCAATCGCCCTTTTAAAGGAAAAAGGCATTTCCGTCATCGACCATGTCCCCGAACAAGGCAGGGGAACCTTGCTGATCAGGGCACACGGCGTTCCCCCTGAAACACGGGAACTGCTTGAAAAAGCCGGTTTTACCGTAAAGGACGCCACCTGTCCGAGGGTGATTAAGGTTCAACTCATTATTCAGCGGTATGCCCGGCAGGGGTATACCGCCATCATCATCGGTGATAAGGACCATCCCGAAGTAGTCGGCCTTTTGGGTTATGCACAAGCCAATGGGTTGGTGATCGACAATCTCAGGGATCTTGAAGCCCTTCCCGGTTTTGACAAGGCCATTATTGTCGCCCAGACAACCCAGAACACACTTTTTTATGATGCGGTCAGACAGTGGGCGGCCCGAAAATATCCCCATTACAAGATATTCGATACCATTTGTGATTCCACTGCAAAGCGTCAACGCGAAGTCGCCCGGCTGACTGAAACCGTCGATGCGGTTATCGTGGTCGGCGGCCACCATAGCGGCAATACCCAGCGGCTGGTGCAAGTGGCCCGGAACAAAGGCAAGCCCGCATTTCACATTGAAACAGAAGCGGAGCTGGACATACAGGCCCTTGAAAAGTATCAGGTTATCGGAATAACGGCAGGCGCATCGACGCCCAACTGGATAATTAAGAAGGTGTACCGAACCCTTGAAACGGAGCTCAGCAAAAAAGACCAAAAATGGCGCCAAATTCTGTATGCCGCCCAGCACAACCTTCTTTTGACGAATATATATGTGGCCATCGGGGCCGGGTCTCTCTGTTATGCCGCCATGAAACTGATCCAGCGGCCGTTTTCATTCGCCAATATCCTGATTGCCATGTTCTATGTTCTTTCCATGCATATTATCAACAACCTGACCGGAAGAAAATCCGACCGCTACAACGATCCCGAAAGAGCCCGCTTCTATAAAAAGTACCGCCAAATGCTCGCAGCTTTGGCCATCATTGCCGGCGCATCGGGTCTGGTTAAATCCTATCAACTGGGAACGGTCTCTCTGATGATTATTCTGGCGATGAGTGTAATGGGCCTGCTTTATAACATCCGGCTGGTGCCCGACAGCTTTGCCTCCATAAAATTCCGAAGAATCAAGGATATCCCCGGATCCAAAACCATTTTAATCGCCGTTGCCTGGGGCATCGTAACGACCGTTCTTCCGGCTCTTACAATGGGTTCCGACCTGCTTACCATTGAAATTCCCCTGGTCTTTTTGTGGAGTTCCAGCATGGTTTTCGTCAGAACCGCCTTTTTCGATATTTTGGATATGCAGGGGGACCGAATCGTCGGCAAAGAAACCATTCCAATTCTGATGGGTCAACAAAATGCCATGCGCATGCTCAAAGTCCTGATCGGCCTGAACTTTGCCCTTTTGTTAATTTCAGGCGTCTGCGGAGTTTTCTCAACCCTTGGTTATGTCCTGACCATTTGTCCGCTTTTTTCCATGGTCGTGATGCTATCCCATGAAAACAGCCTCATGCCCCCCGGAATCAAGCTGGAATTTCTGGTCGAAACCAATTTTGTGCTGGCCGGCATTTTAACATTTTTATGGCACGCGTTTTTAGGAAAATAGAAGCATGAGACCAAAAAAACTTTTGATAGTCGGCGGTGTCGCCGGGGGTGCTTCCTGTGCGGCGCGTTCCCGGAGACTTTCCGAAGAGGCCGAAATTATAATTTTTGAACGAGGGCCCTATGTATCATTTGCCAACTGCGGGCTCCCGTATTATGTCGGCAAAGTTATCAAAAAAGAAGCTGACCTGCTGGTAGCGTCGCCGGAGCTTTTTAAAGAACGTTTTAATATTGATGTTCGAACTCTTCATAATGTCCGTCAGGTGTATCCTCAACAAAAAGAAATTGAGGTGCAAGCCTTAACCACCGGAAAAATCTATCGCGAAAAATATGAAGCGCTGGTGCTTTCCCCCGGTTCGGAGCCCGTCAAACCCGCTTTGGAAGGGATTGGCTTGCCGGGTATTTTTACGCTATGGACCATCCCGGACTCCCGCGACATCATCAGCTGGATAAAATCCAGGCCGGTCCGGCGGGCGGTGGTTGTGGGAGGGGGCTTTATCGGGCTTGAGATGACCGAAAGCCTTAAAAAACTAAACATTCAGACAACCATCATTGAAATGCAGCCGCATCTGATGCCTTCCCTGGATCCGGAGATGGCTGCATTTCTACATGACCATCTGACAAGCGGCGGGGTCAGGCTGTATCTTAATTCAGCCGTTACTGCATTTAAGAGCGATGAAGACGCACTTACGGTCATATTGGCATCCGGACGGACCCTCTCAACCGATCTGGTTATTCTCTCCGTGGGCGTTCGCCCGAGGACCGAACTGGCAGCGGCTGCCGGCCTCAGAATCGGAAAAACCGGCGGTATCTGGGTCGACGACCGGATGCAAACCAGCGACGAAAATATCTGGGCGGTGGGGGATGCCGTTGAAGTCAAGGATTTTATCTTGAATTTAAAGCGGTTGATTCCCCTGGCCGGTCCCGCCAACCGGCAGGGCCGCATTGCCGCAGATAATATTTTCGGCAATGGATCAGAACCGCACCGCTTTAGAGGCTCTCAGGCAACGGCCGTATGCGGCGTATCGGGTTTAACGGTTGCTTCAACCGGCGTTACCGAGAAGTTTTTAAAGCAAATATACGGAACGGACAAGTTGCCGGATTATGAAAAAATCTATCTGCACCCCGATCATCATGCCAAATATTATCCCGATGCCAAAACCATAACCATGAAACTGATTTTTTCCAAAACTGACGGCCGCGTTCTGGGCGCACAGGCAATCGGCCTGGCCGGGGTTGAGAAAAGAATCGACGTTATCGCAATGGCCATCCAGAAAAATGCAACCGTATTTGACCTTGAGGAGACCGAACTCTGTTATGCGCCCCAGTTCGGCTCTGCCAAGGATCCGGTCAACCTGGCCGGAATGATCGCAGCCAATGTCCTGCGCGGCCACGTATCGGTAGGTCACTGGCAAGACATATCGGATCTGCAGGCCCTTATACTCGATGTTCGTACGCCGCGCGAATACCGCAAAGGCCATTTAAAAAACGCGGTAAATATTCCGCTGGAAATGCTCCGCGCCCGCCTGGATGAACTTCCGCACGACCGGGAAATCTGGACGCATTGTTTTGTCGGACAGCGTTCCTATTACGCAGCCCGGATTCTGCAGCAGCATGGTTTTAAGGTAAAAAACCTTTCGGGCGGATTCCTGCTCTACCCGGCAGTGGAGAGGTTTAAACAACTGCTGAAATCAGGTCTGTGAAAGCGGGGTTATTTATCTTTCCTTTTCCAGATGACCGGTTCAGTTCCGGAAATCAGCCGGCGGATATTTTCCCTGTGGCGGACATAGATGAATACGGTCATGATACCGGCACAGGCCGTGAAGACTCCAACGTTTGTTGACCACCAGACCGCGGGCGCCAGCGCCGCCACGGCGGCAAGCGATCCGACTGAAACCCGATTTGATATTCCGGCGAACAGGATAAAAACCATCATTGCAATCCCCATAGCACCTGGTGAGATTATCAGAAAGCATCCGGCCGCCGTCGCGACCCCCTTGCCGCCGGTTTTAAATTTTAAAAACACAGGATACAAGTGTCCTCCAAAAGCGCACAATGCCACAACCGACACATAGGATGCGTCCAGTAATTCAAGCTGAGCAGTCATTCCGACGGCAAGCCATACCGGCAGGGCGCCTTTGGACAGGTCTCCGATCAGTGTCAGAATTCCCAATCCCGCACCGGTTGTTCTTAAAACATTGGTTGCGCCGATATTTTTACTTCCGGCCTGCCGGACATCAACGGCGCCAAACTGGCTGGCCAGAATCAACCCCCAGGGTATGGATCCCAGCAGGTAAGCGAACGCCGCAAGACCGATATATTTTACACTCGCGATAAACTCCATGTCCTATTCCGGAAATCTTGCAATCAGCTGTAAGCTGTGTCTTAATGATCCGTAATGTGATGGGATGTTCTTATACGGCCTCATCGGTTGAGGCAAGCTGTTACTTGAATCATGCGGAATTAATACCCCTGCAGCCCCGCAAAACGGGATCTCCGCTTCGTTCCGACAAGCTGCGGGGAAGGCGCTCGCTGTTGCGAAGCAGGTAATAATTACCCCGGGATCTGGAGTACGACCGTGAAACCTGTAAAATTGCCGATTGCGGACATGCTGGATCTGCACACCTTTAACCCACGTGAACTAACCGATCTTCTTGATGATTATTTCATAGCCTGCGTTGAAGCAGAAATATATTCCGTTCGTCTGATCCATGGCAAGGGTAAAGGAATTCTCGGGAGTCGGGTTCGGGGGATCTTGAGGCAGCACCCGCTGGTGCACTCGTATGCCCCCGCACCTCCGGACGCCGGCGGCTGGGGCGCCGTTCTGGTGGAATTGAAACGGCAGTAATACTGAATCTCAATCAGACATAGACGTATATGCCATATTCGGTTTGTTCACCCAGCAGAGAATCAATCAGGTTTTGGATTTCCAGTCGCTGGTGGCTGGATGCCCATCGCGTCCAGTCCTCTACGGAATCCCAGGTACTGATCACCACGAATTTACTGGTGTCTTCGTAATTCTTTAATGTCTCTCCGGAGATATAGCCCTGCTGGTTCATACAAACATTTCGCATTTTTTTGAGAAGCGGGGTCAGCTCTTTGACTTTATTCTCGGGCACATTCCGTCTGATGATAATTTTAGCAGTCATTGTCACCCCCTTTGTTGACGAACGTTTAAAGACGAAGCATTTATACTCCCACCTGAAAAAGTTCGGCCGCAAGCAGAGAACAAATCCGGTGAACATGACCCATGCCGTCCGCTTTTCAATAAAGCAACCGCATCAATATGTTCAGATCCCAGGCAGATAAAATTGGATGCCCATGCGAAACCAGAGAATTCGATGGAATTATTATACTTTCTGACAAAAAAAAGTCAAGGGAAACAAGGGATGTTCATCCAAGACGGGTTTCAGAACGATCAAGAATAAAAGGTGGGGTGGTCCAAGGGAAGACCACCCCGTCATGAGGAAAAGAATGGAGCCACTGGGTGATTAGTGACTCTGGATTCAGATTATACACCGCAACAGGTCTTGTCAACAAAATAAGTGCTACATTGTGCTATTTATTACAGGGTCTCATTTACGGCCATGCAACCCTGTCGGCTTTGTTGAAACACCTTAAGATAAGCTGACCGCAGCAATCTAACGGTTTAACGGTTTCCACTCCTCGGACAAGATCTGCCACTTGCCGTTGCTTTGAATCAAATGGATTGTTTTTTCGCCAATATCTGAAAATTGTGCATCCCGGTAATGCTGGATGAAGCTTGTGATGGCAATATTGCCTTCAATAACAACCCACAGGTCGCTCACCTTCAGGGAAACACTTCCGGGTTTTTTAAAAAGCCGGGCCTTTTTATTCTGCCAGCCGGCGTAGTCAAGCTCCCCTGATCGAAAACTGCGGCTGTAATACGACATGTAACGCTCAATGTTTTTTTCCTGCCAACTGGCCGCCCAATCCGAGATAATCGCCCGGACAGTATTTATCGTTTCAATATTTTTATCTTTCCAGGCTGAATCCGTTACACCGGCCGTTGCCTCAAGACTATTGGAATCCGCCGCCGGAGGGGATGGCCCCGCTGCCAGCAAGGACGCGGCCAGCAGCAAGGCAACAAAGACCGTTCTCATTTAAAATGCTCCATTGAAAATCCTTTGATACCATCACAATCCGTACGCTCGCTGATTTCTGTAAGTATCCGGACCGGCAGGATATTGTCAAGTCTCAATTTAAATAAAAAAGGAGCTGCGATTCATTGCAGCTCCTTTTTTATAAGAGTGCCGAGGGACAGAATTGAACTGCCGACACGCGGATTTTCAGTCGGAAAAGGCATCTTGTAAAAAGCTAATGATTACAGTTTATTATCTGTTTTCATTAGCTTTTTGTTGTTCAATAAGTTGGGAAATGTTAGATAAATTTAGTAAAATTAAGGCACGCCGGGCACAATCCGGGCACAAATTTGAAGGGATAGCGCGACGGCGCGAAAAGCGGGTATCCTGGACCGCCTGCCCTTCAATAACCACCAGGCCGCTTTACAGGAGAGCGGACGATGCCAAGCAAGAAAAAACTCAAAGTTAAAGTTAAGAGGTTTAAAGAAGATGGCAGTATAGAGAGAAATTACAAACCTGATTTTATTGATTTATGGGATGAAGCGGACAAAGATACACGGCGACTTCTTGAGAAGATGGCAAAAAAAACACCTGGACTTAAGAAAATATTCGAGCCGATAAAAGAAACAAAACCAATAAAAAAGGCCCTCTTAAAAAGAAAAATATTTGAGGTGGCCGATAAGATAAAGGCTAAAAATCCCAATATTACAAATACAGATCTTGCATATCACGAAGATATTGCACCTCTTTTTGAGGAAGTCTATTCAGGCATGACCTTAGACCACCGCCTTGAAATTTTATCCAAGAAATATCCGGGAAAACCGGGGAGGCCCGCAAAGAAATAATATAACTCTTTAGATTTACAATAAAATAAAAGATATCTGGTTTTATTACTTCAAGTAGTAATACCAATATATTTTAGATAATCATAATAATAAAATCCGTTCTGAGAATAATTCAGACCGGATTTTTTATTTTCAGGCAGGGGGAATCATGGAACTTAGGGAGCTAAGGAAGGAAAAAAAAGTTGTCCAATGGGGCCTAACCATTTCAACGGATATACCACAGAGCAAAATTTCACTTTTCGAGAACGGCTATTTATCACCGACGGAAAAAGAGAAAAGAATAATTGCAAAGGCCCTGGGGGTTACCGTTGACTTAATCGACTGGCCGAAGCCAGCGAGAGCAAAAAAATAATTTCTTGCCCGGCGGGGGCCTGGGAACCCTTGAAAAGATGATCCTGTCCGTTCCCTCAGGATCACCGGGCAGATTAAAGGGAACGTATGGGACAGTTACCGGGGAAAATCTGGATTGATAGAGCGATGATTGAAAGCAGGGCCTATTTGTCATTATCGGGATTCAGTCCGCAGCTCTTAACGCTGGTTTTTGGGAAACGGCAATTCGAGAAGCAGGGGCGCAGGGGTAAGGGGAAATGGGTTTTAATAAACGGGGACAACATAAATATCACATACGCCGAATTTAAAAAGAAATACGGAATCACACAACCGAAATTGACCAGGGCAATCGACCAGTTACTTGAAAAGGGGTTTTTGACGGTTGTTCGCCCTGGGGGAACATACCGTCATGATAAGGCCGTTTATGCCCTGTCTGATAATTGGATTTTATGGAAACCGGGATTGACTTTTCAGAAAAGAGAAAGGGAGGCCGTAAGACGTGGTTTTTGTGAACCAAAGAAATAAAAGTCGCATACGAAAACGTAACCATACACAGCAACGAAAACGTAACCATAAAGCTTAATTAAGGGCAACGAAACCGTAACCATAAAAAAGGTTAAAAATGGCTGTAAAATTAGAACTGGCAAGGATTCAGGTTTTTCCCAACCAAAAACAGATAAATGCAATTAAGGGCAACGAAACCGTTGCTGTATATATATTACCATGCATAGGGGCTTTCAATTCAGACCTAAAACAGACGGGCACAAACCGGGCACACCATGGCAAAACGAACCGGAAATATTGAGATAAAAACAGCGCAGGGGATTTCTAATCCGATGACGCCGCGCCTTATGCCCTTGAAGGCAGCGGCCGCATACATCGGGTTGACCACTTGGGCCATGAGGGAAAGGATATGGGCCGGGCAAATTCCGGTTGTGCAATTCCCTGGAGGCCGGAAACAGTACATTGACCGGAATGACCTTGATAGTTTCATCAATCGAAATAAGCGGGTTATCATTTAACATTTTCGGTTTTGATACACTAATTGACCATTTAAAAACGGGAAAAGCCTTATGAAACAAAAGAAAAAGCAAAGACCCCCCGGAGGAGTACCGGAAAAGAGGCCATGCGTAAGGATAAACAGGCCGCATGACGTTAAGCGACTTCTTACCCGATGCATCAATCAGACTTTAAAAGACGAGCTTACAACCGACAAGTTAAGGGCCGTAAGTTATGCCTGCCAGGGGCTTTTAAAGGTTTTTGAATTGACTGTCATTGAGGAACGCCTTGCCCGAATTGAGGAGGCCATAAACCGGAAATGACGACGCTTGCCGGTCGGATAAAAAAACTTGAAAGCAGGCTTAATGAGCGCCGCCCGCGACGGATAGAAGTCATATCGGTTGACGATGGAGAGGAACCGGCCGAGGCCCTGGACGGTAACGCCGCCGACATCCGCATCATTATCACAAAGTTTTCCGGCTGGACGCCGCCACAGGAACCGGAGCGGCCGCCGGAAACCGTTGACGCGCAGATTGAGGGCCTGGTTGCCGAGCTGGAGGCCGAGGGCTTCACCTTACAGCAGATTGCCGATGCCGTAGCCGCACCAGCGCCACCGGCACCAAAGAATAATGCCGCCCTTGATATTCAACCGATTACATTTGAAGCCTTGGGGCCTTTATTTAAAAGGCGGGGATTCAGGCGATGATAGATCGAAGGGTTGAGGAATTAAAAAGACTGCTGCTGCAAAAAGAGGAAGTGGAACCCGCCCAGGTTGAAGTCGAGAGGGCACCCGATCCGATAGCACCGGAGCCGCCGCCCTATCTTGATGGGCGGCCGGAATACCTCAAAGGCTTAGAGTGGCAAGAGATCCTAATTTTGCAATCTGACGGGGGCCTGGATGAAGCGGCCGAGGATTGGCTTTCAACCAAAAACCCGCCAAGCGCCGACGGCGCAAGTCGTTTACCGAACTTAAAAGCGATTTTAAGAAGATCGAAAAAAACAACCATGAAAGGAGAATAGGCAATGACAAAAACGAGAACTTTCAAACTGGGAAAGGGCGGCCGGGCTGAAGTCCCTTGGGTTGAGGAATACACCTTGGCTGATTTTAATTTCAACAAGGAGGATTTTTTTGAATACCTGTCCAGCATTCAAGATTCTTACGATGAAATTTTGGAGCGCCTACGGCCGGGGGAACCGCATCCCCTTGAATTTGAAAATCAATGGGATGATCCAAAATACCAAAGCGAGCTGAGAATATTTGAATCCGGGGAGGCAATGGAACGGCACCATGCCAGGCATGAACCGGAGCGAAAAGCACCGCCGATGGACAAGAATTATAAGGCCCTTGTTTATGGCAGCGCCGATGACAAGAAAGACGCAGCGGAGCGCCTTAAGTTTACAAAAATTCGTAATGAACAGCTTGAGAAAGCCGCCCGCTATCGCGCATTGGGCCAGGTCACAAAGGCCAGGGACGCCGAACAGCGGGCCGCCCAATATGACCGTGAGTTAGAAGACCGGCAGCGGCAGTCCTATTCTTTTGAGCGCGAGGAGACGGAAAAGGCCGTTGACTTCGGGAAAACCGAACTTGACAAAGCTATCAAGTGGAACGCCGAGCAGATCCGGGAAAACTTTGATCATATCCAAGCCTTAGTACAGGGATTCCGGGCAATGTCCGATTCTGAACATTCTTATGTCATAACCGGGCAAGGCGATAATTTAAAGCTATCCAAAGTCCGACACCCTGGGATTCCTGCAAACGAAATTCACGCCCGCCTTGCCTTGGATGATGACGGGCTGCTGCTGAAGTTATCGGGAAACGGGGTTGAGAGCCGCGAGGAGCCGGAACAAACGCCGGATAAGCCGGAACCTAAAAAGGCTATGGCTGATATGACCATTCGCGATTATGAAAATTACGTCGAGCGCGAGGAGGCCAAGGCCCAGGAAAAAGCGCAGAGCAATTCAAACGCGATAGCAGCGGGAATGTTTGGGGGCTGAAATGAAAGATTTATTGCTTGATGGCATTGAAAGCGAAAACGCTTTGTTGCGGACAGCAAAGCCGAGGCCCTGTGCTTGTGATAAAAAGTTGGCCAAGCTGGAAGACCGTATCGGCCACCTGGAGGCCAAGGTTGAAAAACTTCTTGCCGAGCCAAATCATAAGGGATTCTTTTTGAGGACCTTCCGGCGACTGAGCGACTTAAACCGGATTTTAGGAATTTAAAAAAAAAGGATTGTGAATCCACCGCGCCCTTGTAAAGCCTTATCAAATAAGGTTTTACGGGATCATGTGCCCTAAATGTGCCCGACATAAGGACCTTGAAAGAAAAACGGCGCAGCCAAAGGCCGCATGTTGAACGATCTGATTTAGGTGAAGGGTAAGACAAGGGGGAAAAATGGCTGTAAAGCATACATTCATAACCAAAGACGGACCGACAACCAAAAACCTAACCGGGATGACCGCTATCCGTCAGAAGTGTTTGGAGTGTTGCGGCTGGCAGCAAGCCGAGGTTGCAAGGTGTAAGGCTGAAGATTGCGCCTTGCATTGCTTCAGGTTTGGCCGTTCTCCACGAAAAAACGCCACAGGTTAAGGATTCGGCAACGATCAGGGCCGGGGCAAGGGGTTGGTATGGGTTACTTTTTAGGGGGCTTTTTATCTAAGTCGATACCCTTTTCTTTAAAGTGTTTTGTGATGATGCGCACGACATAGTTAGAGACCGAACGGTCCTCTTGTTTGGCAAGGTTTTCAAGAGCGGTTTTTATTTCAGGATTGACTTTAAATGATAGTGTCACTTTCATACTCCTTTCATAATATAAAATATAAAATAATGCAAAAAAAGATTGACAAGTTCTTATTTATTCTTATATTATAAGTATAAGTAAGAATATTGATTTGTCAAACAAAGCCTAAAAACAGCGATGAAAACTAAAAACAAATTCATGCCCGAAGGTACCCATAGCGGCGACGTTATGGGCGGATATGCTGTATCCGAGGCAGACCCTTCGGGCATTTTTATTTTGAAAGGGGGTTGCCATGAAGCCGGAGAAGAAACCAAAGCAAGCGCCTGATTTTTGGAAGCAGGCAGGCAAGGCCGAAAACTTACGCCTTTTGAATAAGATTTCAATGTTTAGAAATAGGGGGGTTGATGTTCGGGACCTCTTGGAACGCATTGAACGGGCAGCGCCAAACGCAGCAGAGGGGATCGACATTGAATATCTCATGGACCATATCGAACACCAGACGCGCCAAAAAAGGGGGCTGTTATGGGAATGATCTATAAACGAGGTAATACTTTTTGGATCAAGTATTATCGCAACGGCAAACCATATCGGGAAAGCACCAAGAGCATCAAAGAGGCCGATGCCAAACGGTTACTTAAAAAGAGAGAGGGAGAAATTTCAAATGGCAGGTTGCCGGGAATCTATTTCGACCGGGTAATATTTACCGAACTGGCCGAGGATTTTTTGAGAGATTACAGAATCAATCAAAAGAAGTCCACCAGACGGGCAGAGCAAAGCACAGAACACCTTAAAAAGTTTTTCGAAGGGTACAGGGTGCCTGATATCACAACACCAAAGATAGGGGCTTACATCGAAGCCAGGATTTCAGCAGAGGCAGCAAACGGGACCATTAACCGGGAGCTTTCCGCATTAAAACGAATGATGACCATAGGGGCCAGGCAGACGCCACCAAAGGTTGACCGGGTTCCTTATATCCCCATGCTGAAGGAAAACAACGTCCGCAAGGGCTTTTTTGAACATGGGGATTTTATTGCTTTAAGGAGCGCCCTGCCCTCTTATCTTGCGGGCCTTGTTACGTTCGCATATAAGACCGGCTGGAGGCTGTCAGAAATAACCGGGCTTACCTGGAAACAGGTTGACAGAGAGCAAGGAATTGTCAGGCTTGAACCCGGAGAGACAAAAAACAGCCAAGCGCGGACCGTTTACATGGATGAAGAATTAAAAGGCATCATATCGCAGCAATGGGAAACCCGGCGCGATAGTCAAACCTTATGCCCTTATGTTTTCCCGAATATCGAGGGAAACGGACAGATAAACAATTTCAGGAAGTCATGGAAGACAGCCTGCAAAGATGCCAAGATCGGCAAGAGATTGTTTCACGACTTCCGGCGAACGGCTGTCAGAAACATGGTTAGATCGAGCATACCGGAACGGGTTGCAATGATGATATCAGGACACAAAACAAGATCGATTTTCGACAGATACAATATTGTGAGTGATGCAGATTTAAGACTTGCCGCACAAAAGCAAGAAACCTACCTCAAAGCCCAGACGGGCACAATTACGGGCACAATTCATAATTTTCAAGAAAAAAGGGCTAACCAAAATGTTGGCTAACCCTTTATTCTTACTCTATTTTATAGAGTGCCGAGGGACAGAATTGAACTGCCGACACGCGGATTTTCAGTCCGCTGCTCTACCGACTGAGCTACCTCGGCACAAACCGGTATTCCTGAAAACAAAGTAGGATTTTTATTTAAAGCCCCTGTCTTTGTCAAGATTTTTTTAGCCCAAATCGCCAAAAATATACTGAATGAGGGCGCATGCGGCTACTGTTGCCGTTTCCGCTTTTAAAATCCGGGGGCCAAGGGAGATACTTTGAAATCCGCAGGCCATGGCCTGTCGGACTTCCGGTATTGCAAATCCACCCTCGGGACCCAGAATCAGAAAAACACTCCGGACGACCCGGTCCGGTTGCGGCGGATCAACCAGCGAACGCAATGGCCGGTTTTCGCTTTCCCAGAAAATTATTTTCAAATCACTGGTTTGGGCCGTCTCTAAAACCGCACGAAATGTCTGCAACGGGCCGATTTGCAGCCCGCGCCCCCGCCGGCATTGCTTCAGGGATTCCCGGGCAATTTTCTGCCAGCGCTGCCGCCGGCCCTCAAGACGCTTATCGTCCAGCCTGGGAACCGACCTTTCTGAAACAAAAGGAATCCAGGCTGATGTACCCATTTCAGTCAGTTGCCTGACCAGAATGTCCATTTTGTTGTCTTTTAAATAGGCCTGGGCCACCGTGATGTGAACCGGCGATTCGGTGGTCAGGAAGGATTTTCCCACCAATTCGACCTTCACCCGTTTGGGCAAAAAGGATTGGATTCGAGCCGAACAGACCACGCCGGTCCCATCGAAAAGTTCGATCTCATCCCCGGGTTTGAGCCTCAAGACGGTTTTGATGTGCCGGGCGTCAGAGCCCGAAATAACAGCCGTCGAACCGGTCAGTTCGGTTGTTTCAACAAAAAACCGTCGCATCTGTAAAGTTACCTCCGTATTTCTTGCCATAACCGTGTAACCTGCCGGCAGTACTTCTTAAATCGTGTACTAAGATGTTTACGTTTTAATGTCAACCGGACAAATCATCCACGGATCGTCTGCCGGGTCGTGCCCATACGATCCGATTTTGCCGTAATCATATGACATCCGAATGCATAGATATAAAAGATGGTATCAATTTAGCTGTTTCTCAAATCATTGAGCCTGATTGGGTTTGGGCCGAAGCGCGCCGCAACAAATTCAACCGTATCGTCGCCCAACGCCCCCAAACTTTTATGACAATTTTCACAGGCAGCAGATGAAAAACCGGATTTTTTTAAAAAGCCTTGACATTTAACTTCCGCTGGTAGATATAAAATCAATGCAGGCGACAAATCAGAGAACTCTGTCGTTATTTCAGCAATTCGGTTTATCGTCCCAGGAAGCCAAGGCATACCTTGCCCTTCTTGAGCAGGACAATGTTACCGGTTATACCTTGAGCAAGAACGCCGGGATTCATTCGTCAAAGATTTACGGCATCCTGGGACGGCTGCTGGAACGCCAGTTCATTATCGCAACGGACACGCACCCGGTCAAATATATCCCCCGCAAACCCGACGACATCCTGGCAGGCATTAAAAAGGAAGTCGATGATTCCCTTAAAGAGCTGGGTGCCGACATGAATCGACTATACCATAACCAGACCAAAAGGGAATTGATTACCTGGAACATTACCATGCGAACGGACGTATTTCGAAAGGTTCGCGAACTGATCCATCAGGCCAAGGATAGGATCTTTCTGGCAACCTGGTCCAAGGAGTTGCGCCCGATCCGGCAATCTCTTGCAAAGGCCGTTCAAAGAGGAATAAAATTAAATACGGTTGTTTACGGCACAACCAATTTTAACCTGGCAACGGTCTACCAGCACCAACCCTCCGATTATCCCCTGCGCGAAAAAGGCTTGCGGCGATTCATATTTGCAGCGGACAGCAACCGGGCCGTCATCGCCAATTTCAGCGGCGACAATAGCGGCAGCGGGCTCTGGACCGAAAATGCCGGGCTGGTCATGCTGTTTCGGGATTTTATCATCCACGAAATCTATATCATTAAAATCCAGGAAGCGCTCCCCGGAGAGGTGCAACGGCTTTTTGGAACCGGATGGGAAAAGATCAGGCAATTCAATGATCGGAAAGGAATTTAGATGATATTAGACCGCGATCTCTGCACCGGCTGTAAAATCTGCTTCCAGGAATGTTCTGTCCATGCCATCGAAATGGAAAACGGCCTGCCCCGGTTCGGGGAAGGCTGTGTTCGTTGCGGACTGTGCGTGACCATCTGTCCCGGCAAGGCCATTTCCCTCCCAATCGAAGCACGGGCCGGCGTCATTCGCTGTAATCACTGTCCGGTGGGATGTCGGATACCGGAGGGTTATCTGGGCGCCTGCCAGCGGTACCGCAACGTGCAGAACCAGCTTAAACCCGCCCGGCCTCTGGTTCTGCCGCAGATCAGTGAACGGAACCACCGCTATCGCCAAACCCTGATCAGCCAACCGCTGATTACGGCCATCGGCGCCGGCGGTACTTATCCGGACTATATCCCGGCCCCCCTTGCCGCCCAAAAAAAGAGGGGCGACGTGGATGTCGTAACCGTGGTCAGCGAATCCCCCCTGACGTATTCCAGCATCATGGTGAAAATCGATACCGACCGGTTTATCGGCGATGAAACCGCAATCGTAAAATACCGCGGCGCCAACGTCGGCCATGTCACCACCGAACAGTACGGCTCTAAAATGATCAGCATCGGCGGCATCAACCTCATGAAAACCAAAAACCGCTTAAAAGCCACCCGGCTCATTGTCGCCATTGCCAACGGCGAAGCATTCACCCTTAAGGTTCAAAACGGCGCCAGGCTTGAGCTCCAGGTGGGGCATCCTCCCGTTATCGACAAAACCCCCGCCGATGCCATGAAAGTCGCCTGCGGCGCCGGCATCATGGGTATCTTCGGCCCGAAATTAAAAGATCTGGCGGATGAAATCATTATTCTGGACGCCGACATTACCGGCCTGTTTTCCGAAAGTCATGTGGGTCATGTCCTCGGTTTCCAACCACGGGGAATTACGCCCCCCGGCAGATACTCAACACCCGGGCGCTATTTCGGCGATACCGGCAACGGCTGGGGGGGGACGAATGTTACGGAGCCGCATCAGGCTTTCCGTGTGACCGATCCGGATAAAATCTGGAACGGCATGAAAGTTCTGATTCTGGAAGTTACCGGCCGACAGGTCGCGCTGCTGCAGGCCGACCGGGATAAAAAGTTTCATCCGCTTCCCATTCCCGCGGCCGTCGAAGAAATCAGGGATCTGATTCAGCAGAACATGGAAAATTCTCTGACTTCGGCCGTTTACATGGGAGGTTGCGGCGGCAGTGCCCGCGCCGGAATTACCTCCTATCCGATAAAACTGACCCAGGCGGTTCACAGCGGGGATGTCCGCCTGACCGTCGGCGGTGTTCCGGCTTATGTCATGCCGGGCGGCGGTATTAACTTTCTGGTGGACGTCGCCCAAATGCGTTGGCGTCCCTTTTCCTGGACCCCTTCGCCGGCAGTGGTCGTTCCCCTGGAATACACCATGGAGAAAGAAACCTATTTTCGCCTGGGCGGAGACAAACAAAATTTAACGACGCTTAAGGAAATCCTGCAGAAACGCGAAACCCGTCCCTGGAATGAAAAGGAGGCATGCGGTGGCATCGGTACTCATTTATAATATCGGCACCTTAATCACCGGCGACATGAATGACCCGGTCAGTCCGGCCGATTCGATTTATATAGCAGACGGCCTTTTCAGGGAGATCGGAACCGGTCGTACCCGGGCCGATACCGTCATCAACGCCCAAAACAATATGGTCGTTCCCGGGCTGATCGATTCGCATGTCCACCTTTCCATCGGGGATTTCACACCGGTCCAAAACGCAACCAACTGGATCAGCAATTATTTACACGGAGGAACCACCCGCATGGTATCGGCCGGGGAACTTCATCTGCCCGGCCTCCCCATAGATGATCCGGATCCGGCTGTTTTCAGGTCCCTGGCCATTGTCACCCGCGCCTGTTACGACCGTTACCGGCCTGCCGGTGTAAAGGTGGAAGCCGGAACACTGCTGCTGGTACCGGGATTGACGGAATCCGATTTCGATGCGGTTGCGGCTGCCGGCAGCAGATGCGTCAAGTTCATCTTTTACCCTTATGGTGACAATCCTGAAGAAACTGCCAACTACACTGCCTGGGCCCGCCAAAAGAATCTAACAATCAAAATCCATGCGGGAGGGGTTTCCCGTTCCGGTGTCAGCCGCGCGGCCGATGCAAACGTAATTTTAGAGATTCAGCCGGACATCGTCGGCCACATCACCGGCGGCCCGATCCCGTTGTCCATGCAGGATATGGAAATCGTCGTTGATAAGACCGACGCTTATCTTGAAATCGTTTATAACGGCAATTATGCCTACACGAACAGACTGTTACGGATGCTGTCCGAACGAAATGAACTCGGCCGTGTTATTTTAGGAACCGATACTCCCAGTGGTGCGGGTGTGACCCCCCGGGGCATGCTGCGCATCATGGCGGTTGCAGCTTCCGCAGACGGGGTAAAGCCTGAAGAGGCCATTTGCATGGCAACGGGCGGACCGGCGCGGGCGCATCATCTGGACTCCGGCTTTATCCGGGCCGGCAAACCGGCCGACCTGCTTATTCTCGGCCGAATTCAAGGATCCCCCGGCCGGACCCCATTGGCAGCGCTCAGGGAGGGAAACCTGCTGGGCATTTCAATGGCGCTCATCGACGGCCGGATCGTGATTCGAAGCCGCAGCCAGCAGACGCCGCCGCCGGAAATTTGCGCCACCATAGAATCGGAGAAAGGCGGGATGTGAAACAGCACCGGGAATCCGGCCGGCCGCTTTTTCCCTTGGGGGCTGTGTCACAAATTTATGAAACACGCAAAGGCTTACAGGTTGATTGCACCGGACTGTGTTCTGGTCGACCACGGACCGGTCCACATGACCATCAGCGCCTGGCACCCGGACGGCCGCCCTGCAGAAAACGCCGCCGGTGCCGGCGCTGAAACGGCGATCCGACTGCTGGCGCTGCTGGCCGGCCGGCTTGATATCGCCCGGCAGACGGTCGGGCAATTAGAATTAACCCGATCAAGGGATATACCGCAGGTTCTGCGGCATATGATTCAGGCCGTAGCCCGGTTAAACCAGGACGACGTCACCCCGATGGCGGCTGTGGCCGGCGCTTTTTCAGACAGGGTAAAGGAAAAAGCAATTGCCGAAGGGGCCGACAGGGTCATTGTCAACAACGGCGGAGATATTGCCTTCTGCCGCGGTCGGGGCGAACAACCTGTCCGGATCGGAATGGTGGCGGATCTTGCCCGCGGGTTTGTCACGCATGTGATCGACATGCCCGGCGGCAGCGACAGCTCCCCCATCGAAGGGGTTGCCACCAGCGGTTTCGGCGGCCGCAGCCTGACTAAGGGTGTTGCTTCGGCAGTTACGTGTTTTGCCCGAAGCAGCGCCCTGGCCGATGCCGCCGCCACGTCCGTAGCCAATGCAGCAACCTGCGACCATCCCGGCATCGAACGCTGCCCGGCGGAAAGAATAGACGCATTGACCGATATCCAGGGGCATCTGGTCACCTGCCGTATCGGCGAATTGAGTCCGTCTGCGATTTCCCGGGCGATGGCGGGCGCCATCAAACGCGCCCGGCAGTTGTACGACCGGAAAGTGATTGCCGCTGCGATTGTCTGCATCCAAAATCAGGTCGGCATCTGGCCGCCGGATTTCGCCCGCTTCGTTAGGGCTTGTCAGGATTAATCATGAACGAGGTATCTATGAAAAGCGCTCATGCCGTACTCGGTCGACCGATAGCATTCGTTGACGGGTTGGAAAAAGTCAAGGGCCAGGCCCGCTACCTGGATGATATTACCCTGCCGGGAATGCTGCATGCCCGGATCCTGCGTTCACCCCATGCCCATGCCCGGATTGTTAAAATCGATACTTCCAGAGCAGCGGCATTGCCCGGAGTTAAAGCGGTATTGACCGGGGCGGAGTGCCCCGGCAACCGCTTCGGCTGCGATGTGCCGGACGCCACCATCCTGCCCGTGGAAAAAGTCCGTTATGCCGGTGAGGAAGTGGCGGCGGTTGCCGCCGTCAGTCCTAAAATCGCCCGGCAGGCCCTGGATTTAATCAAGGTCGAATATGAGCCGCTGCCCGCGGTTTTTGAGCCGGAAGCGGCCATGGAAAAAGATGCCCCCCGGGTCCATGAGGACCAGCCGGGCAATATCGTCAAAAGCTACCGGATTGAACGCGGAAACTATGAGCGCGAACTGGCGCGCTGCGACCATGTCTTTAGCGAAGAATTCACTACCCCGCGGGTGCTCCCCTGTTATCTGGAACCCTTTGGTGTCATCGCGAACTGGGAACCGGACGGCCGTTTAAGTATTTACAGCGGCATCCAGGCCGCCTTTCAGGCCCGCTCAGAAATCGCCAAGGCCCTGGGAATCAGTCCCAGTCGGGTCGGCATCAAGGTCCCCGCCATCGGCGGCGCCTTCGGCGGCAAAATCTGGATCCGAAATTTTCACCCCATCATTGCCCTTTTAGCCAAAAAGGCCGGCCGCCCGGTCAAGTACGTCATGAGCCGGCAGGAAGAATTCACGGCATCCCGCCCGCGGGTTTCCGCCCGCATCAAGGTCACACTGGGACTGATGCAGGACGGAACGATGGTTTGCAAAGAAATGCAGATCGTGGCGGATAACGGCGCCTATTCCTGGGCGGCCCCCAAGGTCACCCAGAATATGTCCATACGCACCGATTGCCTGTACCGCTTCAAGGCCACCCGGACCGAATCGCGTCTGGTATACACCAACAAGACGCCCACCAGTGGATTTAGAGGCTACGGCAACTCCCAGTCGCACTTTGCCCTGGAATCCATGCTCGACATCTGTGCACGCAAACTGGGGCTCGATCCGCTTCAGATCCGCCTGAAAAATGCGTCCCGCCAGGGCGACACCACCCTGCACGGCTGGCGGCTGCGCAGCTGCGGCCTGGGAGAATGCTTGGAAAAAGCAGCCGCTGCAATTACCAAAGACCGCCGGCCCAAAACGGACAAAAGCGGACGCATCCGGCGAGGGGTCGGAATCGCCTGCATGAATCATGTGTCCGGCAATCGCGCCGGCAATAATTTCGATGGTTCATCCTCCATGGTCCGCTTTCAGGAGGACGGCAAACTGCTGGTCTATCATGGTGAAAGTGATATGGGCCAGGGCGCCCGGACCATTTTTGCCATGATTGCTGCGGAAACATTGGGAATTCCGGTTGAAGACATTATGGTCATGCCCCTGGATACCGATGTCAGCCCCTTTTGCTTCGGATCCTATTCCAGCCGGGTTACCACGGTCGGAGGCAAAGCGGTTTACCTGGCCGCGCTCAAAGTCAAGGAGCAGGTCCTGGATCTTGCCGCCAATCTGATGGATATTCCCCCCGAACTTCTTGAGATTCAAAACGGTTCGGTGGTGATTGCATCCGATCCCGGTCGCAGCATGCCGGTGGCAAAGCTTTGTCAAATCGCCATCCGGTCTAAAACAACCCGGGCGCTGACTGCCTATGTGGCCTACGATCCTCCCACCCAGGGGGCGGATGAAAACTTCTACGGCGATTATTCCAGCGCCTATACCTATGCCGCCCAGGGCGTCGAAGTTGAAGTGGACACCCTGACCGGACAGGTAAGGGTCTTGCGGGTCGCCGCCGCGCATGATCTCGGCCGCGTCATCAACCCCAATGGCGTTCGCGGCCAGGTCTTCGGAGGAATCGCCCAGGGCGCCGGCTGGGCGCTTTATGAAAACATCGTTTATGAAAACGGCGAACTCAAAACCACGAGCCTGCGAAATTACAACCTGCCGACCATCCAGGACATGCCTGCCGTTACGCCGATTTCAGTTGAAACCCATGACCCGGTGGGACCCTATGGCGCAAAGGGCGTGGGCGAACCGACCCTGATCCCCATGGCGCCGGCCATTGCGAATGCAATTGAGGATGCAGTCGGGGTGCGCATAAAAAAACTGCCCATTACCGCCGAGGATGTTTACGCCGCCCTCTATCCGGAGTGTCATATCAACCCCTTGAGGTGATTCCATGAACATCTTGCAGTACCTGATCCCTGAGAGCATTGCTGAATGCCTGACCCTGTTGAACCGGTTTGGAGGTCAGGCCATGCTGATTGCCGGCGGAACAGACCTGATGCCGAAACTGGCACAGAAAAATATGGCGCCGGCCGCTCTGATTGATATCACCCGAATTGAAAACTTCGGCGATCTGGCCGTAACCGATACCGGCCTGATGATCGGCGCCGGGACCACCCATGCCCGGGTTGCTCAAGATGAAAGGCTCTCTCAAACCTGGCCGGCCCTGGTCCGGGCCTGCGCCAGCATCGGTTCCCCCCAGATTCGCAATATCGCGACCCTGACCGGAAATATTGTTACAGCCATGCCGGGAGCAGATGCGGCCGTGGCCCTCGTGGCTTTAAACGCACAGGTGGAAATCGCCTCGCCCGACGGAAACCGATCGGCCGCAGTGGAAGATCTCTATGCCGGTGTGGGCCGATGCAAAATCGACAGCGGCCGTGAAATCATCACCGCGATTAAAGTCGCCAGGCCGCAAAACAACCATGGCAATGCCTTCGGCCGCATTTCACCGCGCAACTCATTTTGTTTTCCCATCGTCAACGCAGCAGCGGCTTTGACTTGTGAAAACAATAAGATTATTTCCGCCCGTTTAGCGCTGGGTCCGGTGGCCGACCGGCCTTTTCGCCCGCAAAAAGCCGAAGCCGTTTTAAAAGGGGCCGCCTTGGACGATCCGCAGGCCATCGACGCCGCAGCAATATTAGCCAGCCAGGAAGCCAATCCCAGAAGCAGCTGTCTGCGGGGCTGTGCCGATTATCGTCGGGAATTATTAAAAGTGCTGGTAAAACAAGTCCTCATGGACGCAAGCAAAACGAGGAACCCTTATGACACAAACACTCATCAGATATAACCTGAGCTTCACACTCAACGGTGCAACCGCCACCGTTGAAATAGAGGCGGATGACCGCCTGATCGACGTCTTGCGGGATCGTTTATTGCTGACGGGAACCAAACAGGGCTGCGGCGAAGGGGAATGCGGCGCCTGCACGGTTCTGCTTGATGGAATACCGGTAAATTCCTGCCTGCTCCCTGCCATGAAAGTACAGGGGAAAACCGTCACAACCATTGAAGGCCTGGCCCACGGGGATACCTTGCACCCCATTCAGGAATCCTTTCTTGAAGCCGGCGCCGTTCAGTGCGGTTTTTGCACCCCCGGCATGATCCTTTCCGCCAAAGCACTGCTGGATCATAAAAAAAATCCCACGGACGAGGAAATTAAACTGGCCCTCAGCGGCAATATCTGCCGCTGCACCGGTTACGTGCAGATCATTGAAGCCGTAAAAATGGCGGCGACCAAATTATGCGGCGGCTGAAAAAGAATAAAATCTTGATAACCGCTGAATTATAAAATAGTAAAATCACGCAGGGAGAATAACGATGCCGGACAAATCCAGCAAACGAATCGGAATTATCGGTTATGGTCAAATCGGTGCCTCCATATGGGAGCAGGTTCGGCAGTCAAAGGACCTTCATCTTGAAGTCGCCTTTGTTTATGAGGCCGATCCGCAAAAAAGAAAATCCATACCGGCCGCAGTCGCGATTGAATCGATGGATCAGGCCGCCGGCTTTAAAGCCGACCTGGTTGTTGAATCCGCCCATCCGGATGCGGTCGGCCGGTTTGCCGAAAAAGTGCTTCAACACACCGACCTGATGATCATGTCGGTTTCAGCACTGGCGGACGCGGAGCTGGAGGTAAAGATTCGCCATACCTGCCGTCAGCACGGCACCCATCTCTATATCCCGCATGGCGCCACTTTGGGACTTGACGGCCTGAAAGACGGAAATTCCATCTGGGAAGAAGTCAGCATCACGATGAAAAAAAATCCAATGAATCTTAATTTTGAGGCCGTACCGGATATTCGGCCCCAAGACATCTCGTCTCGAACCATTCTATACGACGGCCCCACCCGCGGGGTATTGCCGCTTTACCCCAAAAACGTGAATTCCCACGCGACCCTTGCCATGGCTACGCTTGGGATGGACCGCACGCGGTCGGTCCTGGTGGCAGACCCCGCCCTGGATCTTTCAATTATTGAGATTGACGCCGTCGGTGCCGGAACCCGCATTCATATTGAAAGGAGCAACCCCATCAAGGGCGTCACCGGCAAATTAACCATCCTTGCAGTGATGGAGAGCATCAAAAAAATTCTCGGGAGTCAGGAAATTATACGAATCTGTTAAATACAAAGCCGGCATTTGCTTGTGATGAAACCCGAAGGCCTGAAGCCTCTTTGGCCTCCCTACGATTCAATTCCTTGTCATTATGGATTTTTTCAGGCTTAACTTATTTATTTAATTATACATACATTGCAGGCAAAAGCCTTGACACGTCCCACCCCTTATGATAAAAGTTACGACGATTTGGGTGTATTTTTCCTGAAAGCAGGCGAACCCTGTCTGGGAAAGGAGATAGTTGGAATGGCGGAAGAAACAAAGCTTCTTAAAGAGGAAATCATCGAACTGACTGACGAGATAGCCACCCCTCCGCAAAACGATGATGAAATCATCGAACTGACTGATGAGATAACCGCCCCTCCGCAAAATGATGACGATATCATCGAACTTGTGGCTGAAGTGGATAAATCCGAACCGAAAGGCCCGGCGGACCGTGCCGGTAGTGCAACCGAATGGAATCCGGATATGGCCGCTATCTTTGACATGACCGCCGAATCAGAAGAAACAAAGGCTTTTAAACCGGCATCGACCGTTTTACCGGACGGTGATATTATGATCGGCGACGATATCGATGTGGAAATGGATTTTGATGAAGGAACCCAGGATGACTTTGTCAACTCCATGGGAATGGATCTGGAAACCGACTCCGCCATCAGTCAGGTCCCGGAAGAACCTGAAACCCTTACGGGAACCGCGGCGGATGAAGCCGCCCCCATCACCCTTGACGCCATATCTTCTGATCAGATCGAAGCTGCCATTGAACGTGTCATCATGAAAATTCTCCCTGAAAAAATCGACGGCATCCTGTCAACTGCAATTGAAAAGGCGCTGGCCAGAGAAATTGAAAAAATTAAAGCGCTCTTACTGGAAGATTCATCCGGTAACGGCGTATAATTCATGAGCGGCGCAGATTATTTTTCGGGAAATTAAACCCATCACAGCATATGATACCCGGGGATGTTCCTTAATCCCCATTTTTAATTTTATCGGCCGTGTTAATGTTCGCTTTATCTGAGGATTAATATCTTATGAGTCAAAATGTAATCGACAAAAGTTACGAACCCATCGATGTCGAAAAATACTGGTATGAATTCTGGGAAAAGGAACAGCTTTTTGCGGCAAGGGAAGAAGACGACCGGCCGGCCTATTCCATCGTAATTCCCCCGCCGAATGTAACCGGTGTCCTTCATATGGGCCACGCCCTGAATATAACCCTGCAGGATATTCTCTGCCGTTATCGAAAATTAAACGGCGACAATGTCCTTTGGATGCCGGGGACGGATCATGCCGGTATCGCCACCCAGAACGTCGTTGAAAAGAAACTCGCCGCCGAAGGCCGGGACCGGCACCAGCTCGGCCGTGACAAATTTATTGAAGCGGTCTGGGAATGGCGCCAAAAATACGGCAGTGCCATCATCAACCAATTAAAACGGCTCGGGGCCTCCTGCGACTGGCAGCGGGAACGCTTTACCATGGACGAAGGCCTTTCCCGGGCGGTTCGCACGGTTTTTGTGCAGCTTTACCAGGAGGGATTGATTTACCGGGGCAACTACATCATCAACTGGTGTCATCGCTGCCACACGGCGCTTGCCGATTTGGAAGTCGAACACGAAGAGCATGACGGCAACCTGTATCATATCCGCTATCCCTTTACCGACGGATCGGACGGGCTGGTCGTAGCAACCACGCGCCCGGAGACGATGCTGGGGGATACGGCGGTAGCCGTTAACCCGGAAGATGAAAGGTACCGGCAGATCAAGGCCGATACGGTAGTCCTTCCGCTGATGAAACGCACGATCCCCATCATTAAAGACAACTACGTCGACATGTCCTTTGGAACCGGCGCTTTAAAAGTGACCCCGGCACATGATCCCAACGATTTTGAAATCGGCAACCGCCATTCCCTGGAACGCATCAAGGTCATCGGCGATGACGGCATGATGACGGCTGCCGCCGGCCGCTTCGCCGGCCTGGATCGGTCCAAGTGCCGGGAAGCTGTGATTGAAAGGCTTAAAGCCGAAGGGCTCCTGGTGGCGGTAAATCCCCACAGGCACAGCGTCGGGCACTGTTACCGCTGCAAGACCATTGTGGAGCCGAACCTGTCCAGGCAGTGGTTTATCAGCGCCCGGCCGCTGGCGGAAAAAGCCATCGCGGCGGTCGAAAAGGGTGAGACCCGCATCGTTCCGGATATCTGGACCCGCACCTATTTCGACTGGCTGAACAATATCCGGGACTGGTGCATATCCCGCCAGATCTGGTGGGGGCATCAGATCCCGGCCTGGACTTGCGCAGCCTGCGATGCCGTAATCGTTTCCATGGATACCCCCGCAAGCTGCTCCACCTGCGGCAGCGGCCAACTGGTGCAGGAAACGGATGTTTTGGATACCTGGTTCAGCTCTGCCCTCTGGCCCTTTTCCACCATGGGCTGGCCTGAGGATACGCCCCTGTTAAAAAAGTTTTACCCTACATCGGTCCTGGTGACCGGCTTTGATATTCTGTTTTTCTGGGTCGCTCGCATGATGATGATGGGTATTCATTTCATGAAGGCCGTCCCATTCAAGGACGTTTATGTGCATGCACTGGTCCGCGACGAAGACGGCAAAAAAATGAGCAAGTCCAAAGGAAACGTGATTGACCCGCTTGACATCATCGACCGTTACGGTACGGATGCCTTCCGCTTTACCCTGGCGGCTTTTGCCGCCCAGGGCAGAGACATCAAGATGTCTGAAAAACGGGTGGAGGGTTACCGCCATTTCATCAACAAGCTATGGAATGCGGCCCGCTTTGCCTTGATGCACATTCAGAGGGAAAATCCCCGCATCGACTACCGCCGGCTGTCATTGCCGGACCGCTGGATATTATCCCGGCTCCGGCGGGTTACAACATCGGTCGCCGAAGCGCTCAACAGTTATCGTTTCAATGATGCCGCCGGCGATCTCTATCAATTCGTCTGGCATGAATTCTGCGACTGGTACCTGGAGGCCATTAAGCCGACCCTTTACGATGAGAGCAATCCAGACCATAAGGAGACCACCGTAGCGGTGATGCGGCAGGTCATGCACGATATGCTCATCTTGCTGCACCCGTTTATCCCTTTTGTTACGGAAGAGCTCTGGCACAAGCTGCCGGGGACAAACGGTTCCATTCTAAAGGCGGCATTTCCTGCGCCGCATGCGACATCTCCGCTTGACGCCCCTGATTTAAATGCCGAAGCAGCCATGACACTGACGATGAATATCATCACCGCCGTCAGAAACATCCGGGGTGAAATGAACATTTTACCTTCTTTGGCGCTAACGGTTTCCGTTCACTCCCAGGATCCGGAAACCTTCAAAATAATCAAAGAACACCAGAGCATCATCAAAAATATGGCAAAACTCAGCACCCTGTCTGTTAACCAGACCGCCCGGAAACCCCGGGTTTCCGCAACGGCTATTGTCGACCAGGCAACTGTTTTTGTTTCTCTTGAGGGCATCATTGATTTTGCCAGGGAAGTTGAGCGCCTCGAAAAAGAGATCAACAAACTGAAAAGCGAATTCAATGCCGTCTCCAGAAAATTGAATAATGAAGACTTTCTGAGCAAAGCCCCCAATGAAGTCGTTATGAAAGTCAGAGAAAAGTACCAAGCTTTTTCCGACAAGCAGCAGAAACTGCAGTTACACCTGAACAGAATAAAGTCGATATTAAATGATTCCGCTGCGTGACACGCTTCGTTCGCACAACTATCCCATCGCCACCCACGTCATTATTGCCATCAATGTGATGGTATATTTTTTCGAAATGGCCCAGGGTCAAAACCTGGAGTGGTTCCTTTATGTCTATGGCCTGGTGCCGGCACGATACTCTGTTCCCCATGTCGCCGACTACTTCACAACCGGGCAGCAACTGTTTGCCCTCTTTTCTTTCATGTTTCTGCACGGCGGCTTTTGGCATTTGCTCGGAAATATGTGGTCGCTCTATATTTTTGGCGACAATATTGAAGATCGCCTGGGACCGCTGCGTTATCTGCTGTTTTACTTCCTGTGCGGGCTGACATCCGGGCTGACTCATCTGATTTTCAACCTGGGGTCGAATGTACCCACCATCGGCGCCAGCGGCGCCATCGCCGGAGTTATGGGGGCCTATTTCATACTGTACCCCCGGGCCAAAATTTTAACCCTGATTCCCATTCTCTTCATACCGTATTTTTTAGAAATTCCGGCTTTTTTCTTTCTGGCCATCTGGTTGTTTTTTCAACTGCTGAATGCGGCCGGAAGCGATGGCGCCGGCGGAATTGCCTGGTGGGCTCATATCGGCGGGTTTATTTTCGGCATCATTTTCCTGAAATTTTTGGATCGAATCCCGCTGACCGGTTTCACCGAAAGAATACGCAGCATGACCCCCAAGCGAAAAAGCCACCGTCTTCAAGTCATTCATCCCGTTATCCGTCGTGACGATGTGCATCTGTACGGCACGATTCAGGTTTCAGCGGTCGAAGCCGTAACCGGAACGCAAAAACTGGTCAACATTCCCTGGGGGTTTCACAACCGGCTTTTCCGGGTGGTGGTTCCTCCCGGCACCCAAGCGGGGAGCCGGTTGAGACTCCAGGGCCTGGGCAGGCAGACGCCCGACGGCCGCGGTAAAGGGGATTTGTTTCTGACCGTAGCGATCCAGTCATAGACACGGTCTTACTTAAGGGTCAGAATATAAGATTTAATCATCATGGCGGGATAATAGGATTTCTTGGCCCTGGCAAGCCCCGGGATATCCATGTCGCTTTCCTTGTTGATATACTCAAACCGGTTTAAGAGCTGCCGGGCGCATTGTTTGTCAAAATACTGATAAAGCCCCTTGATGTCCGCATCGGCCTTTTCAAAATGAAGCACGCCCATGTTTTCGGTCAGCTGCGACGAGATGCCGAACGCGCCGATGCTCCCTTCAATCCGCAAGAGGAGGCCGCTGAATCCCATCCGGTCGATATTTTCAATCGCATGGATGGCCGCCTCCTTCTCACAGGCCAGATCCAGTTCCTGATCGACGCCGCAATCGTTCCGTCGGCACCATTCTTCCAGAAAATCAATGCACTCGGCCGCTGCCGGGGGTTCGATCGGTTCAATCTTCACTTTGCCGTTGGACAGGTAATTTCTTTCAAACTGGTGGATCAGGTTTCTCTTCTTTGAATACTTGTTGCCTGTCAGACCGGCCAGGTCGGCCGCCCGGTAAACATAATCGTTATATCCCGGCTGTTCGGCGGCCGTGAAACAGGTCTCAATCCGTTTCCGGCCATACCTTTTAATGTAATCGCCGGGAACGAACCAATAAGATTCATACCCCGATTCCAGGGCGAGTTCCCTTAGTTCCTCGGGTGTATGCTCCCTGACCGGCGATAGCGGCAGGATCAGATGCCGCTTTTCCTTCCGGGTCGTAAATTCGGCGGCAATGACGAGCGCATCGCCGTCAACCGCACCGTACGGCTGGTACTCTTTATTGCTCCAGACGAGAATCGAAGAAAGCGAATATTCGCACAATTGATATTTCTGTTGCACGAAAAAACGTTTTAAGCGCGGATAATCCGCCGGTGTTATCGGCTCAAGCAACATAGTCTTTTTTCAGCATGGGGACTGAGTTCGGCATCTTTTTAAAACCCAGCCGTTCATAAAATTGATAAGAATTTTTTTCGGCAATCAATCCGATCCACTCCAGGCCGTCCTGGTGGAGGCGATCGACTATTTTTTCAATGATGCGGGTTCCGATTCCCTGGCCCCGACAGGTTTTTTTGACCGTAACATCCTGGATATAGGCATCACTGGCGCCGTCACTCAAAGCCCTTCCCATGCCTATGATTTCACTGCCGCGAGCCGCGGTCAAAAAACAGTGGCTCCCGGCGATGATGCGCGCCGCCAGTTCCGCATCATCGGGGGCCTCGCCCCACCACCCTTCCATTCGGTACAGGGCGATTATTTGTCGAAGCTGCTCGGCGGATGGAGAAATCAGAAAGGTAAAGGTCAGCATAATGATTTTGCGTCGGCAGTCCCATCCCGCAAGGAAGCAAAGCTTTTCCTGTCGGATTCATTTAAATAAGGTTGAAATCCGGTTTCGGCCGTTTTCCTTAGAGACATACATGGCCCTGTCGGCCCTTTCAACCAAGGCGGATATGCGTTCACCGGTAATATATTCGGTAACACCGATGCTGATGGTAACATTAACCTCTTTACCGGATTCCGGTGAAAAGACTTCCTTTTCAATACTGGACCGGATTCTTTCGGATACTTTGACCGCTTCCAGGCCATTGGTTTCAGGCAGTATAACGGTAAACTCTTCACCTCCGTATCGATAGGCGGTATCCATTTTTCGGAGACAGGATTTGATCACTTCTCCGATTCGAACCAGCACCTTGTCGCCTTCCAGGTGGCCATAGGTGTCGTTGTAAACTTTGAAATGATCAATATCCAGAAGCAGCAACGACAGGGCGTGGCGGTAACGGTTGGAACGGTCGACCTCCAGATCGATCTGATTGTAGAAATACCTGGAATTGTATAGCTTTGTAAGGCCGTCGGTAATCGCGAGTTTTTGAAGTTTCCCCAGCATCTGGATGCGTTCGCGAGTCAACTGCTGTTCCTTGAGGACCCGTTTCAGGCGCATCAGCAACTCCTTGTAACGGACCGGTTTAAAAACAAGATCGCTGGCGCCCCGGTTGATCACTTCTTCATAGGAATAATTCCCGCTGTACCCCGTCATCACAATGACATCCGCATCGTAACTTTCCTTGATCAGATCGGTCAGATCGAGTCCGTCCAGCCCCGGCAGCATAATATCGGTGATGACGACATCTATTTTTATCCTTTTCAGCAATTCCAGCGCTTCTTCGGCGCTGGATGCTTTATAGGATTTATAATTGGCCATGGAGATGAATTCATTCAGCGAATCTCTGATGGCGGTATCGTCGTCCACGATCAATACATTGATTTCCATCAACTTTCCCCGATCGTATTCATTTTTTGGATTTTGTTGCCTTCAGAATATCCGTGCTAAAATCACCGGGGTTGACATCCATTCATACTATCTGATAAACAGATATGATTTTTAATTTGTTTATATAACTATAAATACTGATGGTGTCAACCGCCTTTTCACTGATATCTCAATCGGAACACCGGGCGCGCAACTCCGCAACCCAATCACTTTTGGCATTTATGAAAACTATTCGAAATTTTAGTATTATCGCACATATCGATCATGGGAAGTCAACCCTGTCCGACCGGCTGATTCAGGCCGCCGGAATCGTTTCAGAACGCGATTTTTTTGACCAGATCCTCGACAACATGGATATCGAACGCGAACGCGGCATCACTATCAAGAGTCAGACCGTCTGTCTTCCTTATACCGCCAAAGACGGCCGGACCTATTTTTTAAATCTCATTGACACCCCTGGACATGTCGATTTTTCCTACGAAGTCTCACGAGCGCTTGCTTCCTGCGAAGGCGCCCTCCTTTTGATAGATGCCAGCCAGGGAGTCGAAGCCCAGACACTGGCCAACCTGTATCTGGCGCTTGACCGTAACCTTGAAGTGATCCCCATCATCAATAAAATCGACCTCCCCTCTGCCGACGTCGAAAGGACCTTAAGCCAGATTGAGGACGATCTTGGCCTGGACCCGCAAACGGCGATCCCGATATCCGCCAAAGAGGGCGCCGGGATCGAAGAAGTTCTGGAAGCCGTCGTCAACCATCTGCCGGCGCCGACGGGTGACTCCGAAGCACCCTTGCAGGCACTCATATTTGATTCCCATTATGATCCTTTCCGGGGCACCGTTGTCCATTGTCGGGTTTTTCATGGAAAAATAAAACCGGGAGACACCCTTCTGTTTATGTACACCAAGGCCGCATACAAGGTTGAAGAAGTCGGCATCTTTCGGCTCAACCGGATTCCTCAAAATGAACTTTCAGCCGGCCAGGTGGGGTATATCATCGCCGGCATCAAAACCGTCAGCGATACGCGCTGCGGGGACACCATAACGCATAAAAACAAGCCCTGTGAAAGCCCTTTGCCCGGTTTTAAAGAGGCCAAGCCGGTAGTATTTTCATCGATTTATCCGGTGGCTTCCGACGCCTACGAAGACCTTTCGACCGCAATGCAAAAACTCAAACTGAATGATGCCTCCCTGATATATGAAAAAGATTCTTCGGTTGCGCTTGGCTTCGGCTTCCGCTGCGGATTCCTGGGCCTTCTTCACCTGGAAGTCGTTCAGGAGCGGCTGGAACGCGAATATGACCTTTCCCTGATACTGACGGCGCCCTCAGTGCAATACCAGCTGACCATGGCCGATGGTTTGCAGCTGACCATCGACAATCCGTCCCTGTACCCGGACCCCACCCTGATCACCCAGACCAGGGAACCGTTTATCCGCGCGTCCATTATCATACCGGACCGGTATATGGGCGCCGTCATGAAACTCTGTCTGGATCGCCGCGGGATCAACAAGAATTATCAGTATCTTTCCAGCGACCGACTGGAGATGATATTTGAACTGCCGCTGGCCGAAATTGTTTACGATTTCTATGACAAAATCAAATCCATTACCCAGGGGTACGGATCATTTGATTATGAGATCATCGATTATCGCAAGACCGATCTTGTCAAGCTGGACATCCTGATCAACGGCGACCGCGTTGATGCGCTTTCCCAGCTGGTTCATCAAGACCGGGCGGTTGAACGGGCGCGTCACGCCTGTGAAAAACTGCAGGAGGAAATTCCGCGCCAGATGTTTAAAATCGCCATTCAAGGGGCCATCGGCGCAAAAATTATCGCGCGCACGACCGTGTCCCCATTCCGCAAGGACGTGACCGCCAAATGTTATGGCGGCGACATTACGCGTAAGCGCAAGCTTCTTGAAAAACAAAAAAAAGGGAAAAAACGGATGAAGATGGTCGGCAACGTAATGATTCCGCAGTCGGCCTTTTTATCGGTCTTAAAAACATCGGAATAACCTGAGCGGCCGGACCCGGGGCTGCCTTCCCCCGGCAACCGCCATATTTAACGTGGGGTCAGCAGCCCCTGAAAATAATAAGAACTGCCCGGATGCAGCTGAAACGGGTTGACAAGCCGTTTTGATAAATTATAAATTTTGGATTGCATGTCGCCATCATTAACCCCCCAAAAAAAGGAGATTGTGTTATGGGGATGACCATTACTGAGAAAATTCTTGCCCGCCATGCCGGTCTTGACAGTGTTAAACCCGGCACTCTGGTAAATGCCAAAGTGGATATCGCGCTGGGAAACGATATTACCGCGCCCATCGCCATCGACCTGTTCAGGAAAAGCGGCGCCCAAAAGGTATTTGATAAAAAGCGCGTGGTCCTGGTGCTGGACCATTTTATCCCGAATAAAGATATTCCTTCTGCCATGCAGGCCAAGATCATACGGGAATTCGCATGGGAGTATGGCATTGTTAATTTTTTTGATTCCGGCGATGCCGGTGTTGAACACGCCCTTCTGCCGGAAAAAGGACTCGTTCTACCCGGAGACCTGATCATGGGAGCAGACAGCCACACCTGCACCTACGGCGCTCTGGGGGCGTTTTCCACCGGCTGCGGAAGCACCGATCTGGCTGCGGCCATGATAACCGGCGAACTGTGGTTCAAAGTGCCCGAAACCATCAAGTTTATCTTTACGGGCAAACTGAATCCATGGGTCGGCGGCAAGGATCTGATTCTCTATACCATCGGGGATATCGGCGTTGACGGCGCCCTTTACAAGGCCATGGAGTTTTCCGGACCGGTCATCCGATCGTTGGGCCTGGCCGATCGTTTCACCATGGCCAACATGGCCACCGAGGCCGGCGCCAAAAACGGTATTATTGAACCGGATGACATCACCGAAGCGTATGTATCCGGCCGGGCAGACCGCAAATACGAGTTTGTCAGCAGCGATGACGATGCCGCTTATGAAACCATCAAGGAATATGATGTCAGTAATATTGAACCGCAGGTGGCTTTTCCTCATCTGCCGTCAAACACTAAAGGGATCAGCGCAGTCGGCGACATTCTCATCGATCAGGCCGTCATCGGTTCCTGCACCAACGGCCGCATCGAAGATTTGCGCATAGCCGCATCGGTCCTGAAAGGGCGCAAAATTGCCCGCCGCACCCGGCTGATCATCATTCCGGCCACACCTTTGATTTATCGGGCGGCATTAAATGAAGGGCTGTTTGAGGTTTTTCTGGACGCCGGCGCCGTCATCAGTCCGCCCACCTGCGGCCCGTGCCTGGGCGGCTTTATGGGCATCCTGGCCAAAGGCGAACGGGCGGTGTCCACCACCAACCGCAACTTCGTCGGCCGCATGGGGCATCCGGAAAGCGAAGTGTATCTTGCCAATCCCGCGGTGGCGGCAGCCTCCGCCGTTCTGGGTAAAATCGGCGGGCCGGATCAGCTGGGATAGGCTCCCCGGCTTTTTAATTTTTAAACACATTACAAACAAGGAAACATGCCATGAAGATAACCGGAAAGGTCTGGAAGTTTGGCGATGACATTGACACGGATCTGATTATTCCCGCCAGGTATTTAAATACCAGTGATCCACAGGAACTGGCGCGGCACTGCATGGAAGACGCCGATCCCGGTTTTGCCGGTAAGGTGTCCCCCTCGGACATCATTGTGGCCGGCAAGTACTTCGGCTGCGGATCGTCGCGGGAGCATGCCCCCATTGCGATTAAAGCCGCCGGCGTCGCCTGTGTGATTGCAAAGAGTTTTGCCCGAATTTTTTACCGCAATGCCTTTAATATGGGTCTCCTCATTCTGGAATGCGATGACGCCGATCAATTTCAAACCGGCGACAAACTGAGCGTTGATTTCAGCACCGGTGAAATCGTTCACACTGCAACAAAAAAATCTTATCAGTCCCGTCCGATCCCTCCGTTCATGCAGGAACTGGTTCAAAGCGGCGGGCTGATGAAATATATCGAAAAAAAAGTGACGAATTAATCTTTTTCTGACTGAAATTTATTTTTACGGGCTTTCAGGCCGTCGGCATAACACTTCCCGCCATACCAGTCGATCTGGCGACAGATCCCGCGGATGATGCTGACTTCCCGGGCCCGCAGGGGCAGCCGGTTGAAAAACCGGCGCAAGTTGTTCATCCAGTACTCGGGATTGTCCGGATTGATAAAACTGATCCGAACCAGTATTTCCCTTAACTGAGCATACATCCCGGCAAGTTCGTGACGGTTTGCGAGGCGCGGAATAAACTCCGTTTTTTCTTCCCGGGCAGCCAGGAAAATTTCATAGCACACGATCAGGACGGCCTGGGCCAGATTGAGGGAAGAAAACTCCGCCGTGGGAATGTGGACCAGTTCATGGCAGTTACGCAGATCTTCATTCGAAAGCCCCCGGTCCTCGGGGCCGAAGACAATTGCAACCTCGTTCTGCTGTGAAAGGGGAATCAGGCTTTCGGCCAGTTTTGCGGGTGATTTTAATACCGGCCGCTGCCCCCCCAGACGTGCGGTGGTTCCGGCCACAAAGTGAAAGGGGGATAATGTCTCCTTGAGGTCGGTGCGGATCTGCATATTTTCAATGATCCCGGCCGCCGCATGCGTCGCCAGCATCAAGGCTCTTTCCCGATCGAGCTGCTGCGGCTCCACCACGATCAGCCGGCCGATCCCCATGTTTTGCATGGCCCGGGCGGCGGCCCCGATATTTTCGGAAATTCGCGGTCGATGCAGCACGATGGAGATGTTTTGAAGCATCACCCGGTCAGACATCAGCCCACAATTTCAAAGCGGTTAAAGAAGTAGCCGATTTCGAAGGCAGCGGTTTCCGGGGCATCCGATCCATGCACGATGTTTTTCTCGATGCTGGTTGCAAAATCCGCCCGGATAGTCCCCTTTTCCGCATCCTTGAAGTTGGTGGCGCCCATCAACTTTCTGTTCCGGGCGATGACATTTTCCGCTTCCAGCACCATCACCACCACCGGACCGGAGGACATGAACTCGGTCAGGCTGCTGAAAAAAGGCTTTTCGCGGTGTACGGCATAAAATCCTTCCGCCTGTTTGCGGGACATGCTGAGCATTTTCATAGCGACTATTTTGATCTGATTGCTTTCAAATCTTTTAATGACCTCTCCGATGACTCCCTTGGCCACACCGTCCGGTTTGACAATAGATAAGGTTCGTTCCATATTTTTATTTCCTTTCGCATGATTTAAGATTTTCGGGTGAAATAACAAAAGGCACGGAACAAGTCAACCGGAAGAGGGACCCGCGTCAAACTGATGGATAACGGTTGACAAGTTATGCCGCCCATTTTATTTTTAAGATCATTAAAATAACCGTTCAGACCTTAAGGAGTAAGCATGCCGATTTACGAATTTTACTGCAACGACTGTAATACCATTTTCAATTTCTTTTCCAGAACCGTTAATACTTCAAAAAAACCCAAATGTCCCAAATGCAAAAAAAAGACCCTTTCCCGGCAGGTGTCGCTTTTCGCGTTTACGGGCAAGGCCAAGGAAACCGGCGGCCTGGACGATCTTCCCTTGGACGAAAGCAAAATGGAACGGGCCATGCAGATGCTGGCGGGTCAAGCCGATAAAATCAATGAGGACGACCCCCGCCAGGCCGCCGATCTGATGCGAAAACTTACGGACATGACCGGGTTGAAGCTGGGCCCGGGCATGCAGGAGGCCTTGAACCGGATGGCACAGGGCGAAGATCCCGAACAGATCGAAGCCGAGATGGGTGATCTGTTGGAACAGGAAGACCCTTTTGAGATTGCGGCAAAAAGTGAAAAAGGGAATAAGGCCGAACGCCCGGTACCCAAAAGAGACAACACCCTTTATGACCTCTAAATCCCGGGAGGAATCCATGTCAGAGACCGTCCTGAACAGAATCGAAATTCAGCAGGGGGATATTACCAAGCTCAGCGTCGAAGCCATTGTCAACGCCGCCAACACGTCGCTTTTAGGGGGCGGCGGCGTGGATGGCGCCATCCATCGCGCCGCCGGACCGGAATTGCTGGCGGAATGCCGCACCCTTGGCGGCTGCCCGACCGGCGAGGCCCGGATTACCCGCGGATATCGTCTGCCGGCCAGGCATGTGATTCACACCGTCGGTCCGGTTTACCGGGGAACCCCCGACGACCGCAGGCTTTTAACCGCCTGCTATCACAACAGTTTAAAGCTCGCCGGACAGCATCAGATCGCCACAATTGCTTTTCCGGCCATCAGCTGCGGCGTTTACGGCTATCCCATCCGTGAAGCCAGCCGGATCGCCGTCGATACGACCTGCAACTTTTTGAAAAAAGACAAAATTATCCAAAAGGTCGTCTTTATCCTGTTTTCACCCGGCGATCATAGAGTCTATCAGGACTATTTCGTCGAAATCAACCGTTCCTGAAAGATTCTATCCGGATGGGAAAACACGTCTTTTTTTTGGATCTCTATAGAACATGAAATTCCGCCGAAGCTATTTTCATCATTGACAAACCAAAATGTGATGGCTAATCTATCGGGACCGGTTGATCGAATTCAATCGAATTTTCAGCGGTCGTTTCATCTGAAACGAACCATTAAAGGAGGCGTCATGATCGAAGTTACCCCATCAGCAACCGCACAGATTGCTGAATATTTCAAAGGCAAGGAAATCTCTCCGATTCGAATTTTTTTGAATGAAGGCGGCTGAGGCGGTCCCTCACTGGCAATGGCTCTGGATGAGCCAAAGGAAAACGATTCGATTAATGAAATCGAAGGGTTCAAGTACTTGGTCGACAAGGACTTTTTAGCAAAAGCCCAGCCCATCAAGGTAGACTTTCTGGAATACGGGTTTAAACTGACCTCGAACCTGGAATTACAGGCGGGTTGCGGCGGGGGTTGCTCTTCCTCCGGTTCGTGCGGCTCCTGATCCGATGGCAGCCGGCTGCTAAAGACTTTACCGATACCCGTTATAAGCTGTTAAAACAGGGCGCTGCCGGAACGGCAGCGTCCTGTTGTTATTAAACCGTTTCCGCCCGGATTGCTTTAACGGCGTTTGCCGCCGTATCCATCAGCATTGTCACCTCATTGGCAAAAGGCACCAGGCGCACCCCTTTCCGGATCCATTCCCTTGCAGAGGCAATATCCTGGACCAGCAAGCCGGGAATCTTTTTTCTTTTGCGGCAGGCGGAAATCATGCTTTCGACCTGTTTCAGCACTTCCGGGTGATTCGTATCCCCCGTCAGACCTAAATCCGCGGAGATATCGCCGCGGCCGATAACGGCGCCGTCTATCCCTTCCACCGCCAGGATGGCGTCGAGATTTTCGATTCCTTTTCGGCTCTCGATTTGAACAATCAGCAGGGTTTCGGCATTGGTCGCCTGAACGTATGCCTCGCCGCTGCCTTTGCTGAAGCCGGTATGCACCCCCCTTAAATTCAAACCGCGCCGGCCCATCGGCGGATATTTAACCGCGCGGATGACCGCCTCGGCCTCCGCTTTTGTATCCACATGGGGAATCAATAATCCCATGGCGCCGGCATCCAGCGGCCGACTCAGCAGATGGGGCTCTTTGGCGGAAGGCCGCACGATCGGAACAAGATTTGCCGCCAGGGCCGCATAACACAAATCTCCCACCGTTTCGATCGAAAATGCGGAGTGCTCCATGTCGATGTAGATGAAATCAAACCCGGCGGTAGCGAAAATCTGGGTAATCTGGGGGGATCGCAGTGTTGTAATCCAAGTGCCGATTTGCACCTTGCCGCTGTTTAACGCATGCTTTACGTTATTAAATCTCATGTCTTTACCTGTATCAGGTTTTTTTGGGCTTTTTCTTCAGGATGATTTCTTTCAGTTTTTCAACCGGCGCATGGCTTTGAATGGCATGCTCCATCTCTTTTTCCACGGTTTGTATGATTTTCATGTTTTCCATCAGCCCCTCCAGGAAATCTCCCGGAATGACGACGACGCCGTCCTCATCGGCCACAATGATGTCTTCGGGTCTGACCGGAACGCCGCCGATCTCCACCGGCACGTTAAATGCGGTAATTTTAAACTCCGAAGGTTTATCCCGGGTCGCCGAGCCTGTGCAGTAAAGCGGCACTTCCTCCTGACGAAACCCGGCAAGGTCACGGGCGCCCCCATCTACCACTACCGCTGCCAGCCCCTGCTTTTTGGCGCAGGCGGCCTGATTGTCTCCGGTAAAATGACCGTCGAAGCCCTTGCCGGCGATTACCAGCACACTCCCCGGGTCGGCCTGTCGGATGACTTCATAATTGGTAAACGTCTTTTCCCCGGGCCGCGGCGGCGAAAACCGGACCGTTACGGCCGGTCCCACGATTTTAACATCTTCAAAACCGCGTGCGGGCCGGACCCCCATCACCCCCCCGTTTATTCCCGAAATAGCCAGAGCATCAGCGATCATGCCGGTGCTCATTAATTTCAGGGTGCTCAGCCACCCGTTGAGTTTTTCAGAATTGTCGCTCATTCAAAAACGCTCCTTTCGATTTCATCGCCGGGATTAATCCGTAATCTCATCCCTAATTCGAAATCCGTTTGCTCCATGCCATTAGAATGGAATCTAGTCAATAAAAAACTAACCCGTGCCGGGCTGCCGGTTTTTTATTTATATAAAATTCTTGACAGAAAAAACAAAATACTATTTGAACTTTTTATACTAAAATGCATTTTACCGGTCCCATCATGCCGATGGCGCCTTTTAAACGCTATCCCTATCGGTCTTTGTGAAAGTGAGAACAGCATGCGTACGGTAGCCCAGGAAATCGTCACGGCGCTGCGTGAAGCACGGGTTGACAAAATATTCGGAATCCCCGGCGGCGGCCCCACGGCCGACATGGTGAGTGCCTGCGCCGACGCCGGCATCGAGTTTGTTTTGACCCAGCATGAAACATCTGCTGTGATCATGGCCGGCATTTATGCCCAGCGCAAGGGAACCGTCGGCGTTGTCGTCAGCGCAATCGGGCCCGGCGTCGCCAATCTGGCCAACGGCGTTGCCCAGGCATCTCTCGATCGCCTGCCGGTGCTGATTTTCGCCGACCGTCAGGGCGCCGCAACCCATGCCACCGCGCAACGGCAGTGCTTTGACCACCTGGCCATGATGGCGCCCGTCACCAAGGACCGGCTCACCCTGCATGAAAAAAACTTTCTGCAACCGCTGCGGCGCGCGGTTCGTACCGCCCTGTCCGGCCGCCAGGGGCCTGTTTTTATCGATTTCCCCGGCAATGTCGGCGCAAAGCAGGCCGAATCAAAACCGGCGCAGTTTCCGGTTTCCGACATTGAAACCGGACAGTCCGTGGTTTCTGAAGAGGGTCTTACGGCTGCTGCGGCAAAACTGGCCGGTGCGCGTCACCCGGTGATTCTGGCAGGTCTGAGCGCATTATACCTGAAACCCGGATCACTTGATGCATTGGCGAACGCCCTCCGCGCGCCGGTGTTTACATCCCCGAAAGCCAAGGGGGCCATCGCCGCCGACGATCCTTTCTGTGCCGGCGTGTTCATGGGGGGAAAACTCGAAGAAGACCTGCTGAACCAGGCGGATGTCATCCTGTTTGTGGGTTACGACCCGGTCGAAATGCTGGCTAAACCCTGGACCCTGCCGGCCTTCACCGTCTCGCTCGACACCGTCCCCAACACCGAGCAGATCGTACCCTTCGGAATGGAACTTGTCGGTGAATTAAACGACGGGGTTAAGCGTCTGCAAAAGGCCTGTGCCGAAGTGAAATCCGACTGGAACAGGGCGGCGGTGGCTCATTATAAAGCAGTCGTGATGAAAGCCCTTGAGGTTTCCGTAAACGGCCTGACGCCGAATCAGGTCATTTTGACGACCCGAAAAGTCATACCGCGCGACGCGATTCTCGTAACCGACGTCGGCGCCAACAAACTGATCGTGGTCGAACTGTGGGAGGCCTACGCACCCAACGACTTTCTGATGTCAAACGGTCTGGCATCCATGGGCTTTTGCCTGCCGGCCGCCCAGGCGGCAAAGCTCGCGGAGCCCCGTCGCACCGTGGTGGGTCTGTGCGGCGATGCCGGTTTCATGATGCGCCTGCCTGAACTTCTCACCGGCAGACGCCACAACCTGCCGATCGTGTATGTTGTATTCGCCGACGACGGCCACAGTCTTATTTCGGTCAAACAGGCTATGAAAGGCCTTCGACCGTACGGTGTTAATTTCCCCCGGCCGGATTACATTTCTCTGGCCAGGGGATTCGGCTTGGATGGAGTTACCGTAGAAACCGTTGCCCAATACCGCAAGGCGCTTACCGAAGCCCTTGCCAACCCCTGCGGCGTTCTGATTGAAGCACGCATCGATCCGAGCGGTTATCAAAAACAGTTTGATGCAATCCGCGAGCTGTGATCGCGACCGATCCCAAACGCCCCCTTCACCATTATAAACGGATAGCATCAGTTCTTATAGCGCTGGCCGGACTCTCATCCAACGTCGGCGGGTCGGGCGTAATCAATTTTCATTGTTGACCGTGATATCGAGACCGCTGTATATTCTCCAAACCGTAATTTTTTTACCATCATACGTTTTTCATCCACAAGTGACAGGAGCGTGGATATGACCAAACGTTATATCTTCTATGATAAATTCGCTAAGACCAAGAGGAGACTTTTCATTCTGTCCCTGGTTGTGGCATTTGTATCGATCGGAGCAGGACTGGGCATTCTGAAGCTGAGTAATATGAAAGCGGTCCACCAGGGAATCGATACGATTTATGAAGACCGGGTGTTGCCGCTGCAACAATTAAAACTGATTTCCGATATGTACGGCATCCGTATGGTCGACACCGCCCACAAGGTCCTTAACGGCAACATTTCCTGGTCCGCCGGTTCTAAAAGCGTCGACGAAACCAGCCGGAATATAAACCGTCTGTGGGCCGAATACCTGAAAACGCACATGGTTGACGAGGAAAAAATACTGATCGAAGAACTCACTTTGCTGTTCGTTGACGCAGACAAGTCTGTTGAACACTTGCTGCACATTCTGCATAATGAGGACCGCAAAGGACTCTATGCGTTTGTTCAAAGGGGACTTTACCAGCATATCGATCCCGTTACGGATAAAATCGGCGCTCTGTTTCAGGTCCAGATCCGGATCGCGAAAGAGGTCCGCGACAACGAAAAACACCGCTATCAATTCAGCCTGACCCTGGGGATGGCCAGCCTTGTTCTGAGTGTCATTTTATGTACGATAATTATGCTGCAGCGCAAGAGATGGCGGGCATTGTATGATTCTCTTTAAATTTTGCTGGAGGAACCATGGCCCTGGTTGATTTTTCGCTCGCCGGAAGCGTTGCCGTCGTTAGCATGAACGGCAATGAAAACCGCTTGAATCCCGATTTTATCAAGACTTATCTGGACGTACTGGACCGGATTGAAAAGGAAGCTTTGGTTAACGCCCTGGTCGTTCACTCGTCCCATGAGAAGATCTTTTCAAATGGTTTGGATCTGGAATGGCTGGGGCCGGTTTTCCAGAAGCGGGAGTTCGGATTGATTACCGATTTTTTTTACCTGGTGAACCGGTTATACAAAAGAATTCTACTTTACCCCATGATCACCATCGCCGCCATTAACGGGCATGCCTTTGCCGCCGGCGCCATCCTGACCTGCGCCTTTGATTTCCGGTTGATGCGATCGGACCGCGGCTACTTCTGCCTGCCGGAAATCGACCTGGGGATGCCGTTTTTACCCGGCATGCTCGCCCTGCTGAAAAAAGCGATGCCCATGTATCTGCTGGAGGAACTGCAATACACCGGCAAACGTCTGACCGCGGCTGAATGCGAACGTCACCACATCGTCACCAAAGCCTGTCATATCGACACCCTCATGGATGAGACGCTGAAGTTTGCCAAAAGCCTGAACAAAAAACGCGGCATCATCAGCGAAATGAAGTCAAGGATGTATCAGGATATTATTCAGGTGATGGATACCGAGGACGGTCCTTTCATTGAATCCGGAAAATACTTATTCTAACCCTTAAAGTGTCAGTTTCTATTTTTCAAGATTTAAGGCAGTTGTGTGAGCTCAAGAGTCTTTTGGATTTGAACTCTCAATCGAAAACTCATAAAAAGAAGGGTGTATAAATTCAGCGGTGATATTCGGGTTTATAACAATTTTTGAAATTGATCTATTGAAAGCCCGGCATCGCGAACAATGCCGCCCATGGTATAGGCATTAACGGGGTTGTTGCGCGGAATCGTAAGAAACCTTATGCCATCAGACATCACAATATGTTTTTTGCCTTGCCGGACTATACGAAATCCTGCTTTTTCCAAGGCCTTAACAGCGCGAATATGATTAACTCCGGGAATCTTCGGCATGGTTATACGGCTATTTCGACCTCTCTAACTTCAGCATCTTTCAATGATTCATATACTGCCGCTAAATATTCTTCTATGGCATCTTTAATATTTTCAATAGCCTCGGTTTCATTTTTTCCCTGCGACCAACATCCAGGAAGTCCGGGACAAGAAGCACTGTAGCCTTCATCGGTTTTTTTGAGAATAATTTTGTATTTCATTTTTAATCTCCGGATTTCACCTATATTTTGACGTTATTTAATATAATAGTAATACGATCGTTTTCGAGATGCAATCTTTAAATAAAATTGACCAATCCTGCTCTATAAAAGCATGATACCATAACTCCATCTTAAATTTTCGCTGACCTTGAAAATTAAAGATTCCTTGCCCTTAAGTGAAACCCCCTCCCCTCTTTTTATATTGCAGATTACCAAATCAAATCATATCGCTGCCTGTTTAGCGGATAGGCACTTACGCCTAACGTTAACCCCAAAAGGAGGTGCAAAAGGAATGGAATCCAAATCGCAGAGTTTTTGGGACCTGTTTTTGCAATGCCTAAGGCAGGTATCCATTATTTATTTTTTTCTTGGGCCGCCTTTGCTTTTTTTTCTTCATCTAAAATGGTTTCAAGGGCAGAAGCAGCGCCTGCAGTTGCAAGATCCGGACTTGATTGCGGTCGCGATCCGCCTTCAGAGCCGGCTGGAACCGGTGAGACGGGAAAATCGACAATCACCTTGCGATGGGCATATTGGATGCCTTCTTTTTCAAGAGCCAAAGTAATGCGCTTGATAGCCTCCCGGCGGATCAGAAACTGCTTGCCCGGTTTGGCGGTGAATTTCACCCGAAAAGTCATCACCGAGTCGCCGACCTCTCTGACCCCTTGTGACTTCAACGGCTGTAAGAAATTAGGTCCGAGTTCCTCGTCTTCAAGCATCTTATCTCCGACCTTTTTGACGATTTTACGCACCTTGTCGATGTTCGTATCATAGGGCAGCTGCAGGTTGAATTTTTCCACCAGCCCCCCCCGCATGAAGTTGGTTATGGCCCCCAGGTCACTGTAAGGCACAATCTGGAGCATGCCGCGATGGTGCCGCAGAAAAATGTTACGCAAGCTGATTTTTTCCACCACTCCGGATGTACTTCCGGACTTCAGGTATTCTCCCACCCGGAAAGCATCGTCCATCATAAAGAAAAATCCGGAAAAAACATCGGAGACCAGCTTGCGGGCGCCGAAACCGACTGCCAGACCAACCACCCCGGCGCCGGCCAAGAGCGGTGCGATATTCACTCCCATGGAAGACAGCGCGATCATGATCACCACGGTTACCAGCACGGACCCGATAAACTTTCGCAGCATGGGCAGGAGGGTATGGCTGCGGGCTAAGGTTCCGGCGGCGCCCCACTCGTCGGCCTTGTCCTCGTCTTTGTCGGGCGCTTCAACCGGCATGGCTTCCTGGAGCTTTCGATTAATGAAGCTGTTGGCAGCCCGCCAGAAAACATGGGCCAGCGCCAGGGTAATCAGAATATCGAAGGTTGCCCGGGTCAGCCTTTCGCCAAAGGGTAAATGCAGCCCCCAGATGGAAAGCAGCCAGAAGGCCAGTGCCAGCAAAATGAATACTCTCACAATCTTGCGGGCGACCAGGATATAGCGGCTATCTCCGGTATCGATTGGGGTTTCAGCCCCTTGAGCGGCAGCGACCCCCTGCGGCTGGGAATTATCCCGTTTGATTCGGGTCGTGCCCATGATTGAGGTGACGATCCATTGGCCCAAACGGTCCGCGATCAGAAAAATCGGTACGATCAGAATGCTGATAAAAAAAGTACCGCGGCCGCCGCTATGAAAAACAATCAGCCGGCCCGACCATAACAGCCAAACGATGAACAGGTATCCCAGCGCCAAGATGTGCCAGATGGCTGCAAATTGGGCGGTCAACCACCCCTTGCTACCGTCCTGGGAGGCGCCGCTCGAAATCGCCAGTGAAACCGCCTGGCGATTTCGCCAGACCATGGCGGCCAGCATCGCAATGACGATGGTGCCCACCGCGATAATCACCTCAAGATATGTTATCCGGTTAACGCCCAGGCGATCTATTACGAGGCAGAAAACCAAGCCAAACACAATGATTCGAGCCAGCAGGACCAGCCTGCGATGAAGATAACCGGCCATCTCGTCGCTCCATTCGATCAGACGCAGTCGCGCCGCCTTCGGGGAAAAAAGGGTGCGAAGCAGGGCGGATACCAGGCGGGAGCCCAGCAAGGCTAACAATAAAGCGACAAAGATCAGGCGGGCGCTGCTGAGGCCGCCGCCATAAATAAGCAGGAAGAGGACCAGGCTGAAAAGTGTGAAAATAAAAAGCCCCAGCAGATCGGTTAAGATCCTCAGGATGGCGCTCCAGAACTTTTGAATTTCTCCCAGCTGCGGAATGGTTTCGATCTGTTTGTAGAATTTTACTGTATATCTTTTAAAAAGGAGTTCAACGCCGAAGCCTGCCGCCAATATACAGAGGATAGCGAGCACCATGCCCAATAAGTGGAGGCGTCCGCTATCCCCGGACAACCGGTTGAAGGCCTGATTTAATTCGTTTGGAATATTGGGGATATGGGTTGCGGCAGTGACAATGCGATTGGACGCCAAGCCGGTTGCGTTTTCAAGCTTTTGCAGAAACTCCGGAGTTTGGCTTCCATCGCCAAGTCCCTGCGCCGGTTTTGTTTGGGCAATCGCCGGCGCCGGACCTGAAAAGGAAACGACCAAACATGCGACCAGAAAAATTATAAAACAGATGCGGTTAAACATAATTGCCTCCTGAGCAGGAATAAAATTATGAAATCTTAATGAAGATGGTCTTGTAAAAAGATGAAAATACCATATCGATCCTCAATTTGCCGGCGCCAAATCAGGTTCCTTTCCTTCATCCTTTGGTTTAGCCGGGGACGCATACCAGCGTTCTTTGGGCACGATTGCGGGTTCGTCCCTGTCAGCCTCGTAGTTGGGCGACATGATCTGCACGCCGTATTCGTTGAAGATGTCCTGAATGTTCTGGTGAAGATCTGAATAAAAAGCCCCCATCTTTTGGGGTTTGTCGGTGTAAACGTTCAATTCATAGGTCACGTAAAAATCATCCAGCGATTTCTGCAGTACAAACGGCTCCGGCTCAGTCAGCAGACCGGGGGTCTTACGGGCGGCCATTAAAAGCATGGCGTGGACCTGGCGCCAGGGCGCATCGTAACCGATGGTCACGCTGGTATGGAGAATAAGTCCCCTTTGACGCGCTTCGGCGGAATAATTGATCACATGGCTGTTCATGATAATGGAATTGGGAACGACAACTTCCTCGTTCTTAACTGTTCGCAAGATGGTGACCTGAAGCCGGGTTTCCAGAACATCCCCGGTGAAATCGGCAATCTTTATCCGGTCCCCCACCTTGAAGGCCCTCCGGTAGGTCAGGGCAAATCCGGCAACCATGTTGGAAATTGTAGATTGGGAGCCCAGCGAAAAAAGCACGCCGGCAAAGACCGAAACCCCCTTAAAAGCCAGAGAGTCCGAACCGGGGATATACGGAAAAGCGATGACCACAAAAAGGGCGATGACCAGAAAGCTGAGGAGTCGGTAGGTCGATTTGGCCCACTCCGGATAAAAGCCGGGAAGTTTAACCCTTTCCTTTTCGACTCCCAGAAAGAAAATTTTCAACACTTTTAAAACATATCTTAATAGCAGTACCAGGACGGTGATAAACAACAGGTTGGGAATCTGGTCGATAAGCCCTTTTCCGATTATTGTCAGGGGGGAAAGGATATAACCCAAAATACGGTTGGCAATGGGACGGGTCGAAGGGAAAAATCCCAGCTCAAGATGCAAATAGATATATAAAAATACCAGGACCAGGATTACGCGGATCCCTTTTACGCCTCCCTTTAGCACTTCGCCGATTCTTTCCGCCCGCACGATTTCAAGTGATTGAACCTTCAGCCCCTTTTTCCATACTTTAAAGCGTTCGTCGATGCGCCGGTCGATTTTATGTTTGAATTTACCTATTACAATCAGAATGATGATTAAGATGAGGGTTGCAATTAGGGTATACAGGGTGCCGTATATGCGCTGCTTCATACTGCGGTCTCTGCGGTATTTTTCGATGGCAGTGCGGATGGTTTGAGCATATTCCGCAGCTACCTGCTGGCGGGACTTTCCGGTTAATGCGGCGTCTTGGTCTAAAACAGCCGTAACGATTTCATCGCCGACAACTATAAAAGTCATGGGCGTTTTTAAATCATTGGTAGTGATCGTATCGACCTTGAACGTTGGCGAGTCGGCAATTCTCTTGATCCGCTTTGACACCTCGCGGGCACGTTTTGCGATGGTGAGCCCTTCAGCGTCGGTCGTGAGATGAAACAGGACCTGGTCTCCCAGCATAACCGGCTTTTCGTCGGTCTTGGCTTCCTTGGATGGAGCGGCCGGCAGGGAATCCTGCGCAAAGGCGCCCGGTACGCCAAAAACCAGCAGCGCCGCACATAATCCCATGAAAACTTTTAATATCATTTTGTTCCTTTTATTTGATTGTACTTAAACCAAAGCTAACCATATGTAATCTATACTTTTAATTAGTTGCGGGCTCCGCCTTGCGGACTGCGGCCCGACAAGTCGCGCTGAGCACTAGGGCAGCCTCCTCAAAAAGTTTATTTTAAGCTTTCAATTAGAGCGTGAAACACATCGGATTCTTGAAGGATTTGCCGGGCTGCCTTTCTTAGCCGGTCGACATCTTCCGGTTCAAGGTGAAAGGAGGTCGGCAAATCCTTGAGATAATTTCTTTCCGCTTCATTTTCGATGGCATCAAAGCTGACTTCAATCAGGTAGGTTTTGGCCTTGCAATCCTTGGTTGCCGCTAGTTCATTTTTTCCTTCAGTGACAGCACTGCTCTTCATCTCTTTACAACGCCCTTCGCTGATGGATTTCCGCCAGCGTGCCATATTATCTCTTAAAATTTCCATGGTCTCAAAAGAATAGTGATCAAGCGGTACCGAGGAAGCGATTCCCAATGTATCAATAATAGGGACGGAATAATCTTTCTTGGCAAAGCTGATGTCCTTTTCCTTTCGGGAATTGACTACAATAATGGCCAGATGCTCTGTTTCCTCCAGATTTACTTCTTTTAGTTTCTTCCATACATTGCCCGTCGGCAGCGTCGCATTGATAATGGTTCGAATACCCAGGTTGTCCGAAATGCCGCCGTCAAATAGATGAATATAGCGGTAATTCTCTACATCATGATAGGCTTTCAGATTCCTGGCATAATAATATTGACGGGTGCTGGTTGTTTTCCCCTTCAGGGCTTTGCCTGCCCATTCCGGCAACTGATAGTCGCAGGTCCCGGCGTAATTCTTCAAGATAATGCTTGAAAACGCCCCCGGAACAGCAGAAGATGCTGCAACTGCTCGAGAAACTGGAAACACAGAAAGGTCGGTACAAATGGGGGCGAACTGGGAACCGATGAACGTAAACTGGGAACCCAGGGCGGCGTCGGTGGCGTTGATGGCAATGAGCGGGCAGCCCAGCCTAGTAAAGCCTTTGAAAGTATTTTTTTCAAACAGCAACTCGTCATAATAGTCAGCCGCCAAATCGCTCCGATCGTAATAAAGTGACCATAGCTTCGGCCAATTTAGAGGGGAGAGCATGTTCTTCAAAAGTCCGGACTGTACGTTATATTTTAGAAATTTGCTTTCATAATCTTCGAATATCCGGTCACCAAACAAGCCGAAGTATGCGGCGGTAAAACTGCCACCCGAGACGGAACTGATGGCGTCCACCTCGTCAAGCAAGCGGCGTTCTTTTCCATTGACCGATATTTTAGTGTCGGAAAGCACTTCTAAAACACCATAGGAAAATGCGGCCGCTCGGGTGCCCCCGCCCGAGAAGGTTAGAAAAAGCATGAGTTCTTTGGATTTTTCGGTATCTTCTTTTCCTTTTATATAAAAATCATCTAACGATTGAATGGACGCGAGTGGGCTGGAACGGGGATATTGTGCCGTGCATGCGGTCAGGACAATGAAAACGCATATAACCTCAATGACCCCTCTCATCTTATTAAGGTGAATAAGTATATTAAACGGCATGAAATCCAACTCCCCAGCGTATGTCTGGGATACCGGTCTTTTGGTAAAATACTCGACCAGGATCCCCAGCATAAAAGCGCGGCAATCTTAACAACAAATTATATCACAGAATCCATATTCACAGCAGCCTTTAGGCTAAGGCAGTTCGTCAACCCACGCGCCCCCGCTAAGCCACTTCTTATACATGTCTTTTAATTGACCGCTGCCTTGCAGCAGTTTCATGAAATTCTCTACCCAGTTGATTAACAGAGTGTCTTCGGTCATGGCAATTCCTAAAGGCTCAAAGGTGAGGGGCGATTCCCCGGCAATCAGTCCTTTATCCGTATATCGGTAGGCGGTCAGTGCACAAAAAGGGAAATCAGCCACAACCACATCGATCTTGTCCGATATCAGGAGATCAATGGCCTCATCATAGGAATTGGTGAAAATCCGTTTGGCCTTAGGCATGAGCGTTTCGGCAAATTCCTGACTGGTGGAATTTTTCAACGCGGCAATGCTAACCTCCGGCGCGTTTAATCCTACTGTATTCTGCAAGGCGGTATACCTGGCGGATTTGGTCAGAATTCCCTTCCCGGAAACATAATACGGACCCACGAACGCCACCGTTTGATTGCGTGCCGGGGTCATGGTCAGACCGGACAGGACCATAGCTTAATATAACCCGCTTGAGAGCTCGAGTGTACCTTCAAAAAGCAGGTTATCAATCAGCGACAGGTCTTCGTCAAATTTGGATTTGGTCGTTTTCGCCAAGGAGCCCAAAGTCATTTGCCCTGATTTTTTTTCAATATCCGGTTATAGTATTCTATGAACATCGGGCTGTAAACAATACTGCCGTGGTCTTCATCAAAACCATACACTTGTGTAGCATCGTTCTGCGCCCGGTAATCCAACTCGCTTGAAAGCTCCACCGTGCCGTCGTTGTTTTTTAAAAGAAGCTGGCAGTCTCCGCGGTAGCTGAACAGCAGATAGAATTTCAGATCAGCAGGAAATTTGTTCTGGAAGATCTTTTGAATGAATTCGCTCTCAGGGACCATGTCATACCAACTGGGAATCGCGGCAGGCGCATGCTCGGCGCCTTTTGCCGTGAGCCGGTGGCCGTTCCAGGGGGTTGAAATGGAAACAAACAATTTGATATAGTCCTGTTTGTCATCGAAGACATTTTTCATTATAAATGAGCGGGCCACCAGCCCCCCCATGCTTTGGGCGGTCACATAGAGCTTCTTGAATGGATAGACCTGATGTATTTTTTTTATGATTTCATTCAATGCAAATCCGGTTTTATCCAGGCGGACTCCCGAAGGGTAGTAATAAAACCAGGGCTGAAATTTTGTCCGGTCCATCTGCTCAACCATTGTTTTCCAGCCTTCGGGAGACCCTAAGGCGCCATGTATGAATAGAACCGGGATTTTATTGGGGTCATAGGGCTCCAGAAAGTATACCCCGACGCCGAAATCCCTCAGGAAGGTCAGCGGCTTCCAGTAGCCGGTCGAGCCATTTTCATGGGCGAATATTTTATCATCAAGGGTGGTGATCTGCCCGAATTTAACGAAAGTTGAATGGCTGATTTTCTGGGCATCGACCGTTGCGGGAAACCCGGATAAAAAAAGGTCCGTATTCTTAAGGCGGATATCGAGGTTCAGCAGCTCATTTTTGCCGGTTGATGCCCTTTCCTTTGGCGGCAGAACAATCGTATCCGGTGCGCCGAAATAACCGGCAGGCTCTCCCGGGTCGTGGGAAAAATTGTGGTTCAGATCCTCAAACGCCGCCAGATAATAGGTGCCATTCGGCTTGTAAAATGTAAAATTGCCCGTGTCTGTCGCTATCGTATATTCCACGATTTCATTCTTTCCTTCTTTTAGGGAATACAGCATGACGATGACGGATCCCCTGGGAGCTGAAGGCCGGGTGATTTTACCGGCCAGGCCGTAAGTCTGTTCGATTTCGGCGCTCTCTCTTTTCAAATCCCTGAAGGTCCCGCAGCCTGACAAGATGATTACCGTACAAAAGATAAAAATCTGGCTTAGCCGGCATGCAGTCATCAAATGTTTCATCATATCGCCCCCTTGGTGTTTTAAAGGTTATACCATTAAAATTTTTCTCCGACCTGAACGTATATCGCCTGATCATCCGTGCTGAAGGCGACATCCACCCCCAGATGCATCTTCTTGTTTTGGGTGACCTGCCAGCGGAACCCGCCGCCGACGCTGACGATGGTCTCGCTGGATATAAGCTCTTCGAAGTCATCACCAAACCAGCCGGCCTCAACAAAAGCAATGACCCCCCAGCGGGGCAGAAATTTGTAGCGGCCTTCGGTGTGCACGGAAAACGTATGATTGTCCTTATAGCGCCCCTGGGCAAAACCGCGCATGTCCAGATAAGGCAGATCAAAAAAAGGGGTGTCGCCGCTGCTGAGATCGGCTTTAGCGCGAAGCGCCAGAACGACCTGGTCTGCAAGGGGATGGTAGTGATTCAGGAAGGTTCTGAACTTGTTGTACTGGTAATCTCCGCCCCAGCTTTTGCCGTAATTGGTCCACTTGGCTTCAAACCATTGGCCCCGTGTCGGGTAGTAATTATCGTCCCGGCTGTCGAATGTGGTCAGCAGCCCCATCCCTGCAGACCGGATCTCTACGGGTAGATCCGGCAACATCGGGTTGAGACGTGACGTTTTAAACAAACTGTCCGAATCAATATACAGGTACTGAAAGCCGCCGAACCAGTGCTCGGTTGCGGGAATGCGCATCTGAATTTTGGGGGTAAATATGAGCATTTTAAACTCGTAAGCGATCGGGTTGTCGCTTAAATAGGGGTTGTCCCCGATACCGTAATATTGAAGATTCAAGTCGCCGAAGCCGATAAATCCGGTCAGCCTGAGCCGATCTTTGTACCAGTTATTGTCATGAAACATCCCCACAAACAGGCTGTCCGTGTTCGTGTACATGCCGATCAGGCCGCTGGTTTTATTGGGCGAATTTTCTTCCCCGGCTTGTTTTGGATGAAGATACAACAAAACTGCCTGCAGGCCGGTTCCCACCGTAGGGTTGGAAACCGGTATGGGTACGGGAACCCAGTTGCCTTTTGCAGGAGCAACCGCCTCAGCCTTTTGCGCATCTTCGACTCGCTCATCGAGGCTGTCTTCCTGAGCCGCGCGACTTCCGCCGGCCGTCAGTGCAACCATCAACACGAGTATGACAAAAATTTTCCTCAGAATCGTCTTCATGGGCCATTTGCAGAAATCAGAAAAAAATCCGGGTATAGAGCTCAATTCCCGTGTAATTGAATTCAAAATCGCCGTTGAAATCAATGCCCGGATAATCCCCGCCTTCAGCCTCGATTTTGAGCCGGAAAGACTCGACTCCAAGCCCCAAGCCGACATGCTTCCAGGGATTATATTCCAGTTTGGTGGAAGCGTTAACCAGAGATCCCTTGAAATTATCGTACTCCAGATAAAAGAGTTCGCTGCCGAAGCGGAGAAACCACTTGGGTGCTATGGCAATATCGGCCCGCAGGCCGAGTACCGGTAGCGGTGCGGTAAAACTTGCAGCCTCGTTTACATCCACTAACCCGGCGGCTTTCAAACCGGATTTGATGGGCATCACATACAGGCCGATGCTCAAACCCAGGTCGACCCGGTCGTCCTGAATGAAAGAGTAGCTGTAAGCGCCCTTAAAGATGTCTACATCAGAACTGCTCTCGACGGTGGTGCCCGCAGGAACGGTAATCCTTGAACCGTCCGGGCCCTCAACATCGAAGTCGTTCAGAACCCTTTTGGTACTGTCGCGCTTATAGGAAAACCAGCCCAAATCAAGACGGTGCCGGCGGTTTTCCGAATAACGCCAGGTCCCATCGACCCTGAAAACCGATTGCTCCGAATCCAGGCCGAGCATATCCTCCAAATCAATATTCACGGCAAGGCCGTTTGAGCCAATACGCAGGTTGCTGTCAATAGTTGAAATGAAGCCTCCCAAGTTGATGCTGAACTTTTCCCAGGGACGAGCTGCGGCATCGGCGGCATCCGCATGGCCAAGCGGATAAAAAATACTCGCCATGAGTATCAAAAACAAAACGCTCATACTTTTTTTCATGATTGACCTCCTTTATATCAGAAAAACAGGAAATGCAGCGGGCGAAAACAGTCTTGCCGGTGGTATCATCGAAGCTCAGTCCGGTCCGGGCCCCGCGCACACCGGCGCCCCGGAAAATATTCGTACAGGACGGTCCCGGGCTTTTTAGGTTTTATCGTAATCGCTTTCAAGGTGTCATCTCGTTTTTAAACGCTTTTGCCCATTCTTCGGGCGGGATATTCTTCTTCAAATTCGGGATCCGGTCCAGGATCGATGCGGTCAATGCTTCTCGCTTCTCCTGGATCTCCGCAAAAAGTTGATTGAAATCCCCACGGGTGGAGCGGTAGTCCTTCATCAGTTTTTCCAGTTCTTTTTTATCTTTCCCGGACTCACGGTTGAAGTCTTTGGCGTCGCGGATCATCTTATCCAAGACCCCCATGGCGTTTTTGGATCTTTCCTTATCCTGAATTACTTCCTTGAACTGGTTCTTGGAATCCTTTATGAGCCACTCTCCGGTGAGAACAGGGGAGCCGCCCAACAGGGAAGAAAGATAAATAAACAGCGCAGCCCATATCATATAAGTCTCCTTTCTTTTATCGCAGGAGGGTTTTCCACTCCTCGGGAGTCGTCTGTTCCCTCATGGCAAACAAGGCATCCAGGCATTGCTGAAGGGCTTCGTTCTTCTTTTTGGTAAACTTTCCCAAAGCCCGTTCATAATCCCCCTGCGTGGAATCGTAGTTTCGGTTGATGTTCATAATTTCCTGATTGATATTCTTTATTTCGGAAAATAGTGCCTGGTTCCCCTCTTCGTATTGAACGCCAAGGGCGATCAATTTTTCGGCCCGCTCAGGATCCTTGATCACCTTGCTGACCGCTTTCGTCCATTTGGCCCGCAGATTTGCAGCATCTCCTTCCTGGACTTTTGTCTTGGATGCGCAGGCCGTCAAAAAAAGGATCATTCCGAGCAGTAGAATGAGACGCGCAGTCCAGGGCTTAATTTTGCACTTGAATTCAGTGTTCGTCGTTTTCATGGGTTAACCTCCAGATTAAAAACATGACAAGACCAGGGTGGTAAGTCAAGGTAGAGTCCGCATTCTAACAATTCATTCCCTTTGCGGATATAGCAGGCGGAGCTGAGCAAGTCCTTAGGTCGGACCGTGCCCCATTGCCGTTCGCTGAGGTAAGGTCCCCATTTTTCCATGAGATCCCCGCCTCGCGTGCGTCATTCAAACGCTTCTGTTCCTTTTTTTAATTGACCCGGACTATTGCTTGTAAAACCGCTTAGAAAGTAAAGCTGAAGCCAAGCGTTGCCCCGTAGAAATTTACGTCTTCCACAAGTTTACTATCTTTACCGAAATCGTAGTACAGCCACCGATAGCCGAGTACCGTAGAAAAGCGATCGCCGAAACGGTAACCAATCCCCGCAAAGGCTTGCACGGTTAAGTCGGAGTCGGCGCCAAAACCGCCAATGTCAAAATAGTAGGGGAGATGCCACTTCTTGTCCAACTCGAATTTGCCTTTGAACCCGACAATGGGATCAAAAAAGCTTTCCGACTCGGAAAAGGTCTGCGTAGCGACCCAGCCAGGAGGGGCACCGGTTATGTTGAGTTTCACCTTTCCATCCATTTGGATATATCTGACGCCCGCCAGCAGATCGAAATTCGAATGTTCATTCCGAAAAGCGGAGTACGCTCCGGCAAGCTCGAGGACAAGGCCTTGAAGTTCCCAATTAGTTCCTACCGTCCAATCGCCGCCCAAGGGAAGGACCTGGGGAAACTGGGCCGATTCGCTGTCCGAGAAATCAAGGTAGATGACGTCTGCCAAAAAGGACCACTTTCCCTTCTTCGCCTGGACATCAAGCATTCCTGCAAAGTCGAGATTGTCCAGATAATTATTCGGGCCGGCGTCCATCTTTCCGCTTGTAAAGCCGGACGGCTGCTCAAGTTTCATCGAGGCGGTGATCGTGGGCAGCCAAATGTAGGGAGTAATCGCAAAGTGCCATCCGGCATCCGGCTTCTTCTCCGCTGCATTCACAATCGTGGCAAAGGTCAGCAACAGGACTGTCACGAAGACGGTTGTAATGATCTGTGACGTTTGCTGCAATAACCAAAATTTCTTCATTATTTTCTTCACCTTTCATAATTTCATTATGAGGTCCCTTTTATTTTCTCATTTTTGGTTATGAATTCAGTTGTGGCGGAGCAGAGTTCGAGGTTACTCGCCATCTGGAATTGGTTTTTCCGATGGCAGAATTTCGACCGGCACCTTCGTACGCATGGATAATCTTCTCCGTTGCCATTTCAAAGCAGCAAGTTCGGAAATACGGGATAGTGACTGTCTTAAGGATCTTGGTTTTCATGACGTTTCACCTACGAGTTGTGTGTATTAAAGTTGGAAAAAAAATGTTATACGGTTTCTGTATAACGCCGCTAATCAGCGGGCGCAGGTTCCTGCGCTCCGCTGCATTAGCTTTGTTGGGGGCCATATGTTGTACCCCTGTCGACGTGCAATCGCGGCGGCCAGGCCGGCATTTACTTCGCCTGCACGATGCCCGGAGGATTCCAGGTGCCTGCGCCGGCTGGAAGGATGGAAGGTGCTTCCGTCTTCGGCCAATAAAGGCGCATGACTAGGTAAATCGGGCCATTAGGTGCGGGCAGCCAATTCGCTTCCTTGTCTTTGCCCGGCGAATCTTTCTGGATGTAGATCGTCAACGAGCCGTCTTCGTTTTTCTTCATGTCTGGCAACATCGGCGAGTTGATCAGGTAGCGATTGATCGGATTCTCTATCAGCAGCTGCGACTTGCCATCGTACATCGTCACCGACCAGAACGCGTTCACCGGCGGTAGTTTGCCCGCTGCGAAGGTGAATGTGTAGTTGTGCTTTCTACCATCCAGGGGGTTTCCGCCAGCATCGTCCCTTGCCATCGGGTACATGGCTTCGATTCCATCGTTTCCATAAATTCCGCCCTTGGCGGCGGCGGCACGCTTGAGCCAATCCCCGCTGTAAAAAGCACGGTCGCCGAAATAGGATCCGATTTTCCAGCCGTTGATGTCTTTGACACCCTTACTCAGATAATCGTCCACTTTGCCGTCGCCTTCCTTCATCGCCAGCAAGACGGCAGCTTTATGTTCGAGCGAGAGATCCTTGAAGTGAAACGTCTTGCCGGGGCCGATGCCGATTCTCGCCAACCTGGCGCGAACGGCCTTGTCTTCGGGCGTCTCGGGGACAAATTGGAGGGCTTCGTTTAGATACTCGTAGAAGTTTGCCTTGATTCCTCCCGTCGTAGCTGGGGGAAAATCGATTATCGGCGCAGCGGGTGCCGCGGGTTGTTTGAGGAACGCGGACAGCGGCTCTGCCTTGTATCCCGCCTGAACCTTTAACACGTTCGGCATATCGTTTGCGCTGATGAGCTGCGTGCGGAAAACGGTAAGTGCAAAGGGCGTCGTTGAATGGAAGACCTTTTTAATTCCTGCCGGGGTATCGCCTTTCCAGCCGGGACCAACCGCTAGGTAGCTGCCGGCTTCGACACCCGTTGCACGGCTGCCGATATAGCCATAGTTGTAGGTATTGCCGTCGATAAATTGTACAGAGTAGTAGCGCTCTTTTGGCACCTCTGGCAATGAAATGACTATCGGTTCCGCGCGCAGATCCAGCCAGACCATCGAATAGGGTGTGTCGCTGTTAGGCGTAACGACAGCCGTGTCTTTGTAAGTGAAGACACGGGCTTCGTTAAACATTGTGTTGAATGACGCCTTGTATTGCCCTGAGTTCTTGTCCACGCAATACTCATTCATCACCGCGTAGTTCATCACAATCGGCAGGCCATAGATGAACGCCTCCTCGGCAATAGCCTTGGTTTCGGCGATGCCCGGGCGGTCCCGCTCCGTTTTCCCGGCCTGCGAGATAGCGTCGTTCTTGGTGGTGCAACCGCTGAACAGGGTGACAGCGACAGCCGTGGCCAGCGCTCCGGTGAGGAGTTTGCGTATAGTTGGAGTCATTTTATTTTACCTTTTCTTTTTCGATGTTTAGCGAATCGTTTCAATTGTTTCGATTCATAAAACCGCGCTGACCGCCTTGTGGGAAACGGCCCGCGCGTTTCACGAGCGGATTATTGTGCGCCGCCGACTACTGGAAGTGGGTGCGCCTTCTTTACCGCAGGCGGATTCCATTTTCCGGTCAGTGCATCTAACGTCGGGCCATAGAGGCGCATGGTGAGATTGAATCCTTCCTTCGGTGCCGGAAGCCAGTTGGCCTCGAAATCCTTGCCGGGGCTTTGATTCTGGAAATACAGATCGAGCGAGCCGTCGCCATTGAACTTGAAGGGCATGTAGCTGCTGACGGCGAATCGGTTGAGCACGTTCCCGACCTGAAAGCCTTCGTTGTCGTAGAGCGTGATGGACCAAAACGCATTGACGGGCGGAGTCTGGCCCTTCTCGAAGTGCAGGACATAATTGTTCTCTCCGTCAAGGGGCTTGCCTTCGGAATCACCGAGGTTCAGCGGATAGATCGCATCCTCCGGGAGATTGGCGCCGAGGCCGACCTGCGCGACGATGGCGCGCTTAAGGTAGTAGTTGCCATAGACACCCATCGTGTCGGTATTCATCGACCAACCATTGGCGACGCGGGCCAGAGTGGCCACCTTCCATTTCATAAGCGCCTGGGCTTCGGCGGGCACGCTCTCCAGCGCCTTCTGCACCACTGGGTCCAGTTTTTCGAATTCAAAACTCTTGCCCACCTCGATGCCGATATCCTTCATTCGCGCGATGATCGGTTGGTCCGTGGCATGGGGTGGATTCACCTTCATCAGTTCTGCGGCATAGGCGAAGTATTTGGCGGCGGACATGGTATCCACCTGAATCTTCGGCGGCGTTTTCATGTCGACCGTCGGGTCGATCTTCACGGGAGGAAGCGTTACGGTTTTCCCCCACTGCGAGAGCGGCGTGACCTTGTAACCCGCCTGAATCTTGTGCACCGCCTCATAGTCCGCCACGCCGTCCGTCTTGGTGCGGCCGATGGTCCAGAGATAGGGTGTGGGGGCCTTGAGCTCGGTCATGCCCTCAGGAACGGTGCCCGTCCATCCCGGAGGCGTGACGAGGAAATTCCCCGCCTTGGTGCCGGTTGTCCGCCAGCCCGGCGAGGCGAAGACATCCGACCACATGTCGAGCATCGGCAGCAGATAATATCGCCCGTCGGTATCCGGTGCGGAGACGATCATCGGCTCCTTGGTCAGATCCAGCCACGCGACGGAGTAGAGCGTATCGAAGTTGGGGCGGACGACGCCCTTGAAATCCGCAGGCGGGTATTCGGGGATATTGACGAACATGTTCATCGGCCCTTTGCCGAATTCCTTGCCGGCTTCGATGTTCGTGAATTGCTTGCGGGTCACGTCCATCGACAAGAGCGAGTAGAAATAGACATAAGCATCCATGCCGATGGCGTGGGCTGCTTTCTCGGTGATGGGGGCCGCGTGGCTGGTTAGACTGGCCACGGACAAGACGGCAGCCGACAGGCTGATGACAAGGGTCCGGCGAATGGTTTTCAGTGTGTTCGGTCTCATTAGTTTTCTCCTTTGTTTGGTTTTATTGACGTTTATCTTCCAGGATGAAACATATTTTTCGGTTTTTTTACACATTTTGCTTTCTATGATGTGTCGGTAGGTGATAGGTCCATACCATGTGTTTTCTCTTTTCTATGGGCCCGAATACGGTTAATCTCAATTTTTATTTCTTCGGTTTGAATTTGAATTTCTGGCCGCCAATGGACGCTTCGTACATCAGCCCACCTTTAGCGTGAGTGAACACAACCATTCCTTTATGGTAGCTTGTTCTAGCCTGTGCACCAGTGGCGGGTCCAGCACTTGCTCCAGCTGAGGCTCCTTCGGTGCCAGCACTTGCTTGGGCACCAGCTGTGATCGCGACAGCCGAAGCCGTTGCATCAAACTCGAAATTCCCGCTGGTAAATTCGTCATAGGCTCGCTTGTCTTCAAATAATATCATCTGACTGAAAGCTTGACCTCCCAACTGAAAACCGATGGACCCTTTTAATACAGACACCTCGCCGGTAACCTTCCCACCCTTGTAGGCTTGACCCGTTCCGTACGAACCTCCGATACCGATGCCGGCTTTGCCAATGGTTGGAAAAACCGCATAGCCATAAGCATTTTTGAAAAATGGCTGAACCGCTTCAGATTTCTTGAAGACATTAACGGTATCGGTAAACTTATCGGCCTGAACAGGATTCGCTAAGGCCAACGCCAAGATAAACATAATCATTAAAATGGGAAAACGATTGATCTTCATGATTGATGCTCCCTTCTCGTGTGTTTTTCCTTTTATTAATAAATTTAACTAACCAGAAATACTTTGGGTTGATAATCAGTGTGCTTGTTCTCAAATTCAGTAGCTTAATATAGTCGGAGCGCATAGCCACGTTTGACCGGATTGGTTATTCACACGTCTTCTTCATAAATAAGATGCTCGTAAAAATTACGGATGCTGTCCAGGTAGCAATTGACCGTTTTGCTGAAACCTGTCAGGGCTTTTCGACGCTGATCGCAATCATTTCAGTGACGCGGAACACCACCTGCTCGCCCACTTTGCGCTTTCCAAGGTCCACGTCGCGGCGCACGGGAAAGGTCTTGGTCGAACCATCCTCGAACCTCAGGGTTGCGGTGCGCTTCTTCAGGTCAATTGCCGTGACGGTGCCGGTGATTTGTGTGGTTTCAGCGACCATGCCGCCTGGCTGGGCGCCCTTCGGCGCCAGGGCCACCACTGCCGCCGATCCGTCACCCGGGGACGCGCCTTTCTCGTCGAGATAAACGACAAGTTCATCGGTCACGGTGACGTTGACAAGGTCGCCCACCCCAACCTGGTCGAAGTTGACAGCTTCCGGCCCGACCTTCACGGTGAATTTCTTTCCGTCAGGCCCCAGGAGCGTCGCTTTGCGGTTAACTTTGTCAATAGCGGTCACCCGTGCCTTTACCTCATAAGTGTTAACCACGACCCCGCCCGGCACGCCTTCCTTATAAGCGCTCGCACTGGATGACTCGGCAGGCGACGGCGCTGTAACGGACGCGCAGGAGATAAGGGTTAGAAAAACCGCCGACGCCGCCAACAGCGACAACGAAAGTAGGTGTAAAGACACTCTCATGTGATTTTTCTTTTCTTTGCTCATATCCATTCTCCTTTAATTTTCTCTTTTAACGTTAAAATTTATAATTGATGCTGATCGCCGTTATGTGGACATAGTTGGAGGAATATTCACCGGATACCTGTCACCAACAACAGCAAGATATAGTTTATATGTCGTTTCATGTGCACCTCCGAAATCGGAATTTTGTTGAAGCTTTCTTTCACCTTATTGAGGAATAATCCGGCTTCTTGCTTTCTCTATGATTTCAACGCCGGTCGAATGCGGGAATTCGCTGAACCTGATTTCGGGCTTTTCTTGCGCCATCTCAATCACCAAGAGCATGTTGCGGTATTCGACCGAGCGCAGATGCTCCTCAAAATTTTCTTGCTTCATCCATAGTTCCTCGACCATGATGACGTTTTTTTTCTGAACATCGCGATAGACCCGTGAACTGATGCATCCGGGTTGAACCCTGGTCCATTCGGAAAATGGACGAAGGATCTCTAACGCTTCCCTTACTTTTCGGCCCGGCATATTTATCCGTATGGTCGCGTGAATCATTGGGTTGTTCCATCCACTTTTTGTTGAAGATTCGAATATTTCTTCTTCCGTCTATTGCAACGGCCCGGTCCTCGGCAAGGTTGTTCAAACCATGAAATGCAAGAAAAAATAGGGTCAAACTTTTACCGCAATTACTTTTTACGGAAACATCAAGGATGGGAATTTTTCCCTGAACGATCCTGTACCGATGGGCATAAGCGAAATACATGCCAGGAGGGATGGGAAATGTATTACCAGGATAACTTATTATAATAAAAGGGTTTTCTAAAGAAAAATGTTTTTTGAGAAGTGAAGGGGAAACTGATTGCGTGCCGATATGTCGGCATGGTGCCGGTATATCGGCATCACGGGCGGGGACGATTGATGTCCAGTTTCTTCATCAGGGATTGGAGAGTGGTTCGCTTTAGCCCCAAAATTTCTGCGGCTCCGCCCTTGCCGGCAATGCGCCAACCCGTTTTTTCTAAGATACTGAGTATGTGCCTACGCTCGATATCCTCAAGGTCGGAAGTTCCAGGTCCCTCCAGGGAGGCCGGCTGAGGCAAATGCACGGTAAGTGTCTTGCCGGTGCTCACAATCATTCCGTGTTCAATCACATTTCGCAGTTCTCTAATATTGCCGGGCCACGTATAATGCTGCAAAGCCTCCATACTCTTTCGTGGTATGCTTTCGATCCGCTTTCCGAGTTTTTTTTCAAATTCTTTGATAAACGACCACACCAGTATGGGAATATCTTCGGAGCGATCGCGCAGGGGCGGGACTGAAATGGGAAAAACATTCAGCCGGTAGTAAAGATCTTGCCTGAATCTGCCTGCTTTCACATCCTGAGCCAAATCCCGGTTGGTGGCCGCAATGATACGCACGTTCACCTGCTGGCTCTTCGCGGAACCCAAGCGCTCGAAACGGCCTTCTTCCAAAACGCGGAGCAGTTTGGCCTGAACTTCCAGCGGAACTTCGCCGATCTCATCGAGAAAGAGCGTGGATCCGTCAGCCAATTCAAAACGTCCCACCATCCTGGTCATAGCGCCGGTGTAGGCCCCTTTCTCCCTACCGAACAGCTCGCTTTCGAACAGCGTCGGAGGCAGAGATGCGCAGTTGACCGTGATAAGGGTTCTGTCTTTTAGGTTGCTCGTTTTGTGGATGGCCCTTGCAATAAGTTCTTTTCCCGTTCCGGTTTCACCCTGGATGAGGACCGTGGTGTCGGTCTGCGCGACCTGTTCGACTTGGGCCAGGACACTTTTCAAAGTTCTGCTTTGACCGACGATCTCCGTGTGCTCTGACAGCGACCTGATTTCCTGCTGCAGATACACGTTTTCACTCTCCAGGCGCTGCTTGAGTTCTTCAATTTCCTGGAGCCTGGTCTTGAGCAGTTCCTCCATCTTCCTGCGATTCAGAACATTAACGATAATTTCACCCAAGATGCGCAGCCGCGGGATGAAATCCTCCGGCCAGGCACGCTCCGCCCGAACCGACACCAAGGCGCAGGAACCGATCGTCTTTCCCCTTATCGATAGGGGGATAGAAACAAGCGAACGCATATTCTTGGCCAGGCAAATCCGGCGCTCATTTTGCGCTTCCGGCGGCAGATCCTCTATGCGGCTCATCACCACCGAAATCCCATGCATCAATTGCTCGATGTACCAGGGGAATTGATCCCTGGCCATAGATCCAGGGGCCGCTTCAGCGCCCTCGCGTTGATATTCATAGGCGCGGTCAAGCCGAGCCCCGTCTTCAGAAAATATTCCGATGGTGGTTCGGTCCACATTGAAGAAATCGGTAATGGAACGAAGCGCCGTATTGATTTGGCCGTCCACCTTGTCAGGAGCAAGATTCACGAAGCCGGCTGAAAGGTCGGAGAGCAGGTTTTCGAACTGCAAGCGTTCTTTCAGTTCATTCTCTGCTCGTTTGCGCTCGGTGATATCGAGTGAAACGCCCATCAGGCGCAGCGGCTTTCCGGCGGAATCAAAATAGGACCTTCCTCGGGATGAAATCCATTTTACCCCGCTGCCATCGACCCGAATCCGATATTCAACCTTGAGAGGTTCTCCTCTATTGAGGGACCGGGCGATCGACTGCCGGACAAGGTCAAGATCGTCAGGGTGAACCGATGCTTCGAAATGTTCCATGCTGATGACATCGTCCGGGGCATAACCGAAAATCTCCCTGGCCTGATCGGTAGTCCAGAAAAGGCGAGTTCTGCAATTCAGCTCCCAGAACCCTACCTCGGCGGAATCCGCCGCTAGTTTGAGACGGTCTTCACTTTCGCGCAGCTCATAGTCCTTACGCATTCGGGCCAGCGAATTGGCAAATACCCGGGCGAGCACTCCAATCTGTTTCACGAAGGATTCCGGCCAGGTGCGTTCTTCCCGCATGGTGGCAAAGTTTAAGGCGCCGATCAGCAATTCTCCTCCCACCTTTATCGGGAACGTCAATATGGACCTGATGCCGAAATGGCGCCAGACTTCCTTGTCGCGGGCTGCCTCCGGCGGGGCCTGCTCCGTAGAGACAGCAATGACCTTGCCGGCTGCAACTTGCTGCAAACACCAGGGAAAATATTCTTTTGCCTCCATTTGTTCGGGAAGTGGCGGGCCTTCCAGGGGCCGATAAATATGGGTCAGGTAGATAAAACCCGGAGCCTCGTCCGACAAAATCCAAAGCGAAGACATATCCAGCCCAAAAAATTCGCAAACGCGGCGCTGGGCGTCTCGAATGACCTGGTCAATCCGGTCGATAGGCAGATCGACAAAGTTTGCCGCGATATCGGACAGCAGCGACTCGAACTTCAGCTGCTCATTCAACATTTCTAAGGCCTGCTTGCGGTCGGTGATGTCCCGGGCTGTTGCATAAATGGTTTTTCCAGCCGAGGACGCATTCCATTCCAGCCAGCGATAGGTTTTGTCCATACAGCGGTAACGATTTTCGAAATGGTTGATTTCTTGGTGCGACTCCAGGGCAGAGACGGCATCCCGGGTAGCATCCTGGTCATTCGGATGGACGAAATCAAAAAACCGCTTCTCCATGAGTTCTTTTCTGCTGTAGCCAAGAACCCTTTCCCAAGCGGGATTCAGGTAAAGAAAATAACCGTCAGTGTCGGCAATGCACGATAACTCCAGGCTGAGGTTAAATAGATTTCTCAGCGCTTTTGCTTTCGGCTGCAGCACTGTCGCTACCGATCTTTTACGGCGATTCTGACTGGTTCGGCGAACAACCGTCACCGTCGTCTCCTTTGCTTATTAGGGGCACGTCAAACTTTGGAGAGTGGAGCATCTGCCCTCCCAGGTAGGAGCCTGCTGATGGACGAAAGGCTTCCTTTAAAAAAAGTGATGAATGCAAATTTCTTACCATACAAACCCTAAAAAAAACATAGACTTTTGCAGCTATCTCCACTGACCTGAACCCACCCGTTTTAACGTGCGCAAAATTTGCTTCCATTCCAGTTTGCTTGATTCCATCACCCTATTATAGTATTCTGATGTCTTCTCGAATGCAACCTTCCTTGCCTCAATCAAAAATAAAAATTGGACATTTTGACGTGTTGGATTTATTATTTTGTTATTCCACCAAAACCTTTAGAGGATTGATCCATGAAGATACTTATCACCGGCGCCACCGGGTTTGTCGGACGGCATTTGTCCGATTCACTCCTGCAGGAGGAACATACGGTGGCCGGTATCGGCACCCGCCCGAGCCAGGACGTAATCAACCATGAAGGTTTCACTTATATTTCAGCCGACACGACCCGGCAGGGCGCCTGGCAGGAGGCCTTATCCGACATAGATGCCGTCATCAATCTGGCCGGAACTTCCATTTTCGGAAGATGGTCGCAGCGGTATAAAAATCGCATATACGACAGCCGCATCCTGACCACCCGCAACCTGGTGGACGCCATTCCTGATAACAAGCCTGTCATATTTTGCAGCACATCCGCAACCGGCTTTTATGGCAACGGGGGTGAAAAAATTCTGACCGAATCGTCACCGGGGGGAGATGATTTTCTCGCCCATGTGGGCCGGGACTGGGAAGCGGAAGCCGTGCGCGCCGAAGGAAAAGGCGCCCGGGTTGTTTTAACCCGTTTCGGAATCGTGCTCGGCAAAAAGGGCGGCATGATGCAAAAAGTGCTGCCGGCTTTCCGTCTTTACGTCGGCGGACCTTTGGGAGACGGCCGGCAGTGGTTTCCCTGGATCCACATGGACGACCTCCTGGCGGCCTTCCAGTTCGTACTGAAAAACGACGCTGTCAGGGGGCCTGTCAATTTTTGTTCGCCCAACCCGGTTCGGAATCAGGATTTTTCCAAGGCCCTCGGTCGGATATTGCACCGCCCCGTATTTATGCGGACGCCTCCCCTGCTGTTGCGAATCGTTATGGGCGAACTTGCCGACGCGGTCCTGTGCAGCCAGAGGGTTGTTCCGGAAAAATTACTGAAATCCGGGTTCCAATTTAAATATCCCGGAATTGAAAACGCTTTGACAAGCATTGTGGCTGATAGTAGTCCATCCGAAAGCAGTACCCCCGAAAATAATAACAATTAAGCAGCATTTAAAATGGATTCCGGCAGGATAATTTCAGTGCTCAGTCTTAAAAAAGGTGTCGGTTAATTTGCGAAACTGATAGATGCATGAATAAGGAAGTGTCCGAATTAATTCTTCCAGGTTTGTTTTACCTTCCTGTAAAAGACACATGGCGTCTTCGACCATGAAGATGGTGCTTTGATCTGAACTGGCACGCAGTTCATCATTAATCATACCTTTATTTATCAGAATAATATCATTATCACTGGGAATCCAAAGCTGAGACACCGCAATTCGGCCTTTGTAGCCGGTGTAGTTACATAAGGAGCACTTTTGACCCGTGTACCATTTTATATCCGGTAATGAGTCGGGAAAGAATTCTCTGATCAGTTCACTCGGCGGCATATATTCATTTCTACAATTCGGGCAGATCAGTCGCACCAAACGCTGTGAAAGAACGCCGATCAGGCAAGCTGCAATGAGACTTGGATCAACGCCCAAGCCAAACAGTCGCATGATCGCACTCAAGGTGTCATTGGTGTGTAATGTGCTCAAAACCATATGGCCTGTCTGAGCGGCCTTTAGGGCCATTTGGGCGGTTTCCGGATCCCTGATTTCACCCACCATGATCACTTCCGGATCTTGGCGTAGAAACGCACGGATATAGCTGGAAAAGGTGTTCCCGATTTTTTCATTCACTTCGCACTGGGTAATGTTTTCATAGACATATTCAATAGGATTTTCAGCAGTAAGAATTTTAATGCCGGGGCGATACAAAGACATCAATGAGCCATACAGGGTTGTGCTTTTGCCTGAACCTGTCGGTCCGGTAATGAGCAAAAGGCCTTCGTTTCTTCGCAACAGATGATTAAATTTATTGGTAATTCTTGTTGAAAAACCCAGCTGCTGGAAAGACTTGGGCGCATTTCTGGCGTCCAGTATTCTAATGACTATATTTTCTCCATAATATCCTGGAACAATAGATATCCGAAAATCTACATTAAGGGATTCACCATCTTTTTTAATGCGCGCCCGAAAGCTGCCGTCCTGGGGACGCCGGCGCTCGGTTATGTCCAGTTTGCCGATGATCTTAATGCGGGAAATGACCTCTCGTTGATTCCGGTTAAGCTCTTCTTGAAGGTCTCCCATGTGGGGCTCCTTGAGCACACCGTCAATTCTGAAACGGGTAATCATGTGCCTGTCGAGGCTTTCAAGATGAATGTCGGAAGCATGGTAGCCTAAGCCCATGCTGATCAAACGCGATACAATCGTATCGGCGCGTTTAAATTCTTGAGTTTCGAGTCCAGGATAGGATTCCGCCGCAGACTCGGTATTTTCTTCAACCACCTCCAGGTTCGAGTCTTCCTGAATATTTATTTTATTTTCGTATAACCGCACAAACGCTTCTCGAATGGCAGCCCGGGTGGATGTGACGACCTGAATGTTCATTCCCGTTATTGCTTCGAGTTCCTCGACCAGCCAAATAGTGGTCGGATCCTCCATGGCCAGGGTGAGGGTCTCACCCATTCGTGCTATCGGAACGATATGGTTTTTCTGGGCAAAGTTGCGGTTAATCAGTTTTACCAGGCTGCGGTCTATGCGTATGTTTTCTAAATTGATGAAAGGAATATTAAGCTGGGTGCAGAGAACCTCTCGCATCTTTTTTTCTGAAAGAAAGTTTTGTTTGACGAGTTGGTCGCCGAGACGCAGACCGGTTTTTTTTTGACCTTCAAGGGCCACATCCAGAAGTTCTCTGGTTATCGCACCGCAGCGGACCAGAATGTCTCCCAGCCGAGGTCGTTTCCAGTGACGGTCCAGAAGATAGTTCAGTTGCTTGGTGGTAATAATTTTCTGGTTAACCAGGATTTGTCCGATCGGAAGATAGGTCTCGCTGGCCGACTGACACCTATAGGCCGCCTGAAGCTGCTGATCGTTCAAGAGACCTTCATCTTTGAGTATTTCACCAAATTTACGATCGTTCATTTGACCAGGTGATTCCTTATGAAAATCATATTGAGTTGGATCCATTGCAGTCCTTTCTTGAACCCGTTCCTCCAATGCATCATACTGATAAAATACCAGTCCTCATAGTTTTATTGATTTTGTAACATTTCCGCCTTAATATCACAACAGTTATAACCACAAGTCTCAGAAGCACATAATTATCATGGGTACAATTCAGCAGGGATGCGGGGCGGAGAAGCCCCGGGCGGCCGGTCGTTGGAATGGGAAAAACAGGCAGGGAAGTACCTGAACCGAGGCCTGACGTCCTGCATTTTGCAGGACTGTCAAGCCTCGGGAAGAGTATTACCTGAGCCTTGCGTGAAATTTTACGAGAAGGAGAGTTTTAATGCGTTCTTATAATTTACACCCATTGGACGCATGCCAATCCGGGCTTAAAACAGTTTTTCCGCCCGATCCAGGATCTTTCCGCGGGTACTGACCACCACCTCTTCAAGGGGAATCTTTTTTCCGGACAGCTCCAGTCCTTTTTTCACGATCACCGGCAGCCCGGCGCAGCAGGGCACTTCCATGATTAAAGTCGTAATTCGCTTGATGTCCGCAGTTTTAAAAATTTCAGCAAACTTATCAATATAGGCTTGGGCGTCATCAAACTTGGGGCACCCCATCATAACGGTTTTACCCTTTAAATAATCCCGGTGAAGATAGGGGAAAGCGACCGGAGCGCAATCCGCCACTACCAGCAGGTCCGCGCCCTTGAGAAAGGGAGCGGTGGGCGGAATCAGCCGGATCTGTACCGGCCAGTGGGTCAGCGCCGAGGCCGTATCGCCGGCCGAAACGGCAGACGGCCGGTTGGCATCCTGATAGGATGCCAACGGCTGGAATGTCTGCAGTCTGGCCGAGGGACAGCCGTGCGGCTGGTCCGGCTTCTTTTCATCCGGTTGACGGCCTTTGGCAGACAGATATTCTTCAACGGCGGACTCGTCGAAATCATCGGCCTCGCGCTCGATCACTTTCAGCGCGCCGGTAGGACACTCTCCCAGACAGGCCCCCAGGCCGTCGCAGAATTTATCGGCGACGATCCGAGCCTTGCCGTCTACTATATCCAAAGCGCCTTCGGCGCAGGATGGCACACACTGCCCGCAGCCGTCGCACAACTCCTCGTCAATTTCTATGATTTTTCGCATCACTTTCATGAGATCACCTCTTTGATAGGTTGCTTAATTTTAGTGTTAATTCGGCGAAAAAAATGGGGTTCTTCTCCAAATTAGTCGATAGGCCCAAAAGGGTTCAAGGGGCCAGGGGTTCAAGGGTTCCAGTGAAATTGCAAAAAATTATAAATTTGATTCCGTTCTTGACATCGTGGCATTCGAACCTTTTCCGTCTCAGGCGGATTTTTCACTCGAATCCCCGAACCCTTGAACCCCCGAATCCTATAGAATCACCAACTAACCCCCATGCCCGGGTTTGGGTACAACGAATCATGAAATTCCCCCCTTGCCCCCCTTTGGCAAAGGGGGGATGGGGGGATTTTCATATAAATTTGGAGATGATCCACTATTTCATCCCCAACCGCTTCAAGCTTCTAAAAGAACCCTTTTGGCTTCTTCTTGCCCGCTTCGGGTCAAAAATGACTTATCGATAATTTCCGCCAGCCTTTCCGGCGCCACCGGGCTTTCCGATTGTTTTTCCTGCAGGTTCACAATCAGGTCCGCATCGTAAACGGCCTTGAATTCCGGATTTTCTGCGGGCCTGGGGTGATGATGGTGACCGACGATATCGCAAACGGCATCAATCAGTTCCTCCCTGGCGCCCAGTTTAATCAGTATCGCCCGGGCGATGGCCGGCCCCTCCTGCTCCTGATATTTTGCGGCGGTGCTGTTGTATTTTCGTTCAGCCTCATGGATGCCGATATCGTGAAGATAGGCCGACGCCAGAATGACCGCCAGTTTACCGCCTTCGCCTTTGCCGATTTTTTCGGCATGCCGCGCCACCCGGGTGGCATGCCCGATGCGTTTAAAATCGTTCTTAAAGTAGCGTTTCATTGCCAGCGCCACCCGATCCTTTAAAAGGGTTTCCTGCTGCGCCGCCAATTCCGGAGGCAGGGTGCCGATGCACTGCTCGGCAAACTGACAGTAGGCGGCGCAGCCGAAATCCAGGTGGGGGTTTACAAACCGGTGGCCGCACCCATCGCACTTGCGGCTGGTATCATCTTTAAAAAACTCGACGTTGCGGTCGCACTTGGGACACTTGGCCTCAAATATGGCGCCCGGTTTCCAGTAGCGACTATCCTGTCCCGGACATTTCATGGTAAACCTCCCCTTATCCCAGAATCGCCTTCAGGTCTTCATCCGGCGTGGTAATCGGCATGATGTTGAACTTTTCCACCAGCACGCTGAGTACATTGGGCGTAATAAAGGCCGGCAGCGTAGGTCCCAGCCGGATATCCCTGATTCCGAGATGGAGCAAGGTCAGCAGGATGGCGCAGGCCTTTTGTTCATACCAGGACAGGATCATGGACAGCGGCAGGTCGTTCACGCCGCAGTTGAACGCACCGGCCAAAGCCGAAGCAATCTTGATGGCGGAATAGGCGTCATTGCACTGCCCTACGTCCAGCAGCCGCGGTATGCCGCCGATGTCCCCCAGATCCTTGTCAAAGAATCGGAATTTACCGCAGGCCAGGGTCATGACCACACAATCAGCCGGCACTTTTTCCACGAATTCGGTATAGTAGCTGCGGCCGGGTTTCGCCCCGTCGCAGCCGCCTACCAGGAAGAAATGCCGAATGGCCTTGTTTTTTACCGCATCGATAACTTTATCGGCTACCCCCAGGACTGCATTGCGGCCGAAGCCGACCGTAACGGCCCCGCCATCGGTATCTTCGGCAAACCCGGGAAGATCCAGCGCCTTTGCAATTACCGGCGTGAAATCCTTGTCGGCAATATGCGTGATACCCGGCCAGCCCACCAGGCCGGTGGTAAAAAGATTGTTTTTATAGGTATCGTGCGGCCGCTGGATGCAGTTGGTGGTCATCAGAATGGCCCCCGGAAATGCGGCGAATTCTTTCCCCTGGCGCTGCCAGGCGGTTCCGTAATGACCGTAAAAATGAGTATATTTTTTCAATTCCGGATACCCGTGGCAGGGGAGCATTTCGCCGTGGGTATAGACATAGATCCCCTTGCCTTGGCTTTGCTTCAGGATGGTTTCCAGGTCCTTTAAATCGTGTCCGGAAACCAGAATCGCTTTGCCTTTTTTACCCCCCAGCGGCACCCGGGTCGGGACCGGATGCCCATAGGTCCCGGTGTTGCCGGCGTCCAGCAGTTCCATGGCGCGCAGATTAATTTCGCCGCATTTTAAAACCAGCCCCACAAGGGCATCGGCGCCGAGGTTTTTATCCAGGGTCGCGGCCAGCCCTTCATGGATAAACGCAAACACCTGGTCATCGCTCTGGCCCAGTATGCGGGCATGGTCCGCGTAGGCGCAGACGCCTTTAAGTCCGTAAACCAGGATCTCTTTCAAAGAAAGGATGTCCGGGTTGATGTCCGGATCGGACTTGATCCCTACGGCTTCGCCCTGGGCCGTCAGTTCCGCAACGGTTCCGGCCGGCTGAAAAGTCGTCGGGCCTTCCGCAAAAACAACCTTTCCGCCGGCGGCTTTGACCTTGGCGCTCAATCTGTTCCGGTAGTCGACGCATTGACGAATCAGTCCGGCAAATCTTTCCGGATCGAAATCCACATTTGTCAGGGTTGAAAATACGGCTTCACAGGTAAACAGGTTGACCGCTTCATCTGAAACGCCGACCTTGCGTCCTGCAACGGCTATCTGGGAAAGCCCTTTAGCCGCATACAGCAATAAATCCTGCAATGCCGCTACATCCGGTTTTTTACCGCATACGCCCTGTGTCGTGCAGCCTTCTCCCTTGGCTGTCTGCTCACATTGAAAACAAAACATGTTCATCCTCCTTTATTTATGTTGATGGGTTATTTGGAAAAGCAACTTTTGTTTCGGTTCGTGCCCCCTTTATTACCGCAGGGGAGTTTTTCCCGCCTTGACTTAGGTCAAGAAAGAATGTTATTTCTTGGAAAAATGAAAAAAAACATTGAAATCATATCGGTCACCCCACTCTTCCGAGGGTTGCCCGAAGATCAGCTTAAAGATCTGGTCCAAATCACCGTTAACAAAAGTTATCGTAAAGGCGATATCATTTTTTCGGAAGGAGATAAGGGCAGCGGTTTTTATGTCATTGCCTCCGGCCAGGTTAAAATCTTCAAAGTTTCATCAGAAGGCAAAGAACAGATTCTGCATATTTTCGGGCCCGGCGAGCCGATCGGAGAAGTCCCGGTTTTTACCGGGCAACCCTTTCCGGCCTTTGCCGAAGCCTTGGCCAAAAGCCATTTACTGTTTTTCCCCAAAGTTGCATTTACGGATCTGATTGCCGGAAACCCGTCGCTGGCGTTGAGTATGCTTGCCGTTCTATCCATGCGGCTGCGGCAGTTCACCCTTCAAATTGAAAACCTGTCTCTCAAAGAAGTCCCTGGCCGCCTGGCTTCTTATCTCATCTATCTTTCGGGTGAACAGAAAAGCAGGGAGTCCGTCAATCTCCATATATCGAAGGGTCAGCTGGCCAGTCTGCTGGGTACGATTCCTGAAACCCTTTCAAGAATCTTTGCCAAAATGTCCGACAAGGAGCTCATCGCGGTAAGCGGTCGCCAGATCCGCTTGCTCAATCCGGCCGGACTGGAGTCCCTGGCAACCCATGGCAAGAACTGAGGCTTCTATTTTCTCTAAGACTTTATGACTATTTGTTAAGGGAAATCAATTTGCCGCTGAGAAATTTAATGTGGCCCATTTCTTCCCTGATAATGGTTTCGATCCGATCTTTTCCCAGGTTTTCCGGAACGGCATCTTTCATACCCAGGTAAAAGACGATGGAATCTTTTTCGGCCGTAATCGCAGCTTTTAAGATGGCTTCATGGGAAGTCAGATCCATTTCCTTTTCAAAAAAAACGCGGGAATCAGCCAGGGCGCGCAGATAGAGGGCTGTTTCCCCCTCGGGATCAAAGACCGAATATTCCTTCTCTTTTTCCGTGATATCAGCCCGCATCCGTTTAAATGTCTTTTCATGTTCGATTTCCATCTCGGCCAGATCATTCAAAAGCTTTCGAAAATCCGGATCTTCAACTTTTTTGGCTGAATCGTGGTAAAACTTGGCCCCGTTTCTTTCAAGCTGCTCGGCCATGATAAAAATTTCGTCCACATTAAAATCGTAAGCCATGCTTTTTTCCTTTCTGTATCGGAATAATCCTTGCGTTTTTTAAAACTATAGCGATTATCAGGTGATTTGTAAAGCCGACCGGTCTAAATCGTAATGATTAAAACTGTTGTTGCACAATGATGTACCTGGACCTGATTTTTTGATTTGACAAATGCAAAAACATGTTTTAGGTTCCACATTGTGGTATAAAAAATATTTGGATTCCATCTATATGCGATTACAAAAACGGATATGCACCCTGCTGATCCCGCTGCTGGCAATCAGCTTTCTCGCCGGCGCAGCTTCGGCCGCGCCGGTCTGCGATGAATTTACCTGTCGGCGGATGGTCATGCCGGCGGAACATCATGGCGCAAAGCCGATGATTCCGGAAGCGGACTGTTGCAGCCGGCATCAGCAGGCGCTCTGCGAATTGGAGCGTCGCCAGCCGATGGAGATTTCGGCCTTTTGGACGTTTCCCGGCCGCCTTCAGAATCATCCGTTTATCATCAGCAGCGATACCGCTTGCGGTTTGCATCCGCCCAATCGCCCCGGCGGAGTCCTGCATCTAAGTTCCCCGGTCGAAGCCAAAGCCCGTACCGTACCGATTTATCTCGTGAACCTTGCCCTTATCTGTTGATTTTCTCTTCGGACCGCGTTCCGCAGTTCCGGGAACGCTGTTTCTGAAATTCAGTGTATTCCTGAAAATACCCGTTTATATTTATCACTACCAAGAGGAGGACCCGTTCATGTCCAAAAAAAAGAAAAACCCAACAATTGCAAAGTCAATCCCTCAACCTGTAAAAGCCGCCGGAAACATTCCCAACAGCGATGCCATGGCATCCAAAAAAGCGGCCGTGCTGGGAACTCAAAACAGAAACTTTCGCCCCCTGATGGTAATTGTCATCTGCGTCGTCTTGACAGCCGGTGGTTTTTTCTTCATGCGCCAGCGCATCAACACCGGAACCGGCTACACCCCGGCTGTCCAGGCGCAGCTGCCCACCGGGCCGGCGGCAAATGAATTCATCTATCCGGCGGCACTGTTCGCAGACAGCAATGCCCGCCACTATGAGTATAAAGGTCCCTCCGGCACGATCAAATATTTCATATTAAAGAGCTCGGACGGCGTTATCCGGGCAGCTTTTGACGCCTGCGATGTCTGCTGGCGGGCCGGCAAAGGCTATTATCAGGTCGGAGACCAGATGATCTGTCGCAACTGCGGCCAGAAATTCGACTCGATCCGGGTCAATGAGGTAAAGGGCGGTTGCAACCCGTCGCCGTTAACCCGCAGCATCAGGGGCGACAAGGTCGTCATTCGCATCAACGACATTCTTGAAGGCCAGTCATATTTCAATTTCAACGGAAGGATTTAGCCATGACACTGAAAGAGATTGCGTATCGCAACCTGATGCGTCGCAAGGGAAAAGCCGCCTTTATCCTGGCCGGTTTGATGATCGCGGTGGCCACAGTCGTAACGGTCATCAGCTTGGTGGACGCCATGACGCACGATATCAACCATAAGCTCGAAAAGTACGGCGCCAACATCCTGATAGTCCCGCGAACGGAAAATCTGACCCTGTCCTACGGAGGGCTTTCCCTCGGCGGCGTTTCATTTGAAATGGAAGAGATCCAGGCAGACCGGCTGGCGGAATTGCGAACCATCACGAATGCCGCCAACATTGCCGCCCTGGGCCCCCTGGTATTGGGCGCCGTTCAGGTTTCGAATCATCGGGTTTTGCTGGCGGGTGTCGATTTCGAATCGGCCAGAATTTTAAAACCCTGGTGGAAAGTAGTCGGCACCCTGCCGGACCAAAACGGCACGCTGCTGGGGGACGAGGCCGCTCGGGTCATGAATCTCACTATCGGCGACGCGATTGAGGTAAAAGGGCGGAAACTCCTGGTTTCTGGCGTACTGGAGCCCACCGGTTCCCAGGACGATCAGCTCATCTTTACCCGCCTGGCAACGGCCCAGTCACTCCTGGAAAAAACCGGCCGGGTCTCCATGGCGGAAGTAGCGGCCCTGTGCAAAGACTGCCCCATTGAAGATATGGTCCGCCAGATTTCTGAAAAACTCCCGGAAGCCAGGGTAATGGCCATCCAGCAGGTCGTCAAAAGCCGCATGGAAGCCATCCACCATTTTCAGAAGTTTTCCTACGGCGTCTCCGTTGTGGTGCTGCTGGTGGGGAGCCTGGTGGTCCTGGTTACCATGATGGGAAGCGTTCGGGAGCGGACCGAGGAAATCGGCATTTTCCGGGCCATCGGGTTTCGTAAAAGCCATGTCGCCCGGATTGTGTTGATTGAAGCCGTGATCGTGTCGGGACTGGCCGGTTTGATCGGCTATATTCTGGGGCTGGGGGCGACAAAGTCCGTGTTCCGATTTTTTACCGAAAGCCATTCCGTTTCGGTCCCGATTAATTGGGAGCTGGCCGCCGGCGCATTTTGCCTGGCATTGTTCGTGGGCCTGGCATCCAGTATTTACCCGGCCATGCTGGCCGCACGCATGGACCCCAATGATGCCTTGCGGGCGCTATAACTATTTTCTGCACATTTTCGGCAGAACAGTAACCCCTGAAGGTGTTTATCCCCTTAGCAGGGCGAGGAGGACTTCATGAGTTTTATTGCAGCACAAGATCTTGCTAAATTTTACGGCTCCGGCGATGCGGCCGTGCCGGCCCTGCGAGGAGCAAACTTTGAAATCGAAACGGGTGAGTTTGTCGGAGTGATGGGCGAATCCGGCTCCGGCAAGTCCACCCTTCTTTCCATCATGGGAGCCATGAATGCCCCGACATCGGGGATGTTGCTAGTGGACGGCATCGATGTTTACGGGCTCAGGTCGGAGCAGCAGGCCGATTTCAGGAGGGAATTTCTGGGGTTTGTGTTCCAGAGTTTTTACCTGGTTTCCTACCTGACGGTTATTGAAAACGTCATGCTCCCCCTGGCCATCGTCCCTGCCGCCGGAAAACGGAAAAAAGCCCTGGCCGAGGAAGCCCTGGCTTGCGTGGGGCTGGCCGATAAGGCCGGACGCCTGCCGAATCAGATATCCGGCGGAGAAAAGGAACGGGTAGCCATCGCCCGCGCAATCGTAAACAAACCCCCGATCCTGCTGGCGGATGAACCCACCGGAAACCTGGACACGAAAACCTCCGGGGAAATCATGGAACTCCTTTTAAAGCTTAACGGCGGCGGCATGACGATTATTATGGTCACCCACAGCCACCCGTGCGCCCGATACGCCCGGCGGATACTCCACATGACCGACGGCCGTCTGGCTGAAAAAGACCGGCTCCGGAAGGTGCCAACTGCCGCACCCGTCCCGGACAGGCAATTGGCATGCGTAAACTGAGATCAAGAATATTCGGACTCCTGCCGGTCTTTGTTTTGACGGCGGCCCTCGGAGGACTCCTCTATCTCCTATCGCCTGAAAGGGATATGCCTTTTGCTTCGGGAATTCCATCCGGCAAAACGGACAAGTTGCTGCGCGACCTGGGCTTTCAGCCATATCCCTTTCAGGAGTCCGTCGACGGCCTCGCCTTGAAAAATATTAATGGAAACGAAATCCGGCTTTCCGAGTTAAGGGGGAAAGTCGTGTTCCTGAACTTCTGGACCACCTGGTGCCCGGATTGCCGCATCGAAATGCCGTCCTTGGAAAAATTACACGCCCGCTTCAAAAATAAAAATTTTGCCATGTTCGCCGTCAATCTGAAAGAGCCGCCGGAACAGGTTCAAAAATTTTTCAGCTCTCATCAACTGACATTTACCGGACTGTTGGATCCCGATGGAATCATCGCTTCAAAAATGGCCATACGGGCCCTTCCCACAACCCTGATCATCGCTAAAAACGGAACCGTTCTGGGAATGGCGCTGGGCTCCCGACCATGGGACGGCAAAAAATCCATCGCCCTGTTCGAGCACCTTGTCGATCAGTGACCGCACCCTTAAATCCGCAACACCTGGCCCCATTATGGTCATCGCTTTTCGCCGGACAGCCGCAATTTCCGGCAAACCTCAGACCCGCCACTTTCAGCCGGAATTGCCGCGCTTGACACTGCCGGGTCATTTCTTTATAGTTGTATGATCGAGTAAATTCCCCAATGGATTGCGAATATGACAACAACAACTCCCCATGCGTCCTCTACCCTGCTCTTGGTTGCCGGCGCCAAAGGTGCGGTGGCATCCACCTTGGCGGTCGTCGTAGCGGCTTTGCAACAAAACCCCGAATGGATTCTGCCCAACTTGATGACGGCGGATCTCTTCCCTTATATCGGCCCGTCCCGGGCAGTCCGCATGGCCGGATGGGACCTGCAGCAAAAATCCCTGCCGGACTCGATTCAAACCCACGGCGTGCTCCCGGCCGACCTGTGGAAACCCTACGCCGGGCGGATCAGAAAGATACCCATAAATGACGCTCCTCAACCTGAAACGGCTCTTGCGGCCCAGGTCGCGCACCTGATGCGGGACATCCGCGAATTCAGGCAGGGGCGCCCTCGGGCACTGCCGGTTTTAATAAACCTCCTTCCCGCCGCTCCCCAGGAAGGTCTGCGCCGCTACGGCAGCCTGGAACAGATTCTTGCAAAATCCGGCCCCGTCAGGAGTCCGGATCTCGCCTATTTCCTGGCCGCGATTCTGAGCGGCGTTCCCGTAGTAAATTTCTCCCCCAATGATCTGGAACTCCCCGTACTCCTGAATGAAGCCGCCAAAAGGGGCGTACCGGTCTGCGGCCGGGACGGAAAAACCGGGCAAACCTATCTGAAGGTGGTTCTGGCTTCCGCCTTTAAAGCCCGCAAGCTCCTTGTCGACGGCTGGTACAGCTTGAACATCCTGGGAAACGAAGACGGCCGGAATCTGATGGACCCCCGGCGGGCGGCCGGCAAAATGGCCAATAAGACCAAGGTTCTGGATGAAATCCTGGGATATCCGGTCGGGGCCAGATACGGCGCGCCGTGCCACAAGGTCCATATTGATTACTATCCCCCCCGCGGCGATGCCAAAGAAGCCTGGGACGTCATCGATTTTTCCGGCCTGTTCGGTCTCCCCATGAGCCTGCGGATGAACCTTCTGGGCCGGGACTCCGTTCTGGCGGCGCCGCTGGTGCTGGATCTGGCGCGCTGGATGGGGGCACTGAAGCTGACCGGCTTTGCCGGTCCCGTCCCGGAACTCGGGTTTTACTTTAAAAAACCGGTGGGGAAAAACGCACCGGTAACCTTTCAGGACCAGTTGACGAGTTTAGACCGCTTGCGGCGGGCCTGTGATGAGCGTATCCTCTCCCGGGAAGCAGAGAAAGCATAGGGCGGAGAGTCATGAGCGGAGAGCGGATAAGCTGTTAAGCATGAAAGAAAAAATATTGGAAAAAACCTTATCAACTTAATAGCTTATCAGCCTTGTTAAACACCGGACCATAGTCCCGCTCCGGCGGTATTGAACCGTGAACCTTGAACCCTGAACCCCTTATCCAGGAGCCTTTATGCATTTCGGATACAGCACCAATGCCTTTGTAAAGTTTTCACTGGCCGATGCAATCGGAAAAATCGCCGGGTTGGGCTTTAAGGCGGTTGAAATCATGGCGGACAGGCCGCACCTCTACCCTCCCGATTTCAACCGGGACAGTCTGGACCGGCTCAAAGAAATCCTGTACAAGACCGGCCTTGCGGTCACCAATCTCAACAGCTTTACCCTCTTTGCCGTAGGCGACACCTATCTGCCGTCCTGGATCGAGCCTGAAAAAGAACGCCGTAAAATCCGGATCCGGCACACCCGCGCCTGCCTGAAAATTGCGGAAATTCTCAACTGTAAAAACATATCCGTCCCCCCCGGCGGTCCCCTGGACGACACCTCCCGAAAAACCGCCATGGCCCGGTTTTACCGGGGGCTTGAAAAAGTGGTGCCCCTGGCGGAATCGTTAGGGGTGAAAATCCTGGTGGAACCGGAACCACACCTCCTACTGGAAAACACCCGTGAATTTCTGGACTTCATTAAAGCCGTCCAATCGGCGGCAGTGGGAATCAATTTTGATATCGGCCATTTTTTCTGCGCCGGCGAGGACCCCGCCAAGGCATTTGAAACCCTTTTCAGGTGGATCGGCCATGTGCACATTGAAGATATCGGCCCCGACCGCTCCCACAATCACCTCATCGCCGGGCAGGGCGCCATTGCCTTTGCGGATGTTTTTAAAACCATGGCCCGGCTGGGTTACCAGGGCGACATCAGCCTGGAACTATACCCCTACGTGGATATACCCGAGGACGCCGGCCGGCAAAGCCTTTCCCATCTGAAGCCCCTTTTGCAGGATTCAGGACTGGACATCCTGTTGTAACTTCGCGACCGGACCGGGGCGATTAAACAAAGGAAAATGCGTTGATCCCATGACTGTTTAGGGACCGGCGATTTAAAAATGAAAGCCGATAATCAAAGACCCGTAGGAAACATCCCCTTTGGTTTTTACCCGGCCGGGCGGGGGATCCGGGATTGAATCTTCTTTTAATAGATTCGTGGATTTTTCTAAAGTAGCCCGAATGGATAGAATGTCATAATAATGATAATTGAGGCCCATTCCGCCGGAAAATAAAAAATTGTTACGGTCGACCTCTCGGTCATCCCCGCTAAGGATGCTGCCGTCGTAAATTACGGAATAGACCAATCCGGTTCCACGCGCCCCCAGAATCACTTCAATGCCATGGGGGGATGCCGATACCGGCTTGGGGAGGTAGGAAGCCTGAAATAATCCGCGTCCCGGCGGGGCCGGGTAAGTACTGAAGCCTTCTAATATATTCCATCCGAATCGCAAGGCCAGAATCAGTTCCGCCGCGGTGAACAGGTTTCCCAGAGAAGCACTCGGAGCCAAGGTCAACTGCCCTGCAAAGCCGTTATTGTAATCGCCCAGATGCGCCAGACGCCAGGCATACTGGTAGCCGATATTCAAAATGGGTTCGGTATCCCTCTGGCCGTCCCATCCTTTCGGATCATCTCCCAGCCCCATGTCATTGTGGACAAATTCCTGAAATTGTCTCGCCAAAGACGGTTCGCCGAGAGCTCCAACCGACATCTGAAAATTGCGGGCCGTTCGCCGGTTAAAGCTCTGCCAGCTCAGCGAATATGTCAGTGTGCCCGCATAAGGCAGTTCTCCGTCCGGCTGAACTTCAACATTGAGGTTGCCAGGGGTAATCATGTTCTGGCCGATGCCGTGGCTGTTGCGCACAATTGAATCGGCGGCGTTCAGGGTCGGAAAGTTCCGGCCGACCCATTTGACAAATCCCGGCATCTCGGCTTCTTCCCAGCTTGCATATCGCACGGTATGATACTGCAGACTCCAACCATTGGTAAAATTGCTGTCATCGTCCCAAATAAGATCGTTGTTCATTTCAAAATGGAGCGTCCCCCTGTTGCGGTTGCCGTCAAGATAGAAGTTTTCCGCAGCCGCCGCCGGATTCATGTTGATCAACAGGAATGCCGTTAACATCCCGACAAAAATTCGCATATCTTTTCCTCCTCCCCTGATCGCCGGCTCATCGTGCATAGCGTTTGCACCTGTATATCACACAATTCCGGAATCCGTAAAATCTGATTTTTGGGCGTCATTCTTGACATGCCACAATGTAGATTTATTCTATGCCCAAACCTCATGACAATCCATCGGGTCGAACCGGAACACATTATATATCAGGAGGTGCAAAGATGAACTCACAAAACCTTAGGTTCCAATATAAATGGTTATTGGCGGTGATCCTGTCCCTTGCGATCGGCAGCGGGGTGAGCGCCCAGCATTACGCCGCTCATGATGAACGCACGCTGAAAGCGGACCCTCGCTTGGCTCCCGGTCAGCTTGCGCCTGTTCTTGCCGGACTTGGGGATCATCATTTTCAAATAACGACCCGCTCTGCACGGGCCCAGTTGTTTTTCAACCAGGGGCTTAAGCTGACTTACGGCTTCAACCACAAGGAAGCCCTGCGAAGCTTCAAGGAGGCGGTAAGACTGGATCCCGATTGCGCCATGGCCTACTGGGGTTGGGCGCTCGTGCTCGGACCGAACCTGAATCTGCCCATGTCTCCCGACGTCGCCGGTCAGGCCTACGAAGCGATTCGGATGGCATTGGCCGCGAAGGCGAACGTTACCCGGAGGGAACGGGATTTCATCGACGCTCTGGCCGAACGCTACACCCATGATCCAAAGGCCGACCGGGCGCCTTTTGACCGCGCCTATGCCGCAGCAATGGAAAAGGTGTATGCAAAATACCCCGATGATCCCGATGCCGCCACCCTCTATGCAGCGGCATTGATGAATCTTTCTCCCTGGAACTACTGGACCAGAGACGGTCGCCCTAAAAAACATACCCCCACCATTCTCGAAACGCTTGAATCGGCAATGGAAAAAGACCCGAAACATGAAGGGGCCCTGCATTACTATATTCACGCCGTCGAGTCCGTCGATGCCGACCGGGGGCTTAAAGCGGCCGATAGTCTCAGAAATTTAGCCCCCGGGGCCGGACATCTGGTCCATATGCCGAGCCATATTTATATGCAAATGGGCCGCTATTCCGAATCTTTCGAACTGAACGCCCTGGCTGCCAAGGCCGACGAGGACTACATCACCCAGTGCCGGGCACAGGGAATCTACCCCCTTAATTACTATCCCCATAATGTTCATTTTCAAAGCTGGGCTGCGTTGATGCTGGGCAAGAGCGAAGCTGCCATCGAAGCGGCCAGAAAGGTGGCTGCCAAAGTTCCCGGGGATCTTCATGGAAACGACTGGGCATTATATCAAACTTTTCTGAGCATGCCGCTTTACGCCTATGTTCGCTTCGGAAAATGGGAAACCATTCTGAACGAGCCGGCTCCGCCTGAAAATCTGAACTTTATGACGGGTATCTGGCACTATGCCCGGGGCATGGCTTTCACTCATACCGCAAAATTACAAAAAGCGGAGGATGAGCTGTCGAAGCTTGCGGCGATCTCCCAAAATCCGGCAGTCCATCAGGAGTTGATCGGCTTCGGCGGCGCAAAAACCCTCCTGGCAATTGCCCGGGAAATTCTGGCAGGTGAACTCAGCGCCAAGAATGGAAGCTATAGCAATGCCATCGGCCATTTGGAACGAGCCGCCCGGCTCGAAGACAGCCTTACCTATAATGAGCCGCCGGACTGGTACTATCCCGTGCGGCATACACTCGGCGCCGTGTTGCTGGAAGCGGGTTATCCCGTCGAAGCAGAAGTTGTCTATTGGCAGGATTTGCGGAGGTATCGCGACAACGGCTACGCCTTGTACGGTCTCTGGCAAAGCATTAAGGCACAGGGTCGCTGGGACGAAGCGGAACAAATTAAAATCAGATTCCGGAAAGTTTGGGCAAATGCGGATGTAGTCCTGACATCTTCGCGTTTTTAAGGACCTGTGTCCGGATGCGGGATCATTATACCCGGACCGGAGCGGCCAGATAGTCGTGAATAAAATGGATGGCGACCCCTCCTTCCCCTACGGCCGATGCGACTCGTTTGACCGAAGCGCGGCGCACATCGCCGGCGGCAAAGACGCCGGGGAGGCTCGTTTCAAACCGCAAGGGCGTCCTCGGGGTTTTCCGGGAGAGATCCGACCCGGTAATGATAAATCCGTGTTCGTCCCGCTCCACGGCTTTTGCAAGCCATTCGGTGTTGGGCAAGGCGCCGATCATGACAAAGAAGGCAGCCACGGGGAGCGTCTCGGTTTTTTCATTAAGGTGCGATTTCACCATGATTTCGCTCAGGCGCGCCTGGCCGCTGCCGTCAATCGCCTCGCTCTGCAGCCGGATATCGACATTGGCAAGTCGTCCAAGGTCCCGGATCAGATAGTCGGACATCCCCCCTTCCAGGGATGCGCTTCTGACCAGCAGGGTTACCTTGCGGGCATACCTGGCAAGGTAAGCCACGGCTTGGCCGGCCGAATTTCCGCCGCCGGCGACGCATACTTCCTTACCCTTTAGCATCTTTCCCATGCCGCCGGTCACGTAATAAAGGCCGGCGCCGCTAAAACGCTCCAGTGACGGGATGTTCAGGCGCCGGTAATTCGCTCCGGTTGCGATCAGGACGGCGCGCGCGGTGATCTCCGTACCGTCGCCCAGGGTCAGGATGCGGTCCGGTCCGTCGGCCCGCAGGTCTGTTGCTGATCTGGCCAGGAGGTATTTGGCGCCGAACAGCCAAGCCTGTTGGTAAGCCCGTCGGGTCAATTCGCCCCCGCTGATGCCGCGTGGAAACCCCAGATAATTGCGAATCAGGGAACTGGTTCCAGCCTGGCCGCCGACCACGCCGCGCTCTACAAATATGGTTCTCAATCCTTCCGATGCGCCGTAGACGCCGGCCGAGAGACCGGCCGGGCCGGCGCCCACGATAGCCAGATCACAAGCGGTCTCCTCCGGTTCCGACATGCCGAATTCATCCGCCAGTTGGGGGTCTGAAGGATCCTTCAGGCAGCGTCCATCAAAGGTGATGACAATCGGCAGGCGGCTTCCATCCGCGGCGACCTGCTTCAGGTAATCCCGGCCGGCAGGGGAATCGGCCGGGTAAAAACCGCAGGGAATGCCATTGCGCTCGAAAAAGAGGATGATATCGAGCGCCCTCGGCGAAGGATCCGCTCCGATAACCCGCACCAGCTCCATCATCGGCCGGTGCTCCCGAACCCAGTCCGACAGAAATTCCCCCACCAGTGGGTAGAGATGCACCTCCGGCGGGTACCAGGGCTTCAGGATATAATTTTCCATTTGTCCGAAAGAGCAGGCTCTCAGGATGGTGCCGGCGGACTCCCGGTCGCCCCAGGCTACCACCAGGGCGCGCTGGGCATCGGGATGGAGGGTATGAGCCCGCTGCAGGAAATCCACCCCCGTCATCCCGGGCATCCATTGATCCGCAACGATTAGGGCCACCTGATTTCCATCCCGTCTGATCCGTTCAAGTTCCTCCAGAGCCGTGGCCGCCTGAAGGTGCGATGTAACCCGGTAGTCTGCGCCGTATCGTCTGGCCAGCGCATCCAACATGGACGTAAGGGCCGGCGGTTCGTCGTCTAAAATCACAATGTAAGGTCGGTGCTGCATATTGCACCTCCATCAGATCGTAAATATAAACGCTGTGCTTGGCGAATAATCCGGTTTATCCGGCATCGATTACCAACATAATAAGCATCCGGATTTTAGAAAATATGGGGTAAGGAAGGTATTTCGGGTCAAAAGAGAACGTATTCCATATCCGCAACGATTGCTGCAGCCGGCGGCCGGCCGAGTCCTGCCGCCGGGTTCATGATCCGTTGAGGCGCTCCTGATTTTGACCCTTTCAAGCGGCAATTATTGAACCGCTGCAGCAAGCGCATTCCCTGCAGCTTAACGAAGCGAAGCGGATATCCCGTTTTGCGGGCTTGCGGGTTCTTCCATCAACAGCGGTTAGACGACAAAAAAACCATTTTTCCCCCAATTTCATTGACAATGTTGTCAAATTCGATAAAAAAAACATAATCAATCAGCCGCTCATTCTTCGGATATCATACAAGACGGCGATATTACGATTTATGCGCCCATGTTTGCGACCGGTTTGCGGCCATTCACTCCCGCCGGGATAGACGCAATACCCGGTGTTTCCCGGTCGGTTGCCCCCGGCCGGAAGGATTGGCAAAAGCCTTATCGCCATTTAACCAAGGAAGGAGAAACCGACATGAATTCCATTGAGAAAAAACAGAAGGGCGTCACGCGAAGGGATTTCATCAAGGGAACGGCCGCGGGTGCCGTGGGGGGAGTGGTGGCCGGCGCCGCCGGAACCGCATTGGCCGCAACGTCAGCGGCAGGACCGCATCCCCGGCCTTCGTCCGGCCGGCCGTTTCATCGCGCCATGCTGGCCGAAACCGTACAGATCCGCGGGCATGAAGGCGACCGGATTGATGCCTACCTGGCGCGGCCCACAGGATCCGGCCCCTACCCGGGGGTGGTGGTGATCCATCACATGCCCGGCTGGGACGATTCCACCATGGAGATCACCCGACGATTTGCACACAACGGCTATGCCGCCGTCTGCCCGGATCTCCATTTCCGCGAAGGCAAAGACTCCCCCGAGGCAAACAGCGCCAGCGTGCGGGAGGCCGGCGGCATGCCCGACAACCGTACCATGGGCGATGTCGATGCAGCCATCAAGTATCTGCGGACGCTTCCTTTTCTCAACGGCAAGGTGGGGATTATCGGCTACTGTTCCGGCGGCCGGCAGGTTTATCTGGCCGCCTGCACCCTCAAGGGGATCGACGCCGCCGTCAACTGCTACGGCGGTGGCGTGGGGGCGGGTTCCGAAGGGCTGACGCCGCGCCAGCCCGTGGACCCCCTCGATTACACCAAGGATCTGATCTGTCCGCTGCTCGGGCTCTTCGGCAGGGAGGACAAGCGTCCCTCACCTGAACATGTAGCCAGGACCGAAGCCGAACTCAGGAAATGGGGAAAGACCTACGAATTCCACACGTACGACAATGCCGGACACGCTTTCTTTTGGGTGGACACTCCCCGGTATCGGTATGCGGCTGCGGTCGAGGGCTGGAAAAGGATTTTTCAGTGGTATGAAAAATATCTCCGCTGAGCCGGGTAAAACAGGGTTGCGAAGGCATCCTCGAAGCATAACGGAGAAGTCTGGCAAAGCGGGGTCGAGACTGGTTTAAAAAAATGAAAAAGGGGGCAGCTTTCGTCGTTGCCGGGGTAGCAATGTCCGGCCCGGCGGTATCAAAAATCATTCGATCCATCTGCTTTCTAAAAGCGTGTTTTTATCAATCATAATCCAATCAATCGATAACAGAAAGGAGCAGGCCATGCTGATGCCAAACGATTTTTTTCCTCCGTTTTCCGAACAGGAATATGCAAACCGATATCGGACCATCCGGGCCGGGATGAAGGAGAAAGGCCTCGATTGCCTGGTCGTTTACGGGGCCTACCATTGGGGCGGCACGGATACGGGCCAGGTCAATTCCCAGTATCTGGCCAATTATACTCCCATTCCCCACAGTTATGTCGTGCTGCCGCTGGTTGAGGAGCCGTCTCTGTTCGTGTCGTTCGCGCTTCATGCCGACAATGCCAGGGAATGCGGGGCCATCGCAGACGTGCGGGTGGGCGGGTTTGACTTGATCACGGCCGTCGGCCAGCGCCTCAAGGAGTTAAAATTGGAAAAAGGCCGGATCGGCATCGTCGGGCCGCTGCCCAGCTGGTGGACGATCACCCTGCCCCATGAACATCATGTCCATCTGACCCAGACCTTTCCCAACGCCGCTTTCGAGACAGTCACCGACTGGTACGAAGACTTCCGTCTGATGAAGAGCGATGAGGAACTGGCCCGCCTGGAACAGGCCGGCGCCCTCTGCGACGTCGGCCACGAGGAAATTTTTCTCGCCAGCAAACCGGACGTCCGCCACTCCGACCTGCGCAATATTCTGGACGGCGTAGCCAACCGCTTCGGCGGCCGCTACCCGTTTTCCCACATCGGCTCGACCTCGATGACGAATCCGGATCGATTCTATCCCGATTTCTTTCCCACCCATCGCCAACTCAAGGCCGGCGAGGTCGTGACCACCGAGGTTACCCTCGGATACGGGTTGTATTTCGGCAAGATCTGGGGGTGCTATTTCATCGGCGAACCGACCCCGGAATACCGCAAGATGTTCGAAACGGCGGTCGCCGTGCACGACAAGGCCATCGCCGAAATCAAGCCCGGCATGTGCGGCCGGGATATCGACAAATGGGCCGAACCGTTCAGGGAGGCCGGGTATATCAGCGGACTGCCCCTGCTCAGCGGCTGGAGCACCTACAACCACCGCCCGCATGCCGGCGTGGTGGCGGACCCCAAGATTCCCAGCCGCATTACCCAGAAAGATCTGGACTGGGTCTACCAGCCCGGCCAGAGCGTGACCATCGTCGCATTTCCGGTAATCCCCGGCACCAAAAAAGGTCTGTGGGTGGGCACGACCTGTTACTTCACCAAGGACGGGCTCAAGAAGATCCACGCCTACCCGGTGACCAAACTGCGGGTCGTGCCGGTTTAGACCGCCGCCTTGAAAGCGCCCGGCCCGCAGACAACGGGGCCGGGCCTCAACATCTCACAAAGAGCGAAGCCCCTCCCCGGCCCCTACAAATACGGCTCAATAAATCGATTCAGCATGCCCTCATCATCAATAGGCCCGTAATAAACCTTACGGAGGATCCCCCCACGGTCTATCAGGAAAGACGAGGGTATCCCCTTGACCCCATAGCTTTTGGTAATTTTGCCGTCTTCGTCAAGGCCGATGGGAAAGGACAGTCCATAATTTCGGGCGAAAGCCTCCACCTCGGTTCGGGATTGCCTGACATTGATCGCAAGCACAACCAACCCTTTTTCTTTTGCGTCCTTATAGTATTTTTCGATTGCGGGCATCTCCCGGATGCAAACACGGCACCAGTCCGCCCAAAACCTCACCAGAACCACCCGGCCTCTGAACCGGCTGAGCTCCTGCAGCGACCCCCCAAGACGCTGATAGGTGAAATCCGGAGCCGCCTTTCCGATGACGGGACTGCTCTTTTCGGATGAGCACCCGCAAATCATGAAAAACCACGGGACCGCTGCAGCAAGGCAAAGGAGTCCCGAATATTTTCCGGCCCCTACCTTTCGCAAAAAACCCGTCTTCCCAATAATCGCCATAACGGCATTTCCTTCGATCCGGATCAGATGAGTTCAAATACCACGGGAACCCGCAGCAGGATATTTCCTTTGAAAAGATCGCCTGGCGGCCTTGGATAAGGCGCCGCTGCTTCAACGGCATTGGATGCAGCCCGGTTCAGGATATCGAAGCGCGAACCCTCGGCAACCCGGATGGATCTGACTTTTCCAGTGCGGGAAAGTTCAAATTCGATGACCACCTTCCCTTCTAATTTTCTGAGCTTGGCCATCCGGGGATATTTCTTTTGCCTTTCGATAAGCGTCCGGATGGTTTTGAAATACTGCTCCCGGGCGGCGGTCTTCACCTCGGCTGCGGGGGCGGCGGTCTTCATTGCGGCAACGGCAGGCGCAGGCCGTTCCGGTTCTTTACTTTCATCTTTTTGCTCAATACCCTCCGGCGCCCATTCTGAGACTTTAAGTACGGGGATATCCGCCGGTTTCAATTCCGGCACCCGGACAGGGGTTGTCCGGGCAGGGGGGAGAACCTGTTGGATCGGCTTTGCCTTAACCGGTTCCGGCGGCACAATGGGCGCCGGCCCCTCGACTTCCCGGATAACCGCTTTGGGGGCATCCGGGGTTTGCGATCGCAGCGGGGGCCTGGGAATGATTCGCCTTAAGGCAGGCGTCTCCCTCAGCGTAAGTTCGATAGCTCTCGGAATCTGCGGCCGTAAAGGAACGATGGTGTTCATGAGGATGAAAATATGGGTGAGGGCCGAAACTCCTATAAAAATTCGCAACAACCAGTTGGGGCTCCTTTTGTTTTTCAGAACGGCATCCATGCGTTTAAAATTCCCTTTCAGTGGCTAATGAAAGTCTCACCGCACCCGCAGCCCTGGCTACGTCCATGACTTTAACCGTGGCATCCAGCAATGCTTTCCGGTCGGCCTTGATCACCACCGACGGGTCCGCGTCGGCAGCGATCTTCTCCCTGAGAATGCCGGACAGTGCGGCAAGGGAAACCTCCTGATCCGCAAGGTAGGTCTTCCCCTGAAGGTCCACATACACGATGATTTCAGTTTTCAACTGGGGCGCTGACGCCCCGGCCCGGGGAAGGTTGACTTTAATCCCCTCTTCAACCAGAAAGTTCGTGGTAAGAAGGAAGAATATCAACAGGAGAAAAACGATGTCGATCAAAGGTGTAAGGGGAATCTCCACCTTCTTTCGCTGTCTACGTTTCACCGGCGGCATCATGCGATGGTCTCCTTTTCAGTGCGGACGCCCATGGCCCGGGTTAACATGATCACCGCCGTCCGGATATGAACCTCGAAATGATCCACCCGGGCATCGAGATAACTATGGGCAACCATGGCGGGGAGGGCCACGGCAAGCCCCAGAGCGGTGGTCAACATGGCCTCCCAGATGCCGCCTGCCAGTACCGCCGCATTTACCTTTCCGCCCATCTGCTGGATGACCATGAACGCCTTGATCATTCCCGTAACCGTTCCCAGCAGACCGAGCATGGGCGCGATGTTGCCGATGGTCGCGAGGGTTTGCAGATAGCGCGACAGGCTCCGCACCTGTTCATCCACCGCATTAGCAATTACGGTTTCAACCACCTTCCAGTCCTGGCCGCAGACCTCCAGAGCACTGGCCAGCACATGCCCCACCGGCGACCCCGAACCCCTGGCTGTTTGCACCGCCAGATCCCCCCGGCCTTCTTTGATGAAGCGGATGACATTTTCAGGCAATCCCCTGCTCCTGAGGGATGCCTTGGCAAAGCGGATCAATCGTTCTAAAAAAATCGCCAAAGCGATTATCGAGCAAAAAAAGATCGGTCCGATCAATATGCCCCCTTTTGCCAGAAATTCAAACATGATTCTAACCTCCTTCAATTACTTGTTGTCTGCACCGGGCGGGAAATCTCCGCCGCCATCGATTCTACGATATCCGGGATCCCGTCAAAATCCAGATCTCTGGACCTTTTCAAAAGGGCTTCGGATTCATCGTACGCCTCCCACAGGTCGGGTTTCCCGTCTCCATTGGTATCTTCTTCCGCCGCCTTCAGCCGTCCGTTTTCATAAAAATACCACAATTCCGGGCGCCCATCGCCGTCGTCGTCCCTTTCGAACCTGACCGCCGCTTCATGCTCGTCATAAAACCAGCAGATATTGAGACCCCCGGCCTGATGGTCGCTCTCCTCCCGCTTGAAGAGTCTGCCCTGTTCATTGTAATATTCCCGGTATGCGAGCTTGCCGCCGCTGTCCGCATTCGTTTCAACAAGCCTCAGGATACCGTTTTTGTAAAAGGAGCAGGTTTCCGGATGTCCGTCGCCGTCCGAATCACGCTCCACCCGTTCCTTCTCTCCCTGCGGATTAAAGTAGATGACCCGATCCGGCCGCCCATCCCTTTTCCGGTCCCGAATTTGCCGCAGGGGTTTTGCATTTTTCAACCAGGTCGTCGTCTCCATGAATCCGTCGCCATCCGAATCTTCGGTCACTTTGACGGGAATTCCCTTTTCAAGCCGGGTAATCCGACGACCTGGCCTTCCCGGTACCGGACTTTCTTCAATTCTGGCCGCATGCCCTTCCCCGTCAAACCGGATGAACCGGTCCATTTTCCCGTCTCTGTCGGTATCCTGCTCCAGTTGGACGGGACGCCCCTCGATAAAATGCGTGACGGTGTCATACCGGTGGTCCCCATCCGTATCTTTTTCCTCTCGGATCGGCAGGCCGTCTTTAATCTGGCTGATGGTTTCGAAATGGCCGTCCTCATCAGAATCGATCTTGACGGTCACCGGTTTCCCGTTCTCGAACCGGACGATCTTCTCGTATCGGCCGTTGCGATTCTGGTCCGTTTTTTCAAATACCGCCACGCCCTTTTCATAAACAAAGAAGGTTTCAAAGATGCCGTCGCCGTCCCTATCCCGGCGCATCCCGGCAAGGCTTCCGTCCGCAGCGTATACCTCAACGACTCCCATCTCCCCGCTGCCGCCGGCGTCCAGGCGCCTTTCAAAAATCCGGCCGTCTCTATACGTCTCGCGGATATCGATTTTTCCATCGCCGTTCAGGTCCGAGTCGGCAAACGATATCTCCCCGCCGGCGTAATGGACGACATGATCGAAAAGTCCGTCCCCGGTGGTATCCGTCTGAATCTGTGCCGGTTGCTCCAGTGAATCGAACAGGATCACGCGATCGATGCGGCCGGAACCGTTGGTATCCTCCTCCATCCGGATCCGCTTCCCGGCTTCCAGGAAGTCGTACCTGTCCATCCGCCCGTTAAAATCAACGTCATGATCGATTTTCACCACTTGTCCGTTGCGGTAATGTTGAACGCAGTCGAAATGTCCGTCGCCGTCGGTATCCACTCTCAGCATGTGCATCCGGCCCCATTCATCAAAGTGGGCGATCTGATCCGTTTGGCCGTCCTGGTTGCTGTCGCGCTCAAGAACGGCGGCCCCCCAGCTTCCGGACCCGGTCAAAAGGGCTATCACGATTATCAGATAAGTGAGTCCTGTTTTCATATAAAGCGCTCCCTTAAAAACCTTCGCACGCATACAGCGCCGCACCCATGGCCGTAGTGATCTGGGGGATGGCCGGTACCGCAACCTCCCGCATGAGTTCATCTTCCAGGGCCGATTTAAGCCCCTGATTCAAAGCCCCGCCTCCGTCAAAGAGTACCCGGTCCGCAACGCCGGTCCTGTCCGCCAGGAGAGCGACCCTTCGGGCGATGGCGCAATGGACGCCGGCGATAATCTCTCCCTTTTCGTGCCCATCGGCCAGGAGGCTGATGATCTCCGAAGCGGCAAAGACCGTGCAGGTGCTGTTGATGGTCACCGGCGTCCGGCCGGCGTCCAGGTGCAACCGGCCCAATTCATCCAGGTCAAGTCCCATATTCAGAGCGGTCATCTCGAGGAATCGGCCCGTACCTGCAGCGCATTTGTCGTTCATACCGAATTCTTTCACGTTGCCGTCGTCATCCAGCAAAATCACCTTTGAGTCCTGTCCGCCGATATTGATGATAGTCTTGACCGGAACCCCGTTCCCGTTCACTTTCTTTGTCCCCAAGGCGTTGGCGCTGATCTCGCTGATGCTCAGGTCGGCATCCTTGAACAATTTTCTACCGTAACCCGTTGCAACCGTCCGTGAGAGATCGTCCTTCGAAATGCCGTGCGTTTCCAGCAGGCGGGTAAGAGCATCGGCGGCGCTCCGGTAAAAATGGTTTCCGGACGGCGAGATGCTGTGGGCGATCATATTCCCCGCTTCGTCCATCAGAACGATCTTGACCGCAGCGGAACCGATATCAATGCCGCAGAATCTTTTCATGGTTCATATTCTCCTTTTTCGTGATTGGATGGATTCCACAAAAGCCTCGAACCGGGTGCTGAGCTGCCCCCGGTCTTCGGGGCTGTAGTCGGTCTCCACAAAGAGCATGGGAATATCCGCTTCCCTGAAAACATGGCCTACCCCTCTCTGTTCCATCTGATAGAGTTGACATCCGGAATAACTCTGATAGACCACGCCGTCCACATCGAACCGCCGGACGGATTCCATGAGTTTGCGACGGCGATCTTCACCGGAATCAAAAATCGGACAGGTGCACGGCTTCAAATACCGGTCCGCCACGGCCGGTATCATGTCATAGAGCTTCGGTTCACCGCAGACCACAGCATCATCGAGCAGCCGCGAACAGGAACAGACTTCGTCGGCAACAATAACGGCCCCGGCTTCTTCCAGCAGCAGCGGAACCTTGAAACCGGGGGCCAGGGGCGGCGACCCGGTCAGCAGGATCCGGGGAGCCCCCTTGCCGGCAAACAGACCCTGCTGCTTACGCTCGTCCAATTCGTCGTTCAATCGAGCCACGGCGGCGGTCCATTGATTGACGTCGTCAAAAAGAAAGCCGTTCATCACCAGGAACATATCCTTGCCGCTGAGCAGCGGCGGGTCATGCTGCTGCATACGCGACAGCCTCCGGTACTGGGCGGATGCCTGCCGCACGTCGTTGACAGCCCCGCCGAGCCGCCCGGCGGTGATCCGGGTTCCGGTAACTTTTTCCAGGGTCAGGGCCAGCTTCTTTACCGCGTTGCGCCAGTAAACCTCAGCTTCCTCGGTATGCTTCGACGGCGGCACTTCCAATGGATATACCTTAAACGCCCCTTCGGCGATGGTTTCGACGGCTTTGCGTTTCTGATCGCAAGTGGTGGGAACTACTACCAGGGACAGCCGCTCCTGCAGCCGTTCCCTGAACACGGAAATCATCCCCATGATGGCCCTGACGAGGGAGCAGGCCTTGGCGGGCAAAAACTCGGAGCCCGCCTGCTCCAGCGCGTGGGACCCGTTGCAAAGGCGCAGGGGGACGGCGCCGCAGGCCAGGATCAGCTCCAGGGGGACCTGCATGCAGCTGGTTGCAATGACCGGCTTGTCTCCAACCAGGGCGGCAGGATCCTCCCAACGCCGGAAAACATCATAAAAATAGCGCATGGCCTTGGGGGAGCCGGTATTCCGCTGTTCCGTCCATTGGAGCGTCTCGCGGGTTTCTGCGGCCAGACGCTTCTTAAGGGTCCGTCTGAGTCTTTCGGTCCGGTCAGGTTCCACGCTTTTCCTCCCTGGATGATCGTTTAAAAAAGCCTTCCTCCGTTGCCGCATACAGCGTCGCGCCTAAGAAGCTCACCTTCAGACAGTTCTCTTCGGGACAGGCGGCAACGCATTTAAAACACATCATGCAGTCGTCCTTGACTATATTTCTGCTTTCGATATCTTCGGCGATCTCCCGGATGCCCATATCGCACACCCGGTAGCAGTTCCCGCAACGGGTGCATTTTCCGCCGTCCTTGGTCAGTCGCAGCAGTCCCGCCTTGGAAAACAGATACTGCAGCGCGCTCATGGGGCAGAAGAAACAGAAAAACCGCCGCTTGACAAAGGCTCCCACAAAAAACAGGCCGGTCACCGTCATCCCCAGGGCCGTCAGAACCGTTGTGGTTGCTGAGCTGAAGTCCACCGCCAACTGGCCGGCATCTCCTGAAAACAGGGGGAGTACGGTTCTTCCGGGGCAGGCCATGCAATAGGGGGTGGCAAAGTCATGGGAAAGACGGGGCAGCCCGAAAAGGGAGTTGCTTATTCCCAGCGGCAATAGCACCAGCAGGATGAGAAGGAGATACTTGATTTTCTTGAGTCTTTGGAATGTCGCTTTCGAATACATGCTGTAGCGGATGCCGGCCCGGACTCTCAGGCGAGTGATCCAGTCCTGAATGGCGCCCAGCGGGCAGATGAAGCCGCACCACGACTTGTTAAAGAAAATGAAAAACAGAAAAAAGCCACCCAGTCCCGACAACAGGCCGATCCCCCGCCCTCCCAGCAGCTGTCGCAGGGGCATATTGGCCTGGTGCTGCAGGGGGAACAGGTAGCAGGTGCCCCCCGCCCCGGCCGCAAACGGACAGGCGAATGTCGGCAGATGGGTGCCGAGATCCAGTGCCAGGCAGCCGCCATAAATGAGAACGCCGAAGGAAATGATCTGGACATAAAACCGGAATCGATCAATATCGGCGGAGTAAAAAAATCTTTTAATCTTTTTCATTGAAGGCCACCTCCCGGTAGGGGCGCATGCGCCGCTCCCGATATACATAGATTCCTGCGGCTGCGAGGGCCATGGTGATAAAACCGATGGAAAGGCCGAAGATGCTCGAGGTATATTCCTTTCTTGAAGGGGTGTATGTCCAGGGAATACTGGCAATATACCGGATGCGACCGTAGTCTTTTCCGGAAAACCGCCCCTGCCGCTGGATTTCGGATTCGGCCACCACCGTGAATCTTTCCCGGTGGCGTCTGTCAAAATCCTGCCATCGTTCCGGATAATAATCCCGGATGAGTTGAAAGGATGCTGTTCCGTCTTCTGCGGTGACCGCCCGCCGGGACCACCCCCTGCCGCTGGTCAGCCTGACCTCGGCGCCGGCCGCCGGAACTCCGTAGGAGAAAACCCGGAACTGAAGCCGGTCTCCCGACTGCACCTTGGAGTGAAAATTGCCGTCCCAAAATTCCCGGCATAAAATCTCTAAAGGCGCCGCATCCAGGGGTTCGGTCAGGATCCGGTCCTTGTCGTATTTGTATCCATGACCCCAACCGCAGCTGTGATGCACCGTGTGCCACTTGGCCGTCCGCACCCATAGGCGGCCGTTTTCAACCCCCTGGTCGATGACATAAAGGGTGTGGATGCCGTGCATGGGGCCGTCGCCGAAGGGCGTTTGAAAGGATACGGTCACCCCTTCTTTCTCCTTCTCGATTTGGGGGACCGTCACCGTGCCGTCCGGACGGCGCACAAATGCCTGCAGGCTCCCATAAAGAGTTGAAGCGCTTAAACGATACCGCCGAAGGGAAATGGGCCGGTGCTCGGACTCGAACTGGCCAGGACCACCCCGTTTACCGGCCGGCGCCTCCGTCAGATAGAGGGGTTCGAGATCCGGGATGCGGGCATAGGACGGCGTTGCAACGGCCACAAGGATCAGGACCGCCAGCATATATCGCTTTTGCGGAAAGTTTCGGAGGGTTCCGGTCATTTGGCACCCCACTTATAGGAAAGTCCGGCGAAAATGGTTCTGGGGTTTCCCGGAAAATATGAAAAATTACCTGAACTGGCCGTGACCCGGGTGGCATATTTTTCATCGAACAGATTCAGGGCGTGCACCCAGAGGGACCAGCTGCGCCAATCATAGGATCCTCTCAGGTTATAGAGCGTGGGTCTGTCATAAGTGGCGCTGTTCTCGTCGTCCACGTAATAGTCGTCCTCGACGTCCATTTCCAGTTCCAGCATCATCCGCTCGACGGGGACCACACCGATTCGGGCATTCAGCCGGTGTTCAGGCGCCAGCGGCATCCGATTGCCGCTGTAATCGTTTCCCGAGATCGGGTCGTTGAATTCCTCATAAGTGTTCTCAGCATAGGTATAGGTAAGCACCAGGTTTACCCGGTCCAGTGGCGCAAGCGCCAGCGTCGCCTCCACCCCCCGGTGCGAGGTCCGACCGACATTGCGATACTCTATGGCCGAGGTTATGGGATCCACGGTCTGAACGATGATCTTGTCGTCGATCTCCATGTTGTAGAAACTGACATCGAGTTTCAAACGGTTTTCCCATAACGCCGTACGCACCCCCGCTTCGTAATTATCCGCTTTTTCGGGCTCAAGGTTCCGGCTGGCGCCCCTGCCGGTGAAAAGCTGGCCGACGGTGGGAACCACGAACCCCTGGGAATAGCTTGCAAACAGATTGAGATTGCGAGTAAAATCATAGGTAATCCCCGCCTTGGGGGAAAACCTTGAAAAGTCCTTCACACCGTCCTTGGCGCCCCACAGGTTGTCCTCGATATCGTATCTCACCGTGTCGTACCTTCCGCCGAGGGTAAACCGCCACTTGTCGACAGGTGAGCTGATGAGCTGCAGGTAGGGGGCGGCGACATGGGTGGTGACGTCGTATGATTCCCCCAGGCCGGTATTGGAAAAAGAAGTATATTTGCCGGTAACCGGATCGCGGGTCACGTTGAGGTTAAACGTGTCGATTTCGGAGTTGCCGCGCTCAAGGTCCACCCCCCCCACCATTTGAGACCTGAAAAAGTCGAAATTGCGTGAGTACAGCAGCTGAAGGTCCACATCCAAACCCTCTATTTGGGAAAGGTAGCTCGTATACCTCCCGGTAAACCGATTAAAGCGGATGCCGTAGTTGGGATTCACGTCGTGGTCCAGTTGACGGACAAGGGCCGCAGCCTTCAGCTCGCCGCCGAAGGCTTCCAGGGTATAGGTGAGAGAGGGCGCTATCTTTTCAAGTCTGGTGTTGGTAAAGGTCATATAACTCTGACGCCAGTCTTCTTCAAAGTCTGCGGCGCTGAGGGTGCCCGCGGTGTCGTTGTCCAGTTTGACGTAATCAAACTTGAAGTCGAACAGGGAGGTATCGCCGGGGGCGAACTGCGTCCGGAATGTGGCGCTCTTCTTTTCGTGACCGGAATGCTCCCGCCATTCCTCCGCATCGATAAACAGAGTGTCCAGGTTGAAGCCGAATGGACCGGCCATCCCGCCGCCGGATACGCCCCCCCGATATTGATCATACGCTCCGTATTCCGCCCAAGGCTTGACCCAAGGCTCCGCTGAAGGCGTCCGGGTGATGACATTAATGACGCCGCCGATGGCGTTGCTGCCATAAAGGGCAGAAGCCGGTCCCTTGATGACTTCAATGCTCTCGATGCTGCTGTTATTTATTTCCCGCAAAAGGCCGCCCGCAGCCTCGCCGTAACTGGTTGCCGGGAGCCCGTCTATCAGCAGCAGGGTGTAGGGATTTGAAAAATGGGTCGGGACCCTTATCGATGTCAGTTCTTCCTCTCCATTCAGATTCTGGGTAAAAACACCCGGTATGCGTTTGAGCAGATCGCCTGCATTTCGGTATTTAACACTTTCCACCTCCTCTTGGGATATGACATCTATGGTGGCCGGCGTTTCCTTTAATTTAGTCTCCACACGGGCGCCGGTAACGACGATCTCATCCAGTTCCGTCGCCGCTGTGCCGTTTACAGCCATTTCTTCGGCAAGTGAGGGCGCGCTGAGAACAAAAACTATCGCAATGAATAAGGTTGAGAATATGCTGTCCAATTGAATTCGCTTCATCTTTTCTATCCTTTTCCGTTGATACCGCTTCGGGGTTTGTCAGTACCCTTGACCAAGCACATCGGCGCATTCACTTCCTGAAAGTGATGATCCTTTCATACTCCTGTAAGACCGGTCCGGTCTTGGGCAGGAGCCGAACCGTTCCGTGCAGGGAAGAGTCCGCTTCGGGTGCCTGCCTGATCAGCGTTTAAGGATCTTGGACGGTTCAGCCGGTGCCTTAGACGCGACGAGACAAACCGCATCCCTTGTAATCGGGCTGTCGCGACGCTATGGGCCTCACGTTGTTTTAATCCATCGTGGAAAATAACGAATTGAATTTCCGGGAATTACCCGGGCGGTTGGACCATGGATAGGATTACATTCGGCAGGAGATTGTAAATTTGGGGTGGATCGGCATACCTTTGCAGCATAAAAATTCCGATGCTATCCCCAAGGGGAAGAAAAGGCGAGTCACCGGGGATGTTCAGATTCACTCGGCCAATGCCGCAGGAGCACCCCATACTTTCCAGGAATGGCCCTTGCCGGCTTTCTTCATTCTTTGGAGCGGAGATATTACAGTAGGAAAGCAGTCCATCTCTTTCTTCGACGCACTTGGGACAATTGCAGCAGCATGCCGCCGTATGCGGCAAATCATCACCGCACCGGCACAACCACTCTGTTTGAGGGATGACCAGGCTCATCTGAATAACCAGAACTGTTAAAAAAAGCCGGGCAAATATTCGCATTCTGTCATGTGTCCGGGTGTGCATATTATTTCATGTCGGCTGGTTGCAACTCTGTATGCTTGAAGACGTACCATTTTGTAGAAAAAATACGGTAATGGAAGGATCAGGGAAATAGGGCGGATAATGTAATTTGTCGGAAAAAATACTGTAGTAAGGTAGCCTTAACCCGATGGTTTTAGGAAATGAGGTGCTCGGCCCGCAATGCCGCTGCCCGGGGAAAGCCGGCGTGAATGCGTTTTCATCATTCCGGGATCACCATCGGCCAGACCGGCCTGAAATCTGTCGGGAGTTGGCCGTAATACACCCGTTCGAGAAACAGACCGGCCGGCGGTGCGGTATGCCGGGCCGGTTCGGGATCATTCAGCTTGAGAAACCGGCGGATATCCTTAGCGTCCATCTTTCCCCGGCCGCAGGCGATCAGAACCCCTGCCACGCGCCGCACCATTTTCCAGAGAAAATGCGAACCCACGATCTGGATGAAGATGGAAGCCCCTTCTTTCTGAACCGCCACCAGGTAAACCTGCACCCGGGTGGACTGTTTTTCGTCCTGGACGACACCGAAGGATTTGAAATCATGCATTCCCTCAAACAGATGGCCAGCCCGCTCCATGGCCCTGATATCCAGGGAGTCCTTGATCCAGTAAGCATATTTTTTGGCAAACGCCGTCCGGCGGGCGGAGACATGATAGACATAGCTGCGGGCCACAGCATCGTAGCGGGCATGAAAATTTGCTTCAACCGCCTCTGCCTCCCGGATGTTGACGGTGGCCGGCAGGGCGTCGTTAAGCCGCAGGCAAAGGATTTCGGGCGTAAGACGGGTTTGAACATCCAGGTGGGCGACCTGTGCCAGGGCGTGCACCCCGGCATCGGTCCGCCCGGCCCCGTAGAGCTCAAACGCGCCGACCCCCAAGGCTGCTTTGCAGGCATTCATGAGAACCCCCATCACCGTGGGCTTGTTCTTCTGAAACTGCCAGCCGTGGTAAGACGAACCGTCATATTCGATTGTCAGTTTAAAGCGTGGCATAAATACTTATAAGGTGTTTAGGCCGAAGGCTGAAGGGCTAATTGATTATTGATGCATTAGTACCTGTTTTCATATGTATGTCAATATCTTTAAATCCCTCCCGGCCTCCCTTTAAAAAAGGGAGGGCAGGAGCTATCCCGATAACCAAATATTCCTCTCTCCCGCCAATCCTCTCCCATCAAGGGAGAGGGAGTTGTCGGACAAGCTCGCAGGGGGATTTTAAAGAAGACTTACCTTTTTCGCGGCTTGAAACCTTTTACAAGCTTCTGCAACCGTTTTTCATCCCGCGCATCTCCGCCGCGTCCGTATCTGAGCCTTACATAAAGCGCGGTGATTTCCCCGATCCTTTCCGCCAGGTCCGGTCTTTGCCCGGCAACCTGGCGGGCAAAGTCGACCGGGCCCTGCTCCGGCCGCCTGGGGTGGGTTATGCAGGCAAGTTTGCGGCAGAATATTTCATAGGCCCGGGGCGCCTTTTCAGTCCGGACCGGTGCGGATTTTCGCAACCCCCGATAAAACAATCCCAGCCCCGCGGCAATGGCGCCTGAAAGGATCAAAATTCCGACCAATAGTCTCTTTAGCGGATCCCCCATGATTTCCCCGCTGGTGAGCAGCTCGCGCTGCCGGCTGCGGGAATAGCCGATCACCCAGGTATCCCAGCCGGTGTTGACCCGGTCCCAGGCAAATTGCACGGGCTTCCAGTAGCGATACAGCAGCGCCAGGTACCGGGAAGACAGGTAAATCGGTCGTTCCGCCGGCGGGAGGGCTGCGGCCGAACCCTGCCGGATTCGAGCAGGGGCAATCACGGAGGTCGGATCCACCCGGGTCCACCCGGTTTTCGGCAGCCAGACTTCGACCCAGGCATGGGCGTCCGACTGGCGCACGATCAGGTAGTTGCCGAAAGGATTGCGTTCCCCGCCGAGATATCCCCCCACGATCCGGGCGGGAATTTGCGCCGCCCGCATCAGAAAGGCAAAGGCGGAAGCATAATGCTCACAGTACCCGTTGCGGGTCCGGAACAAAAAGTCATCGATGCGGTCGCCTTCCAGTGGGGTCGGCCGAAGGGTATAGCTGAATTCATTTTCTTTTAAAAATAACAGGGCCGCAGCGACGATTGCTTCAGGCTCACGATGCCGGCGCGACCATTGCTGCGCCAGGGCCCTGGCCCCCGGGTTTCCCTGGGGCGGCAGTTCCAGTGCGGCTGCCTCCCAGAACCGCATCGGTCCCGTATGATGCGCCCGGCGGGATTCGAGCGTATAGACCGTTCGCCGGGTGATGCGGCGCCACGAGATCAGGGTGAAATCATCGAGCAGGCGGGCCGGCCGCGGCGCTGATTCCGGCAGATCCAGGGAAAACCACCAACGCATGCCGTGGGGTTCCAGCGAAACGGTGTATTGCACGGTTTCAGTTGCCGCAAAGACCCCCCTGCGGGGAGGAACCCGGCTGTCCCTTTCCCAGCCCTGGCCCGTAAAGCGCCAGTATACGATTCCACGCCAGTACAGGTGCTCCGGGCCGGGGATATCGCCGTGAAAATCAACCCGGAATGCGATCCCGTTGTCCCGGGCCAGGTTGCTGATATCCCCGGGGGCCAGGCGCTCGGAAAATCCCGTCCTGTAATCCGCCGGATTGGAAAGGCCCCAGAAATGCCCGTGGATCCGGGGGAACAGAATGAACATGACGATGGTCAGGGGAAGGGCCTGGAGCATGATCCGGACCGAAAGCTTCAGATTCTCCGGCATCCCGGCGCCGGCGTGGTTGATGCGAATAAGAGCCGCCGTTGAGCTGCAGACGCTCACCAGCATATGAAGTGCCGTAAAAAATGAATTAACGTAGAGCAGGTGGGTCAGAATCAGGAAATAAGTCAGAAAAACCGTGATCATTTTATCCCGCCGGGTCTCTATTTCCAGCGGTTTTAAGGATACCATGATGGCCAGCATGCCGACGAAGGTGTTCCCGGCCAAGCTCCAGTCATTCGAGCCCAACACCCCCAACAGGCCGGCCGGGATCAGCGCCTGTCGCAGCCACGGTCTTGGCGGCGGCGCCTTGCGCCGGGCTGCTAAAAGGGCATAACCCCAGAAGAACAGGCACCAGAGGCTGATCCAGAACGGAAGTCTGACCCAGTATGGAATAGCCGCAATAACAAGGGCGGCGATAATGACGGGGACATCCTTATCGGCGGTTTTCATGACGGTACCGGGGCCGTTCCAAAGAGCGCCAGGGCCTTGAGGCAACCCTGGCGATGTGTATTTCCAGCAGCGGGGGGAATCGATTGCCCCGGCAGGTTGAGCCCGTAAACCAGGTTGAACCGATGGGCTTTCAATACGGCATCACACAGCAGGGAGATTTTATTCTCAACGCCGGCAGATTTAATTGAATTCCAGTCGAAAACAATAAACGCGCCGGCAGTCCCGCTAAATTGTTTTATCTGAAGACCCTGCCCGCGCGAAAAAGCCTTCCAGTAAATGCGCTCCAGCGGTTCGCCGGGCAGGTATGGCTGCAGCCCCTTGAAATCATCCATCCCCGCAACTTCCTTTCCGCCTTCGCTCCCGGAACGGGCCTGGTTTTCAGCGGCGGCAAATGCCCCTGCAACCGGTTTGGGATACACCAGGCAGCCGAGATCGAGCGCTATACGGACTACCGATCGGAAAAGACCAAAGGGATACCGGGTTTCAAGCCGCAGCGGCCCGGGGTCAAGCCGGCCGCGGTGATTTGCCGGGACGCGCAGGGACAGGCGCCGGGGCAGATGGGTGATCATATCCTGGCAAACCGCTGGCGACTGCTGAAAGGAAAATGAAACCGAACGGCCGGGGAGGGCTTCGGCACAAACCAGTAGTTCATAGACGGCGGTTTCACCGGCAAAGACCGGCCGGGCGGTGGCCGCAAGGATTTGCAGGCCGGTGAGGTTCCTGCGGGTATGCAGGAGTGAGGCCAGGGCCATGCCGCTCAACAGAAAGGCCAGGAGCAGCCCCAGGTTGTTGTTGTAATTCAGCGAACCCAGCGTTATAGCGGCCACGACGGCGCCGAAAAGAACGCCATAGCCGGTGGGGCGCAGCCGAATGTCCTTTGCGCGAACGGTGGTTGCCTGCATCAGGGTATGGGTACGCTTTTCATCAGGGCAATCATCCGGTCCCGGGGATATTCCGTGAGATCTTCACTGGAACGCAGCCGGTGCCCGACCACCCACGGGAGGATATGCTGCACGTCTTCCGGCAGGGTATGCTCCCGGCCGTCCAGAAACGCCCAGGTCGCAGCCGCCCGTAAAACGGCCAGCCCGGCCCGGGGCGAAAGCCCCATATGAAAATGGGGCGACGTCCGCGTAAAATCGAGCAGGTTTTGAACATACTCCAGCAGAGCGTCGGAATGGTGAACCTGTTTTATTTTTTCCTGGATTTCCGATACGCCGGCGGATTTTAAACAGGGGGTTATGCCGCCGAGGATGTCTTTTGTGTCCCCCTGCTGCAGCAGCTTTTTCTCGGCCCGGCGGTCCGGATATCCCAGTTCAATCCGCATCAGGAACCGGTCGAGCTGCGATTCAGGGAGGGGGAAGGTCCCCGATTGCTCCAGATGGTTTTGGGTGGCGATTACAAAAAAGGGATATTCCAGCGAACGGGTCTTGCCGTCAAGGGTCACCTGTCGCTCTTCCATGGCTTCCAGCAGGGCGCTCTGGGTTTTCGGGGTCGCACGGTTGATTTCATCCGCCAGCAGGACCTGGGTAAATATCGGCCCCGGATGAAAAACAAATGCGCCGTTTTTGCGGTCGAACACGGAAATCCCTAAAATATCCCCCGGCAGCATATCGTTGGTGCACTGGATGCGCCTGAACTTGAGGTTCAGACATTTTGATAAAACCTTGGCCAGGGTCGTTTTCCCGATCCCCGGACGGTCTTCGATCAGCAGGTGCCCGCCTGAAAATAAACAGGTCAGCGCCAGCCTGATCTGCGGCTCTTTTCCCAGGACCACCCTGCTGATGTTGTCGACAATTGTTTCAAATTCGGTTTGCATATATCCCTTATAAACCGGCGGCTGGTAAATATCAACACGACGCGCCGGCCTTTGCGCAGGTTGTTTACAACTGCGGGAACCTCTGGTATGGATTTCCCCTCTGATCAAGGAGGTGAGAACATACGCCGCAAGAACCCGCTACCGGGACAAAGCCGCCGGAACCGCCGGGTCGGGCTGTTCATCATCGAGTGCCGGTAAAATAGGGTTGCAGCTTCAGGTTGATCTCTTCCGGAAAGGCCATGCAAAGGGTTTCATTATAAAGGTTTCGCAGGGCGCCGACATCGGGTGTTCCCAGGGCTTGGTTAAAAAAGGTGCGCGGTGAAAAGAGCAGGTGGAAACGGGCATGTTCGTCGCCGGCCGCGCCGCTGAAAAAATTCATATTAAAACTGTAAATTCCCATTGAATCGTAGGCCGCCATGGCCCGGGTCAAGCCCGCGGCTATATCGGCAAGATCCGCTTGCGTAAGCTCCAGCGTATCCCGCACCCCCTCCGTCACCGCCAGGATGTCGCCGGCAACCCCCATGGGGGCATAGGCGCTGAGCCAGTCCGTCCGCCCGATCTTTCCCAGGTATCGCTTTCCCTCCGCCTTTTCCGAGGCTACCAGATCGTCCCAGTAGTTGCTCCCGTTGCTCTTCAGGTAAACCGTGGCTGCCGCCAATTCCTCTCGCATCAGATTCGGAGCAAAGGAGGTGGCGAACACCTGCAGGTGCGGATGTATCAGGGAGCTGCCCGATGCCGGCATATAGTTCCAGTTGATCAGGTGATAGACCGACTCGGGGTGGTCGGACCGGTGCACGCTCTGAAAAAAACGCATGGCCAACCCGAAAGCTTTGGCAATGCGTTCGGGTTCAATTTCAGTCATGGGAATGTAATGGCGGCTGCTGAGGGTCGCCACCGCACCGAGGCTGTCATAAGGCGCGATATTCGGGAAAAGGATCATGTTGTCCGAAACCAGACGGCCTTCCGGAAGAATCTCCACCGGAAAACTCGGCGTAATTTTCATGACCTTGTCCGGACAGAACGGACATGTTTTTTCGGTCCCTGTCACCAGCGCCGCAAAATCGGGTTTTTGCCACTGCAGCTTCATGAAATGACAGATGCGTGAACTTCTCCCGGTTAAGGGGTCCAGCCTGATTTCACTCGGAATGGCCCGGCGGTTTTTTTCTTCCCCGGGATCGATAATAACGGTTTCTTTTTTATCTGCTGCAAATTTCATAGGGTCTCCCTCCGATGTTCGCCGGTTTGACAGGCGCTCTTCTGCCTGCCGGCAATCCTGTTTTAATCGCTCTTTGGGTTTAATTCTGTGCAGCTTCACAAGGCAAAGCGGCAATCCCGGCGGAGCTGCGGCCCAAACCCAATCAGGCTTACCGTATTTTTTCAAAAAGCCAAACTATTACGAAAAAATCAAGATCAGTCCACCACCCAGACGGTGCAGTCTCTGGCGTTGTGCACGATCTTGTTGAATACGCTTCCAAAGAGAAACTGTTTCGCCCGCGAAAGGCCGCGCCGCCCGACGATGACGGTCCCGTATTCCCCTGTCTCGATTTCATCCAATATATCCCGGGCGATGCCGACTTTTTCGTCGCGGTACTGAATCGAAACAGCTGCCGCAGGAATACCGGCTTTCAGCAGGACCGCCCGGGCTATTTCCATAATTTTCGCGACATCCCGTTCGTTCCGGGCAGATTCTTCGGTGCGCACATGCAGCAGGGTGATCCGCACGTCGCCGCGCCCGGCCAGCAGGTCGCCGGCATAGACCGCACCCATGGCGGCATTTTCCGAGCCGTCCAGGGCGAGGAGTATCTTTTTGTTGGATTTGCGCATATCCCTGATCATGCTCTGTCTCTGAATTCGCTTATCCCTTTCCCAGCGGGCGCAGCGAACCGGCTGGCTTAAAATCAGCATCCGGAAGCACGTTCCGCAATCGACGCAGGCCGTGATGGAACCGGACACCCCGTCTGCGGCCTTTTGCGGCCAGAGCGGGTCGGCAAACAGGGGACGGGCCAGCCCCACCAGATCCGCCTGATTTTTTTGCAAAACCGCCTCGGCCAGATCCGGCGATATGATGCGGCCGCTGGCAATGACAGGGACGCTAACACTTTTTTTGATCGCCTGCGCCAGGTAAACCATGTAGCACGGCTGGTGTGATTTTTCGATGATTTCCCTGTCCGCAAAGGATTCGTAGGTGCCGCCGGTCACCGAAAGATAAGCCGCCTGCAATGCGCACAGCCGGCGGGCAAAAATTTGCGCTTGATCGAGTCCGAAGCCGTTCGGCAGCCATTCGTCCGCCTGAAAGCGGTAGCCGACGGGAAAGCGCGGGCCGACGGCCTCCTTGACCGCGCGGACAAGTTCCAGCGGAAAGCGCATCCGGTTTTCCAGGCCTCCGCCGTAGCGGTCGGTCCGCCGGTTTGTTCGGGGGGACAGGAACTGAACCGGCAGATACCCGGTGCCGCCGTGGATTTCCACCATGTCGAAGCCGGCTGTTTGCGCGCGAACTGCGGCATCGGCGTAGGCCTTTATGACCCGACGGATATCGGACTTGGTCATCGCCCGGATCCGTTCCGGTTGATACTGGGCCCATTCCGAAATGAGGGCCCACTGCTGCTGGAGGTCCAGTGATTTCAATCCCACCCGGTATATGTCCCCCAGGCTGATGTCGCTGAGGGGTACCGCCGAGGGGGCCAGCAATTTGTCACTGCGGGCGAAGCGCCCGCCATGATTGATCTGGAGCACCGCTGCGGCATTTTCAATCTTTATGGTTTCGGCCAGCCGTGCCAGACCGGAAATGAACCGGTCGCTGTCGGCCCGCAGGGAATGCCGCGCCAATACGCCGCCGGGATCGACAGCGACATTGGCCACCACGATCATGGCGGCGCCGCCTTTGGCCAGTTCGCCGTAGTGGGCCAGGGTCAGATCGCTGACCCTTCCATCCCCGTGGGCATACATCGTAAACAGCGGCGCCATCGTAATTCTGTTTTTCAGCCGCACGGGCGGAATCTCAAAAGGCTTGAATAAAAGGGGATAGCCGGACATGAAAAGACACCCCCGCTTTCGATGGAATCAACCCGGTTTCACAAAAGCCGGGGGCGGGTATGGACCCCCTCCCCGGCATGTCCTTTCCGTATTATTTTTTACCGTAATGATTGCGGTGAATCTTATCGTAGGGAAGTTCACTTTCGGCATGCCCCGGTTTTTCTTCGGCAGGATGCCCGATGGCCACCATCGAAAGGACTTTCAGATTTTTCGGCAGGCCCAGAAGTTCGGCGATATACGCTTCGGCCGTTTCGTCCCCCTTGTGTTTTCTCTCGCGAATCTGGATCCAGCAGCTTCCCAGGTCCAGAGATGCCGCGGCCAGATGAATAATGGTAGACGCAATCGCGGCATCCTCTATCCAGATATCCTGCTTGCCCGGGTCCGCACAGATAACGATTCCCAGGGAAGCGCCTTTGATAAAGGCGGAACCATGCTCCTTGGCTAGGGAGAGTTTTTCCAGGATCTCCCGGTCGCTGACCACGACAAATTCCCAGGGATAACGGGCGTTGCCCGAAGGCGACCGCAGGGCCGCTTCGATCAGCCGGTCAATTTTTTCGGCTTCCACCTCTTTGTCCTGGAATTTCCGGATGCTCCTTCTTTTCTGCAACAATGAAATCAACATATGACCCTCCTTTGATAAAATTCTGCCGGAAACGGCATCCATTATTTTTCTAAATTCGTATGAGCTTCAATTAGCAAAATTCGATTGGGATTACAATTTTTATTAAGGCGTAGATTTCATAAGGCTGCATGACTGCCCTCTCCTTAATCATAGTAAATTGCCAGCCAGACCGTCTCCGTGTCCGGATCGGTCCATTCAACCCGATGGCGGGCATGCGCCGGGATATTCAGATAATCCCCCGGTCCCAGGGAAATGGGGTCGGACGCCCCTTCCATCGACAGGACTGCGCCGCCCTGCAGGACCAGGACCCACTCGCAATCCTCCTGGTCATACCAGAACCCTTCAGGGGAAACCTGCCCCTTTGACACAATCCGTTCAATACGGACCCCCTTGCCGGTCTGGATAATCTCCACCAGTTCCCGGGGCAGCTCTTTCGGAATATCATGCCTGATATTTTTCGGTAGCATGGATGAAGCCTGTTTAACCGGATCGGAAATTAAAATTTAAAAAAAATTATCAATTTAGCTGTTTCTCAAATCACCAAGCCAGATTGGGTTTATTTTTCGGGTATCATCAAACACTTCTCCTTAACAAAAATCAAGCACTATCGGCCGGCACGGTTCAAGGCCTTCCCGGCACCGGCTTGACAACCTCAAAAAATAACATAACTATTAATTTTAAAACACCGGCTGACAGTGGCAAGACCGTAAGGTCGGAACCGGACGCCCCCGGCAGCCAGGTTCCTTTACCCGGCTTTCCGGATAACCATGAAGGAGGGCATATGAAAGCACTCTATTTTGAGAAGCATGGCGACATAGACGTTCTCCAGTACGGCAACGTCCCTGACCCCCGGCCGGCCCCCGGCCAGGTCCTCGTCCGGGTGCGCGCCTGCGCCCTCAACCACCTGGACATCTGGGTGCGGCGCGGCTGGCCCGGTCTTAAGCTGGAAATGCCCCACTGGTGCGGCGCGGACGTGGCCGGCGAGGTCGCGGCAGCGGGTGAAGGGGTCAGCGGGTGGCAGGAAGGGCAGCGGGTCATCGTTGATCCCGGCATTACCACGGCAGCCGACGAGTTTACCCGCCGGGGCGAAGATTCTCTCAGCCCCGGCTACCGGATTCTGGGGGAGCATGTGCACGGCGGCGCAGCCGGGTATGTGGCGGTGCCGGCCGGCAATCTGGCGCGTCTACCGGAGGGGGTCCCGTTTCCCGAGGCCGCGGCTCCCCTGCTGGTTACCCTTACCGCCTGGCGCATGCTGATCCACCGTGCCGGTCTGCGGCCCGGTGAAACGGTTCTGGTCGTGGGCGCCGGCGGCGGCGTAAACAGCATGGCCATTCAGATTGCCAAGCTGTCCGGTGCAACCGTATTTGTCGTGGCCGGCAGCAGGGAGAAGGGCGAGCGCGCCCTGGCGCTGGGGGCGGACGGGGTCCTGGACCGCTCGCGGGTCGACTGGGGCAGGGAAATTTATAAAATCACCGGCAAACGCGGCGTGGATGTGGTCGTTGACAACGTCGGCAAGGCGACTCTGGCAACCAGCCTGCAGGCGGCCGCCCGCAACGGACGCATCGTCATCGTGGGAAATACCAGCGGCCCGGAAGCGCAGATTGACATCCGCTTTATTTTCTCCAAGCAGATCCGCATCATCGGCAGTACCATGGGGACCCATCAGGATTTCAGGGATATAACCGCCCTGCTGTGGTCCGGCCGGCTCAAGCCGGTGATCGACCGGGTAATGCCCCTGAGCGACGGGGCCAAGGCCTACCGGATGATGGAAAAAGGCGAACAGTTCGGCAAAATCGTATTGATCCCCTGAAGTCCGACTTTCATTCTTCGTGATTCATGAAAACAAAGGATGGCAATATCGGACGGTCTTCGGAAAATTTTCCGTTGTTCGGCATATGCACTGTAAAAAATCGCTAAATCTGCTATAATCCGTATGTATGTCTTTCAGAAACCAGAGAGCGCAGGTTCACCCCGGCAGGTTTTGTGAAATCCTGATGATATGCGCCGTCATCCTTGGATGGCAGATGCCCGCCCATGCCCAGACGGCGGAACTTGCGGGTCAGGCTTCCGCATGGGCAACGTTGAAAAGCGACGAAACCTGGGTCGGGCTGCGCTACATCCCCGAGCTGTCTCTGGTCAAACCGCTTTCAGGGACCTGGGAGATCCGCGCGGAGGCGGCAGCCAATGCCCGATGGTTCAACCGGTACGACGGGTGGGACCCTGCTGAAAGCACCGCGGAGATCGATCCCTATCGCCTGTGGGTGCGGCTGGCTTCGTCGCAATACGAAGTGCGTGCGGGATTGCAGAAGATCAACTTCGGCTCCGCCACCCTGCTGCGGCCTTTAATGTGGTTCGACAGCATCGACCCGCGCGATCCCCTGCAGTTGACCGATGGCGTATACGGCCTGCTGGGCCGGTACTTTTTCCTGAATAATGCCAATATCTGGATCTGGGCGCTCTACGCAAACGAAGATCTCAAAGGATGGGAAACGCTCCCCGCCGACAAATACGCCATCGAATGGGGCGGCCGGATTCAGGTCCCGGTTACAGCCGGTGAAATGGGTTTTTCTTATCACCGGCGCACGGTAAACCCGGAGGGTTCGGTGTTCGGAAGAACCTATCCGGGCCAGGGTAAGTTCCCGGAAGACCGTTTCGGGCTCGATGTAAAATGGGATGTCGGCGTGGGGATTTGGTTCGAAGGTGCGCTGATCCGCCGGGAATTCGACATGCCCGAACCCCGCTACCGGCGGCTGGTCACCCTGGGCATGGATTACACCTTTCCTGTCGGTCGCGGCTTGCATCTCCTGGCCGAACACCTGGAACGGGTTGAAGCCGGGGATCCCCTCGGCTCAGGGGAGCGTCAATCCATTTCAGCCCTTTCGGGCGACTATCCCCTGGGGTTGCTTGACACCGTTTCGGCCATTGTTTACTACGACTGGGACAGGCAGGACTGGTCGCGATTTATTACCTGGCAACGCACCTATGATCGGTGGCAGGTACACCTCAGTGCATTCTGGAACCCCGACCGGACCTTGCAGGACCGGGATGCGGCCGCGGCCGGCTTCGCCGGCAGCGGGGTGCAGCTCATGCTGGTGCTGAACCACTGAAACGACCGGCCGGAAAGATTTAAAGGACCGACGCATGCATGCTACCTCAATTATTTCCATCCGCGGCCTGGTTAAAAGCTTCCCTATCGGCGGCGGCCGCTTTACCGCCCTCAACGGCATCGACCTGACCTTCGGCAAAGGTGACTTTGCCGGGCTGGTGGGGCCGAGCGGTTCCGGCAAAACAACCCTGCTGAACATCATCGGCTCGCTGGATTCGCCCACAAACGGAAGCGCGGTTGTGCTGGGGCAATCGATCGGTTCGCTGAGCCACCGGCAGGCAGCGCGATTGCGCAACGAGCACCTCGGGTTTATTTTCCAGACCTACAACCTGTTGCCGGTCTACACGGTTTTTGAAAATGTCGAATTTCCCCTGCTCCTCCTCAAGATGCCGGCGGCGCAGCGGTCCAAGGCGGTAATGGATGCACTCGACGCCGTCGGATTGACGGACAAGGCCCGCTCCCGGCCGGCCCAACTCTCCGGCGGTGAAAGTCAGCGCGTCGCCATCGCCCGCGCCATGGTAAAGTCGCCGGAAATCGTCCTCGCCGACGAACCAACCGCCAATCTGGACGCCAAAAACTCCCATCATATTTTACAGACCATGGTAAAACTGAACACGGCCTTTAAAACAACCTTTATCTTTGCCAGCCACGATGAAAAGGTCATCGGGTATCTGCGCCGCAGGATCACCCTCAACGACGGCAAAGTCGTCGGCGACGAACCAGTCGAACACCCGCGACACATGGCCGGGATCGCGCCGACCACGACAGGAGGCGCCCCATGATCGCCCCCAGGCTGGCAACCCGCAACCTGGCGGGCGCCGGACTACGCACTTGGCTGAACGTCATCGTGCTGTCCATGGTCTACGTCGTCATCATCTGGCAGCAGGGCCTGCTGGAAGGATGGAACCGGCAGGCCCTGCGCGACATGATCGCCTGGGAAATCGGCGGGGGGCAATACCGGCACCCGCAGTACGATCCCTATGACGTGTTCACCCTCGAATCGAGCCACGCACCGGTGCCGGCGGCTCTGGCCGGCAACTCCCCCGAACAGGCAGCTGCGCCCATTCTCCTCGCCGGGGCGACCATTTACCCCCAAGGCCGCATGCAAAGCGTCATCCTCAGAGGAATAGCACCCGACCAGACCGTGCTTAGCCTGCCGACATCGGACCTTCAGGCGGATATCCCGGAAATCCCTGTACTCATCGGCACCCGCATGGCTGAAAGCGCCGGTCTGCGCTGGGGCGACGAGGTCGCCATTCGCTGGCGCGACGCCAACGGCGCCTTTGACGCGGCCGAGGCAAGGGTCGTGCGCATCTTCAAATCCAGCGTATCGACGGTCGACCAGGGCCTGATATGGCTGCCGCTGGAGCGCCTGCAAACCATGCTGGGAATGCCCGGCGAAGCCACCATTATCGTTGCCGGGGAGGCCTCAAAGGAGGCGGACCCCCTGCCGGGGTGGCTGTTTCGCGACCAGGCCTATCTCACCCGGGACCTTGCCGATATGATCCGGATGAAGGAAGCCGGCGGCTATATTTTATACGTGCTTCTGCTCTCGCTGGCCCTGCTGGCGATCTTTGATACGCAGGTGCTGGCCATCTTCCGCCGGCGCAGGGAAATCGGCATGCTGATGGCCCTGGGGATGACCCGCGGCGCGGTGATCCGCCTGTTCACTTTTGAAGGCGCCCTGCACGGCGTTCTTGCCGCTATTGTCGCGGCACTGTATGGAATTCCGCTGTTGAGCCTGCAGGCGGTCCGGGGCATAGCCGTGCCCGCGGCCGTGGACAGTTTCGGTCTCGCCATTGCCGAGCGGGTGTTTCCGGTCTACAGCGCGGGCCTGGTCGCGGGGACCACCCTCATCGTACTCCTGGCCGTAACCATAGTCAGTTTCCTCCCCGCGCGCCGGATCGCCAAACTGAATCCCACCGACGCCATCAGGGGGAAGCTGTCATGATCCGTTTCCTGCTCAAAGGCCTGCTTCGGGACCCTTCCCGCAGCCTCTTTCCGGTATTGATCGTCAGCCTCGGCGTGATGCTGACGGTCTTCCTGCACGCCTGGCTGCAGGGGGCCATGGGCGACATCGTGCGGGCCAATGCCGGCTTCTCCACCGGACATGTGAAGATCATGAGCAGGGCTTACGCGGAAAACAAAGCCCAGATCCCCAACGATCTGGCGCTGCTGGAGGCCACCGAACTGCTGGCCGCCCTGGGCTCGCGCTACCCGGACGTGCTCTGGATCGAACGCATCCGCTTCAGCGGCCTGCTGGACCTGCCGGACGACCGGGGCGAAACCCGGGCGCAGGGACCGGCCGCAGGGCTTGCCGTCGACCTGCTGTCCCCCCATAGTCCCGAGATCGCCGCCCTGAATCTCCACGCGTCGCTTGTGCGCGGGCGCCTGCCCGCCAAGTCCGGCGAAATACTCATCGGCGACGCCTTCGCCGGCAAACTCAACGCGAATCCCGGCGATGCGGTCACCCTGCTCAGTACCAGCATGCACGGTAGCATGAGCCTGCAGAATTTTACCATTGCCGGCACTGTTCGCTTCGGCGTTAGTGCCATGGACAGGGGCGCCGTCCTGGCCGATATTTCCGATATCCGGCACGCCCTGGACATGAACGATGCCGCCGGCGAAATCCTCGGATATTTCCGGGACGGGCATTACCATGATGCCGCGGCCCGTAAAATCGCCCGGGGGTTTAATGAGCGGTTCTCCGACCCCGGCGATGACTATGCGCCCGTAATGTATGCCTTGGGCGACCAGGATGGTCTGGGCGAATATCTGGAGATGGGGAATTATTTCGCTTTCATCGGCTCCGCCATTTTCATCCTGGCCATGTCCATCGTGCTCTGGAACGTGGGATTGATCGGCGGTCTGCGCCGGTACGGTGAAATCGGACTGCGCCTGGCCATCGGTGAAGACAAACGCCATGTGTACGGCTCGGTGATTGTGGAAGCCTTGATTATCGGCGCCGCCGGCTCCGTCATGGGAACGGCCGTCGGCCTTGCAGCGGCCTGGTATCTGCAGGTTCACGGTATTGATATCGGCTCCATGTTAAAAAGCTCCTCCATGATGATGTCGAATATCATCCGCGCCGAAATCACCCCGGCAACCGGTTATATCGGTTTTATACCCGGCCTGTTTTCCACCGTTCTGGGCGCCGCTTTATCCGGCATCGGCATCTACCGGCGCCAAACCGCACAGCTTTTCAGGGAACTTGAAACATGAGACATTACATGGTGATTGCTATTTTACTGTTGAGTGCGGCAGCCCGGGCGGAATACCCGGCCGGCTTCGAGATTCTGAAAAAGATGGATGGAAACATGACCGCGGAAACCCGTGTCTTCACCTCGAAGATGATCGTCCACGGCCGGCGCGACACCCGCACCGTGGAGTCAAGATCGTGGACCCAGGGCGATCGCAGGGCCTATACCGAGTACCTCGCACCACCCCGGGAACAGGGCATCAAAATGTTAAAGCTCGATGACCGGCTCTGGCTCTATTCTCCGGCCGCCGACAGGATCATCCAGATTTCCGGGCATATGCTCCGGCAGTCGGTAATGGGTTCCGACCTCTCCTATGAAGACATGCTGGAGGACCCCCGCCTGTCGGAACTTTATACAGCAGAGGTCATTGCAGCAGAGACGATAGAGCGACGGCCGTGCTGGGTCCTGCAACTTACCGCTGTCAAAGACCTGGCCTACCATTCCCGCAAGCTGTGGGTGGATCAGGAACGCCATATCCCCCTCAGGGAAGAACTTTATGGAAAGAGCGGAAAGCTGCTGAAAAAAATAGATTTAAAGGACTTTACGCAGACAGACGGCCGCTGGTTCCCCCTGCGCATGATTTTCAAGGACGTCCTCAAGGCCGGCGCGGGCACCGAATTTATCATGCAATCAATTGAATTCAACGTCCCCATCCCGGAGCACCTCTTTTCCAAGGCGGCCCTCAGGCGCTGACATCATGCCATTGCCCGGTTATCCGGAACTTAATTTTCCCGGCTTTTTTCCTGAAGAATCGCTTTGACGAGATTGCCGTCGGCTAGTTTGCCGTAGTGCTTCATGATCGTTCCCATGGCCTGCATGGGGTTTTTAAAATTTGAAAAATCGATATTGGCTTTAATCCAGTTTTCAATTTCCGCCTTTTCGGCCATTTTCGGCAGATAGGATTCCAGGATCTCCAGGTAGCGCGAGCTGTCCTTTTTTGTCAGTTCCAGCACGATTTTCTCGGATTTAACCAGGGAGCGGATAACATCCTGGATATCTTCATCGGTGATTTCTTCCGGTTTTTTGGGACGCGTCGTTTTCTTCCCGCTTTCAAGGGTGATGGGAACCGTCACTTTGGGAAACTCCGACATAATCTGGCGGATGGTATTTCTGGCTTCATTATCCTTATGGATCATCGCGGTTTTGAGATCAGCCTTTAGCTTTTCCAGCAGTGACATGTTTTTTTCCTTTTTCGTAATAGTTTAGCTTTTTGAAAAAATACGATGATTTGAGAAACAGCTAAATTGATACCCTTTTTCAATTTCCCGGATTCAATGCCGGGATATGCCCGAAAGCCTCGGCCGGTACGATACTGAAACCGGTCTGGCCGGGGGGCTGCCAGTAAAGTTCCAGCATGGACGTTCCCTTGCGCTGGAAAAACTGCAGAAAAAATGAGCACCAGCCCGCAGCGCCGATTTCAACCGGGGCTTCCCGGGAAAACCGGTCTCCCGCCGAATGCACCAGGGGATCATCAATAATCATTTTCTGGTCTACAAAGATCCGGATGCCGTCGTTGGACTTTGCCTTTAGCAGGTACCGGCCCGGGGAAGGAAAACGGATAAAGCCGTTCATCTGCACCCCGACCCCCCGGCCCAGCCCGCTGTCATAAACCGGTCCATTGCCGAAGCGATGGTTCAGATAAGGAATCGGACTGCCCGGCTTGCCTTCCTTAAAAGCCCTTTCTCCGGTGGGCATCTCGTTGATATGCCGGTAAAACCCCTCTATGTAGAAGACCGCCAGGCCCGGCTTGATGGAAGCGGCCTCAATCGCGGCCCTTTCAGGCCTTGCGACTTTAGCGCTTTTGGCGCAGCCGGCTGTAAAAAACAAGGCCGGTACCAGGCATAACAGCGCGATGCGCCGTCTTTTCATTAACAGGAATTGTTCCATGGGTGTAATTCATCCTTGGATTGTTGCGGGTCTGTTTCGACCGGTTCAGGTTATCCGGACGGTTACGGCATGTTCTTCAACGCCGTTGGCGCCGTAGCCCAGAACATTCCAGGAAGACTGTATGGGCTGTTTGCTGCCGTTGACATCCACGGCTCTTGCCATCAGGGTATGCTCCCCGGGCGCTTTTGCATCCCAGACATATTGCCAATGCCGCCAGGCATACGGCGCCTGCGGTCCGATGAATGTTGCCGGCGCCCAGGTTTGACCACTATCCGTTGAAATATCCACCCGCTCAATGGCGTTTTCGCCGGCATAAGCAGCGCCCAGGATGACAACCGGTCCCGCCGGGAGGGCTTCGTCCTTCTCCGGCTGGGTAATAATGGATTTTATTTTAATGCCCGTAACCACCTGTCCGGTACCGGGATCCTCGCCTTTCTGAAATACCCGGTAGACGTTATCCATGAAAAACCCCTCATGCGGATGCATCAGCAGTGTAATTTTATGCAGCCATTTAACGCAGTTGGCGCCGGTCCAACCCAGCGCCAGCCCCCTCAAGGGAAAACCGTGCTTGAGGGGCAGCGGTTCGCCATTCATTTCATAAGCCAGGATGGTTGAAGACACGGCCTTTTCAAGGGGTATGCTGCGGATAAATTTAATCCCGGCGGAACCCAGTGGTTTGTCAAACCCCTCAAAACAGACATGCCGGGCCGTCTCTTTGACGCCGGCCTTTTCCAGGATGTCCTTTAACCATACCCCGCCCCAGACCGCGTTTCCCACCCCCCCGATGGTCCAGGGATTCCCGCGCGCCTTTTCCTTCAAGAGCGACCGGCTGTTGCCGGAACATTCCAGCGTATCGGCGACAATGGCTTTCGGCATCCTTAAAATCTGATCAAATTTGAACCGGGTTTCCTGAAACACTTCGCCTGCGACCGTCATTTCCCAATCAGAGAGTGGAATCGGCGCATCCATGATCTCGCTCTGATTGCGATCAAAGAAAACGGAATTGGCCGTGATCCAGGACCGCAGAAAACCATTCGGGGTCTCTGCATTGAGGGGTTTTTCGCTCATGATGCGCATTTTTTCTTTCATAGCGTCCTCCCTGCTTAGCCCTGCCGCCGGAAAACCGGCCGGACCGGATGCGAAACCGGCGTGTCCGTGCTAACTATGAAACTGACTATGAAACTAAATATTTGCAGCTTTCCTGTCAAGTGATTTCAGCGCCATACCCGCAGATGGGGTTTTGAAATGGCTTCTAAAGAATCTTGACACCTGCCCGCGGGTGCTTTAAAAAAACATACGGCCCGGATTACTTTAATTGAACGCAACGGCATGCGGCTGGCGGCAACACCTGCACCAACCGCCGCTGCCCGACTGCATCGGTCTTTGATCATCCCATATGGCAATTTACTCGATCGTATTCTTTCTGATCATCAGTCAAATCGGAATGAAAGCCAGCCGCGTTCTGGTGACTTTATACGCCATCGAACTCGGGGCCGACAGCTTTATCGTCGGCATCCTCATTTCACTTTACGGCTTTTTCCCCCTGTTTCTGGCGGTATCTGCCGGCAAAACATCGGACCGTTTCGGGTTCCGCTATCCGATATTCTGGGGCCAGGCCGGAGTCGCCCTGGGCTTACTCATTCCCTGCCTTTTCCCCGGCATCCCATCCCTTTTCATTTCCGCGTCCATTATCGGCGCCGCTTTTATTTTCTGCCAGATTTCTTTCCATAATCTGATCGGGTCCCTGGGCACTGCCGGGGAGCGCACTCGCAACTACAGCATCATGAGCCTGGGGGCATCGACATCCGGCTTTATCGCTCCCCTGATCGCCGGTTTTTCCATCGATCATTTCGGCCATACAGCGACGTATCTTTACCTCTTCATCTTCACCCTGGCTGCAGGTTTGTCGATTTTAACCTGTTTTAAGGATGTTGCCCCGAGATCCCCGCAAGCTGAAAAACACGTAAAAAAAAATACGGCGGACCTCCTGAAAAACAAGCCCCTGCGGCAGATACTGATAACCAGCGGAATCGTCATTGCCGGGGTTGATCTCTTTGCATTTTATTTTCCCATTTACGGGCACAGCATCGGTTTCTCCGCTTCGCTGATCGGGATCATCTTGAGCCTGTATGCGGCTGCCGCCTTTGTCATCCGCGTCATTATGCCCGCTATCGTCAAAAAATATCATGAGGAAACCGTGCTGACCGCCTCCCTGATGTTGTCGGGGACGACCTTCCTGTTATTTCCGTTATTTAAAAATGCGGCGGCCCTGTCCCTGACCGCCTTTATCCTGGGACTGGGATTGGGGTGCGGGCAGCCCCTGGCAATCATGCTGACCTATAACCGCGCCCCGGCCGGCCGTTCAGGGGAGGCCCTGGGCATGCGCATAACCGTCAACAAGTTTATCCAGATTTCGGTCCCGATCATTTTCGGTTCCATCGGCAACATCTTCGGTCTGTATCCGGTGTTCTGGACCAACGCAGTTCTGCTGATGGGAAGCGGATACATCGGGCAACAATCCCAAAAAAAAGAAAGCAAGGCGACACCCTGAAGTTGCCTTGCTTTCCTGGTTTCAATACCGTCTGGAAAAAATTACGAATGAAATGATAAACCGGTGCCGAACACCGGCTAAAAACCATTACATCCCATAGGCTTCCTTGAGTTTGGCCACGATGGCCGGAGACAGCTCAAAATGACCCTTGGCCCAGTCCTCGACCTCTTTATAATCCACGAAATCCATCGGCTTGTCGCCCTTTGCGGCAATGGCGATCGCTTCCGGATCTTTACATGCTTTTTCAAAGGCCTCCCGCAATATTTTCAGGCGGTCTTCAGGAATCCCCGGAGGACCGGCAAACGGCCGGCCCACCAACTGGAGGCCGCGCAGCAGTCTGACCACCGGCTTTTGGCTGTCTTTCGTCAGAACTTCTTCAATAAAGGGAACATCTTTTAAGATCTCAGGTTTTTGCCTCCCGACCAGCAATACCGCCCGGCCGTCTCCGCTGGTGAACAGTCCCAGGCGGCTGGAAACCGAACCCCAGATGCCGTCGGCTTCGCCACGGATCAGCGCCATTTCCATTTCAGCCCCGGAATAACCGGTTGATATCGAATAATTGTTCTGCTCCAGGGCCTGATACATCATCAGCGGATTCACATAGGAAACCGCACCCAGTCCCTCGGCAGCCAGGCGGATCTTATCGGCCTTGAGAACCTCATCGATGTTTTTGAACATCTTCGGGTTGACGATGTAGGCATACAATTCGCTGCAGGGCGACCCCAACCAGGTCATCTTGTTGAAATCGAATTGAACCCCTTTGGCGCCCACCACCTGGGTCATCCCCAGGGCGCGGTTAAAGGTGCCGAGGGTCAACCCATTGGGCTTGGCCTTGTATACGGTATTGACTCCGATGATATGACCGCCGCCCGGCATGTTTTTAACAATAAACGTGCTCCCCGGCAGGTGCTTCTGCATGAATTGAGCTATCAGGCGGCCGTACCAGTCGTAACCGCCCCCCGGTTTGGTGCTGACGATTATGGTAATGACCTTTCCGTCATAAAAAGGTTTGGCGTAGCCCGCGGCCGCAACAGCCAGTGTCATTGTCAGAGCCAGTGAAACAATCAGTGCCAGTCTCCTCATAGTCCCCCCCTAATTAATCGTTTAACGTATTATATTTAAAAGGCCCTGCCGTCTCATCAGGCGGCATGCCTGAACCGGCGACTCAAACCGTGCATGCATGATTCGGATTTAGAGATGGTAACGGAGAAATCGGAAAAGTTGTCTTGTATTTTAGCTATAATATATCTATAAAAGAAACGGTCCGTCAACAAAAAAAATTACTGTTGATGTTCTCGATTTTTTTTTGTTAAAGCCAGAACCGGCGGTTGGCCGCGTATGCGTAAGGCGGTTTTACCATTGAACCATGCAATTTAAAAATCCGGACAAGGAGCGACCCATGATGTACATCGGTAATTTTCTACACCAGACCAACCAGGAGGAAGCCTCGGAGGCGGAGCGGCGGCACGGCGAATTCAACCTGATTGTTCAGGCCGAATCCCGGGAGGCCGCTGTTCGACTGTTCAAAGAGCGCATTCAACGGCAAAGGGAAACCAGCGGTTTCTTTGAGGGCGACTGTTCCATTTTTTTCGTTGAACTCCTTGAATTTGAAAAAATACCCGTAACGGAGGCAATGATCCTAAATTTCAAATCCATCGCCGGCGATCCCCTGATGCCCTTTATCGCCTGCTCGATCCCCAGCGGAGAATCCGATGCCTGCAGCATTTTCGACTGGAACAACAATGGGCTTGAAGTCGACGGTAAAAACAACAAGCTGTTTCTGACTTTCAAAAAATCATGCTGACGGCATTGCATTGTTCCGGCCGAAGACGCTGCCGCCTGCAAACCCATCAGGGATTGACCGCTTGCAGCCGTCGGGAATAATTTCGTTGAACAGAATGGATCGGGCCATCTAAATGATCAGACTCGGATATGCCTGCAGCAACACGCAGCTGCCTTCCGCCGCCGGAACCTGTCGCTTAAAAAATGCAACTGAGGAAGCCATCCTGAACCTCTCCCGCCGGAACCTGAGCGCTCTCAAACAGATTTTACTCTGGAACCGGCAAAACGGGATCGGGCTGTATCGGATCTCCTCGGAAACCATTCCTTTCGGCTCCCACCCGGTCAACCGATTGCCCTGGCGGCGATTGTTGAAACCCGAATTTTCCGAACTGGGCCGCCTGATCCGGAAATTCAAACTGCGGGTATCCATGCATCCGGGGCAATATACCGTGCTCAATTCGATCCGCGAAACGGTCGTGGCCGCAAGTATCGCCGAACTGGAATATCATGCCGAATTGCTGGATGCACTATCCCCGGATGCGGCGCATAAAATTATTCTGCACCTGGGGGGTGCTTATGGCGACAAAAAAAGCGCAACGGAACGATTCATCCGGAATTTTGAAAAGCTGTCCCCATCGGCCAAAAAACGGCTGGTCATTGAAAATGATGAAAAAAATTATACGGTCGCGGATGCCTTAAGCGCAGCAAGGGAAATCCGGGTTCCGGTGGTACTGGACGTATTCCACCACCGCTGCAACCCCTCCCTTCAAAAACAGGGCCTCCTCCGGATATTGGAATTAGTCGCCACAACCTGGCAGCCCCAGGATGGTCCCCAGAAGATTCATTATTCCGACCAGAAAAAGGGAGGCCCGCCGGGGAGCCATTCCGATAGCATCGACGCGGCCGGGTTTAAACGATTTTACCGGTGCATCCGTCATCTCCCCTTGGACATCATGCTGGAGGTCAAGGACAAGGAACAATCCGTCCTGAAACTATACCGTCGCATTCCCACGCTGGATCTCAAAAATAATCAGCAGCATAAGTTCCAGGCGTTCTGCCGGACCCCTTGAACCCTTTTCTACTGTCAGCCAACCTGAGCATCATTCGGATATCACAATTTCTCCTCAACCGACTTTATTTTGCCGTTCAGCCGATTGCCGGGGCCGTTGCGGTAATCGACCCTTAAATTCAGGCTGATCCGCCCGCAGTCTTTTTGCAAATCCGCAAAACAGTTATGGACGACGGCCATGGCTTCGTCCCATTCCCCTTCGATGCTCGTGCTCATGGCCCCGAACCGATAAGGCAGCCCGCTTTCCCTGACGATTTTAACCGCCCTGGCGACATAAGGGCTCAGGCTGACCCCCTTGTCCAGGGGAAAGATTGAAAATTCAATGATCACACTCATTTTTTTCTCCTCCTGAAATGCCGGTTCGCAGGATTGACAACCTGCCGTGAATTCAATATAACAAAAACATTAAAAAAAACAATTAAGACAAAACCACCTTCCAAAATTTTTAACGTTTTTTTTAACAAACTCTTTTTTTGGGGGGACCGGAAACAGCTTCCTGCGATGAAACGAAGAACTTTCCTGAAATTAGCCGGGTTGGGCGGCATATCGATGGCGGCCGGCTGTTCTTCCGAGCCTGAAAAATCGCTCTATGCCCCGGTTAAGGACTTGGACGACCGGGTTGCCGGAAAACCGGCCTGGTATGCGTCCACCTGCCGGGAGTGTCCGGCCGGCTGCGGCATTCTTGCCAAAAACAGAGAGGGACGCATCGTCAAGATCGAAGGCAACCCGCACCATCCCATCAATCATGGCCGGCTCTGCCTGCGGGGCCAAGCGGCCCTGCAGGGAATCTACAACCCCGACCGGATCAAAACCCCGCTGCTGAAAGTAAACACCGAATGGCGCCCCCTTACATTTGCAGATGCCCGCAGATTATTAAAGCAAAAGGCCGAAGCCGCCGCCCGCAAAGGCCGGAACAGAATCGGCATGCTTACCGAAGCGACGGGAGAAAGCCTTCTGGCGCTTTTTACAAAGACCCTCAACAAGTGGGATTCCCCGCCCCCGCTGGTATTTGAGCCCTTTTCCTATGACTCTCTGAAAACTGCAAATCGCCTTGTTTTCGGAGTTGAGGGACTGGCTTCATACCGGATGGAGCGGGCCGATTTCCTCCTTTCCTTCGGCGCCGATTTTCTGGAAACCTGGCTTTCGCCGGTGGAATACGGCGCCAAATTCAAACAAATGCATGCCATTAAATCCGGCCGCAAAAACAGTTTCTATCATGTCGGCCCGTACCAATCCCTTACCGGCGCTAATGCCGATGTGTGGCTACCCTGCAACCCCGGCAGCGAAGCCGCCCTGGCCCTGAGCCTGGTGAATGAGAGCATGATGCGGGGCAAGGGCCGGAAACTTCCCGAAGATGTCCGTAAAGCCGTCAGAAGGACGGCATTGCCTTTTACCAAGGAAAAGGCAATCCGGCTTGCCGGCATACCGCCGGAGCCCTACTTGGGCCTGCTCAATCATTTGATAAAAGCGCACCGGCCCCTGATACTCGGCAGCGGCTGCGGGTCGGCTGCAAAAAACGGCCTGGCTGCCGACATGGCGGCAAACCTGCTGAACCTGGTCCTTAGCCCCGACCTGGAACTCCTTGATTTTAATAACCGCCACACGATTGAAACCGCAGCCGGCCGGGAAGCGGTCGTACGGTTTTTCAATGCCATGGCTGCCGGGGAGGCCGATCTTCTCCTCTTAAACAATGTAAACCCGGTATTCTCCCTGCCGCCCCAAAACCCCGTCGCCGCCGTATTTCAAAACGATTCCCCTTTTACGGTAAGTTTTTCCAGTTTTATGGATGAAACCACGCAACTGGCCGACCTGGTCCTGCCGGTCCGTCTTCCCCTCGAAACCTGGGATGAATACTCCGGAAAGTTGGGCGTCATTTCCACGCTTCAACCGGCCATGGGAAAGCTGACGGAGGCGCCTCACATCGGAGACGTTTTTTTGGATCTTGCTTTTTCAGAAGATGACCGGACCCTGCCTGAAGGGGGGTATAATGGATACCTTTACAATCGGTTTTTAGAAAAAAAACTTGCTGAAAACCGGAACGACTGGGTCCAGGCATTACAGGCCGGGGGCCGTTTCGATCCGCCTTCCTGGAGGGAACATGATCGACCGAAACCCGGAAAACCGCAGATTGAAGATTTTATGGATCTGTCGCCTGTCCCTGAAACGGAGCTCACGTTTATCGCCGCACCTTCCCTGCGGTTTTTTGACGGCAGAGGCGCCAATAAACCCTGGCTCTGTGAAATTCCGGACCCCCTGACCCAGGTCGCCTGGCAGACGCCGGTATGTATGCACCCGGAAACCATCAGGCAGCTCGGGCTCAAACAGGAAGATGTTGTCCACATTCAAAGCCGCTGGGGATCGCTGGAAGCGCCGGTCTATGAATCCCACAGCGTCAAACCCGGCGTGCTGGTAATGGAAATCGGTCAGGGACATGCAGGCTTCGGCCGTTATGCCGAAAGCACCGGACTGAATCCCTTACGGATTCTCCCAGCCGATCCGAATCCCCTTACCGGCGGGCCGATCCTGGCAGCTTCACCGGTAACCCTGAAAAAAACCGGGCGCACCCTGGTGCTGGCCCATCTGGACGGCAGCCGCTTTCAGCACGGCCGCCGGCTTGCCCGGGCGATTCCGCTGAAAGAATTGACGGCCGGATCCCTTCTCAAAGAGCCGGGGGTAACCCTGGAAGATTTTCCCCTGACCCTCCCGCTTCCCGAAGGGTATGACCCCAAGCGCGATCTGTATCCCCCCCATGACCATGACGCCTACCGCTGGTCCATGGTGGTGGACCTTGACAAATGCATCGGCTGCAGCGCCTGCGCGGCCGCCTGTTATGCCGAAAACAACATCGGCATTGCGGGGCTGGAACAGGTTCTCAAGGGGCGTGAAATGTCCTGGCTGCGGGTGGAGCGTTATGTCGACAGCCACCGGCCCGAAAAGATCCTCTTTCTGCCCATGCTCTGCCAGCATTGCGACAATGCACCCTGCGAAGCAGTCTGTCCGGTCTACGCTCCGCACCATTCCAAAGAGGGCCTCAACAACCAGGTTTACAACCGCTGCATCGGCACCCGTTTCTGCTCGCAAAACTGTCCCTATAAGGTCCGGAGATTCAACTGGTTTACCTGGGAATTTCCGGCGCCGCTCAATCTCCAGTTAAACCCCGATGTCACGGTGCGCAGCAAGGGAGTTATGGAAAAGTGTTCTTTCTGTATCCAGAGAATCAAATTCGCCCATGGCGTCGCCAAAGACGAAAACCGCATGATCCGCGACGGCGAAGTCCAACCGGCCTGCCTGCAGGCCTGCCCCACCGGAGCGCTGACATTCGGCAATCTGATGGATCCCGACAGCCGGGTGCGGCGGCTGGCGGCCGATCCCCGGGCCTATCAGGTGCTGGGGTATTTAAACACCAAACCGGCAGTGATTTATTTAAAGAAAGTTTTGCCGGAGATTTAAAAATAATTATGAACGACAGCCTTTCCCCTGGACTGACATACGCCCAAATCGACCGGACGGTGCTGGACACCCTCCGCCCGGCGGCACGCCCTTACTGGATCACCATCACCCTGCTCTTTCTGGGTGTTCTACTGGGCGCTGCCTGCTGGCTGTACCAGATATTTACGGGCATCGGCGTGGGCGGGCAGAACAACCCGGTGGCCTGGGGAACCTATCTGGTCAATTTTGTCTTCTGGGTCGGAATTGCCCATTCCGGAACTCTGATTTCGGCCATCCTGCATCTTTTCCGGGCCGGCTGGCGCAATCCCATCGCCCGGGCCGCTGAAACCATGACGGTCTTTGCGGTTTGCACGGCCGGACTGTTTCCCTTCATTCATCTGGGACGCGTCTGGGTGGTTTATTACATGCTCCCTTATCCCAACCAGCGCGATCTCTGGCCGAATTTTCTATCTCCCCTGATGTACGACGTCATCGCCATCAGTACCTACCTCATCGTCAGTTCCCTGTTCTGGTACACCGGCATGCTCCCCGACCTGGCCACGGTCCGGGACCGCGCCGCAGGATTCCGTAAAAAGATATTTACGCTGCTCTCCCTGGGGTGGACCGGCGAACACGAACAGTGGCGGCATTTTTCACGCATCTATCTCTTTTTTGCCGCCCTGGCCACCCCCCTGGTGATTTCAGTCCACAGTGTGGTCTCCTGGGACTTTGCCCTAGGGGTCGTTCCCGGCTGGCACACCACCATTTTTGCACCCTACTTTGTGGCCGGCGCCATTCATTCGGGCCTGGCGATGGTGCTGACCCTTATGATTCCCCTGCGAAGGATATTCCATTACGAAAAAATCATCACCCTTGCAGTCCTTGAAAATGTCGCCAAGACCATAGTCCTTACCGGCCTCATTGTCGCATTTGCCTACGGCACCGAGTATTTCATGGCCTGGTACAGTCACAACATCATCGAACTGGAGACCTTCCGCTGGCGCGCCGCCGGCGATTACCGTCTCCAGTTCTGGATCATGGTGATCTGCAATACCGTCATCCCGCTGCTGTTCTGCTTTAAAAAAATTCGCAGCGCGATCCCATGGCTTTTCGGCATCTCCCTTGTCGTCAATGTCGGCATGTGGTTTGAACGCTTCGTCATCATCATCGGCAGCGTTGCCCACGATTTTGTTCCGCACGCCTGGGGATTGTATGCGCCGACGGCCGTTGAATTCGGAATCATGCTGGGGAGCTTCTGCCTGTTCTTTTTTCTTTTCGTACTCTTTGTCAAACACCTGCCGTCGGTATCCATGACGGAAATAAAAGAAACCGTTATCACGGGAGAAGACCATGCCGGCTGAACATCATGTCATCGGACTTTTTACGGATGAAAGCCGGGCGGCGGCGGCGGCGGCCCGATTGCGCGAATCGCCCTGGCGGCTTCGGAAGGTATTCAGCCCGATCCCGGGTCGCCGGCTGGCAGACGCCCTTCAGCTGAAAAAAAGCCCGGTCGGTTACTTTACCCTGTGCGGCGGCATTATCGGGTTTATCTGCGGAATTGCCCTGGCGATATATTCGGCCGCCCCCTGGGGTCTGATCGTCGGCGGCAAGCCGCTCGTGGCCCCGATTCCCTATTTCATCGTGGGGTTTGAATGCACCATCCTGTTTGCCGTCATGGGCAACGTGATCGGGATGCTGGCGCTGACCGGCCTGCCGCGCTACGACAATCTGCGGTATTATGATCCGCGCTGCTCCGGCTCCCATTTCGGCATCCTGGCTTCCTGCCGGCCGGAGGGACTTGAAGGGCTGACCGGGTTTTTTAAAGAAGAAGGGGCCGTGGTGCAGGTGTTCGATCAGTAGCAGCAAATCAGGGATCAGGGGGCAGGGATCGGGGATTTTAACAAGCGGCTTTTCCGGCCCTGATCCCTGGCACCTGAAACCTGACCCCTAAGACATCATTATGACTAAAAACCATACAAACATATCGAAAATGAACACGAAAAGGCTGTTCATCATCTCCGCGATCCTTATCGGAATCGGTCTATTTGCCTTTTTCTACGGATTACTGGGGCAAAACCCCCAAAGGGCCTGGCAGGCCTATCTGATCAATTTCCTGATGTGGTCCGGCATCGCCCAGGGCGCGCTCCTTTTTTCAACCATCATGCACACCACCCGGGCGCGCTGGAGCGGGGCGATGTCCCGGGCGGCCGAATCCTTCAGCGCCTTTTTCCCGATCTCTTTTATTCTTTTCCTGCTGCTCTTTCTGGGAAAAGACCACCTCTTTCCCTGGCTGCACCTGGATCTGCACGGCAAGGAAGTCTGGCTCAATCTGCCGCTGCTGTTTGCCCGCGATCTCCTGGGCCTTGTCATTCTCTACGGGTTCGGATTCGCTTATCTCTATTACGCCCTTGGCGCCAGGATCGGAAAGCTGCCGCCGCAGGGGAAAATTCACGCCCTACTTCACAGGCACTGGATCGGGGTCGATCCCGGGCGCTGCCGCAGCCGGCAGTCGACCTTCAGCATTCTTTATATGCTGGCGTTTGCCCTGGTCCTGTCCCTGATCGGCTACGACCTGGTCATGAGCATGGACCCGCACTGGTACTCCACCCTCTTCGGCGCGTACACATTTGTTAAGGCCTTTTACATCGGGCTGGGGGGCCTGATCATTCTTGCCTGGCTCCTGTATCTGAAAGCCGACAACCGCTTCGGCCTGGTGCCCTCCGATTTTCATGACGTCGGCAAACTCTTTTTCGCCTTCTGCCTGGTGTGGGCCGATTTCTTTTATGTTCAGCTGGTGGTGATCTGGTACGGCAACATCCCGGAGCTGACCGGCTATATCATTGAGCGTACGGCAACCCCGCCCTGGAACACCCTGGCCTGGATCGTATTCAGCGTGTGTTTCATCCTTCCGTTTCTGATACTCCTCAACAAAAAGGTTAAAACCATGCCTCGGGTCATGATACCGCTTTGCAGCATCGTGATTGCGGGAATATGGCTGGAGCATCTGCTGCTGCTGGGCCCGGAGTTAAGTCCCGATGCGGCCGCCCTGCCGCTGAACCTGGCGGACGGGCTGATCAGCCTTGGCTTTTCAGGTCTGCTGCTGGCCGCCGTTGCTTTTTTTCTGAACCTGTTTCCGGCGCCGGGCCGGGTCGAACCGCGCGGGGTGATGGGATGAATGCCGCAATCGCCATTACCCTCCTGGCCCTGCCGGGAATTGTCATTTTGCTGAAGAAAGGCAAGTTGACGAAGCTGCTGGCTGCTATCGACGGTTTTTTCAGAACACCGCATTCCAACCGGCGGGTGGTTTCCGCCATCGGGTTGTGTCTCCTGTTCGCGGCCCTGTTCTTATACTGGTTCTACCGGCCCCCCGGCTGGGACATCGGTCCGGCACAGCCCATTGCCTTCAGCCACCGGCTGCATGTCGGCATTAAACAGATCCAGTGCCAATTCTGTCATCCCTACGCAGACCGTTCCCTTCACCCGGGGATTCCGCCGGTTGAAAAATGCCTGTACTGCCACAACCATATCATTGCCGGTCATCCTGAAATTTTAAAGGAACACGCTTATTTCAAGGCCGGCACGCCGTTGCCGTGGCGCAAGGTTAATTACCTGGCCGAACACGTATTGTTCAACCACGAACGTCATATTAAAAAGGAAATCGAGTGCCGGCAGTGCCACGGCCCGGTTGAAGCCATGGACCGCCTCAAGGGGGAGTATTTCCGAATGGAGTTTTGCATCACCTGCCACCGCCAGAAAAATGCAAACCTCGACTGCTGGCTGGCATGCCACAGCTAAAGGAGAATCGGTTGACGGAAGCATCAACATCATCACCGCCGCAGCAATATTCGACCGCCAGGGGGTTTTGCCTGACGTCGGTCCTCTGGATGACCATTGCGACCTTTGCAGGGCTCCTGGGGGCGACCGAACTGATTGCGCCGGACCTCACCGGCGACATCGGCTGGCTCGTGTTCGGCCGGATCCGGCCGATTCATATCAATTTGATCCTTTTCGGCTTTGTGACCCCGGGGCTTCTATCCGCGGCTTTTTATTACTTTCCACGCCTGCTGCGCACCGAACTTTTCAGCGAAAAACTCGGCGTCATCACGGTAATCGTCTGGAACGTCGCCCTGGCGGCCGCTGTCATCAGCTTGGGACTGGGATACACCCAGGGCCGCGAATACGCTGAAATGGTTTGGCCCATCGACATCCTGGTCATTGCCGCTTTTACGCTGGTGTTCATCAACCTGACGATGACGGTGAAAAGGCGCCGCGAGCCGACCCTTTACGTATCGGTCTGGTATGTCCTGGCGGCCGTCGCCCTTAGCGCCGCAACCTATGCCCTCGGCAACGTGATCTGGCGGCCGGACAGCGGTGCGCTGGCGGGAATTCCGGATGCCATCATTCTCTGGTTTTACGGACATAACGTGTTCGGACTGCTGCTGACGCCGCTGGCTATCGGCGTGACTTACTACGTGATTCCCCGGGCCTGCCGCGCCCCGCTTTACAGCCATACCCTTTCGCTGCTGGGCTTCTGGTCCCTGATCGTGGTCTATACCCATATCGGAACGCACCATCTCCTGCAGGTGCCGGTTCCCACCTGGCTCAAGGTCATTGCCATCGTGGACAGCATCGCCATGGTCATCCCGGTCATGGCTTTTCTCCTCAATGTCTGGTTCACGGCCCGAGGCCGGCTGGGAGAAATCCATGCCGACATCGGCGCCAAATTCGTTTTTACCGGAACCATCATGTATTTTTTTGTAAGCATTCAGGGATCCATGATGTCCCTGCCCCAGGTGCAGCGGGTCACGCACTTCAACAACTGGGTGGTAGGGCACGCCCATATCGGCGTTTTAGGCTTTGCCGGAATGATCGCCCTGGGCGGGCTTTACTATATCCTGCCGAAGATAACGAACCGTCCGCTATACAGCCGCTTTCTGGCGGACCTGCAGTACTGGCTGATTTTAATCGGGGTGGTGGGATTCACGGTGGTTTTAACCGTCGCCGGGCTTATCCAGGGATCGGCCTGGCTCAACGGCGAAACGGTTTACCGGCTTCTGGCCGAAATCCATGTCTATTATGTTGTCAGGGCCTCACTGGGAATGATGATATTCACCGGCGCCTTGATCGGCCTGTATAACATCCTCCAAACCCTGTACGGCAAACCCGGAGAAGCGCCATGAAGATGACCCTGAAAGCCGTAATCCTGGGGAGCCTGCTGATTCTGGCCGCCGTCATATTTGTGGTTGTTTTTATCCCCTACGCCCACCGTGATGAAACCCCTTCGGAAATTTTCCGGACACGGGTTGAGGAAGAGTCCGCCGGACGCGCCATCTATATCGCCAACGGCTGCGTGTACTGCCACAGCCAGTCCATCCGTTCGATTGACTGGGGGCTGGGGGCGGAACGGATTGCCCAGGCCGGTGATTATGTGGCAGACTATCCCATCCTGCTGGGATCCCAGCGGACCGGTCCGGACCTTTCCCAGGAAGGCGGGGAGCACCCCGACGACTGGCATGTCGCCCATTTCATCAATCCGCGCTATACTCGGCCGAATTCAATCATGCCGGCGTTTAACTTTCTCGGCCGGAAGAAAATAGACACCCTTACCCGCTATGTTCAGAGTCTCGGGTTGTTGCAGGCGGACCGGCGCATGGAGCGCCAGCAATTATGGAAAAAGGAGGCCGTGCGGGCCTATGAGGCCGGACCCGAGGCCAATATCCGCTGGCTGCACGATCTGGTCCCCCGGGGGTGGCGGGAGATTCCCAATCCCTACCCCGCCACCGCCGCCGGGATTGCCCGGGGCCATAAAATTTATCAGGATTTCTGCCTGGGGTGCCACGGTCCGGTGGGAGACGGCATGGGCCCGGCCCAGCCCTGGATCTATCCCCCCCCACTTAATTTTACGCTGCTGAAAGGACGGGACATATCCGGCGGCATTCTTTACTACCAGATAATGAACGGAATTACCGGCACGGCCATGCCGTATTTCAAGCGGGAACTGGAGTCTGAAAAAATATGGGATGTCGGCAATTATGTGGCCGTTTATTTTATCAATGAAAGTGATGCCGATACGGAACCGAAGGGGATAGATGCGGCTTATGAGCCGTAATCTGGTGAATAGGCTCAAGACTGAAGGCTTTTAGACTCGTCTCTGCAGGACTTAACCTTCAGCCTTCAGTCTTCAGCCTAACCACCTGCATTGTTTGAAATAAGGCAGGTGACAAGTTCGCTTTGATGATTAATGTAAATTAAACCGGGAACATTAAGCGTGTATTTTCCCTATTTCATCACCTATATTTCCGTAGGCTTTATCATCAGCCTGGCTTTATTTTTATGGGCGCTTAAGAATAACCAGTTCAGGGACCAGCACCGGGCAAGATTTCTGCCGCTGGAAAATGACAAGGCAACCGAGGCCGCCCCTGTTACCGGAATCAGCCGCTATGAAATTTACGGACTGCTGCTACTGGCCTGCGCCGGGCTTCTGGCCAGTGCCGCCGTCCTTGTTTTTGCGCTGCTGTCCGGCGGGGCGCCCTGACAACCGTGCGAGGAGAAACATATGCGATTCTTTGCCCTGCTTAATTTCCAGCATGTTATTCTGTATATATTTCCGGCCCTGATTTTCATCGTAATTTTCGGGCTGGCACTGGCAGGATCTTACATTAAACGTGCCGACTCCGCCGAAAGATTGATTGCCGTCCGGCGTCGTTACCCGGACGGCATTGAGAGTAAAAATGCGCCCTTTCCGGTGGCCCTCACGCTGATTATTGCCGGCACGGTCGTCTGGGGGGTGGGATACATATGGTTCACCGCCCTGCAGGGAGTTAAAATATGAAAACCGGATCAAGTGAGCTTTCTGCTGCAAGAACCTGGATGCTGGTTTTTCTGCTGGCGCTGTTTGTCCTGGCAAAAGGGTTTTTTGCTTTTTCCGAAGTGGGCGACAGGGGTCAGCCGACCTGGGATTATCGGCCGGTGCCGGACATTCCCGGAGAGTCGCCTTATGCCGTTTACGATGTCATGCCCTTTCCGCAGCATGTCAGGGGCGCAGCGGGGGAATAAATGAAAAAGATTATCGCAGCCGCAGCCGGATTGCTGGTCTTCATCCTCGGGGGGTACCATCTCCTCGTGAAGATAGACAACGATTCCCCCTACGGCCGGATGCGGGAAACGCCCGCGGTTCGGCCCCATGAAGAACCGCCGCTTTTGATGGAAGACGGCATCGTTCCGGTGACCGGCGGTGAAGCCGTTTTCAGATCGACACCCGCCGGGGAGCTCTCCACACCGTTTGAAGCGACAGCGGCTGTCGTCAAGCAGGGCGAAACGCTTTTTTTCACTTTCTGTGCCCCGTGCCACGGCAAAAGCCACGACGGCAACGGGACGGTGGGCCAGAGTTTTGCGCCCCCCCCGGAAGATCTGCGCAGCGTCCGGGTCCAGTCGCTTTCCGACGACGTCCTGTTCCGGGAAATCAGTTACGGCATCCCCCAGGGGAGACAACCCCCCCTGGCTGCCACCATAGCGGAATCGGACCGCTGGCGAATCATTGCCTATCTGAAATCCCTGGGAATCCGCAACTGATATGGAAAACCCGGACGAACGCCCCGGCAAGCTCTGCGATCTCTGCGGCCTCCCCCTGCGCCGCGCCGTGGTTGCGGATGAGATATCCCCAAAAACCTACCGGTTCTGCTGCCCGGGCTGCCGCCAGGTCTTTAACCTGCTGCTGGCATCCGGCGCTTCAACCGATCCGGCAGCGTTCAGAGAAACCGAACTATTTCAAAAATGCCGGGAAATCGGCATTATTCCCCGTTCTGAAAACGATCTTATCAGCCGGGAAAAATCCCTTCACCCTGATGAAAGCGCCGGCCCCTGCGCCGGCGCCCCGCCTGTCCCGAAACCGTCGGACGGATCCCAAACGACTTTGGATTTAACCCTTAAAGTCGACAACATGTGGTGCCCGGCCTGCGCCTGGGTAATCGAAGCCTATTTAAGGAAAACCGCCGGCATCATTTCCGCCGACTGCAATTTTTCAACCGATTATCTGCGCTGTGAATATGATCCGGTCGCAACCACTCCGGATGCGATCATGCACACCCTTCAGTCCCTGGGATACCGGCCGCTTCTCCCGGGTGAAAAAGATTCATCCGGGCGACGACGGGATTTTATCCGTTTCGGGGTGTCCGCTTTTCTGACCGCCAATGTCATGATGCTCTCCTTTGCGCTCTATTCCGGGTTTTTCAGCGAGCTTTCGGCTGAAACCATCCGCAACCTTTCCTGGCCGATCTTTATAATGACGACGACCGTCCTGAGTTACGGCGGCTACCCCCTCTACCGCAAGGCTTTTGCCGGTTTTTTTTCGGCGGCATTCGGCATGGAAACTCTTGTCAGCATCGGCTCGGCCAGCGCATTTTTGTTCAGCGTTGTCAACATGGGCAGCGGCAGCATTCACCTCTACTTTGATACCGCCTGCATGCTCGTCACCCTGGTTCTACTGGGAAAGCTGCTGGAAAAAAACGCCAAATTCAAAGTCCGGACGGATATTGAAAAATTTTTTGCGCTGAGACCCGCCAAGGTCCGGATCTGCCTCGAGCACTTTCCCGACGGTCGCTACGTCAACGCCGCCCAGTTGCAGGTGGGAGACCAGTTCATCGCAGCCGAAAATGAAACCATTGCCGCCGACGGCCGGGTGCTCCAGGGAGAAGCTCTCGTGGATGCATCGGCTCTCAGCGGTGAAGCATTCCCGCTGAAAGCAAAAGCGGGCGACCGTGTACGCTGCGGAGCCACGGTCATCAGCGGCCGGATCAGAATAAAAGCCGAAGCGGTGGGCGACGATTCCACGGTCGGACAGATGATTCAGGTAATGGAGCGGGCCCTGGGGAATAAAACGCCACTTGAAGGAAAAACGGACCGCCTGCTGCGCGGTTTTATCCCCGCCATACTCCTGCTGGCGACCGCCAGCGGCGCGGGCTGCCTGCTTTACGGCCTTTCGTTTGAAGCTGCCTTTGTCCGAACGATCACCGTCCTGGTAATCGCCTGCCCCTGTTCCCTCGGCATCGCCATTCCCCTCGCCCGGGTGGGCGGAATTTCCCTGGCCGGAAAAAGCGGCATCCTCGTCCGCAACTTCAGCGGCATTGAAAAAAGCGGATCCATTACTGCCGTTGTATTTGATAAAACCGGCACCCTCACCCAGGGCTGCTGGGAACTGCAGGATATGATCATTTTTAAACCGTTTACGGCCGAACAGGTGTTGGCCTGGGCTGCCGCTCTGGAAAAAGATTCGAACCATGCTATCGCTGCGGCCATCCGGCGGCATGCCCGGAAAAACAAGGTCAGGCCCGACGAGATGGAACGGATCGTCTTTTCAGAAAACGGAATTTCCGGCTGGAGCCATAACGGCAAAATTAAAATCGGATCAAAGGATTTTCTTCCGGAAGAATGGATATCTTCCACTAACGATCGACGACAGGGACTCGATTCAGACGGCGGCATCGATTCGTGCGTTTACATGGGATGCGACGGCAGGCTCTGCGCCGTCTTTGTCTTCGGCGACAAAATTAAACCGGGAGCGGCCGAAGCCGTCACCCAGTTGCACCGCAGGGGGTATCGAACCTGTTTGGTATCCGGAGACGGCAACGAAACCACCCGGACGGTCGCTGAAAATCTGAACATCCGCGACTTTCGCGGCGGGTTGCTCCCCCAGGAAAAGGCCGCCTTTATCGAACAGCTTCAGAATGAGGGGGAGCGGGCCGCTATGGTGGGGGACGGCATCAATGATGCACCGGCGCTGGTACAGGCGGACCTCTCGGTTGCGGTTCATTCCGGCAGCCACCTGGGCAGGGAAGTCGCCGACATTACCCTGATGCGCAGCAATCCCCTGCAGGTTATCGATTTTCTGGGTCTGGCCGAGCGGATCAATCTGAAGATCCGCCAGAACCTCATATTTTCATTCCTGTATAACGCCGGCAGCATCCCCCTTGCCATGAGCGGGCTGCTGAACCCCCTTATCGCCGTGAGCGCCATGCTCCTGAGCAGTTTGACGGTCATCGGCAATACCCTCCTGATGATCAGAAATCATCCCGGGGCAACGCCCGCTACCGCCCCGCCGGCCGGTCGAACGGAAAGGTTCCTGATGTGATGACGGGTCCCCTCTTTGCACTTCTATCGGCCATGTCCTTTGCGTTGAACGCGATTTTCCTGCGCCGTGCGGTCGTTAAAGTCGCCGATATCAGCGTGGGAATCCTGATCAGCGTGCCGATGGCGGTACCGCTTCTGTTTCTGGTTATTGCCTTTACCGGCCGGTTGCAAAGCCTTCTGAATTTGACCTGGCAAGGGTATGTCTGGCTGTCCCTGGGCGGCGTGCTTCACTTTGTGGTAGGCCGCACCCTCAATTACAAATGCATCCAGCTGACGGGTGCAAACATCGCCAACATCCTCAGCCGTTCGGACATCCTGATATCCGTTGTGATCGGCATCGCGGTCCTGGGAGAACCCTCCAGTTGGCGGCTGGGAGTCGGCGTCCTGCTGATTGCAGCGGGCATCGTCCTGTCCGGGTTAAACCCCCGGCAAACGCAAAACACCTACCAAGCGCTGCACCGGATTCCGGTCAGGGCCTTCGCACTGGGACTCGGCGCGGGGATGTCGTGGGGAATTGCCCCCATCTTCGTCAAATTAGGGCTTGGGGGCAACGCCGACCCTGTGGCCGGCGCCTTTATTTCATTTTCAGCGGCGACGGCCGTTTTGAGCCTCTTGCTGCTGAAGCGCCGGACCCGGATTTCCATTTCCGCTGCTTCCGGAAAAGCGGCCGGCCTTTTCTTCATGGCCGGATTCATGAGTTTTCTTGCAAATTTCGCGCGTTATCTAGCGCTGAAACTGGCGCCGGCTAGCATCGTCACCCCGTTGGCTTCGACCGTCCCGGCTTTTGTGCTGATTTTTTCGTTTGTATTTAACCGCAGGCTGGAGATGTTCAATATTCGCGTGGTGGCCGGGACTATTTCAGTGGTCATCGGAACGCTGTTTCTGGTTTGACGGGCAGGTTTGATTTTATTCCAATTTTGCATTGTATAATCGCAGACTGTTGGACACAACGGAGATGCTGCTCAGAGCCATTGCCAAGGCCGCCAGGATCGGATGAAGCTGTTTGAGCGCCATGGGGAAATACGCGAACGGTGCCAGCACGCCGGCCGCCACCGGGATCAGCACCACGTTGTAAAAAAAGGCCAGGAAAAGATTCTGCCGGATGGTATGCATGGTTTTCCGGCTGATGGCGATGGCTTTGGAGACCCCGGTCAAACTGCCGCCGGATAAAATCACATCCCCGGATTCGATGGCCACATCCGTTCCGGTTCCGATGGCGATGCCGATGTCGGCCTGGGCAAGGGCGGGGGCATCGTTGATGCCGTCTCCCACCATGCCGACGGCTTCTCCCTTATTCTGGAGTTCCTTGATCTTAAGGGATTTTTCCTCAGGTCGCACTTCCGCGAAAATTTCATCGATGTGTACCTGTGAGGCAATCGCCTTGGCGGTCTGAATGTTGTCACCGGTCAGCATCACCACCTTCAGTTTCTGATCGTGCAGTTGCCGGATGGCCTCGGCGGATTCCGGTTTTAACATATCCGATACCGAAATCAGACCTGAAAGAGCGTCCTCACGAATCAGGACCATCACGGTCTTTCCTTCACCTTGCAGGGAGGCGATGGCCTCTTTGGCCCGGCTGATATCGATTTTTAAATCATCGAACCATTTGGGCTTTCCCAGTTTGACGGCCTGACCATCAACCCGCGCCTCAACCCCGAAACCGCCGGATGCCTTGAACCCCTCCGGTTCCAGGAGTGCAAGCCCCTGTGACCTGGCATGGTTGACAATGGCTTTTCCCAAGGGATGTTCGGAGCCTCTTTCCAGCGAGGCTGCCAGTTTTAAAAACGCTTCGGGGGTCTGATACTCCCGGTCAAACGAAATCACGTCGGCCACAGCCGGCTTTCCGATGGTGATGGTGCCGGTTTTATCCAGTACGATGGTATCCAGCCGGGTGGCGTTTTCAAGGGCTTCCCCTTTTTTAAAGAGGATCCCGTTTTCTGCACCCTTGCCGGTTCCGGCCATGATGGCGGTCGGCGTGGCAAGGCCCAAGGCACAGGGGCAGGCAATCACCAGAACGGCCACCATCCGGATCATGGCCGCTACGAATTCGCCCGTGATACTCCACCAGAGAACAAATGTTATCAGCGCAACCCCAATGACGGTCGGAACAAAAATGGCTGCAACCCGGTCGGCAATGGCCTGGATGGGGGCTTTACTCCCCTGGGCTTCCTGGACCAGCTTGATGATCTGCGCCAGGGCCGTTTCCCTGCCCACCCGGGTCGCCTTGAATTTTATCAACCCGTGGCCGTTGATCGTGCCGCCCACCACTTTGTCTCCGGGATGCTTATCCACCGGAATCGGCTCTCCGCTCAGCATGGATTCATCCACGGCCGAGGTCCCTTCCAGTACGACCCCGTCCACCGGTATCTTTTCACCCGGCCGGACGATAACCGTGTCGGCGGCCTTCACACGGGTCAGCGGTATTTCCTGCTCAGCGCCGTTGACGACCACCGTAGCGGTTTTGGGCTGCAGGCCCATCAGTTTCCGGATCGCTCCGCCGGTTTTGCCCTTGGTGCGGACTTCAAGGAGTTTGCCCAGCTTGATCAGGGTGATGATGACGGCCGAAGTTTCAAAATAGACATGGTCGCCGACGTTCGGAAGCATTAAAACCGCCAGCGAATAAAAATAAGCCACGGAAGACCCCAGGGCGATCAGAACATCCATGTTGGCGCTCCTGTTTCTGAGGCTCTTGATCCCACCGACATAATAATCCCAGCCGGTATAAAACTGGACCGGGGTGGCCAGCATCAGAAAAAGCCAGTTGACCCAGGCGGCGTGGGCCCAATGGCCGATCAGGCCGAAATCCCGCAGCATGCTCAGGGTAAACAGCGGCAGCGCAAATACGGCGCCGGTTATGAATTTTCGGGTCTGGTCCCGGATCTCGGCATTCCGGGCGGTCTGTTCGGCGTCTTCGCCGTCCAGGAGATCGTCCGGGGCAATCGCGCCATAGCCGGCTTTCTGAATGGCGCCGATAATATCATCCACCGTCGCCAAAGTCGGCAGATATTCGACGGAAGCGCGTTCGGAAGCAAAATTGACCGCAGCATTTAAAACACCGGAAACCCTCCGGTTCAGGGCCCGTTCGATGTTGCCCGCACAATTGGCGCAGGTCATGCCGGTAATCGGCAGTTCGACCCTGGCTGTTGCCACCGCATATCCGGATTTATGGATGCTCCCGATGATATCCTCAATCTTCAGCTTTTCAGAATCAAACGTAACGGCGGCCTGCTCGGACGCAAAGTTGACGTTCGCGTCCCTTATACCGTCAAGCCTTTTAAACCCCCTTTCGATATTGGCTGCGCAGTTGGCGCATGTCATTCCGGTTATCGGCAAGGACACTTTCTGTTCCGCCATCTAAATCACCTCATTTCGGTTGCAACCGGACCGCCGGGCTGGACAGGTCATCCCCATCCTGTTACGCGGCAGGATAGCTGATCTCTTTCAGGGCGGACTTGATCTTGTCAAGGGTTGCCGGGGGATCCCATTTCACCGTGATCTGCTTATTTTCAGGAGACCCGCTTACCTCTTTGACCCCCTCGATTTCATTTAATTCATTTTTAATCGCCATCAGGCAATGGCCGCAGGATATATTGGGTATGGATAACGTTTCTGCCTTCATTGTTCACGCCTCCTTATCGGATAGGTATGGAATGCATCAGGCTTTTTACCTGAAAACATAAACATGTTATTCCTGAAATCCAGCAAAACAATTAAAAAACATCCGGTATGGGCAAATTGCACCCGGACTTTAATCTGAAGTTCCGGAGTTTCTACGCCGGACAAAATACCCCCTTTTTCAGATCCAACCAATCATGCGCCACCACAGAAAATTGATCGGCAGTACAAACAGGATGCTGGCGGCCGTCATAAAAATTAAAAAGTGAATGACGGTCCCGGGTTTCAAGGCGCCCATTTGAATTGCCAGCACCACCGGGGGCGCCTGAAACGGAAACAGAAACAGGGAAAATCCGACAACCTGAATCATCAATGCGGTTTCGACCGGAATGGCGGCGGCCTGGGCCATTTCGTCCGCCAGCGGGGCCAGCACCGCCGGTACTGCCGGCAAGGTGGTTGCAATCCCGGTTAAAAAAGTGGCGGCGGTTATGGCAGTATAGTTGAGCAGGGGCGAATCCGGGGCAAGCGGAAGTACCGCCAGCAGAAATTTGGCAAGATGGTCGCCGACGCCGGAATCCCTCAGCATGGCGCTGAACCCGATGATCCCTGCAAGAAAAAACAGGATTCCATAGTTGATCTCCCGTCTGAAGCCCTCGGCCGGCACCAGTCTGAAAACCGGCAGAAGGCAGACCACCCCGGCAGAGAGCCCGATCCAGGCGGGTGAAATATGGTGTTGGAAATCCGTCAACCAGAGTCCGATGGTCAGCGCCAGTATCAGGCTGAGTCTTTTTTCATCAACGGACAGGGGCGTCCGGCGGACTCTGTCCGGCAGACTTAAATGGGGCCGGTCGGGATAGAGCCACAGGATCAGTCCGATGAGCATCACGGCCTTGATCAGCCCCAGCACCGGAAAATGAAGCCGGAGATATTCGCCGTAAACCGGTTTAAATCCATAAAGGGTTTCGGCCGCACCGGCCAGGACCAGATTGGGTGCATTGGCCGTCAGGACGGCAAAGGCGGGAAGAAACGTCCCGAAAACTGCCGCCGTGAGGATTCCCGTATACCCGTTGGAACCTTCTCTGAAACCGAACCGCGCCGCCAGCGCCGATGCAATCGGCGTCAGGAGGATGACCCGGCTCACCGTCGCCGGTATAAGGAAACTTAGCACCATTCCAACCACCACCATGCCGGTGATGATGCGGCCGTAGGTTTTTCCGAATGTTAACGCCAGCCGGCCGGCAATCCGCTCTCCCAGGCCGGTTTGTTTGATCGCCACCCCCAGCACCAGCCCGCCGAAAACCAGCCACACGACCGAGGAGGTAAAACCGGAAAAGACCACATGGCCCGGCGACACCGAAAAGAGCATCGCCAGGCTGAAAAAAGCCAGCGAAGTCAAATATTCAGGGATAACGCCGGTTGCCCAGAAACCGATGGTGAAAATGGTCAGGCCCAGCGCCCTGGCCGTATGCGCCGGCAGGACAACCGGGCCGAAGGCTGCAATTACGGCAGACGACAGCACCAGCGCTGCCGCGACCCGGGGAAAAGTTACCAACCGCTTCATGACTTATACGGTATCGGCTGATTTTGACCCGGCCGCCGGCAGATAAAACCGCATGGCATAATCCGTGACCATCCGGTCGGCACTGAAACGCCAGCCGAGGCTTTGCATGGACGCCTTGATCCGTCTGATCCACTGGTGGGGGATACCGTCCCCTTCACGTTCATAATAGAGCGGAATCACTTCATTTTCCAGAACATCGTATAAAAACTCGGTATCTCTCTGATACTGAATGTTCTGATCGTTGTGCATCCCGCCCCGGCCGATGGCAAACCCGTTTCTGCCGTTGTAGGCTTCGTTCCACCATCCGTCCAGGATGGACAGATTCAGACCGCCGTTAAGAATCACTTTCTGGCCGCTGGTGCCGCAGGCTTCCAGAGGGCGCCGGGGGGTATTGAGCCAGACATCAACCCCCTGAACCAGGTGCCGGGCCACGTTGTAATCGTAGTCTTCCACAAAAACGATTCGGCTTTTAAACGCCGGGTTGTGGGTGTGCTGCATGATGCGCTGCAGTATTTTTTTGCCCTCGTCGTCGCGGGGGTGCGCTTTTCCGGCAAAAACAATCTGGATCGGCCGTTTGGGGTCGGTTACCAGCCGGGTCAGCCGCTCAAGCTGAGAGAAAATCAGGTCGCCGCGTTTATAGGCAGCCAGGCGCCGGGCCGAACCGATCGTTAAAATATCAGGATCCAGAATCCGGTCGATCTGATTGAGGGTTTCCTGATCCCCCAGCCGTTTGGCCACCCTTTGCAGCCGCCGGCGGACAAAATTAATCAGGCGCGTATTTAAGATCTGGTGCGTTTCCCAGAGTTCACCGTCATCGATGCTGCTGATTTTTTCCCAGATATCGGGGTGGGTCATCCGGGTCGGCCAGTCAGGGCCGAGCCGCATCTCAAACAATTTATACATCTGGGGGGCCAACCAGGAGAGCACATGCACCCCGTTGGTAATATGGCCGATGGGGACTTCGACTTCCGGCCGCTGGGGCCAGAGGCCGTGCCACATCCGGCGCGAAACGTCCGCATGAATGGCGGAGACCGCGTTGGCCTGGCGCGAATTCTTCAGCGCCAGAACCGTCATGCAAAACGGTTCGGAGCGGTCGGCCGGATTAACCCGGCCAAGGGCCATAAAATCGTCATGGGACATCCCCAGTTTTTCGCGGAAAATCCCCATATGCTCCTCGATCAGTTCCGGACTGAAGCGGTCGTGGCCGGCTTCCACCGGCGTATGGGTGGTAAAAACCGTATAAAGCGACACCCGCCGGCGCGCCCGCTCAAAGGGGATGCCGTCATCCTGCATCATGCGCCAGACCTCTTCAAGAATGGCGAAGGCACTGTGCCCTTCGTTTAGATGCAGCACCCCCGGATAGATCTGAAGCGCCTGCAGCGCCCGCGCCCCGCCGATGCCCAGCAGCAGCTCCTGGCGAATGCGCGTACGTTCGTTGCCGCCATAGAGACGGGAGGTCAACGCGCGGTCCTCCTCCGAATTGCCTTCCACATTCGAATCAAGCAGGAGCAGACGCACGCGCCCCACCTGGAGCTGCCAGATTCTTGCCAGAAGCGCCTTTTCGCGGGTGTCGATATGGATTGTCAGGGGGTGTCCATCCCCGTTTTTCAGGGGTTCCAGCGGCAGTTGCTTGAAATCAAAATTCACATATTCTTCTTCCTGCCACCCTTCCCGGGTCAGGCGCTGGTTGAAATATCCCTGGTGGTAAAGGAGACCGATGGCGACCAGGGGGATGTCGAGATCCGAGGCGCTCTTTAAATGATCCCCGGCCAGAACCCCCAGCCCGCCGGAATAAATCGGAAAAGATTCATGCATGCCGAACTCCGCCGAAAAATAAGCGACGGGGCGGCTGCTCAGGTTGCCGCAGTGCAGATTGCCCCAGGTCTGCTTTCTTTGCAGGTATTCATTCAGTCGCCGGAAGCAATGGTTGATACGGCTGTGCAGGACCAGCTCCGAAGCGCGGTGCTCGATCTGTTCGGGTGTGATCCGGTTTAAAAACGCGATGGGATTGTGACCCGCCTCCCGCCACAGGTGCGGATCCAGGTCGGTAAACAGCCGGATAACCTCCGGATGCCACATCCACCAGAGATTTTGAGCCAGGGCGCGCAGCCTTTCATGCAAATGATTCGTTGAGTTGTTCATACCCTTTTCTCCTTTTTCAATAGGACCTGCCCGATAGCAACTATTCAACCCCGGCGGAGCCGGCTTTGGTTATCCCCGGAGGGGATTTATTCGGTTGAAAATTCAATTTGGATCATGCCTTTGCCAGTGCCTCCCGGATACGGCCCGGCGTCATCGGCAGCTGCAACGGTATGGCCCCGGTGGCATCATGGATTGCAGTTGCAATGACCCCGCCCATGCAGATAATCGCCGGTTCGCCGCCCCCCTGGGGTGCGAGTTCATCGTTTTTAACAAAAACCGTTTCGATTTGCGGCAGCCAGGAAAATCGCGGAATTTCATAGGTGTCAAAATTAAGATCCCTGATTTTTCCGTTCCGGAAGCGAACCTCCTCCCGCAGGGCATATCCCAGCCCCATGGTGATACAGCCTTCCATCTGAATCCGGGCGCCTTCCGGGTTCACCACAAACCCCATGTCCTGGGCGCAGACAACCCGTTTCACCTCGACGGCGCCGCTGGTTTTATCTACCGCCGCCTCGGCCATCAGGGCGACATAGGTACCGGCGTCAATACCACAGGCAATTCCCCAGCCCCGGCCGCTTGGCGGTTTTTGTGGCTGCCAGCCGAATTGCCGGGCAGCGGCCTTCAGCGTCCGGATCATGCGTTGATCCTTCAGGTTTTTCAGGCGAAACTCCAGCGGGTCGATCCCCGCCCGGGCAGCCGTCAGGTTGACATGCAGCTCGCGCGCGTAGCTGTTGGTGTTGTTGGCCGGCGCCCGCCAGGCGCCGACGGCAAAGGGGTGATAACCGCTGCTGCCCCGCCCCCACTCGCCGTAAACTGCTTCGCGGTGATGGGGGGCGTCATAAAACAGTTCAGACCCCCGGCTGCCGGCAAAATAAACTTTGTAATCCCATAGCAGCATGTCTCCCCGGCTGTCGATCCCGGATTTAATTTTTACAATCGCGGCGGGGCGGAAGGTATCATAAAAAAACTCCTCTTCCCGGCTCCAGGCCACCTGAACCGGACATCCGGTCCGTTTGGACAGTCGCGCCGCTTCCACGGCCTGGGGGTTGCCGGATTTGCCGCCGAAACCGCCGCCCACAAACGGGGTGATGACCCGGACATTATCAGGGGGCAGATTCAATGCCCTGGCCACGCGCTCCCTGTCGCCGAAAGGCGACTGCGTGGAAACCCAGAGCGTGATGTTATCGCTCTCGAAGCTGGCCACGGCCGTATGGGGTTCGATGGGGGCATGGGCCACGTAACCGTTGAGATAGGTTTCCTCTAATACCGCGGCAGCCAGATTTTCCCCGGTTCGCAGATCGCCGGCCGCAGATTGAATTTTCGGTTCGGGAGCAGCGCGCAGCAGATGACTGAAAATGTTGCTATCATCAAGCCCGGTCCGGGGCTCACTGAATTCAGCCCTTATCGCCAGAAGCGCCTTTTCAGCCGCGTCGGGAAGTTCATGCAGAACCGCAAGGAGATCCCCTTCCCGAACGATCTGAACCCCGGGGATTTTTTCCGCCGCCGACACATCGACCTTTTGTAATACGGCGCCGTGGGCGGGCGGCCGCAGAATTCTGGCGTATTTCATTCCGGGCAACCGGATATCCCCGCTGTACTGCGCGTTTCCTGTCACCTTTTCACGGGAGTCCCGCCGCAGGCGGGATTTCCCCATGATCGTAAAGTCCGCAGCGGCTTTCAGCGGTGAAAGTTCTTTTAAATATTTTTGAATGATTTTCCCCCGGGTGAGCCGACCGTAAGTCACGCGTTTATGGGGTGCGGTTTTATCGAAAACGGACCCGTCCTTTGTTTGCAGCCGATTGATGGGGCACTTCAGATATTCGACCGCCAGGTCCTTTAAGACGCCTTTGGCTTCGGCCGCAGCTTCTCTGAGAAGCGGCCCGAACTGGCGCGTCGTCAACGATCCCCACGTTCCCATATCCCACGGACAAAGCTGCGTATCGCCCATGATAATATCTACGGCATCAAAGCGAGCATCCAGTTCTTCCGCCAGCATCTGCGGCAGCGACGTGATGGGGCCTTGTCCCATTTCGATTTTGCCCGTCAGGCAGGTGATCTTTTCATCGGACCCGATCCGCAGGAACGCATTAAAATCCGAAGGGATATCGGGATGGCGGCGGGTGCGGGCCCACAGGCCGGCGTCCCCCGTTGTAAAATAGACAATGATGCCGCCGCCGAGAACGCCCATCCTTTTTAGGAATTCACGGCGGCTCAAGGTGTTTGAAAAAACGGCGCCGTCGTTTTTCGGGGTATTCCGTTGACCGGAGGCCATCACGTTTTCCCCCTTTTCATTTCACGGGCGGCGGATTCAACCGCCGCCAGGATTCGCACATGGGCGCCGCAGCGACAAAGGTTTTCATCCATTCCCCGGATGATTTCCTCCCTGGAGGGATTGGGTTTTTCAGTTAGCAGGCTATGGGCCTTGAGAATCATGCCCGGCGTGCAAAAGCCGCATTGCAGCGCATCGTGTTCGATAAATGCCCGCTGCAGGGGATGCAGCCCATCACCCTTTGCCAGTCCTTCAATCGTAATAACCTCCGCGCCTTCAACCTCACTCACGGGAAGCTGGCAGGACAAAACAGCCCGGTTGTTGACCAGTACCGTGCAGGCGCCGCACAGGCCTTCACCGCAACCGTACTTGGGCCCGGTAATTCCCAGATCGGTCCGCAGAACCCACAGCAGCATTCTGTCTGCATCCACCGTAAGGGTTACCGGTTTGCCGTTGAGCTTAAAACGGACGGGGGTTTGCATGGGGGGCCGCCTTTCTGTTAGGGATGAATTGACTTTTCACGGCAAAGCCTGTTATGTGTTATCATATCATCCTGAAAATTTAAATAGTCTTTACGCCCGTAAAAAACAGACGGCTATAAATATGGATACCCCGCAATTACATGAACGGATCAATCGGCAGATCACCGCTGCATGCCGTCAATACGGTTTGCCGGCCCAAAAGTTAACCTTCAGCACCCACATCTTTAAACCGGATTCCCCTAAGCTGGAAACAGTGGTTGCAGTGGATGTCGGCCGTGGGGATCGGCGCACCCGCTTGAAATCCAGCATCCGTTCTTTTTACAGCCCCGGCTCATACCGCTGCGAATCAGCCGCTGAACTGGAAAAAGATATTCAGGCCCATTTAACCCGATCAGTTTACTCAAACACCACCTGATACGTCCGCACCGGGCGCTGAAACCCCTTCATGGCTATCTGCCCCATCGGTTCGCATTTGACCGCATCTTTGACAATCGCCCAGGTGGAATGACTGATCAGAATGCCGCCGGGCAGGCAGGCGCTTTCAAGCCGCGAGGTCAGGTTGACCTGGGTGCCCATGGCCGTGTATTCCCGGCGATCCTTTGACCCGTACCCCCCCACGGTCGCCATCCCCGTATTGATGCCGCAGCGAATCTGCAGGGGATCTTCGATCCCTTCGGCAAACCATTTTTTTTGAAGCATTTTCATCTGCCGCTGCATATCGACGGCCATTCTGACGCACTGCAGGGCATGATACTCATCCGTAGCATATTCCGGCGCGCCGAAAAAAACAAACAGGGCGTCGCCGATGATGTGGGCCAGGGTGCCTTCATATTTATGGACGATCTCAATCATGTGGGCCAGGTACTCATTCAGGAGCCCCGCCATGTCTTCGGGCTCCATCCGGTCGGTGGTTTGGGTAAAGTTCTGGATATCCGAAAAAAACAGGGTGAGCTTGCGGCGGTGATGTCCCCACACGTTTTCAATCTGGCCTTCCAGAATTTTTCTGGCCAGTTGCGGCGCCAGATAGCGCGACAGAAGCTTTTGGGCGTTTAATACCTTATCCTTTTCAGCCTCCAGCTCCCGGGTCCTTTCCCGGACCATCTCTTCAAGACGTTCGGTGTAGTCCTTCAACCGGTTGTGGGCAAGCTGAAGTTCTTCCCGGGATTTTATCAGCTCCTGCTTTTGCAGAATATTGTTTTCAAGCTCTTTCTCCAGGTGTTCCAGCAGCCGGCCGGAGTCCCGCTCTTTCCGGCCGGTTCTTTTCAACAACTTTCCCAGAAGCTGCTTTTTCCGTTGCCAGCGGATGTTCAGCCGGCAATACGGTGCTCCGAAAATCTGTCCCATTTTAAGGGTCAGCCGATTGCTGACGACCGTATCCTTTGTAATCAGCATGCCGCTGGGCATACCGCCTGGATCTGCCGGACCATCGGGTTTTAATACTTCATACCCCTGGTTGCAGAGAACGGCGATGGGGTCTCCCGTGCGCTTGAGCGGATTCAGCCGGCTCAATCGGTCAACGGAACGATTCAGTTTTTCCTCTCCGATGCGAACTTTTACGGCAAAGAGGGTGTCTCCCAAAAAGGCCCTGCTGCCGTCGCAATGGTAGGAATGCTCCAAAAAACCATAATCCTTGAAGATCTCATCCAGACTGAATCTGCAAAGCGGCTCTTCGATTTCCATATAGGGAAGGTCCCAGGCGGTGGGAATGGCGGCAATGTTGCCCCGGTTCCAAGGGCATTGATCGTAAAACCACAGGCCGTCATACTTGTTGATATAGTAAATCAACACGATGGCAGAGTGATCGGTAACATCGCAGACCACCATTTCAAAGACGTTATTGAATTTGCGGTTGAATCTGGGGATAAAGCAAACGGTTTCCCTGACATTTCCCAGGGAAACGCCGATATCGTGAAGCAGATCGAGGGCGCGCAACCGCGCCGCCTCCCGGCCGATGTCATAAAAAATCATCGGGTCGTTGTCGCCGATGATCTCCTTGACCGTATTGAAAATGATCCTGCTGGTTGGCAGATCGACATATTCTCTCCGGTTGGTTAACGCTTCCCGGCTGAGGCCGGTCCGCTCAAAAATCAGTGCAGGATCCCTCCCCAGCTGTTCCAGATAGGAAAGTATCGGAGCGAAATTAATGCCGGCGATATTTTTTTCTCTTGGGGCCATGGCGTCATCCTTTAAAACCCCCCTTTTTCAAAGGGGGAAACGGGGGGATTTTTTAACAAAGTCGGTTTAAAGCCATTTTGCGAAATACGGAACCGAACTTGCGAACTAATACCGGATGCCTCGAATGACATAAAAAACCCCCACCAGGATCATCAGGACTGATCCGATCCTGTAGATCAGCCGCCGGGATGTCAACCAGCCAAGACCGGCAAGCTTGGCTGCCAGGAGCAGGGCAGGCACCGTACCCAGGCCGAAAACGGCCATCAAGCCTGCCCCGGACAGAAAGCCGTAAAGCGCGTTGGGGGCTTCGATACCGGCTCCGGCTGTGGCGATCAGGGCCGTATAGACCGGCCCGCAGGGGAGCAGGCCAAGTAAAAGGCCGATAGGGAAAAAGGCATAAGGAGACCGGACGGCGGACAATTTGTAAAATCCCCGGGCCAAAATGCCCCCGGTTTTTCCTTCCCGCTTAACATATTTTCCGAAGGGGAGCCATTCGATCATGGCCAGCCCCATCACGATTATCAGCATGCCTGCAACGATCAGGGCGGCTTGTTGCAGACCGGCAATCCGGGCGGAAACGACCGTGAATGAACCGGCAATGCCCATCAGTCCCCCGAGAACGGCGTAGGTCAGGATCCTCCCGGCATTGTACAGGCCATGGGAAATGAAAATATTTTCCCCCTTTAAATTCAGGGAAAAGGAAACCACAAGAGGACCGCACATGCCGATACAGTGGCCGAAGCCGACGGTAAAACCGGTCGTAAAAAATATCAGATAGAGTGCGTCAATAGACAACATCAAAGACAAAATCCGCTTTTCCCCTGCCGGGAATCGTGACCGTCGCCTGCCAAGTCCGGCGGCCGCTGGGGCAGCGCACAATCACCCCTTTGCCTTCATAAACATTCCGGGATGTTTTTTTTAAAATTACCCGGTTAGGGCCCATTTTCATTGCGGGCATTCCCAGGTCGATATACGGCGTCCGGTCCGGCGCTTCACCCGCTAACGAAATCCTGAACAAAAGATCCCGCATGGCGCGGACCGGTTTCGGAGCGATGTCCAGTGTAATTTCAATCCCCGGCAGGCGCCGGGAACAGGAGCCGGCGTGTATGCTGCAGTCGGTCATAATTTCAGCGGCGCCCGCAGCGGGGATGCCGACCCCGGGTGGAAACATCCTCGGTAGGAGAAGCAGCATAAGGACAGGAAGGAAAAAATAAAATATTCGCGGGATGACGGTACGGTTTCGCAAAGCCCGATCAGTTTTGATTGGATCCATATCGGCCTGTTTCCTTTCAGACGACCGGCCGTCCTTCCGATTTCATGCAAGCGCCGAATTAGAAATAATCTTTGATCATTTAGGTTGAAATTGGGGTAAAAAGCAACCCTTTTTAAATTAAAAGCCATCTGGTCTATTCAATAAAATTCTGGTATGGTGTTTTTTTCCGTAATAAAATAACCTTATCGACCCCTGAACAGCATGACAAGGAATCGTTGATTGTCCGATATTTTCAGGGCGGAGGCAGGCAGGATGCTTTCAAAAAAAACCATCTGGCTGGATAATCACGGCAAATCCGGCAGCCCCGGCGAACACAGGGGCAATGATGACCTCGTTTATTTCGGGTATCAGAAAATTCCCCACCGGGAAAAAATTAGACGAACCAGCCTTCATTTTGAAACCGTGGCCGGGCGCTATGATTTTATGAACACGCTTTTAAGCTTCGGCATCCATTACCTCTGGAAGCATACGGCCATCCGGATGATGAAATTAAAGCCCAGCGACAGGGTTCTGGACGTATGCGGCGGAACCGGAGATCTTTCGATCCTGGCGCATCGGTCGGTCGGACCGGCCGGCCAAGTGGTACTGTATGACATCAATCGCGCCATGATTCAAGCCGGTAAAACCAAGCCGACGCATGCCTCCATCAGAAGACAAATCCGCCATGTCCAGGGGAACGCCGAGGCGCTTTCTTTTCCCGACAACCATTTTGATGCAGTCATGGTGGGGTTCGGCATTCGTAACGTCACCCGGATGGAACGGGGGTTTGCAGAGATGCACCGGGTTTTGAAACCCGGCGGCCGACTGATGTGCTTGGAATTTTCCAAGCCCACCGCCCCTGTGTTCCGTTTTCTGTATGATTTTTATTCCTTTACAATCATGCCGTTTCTGGGTGAACTGTTGGCCGGATCCCGCAAAGCCTACACGCTTCTGCCGGAATCCATTCGGACGTTCCCGATGCCGGATGAATTGGCCGATATACTGAAAAGCATCGGATTCAGGCGGGTTGTCTATCGCCGCTTGACCAACGGCATCGCCGTGGTGCATTTAGGCCGAAAACAATAGAGGTAAAAACGATGAAACTGAACTGGGCCGAGCGCTGGGTCGTCAACAATCCGTCCCGAGTATTTCAACAGCGCATTGAAATCGCCTGGCTGAAAAAGAAAATGCCTTTGAAAAAGGGTGCGCGAATTCTTGAAATCGGCTGCGGCCGCGGCGCCGGCGCCCGCCTCCTGCATCAGGCCTTTGAACCGGCGCTGCTGCATGCCCAGGATCTCGACATCGAAATGATCCGCAAAGCCGGGCGCTATCTGGGGAACGCATCCGCGAAAGACATTTCGCTGGCGGTGGCGGATTCGATCCGGATTCCATTGCGGGACTGCTCGCTGGATGCGGTATTTGATTTCGGCGTCTTGCACCATGTGCCCGACTGGCAGGCGGCTCTGGCGGAAATCGAAAGGGTTTTAAAGCCGGGTGGAAAATTCTATATCGAAGAACTTTTCCCGTCTCTGTACCAGAACTTCATCACCCGGCACATCCTGCTGCATCCCGCTGAAAATCGATTTCGCAGCGCTGATTTTCGCAGCGCCCTGGCGGGCCGGGGCCTGCTGCTGCAGGCGGCTTTTGAAGTCCCCGGTCTGTGGTTTATGGGAGTGGCCGTAAAAGACAGGCCGGCTTGCGATTAAACCTTATTTTTCTTCTCAAAATTTTTCACGAATATCCCGATATTTCCTAAAATGCTTTCCTTTCTGATTTTTTCAGCTTGTTCGGCATCTCTTTCCTCAAATGACCGGATAATCTTATCATGCGTCTCCAGGGAGCGTTTCAGTCTTTCCGGGCTCTTCAGAATATCGGTACGGTAACGTTTGGTCTGTTTGACAAAGTTCTGGATCATATTGATCAGCCTCTGATTCTGACAAGCATTGATAAGGGTTTCATGAAACTTGAGGTTCAAGGCAAAATAGGCTTTTAAATCATTTTTTTCTACTTCAACAATCATCTGTTTTTGATATTTTTTCAATTGAGCCAGCACATCCGGATCAAATTTCTTTACGGCCCAATAATGCGCCAGGCTTTCCAGGTTGGCACGAATCCGGTAGATTTCTTCAATATCGTCCAGGTTGATTTGAGTGACGGTTACCCCTTTACGCGGTGCATGCGTCACATAGCCGTGGCTTTCCAAAATCCTGAGGGCTTCCCGCAGCGGCGTCTGGCTGATGCCATATGTTTTACACAGTTCCGCCTCGATCAGCCGCTGGCCCGGTTTGAGTTTGCCCTCTAATATTTTATCCTCCAGGTCTTCGGTGATAAAGGCAACCAGGCTTCTAGGCATGTCGCTTTCTTTTTTCATTCTTTTTCGCCCTCTCAGCGGAATGATTTCTTCATCCATTGCCGGGGATTTCGATTCGATCGATCGAAGCTAAGCTTTATCTTCATCCGTGACCAGAGCCCTTGCGCGCTGGACAGACTTGAAGCCGACGGAGACCGCCATCAGGACGGAGAGTGCCAGCAGGGTCGCCGAAATCGGGCGCGTAACGAAGGTCAACATGCTCCCGTAGGAAAGATTCAGAGCCTGGTAGAGGGATCTTTCCATCATCGGCCCCAGAAGAAGGGCCAGCAGCATCGGCGCCGGCGGGATGTCGGCCTTCTTCATGAAATAGCCGGCGGCGCCGAACATCAGCATCAGCCCTACGTCGAAAAGCCCGGTACTGATCGCATAGGCGCCGATCACGCAGATCATGAGGATCGCCGGGTAGATAAGTGCGTAGGAAATCCGCAGCAGCGACGCGAAAGCCGGCACCAGCGGCAGGTTCATGATGATCAGAATGATGTTGCCGAGAAACATGGAAGCCATGACCGCCCAGACGAAATCGGCGTTCTCGACAAAGAGCATCGGGCCGGGTTTGAGGCCATAGAGAATGAGCGCCCCCAGCATGACCGCCGTGGCACCTGAGCCGGGTATGCCCAGGGCGAACATCGGCACCATCGCCCCCGAGGTTGCGGCGTTGTTGGAAGACTCCGGTCCCGCGAGTCCTTCAAGAGCTCCCGTGCCGAATGTTTCGGGATGCTTGTGAAGTGTTTTCTCGATGCCGTAGCTCACAAAGGAGGCGATCGTCGGACCGGCGCCGGGGAGGACGCCGATGACAAAGCCGATGAGAGTCCCCCGCAGAACCGCCCAGCGAACCTGGATGACTTCTTTGAGGCTCGGGAAAAGTTCGCGGAACTTGACATTGATCGGTTCGACCTTCCTGAACTCCTCGGCCGACACCAGGACCTCCCCGATTCCGAAGGTCCCCATCACCAGGACGACAAAATCGATGCCGTCCAGGAGTTCGGCGATTCCATAAGTGAGGCGGTCCTTTCCCTCGACGATATCGGTCCCGACGCAGCCAAGTCCCAGGCCGATGACGGCGCTCATCAGCGATTTGGGGATCGATTTGCCGCCGACGAAAATGATCGTGAGCATCCCCATGAGGATGAGGCTGAAGAATTCGGCCGGGCCGAATTTGAGACTGAAATCGGCCAGCGGCACGGCAGCCGCAACGAGGCCGAGCGTCCCCAAAATGCCGGCAGTGAAGGAACCGATGGCGCAAAGTCCCAGGGCCGTTCCGGCTTTTCCCTTCTTGGCCAGCTGATGGCCCTCGATCGCCGTGATGACCGCCGAGGATTCACCCGGGACGTTGACAAGGATGGAGGTCGTTGAGCCGCCGTACATGGCCCCGTAGTAGACCGCACACATCATGATCATTGCGGGGGTGGCGTCCATGCCGAAGGTGATCGGTATCAGGATGGCCATCGTCGCCGATGGCCCCAGGCCGGGAAGAATTCCGATCATCGTTCCGAGGAGACAGCCGGTAAACGACATCAGGATGTTGTAAGGTGTAAGGCAGACGGCGAAACCGCCCATCAGGCCATTAAAAATTTCCATGTTTTGTCCGCTCTCCTTTCGTTCTAAATTCCCAGAAATCCCTTGGGAAAGCCCATCTCCATGAAGTGTTCGAAAATGACCCAGATCACGGCAGCGTAGGCCATTCCGTAGCCGATGCTCTTTCCGATTCCGTATCGTTCCAGGCTGAAGAGAATCCCTGCCACAAACAGGCAGACCGTAATGGGAAACCCCAGAAACGGCATGAACATCCTGACGCCGACAAGCATCAGGAAAATGAAGCCGACACGGTAGAGAGCGTGTTTTTCGGGAAGGACCCTTTTCGTGTCCTCCTTGCTCGGTTTGCGCCGGAAGCTGTCGAACAGCAGCCAGCAGGAGAGGATAGCCAGAATGACCCCCACCCAGAAGGGAAAGAAACCCGGCCCGGGTGTGAACTCCGCCATATAATTGAATTTTGTCGATTCGAGATAAAACCAGAGGCTGAGTACCAGCCCGATAATCCCGAAAACGCGATCCGCTTTTATCATAACCTGTCCTCCTGAACGGGGGTCACCCGGTATTCAAATACTATTTGTTCGCTTCCATGTACTTGAAATCTTCCTGCAGCGCCTTTACGTAATCCACGAGAAACGTCTTGGTTTCAGCGGCTGTCTTGTAGTAGGGAATCACATCGGATTTCTTGGTGAATTCCTCGAATTCCTTCGTCTTCACCAGCTGTCCAAGCGCCCCTTCCCAGTATTTGACCGCAGCGGCCGGGAAGTTCGGGCCGCCCATGAAGCCCCGGTACTGCGTAAAAGAAGCGTTGACGCCCTGCTCCATCAACGTCGGAATATCTTTATAGTAGGGAAGGCGCTGGGTGGCCACTGAAGCAAGCGCCCTGGCACGTTTGGCCTTGATGTGGCCTGATGTCTCTGCCGTGTTTCCGAAGGCCACGTCGATATGGCCGCCGATCAACTGGGTCGGGCTGAACTCAAAAGAAGTCGTGACGAACTTTACGCCCGCCGCTCGCTCGATCCGGATGGTCTGAATATGTTCCGAACCGCCGATGCTGTTGACGCCGGCTCTGATCTTCTTGGGATTGGCCTTGGCGGCCGCAAGCAGGTCTTTCAACGTTTTATAGGGAGAATCATAAGGAACGATCAGAACGCTCGGATCTTCGACAACCGTACCGAGCCAGACGCAGTCCTCAAGCTTCATCTGGGTCGCGCCGCGAATGATCGCCATGAGCTGGGAGGTCGTCCAGTGCATCACGACGTAGGGGTCGCCGGCCTTGGAGTGCAGGTAGTTGAGGGCCACGGCGGACGAGCCGCCCTGCCGGGTCTGGACCTGAAGTTTCGGCTTTACGATTCCGGTCTTGTTGAGCATATCGGCGGTAGTGAGCATGAACAGGCCGGCCGCACCGCCGGGGGAAGAATGGTGCAGCCACTCTATAACCTTGTCCGGTTCAGGGTATTCGGCCCGGGCTGAAGGGGCTAAGGCTGGAGATAAAACAATCAGTACAAAAACAACCAAAATGGGGAAAAACAAACCTTTTTTCTTCATGACAGACTCCTTTTCTTCTTGTCGGGGGCATCGCCAGCGACGCCGCTCCGTTTAAGGTTTTAAAAGATTTGACATGAGATGGTTTATGGGTGTGCACCTCCTTTCACGGTCATTCCGTTTTTGCCGAATCTATCCGAGTCCATATAAACGCGCGGCATTCTCATGCAGAATCATGCGCCCGGTCTTTTCCGCATCGTTCTCTGCCATCAGCCCGAGGCGCACGGCATCCCCCAGTACTTCCGCCAGGGCAATCTTGGCGGTTTTGGCCGACAGCCAGGCTATCTCGGGGGTTCCATGACCGCCGCTGCCCACCACGATTTTGGAAAGCGGCGCCCAAGCCATGATATCCCGGTAACAGTCGGCAATTCCCAGGGACGCCCACGGGGTCATCTGCCCCATGTCCACCCAGACATGCGGAAAACCATGGGCCATCTGACCCGCCTGCTTTGTCCAGGGATAACCGGCATGAAGCAGGACGATTTTTGTTTTCAGAAATTCGTTGTGCTTTAAAAAAGGTCCCAACAAAAAAGGATCGGCGTCATGAATCGGGCCATTCCACATGCCGCCGGTAAACCCGCTGTGAAGGTGAACCGGAACGTCCAACTCCTGGCACTGGAGCAAAATTGCCGTAAAAACAGCTGTATATAGCTTTTTATAAGAGGGGGCGTCCCCGGTCTTGGCCTCCGCAAATACGGCTGCGGCTTCGTCTTCCCGGACCGGCAGCACACCGAATCCGACCTGTTCCGCCAGGTGTACCTTTACGCCGATGAATCCGTCTTTTTTAACGGCGTGGGTCAGGCTTTCCTGGAAATTTTTAAGCAGTTCCCGGTAGGATCCGGCGGTTTTAAGAAACTTCTGCAGGGGCGGTTCAAACTGGAACAATCGCAGTTTTTTGCCCGGCATCAGGTCCAGGAGCGGGTCATTGATGGGCAGGCCGCTGTCTAAAACCGTTGCGATGATGCCGGCATCTTTATAAAGGAAGGCGATATACTCGGCAAAGCTTTTGGAGGTCAGGCGGTTGCGCGCCCGGGCGATTGCATCCAGCTCCGGCGGGCAATCCAGGACTTTGGACAATTGGCGAACCAGGGTTTGTACGACTCCCATGAAGGGAAAGTGATATTTCAGGGCATCGGTGGCGCCCCAGAACCGCGACTTGGCTACCTTCGGGTCGGGGATGTCGCCCCGGCCGTGAAAAAATTCATGCGCCAGGGACGAAGGTTCCAGGACTGCATATTTGGGATCATACGGATGGCAATGATGGTCGATAAACGGGGTGTCGTTGAAATTCAGCATGACTTGCACCTTTCCTTGACAATTTGTGATCAGGTTAATTTCACATCTATTTGATTGGCTTTAGCCCGGTAGTTTTTTAACAGGGTAATTGTCGATTTATCAGCCTGATGCCGATTTTTAATATAGATTACTTGCGGATCGGCCCAGACCGGACCACCCTGGAAAGTACCTTCGGCATCGGTTCGCATCTCATTATATTATCGATTATCGATTGTCAATTAAAAAAGAAGGCTCAGGGCATACATTTCCCGAAATCTAATGGATGGGGAAAATCGCGAGGGGCCGGTTGTATTGACCACGGTTGATTCAAACGGCATCTGAATCTTTTTTTATGCCCGCAAATCGATACGCCGCCCAGACAGCGCCAAGCCCCGCCACTCCCAGGGTGCTGAACGCCCACCCCCACGACGCGTAGGGCGCATCCCCGGCCTTGCCGGGATTGGCCCAATCAAGGACAGTGCCGAATACCAGGGGTGCAAGCGCGCCGGCGCCGAACCCGATTAAAGACCTCAGTCCGAATGCAGCCCCCAAATAAGATGGCGCCACCGCCTCGGTCAGGGCCGTCGAGAGCACCGGAGAGTCCCCGAGAGTGCTGAATGCGTAAATCAGCCCGATGGCAATTACCGGCAGCATGGGCCAGACCACCGTCCATCCCAGAACGAACGAACAGATGGTGCTGACGGCCGCAAGCGTCAGGAGCACACGGACACGCCCGAGCCGGTCCGACAGGGCGCCCATGGTAAAGGACGCGGACAGCGCCGTAAGATGAAAGCCCGCGGTGATATAGGCCCCGAAACCGGCCGCATTGAGTGGGTCCACCCCGCGCAGGGCCAGCGCTGAAAAAAGAAAAGCCGGTATCCAGGACCGCATGCCCTGCAATTCCCAGTTATGGCAGGTATAGCCGCTGATCAGGAGCATGGCCGGCTTGTTTCCCAGGACCTCTTTGGTGAATTTTTGTTCTTTTCGCCGCGGGGTTATGGATGCCGGCGTATTTGCCAGGGTGATCCATATCACGATCGCCGCAATCAGCGGCCCGGACCCTGTCACCAGAAACGCAAGCCTGTAACCGCCAAGGGGCATGATAATCCCGCTTAATATGAGCGAGAGGGCAAATCCGAACGATGTGCTCGCCACAAACAGCCCGGAAGCCATCCCCCTGCGATTCCGGGGATAACGTTCTGAAAGAAGCATCAGTCCGGTTGTATAGGTGCCTGCCAGGGAAACGCCCACCAGGGTGTAAAGGATCAGGCCGGAAAGGTACCCCCGTGCCAGCAGGGCAAAAGCCAGGGAAAAGACGGCCCCCACAACCGACGACCAGAGATACACCGGCTTGGCCCCGACCCTGTCCGCCAGCCAGGAGAGCGTCACCATAGAAACGGCATAACCGATCTGCCAGCCGCTGGCAATCGATCCCGCCGCCGCCGCCGACATGCGCCATTCCTGCTGCAGGACCGGCAAGGCGGCGGCATAGGTCACAAAGACCATTCCACCCAACGCCTTGGTCGCGCAAATTCCGGCCAGCCACCAGTCAAATCGCATAGGGTTGCCTTCTGCCGCTTTCTATTGGCGTTCCCTTAGTTATAAAAAAAGCCCGACAGAATCAACCTTGTCGGGCTTTTAAATAATCCGGAATTAAAAATCCGTGCAAAAACTGAAAACAGCGCCTATCGACCGCCGCTTTTTCTTTTGGAGTAACAGTCTTTGCAGTAGATCGGGCGATCACCGCTCGGTTTAAAAGGAACTTCACATTCCTTTTTGCATTCCGAACAGATCGCTTTATGAAATTCCCGCTGGCGTCCGTCGCCGTATCCGCCTTTGCCGCTACCTTGATTGAAACCCATATTTTCTCCTTGGTTTTTGAATCTGCTAAAGCCTGTACACCCGTACAGCCTTTTTGGCAGATCGCATTAGTTACAGTAATGATATAAGCCCTCTTCACGGAATGCAAGGTAAATAAATTAGACGGGTAATTTTATGAATCTGAGATATAGGAGATATTGGGACATTTTAAGTTTTAAAGTTACTGTCTAGATCACGTCGTGCTACCGTGCTAAATTTTATTCTTTTTCAACCGGAAAGGTCAATTGCGCACCGAACCAGCCGATCACCGTCACTATGGGTAGAAAGGATAGAACCAGCAGCAGATAAATAAAACCAGACCCGCCGAGGGTGTCTAAAACGTCCGGCACCCTCAGTCGCCAAATAAACGCAATGATCGCCAGGATCAGCATCGCCGGCGAAAGCCGTTTTTTTATGACTACGGCCCGGACCGGCCGGGAGAGGTAATTCAGCCACCAGGTATATAAGCCGGTCAGGATGGTGACGATCGTAAAGAGAATCCCGGCCCCCAGCGAATGCAGAGCCGTCAGCTCAAAGGACTTTACGCCGGTAACGAGGTAGAGCACGTTAAAAACCGTGGTGGAAAACATGAAGACAATCGGAAAGTGGACCGTCATGGGATGGGGGTGCCGCCGCAGCATGGGATAGCGCGCCAGCAGCCGGGATAACGCCCCCGGCATCTCGATCTCGGGTTCCTTCACCTGTTTCAGAAGGCCGACCTGGGGAAACCTTTCCAGCACTTCAGGCCCATGCGGCGCCGCCTGGATGTCCGTACTGAGATCCTTTCCGGCGTTGTGGCGCTTCATGTGCAGGCCATCCTTCCAGCGCTTGCTTTCACTGACATCGTAGACTTTTCCCTGATGGGCGATGTAAACCGGGCCTTTATTTTCACCGTTGAATTTCGCCAGCTTTTCCGAATCAAATTCCTTCATGTTTTTCACCTGTTTATTTTTTCTTCCCGCTGAGGGGGCGTAAAGCAAAGGCTTGCATTCCTGTGGGATAAAGAATCATACCATCGAACTTACGAATCAGAACACTAAGGGGAAATAACGGTTACGCCTATCTTAACCACCATCATCGCCAGCAGCGCCAGGGGGTAGTAGCTGGCCCGGTTGAAAAGGGCCATGGCGTTCGGCCGCGTTTTGACCTTATATAACCGCAGAGCCGGAACAATTAAAAAATAAATTCCCGCGATCAGAAAGAAGATGACGGATTGAAGTTCAAAAACGGCCTGCGAGAAATGCAAAACAAAAATGTTCAGCACCGCGGCGGCAATCAGCGTATAAAGGATCAGGGCCGTGGCTTTTTCGGCGCCGAACCTCACCGGGACCGTCTGAGCCTCAAGCCGCCGGTCCACCTCGATATCGGCCCAGTCATGTGGGATGTTCTGAGCCCCGATTTCCCAGCAGAATATCCATAAAAACAATGCCAGCATGAAAACAAGGGAAGGATCGGGATCCACGGCAAATACGGCGGCGACAGCCCCGGAGGTCTTGACAGCGCCGCTGACAAGGGTTCGCAGGGAGCTGATTTTCAGCATCAGGCAATAGACGGCTTCAAGGATGCAGCCAACCAGGAAAACCAAAACGCAAACCGGATTCAGGAGATAGGCGCCCAGCATCGCCAGCACTCCCCAAGCCAGCACCCAGGCGACCCCTTCCCTGAAACTCAGAAGCCCGTAGGCCATGGGATGACGAATCATCACATCATCCAGGTAGGATTCCGCCACCGGCAGTTCTCCGTTTTTTACCCTTTTCCGGTCGACCCGATAGTCAATCACATCGTTCAAGGCATAAACCGCCGTATAACCGGCAAATGCGGTCAGCAGACCCAGCAGAACCACTTTCAGGGGCGGAAAAGCGCCCAGCCAGAGCAGTGCGGCCAGGGCGGGAGTGCTGATGTCCAGAAGGGCATGGGGGGTCCGGGAAAGCGCCCAGAAAAGTTTTACGCGGGATAGGCCGTTATAATGATCGGAAATTGCGGTGTTCAAATAGTGTGATCCTTTTCTCAGTTTTATTATGTCAGGTATAAATTAATTGCTTTTCCCCATTCGTCGGGAAAAAGGATTCAAGAAATGGTTATCGTTTCCCCCCTGAACCCCTGAACCCCTATAAACCTTTTTCAACCGACCCCAGCAGACGGTCCAGCTCCGCGCGACCGATTATTTTTTCCTCCAGAACCGTTGCCCGTATGGTCTGATCCGTTTCATAGGCTTTCCGGGCGATCTCGGCGGCCTTGTCGTAACCGATCAGCGGAACCAGCGCCGTCACCAGGGCCAGGCTCTGCTCGATATTGGAAAAACATTTCCGGCGGTTGGCCGTAATTCCGTTGATGCATTTCAGGGCAAACACTTCGGCCGCGGCCGACAGCAGGTTGATGGACTGCAGCAGGTTATAGGCCATCACCGGCAGCATGGCGTTGAGTTCAAAGTTGCCGGCCTGGCCCCCCAGGGTAATGGTGGTATCGTTGCCCATCACCTGCGCCGCTGCCTGGAGAACGACTTCCGGGATGACCGGGTTGACTTTGCCCGGCATAATCGAAGATCCGGGCTGGAGCGGCGGAAGATTGATTTCGCCGATCCCGCAGCGTGGGCCGCTTGCCAGCCAGCGAATGTCATTGGCGATTTTAACAAGGCCGGCAGCCAGGGTTTTCAGGGCGCCGCTGGTCTCAACGGCCGCATCCCGGGCGGCCTGGGCCTCGAAATGATTCAGCGCTTCCCGAAACGGCGCCCGGGTATGTTCGGCAATCCGGGCAATCACCCGCGCGGCAAACTCGCCATGGGTGTTCACGCCGGTGCCCACCGCGGTTCCGCCCAGCGCCAGTTCGGCCAGCCGCTCCTCGGTTCCCCGGATCCGGTCCATCCCCAGCTCAATCTGGCGGGCGTAGCCGGAAAATTCCTGGCCGAGAGAGATCGGCACGGCATCCTGCAGATGGGTCCGGCCGATTTTTTTGACATCCATGAAGGCGGTCGCCTTCTCCGCCAGGGCGTTATGGAGCACCTGCAACGACGGCAGCAGCCGGCTGCGAATGGCGCCTAAAGCGGCCATATGGATGGCCGACGGAATGACGTCATTGCTGGACTGCCCCAGATTCACATGGTCATTGGGATGCACCGGCGACTTTCCGCCTTTTTGCCCGGTAATGATCTCGTTGGCCCGTGAAGACAGCACCTCGTTCATATTCATGTTGGTTGAAGTGCCGGAACCGGTCTGAAACACATCCACCACGAACTGATCGGCATGTTTGCCCGCCATCACTTCCCGGGCGGCCGCAATCACGGCATCGGCAATTTCCGCCGGAAGAAGACCGAGTTCCCGGTTCACCCGGGCGCTGCCCATTTTGATGAGCGCCAGCGCATGGATCAATTCCGCCGGAAGCGTCAGCCCGCTGATGGGAAAGTTTTCCACCGCCCGTTGGGTCTGCGCCCCGTAATAAGCGCTTTCAGGAACGCGCACCGTTCCCATAGCGTCCTTTTCCTCTCTATATCCCATTGTATTCTTGTCCCGACTCTGTTTTGTTCATGAACACGGACATGAATTTCGCGCCGGCAGGGAATTTCTGCCGGCTCAATCGTCTTTTGACAGAATGTCCTGAAGCCGTTCCGGGTTGTAGGACTGCGCGATCAGGGGACCGTTGCGCAGCGCCGCCATCTGATCGGTAAAAACGGGCTTTTCTGTCTGATGGAAGATGCCGATGGGAATTTTATCCCCCCACTCCCGCGACGCGGTGATGGCGGCGCTAAAATCGTCGGTCCGGTGTCCGGCGGCATTCAGATCATATACCCGCTTTTTGTACCAATCGTAAGTGTTGACGGTGTTAAAAGAAACACACGGCTGCAGGATATCGATCAGGCTGAAGCCGCTGTGCCGCATTCCGGCCTGAATCAGTTTGCTGAGATGGTCGCTGTTGCCGGCAAATCCGCGCGCCACGAACCCGGCCCCAAGGGATACGGCCACGGCCAGGGGATTGAAGGATTCGCTGGTAACGCCCTGCGGCTGCATCCGGGTAACCATTCCCGGATCGGCCGTGGGCGACGCCTGCCCCTTGGTCAGCCCGTAAACCTTGTTGTTATGGACCAGCAGGGTAACGTCCAAATTCCGCCGGATGGCGTGCATGAAATGATTGCCGCCTTCACCGTAGCAATCCCCATCGCCTGAATTCACCAGGATCTTCATTCGGTGGTTGGCCAGCATGGCGCCGGTCGCAACCGCCAGGGCGCGCCCATGCAGCCCGTGAAAGGTGTTGCATTTCAGAAAATGGGGGGTCTTGGCGGCTTGTCCGATACCGGATATGACCAGAACCTCCTCCGGCGCCAAGCCCAGACCGACCAGGGCATCTTTCATGGCGGTTAAAATCCCGAAATTGCCGCATCCCGGGCACCACTGGTTCTCATAATCCGATTCATACGCTTTCTTGCTGACCATCCGGTTACCTCACATTTTTTTCTGAATCCCCTCCACAATCTCAATGGGGTAAAAGGGCCTGCCGTCATACTTGAGGATCGCGCCGCTGAAATTCAGCCCGGTTTGCTGCCGGATCAGTTGGCCCAGCTGCGCGGTTGTGTTCTGCTCCACCATAAAAATCTTTTTTTTCTTCTGCAACAAAGACTTGACCGAACTATCCGGAAACGGCCACAGATCGGTAAAATGGAGGCTGCCGGCCGCAAGCCCCCCTTCTCGCAACTGGTCTACCGCTTCCCGGATGGCGCCTCGGGTTGAACCCCAGCCGACGAGCAGACAGTCGCCGTCTTCATGGTAACCCCGGGGCGGCTGCATTTCAGCCATCATCGCCGGCCATTTGGCCTGGCGCTTGTCAACCATGTGAATCCGGTCCGTGCTGGTTTCGCTGATGTGTCCGTCTTCACGATGCTCATCGCTGGACACCACCACCAAGGCTTTGCCCATGCAGGGCAGCGCCCGGGGCGATATGCCGGAGGGTGTTGCGGCAAAGCGACGGTAGGCCGCAGGGTCTTTGATATCCTTATCCCCTACGATGAACCGTTCAATTTCACGGGGAGCAGCCAGGTCATGTTCCACCGTAAAGAGCGAATCGTTAAAATACTGATCCACCAGGACAATCGCCGGAACCTGGTACTTTTCGGACAGGTTGAAGGCCCGGGCCGTAACGGCATAGGCCTCCTCCGGAGTTCCCGGTGAAAATACGAAGCGCGGGAACTCGTCCTGGGAAGCCCGGATCGCAAAATGAAGATCGGCCTGGGCCGTGCGGGTCGGCAGGCCCGTTGCCGGACCCGGCCGCTGGGCGTTGACGATCACGATGGGCGTTTCCGTGATGGCGGCAAGCCCCAGTCCCTCAGTCATCAGTGCAAAACCGCCGCCGGACGTGGCTGTCATGGCCCGGGCCCCCGCAAAGGCTGCGCCGATAACTATATTAACCGCCGCGATTTCATCTTCAGCCTGCTCGACAACCACCGGGCAATCTCCTGCTAACGATGCCAGATGGGTCATGATGCCGGTGGCCGGCGACATGGGATAAAAGGCTCCCACCCGGCAATCTCCGGCCAGGGCACCCAGGGCGACGGCTTTGGAACCCTCCATCAGCACCCCCCGAGGCCGGATTTCCTTCCAGTTGAAGGCCCACTTGAATGCCATCTCCCTGACAGCCGCAAACCCCAGTTCCGCCGCCTTGATATTTTTTTCGAGGATCTCCCCGCTTTTCCCGCCGAACTGCCCGGCCAGAATCCGTTTCATTATCGCAAACGGCGCTCCCAGAAGCGCAAGACAGGCCCCGGCGGCAACGGTGTTGGAAGTAATCCTGGCCCCCGCCTCTCCGGCCAGTTCGACAAAAGGAACCGGCGCCGCGCCCTGGACGGAACCGGCCTTTTGTTCCATTAAGATGGTTCCGCCGGAAACCAGTTCGGCGGCGTGGATCTGGACGGTTTTCTCGTCCAGCGCCACCAGCAGGTGGATGCGATGGTCGGGAGCCTGGACCGGCCGGTCGCTGATCCGTATTTGGAAAAAGCTGTGGCCGCCCCGGATTCTTGACTCAAAATCGTTTACGGCCATCACATACATACCGGCCTGCCGGCACGCCAGTGCCAGCAAATGGCCGACAGTCTGGATACCCTGACCGGCTTCACCGCCGATTTTAATGGAAATGTCGATGGGCATGAATGATTACCTCCCGAAGGGTATGGAAACAACCCCCTGTTGAGATCGCATTGTGCTTAAAAATCCCACAAAATCCTCTACCCGTCAAGCTAAACCCTATGGCTGCAAATGTCGGAGAGCTTCAGCGCCCCCCGCAAACGGGATCTTTGAAAGACGTCAGGCACGTAATATATATTTGACACGCCTCCGGTTTTTACTTATTATTTTTTAAAAGCCTTGATTGTCGCGCCGCATTGCTGTCCGGCGCCATCTGAAAGTTTTCAACCCTTGTAATTTAAATCGATTCAATCCTTGCAAAAAAACAGATGGAAAAACAGGTTTATTTTAAAAACCACCTGGGAGAAAAACTCAGCGGGACCCTGCACCAGCCGGAAAAGCCCGCCGGCCGGGGTATTATTATCGGCCACTGCTTTACCTGCTCCCGGCATACCCGCGTGCTGCGACAAATGGGACAGGATCTGGCCGCAGCCCGGTTCACGGTCCTGCGGTTTGACTTTTCCGGAAACGGCCGGAGTGAAGGCGCTTTCATCGATTCGAGCTACTCCAAGCATATGGCCGAAATGAAAACTGCCGCAGCTTATTTGTCCGATGCCGGCGCCCGCTGGATCGGACTGGCCGGGCACAGCATGGGAGGAGCCGTCGCTCTGTTGACCGCCGCCGGCCTGAAAACCGTCCGGGCTGTTTGTATTCTGGCCGGACGCGTATCCGGCATGCAAGCGACCCATTTCCTCAGCAGAGAACAACAGGCCCAAATGGAGCAGACCGGGCGAACGGCTTTTACCAGCAGGGGCCGCTCCCTGGAGCTGTCAAAGGACTTCTTTGCCGATGCGGACAACTATGATATATCCCAAGTAATCGGTTCGTTTAAACGTCCCCTGCTGGTTATCCATGGCGACCGGGATGAAATTGTCCCGGTGGATGAAGCCCTGCAGGCGCATCGGCGCAATCGTGATGCAATTACCCTGGAAATCATTGCGGGAGCGGACCATCTCTTCAGCCGGGAAACCCACCGGAAACGGGTGGCCGAAACAGTAACGGAATGGTTCAGCCGGCAGGCGGCCGGAGGGATTTAGATTCTTTATTAGAAACATACGCGCAAAAGAGTGCATAAGCCTGATGGGCATGATTTGCCATTTGTCATAGGGAAAATTTCTAAATCCGAATATCGAAATTCGAGACAAATCCTAATATCAAATTCCCTAATGACAAAAACAAATTCATAGTCTCAATGTCAGAATTGTTTAAATCATAGAAATTTTGGTCATTATATATTGTTTCGGATTTGCGGCTGCCGCCTTAAACCGAGCCGTGTTTCGTGCTTCGGGTTTAGCGTTTTTGAACTTCATACGGCAGAGCTACTGAACTCTGACCTGGCTCAGAAGGCCAGGTTTTCCGAGATTGAATAAACTATGGACCTTTCCAAATACGGAAATGCCGTTTATGTCGATAGCCAGTACCGTTTGTGGCGGAACGATCCCCTGGCCGTGTCGCCGGACTGGCGCTTTTTTTTTGAAGGGTTCCAACTGGGACGGACCGGACCGGCGCCGGCGGAAGCCGTCCGGGATAAGTCCCGCGACCTGGAACCGTCCGGAGTGGAAGCCCTCATCCGCCGGTATCGCGAAATCGGCCACCTGCTGGCGTGCCTGGATCCCTTGAGCGCATGTCCCACCGAACATCCGCTCCTCGATCTTGCCGCGTTTCATCTGTCCGACAAAGATCTCGACACGGTCTTTCCTACCCGTTCACTGTCCGAAAAAGACCCACTGCCCCTGGCCGGTATCATCCGGATGCTGCGCCGGACTTACTGCCGCTCGGTGGGAGTTGAGTATATGCACCTGCAGGACCCGGCTGAACGCCGCTGGCTGCGGGAGCAGATGGAGCCGATTCGGAATGCACCCGGATTCGGCCCGGAAACCCGCCGGCGCATTCTGACGAAACTGTGTCAAGCCGATCGTTTTGAAACGTTCCTGAACCGCAAATATGTGGCCCAGACCCGTTTTTCCCTGGAAGGGGCCGAAACACTCATACCCATGCTGGATTTTCTGCTGGAGCATGCCGGCGCCGACGGGTGCCGTGAAATCATTCTGGGGATGTCCCACCGGGGCCGTCTCAATGTTCAGACCCACATCCTGCAGAGACCTTACCGGGAAATTTTCGACGAATTCAGCCACTGCTACGATCCCGAAAACCTGGTGGGCAGCGGCGACGTCAAGTACCATAACGGCTATCTGGCGGACATCAAGACCGCCGGCGGCCGCCCGCTGCGCCTTTTTCTGGTCAATAACCCCAGCCACCTGGAATCGGTCAACCCGGTGGTGGAGGGGTTTGCGCGCGCCCGCCAGGACATGCTCTTCAGGGAAACGCGCCGGCAGGTCCTCCCCCTGCTGCTCCACGGCGATGCCGGTTTTGCCGGTCAGGGCATCGTCGCCGAAACCCTCAACATGTCGCAGCTCGCCGGCTATCGGACCGGCGGGACCATCCACGTCGTCATCAACAACCAGATCGGGTATACGACCCTGCCGCAAGACGCCCGCTCCACACGGTATTGCACCGACATCGCCAAGATGCTGATGGTCCCGATTTTTCACGTACACGGCGAAAACCCGGAGGCGGCCCTGCATGTCGTACGCCTGGCCTACGATTACCGCCGCAAATTTTCCAAGGATGTCGTCATCGACCTGGTCTGCTACCGGCGCTACGGTCATAACGAAGGGGACGATCCGTACTTTACCCAGCCGCTCATGTACGCCAGAATCAAGGACCGCACACCGCTCTTTGATCTATATGCCGAAAAACTCAAGGCCGAAGCCGCTATCGACGACGCCGCCCTTGAAAGCCTGCAGCGCACGGTTGAAAAACGGCTCGAAGACGAATTCCAAACCTCGCAGCAGGCCGCCTGTCCGTTTCCCGAATCGCGCTTTTACGAAAACTGGGAAGGATTTCACGGCCGCTACGACCGGCGGCCGGAACCGACCGGCGTGGCCCGCGAAGCGCTCGCGGCCATGTCCCGTAAACTCAATCAGACGCCCGCCGGTTTTGCCCTCAACCCCAAGCTGGAGCGCATATTAAAAAAACGGCTGGAGAGCGTTGAAACCGGCGCCGGCATCGACTGGGCCGGCGCCGAAGCCCTTGCCTTTGCGTCGATCCTGAAGGAAAACATTCCCATCCGCCTGAGCGGTCAGGACAGCGGCCGCGGCACCTTCAGCCAGCGCCACAGCGTATTGTACGATGTTGTCTCCGGCGTCCCTTTTGTTCCCTTGAACAATCTCGGCCAACCCCAGGCCGAGTACTGCGTGTATGACAGCCTCCTTTCCGAAGCCGCGGTCCTGGCATTCGAGTACGGCTATGCCCTTGCGCAGCCGGGCGCTCTCGTCATCTGGGAAGCTCAGTTCGGTGATTTTGCCAACAACGCCCAGGCCATTATCGACCTTTACATTGCCGCCGGGGAAGCCAAATGGCGGCGGCTGTGCGGCCTGGTCATGCTCCTGCCCCACGGGTATGAAGGTCTCGGCCCGGAGCATTCCTCCGCCCGTCCGGAAAGATTCCTGCAGCTCTGCGCCCAGGACAATCTGCAGGTCTGCAATCCGAGCACCCCGGCGCAGTATTTTCACCTGCTTCGGCGTCAGGTCAGGCGCAATCTGCGCAAGCCGCTGATCGTGCTGACCCCCAAGAGCCTGCTGCGCCACCCCCTGGCCGTTTCACGCCTGGAAGAATTTTCCCGCGGCTTCTTTGAAGAGGTCCTGGACGACCCGGCCGGCATTCGCAACCCGCGCCGCGTCCTTTTTTGCAGCGGCAAGATCTTCTATGAGCTGTCGAAAAAAAGGGACGAGGCGGCGGGCGACGCGGTCATCCTGCGGATCGAACAGTTTTACCCGTTCCCGCACGACCGCCTTGAAAAAATGCTGCAAAACTATCGCTCGGCCGAGAAGTGGATCTGGGTGCAGGAAGAGCCGCAGAACATGGGGGGCTGGCAGTTTATACGGCCTCGTCTGGAAAAACTTTTGAACGGACCCCTTGCCTATGCCGGCCGCAAGCCTTCCGCCGCCACCGCTCCCGGCTTTCCCGCCATCTACAAGGAGGAACAGGCGCAAATCGTTCAATCCGCTTTTGATCAATGAAGGAGATGTCATGAAAACCGAAATAAAAGTCCCCGCCGTGGGGGAATCGGTGCAGGAAGCGATACTGGTTCAGTGGTACAAAAAAAACGGAGAGCCGGTTGAAAAAGACGAACCGCTTTTTCTGATCGAAACCGACAAAGTGACCCTCGAGGTGAACGCCGAAACGGACGGCATCCTGGAAATTGCTGTGGCAGAGGGCGAAACCGTGGCCGTCGGCGCGGTCGTCGGTTATATTGAAACCGACCGCAAAGCCCCTGCGAAAGCAAAAACGGCGGCATCCGCTAAGAAAGCGGAAAAAGATGACCCGGCCGGCGCTGCGACTGAAAAGAAAAAGGAACCCGCTGCAGCCAAAGGGCGGGAACCCGCCGCAAAGGACCCGTCCCCGCGCCGGGAGCCGGAAACCCAAACGCAAGAATCCCCTCGGGGGGAAAAGAGCCCGATCCTCTCTCCGGCCGTACGGCGGCTGGCGGCTGAAAAAAATGTCGACATCGCCCGGGTGAAAGGGAGCGGCCCCGGCGGCCGTATCACCAAAGGCGATGTCCTGCTCTACCTGGAGGGTAAAAGTCCCGGCGAGCCGCGGCCGAAGCAGGACGCCGATGCCGCTTTACCGGATAAAGAAAAGGCGGCGGAAAAGACGCCGGCGGCGCCGGAAAGCAAAACGCCTGCGTTCGGCCGCACCACCCGCAAGTCCATGAGTCCGATCCGGCGCAAAATTGCCCAGCGGCTTTTGGAGGCCAGACAGCAGACCGCCATGCTGACCACCTTTAATGAAATCGACATGCGCCGGATCATGGAGATCAGGAGCCGGCGCAAAGAAGCGTTTCGTAAAAAATTCGGCGTATCTCTCGGCATCATGTCCTTTTTTATCAAGGCATCCGTCTCGGCATTAAAGGCCTTTCCGGAAATAAACGCCTTTATCGAGGGGAGCGACATTGTTTACCATGACTATTGCCATATCGGTGTGGCCGTCGGTTCCGATCGCGGCTTGGTGGTTCCGGTCATCCGCGACGCCGACCGGCTCGGTTTTGCCCCGCTGGAGAAAAGTATTGTCGATTTCGTTGAGAGTATAAAGGCCAACCGCCTCAAGCTGGAAGATCTGGAGGGGGGCACCTTTACCATCAGCAACGGCGGCGTATACGGCTCGCTTCTGAGCACCCCGATTCTGAACATACCCCAGAGCGCCATCCTGGGCATGCATAAAATCGAGCAGCGGCCGGTGGCCGTCGATGACCGCGTGGTGATCCGGCCCATGATGTACGTGGCCCTAAGCTACGACCACCGGATCGTGGACGGCCGTGAGGCCGTCGGCTTTCTGAAACACATAAAGGAATGGATCGAAGATCCGGAAGATCCCTTCAAGGAGGCGGCGGCATGAAAGCTGAAAAAGGATACGACCTGATCGTCATCGGCGCGGGACCCGGCGGCTACGTGGCCGCGATCCGCGCCGCTCAACTGGGAATGCGCGTGGCCTGTATCGAAAAGGAGCAAAGGGTCGGCGGCGTCTGTCTGAACATCGGCTGCATCCCCAGCAAGGCCCTGCTCGATTCCAGCGAATACTTTCACATGGCCGGGACGCATTTCAAGGCGCACGGCATCCGGCTGCAAAAGGTGGGCCTTGACCTGAAAGCGATGATGAAGCGAAAGGATCAGGTGGTGGCCGAACTGACCGGCAATGTGCAGAAACTGCTGGAAGGGCACAAGGTGACGGTCATTCGCGGCACGGCCCGGCTGAGCGCTCCCGATCAGGTGGAAGTCAGGGAAGGCTCCGGCTCCCGAAAAGGGCGGAAGCTCCAGGCCAAGTCGATCCTGCTCGCCACCGGCAGCACCCCGGCGTCGGTTCCGGAAATCGAATTCGACCATGACCGCATCGTCAGCTCCACCGAAGCGCTTGCTTTTACCGCCGTCCCCAAGCGCCTGGCCGTCATCGGCGGCGGCTATATCGGCCTGGAGCTCGGTTCGGTCTGGCAGCGCCTGGGGGCAAAGGTTACCATCATCGAAATGCTGCCGCGAATCGCGGCGGCCCTGGACGGCCAGACCGGGAGGGCCCTGGAACGGATTCTCAAAAGCCAGGGGCTCGACCTGCGCACCGGCACCCGGGTGACCGGAGTAAAACGCCTCAAAAAAAGCGTGAGCCTCACCCTGGCTGGCGGCGACAAGGAGGAGACGCTTAGCTGCGACCGCCTGCTGGTGGCGGTGGGACGCAGGCCCAACACCCGCAGCCTGGGACTGGCAGAAGTCGGGGTTCAAACCGATCCCGCCAGCGGCTTTGTCGAAGTCGACGAGGCCTATCGCACCAGCATCCCTTCGGTTTACGCCATCGGCGACATCATCGCCGGTCCCATGCTGGCCCACAAGGCTTCGGCCGAAGGAATCGTTGCGGTGGAAGGAATGGCGGGAGTTCCCGGCGAGGTCAATTACGATGCGATCCCGGCCGTCATTTACACCTGGCCCGAAGTCGCCAGCGTGGGACTTACCGAAGAGCAGGTCAAGGAGCGCGCCATTCCTTACTGCGTCGGCGCCTTTCCGTTTTCAGGCGCCGGCCGCGCCCGCTGCATGGGTGAAAAGGAGGGCTTTGTCAAGCTGATTGCCCACGGCCGGACCGACCGCATCCTGGGCGTCCACATCATCGGGCCGCGGGCGGCCGATATGATCGCTGAATGCGTCCTGGCCCTGGAGTTCGGCGCCTCTTCCGAAGATATCGCCCGCAGCGTGCACGGCCATCCCACATTTGCCGAAGCGCTTCAGGAGGCGGCCATGGCCGTTCGCAAGTGTTCGACATATGCATCCTGAACCAGAATATCTCCTTAATAACCGCGAAAGGCAAACAAAATGAAATACAAGGTATTGGGACGGACTGGGGTTCTGGTTTCCGAATTGTGCCTCGGCACCATGAGTTTCGGCGGGGATGCGGATGAACCGGAATCGGCCCGCATGTTCAAGCGCTGCCGCGATGCCGGCATCAATTTTTTTGATTGCGCCAATGTCTACTGCCAGGGCAAATCAGAGGAAATTCTGGGTCGGCTCATCAGCGATTGCCGCGACGAAGTCGTTATCGCCTCCAAGGCAACCCAGCGGACCGGCAGGGATTTCAACGCCCTGGGGTCTTCCCGGCGCCATATCATGCTCGAAGTCGAAAAGAGCCTGAAACGCCTCCGGACCGACCGGATCGACCTGTACTTTATTCACCACTTCGATAGCCTGACCCCCATCGACGAAAGCCTGCGCGCCCTCGACGATCTGGTGCGCCAGGGAAAACTGCTCTACATCGGCGCCAGCAACTGGGCGGCCTGGCAGACCGCCAAGGCCCTGGGGATTTCCGCCGGGCAAGGCCTGGCCCGTTTTGAGTGTATCGAACCGATGTACAATCTGGTCAAAAGGCAGGCCGAAGTCGAAATTTTACCCCTGGCGCTCTCTGAAAATCTGGGCGTCATCGTATACAGTCCCCTCGCGGGCGGGCTGCTGTCCGGTAAATACTCCCAAGGGGACAAGGGGGCTGCGGGCCGGATCGTCCAGAAAGGAAGCTACATCAAACGCTACAGCGATCCGCTTTATTTCGAAATTGCGGCGCGACTGGTCGATTTTGCCAAAAGCGTCCATACCCACCCCGCCACTTTGGCGGTCAGCTGGGTTCGCACGCACCCGGCCGTAACGGCGCCCATCATCGGAGCTCGAAACGTATCCCAGATCGAGCCTTCCCTGGCCGCGGCCGACTTTAACATGACGCCCGATTTGCGCGCTGAAATATCCAAGCTGTCCGTTCAACCGCCCAATGCAACCGACCGCCTGGAAGAGGTCATCGATCCGAACTTTTGCTTGCGCAACCGCTGAGGAAAACCGCCGGATCAGAAATTCTGGGGAATAACGATCGACAGGATCGATCCAAACCCCGCCAGAAATAAAGAGACCGTCGGAAATTCGTCCGGGGTTGTCATCAGACCGAAGAGGATGCCTGCCACTCCGATGATTAAGATGCCGGGTCCCAGCGCGTATTCCTTTTTAAATCGTGTGCATGTCTGCCGTGCCATGGATGATACCTCCCAAACTGAAAAACGCCGCTTCTCCTCAAGAAAATCCCAATGACCAAAATTCGAAAATCCAATGCAAAGCCACTGCGCCTTGACTTGGCTCTGGGGACCCAGTTTTCCATATTATAATAAAAACACAAGCGCCACGCAACTGCTGCCGGCGAAATCGCTCCGGCTTTCAGCGTTTGAACTTCGCCGCTGACACTTCGGAAACCGCATGCAGGTCCATGTTTTTCCCTTCGTTTTTGCTGGTTATGCAGGTTCGCCGGCCGGCTCAATTCGTTCTGAACAGCTCCGTGCTGATATAGCGCTCGCCGGTGCTGGCCAGAACGACAACGATCATATTACCCCGGGAGGACTCACGCCCGGCGATCCGGAGCGCAGCCCAGACCGCTGCTCCCGAGGATATTCCGCAGAGGAGCCCCTCTTTATCGGCCAGATCCCGGGCCGTCTGAAAGGCATCTTCATTTTGTACGGCGACGACTTCATCGATCAGGGTCTGATCCAGCACATCGGGTATAAAGCCGGCCCCGATCCCCTGGATTTTATGGGGTCCCGGTTTGCCGCCGGAAAGAACCGGCGACGCTGCCGGTTCCACCGCAACCGCCTTGAATCCCGGCTTCCTGGCTTTAATGACCTGCGCCACCCCGGTAATGGTGCCGCCGGTCCCGACCCCGGCAACCAGAATATCGGCCCGCCCTTCGCTGTCGCGCCAGATCTCCTCGGCGGTGGTTTCACGGTGTATTTTCGGATTGGCCGGATTTTTAAACTGGTCCGGCATGAAGGCGTCATTGCGGGAGGCCAGGATCTTTTCGGCTTCGGCGATCGCGCCTTTCATGCCGCCGGCGGCGGGAGTCAGCACCAGTTCCGCGCCCAGGTGCGTTAAGAGCTTGCGTCTTTCCAGGCTCATGGTTTCCGGCATGGTCAGACGCAGGCGATACCCTTTGGCGGCGCAGATAAACGCCAGCGCAATGCCGGTATTGCCGCTGGTGGGTTCTACGATCAGGGTTCCGGGACCGATGCGCCCCTCCAGTTCGGCCGCCTCGATCATGGCCGCGGCAATACGGTCCTTGACGCTCCCCAGTGGATTGAAAAACTCCAGCTTGGCATACACCTCGGCCGCCAGCCCCTCGGCCAGCCGGTTTAAACGCACCATCGGCGTCGAACCGATGGTATGATCGATCCGGGAATACAGTTTCATGTCTGACTCCTTATAAGGTTCTTCTCCCCATCAGTGCATCATTCGCCATAGGCGGTTCCAAAAACGGATTGGGGCAAAGGGTTCCAGGGACCAAGTGTTGATTTTTCCGAATTTCACTTGAACCCTGGAATCCTCGACCCCTTGGCCCCTTATTTAAATATCAGCCGAGGCGTTTCCATCATCACGGTGGTGTCCGGCGGGACCGATTCGGTCAGCCAGACATTGCCGCCGATAATAGAGCGCGCCCCGATAACCGTATCCCCCCCCAGGATCGTCGCTCCCGAATAAATCACCACGTCATCCTCGATGGTCGGATGCCGCTTGATCCCCCGCAACCGGTCGCCGGCGCCTTTGGGCACCGACAGGGCTCCCAGGGTAACCCCTTGATAGACACGCACGTTTTTCCCAATCCGGGTGGTCTCGCCGATGACCACGCCGGTGCCGTGATCGAT